>JAABUQ010000181.1_pt1 | contig 137058 bp, 127 predicted proteins | sample 5560001 | NCBI WGS metagenome assembly JAABUQ01 (sample SAMN10711888, study PRJNA513371) | rock metagenome | isolation source: Antarctica rocks | place: Antarctica: Victoria Land, Finger Mt nord | collected 2015-12-18
CACGACCGTCACCGGCCCGTGTACCGGGACCGACCCGGAGGCGGTTCCGTCGTCGTGGGCGGTGAGGGGTTGCGAGGACATGTCGTACCTCCAGAGGACGGGCTGCGGGACGGGCTGCGGGACGGGCCGTGGGACACCCGGCGTGGTGGGCGACCGTGCGGGCCGGTCGAGCCGGTCACGGGACACCGCGGCAGGTCACTCCGGCCGGCTCGCGGCGAAGGTCGACCTGGCCGGATCGACGGGGACCGACGGGGGCGCCCTGGGATCACCGGGCCCACCCCTGGACGCGCCGGCCGGGGCGCCGGCGGGGCCGAACGGGAAGTGCGCGCCGAACGTGGGACGGGGACCGGGTTCGGCCCGCGGCCCGGGGTCGTCGCGTCCGGGACCGGGCCCACCACCGGCGACCGCGTCGGCCAGCACCCGGGTGATCCACGCGTTGACCGAGGTCCCGTCGCGGGCGGCGGCCTGATCCACCTGGGACTTCAGCAGATCGGCCACCCGCACGGTGAGCCGGGAGACGGCGCCGTTGTCCACCAGCACGGCCACGTCGGTCCCGCCGGTGGACGTCCGGGCCGACGGGGGTGCGGAGACCCGGGCGCCTGGGGCGGGGAGCTCGTGGCGGTCGGGTTCAGCTGCACGACGAACTCCGGGCTGCGTCCGCGCAGGCGCAGGTCCACGGACACAAGTACGCCGAGGTCGCGGCCGCGGTCCGACAGCGCGAGGTTCACCTCGGACGCCGCGTCACCGAGGGCGTCGAGCAACACCATCCGGGCGGCGGCTCCCACGGCCCGGGCGAGACGGGCCGCGGCGTCCGGTCCCCCGCCTCCGGCCGCGGCGTCGTCAAGCACCGTGCTGTCATCCGCGTGCGCAATCGACGTGGTCGGTGACGGCGCCGGGCGTGGGCTAGATCAGCACGCCCATCAGCCACCGGATCACCGGGACGAGGACAGGAGCCGACCCGAGGGCGACGACGAGCACGATCAGGACGACCACACTCTTGGCCGCGACCCCACCGCTCGCGTCCTGGCCCCTGAGTCGTCGCAGCACGCGCCCAGAGTAGGAGGACGGCTCCGACGCCGGGAGCCGATCAGTCCGAGGTCAGGCGGCCGGTCTGTGCTGCCAGCCATCGCTGGTCATAGCCGGTCACGGCTGCGGCACGGTCCACGCTGTAGCCCTGGCGCAACAGGTCGACCGCCTGCTCCGGCGACCAGGTCCCCTGAGGTTCCGCGACGTTGCGGACCAGGACCTCGCTGCCGGCCGACCGGCGGTCGCGTCGAGGGGCGGGCGTTCGCATGGGTGGAGCGTAGGCGAGGGTCGAGGCCCGGTCCGGGAACCGGCGGGCAGGTGGGAACAGCGCGCCGCAGGTGGTCGTTCCCGTTGAGGACGTGCTGGCAGGACAGCTGATCCCCATTCGCTCAACCCGGCTTGCCGGAGCCGGGTCCCGGTGGCACAGTTGAGCCCGCAAGACTCAACCACTCGCCTTCACCGCAACGTCCTGCCAGGCACCGTCACGGACCTCCACGCAGCACCACAGACCTAGAGGAGCACCACCCCATGGCACGTACGGTCGGGATCGACCTCGGCACCACCAACTCCGTCGTCTCCACCCTCGAGGGTGGCGAGTCGACCGTGATCAGCAACGCCGAGGGCGCCCGCACGACGCCGTCGGTGGTCGCCTTCGCCAAGAGCGGCGAGGTGCTCGTCGGCGAGGTCGCCAAGCGCCAAGCCGTCACCAACGTCGACCGCACGATCCGGTCCGTGAAGCGCCACATGGGCACCGACTGGGTCACCTCGATCGACGGGAAGAAGTTCACCCCGCAGCAGATCAGCGCCTTCGTGCTGCAGAAGCTCAAGCGGGATGCGGAGGCCTACCTGGGCGACACCGTCTCGGACGCGGTCATCACCGTCCCGGCCTACTTCAACGACGCGCAGCGCACCGCCACCAAGGAGGCCGGTGAGATCGCCGGACTGAACGTCCTGCGCATCGTCAACGAGCCCACCGCCGCCGCGCTGGCCTACGGCCTGGACAAGGGCGACGCGGAACAGCGGATCCTCGTGTTCGACCTCGGTGGCGGGACCTTCGACGTCTCCCTGCTGGAGATCGGCGACGGCGTCGTGGAGGTCAAGGCCACCAGTGGTGACAACCACCTCGGCGGCGACGACTGGGACGCCCGGGTCGTCAAGCACCTGTCGGACACCTTCAAGAGCCAGAACAACATCGACCTGTCCAAGGACCGGATCGCCGTGCAGCGGCTGTCCGAGGCCGCGGAGAAGGCAAAGATCGAGCTGTCCAGCTCGAGCGAGACCACGATCAACCTGCCGTACATCACGCTCGGGGAGAACGGCCCGCTGCACCTGGACGTCAAGTTGACGCGCGCGGAGTTCCAGCGGCTGACCGCGGACCTGCTGGACCGCACGAAGAGCCCGTTCCGTCAGGTCATCAAGGACGCGGGCGTCTCCGTCGGCCAGATCGACAGCGTCGTACTCGTCGGCGGCTCGACCCGGATGCCCGCCGTGGCGGATCTCGTGCGGGAGCTGACCGGTGGCAAGGAGCCCAACAAGGGCGTCAACCCGGACGAGGTCGTCGCGATCGGCGCGGCCCTGCAGGGTGGTGTCCTCAAGGGTGAGGTCAAGGACGTGCTGCTGCTCGACGTCACGCCGCTGTCGCTGGGGATCGAGACCAAGGGCGGCATCATGACCAAGATCATCGAGCGCAACACCACGATCCCGACCAAGCGGTCCGAGGTCTTCACCACCGCGGACGACAACCAGCCCTCGGTGCAGATCCAGGTGTACCAGGGCGAGCGCGAGATGGCCCGCAGCAACAAGAGCCTCGGGAACTTCGAGCTGACCGGCATCGCACCCGCACCGCGCGGTGTCCCGCAGGTCGAGGTGTCCTTCGACATCGACGCCAACGGCATCGTCCACGTCAACGCCAAGGACCTGGGCACCGGCAAGGAACAGTCGATGACGATCACCGGCGGGTCCGGCCTGCCCAAGGACGACATCGAGTCGATGGTCCGCGACGCCGAGCAGTACGCCGAGGAGGACCGTCAGCGCAGGGACTCCGCGGAGGCCCGCAACGCTGCCGACAGCCTCGTCTACTCCACGGAGAAGTTCATCGCCGACAACGACGAGAAGCTCCCCGAGGAGCCAAAGTCCGCGACGCGCGACGCCATCGCGTCGCTGAAGACGGCGCTCGGTGGCGAGGACACGGAGGCCATCAAGGCCGCGACCGACCACCTGTCCCGGACCAGCCAGCAGATGGGCGCCGCGCTCTACGCGAACGCCCAGTCCTCCAACGGGTCCGACGGCGACACCGACGGGTCCGAGCCGAACGGTGAGAGCAGCGCTTCCGGATCGTCCGCCCATTCCGGCGGCCGTGACGACGTCGTCGACGCCGAGATCGTCGACGAGGGCACCGAGTCGCGCAAGTGACGCAGGCGAGCAGTGCTCCGGGCCGGGGGGACACCCCCGACCCGGAGCACGACCACCAGCAGCCGATCGTGCGCGACAGGCGCCGGGTACGGATGGACGGGACGATGACGACACCAGCGCCGGATCCGACGGACAGCCCCACCCCAGGCCCGTTCCGGACTTCTCCCGCGGGCTCCTCCGCTGCGGGCGCGCCGCCCGTGGACGGGTCACCGGCGGGTCCGGTGGTCGACGCGCCCGCAGCCTCCCCCGGTGGCACCGGCTCCGCGGCGATCGACAGGATCGACGAGCTCGAGGCCACGTTGGCCGAGCGCACCGCGGACCTGCAGCGCTCGATGGCCGACTTCCAGAACTACAAGCGCCGGCGCGACCGCGAGTTCGAGTCCGCGCAGCAGCAGGCCCTGACGACCTTCGTGACCGGGCTGCTCCCGGTGTTGGACGACGTCGACCGCGCGCGGGAGCACGAACAGATGTCGCCGGGTTTCCGGAGCGTCGCCGACGGTCTCGCCCAGCTGGTCTCCCGCGCCGGCGTGACCCGGTTCGGGACACCGGGTGACCGTTTCGACCCGACCCTCCACGAGGCTCTGATGTCGGGGTACTCCGACGAGGTCGACGGGCCCACGGCCACGGTGATCGTCTCGGCCGGCTACCGGGTCGGGGACCGCCTCGTGCGTCCCGCCCGTGTCATGGTCATGGACACGCCGGTCGCGGGCACACCGGTCACGGGCACACCGGTCACGGTCACGGACCCGCCGGCCGGCCCCTCCGCGGCGGGCGCGACCGACGGGACCGCCGTCGCCGGAGCACTGCCAACCGGTCCGCCCGACGCGTGACGAGCACGGTGGGCCTGTCGTGAGAGGAGCACGGTGAGCGCGCGCGACTGGGCCGAGAAGGACTTCTACAAGGTCCTCGGTGTCGGCAAGGACGCCGACGCCGCGGCCATCAAGAGCGCCTACCGCAAGCTGGCGCGGGCCAACCACCCCGACCACCACACCGGGGACAAGGCCGCCGAGGCCCGTTTCAAACGAATCTCGGAGGCCAACTCGGTGCTCGGGGACCCCGCCAAGCGCAAGGAGTACGACGAGGCACGGTCGCTGTTCGGCGGGGGGTCACCGTTCCGCGGCTTCGGCAACCGCGGCGGCGCCCGTCCCTCCGGCACCGGTCAGAGCCCCGGCGGATTCGGCTTCGACCTCGGCGACCTGTTCGGTGGGGGCCGCAACAACCCGTCCCAGACCGGCGGGACCGGGTCCCCGGGCAACCTCGGCGACGTGTTCGGCGGCCTGTTCACCAACCAGCGGGCGAGGACCACGACATCGCGGGCACGACGCGGTGCCGACACCCAGGCCGACGTCCGGATCGGGTTCACGGCCGCGGTCGACGGGACCACGCTGCCGCTGAGCACCACCGGTCAGGCCCCGTGCCCGGCGTGCCGGGGGACCGGGGCGAAGGCGGGGACGATGCCGCACATCTGCTCGCGGTGCGAGGGCACCGGCACCGTCCTGCGCGACGAGAACGGCATCCCGATGCCGGAGACGTGCCCGGACTGCCGGGGTCGCGGTCTGGTGGTGGACGACCCCTGCCCGCAGTGTCACGGCTCGGGCCGGGCCGCGTCGAGCCGGACCATGCAGGTACGGATCCCGGCCGGCGTCGCCGACGGCAGCGTGCTGCGGCTGCGTGGCAGGGGCGCAGCCGGGGAGAACGGCGGCCCCGCTGGTGACCTGCTGGTACGGGTTCGCGTGGACGAACACCCCACCTTCGGCCGGACGGAGGACAACCTCACCGTCACGGTGCCGGTCGCCTTCACCGACGCCGCCCTGGGCGGCTCGGTCCGGGTGCCCACGCTGAACGGCCCCTCGGTGCTGCTGAAGATCCCGGCCAACACCCCCAACGGACGGGTGTTCCGGGTTCGCGGGAAGGGCGCGACCCGCAGGGACGGGACGCGTGGCGACCTGTTGGTGACCGCCGAGGTGACCGTGCCGACCGACCTCGGGGACGACGCGCGCGAGGCGCTGGAGAAGTTCCGGGCCGCCACCCGGGTCGCGGGGAGCGATTCCGGGAGCACACCGTGAGCGCTGCTCCCGGAGGCTCCCCGGACGGTGGCCCGCGCGTGCGGCGGGCCGTCCTGCACCTCGACATCGAGACACCGGTGTACGTCATCTCGGTGGCTGCGGAGCTGTCCGGGATGCACCCGCAGACGCTGCGGCAGTACGACCGGCTCGGCCTGGTGACCCCCGGCCGGGCCGGTGGCGGCGCACGCCGCTACTCGGCGCGGGACGTCGAGCAGCTGCGCGAGGTGCAGCGACTCAGCCAGGACGACGGGGTCAACCTGGCGGGCGTGAAGCGGATCATGGAACTGGAGAACGAGGTCGACGCCCTGCGTTCCCGGGTCACCGAACTGGCCGCCGAACTCGAACGGGTCCAGGCCACCCTCGCCGCCGTCGAGTCCTCCTACGCCAGCGGCGTCCAGCGCCGTACCTACCTGCCCGCGGTGGTGGACAGCCACGGCACCGCGGTCGTGCACTGGGTCCAGCGCCACGGCTGACCGCTGCAGATCTCGCCGGTCGGCGACGGCGACGGTGGTTGCCCGATCGGGGGTGGGAACACCACCTGCGTGCCGGTGGTTGACAGTGCAACGACAACGGCCCACCGGCGTGCCGTCGCGACGTCTACCCGGAGGTCATGGCCATGGAGCTCGGCATCACCACGTTCGCGGAGACCTACCCGGACCCCGACACCGGCCGCCTGGTCTCCCACGGGGAGCGGCTGCGCCAGGTCGTCGCCGAGGTGGAGACGGCCGAACGCGCGGGCCTTGCGGTCTACGGGGTCGGTGAGCACCACCGCGCCGACTTCGCCGCGTCCTCCCCGGTCGTCGTGCTGGCCGCCGCCGCCGCGCGCACATCGAGGATCCGACTGACCAGTGCTGTGACGGTGCTGAGCTCGGATGACCCGGTCCGGGTGTTCCAGGACTTCGCGACGCTGGACCTGCTGTCCTCCGGTCGCGCCGAGATCATCGCCGGACGAGGCAGCTTCACCGAGTCGTTCCCTCTGTTCGGCTACGACCTCGCCGACTACGACGAGCTGTACGGGGAGAAGCTGGACCTCCTGCTGGCCCTGCGGGACCACGAGCGGGTCACCTGGTCCGGCAGGCACCGCGCGGCGCTGCGTGACCAGCCGGTGTACCCCCGCCCGGCCCAGGCGAAGCTGCCCATCTGGGTGGGAGTCGGCGGCAACCCGTCCTCGGTGGTCCGCGCCGGCGCGCTGGGGCTGCCGATGGCGCTGGCGATCATCGGCGGTGAGCCCGACCGGTTCGCCCCGCTGACCGACCTGCACCGCCGCGCCCTGCGCGAGTACGGCCACGACCCGGTGACCGCCCCGACGGCTGTGCACGCACACGGGTTCGTCACCGACGACGCAACCGTGGCCCGTGAGCTGTTCTACCCGGCCTACCGCGTGGCGATGGCCACGATCGGCGCCGAGCGCGGCTGGCCGCCGATGAGCCGCGGATCCTTCGACGCCGCCACCGGGCCGACCGGGTCACTCGTGCTCGGCGCCCCGGCCGAGGTCGCCGCGAAGATCGTCCGGATGGGCCGGAACCTCGGTGTCGAGCGGTTCATGCTCCACGTCAGCGTCGGGACGCTTCCCCACGAGCAGGTCCTGCGCGCCATCGAGCTCCTCGGCACGGAGGTGGCCCCGCTGGTCGAGGCCGAGCTCGCGCGCGACCCTGTTCCCGCTCTCGTCTGACCGACCGGGCACAGGCGGACCGACTCGCCGGCCGCCGTCCCCAGCCGGGCCGGTTCCGACGTCACCGGGTGATACGAGCAATACCTTGAGTGATCGTGAGCCGTGTGCGCGGTTCCGGAGGGGAATCCCGATGACGCTCGGTGGAAGTCTCGTTCTGATCGCGATCGGCGCGATCCTGAAGTACGCGGTCACCGCGCACGTCTCCGGCCTCGACCTCGGGACCGTCGGGATCGTGCTGATGGCCGTCGGTGCGGTGGGGTTCGTCATCTCCCTGGCCTGGTTGCTGTCCCAACGCCGGCGCGCGATGGTCGTCCAGCAGCGCTCCTACGTCGAGCCCGTCGTCGAGGACCGCACCTACCGCGCGGCTCCGTCCGAGCGCCGGATCGTGGAGGACCCGTACGACCCTCGTGGGTGAGGCGACCGCCGGAAGATCCGGTGTGCGTCGGGAGTTGAGTGGGGCAGACTCAACTAGGGGTCGGCTCAGGTGGCCGACTCCCGACCCACCGGACCTGCTGGTCTTCGCACCCGAAGGACACGTCGATGAACCCCGACCAACTGACCACCCGAAGCCGTGAAGCCCTCGCCGCAGCCATCGAGTCCGCCACGGCCGCCGGCAACCCCGACATCGAATCGGCGCACCTGCTCGTAGCCCTGCTGGCCCAGGCCGACGGGACGCCCGGCTCGTTGCTGGACGCGGTCGGGCGGGCCACCGCCAGGCCCGAGATGCGCGCCGCCGTCGCGACCGGCGCGGACGACCTGGTCCGCCGGCTCCCCTCGGCCAGCGGCGCCTCGGTCGCCGCACCGACCACCTCCCCCACCGTGCTGCGGGTGCTCGCCGACGCGGGCCGCCGCGCCCGCGACCGCGGCGACACCCACGTCTCCACCGACGTGCTGCTGGTGTCCGTCGCCGCCGTCGAGTCCCCCGCCGCGGAGCTGCTGCGGCGCAACGGCGCTGACGCCACCGCCCTGGAGGCGGCGTTCGCCGAGGTGCGTGGGGACCGGACCGTCACCGGCCCGGAGGCCGAGTCCGGGTCGGAGGCGTTGGAGAAGTACGGCACCGACCTCACCGAGCGGGCCCGCTCCGGTGCGCTGGACCCGGTGATCGGCCGGGACGCGGAGATCCGCCGAGTGATGCAGGTGCTCTCGCGCCGGACGAAGAACAACCCGGTGCTGATCGGTGAGCCCGGTGTCGGCAAGACCGCTGTCGTGGAGGGCCTCGCCCAGCGGATCGTGGCCGGTGACGTGCCGGAGTCCCTGCGTGGCCGACGGGTGGTCAGCCTGGACATCGGATCGATGCTCGCCGGCGCCAAGTACCGCGGGGAGTTCGAGGAGCGCCTGAAGAGCGTGCTCGCCGAGATCAGGGCCTCCGCCGGGGAGGTCGTCACCTTCATCGACGAGCTGCACACCGTCGTGGGGGCCGGGGCGACCGGCGAGGGCGCGCTGGACGCTGCCAACATGCTCAAGCCGATGCTGGCCCGCGGGGAGCTCCGCCTGGTGGGTGCCACGACCCTGGACGAGTACCGCAAGCACATCGAGTCCGACGCGGCGCTGGAGCGGCGCTTCCAGCAGGTGTTGGTCGGCGAGCCGACGGTGGAGGACACCGTCGCGATCCTGCGGGGTTTGAAGGGTCGGTACGAGGCGCACCACCAGGTCGCGATCGCCGACGCCGCACTCGTCGCCGCCGCGGCCCTGTCCGACCGGTACCTGACCGCGAGGTTCCTGCCCGACAAGGCCATCGACCTCGTGGACGAGTCGGCGTCCCGGCTGCGGATGGAGATCGACAGTCGCCCGGAGGAGATCGACGTGGAGCAACGCTCCGTCGACCGGCTACGGATGGAGGAACTGGCGCTGTCCAAGGAGTCCGACCCGGCGTCGGTGGCCCGCCTGGAGCGGTTGCGCCGGGACCTCGCCGACCGCCAGGAGGTGCTCGACGCCCTCAACGCCCGGTGGGAACAGGAGAAGGCCGGCCTCAACCGGGTCGGTGAGCTGAAGAAGCAGCTGGACGAACTGCGCGGGCAGGCCGAGCGGGAGCAGCGCGAAGGGCGCTGGGACGCCGCAGCCGAGCTCATCTACGGCCGGATCCCCGCCGCGGAGACCGAGCTCGCCGCGGCCACCACCGCGGCCGCAGCCGACCCGTCACGCACCGGGGAGCTGATGGTCGCCGAGGAGGTGACCGCCGACGACATCGCCGCCGTCGTCTCGGCCTGGACAGGCATCCCGGCCGGCCGCCTGCTGGAGGGCGAGAGCGGGAAGCTGCTGCGGATGGAGGAGGCGCTCGGCGCGCGGGTGGTCGGTCAGCGCGCCGCCGTCACCGCGGTGTCGGATGCCGTCCGCCGGGCGAGAGCAGGGATCTCGGATCCGGACCGGCCCACCGGGTCGTTCCTGTTCCTCGGCCCGACTGGGGTGGGGAAGACCGAGCTGGCCCGGGCACTGGCCGGGTTCCTGTTCGACGACGACCACGCGATGGTGCGCATCGACATGGGTGAGTACGGGGAGAAGCACTCCGTGGCCCGCCTCGTCGGGGCGCCACCCGGGTACGTGGGCTACGACGAGGGCGGCCAGCTCACCGAGGCCGTGCGGCGTCGCCCCTACAGCGTGGTGCTGTTCGACGAGGTGGAGAAGGCACACCCCGAGGTGTTCGACGTGCTGCTGCAGGTGCTCGACGACGGCCGCCTGACCGACGGGCAGGGCCGGACCGTGGACTTCCGCCAGACGATCCTCATCCTGACGTCCAACCTCGGCTCGCAGTTCATCGCCGACCCGCGCCTGTCCGCCGACCAGCGGCGCGAGTCGGTGATGGCCGCGGTCCGGGCCTCGTTCAAGCCGGAGTTCGTGAACCGCCTGGACGAGATCGTGGTGTTCGACGCCCTCGGTCCCGACGAGCTGACCCGGATCACCGCTCTGCAGGTCTCTCGGTTGGCGGCACGGCTGGGCGACCGGCGGATCGTGCTGGACGTGGCTTCGGAGGCGACCGCCTGGCTGGCCCGGACCGGGTACGACCCGGTGTACGGCGCGCGGCCGCTGCGCCGGCTGGTGCAGTCGGCGATCGGGGACCCGCTGGCCCGGTTGGTGCTCGCGGGCTCGGTCCCGGACGGGTCGACGGTGCACGTCGGCGTCGCGCCGGACGACCGTTCGCTGACGGTCACCGCCGTGGCCGAGGTCGTCGCCGCTCCCGAACCGGTGGCGCCAGTCCCGGTCTGACGCTGCGCCGACGACCCTCGGGCTGGGTGCGCTGTCCGGGATCGACACCGAAGCCTCCCTGGGGGCTGGCTGTCGGTGGTGAGCACCCTTGCGTGTCGATCCCGGGACAGCTGACGCGCTCGCCGTGTCGGCGGCACCGCGCTGTGGCGTCCACCGGTGCGGTTGGAGGGCGTCCACCGGTGCGGTCGAGAGAGCCCTGGCGCCCGTCGCTCTCCTCCATCGCGCCGGTGATGCCGGGGTCCGGTGTCGCGGTGCCACAGTGGGCCCGATGAAGCACCTCGAGGTCGACGGACTGGGCAGTGTCAGCCGGGTCGGACTGGGCACTTGGCAGTTCGGCTCGCGGGAGTGGGGCTACGGCGAGGACTACGCGTCCGGTCGGGCCCGGGACATCGTCGCCCGGGCGCTGGAACTGGGCATCACCCTGTTCGACACGGCGGAGGTGTACGGCCTCGGCCGCAGCGAGCGGATCCTGGGTGAGGCGCTGGGCGAGTCGCGGTGGCAGGTGCGGGTCGCCAGCAAGCTGATGCCGGTGGTGCCGATCGCACCCGTCGTCCGGAACCGGGCCCGGGGCAGCGCCCGGCGTCTCGGGCTCGCGAAGATCCCGCTGTACCAGGTCCACCAGCCGAACCCGGTGGTTCCCGACTCGGTGATCATGCCCGGGCTGCGGAGCCTGTTGGAGGACGGCACGATCGGGGCCGTCGGGGTCAGCAACTACTCCCTGGCGCGCTGGCAGCAGGCGGACGCCGCCCTCGGGCGTCCGGTGGTGAGCAACCAGGTGCAGTTCTCCCTCGCCCACGCCGGGCCGCTCGACGACCTCGTGCCGTTCGCCCGCGACCACGGGCGGCTGGTCATCGCCTACAGCCCCCTGGCGCAGGGCCTGCTGGGAGGCAGGTACGGGCCGCAGAACAAGCCGGGCGGGGTCCGCGCCGTCAACCCGCTGTTCTCGGACGAGAACCTGCGTCGTGTGCAGCCGTTGCTCGACCTGGTCCGCGAGGTCGCCGACGCACACGGCTCGACCCCCGCCCAGACGGCGCTGGCGTGGCTGCTGTCGCTGCCGCAGGTGGTGGTCATCCCGGGGGCGTCCAGCGTCGAGCAGGTGGAGTCCAACGCGGCCGCGGCCGACCTGGGCCTGACCGCGGACGAGCAACAGGCGCTCACCGCGGCGGCCCGGGCGTTCCACCCGGAGTCGGCGGCGACGACCGCGGTCGCGGCGGTGCGCAGTCGAGTCGCGACCCTGCGGTCGCGGACCAGGAACTGAGTTTCGGCCTCACGCCTCCTCGGCGGTGTCGGGGATCGACACCGAAGGTCCCATCCGGGCGGTTTCGGGCCGGTGAGGCCCCTTGTCTGTCGATTCCGGACAGCTGACGCCCCGCGGTGACGGCCCAGCGTCCTCGGTGTGCGCACCGGCAACGAACGGAGGACGAGGCGGTGAGCGCGACGGTGATTCCTGACCTCAAACAGGACGCGATCGACGCCGCCCGGGACGCTGTCCCGGAGTTCGGGAATGCCGGCCCGACTCCGCCTCGGCGCCTCCGGGTGGCGGTACGACGACCGGTGCCGGGGGCGGCCTCGGCGACCGACGAGGCGAAGAGCCCGGTCAAGAGCCGTCGACCGGATCACGGCTGAACTCAGCTGGCTGGTGTCTGCAGCGGGTGCGGTCAGGACGGCCAGTGTTCGGTCGGCCCCCCGGTGGACGTCGTTCGGCGGTCGCGAAGGCGGTGATGTCGGGGACGGCGTGCTCCACGGTCAGCTCCACCACCGGTTCACGCGGAGCTCGCGGTGGAGCTGATCCCCTACCTGGACTGGGATGTGATCGCCGCTGCGGACCCGACCTGGGTGGTCGGCTACTCCGACATCTCAACTCTGCTGCTGCCGTTGACGACGCTCACCGGGATGGCCACCCTGCACGGGCAGAACCTCATGGACAGCCCGTACCGCGTTCGTCGCCGCTGCTGCCGTGGGTCGATGTCCTGAGCAGGCCCGTCGGGGCCACCGTCGTACAGGGAGCCTCGACCCACCACCGCCCCACCGGCTTCTACCGCTGGCAGGACGACCCGACCACCACCGAGTACACGCTCGACACCCCGGGCAGCTGGCGGCTGCTGGACCCCGACGCCGGACCCGTGCACGTCTCGGGCCGACTGATCGGTGGCTGCGTGGAGACCGTGTCGGTCCTGGCCGGCACCCGGTTCGGCGATGTCCGCGCTTTCGCGGAGCGGGAGGCCCCCGAGGGTCTGGTCGTCTACCTGGAGGCCTCGGAGGACGCTGCGCTCGACGTGGCGCGCCACCTGTGGCGGACCCGCCTGGCCGGCTGGTTCGACCACGCCACCGCGGTGCTGATCGGACGGACCCGTGGCCCGGACAGCGACGGCTTCACCCAGACCGACGCTGTGCGCAGTGCTCTCGGTGACCTCGGCATCCCGGTGGTGCTGGACGTCGACTGCGGACACGTCCCGCCGCACCTGGCGTTGGTGAACGGTGCTCGCGCCGAGGTCGTCGTCGACGGCCCGATCCAGCGGATCACCCAGACCCTCCGATGAAACGGCGCTCCCGTGGCGATCGAGCCTGCCGGTGAGCTGGTCGTACCGCGGAGCGGCCTGGCCGCTACCGCCGGTCAGTCCTCGGCGAGCTCGACTCCACGGGGCCGTTCGACGGCCGGGTGGTCATATCACGTCCACCTCGGTTCCACCGCGCAGAAATCTTTGAGGTCGGTGCCGACCGCACTGGGTCGCCGCGGGGCTCATCGGCCTGGCGCGTCCGGCCACGATCCGGCGGATGCTGGACCTGAGAGGGGCAGGGCTCGTCGAGTGGGTGGGGAAGTCGCCCCGCGACCCACGGGCCGTCTGGCGCCTGCCCCCTAGGCGGCCGTCAGTGCGAACGATGACGCCGAGCCGAGGAGCTGGGTGGCGGCGAGTTCGTGCCCACCGCGCTCACCAGTTCACATCGGGTGTCCCGGTACACCAGGCCTCCGGCGTGGCGGCAGCCCACATCGTTCGGGCACTCTCGCGCATCTACTCGCCCGTGGAGCCGTCGATGCACTCACGGAGGAAATCCGCGTGGCCGTTGTGGCGCGCGTACTCCTCGATCATGTGCAGGTAGATCCATCGAAGTGTGCAGCTCTCGCCAGGACTGGCGACGTCGAGACCGACTTCGGCGACGGCCGCACGCGACCGGACGACACTCGTCTCCCAGCTGGCAAGGTCCTCCGCGGCCCGCGCGGCGTCGACCTCGTCGCTGCCCTCCGTCGAGCCCACGACGTGATCCCAGAAGTACATGTGGTCCGGTTGGCCGTCGTAGCAGTGGAACCAGGCTTCTACTCCCGACATGTGCCGGACGAGACCGAGCAGCGACAACGGCGACGGCGGCACCGACCGCAACGCCAACTGCTCCGGCGTCAGCCCGCCACACTTGACCATCAAGGTCGCCCGCTGGAACTCGAGACGGCCGACGAGCGCGGCCCGTTCGTCGATCGGGTCGATCGGTGGCTCGAAGCGCTCGGGTACGGCCCAGGTCGGCATGCCGAGCACCGTACGGAACGTGCGACGGCGTTCCGTCGAAGCGCAGACGCGAACGGCCAGGCTCGGCTCCGCGGCACCGCCGTCGTACCGGCGTCTGCCACGGTGATCGCGTGTCGGCTGAACGGGGGCGGCTCACACGAGCAGTTGCCGGGCGGCGAGCTCCCGGTACAGCGGTGAGCTGTCCACCAGCTCGTCATGCGTACCGACGGCCACCGTGGACCCCCGGTCCAACACGACGATCCGGTCGGCGTCGACCACCGTGGACAGCCGGTGGGCGATGACCAGGACCGTCGTGTCCGGGCCGATCGCTGCCACCGCCCGGGCCAGTGCCTCCTCGTTGCGGGCGTCCAGCGACGCCGTCGGCTCGTCCAGCAGCAGCAGCGCGGGTCTGGAGAGCAGCGCTCGCGCGATGGCCAGCCGCTGGCGCTGGCCGCCGGACAGCAGAATCCCGTCGTCGCCCACCTGCGCGCCGAGACCGGCGGGGCTGCGGGTGACGAGCTCCCCGAGGTTCACCTGGTCCAGGACCGCCAGCAGCTGGTGGTCGTCCGCCGTCGGTTCGCCGAGCAGCAGGTTGTCGCGCAGGGTCCCGGCCAGGGCCGGCGCGTCCTGCTCGACGTAGGCCATCCGGGCGCGTAGCTCGGCCCGGTCCAGGTCGCGGACGTCGTGCCCGCCGACCCGGACCGTCCCGGAGGACACGTCGTAGAAGCGTTCCACCAGCGCCAGCACGGTGGACTTGCCGGCACCGGACGGACCGACGAGAGCGGTGCGCCGCCCGGCCGGCGCGGTGAAGCTCGCCCCGACCAGGACCGGCGGCGCGGGCGTGACGTCGTCCTCGGCGGCGTAGGCGAAGTCCACCTCGCGCAGCTCGACCTCGACGGGCTCACCGCGCCGAACAACGACGGCGTCGACGCGGTCGTGCGCGGTCTCCTCCGGCAGCGCGAGGACCTCCTCGATCCGGGCCAGCGCTCCGAGCCCGGTCTGGATCGCCGTGAGCGCGCCGATCCCCTGGGCCAGCGGCTGCACCAGCAGGAACAGCAGCAGCACGAACGCGACGAGGTCCGCGACCGAGATCGTGCCGTTGGCCACCCGCGCACCGCCCACGCCCAGCACGGCCAGGAACGCGCCCTGCACGGCGATGGACGCCAGCGGGCCCAGCAGTGCCTGGAGCCTGGCCAGCCGCAGACCGGCCCCGAATGCCTCCTCGGCGGAGACCGTGACCGCTGCCTCCTCCCGCTGCTCTGCACGGGCGGCCCTGATCGTGCGGACGCCGGACAGCGCCCGTTCCACACCGGCGGTCATCGTCCCCACCGCCGTCTGGGCGGCCAGTGACGCCGGGCGGACCCGGCGCACCACGACGATCGCCCCGGAGAACCCGATGCCGACCGCAACGACCGTGATCGTCAACAGGGTCGTGTCCACCGCGGCCATCGCGATCAGGGCGCCGGCGGCGATCACCACCCCGGACAGCAGGTTCACCAGCCCGGACGTGACGACGGTCCGCAGCAGGGTGGTGTCGGCACCGACCCGGGAGATGAGGTCGCCGGAGCGCCGCCGGTCCAGCTCGGCGACCGGCAGCCGCAACAGGCGCCGGACCAGCGCGGTCCGGGTGCCCAGCACGACCGCCTCCCCGGTGCGCTGCAGCACGTAGCTCTGGATGCCGGACAGGACGGCCGCGACGACGAGGGCGAGCACCAGCAGGGTCGCGGTGGTCCGCAACGGCTGTGACCGCTGGATGTCGGTGATGACCCGGCGGACCAGCAGGGGCTGGGCGAGTGCGGCGCCCGCGTTCGCCAGGGCCAGGACACCGGCCAACCCGAGGGCCGACCGGTGCGGGCGCAGCAGCCGCCCGAGCGTCCCGACCCCTGCGCGCCGCTCCCGGACGCGCCCGCCGTCCTCGCCGCGCGGTGTGTCGACCACGCGCCCATCGTCCTGCACCGTCACGGGTCAGCACAGGCGGGATCGCGACCAGGCCGCGACCACGGTGTCGAGCACCGGCAGCGGGAGCGGGCCCTCACCCAGCACGGCACCGTGGAACCCACGCAGGTCGAACGCGCCGCCCAGCTCGGCCCTCGACCGCTCGCGCAGCCGCACGATCTCCCGACGACCGGTCATGTAGGCCAGCGCCTGGCCCGGCCATCCGATGTAGCGGTCGATCTCGTTGCGGACGTTGGCCGGGGTCGTCGCGGTGTTGTCCCGCATGAACTCCATCGCCCGCGTCCGCGACCACCCCAGCCGGTGCATCCCGGTGTCGACGACCAACCGGCACGCCCGCAACGCGTCGAAGGACAACATCCCGAGGCGGGCCAGCGGCGAGGAGTACACCTCGAACTCGTCCGCGAGCCGCTCCGCGTACAGGCCCCAGCCCTCGACGTAGACCCCCAGCTGGGCGTCGACGTGGCGCCGGTAGCGCGGCAGGTGGCCCAGCGTCTGGGCCGAGGCGAGCTGCAGGTGGTGGCCGGGGACGCTCTCGTGGAACGCCAGGGCTTCGTACTCGTAGCGGTAGCGAGAGGTCGGGTCGGCGGTCAGGACGCAGTGCGCACCCGGCCGGGTCCCGTCGTCCGAGGGCGGGCGGTAGTAGGCGAGGGCGGCGTCGTCGGCCTCCTCCGGGTCGATCTCCTCCACCACACAGGCGCCGATCCCGAACGGGGGCAGCATGTCGGAGCGGTGGGCCTCAGCACGACCGAGTGCCTCGGTGACCGTGGCAACGATCTGCTCCCGGGTCTCGAACCGCAGCGACGGGTCGGCGCGCAGCCGGGCCCGCACCTCCGCCGGGTCGCGCAGCCCGAACGCCTCCCGACCGATCTGCGTCCACTGCTCTCCCAGTTCCGCCAGGACGTCGAGACCCGTCTGGTGGATCTGCTCCGGCGTGCTGTCGGTGCTCGTGTGGCGGGCCACGGCGGCGCGGTAGCCCTCCGCTCCGCCGGGGACGTTGCCGATCCCGACCGCGTCGTCGCCACGCGCCACAGTCGTCAGGTCGCCCTGCAACGCCGTGACCAGCCGGGCCATCACCGGGCGGACGCGGTCGGTGACCAGCTGCGTGGCAGCCTCCCGACGCGACCCGAGTCCCTGCGGGAGCAGGACGTCCTGCGCCAACGGACGCGCCAGGAACGCGGTGAGCTGGGCGGCAGCCTGGGCCACCCCGACGGCCGTGGGGACCCTGCCCCCGGCGGCCGCCTCGCGGTACCGGTGGGTCAGGGCGTCGAAGTGCCCACCCAGCCCTTCGAGGCGCCGGAGCATCGTGTCCCGCGCGTCGTCGTCGGGCAGCGGCGCGACGGGGACGGCCTGGAAGACCAGCGCCTGCGGGGACACGTAACCGGCGGCCGAGGCGTTTGCCTCCCACAGGCAGTGGTGCGCGTCGTCGGCTGCCGCGCCGGCCATCCACGTCAGCACCGCCCGGTCGACGTCGTCCCTGTCGGACGTCTCCGGACCGGTTCCCGTCCCTGCGGCGGCCGTGGCGATCCGGCGGAACCCGTCAGCGGCGAGCAGTTCCACGGACCGCCGCAGGTCTGGGAGCAACCCGTCGAACTCGGTGAGACCGAGCAGCGTCGCGTTGAGCGGGTCGTGACGGTGCTGGAGGTCGAAGAACTCCTCGCCCAGGCTCGCGAGGGTGGGCTGAGCGCGGCTGGTCTCGGCGTGGGTCACCCGCTGATCGTGCTGCACCGGACAGCGCCGCCGGCCCTGGACTGGTCGGCGGCGCTGTCATGGCCGGGCGGGCGGTCGAGATCTCCGCTCAGGCGACCTTGTCGGCGGTGTCGATGGCGATCGCCGACCGGCCGGCGAGGGTGACCGTCGTCCGTCCGGCCGCGTCCACGAGAACCTTCGGGCCGGTGCAGAACCGACCGGCGCGACGGCCGCGCAGCACGTCGCAGTAGGTCCCCGGTGCCATCCCGGTCCGGATCGTCCGGGTCTGGTTCGTTGCATGGTTGTTCAGCGCCACCCAGCCGGTGGTCCCGCGGCTGAACGCGATCAGGTTGACACCGTCGTCGTACCAGTTGGCCTTCGGTGCCGTCCCCACCAGGTCGTGCCAGCGCACCATCGGCGCCACCGTCCGGTGCAGGCACGTCCACGCCGGCCCGCACACCGTGTCGGTGATGTGGCCGTCGGCGGTCGAGGGCGGTGAGTCGTCGCCGCCGGTGAACGTGAAGCTGGAGTAGACCTCCGCACGGCCGTAGGGCTGGGCGAGCAGGAACAGCGTCGCGAGGGTGTTGCGCGCGCCGTCCTGGTAGCTCAGCGTCGAGCCGTTCCGCTCCGTGTCGTGGTTCTGCACGAACGTCAGCGACCTGTCAGACGGCAGTAGACCGGTGTTCTCGCCGAGCTCGCGCAGGCCGGTGATGTTGCCGGTCGCGTCCATCGGATAGCTCTTGAACGCGTTCTTAACGTCGCCGGCGAAGTCGAAGCCCAGGACACTCGCGATGTCGGTGAACGCCCGCGGCGCCAGAACGCCCGGGCTGCCCGGCGGCACCTCGAGGGCGACGTAGGGCGCACGACCGTCGACGGTCCGGCGGAGCCGTGCACCGATCGCGCGGAGGTCGGCCTCCGGGACGTGCTTGGCCGCGTCGACCCGGAACCCGGCGACGCCGTAGCCCAGGAGCTTGTTCAGGTAGCCGGCGAGCTTCGCCTGCACGGACGGGGACTCCGTCCGCAGGTCGCTGAGCGATACCAGCTCGCACTCGGTCACCTGCAGCACGTTGTTGAAGTCCTGGATGTTCCCGTCCGCGGTCGGGCAGTCCCCCGGCGTGTGGTGGAAGTCGGCGGCGCCGTACAGGCCGGGGTAGGAGTACTTCGTGTACCGGACGCCGCCGTAGGAGACGTTCCCCTGGCCGGTCATGTGGTTGACGACCACGTCCGCGATCACGTCGACGCCGGCCGCGCGACAGGTGCTCACCATCGCCCGGAACTGTGCCTCGTCGCCCATCCGGCTGGTGAGCGCGTAGCTGGTCGGCTGGTACACCTCCCACCACGGGTGCAGCGGGGTCGGAGCAGTGGTCTCGGTCCGGGACACCGAGTCCTGCGGCGGGGCGACCTGGACGGCGCCGTAGCCCGCCGGGCCCAGCTGGGTCGTGCACTCCCGTGCCACCGACGGCCAGTTCCACTCGAACAGGTTGACCACGACGTCGTGGACGGGCGCGGGAACGGGTGCGGCGGCGACGGCCGAGGTGGCAGTGGCCGGGCCAGCGACCGCCGGTGCGGCCGCGGCCGGGGCAGCGACGGCCGGACCGCCGGCAGACGTGAGGGCCAGCGCGCCGGTCACCGCCAGAGCGGATGCGGCGAGCAGTGCTCTGGACCGCCGGCGGACGGGTGGGACGGGACGGGGACGGACGGGCATCGGTGCTCCTCCTCGAGCGGGCGGCGCGACGGGGGTGCCGGCACCGGTCCTCCCGCGCCGACCCGGACACGATCCGGGAGTGCGGGCGGACGGCTCGATGATGGACGTCGGCTCACCGGTCAGGCAACACCCGTCGTCCGGACCGCGGTGGTCGCCGAGTGGTGCGCGTGCAGCACAGGACGCCAACGCGCCCGCGTGTGATGTTTGTATGACACTCGTGCTCTTGTCGACGCGGCCAGACAGCTCAAGCGGGAGCAGATGCGTCGAGAGTCGTCGGCGATGGCCGCCGACCCCGCAGACCTGGCCGAGAGCCGGCGAGTCCTCGCCGAGATGGAGGACGTACGTGCGGGGTGACGTCCACCGCCTGCGAGCGCCCCGGGACACGCGCGGCAGCGAGCGACGTGGCGCCCGGTACGCCGTTGTCCTGCAGTCCGACGACCTCCTGCTGTCCACCGTGCTGGTCGCCCCCACCTCGCGCTCCGCTGTGCCGCAGGTACACCGCCCCACGATCACGGTGCAGGACGAGCCGACGCAGGTCCTGGTCGAACAGACGACAGCTGTCGCCTTCGAGCGTCTCGGCGAGTTCGTCGGTCACGTGGGTCACGAGGAACTGGTCGACATCGAGACGTCGCTCCGACTGGCACTCCAGCTCGACTGACGCACCGGGCTTCCCGCGGTCAGGCGGGTGCGTGCTCCGGCTGCCCGAGCGGTCCGTCCGTCGCCGCGGCGAGGACGCGCCGACCCGCGGCGTAGGCAGTGACAGCCGCCGGGAGCCGACCGGCGCGCCCGGACAGCAGGACCGTGAGCCCGCCACCGACGCGCCCGCCGACGACTCCGGTGACGGGCGACGAGCAACCGTCCAGACGGACCAGCGTCTGCCGCGCCACCGCAGCCGTCGAGTCCAGGACGGTGACCCCCGGGGGCAGCGCGGCGACGATCCGGTCGCGGACCAGCGGGAAGTGGGTGCACCCCAGCACCACTGCCGCGGTGTCCGGTCGCGTCGCCGCGACGGCCGCCGCCACAGCCGTGTCCACACGGGCGAGATCACCGCTCTCCACGGCCTCGGCGAGCCCCACGCAGGCGACCTCCTGAACGGCGACACCGTCGGCGAACCGGAGGATGAGGTCCCGCTGGTAGGGGCTCCCGGTCGTGCTCGTCGTCGCCCACACCGCGACCGGGCCCCCGGTCGCGACGGCCGGGCGGATCGCCGGCACCGTGCCGATCACGGGGACCGCCGGCTCGAGCCTCCCGCGCACCGTGGACAGCGCCCGAACCGACCCGGTGTTGCAGGCGATGACCACCGCGTCGGGGTGCAGCGGCAGGGCCGCGTCCACCCCGGCCAGGACCCGCTCGGTCACCGACTCCACCGACCGGGTCCCCCACGGCATGTGGTCCGGGTCCATCGACACCACGAGGTCCAGGTCCGGCCGGGCCCGGAGCAGTGCGTCGGCGAACCCGAGCAGCCCGAGGCCGGAGTCGACCAGCGCGACGGTCGTCATCGGCTGCCCGTCGTCATCGGCTGCCCGTCGTCACGGCTCGGCCCGAACCGGACGGACCAGCTCCGGACCGTCGTTGCGCACGTTGCCCACGGCGTCGGACACCTCCGTCGGCTCCAGCAGCGGTTCGGGGACCGCCTCGAGGATCTCCCGGACCCGCGCGGGGTCGGTCAGCGTCGGGTCAAGCCAGTCCGCCGCGAGCTCCGGGGTGAGCAGCACCGGTGACCTGTCGTGGACCTGACCGAGCGCGTCCGGGGCCCGGGTGGTCAGCACCGAGCACGACCACACCCAGCGCGCCGGGTCGTGGCGGTCCAGTGCCGGGTCAGGCCACAGCTCGTACAACCCGGCGAACGCGAGCAGCGCCTCCCCGCGGTGCAGGTACCAGGCCTGCTTGGTCCTCGTGCCGGGCCGCGGTTCCCACTCGAAGTACCCGTCGGCGGGAACCAGGCACCGGCGGCGGGCGGCGGCGGCCTTGAACGCCGGCTTGTCGGTGATCGACTCCGCACGGGCGTTGATCAGCCGGGCGCCGATCCTGACGTCCTCCGCCCAGCTGGGCACCAGCCCCCACCGGACGGTGCGCAGCTGACGGACGGGCGCCGCGGGTGCCCCGCCGTCCGGCGTCGACGACGCGCGCGGTAGCCGGTCCAGCACCACCCGGACCTGATGGGTGGGGGCGACGTTCCAGCTCGGGGGCAGCTCGTCCCCGACGGTCTCGGCGACGGCGAAGGCGGCGACCAGGTCCCGGTCGCTGCTCGAGTTCGCGAATCGGCCGCACATGGGTGCCAGTGTGGGTGCGCCGCCGCGGACAGGACCACTCGCCGTCGACGGCAGGGCCACCTCCTAGGGTCGGGTCATGGCCGTGGTGAAGATCAACGCGATCGAGGTCCCGGAGGGCGGCGGCCCGGAGCTGGAACGTCGGTTCGCCGCGCGACTCGGCGCCATCGACGGGACCCCGGGGTTCCTCGGGTTCGAGCTGCTGCGTCCGGTCGCCGGGGACGCCCGCTGGTTCGTGTACACCCGCTGGGAGACCGACGAGGCGTTCGCGGCCTGGACGGAGGGCAGCGGACGCGAGGCCCACTCCGGCGAGCGCGCCCGCCCCGTCGGCACCGGTTCCGCGCTGCTGGAGTTCGAGGTCGTCCAGTCCGTCGGCCCGGCCGCCGCTGCCCGTGTTGCTGCTGCTGCTGCTGCTGCTGCTGCCTCCGAGGATCAGGACGTCCCAGGACGGACGGACGGTGGCGCCCGGCCCGGGCCGGTGGGGCGGCACGACGCGGACCCGACCACCTCGGGCAGCGCCGACACCGCCGGCGTCTCCGTCGGCGTGATCTGACCGGCGTGCCCACAGCCCTGGTCACCGGCCCCACCGCCGGGATCGGTGCCGAGTTCGCCGTCCAGCTCGCGGCAGCTGGACACGACCTCGTGCTGGTGGCCCGACGCGCGGACCGCCTGGCCGCGCTCGCCGAACGGCTCCGTTCCCGTCACGGTGTCCAGGCCGAGGTCCTCGTCGCCGACCTCGCCGAGCCGGCCGACCTGGACCGGGTCGTGACCCGTCTCACCGACCCCGACCGCCCGATCGACCTGCTGGTGAACAACGCGGGCTTCGGGCTGACGGGCAGCTTCCTGGACCGCGACATCGCAGCAGACCTGCGGATGCTGGACGTCCTGGTCCGCGCGCCGCTGGTGCTGACCCGGGCCGCGGTACCGCCGATGGTCGCCCGTGGCTCGGGTGCGGTGCTGAACGTGTCCAGCGTCGCGGGCTTCCTCCCGCGCGGGACCTACGGCGCGTCGAAGGCCTGGCTGACCAGCTTCACGGAGGGCCTCGCCGCGCTGCTCGCAGGGACCGGGGTCCGGGCGATGGCGCTGTGCCCGGGCTGGGTGCGCACCGAGTTCCACACCCGCGGCGACATCGACTCGACCGACTACCCGTCGGTCAGCTGGGTGCCGGTGGACCGGCTGGTCAGTGCCGCCCTGGCCGACCTCGCCGCGGGGAAGGTGGTCTCGATCCCCACGCCGCTGTGGAAGGTCGTCAGCGCCGGGCTACGGCTCGCGCCGCGCGCCCTGATCCGCAGGTTCGCGCAGCAGCGGCGCTGACCCGACGCCACCTGGTCCCGGCCGCGATACTTCCCGCCATGAGCCATCCCACCGGCACGGCCAGCACCGCCGACACCGCGACAGCCGACACCGCGGCAGCCAGCACCGCGACAGCCAGCACCGCGACAGCCGGCACCGGCGGAGTCAGCACCGCGACGGCCGCACGCAACCGAGCGGACCCGGCCGCCGGGACCGCCCGGGCGCGTCTGCTGGAGCTCGTCCGGCGCGACGCCGTCGTCCGCGGCCGGGTGACCCTGAGTTCCGGGTCGGCGGCCGACTCCTACCTGGACCTGCGCCGGATCACCCTGTCCGGGGTGGCCGCGCCGCTGGTCGGCGAGGTGATGCTCGAGCTGGTCGCGGACCTGCTGGCCGACCCGGGGGTCGACGCGGTCGGCGGTCTCACGATGGGCGCGGATCCGGTGGCGACAGCGGTCCTGCACACGGCCGCCGCCCGGGGGATGGACCCGCTGGACGCGTTCGTCGTGCGCAAGGCGGCGAAGGCCCACGGGCTGCAGCGCCGGATCGAGGGCCCGGACATCGCCGGTCGCCGGGTCCTGGTCGTGGAGGACACCTCGACCACGGGTGGCTCCCCGCTGGCTGCCGCCGAGGCCGCGCGGGCGGCGGGTGCCGAGGTGGTCGCGGTCGCGACGATCGCGGATCGCGCGACGGGCGCGGCGGAGGCGTTCGCCGCCGCCGGCCTGGCCTACCGGTACGTGTACGGGCTGGCGGAGCTCGGTCTCTAGCGGGCGTCGCTCGCGGCGGCGGCGGAAGCCGCGACCGGGACGTCGTCGGGCTCGGTCTCGGTCCCGGCACCGGTGGCGAGGGAGTCCACCGATGCCCGGCGCGACGTCGCACGGTGTCGGAGCAGCTCGATGCCCGGCGGCGTGATCGACACCAGCACCATGACGATCAACAGCACCTCGATGTTCGTGCGGATGAACGAGATCTGCCCGAGGAAGAACCCCAGCGTGGTCACCCCCGCGCCCCAGACGAGCGCACCGATCGCGTCGATGGCCACGAACCTCCGGTACGGCATGCGCGAGATGCCGGCGGTGACCGGCAGGAACGTCCGGACGATCGGGATGAAGCGTCCCAGCACGATGGCCCGCGAGCCGTACCGGTCGAAGAACTCGTGGGTCTTGTCGACGAAGGACCGTTTGAACAGGCGCGAGTCGGGCCGATCGAACAGCCGGGGGCCGGCCCGGTACCCGATCAGGTAGCCGAGCTGGTCCCCGGCGAAGGCGGCCAGCGCGGTGACCGGGACCACGACCCAGATGGGTTGGTGGACGACACCCTGACCGGTCAGCAACCCGGCGGTGAACAGCAGCGAGTCCCCGGGCAGGAAGAACCCGACGAGCAGGCCGGTCTCGGCGATGATCACCGCGACGATCCCCAGCAGCGCCCAGGAGCCGAAACCCTCCAGCAGAGACTGCGGGTCGAGCCACGACGGGACGATCGCGGGCACCGAGGTGATCGCGGCCGCGAGGCCGGCCGGGATCGTCATGGCGGTGAGCCTAGGTTCCGGAGTCGTCCGGTCCCGGTGCCGGTGCGGCAGGGGTGGACGGGCGCGGCGGCCCGCCGATCGATCGGACCGGCAGACCGAGCACCCGCGCACCGTCCCCGGATCCGCTGGCCCGTCCACAGGCACGATGCGGGATGCGATCGCGAGCGCGGTGCACGGGTGCACACCTGGCGGTGGCGACCGGAGGCGGGGGAGGTGACCGGGGTGACGGGGGACGAGCCGAACCGCGAGGTCGGTGTGGGCCCGTGGGTGGGGCCGTGGCCGGACGACCCGCGGCTGGACCCGGGGCTGCTGGCCGGCGGCGATCGCCGCAACGTCGTGGACCGCTACCGCTACTGGACCGTCGAGGCCGTCGTCGCCGACCTGGACACCCGCCGTCACCCGCTGCACGTCGCCATCGAGAACTGGGCGCACGACCTGAACATCGGGTCGGTGGTCCGGACCGCGAACGCGTTCAACTCGGCGGGCGTGCACGTCATCGGCCGGAAACGCTGGAACCGGCGGGGCGCGATGGTGACCGACCGGTACCTGGACGTCCACCACCACGCGGACGCGGAGTCGCTCGCCGCCTGGGCGGGCGGGTCGGGCCTGCCGCTGCTCGGGGTGGACAACGTGCCCGGCTCGGTGCCGCTGGAGACCGCCCGGCTGCCGCGGGCGTGTGTGCTGGTGTTCGGCCAGGAGGGGGCGGGGCTGTCCGACGCCGCGGTGTCGGTGTGCGGGGGGCTGCTGTCGATCGCCGGGTACGGGTCGACCCGGTCGCTGAACGCCGGGGCCGCGGCGGCGATCGCGATGCACGCCTGGGTCCGGCAGCACGGCGGCCCGCCGCCCAGCTGACCGGCCTGCCGTGCGGCCTCGGTGCAGCGACCTCACTGCAGCGGCCTCAGCGCAGAGGGGCGTCCGTGAGCGGCGGCCCGAAGCGGACGGACACACCGTCGCTGACCAGGACGCTGGCCGGCGGCCCGACCGGCTGCGGCAGGCCGCACGCGACGACCAGGCCGTCGTCGAGCTCGGTCACCGTGGCCCGGTGCAACGGCCAGGCGGGGTGGGCGTTCGGGAGGTAGCGCGTACCGCCGGCGCGGGTCGCCGAGTGCAGGCCCCACCGGGCGGTGAGGAACGACTCGAGCGGAGACGGTTCGGTGACCGCGTCCCCGACCCGGACGGCGAACCGACTGGTGGTCCCGCGGGGCGCGGGCCAGCGCCGGCGCGCCGTGTAGGTGAGGTGTTCCCCGACGGCCAGCGGCGCGGTCCCGGTCGCGGGCCGACCGTCACGGTCCACTTCCATCGACGACCAGGCGTAGGGCACCTGCGGCCACACCCTGCTGGCCAGCACCGGCACCAGCCGGGTCGCGTCCAGCGTCCGGAAGACGACGCCCCGGCGCCCGAGCCGGTCCACCGAGTACAGCCGGACGTTGGTCTCCAGGAACGACCCGAAGTAGGGCACGCCGGGCAGCGGACCGAAGCCGAGCGCGACCATCCGGAAGCCGATCAGGCCCACCCAGGAGGTTTCGTCGTGCACGTCGGGGCGCACTCCCGGCGGCATCAGGGGTGCGACAACGTCGGCGTCGACCGGCCAGTGCAGGAAGGCCGCGTCCCGCCACCACTGGGTCAGCAGCGTCGCGCGCAGGGGCCGCGGTGTCGTGGCGGTGACCACCTCGACCGGCTGGTCGTCCCGGGCGGTGGACGCCGGGCCCGGTGGGGTCGTCGTCGGGGGCGCCACGGATCCACCCTCGCATCGGGGCGCGGTCGACGGCGCGGGCTGGCAGGGTGGCCCGCGGTGAGGTGAGCGGTATCGTCCGCCGCCCGACGCGACCCTGGAGGAACGATGCCGGACGAGACCGCTCCCGACACGGCCAGCGGGGTGCCCCACGCGGTTGCGCCCGAGGCAGCGGCACCCACTCCCGAACCGGCACCCCCGGTGGCGCCGCCCGAGGCCGATGCCGCGGACGTCGAGGCCGCCGGGGTCGAGGCCGCCGGGGTCGAGGCGGCGGACGGCGCACCCGCGGCTCCGGCGCCGCCGGCCGGGACCGCTCAGACCAGCCTGGCGACCCCGCCCCCGGTCCCGCGGGGCCTGAGCTACGCCGTCGACATCGTCTTCTGCATCGACGTCACGGGCAGCATGACCCCGATCATCGACGCGGTGAAGGCCAACGCGCTGCGCTTCTACGACGACGTCCAGACGAACCTCACGGCAAAGGGGAAGAACGTCGACGACCTGCGCGTGCGCGTCATCGCGTTCCGCGACTTCGCCGCCGACGGCGAGGCGGCGCTGCAGGAGTCGGACTTCTTCCGGTTGCCCGCCGAACAGGGCGGGTTCAGCGACTTCGTCAACGGGCTGCTGGCCGAGGGTGGCGGGGACGCGCCGGAGTCCGGCCTGGAGGCCGTCGCGCTGGCGATCAACTCGCCGTGGACGACGCGGGGCGACCGGCGCAGGCAGGTCGTCGTGGTGTGGACCGACCAGCCCGCCCACCCGCTGGACCCGGCGGTGCTGCCGGCGGACCTGCGTGACCGGGTGCCGGCGGACTTCAGCTCGCTGACCGACCTGTGGGAGGACAACCAGGGGCGGCTGGGGGCCAGCAGCAAGCGGCTGATCCTGTTCGCGCCGGACGGCCCCGGCTGGAGCGACATCTCCGGGGTCTGGGAGAACGTCGTCCACAACCCGTCCCAGGCCGGTGGCGGCCTGTCCGACGTGGACTACGGGACGATCGTGGACTCCATCGGCAACTCGGTGTGACCGAGGGCGCGCCGCAGCAGGAGCCGGCACCCATCGCGGAACCGAAACCGGAGCCGCCGGCCGAACCCGAACCCGAACCCGAGCCCGAACTCGGGCCGCAGAACGAACCCGAGTCCGAACCCGGACCGCAGGCCGATCCCGAGTCCGGACCGCACCCTGGGTCCGCCCTCGACCGGGAGCCGGAGCAGACGGGCCCCGGCCTGTCGTTCGGCTTCAACCTGGGCAAGATCGAGGGCCACGGGGAGGACTCCGACCCGATCCTGCGGGACGGCCAGGAACTCGGTCTGGTGGCGGTGTTCGACGGGATGGGCGGTGCCGGCGGCACGGTCTACGAGACACCGGACGGCCCGCGGACCGGTGCCTACCTTGCCTCCCGGGTGGCGCGCGACGTCGTCGAGGCGCGGATGGTGGCGCTGCTGGACCCTAAGTGGAACCTCGACGGTCCGGCTGCGGCAGCGGACCTGCACCGGTCGGTGCGTGACGCGCTGCAGACCCGCCTGACCGAGCTCCACGCGCCGGTGAGCGGACTGCGCTCCCGGCTGTTGCGGGCGCTGCCGACGACGATGGCGCTGGTCGCGCTGCAGCGCCGGGACGCCGGCGGGGACCGCTGGGTGGCCCACGTGTTCTGGGCCGGTGACTCCCGCGCCTACGTGTTCCTTCCCGGTGCCGGGGCACAGCAGCTGAGCGTCGACGACATCAGGGACCACGGTGACGCGATGGCGAACCTGCGGGAGGACTCGGTGGTCAGCAACGCGATGTCCGCCGACGTCGACTTCGTCGTGCACCACCGCCGGGTCGACCTGACCGCGCCCTTCCTCGTCGTCGCGGCCACCGACGGGTGCTTCGGGTACCTGCCCTCCCCGATGCACTTCGAGCACCTGGTCCTCGCCGCGCTGCGCGACGCACCCGACACCGACGGCTGGTCCGGCGCGGTGCAGACGGCGACGAGCGAGGTCACCGGCGACGACGCGTCCATGTCGGTGCTGGGGGTCGGGACGGACCACGACGAGTTCCGCGCGTTGTTCGCCTCGCGCACCGCCGAGCTCGAGCAGCGCTGGATCACGCCGTTGGACGCCCTGGCCGCGGACGTGCAGCGACGTGAAGGGGAACTCGACGAGCTGCGGACGGCGCAGCGGCAGCGGCAGGCCCAGCTCTGGGCGGCCTACAAGCCGGCGTACGAGCGGCAGCTCACAACCGCCGGCGGGAGGGAACGACCATGAGGGCCGGCGACGGGGACGTGCTCCACGGGTACCGCCTGCTCGGGGACTTCCAGGTGGTGGGCGCCGGACTCAGCGAGTGGACGTTCGCCGAACGGGGCGGGCGGGTCTACTTCATCAAGCGGTTCCTGGCCCCGACCTACCCCGACGACGCGGCTCCGGGCAGCCCGACGACGAAGGCCCGCAAGCGCGCGCGGTGCGCGGCGTTCGAGGCGCACCACAAGGGCATCCAGGCGGCGATGGCGCCCCTGACCAGCTACGGCGGCAACCTCATCGCCACCCTGGACTTCTTCCGGGAGGGCGCCAAGTACTACAAGGTCACCGAGAAGGTGGACGTGGCCGGCCTGGAGCCGGCCGATGTCGCCGCCCTGGGGTTCCCCGCCCAGCTGGTGCTGCTCAAGACCGTCGCGCACAGCCTGAAGATCCTGCACGACCTGAACATCGTGCACAGCGACCTCAAGCCGAGCAACGTGATGATCAAGCGCACGGAGCTGGGCTACACGACGAAGCTGATCGACTTCGACAGTTCCTACCTGGTGGGCAGCCCGCCGCCGCCGGAGGAGATCGTCGGGACGATGAACTACTACTCACCGGAGCTCGTCAGCTACATCCAGGGCGGTGCCGGTGCCGATCGTCTCAACCAGGCCTCGGACATCTTCACCCTCGGACTGATCTACGCCGAGTACCTCACCGGCGCCCTCCCCGCCTTCGACCCGACCTCCAGCAGCGCGGCGATCGCGGTGCTCAAGGGGACGGTGCTGCGGGTGACGCCCGGACGGGTCCCGCCCCCGGTGGTCGCGCTGGTCGAACGGATGCTGCTCGCCGACCCGGCCGCCCGCCCCTCGGTGGCCGAGGTCCACGGGACGTTGATGGCCCAGCGCGGCGGCACCGCGACGGTCGGTCGGGCCCCGATGCCGACACGGCCCCCGGGTGTCCGCCCGACGGTGCCGTCGGTCCCGGCCGCACCCCGCGCGCCCGTGAGCACCTCGACGTTGCGAGGGAAGGGACTGCGGGTGGCCGGGGACGCAGCGCGCCGGGCAGTCGCCGTCGCGCGTCCGGCGACCTCAGCGCCCCGTCCCGTCGCGCCGGTGACCCACCCCGCACCGCCGGTGATCCCGCCGGCCGACGAACCGGCCCCCGGGCTCGGCCGGGCACTGTTGGGCAAGCTGATCGGCAAGCTCGAGAACCGCCGGCCGCGGTGACCACCCTGTGGCAGTGCGCCGTCTGCGAGACCGTCAACCACGGCGGCCGGTCGTGCACGGCGTGCGGTGCGGCCATGACCCGACGCTCGGCTGCCGCCACGTCCGTGCGCGGGCGGGTCGCGCCGGTACCGCCTCCACCGCCCGCGCAGCCACTGCCGGACCCCGTGCGCCGCGCCATCAACCGCGAGCCGGTCGACGACGCCGAGTGGGACTACGACAACCCGACCGTCTCGATGCTGCCGCTCCCGGGCGGGTGCCTGTTCACCGTGCGGCCGCGTCGCCTCGACCGCTGACCGTCCGGTCCATCCGCCGTCAGGTCCCGGCCTCGTGGTCGCTGATCGCCCGCACCTTCGCCGCGGACGCGGAGCCGGCGTCGAAGGTGTGGCGCAGCCACTCGTCCGCCAGCTTCACCGCCAACTGCGGGGCGATGACCCGGCCGCCGAACGTCAGCACCTGCGCGTCGTTGCTCAGCACCGACCGCTCGACGGAGTACGCGTCGTGCGCCACGGTCGCGCGGATCCCGGCCACCTTGTTGGCGGCGATCGCCACCCCGATCCCGGTGCCGCAGACCAGCAGCGCGCGGTCGGCCTCCCCGGCGGCGACGCGCGTCCCCGCCTCGATCCCGACGCTCGGGTAGGGCGTGTGGTCATCCACTGCGTGCACGCCGATGTCGACGACCGCCGCGACGCGGTCGTCGGCCTCCAGGAACGCCTTGACGGTCTCCTTCAGGTCGTAGCCGGCCTCGTCGGCGCCGACGATGATCCTCAGCGGTGCAGTGCTCACTGGTGCTCCTCTGCTCGACGTCCCGGATCCCTGTTCAGCATCACACCGGGCGCCAGAGCGGCTGGGCCGCGTGCCGATGCGCGCGGTAGCGGTCGAACAGGTCGTCGTAGACGACCCTCAGCGCAGGGTCGGGCTCGACGACCTCCGACGTGTCGGTCCAGTCCGCGGCCTCCGGACAGGCTCCGGTCGCCCGCAGGTGCGCCAGCACCGCGCCGCGGGCACCGATCCCGTTCGCGCGACCGAGGCGCACGGGGCGCCCCAGGACGTCGGCGAACAGCTGCATCCACTCGGGGCTGCGGGTGCCGCCGCCGCACACGAACAACTGACCGGTCAGCCCGGCCCGGTCGAAGCAGTCCCGGGCGGCGAACGCGATGCCCTCGCACACCGCGCGGACCAGGTCCTCACGCCGGGTGGTCAGCGACAGGCCGGTGACCTGGCCGCGGGCGGCCGCGTCGACGAACGGCGCACGCTCCCCGGACGGAGCGAAGTAGGGCAGCACCTCGACCCCGCCGGCCCCGGCGGAGCTGTCGCGCAGGACGTCACCGACAGCGCCGTGCTGCATCCCGACCACGTCCAGGACCCAGTCCAGCGACGCCGTGCCGACCATCGCGGGCAGCGCACGCAGCCACCGGCCCGGGTCGGGGGTCGCCAGGTGCATCCCCGCCGGGTCACCCGCGGTGTCGACCCGGTCCACGAGCACCTGGCACGCCAGGGTCGTCCCGACGGTGAGGATCCCGTCGCCGAGCTCGGTGACGCCGGCGCCGATCGCGCACGCCGGCAGGTCGAAGGGGCCGGCACTGACGGGCGTGCCCTCGACGAGACCGGTCAGGAGTGCACCGGCCGCGGACAGCCCGGCCAGCGGGACCGGCGCGACGACGGGCGGCAGCAGAGCGGCGCGCGCCGTGAGACCGGTCGACGCGAGCACCTCGGCGGAGTACCCGCCGGCCGGGTCCCCGAACGGCAGCGAGGAGTCCGACGGGTCGGTGGCGCGGACCCCGGTGAGCCGCTGGAACACCACCCCGACACAGGTGTGGGCGGTCGCGGACGCGTCCAGGACCGCGGGTTCGTCCACGTCCAGGGCCGCCAGGACGCCTGCCAGCGACCCGGGGAACAGGGTGTTGCCGTTGGCGCGGTACACCCGTTCCATGACGCCGTCACGCTCCCAGGCGGTGGTGATCCGGGCGGCCCTGCCGTCCATCCAGCTGACCGCGGGCCGGACCCCGCGACCGTCGGCGTCCACCAGCCAGCAGCCGTCGCCCTGGCCGGTGACCGCGAGCAGCTGCGGGGGCGGCGCACCCGCCGGCAGGTGCGCCAGGGTCTCCCGGACGACCGTGGCGACGCTGGCCACCACGTCCTCGAGGTCCTGTTCGACGCGCCCGCCCGCCGAGTGGGACAGCAGCGTCGGCTGCTCGGCCCCGCCGATCAGGTCGCCGCCCCCCGTGAAGAGTGCGGCCTTGGTGAGCGAGGTCCCGATGTCCACGCCCAGGTAGGTGTGAACGGTGCTCACGTCGGGTGCACGTCCACCCCGCGAGCTGGTCCGGCCGGGGCCAGGACGTCGGCGACCGCCCCCGCCATCAGGGCCAGCGAGGTGGCACCGGCGTCCGGGGTCCCCCGGCTCTTCCGGGCCAACGGCCGCGCCCTGCCGACCCGGGGCAGCAGGTCCGCGGTCTCGCGGGCGGTGCGGGTGGCGACCTCCGCGGCCGCGACCCAGGCATCGGCCAGAGAGGATCCCGCACCCGTGCGCGCGGTGAGCGTGGCGCTGAACGGCAGTCCCGCATCGAGAAGGGTCTTGTCCCCGGCGCGGGCACCGCCGATGTCCTGGACCTGCTGCACCCCGGCGGCCACCGCGGCGGCGACCACGGCCGGGGTGGGAGCTTCGGTGTCACCGAGCCGCTGTCCGACCGTCTCCAGCACCAGGCCCCAGAGGACCCCCGAGGTCCCGCCCGCCCGGTCGGCCCACGCGCGCCCCGCGGTCCCGAGCACCGACCCGATGCCACAACCCGCCGCGACGGCCGTGTCCGCGGCCTCGCCGGCGGCCCGTAGGCCTCGCGTCATCCCCGTCCCGTGGTCGCCGTCCCCGGCGACCGCGTCGATCCGGCCCAGCTCCTGCTCGTGGTCGGTGACGACCCGCAACATCGCCGCCAGGGCTGCCCGGGCGATCCCCGCCGCACGCACGGACGCCTCGCTCGCCGACGCCCACTCCCGGGCCGCCCGGTCGACGACGGTCCGCGCGGGCCGCGGCTGGAACCGGCGCAGCTCGGAGGCGTTGCCCCGCTTGAAGGTCGGGGTGTCCGCCGGTGCGGCCCAGAGCTCCGCGAGCTCGTCGTCCAGCCAGCACAGGGACAACGACGTACCCGCCATGTCCAGGCTGGTCACGAACTCGCCGACCTCGGGGAGCACCGCTTCCACACCGGCTGTCTCCAGCAGGACGGCGATGTGCCGGTAGAGCACGAACATCTCCTCGTACGTGGTATCACCGAGGCCGTTGAGCAGGACGGCCGCGCGGCTGCCCGCGCCGTCCGGTCGCTCGTCGAGCAACGGCTGGACGAGCGAGGCGGCCAGCTCGGCGGCCGGCATCGCGTCCACCGTGCGGACACCACTCTCGCCGTGGATCCCCAGCCCCAGCTCGACCTTCCCCGCCGGGACGGTGAACAGGGGCTCCGAGGCGCCGGGGAACGTACAGCCCGCGAAGGCGACACCGAGGGTCCGGGTCCGGTCGTTGGCGAGCCGCCCGAGCCGTTCCACCTGACCGATCACCTCTCCACGGGCCGACGCGGCCCCCAGTGCCTTGAACACGAACAACCCGCCCGCGATCCCGCGCCGGGTGTCGGCGAGCTCGGCGGGCGCCGAGGCGACGTCGTCGGTGACCAGCACGATCCGGGTGTCGGTCCCCTCGGCGAGCAGCCTGTTGCGGGCGAGGCCGAAGTTCATCGTGTCCCCGGCGTAGTTGCCGAAGGAGAAGACGACACCGGCGCCGCCGTCGAGGTGGCGCCCGACCCGGTGCGCCTGCTCGGCGGACGGGCTGGTGAAGACGTCACCCACCACCGCCCCGTCGGCGAGCCCCGGCCCGACCAGGCCGGCGAAGGCCGGGTAGTGCCCGCACCCCCCGCCGAGCACGACACCGACCTTCTCCGCCCGGGCGCCGCCGGCCAGCACCACCCCGGAGGCGTTCGGGACCGGCTCGACGTAACGGGAGTAGGCCGCGGTGTAACCGGCCAGCCAGTCGTCCCGGAAGGAGGCCGGGTCGTCGTGGATGCGGGTCACGGGACACCTCCGCGTCGGCCCGCCGACGACCGTCGTCGGGAGCGGTCCCGACGGTATGCCAGCGCGGCCTGTCGACCGGGTGCCACGAGGTCTCCCCACCGAACGGCGACGACGTCGCCGGACAGGGGTTGGATGGGACCACCGGGACGCTCCGCGACAGCCCCGCGAGCGTGCAGCTGCCAGACACGGAGGTCTTCCATGCCCATCGCGACACCCGAGGCGTACGCCGGGATGCTGGACCGCGCCCGTGACGGCGCGTTCGCCTACCCGGCGATCAACGTCACCTCCAGCCAGACGCTGAACGCGGCGCTGCAGGGGTTCGTCGACGCGGGCAGCGACGGGATCGTCCAGATCTCGACCGGCGGCGCCGAGTACCTGTCCGGACAGCGCACCAGGGACATGGTCACCGGGGCGGTCGCGCTCGCGGAGTACGCCCATGTGGTCGCCGCCGATCTGCCCGTGACCGTCGCGCTGCACACCGACCACTGCCCGAAGGACAAGCTCGACACCTACGTCCGGCCGCTGCTGCAGATCTCCGGACGGCGCGTCGCCGACGGCGGGCTGCCGCTGTTCCAGTCCCACATGTGGGACGGCTCGGCCATCGAGCTGGGGGAGAACCTCACTACCGCCGCGGAGTTGCTGAGCCTGGCGGCCGCGGCCCGGATCGTGCTCGAGGTCGAGATCGGGGTGGTGGGTGGCGAGGAGGACGGCGTCAGCGGCGCCGGCGGGGAGAAGCTCTACACCGCGGCCGGTGACTTCGAGAAGACGATCGACGCCCTGGGCACAGGGGAGAAGGGCCGCTACCTGCTGGCGGCGACCTTCGGCAACGTCCACGGCGTCTACAAGCCGGGCAACGTGCACCTGCGCCCCGACGTGCTGCGCACCGGGCAGGCGACCGCCGCGAAGAAGCTGGGCCTGCCCGAGGGGTCCAAGCCCTTCGACCTGGTGTTCCACGGGGGCTCGGGCTCCACGCTGGAGGAGATCCGCGAGACCCTCGACCTCGGCGTCGTGAAGATGAACATCGACACCGACGGGCAGTACGCGTTCACCCGCCAGGTCGCCGGGTACATGTTCACCAACTACTCCGGGGTCCTGAAGGTGGACGGTGAGGTGGGGGAGAAGAAGAAGTACGACCCGCGCGTCTGGGGCCGGGTCGCCGAGGACGGCATGGCGGTCCGCGTGGTCGAGGCGTGCGAGGCGCTGCGCTCCGCCGGGTCCTCCCCGAAGGCCTGACCGCACCCCGCCGGCGCCGGCGGGGTGTCCGCGCCCGACTGGGTACGGTCCGCCCGTGCGCACCCGTTCCCGCTGGGCCTGGCTGGTCGTCCTCGCCGTCGGGACGGGGTTGTTCCTCGCCGTCCTGCGGACGCTGGAGGCGACCGCGAATCCCAACCTCATCCCGGCCCTGATCCTGGTGGGCGCGGCGGTCGTGCCCAGCGCGTTCGTGGTGTTCGTGTCCAGCCGGCGGATGTCCTTCGACGTCCCGGGGTCGGTCCTGGCGACGACGGCACTGCTCGGCGGCGTCATCGGTGTCGTCGTGGCCGGCAACCTGGAGTTCGACGCGTCCCGACGGCTGGGGATGGCGGCGATCGTCTTCGTCGGGGTCATCGAGGAGGCGGCCAAGCTCGTCGTCCCGCTCGGGCTGCTGGTCGTCGTCCGGGACAGGTGGCGGGACCCGGCCAACGGGCTGGTCCTGGGGGTGGCCAGCGGGGCCGGGTTCGCCGCGCTGGAGACCATGGGCTACGCGTTCGTGCAGCTGGTGCAGTCCCGCGGCGAGCTCGGGCCGGTCGTCGGGATCCTGGTGCTGCGGGGACTGCTGAGCCCGGCGGCGCACCTGGCGTGGACCGGTCTGGCCGTGTCGGCGCTGTGGTGGGCGCGCCGGCGCGGGTGGCGGGTCCGCTCGGTCCTGCTGCTGGTCGCCGGGTACCTGACGGCCGTGGTGCTGCACACGCTGTGGGACACCCGGGCGTCGCTGGTCGGGGACGCGGTGGTCGCGGTGGTCAGCCTGTCGCTCCTGTTCGTCGTCTCCCACCGCCTGGGCCACCACCAGCTCGAGATCCGCCGGGCCGACCGCACGCCGCACGCCGTCACGGCCGGCTCGCTCCCGTAGCCGTGCGAGCCGGCACGGCTCGGCACGAACAGCCAGCCGGGTGGGGCTTCGACGCGACGAGCAGCGCGACCGAGGTCGTCGAGGGCATCGACTTGTCCGGCCGGTCCGCGGTCGCCACCACGGGAGACCCAGCGCTCGCGGTCAGAGTGCTGTTCGCTCAGGCTCACCGCCGTCGCGTGTCCCGCACCCTCGGGGCCGGCCGCCCCAGCCGGTCGTTCCGTTCTCGTCACCGCATCTCCCTCCCCGTCTTCCGCAGGTCGAACGACGGGTCTGCCCCGGCGACCCCGGCGGGTGGTGGTCTCTGCTGGCCGGGAAGCCACCTGGCAGGAGTCCGGGCTGCCGGCAAGTCCCGCGGTCCGCAGCGCGACCCCGCCCTCGCACCCTTCCGAGGGCATCCACCCGCGACAGGCTGGCCAGCCGCCCGCGGTGCTGATCACCTGGCGAGCGCGAACGGGGAGACGTCGAAGGCGTCGGGCAGACCCACCGAGCACAGGGTCCCGTCCAGTCGCAGGCTCTGCACGTAGGGCGTCAGTGGGTGCGTGGCGGACACGGTGTCGAGAAGGACGTCGAACCGGTTCGAGATCCCCCCGGAGGCGGTGGCCCGGGCGATCGCCTTCTCGATCGAGCAGCCCGACGAGGTCGAGATCGGCGACATCACGATCCGCCCGACCCGGCAGGGGTGACTCAGCCCGCTGTCCGGAATCGACAGCGACCCACCCCGTTCGGCCGTCCACGGCCGTCCCGACGCGTTCGAGTGTCGATCCCGGACAGCGGGGGACCCCCGGGGCGGACGTCCGGACGAACGCTGCCGGGTGGCCGACCCGCGGGTCGGGTACGCGGCCGGCCGGTGCTCGCCCGTTGGGAGTCCAGCTCGGCCTCGCCGCCGCGGACGGCCTGGCGGTGCTCGTCGTGGCCAGCGCGGGGTCAGCCGACGTGGGCGACGAGGCGGTCCAGCACCGCGTCCACCTCGGCGTCGACGGTGCGCCGGGCGGGGTCGGCGTCGTGCCATGCGACGATCTCCCGGGCTCCCGCAGCCCAGGCGGTCGGCGCGGACCACCCCGGGACGATCCGCTTCACCAGGGAGTTGTCGAACACCAGGCTGTGCGCCTTGTCCCCGCGGATGCCCTCGGCCCAGGCGGGATGCGCGGCCGCGATGTCGTCGCTGGTCACGTGGACGATGCGCGGCTCCGGAGCACCGGCGGCCGCCGCCAGCTCCCGGGCGATCTGGTCCCAGGTCATCACCTCGTCCGAGGTCACGTGCACGGCCTGCCCGACCAGGGACGCGCGGCCCAGCATGCCGACCAGGGCCGTTGCGACGTCGCGCGCGTGGGTGAGCGTCCACAGCGACGTGCCGTCCCCGTGCACGACGACCGGGGCACCGCGGCGCATCCGCTCGATCTCGGTCCACCCACCCGTCAGCGGGACCGCGGTCGCGTCGTAGGTGTGGGAGGGGCGCAGCAGCACGGCGGGGAACCCGCTGTCCCGGTAGGCCCCGGTGAGCACCTCCTCGCAGGCGATCTTGTCCCGGCTGTAGCCCCAGGAGGGGTTGCGCAGCGGCGTGGACTCGGTGATCGGCCAGCGCAGCGGTGGCGTCTGGTAGGCGGACGCGGAACTGATGAACACGTACTGCCCGACACGGCCGGAGAACGCCTCGACGTCCCGGCGGACCTGGCCGGGGGTGAACGCGACGAAGTCGACGACGGCGTCGAACCCCGCGGCGCCGTCGGGCACGGCCCCGTCGAGCAGGTCCCGCAGCGCTGCGCCGTCCGCGCACGCGTTGACGTCACCGACCACCTGACGGACCCCGGCGGGCAGGGGGCGGGTGGCGGTCCGGCCCCGGTTGAGCACGGTCAGGTCGATCCCCGCCTCCACCGCGACCCTCGCGGACGCGGCGCTGATGATCCCCGTGCCCCCGATGAACAGCACCCGCAACGCCACGTCGGTCCCCTCTGTCGGTCGCACCGGCTCCCCTGGGGACGCGCCGGTGTCTGGTCGGGTCCGGTGTACACGATCTCCCGGGAGCTGCGGTCACGCCGGATCGCGGCAGCTGCGCTCGCGCCGGGTCGCGGTGGGCCATGGTTGACCCTCGTGCGCCCCCTCCGACACCTGCTCGCGACCCTCGCCGTCCTGGTCGGCCTGGTGCTGGCTGGTCCGGCGATCGTGTCGGTGTGGGTCCACCACGACCTGCTCGACACGGCCCGGTTCACCGCGACCGTCGAGCCGCTGGCCGGTCAGCCCGGCGTCCAGGACGCCGTCGCGGGCGCCGCCACCCGGGCGGTCGACTCCTACCTGGGCGGCCCTGCGCCCGGCGAACCCGGGTCGCCGGCGCCGGTGGTCAACACCGCTGCCGAGCAGCTGGTGACCGGCCGGCGCTTTCCCGCGGTCTGGACGGCGGTGACCGCCGCCGCGCACCGGCAGGTGGTGACCCAGCTGCGCGCCGGCGCCCGGCCGGCGGCGGCGACCATCGAGCTGGCCCCCGTCCTGGCGGCTCTACCCGGGCTCCCGGCCGCCGCACTCGCCTCCCCCGGTGTGCTGTCCGCGGTCCCCAGTTCGGTGACCGTCGGCCTCGGACCGTCGGCGCGGATGGTCGCGGACACGCTGCGCCGCGCCGACCTGGCGGCGGCCTGGTTGCCGTGGCTGGCGGGCGGACTGCTCGCACTGGCCGTGGCGGTGTCGCCGTGGTGGCGGGCCACGTCGGTGGTGGCGGGCGTCGGCACCGCCGCCGTCGCCGCCGGTGTCTGGTTCGCAGCGGGTGCGGCGCCCGACGCGGTGGGTGGCCGGCTGGTGGCGGGTGGGGACGGGCCCCTGGTCCGGGCGGTGACGGGTGCGGTGATCGGGCCGCTGCGTCAGCATGCCGTCGACGTCGGTGTGGTGGCGCTCGCCGTGGCCGCCGCCGCCGCCCTGTGGGCGGTGCTCGCCCGGGCGGTGCGGTCCGGGCGGGACCGGGGTCGTGGCCGGTCCGGGCGGGCGGACCGCCCGGCCGCTGGATAGCGTCGTGACCATGCGGGTGGCGGTCACGGGGGCGACGGGCAACATCGGGACGCGACTGGTCGGAGCACTGCTCGCGGACCCGTCGGTGAGCGACGTGGTCGCGGTGTCCAGCCGGCTCCCGGATGGTCCGCCGCGGGACCGCGTGCACTCCGTCAAGGTCGATCTGGGCGCGGACGACGCGGCAGCCCGGCTCGGCACCGCGCTGGTCGGGGTGGATGCCGTCGTGCACCTGGCCTGGTTGTTGCAGCCCTCCCGCGACCCGTCGCTGATGGAACGCGTCAACCTCGGCGGCACCCGCGCCGTGCTCGACGCGGTGGCCGCCGCCGGGGTCGGGGTGCTGGTGCACGCCAGCTCGCTCGGTGCGTACTCACCGGCGCCGAAGACCCCCGCGGTCACCGAGGACGCCCCCACCGGCGGGGTCGCCACCTCCGCCTACAGCGTCCAGAAGGCGCACGCCGAGCGGTTGCTGGACGACTTCGCCGCCGGGTACCCCGACGTCCGGGTGGTCCGGATCCGGCCCGCCCTGGTGCTGCAGCGCGAGGCCGGCTCGGAGCAGGCTCGCTACTTCCTCGGCCGCCTCGTCCCGCACCGGATGGTCGACCGACGGCTGCTGCGTGCCGTGGGCGTGCTCCCCCTGCCGGACGCGTTCACCACGCAGGTCGTCCACACCGAGGACATCGCGGACCTGTTCGCCCGGGCAGTGCTGGACCCGACGGCGCGCGGGGCCTACAACGCGGCCGCGGACCCGGTGCTGGACCCGCCGACCATCGCCGCAGCGCTCGGGGTGCGGCGCGTGCGGGTCCCGCTGAAGCCGGTCCGGGACCTGGTCGACCTGACCTGGCGCGGGCACCTGCAGCCCACCGATCCGGGGTGGGTGGACCTCGCCGCGCAGGTCCCGCTGATGGACTCCTCCCGGGCCCGTCACGAACTGGGGTGGCGTCCAGCCCACGACGCGCGCGCCACCCTGCTGGAGGCGATCGACGGCGTCACCGACGGCGCGGGTGCCGGTACCCCGCCCCTGCGCGAGCGGCTGTCCGCTCCCGGGCTCGTCAAGTCCCTGACGGACCTGGTGCGACGGCGCTGATGGGACGATCGACCCCGCGCGGGCCGGCTCGGGTCCGCCGCTGACGAGGGGGTGACCGCGGTGGTCCTGCGGATGTCGACACTGTTCCTGCGGACGCTGCGCGAGGACCCGGTCGACGCGGAGCTGCCGGGTCACCGCCTGCTGGTCCGCGCCGGCTACGTGCGCCGGGTCGCCCCCGGGATCTTCACCTGGCTGCCGCTCGGCCTGCGGGTGCTCCGCCGGGTCGAGGCGGTGGTCCGGGAGGAGATGGACCGGATCGGCGCGCAGGAGCTGCAGTTCCCGGCCCTGCTGCCCCGTGAGCCCTACGAGCGCACCGGCCGCTGGACCGAGTACGGCGACGGCATCTTCACCCTCCAGGACCGCCGTGGGAACGACTACCTGCTCGGCCCGACGCACGAGGAGATGTTCACCCTCGCCGCCAGGGACCTGGTGTCCAGCTACAAGGACCTGCCGCTCTCGCTGTACCAGGTGCAGACGAAGTACCGCGACGAGGCGCGTCCGCGGGCGGGACTGCTGCGCGGGCGCGAGTTCGTCATGAAGGACAGCTACTCCTTCGACGTGGACGACGCCGGTCTCGACGCCGCCTACGACCGGCACCGCGAGGCCTACCTGCGCACGTTCGCCCGACTGGGCCTGCCGGTCGTGGTCGTCTCGGCGATGTCGGGCTCGATGGGCGGGTCGCGCAGCGAGGAGTTCCTCTGCCCCGCCGAGTTCGGTGAGGACACCTACGTGCGCAGCGCCGGCGGCTACGCGGCCAACGTCGAGGCCGTCACCACCGTCGTCCCTGCCTCGCGCCCGCTCGGGGACCTCCCGCCCGCGCAGGTGGTCGACACCCCGGGCACCCCGACCATCGCCTCGCTGGTCGACCTCCTGCAGCAGCGCTTCCCCCGTCCGGACAGGGAGTGGACCGCCGCGGACACGCTGAAGAATGTCGTGGTGACCGTCCGGTCGCCCGACGGCAGGTCGGCTCCGCTGGTCGTCGGCGTCCCGGGTGACCGCGACGTCGACCTCAAACGACTGGAAGCAGTGCTCTACCCGGACACGGTCGAGGCCTTCGCGGAGGAGGGCTTCGCTGCCAATCCGGCGCTCGTCCGCGGCTACATCGGTCCGCAGGCACTGGGGTCCGGGTCGGTATCAGGTGTCCGCTACCTGGTGGACCCGCGGGTCGTGGAGGGTACCGCGTGGGTGACCGGCGCCAACGAGAGCGGGCGTCACGTCGTCGGGCTGGTCGCCGGGCGGGACTTCACCGCGGACGGGACCGTCGAAGCCGCCGAGGTGCGCCCCGGCGACCCGGCACCGGACGGCTCGGGCCCCCTGGAGGCGGCGCGCGGCATCGAGGTCGGCCACATCTTCGCGCTCGGACGCAAGTTCGCCGACGCGCTGGACCTGAAGGTGCTGGACGAGAACGGCAAGCAGGTCACGGTGACGATGGGGTCCTACGGGCTGGGGGTCACCCGCGCGGTGGCCGCGATCGCGGAGACCCACCACGACGACCGCGGGATCATCTGGCCCCGCTCGGTGTCCCCTGTCGACGTGCACGTGGTGGCGACCGGGAAGGATGCCGAGGTGTTCCAGACGGCCGACACGCTCGCCGCCGAGCTCGAGCGGGAGGGCCTGGTGGTTCTCGTGGACGACCGCCGCCGGGTGTCGCCCGGGGTGAAGTTCGCCGACTCGGAGCTGCTGGGGGTGCCGACCGTGGTCGTCGTCGGCCGCGGGCTGGCGACCGGTGTCGTCGAGGTCCGTGACCGGGCGTCGGGGGACGGCCGTGAGGTCGGTGTGGCCGTCGCCGCGGCCACCGTGCTGGCTGCGGTCCGCGCCGGCTGACCCCCGCCGCTCCCGCTGACCCGGAGCGCCCGGGAACGCCCGGCACACCCGTCAGGAGGGAGCGTGCAGATCGGCCCCGCCGAGGACGGCGAGCAGGTCCTCGAGCTGGCGGGAGTCCGCCGACGCCGCGGACGCCGCCGCCCGGGTCGCCGCCGCACGGCCGGCGTCCGACAGCGCGACGGCGAGAGCCGCGTCCAGGACTGCCGGGTCGAGCCGGTCCGCGCCCAGCACCGGCCAGTCCCACGCGCGGGCCTGCGCGGTCACCTTGGCCCCGCCGTCCACCGGATCCACCGCCACGACCGGTACGCCGTTCTTCAGCGCCAGCACCAGGCCGTGCAGCCGGGTGGTGACCACGGCGTCCACGCGACGCAGGACCGACTCCACCTGGCCCGGGGTGGCGGCGAGACGCCAGTCCCTCGGGTCCAGGCGGGTGTCGAGGTCCAGGCGCGCCAGGTCCCGCGACCCGAGCCACCGTCCGAGCGCGACACCGACCTCGTCGTGGCGGCGTCGCGCGCCGTACTCCTGCTGGCCGTGGGTGAGGAACACCGCGACCACGGGTACGGACGACGTGGCCGGGCGGGCGGCGAGATCCGGGAGGCCGCGCCGTCCCGGGGAGTCACGCGGGACGACGACATCGAAGGCCGCGACCGCGGGGTCGGCGGGGTCCAGCACGGACACCCCGACCGCGACCCGGCGGCACCGCGCGAACCGCGCGGCGGTCTCGGTCACGGGGGCGCCGTGCAGTGGCCCGCAGACCCACACGAGGTGGGTGTAACGGGCCGGGTCCGCGTCCGCCAGCCGAAGACCCCCGGGCGGGCACATCACCTCGCTCCAGCCGGTGTCGCACGCGGTTCCGACAGCGGTGAGCGCGTCCACGACGGCCTGCATCGCGAGCACGTCACCCGCCGTCGCCTCCCCGTGCAGCACCCCGGACCAGCCGGTGACCAACACCCTCGTGGGCCGCCCGGGGTCGGGGTACGGCTGGCCGACGCTGGTCACCCGGCCAGTCTGGAGGTCGTCCGGGCCGCCGGTCCCGGTCGGCCACCGTTCGCGTGCTCGAACTCCGGGACACCATGTCTTGGCCGAACCGTCACCGTGTTGTTACCTTCGCCCGGCCGTCGGGCGCCCGCGGGCGCCCGTTCGCAGCCGGGCCTTCCCCACCCGGTGTCCACGGCCGCAGCGTCCGGTGTTCCAGCGGCGGCCGACCAGCCGACCGAGGGATAACCCGTGCCGATCGATAGCCCCATCTCGTCCCGACCCGCCCGTCGCCCCGGTGGCCGTGTCGGGGCCGGTGTCTCTGCCACCGCAACCGTCACCCTGGTCGTGGCTGCGCTCACCGGCCCCGGCGTGGTCTCGGCCACCGCCGCTCCCGTGTCCGCGACCGCGACGCCCGCCGCCGTCAGCGCGCCGAGCACGCTCGCGGTGGGTGCCCGCCTGAACCGGGGTGGGGTGCTGGCCCTCGGGACCACACGGTTGGTCATGCAGCCCGACGGCAACCTCGTCCTGTCCAGCGGGCCGGGCATCGTGCTGTGGACCAGCCGGACCTCCCGGACACCGGGCGCGTGGGCGTCGATCAAGGCGAACGGTCAGCTGGTCGTGCGCATGCCGTCGAACCGCATCGTGTACGCGTCCCCCGTGCGTCTGGGAACCGCGCCGCGAGTGGTGGTCGGTGCGGGCGAGATGTCGGTGCGGACCAGCGGTCGGACCGCCTGGACGACCGGGACCGGTGTCCGGGGCTACGCGATCAGCCGGCTGCCCGCCTACGGGTGGAACGCCGCACAGTGGCCGTGCCTGGACAGGCTGTGGCAGCGGGAGAGCGGGTGGAACCCGCGGGCCGCCAACCCCTCGTCGAGCGCCTACGGCATCCCGCAGGCCCTGCCCGGGAGCAAGATGGCCACCGCCGGACCGGACTGGCGGACCAACCACCGGACCCAGATCGCCTGGGGACTGGGGTACATCGACCAGCGTTACGGGTCGCCGTGCGGCGCGTGGTCGCACTCCCAGGGCTACGGCTGGTACGGCTCCCCCGGCCGGACGGCCCTGGTGGGCTGATCCCCGGCCCGCGCGCCCGGCACGGCCCGCCGGGCCGGCCCCCTGGGCGGATCCCGGCCTGGCGGCGGCGATGATGACGGCGTGAGCGTCGCGCCGGGCACCCGGGTCACGGGATCCGCCCCCGTCACGGCGCGCGCCCGGGACCGGCTCGCGGTGGCGTTGCTGGCCGCGTCCGCGGCAGTGACCCTGGTCCGACTGGTGTTCTTCGGCGGGGTGATCCCCATGCTGGACCTGCAGGTCTACCAGGACGCTGTCGTGGCCTGGCTGACCGGGCGTCCGGTGTACGACCTGGGCTACACGTCGGTACAGCTTCCCTTCACCTACCCACCGTTCGGGCTGGTCGCCCTGGTCTGGACCGGACCACTGCCGTTCGGGGTGGCCGCGCTCCTGATCAGTGTCGGGTCCGTGGCCGGGCTGCTCGCCGTGGTCACGGTCGTCGGGCGACGTCGCGGCCTGTCCGCGACGGGCGCCGTGCTGGTCGTCGCGGTCGCGCTGTGGTCGGAACCGGTCCGCTCCACGCTGTCGTTCGGCCAGGTCAACCTGGTACTGGTGGGCCTGGTGGTCATGGACGCCTTCGTCGTCCCGGAGCGGTTCCGCGGCCTGGTCACCGGCGCCGCCACCGCCGTGAAGTTGACCCCGGGGGTGTTCCTGATCTTCTTCCTCCTGACCGGCCAGCGGCGGGCAGCCGGCCGCCAGCTGCTGGCGGCCGTCGGGCTGTCCGTGCTGACGATCGCCGCCACTCCCGGGACGTCGTGGCGCTACTGGACCGAGCTGGTCTTCGACAACCGTGCCGGTTCGTCGGTCTACGTCAGCAACCAGGCGTTGAACGGACTGGTCGGACGAGCGGTCGGCCCGAGCGCGGCCGTGTCCCCGGTGACCGTGTCTATGGTGGCGCTCGTCCTCGTCGCCGGGGTCCTGTCGATCCGGCTGTGCGCGCGCGCGGGGGACCGGGTGGGGTCGTTCGCCGTCACGGGTCTGGTGGGGCTGCTGATCTCCCCGATCTCGTGGAGCCACCACTGGGTGTGGGCCCTTCCGGCGGTCCTGTGGTTGCTCACCGCCCGGACAGGACCGGCCGCCGGCTCCGCCCGGAGGGGGCCCGGCGGCCGGCGGGCCAGTGGCCGCCAGGTGCTCGGCGTGCTGTTCGCCCTCGTTCTCACGGTCGGCCCGCAGCTCTTCCTGCCCAGCGGCGGGGACACCGAGTACCGGTGGAGCTGGTGGCAACTGATCGTCGGCGACCTGTACCCGCTGCTCGCGATGGCCGGTGTCCTGGCGGTGCTGGTCGTCCACTGGTCCGGGCGTCCGGCAGGGACGACCTACCGGGCCACCGGGTGAGCTGTTCACCGGGTCAGCTGTTCACCGGGTGAGCTGCCCGCCGAGACGGCCGACGGGCGCCTCACCCGGCTCTGCGCGCCCGCAACGAGTAGGTCAGCGGGTAGCGGGGACGCCCGGGCGGGAACCGCACCAGCCGGTCCGCCCCACGGTCCAGCCACGGCAGCGGGTTGTCGGTGACGGTCTGTTCGGCGAGGAGTTCCACCCGCAGCCCGGCCTCGGCGACGGCGGTGACGACCTCGGCGGCCGACCAGTTCCGCGACCAGGTCGCGGAGGTGGCGAGCGTCGCGTCGGGGGCCGCGTAGGACCCGCCCTCCACCACCTCGCGGGCGAAACCTCCGCCGACCATGTCGCGCGCTATCGTCCAGCCCTCGTCCCACACCGCGTCGACGATCGGGTGCACCTCGACGAGGTAGAGCACCGCGCCGGGCCGCAGCAACGCGGTCACGACCTGAGCCCAGCGCGTCAGGTCCGGTAGCCAGCAGAGCGCGCCGATCCCGGTGTAGACGACGTCGAAGGCCCGCCCAGGCAGGGCGCCGACCGCGTCGAACACGTCTGCGACGACGAACTCCGCCGCCAGGCCGCAGTCGCCGGCGAGCCTTCGGGCCACGGCGACCGACTCCGCCGACACGTCCAGGCCGGTCACCGCCGCACCCCGGCGCGCCCACGAGAGCGTGTCGGTGCCGAGGTGGCACTGCAGGTGCAGCAGGTCCAGCCCGTCCACGGGACCGAGCTCGGCGTCCTCGAACGGGCGCAGGTCGTCCCGGCCCGCGACGAACCCGGGCAGGTCGTAGAAGCTGCCCGCGGCGTGCAGCGGGGCCGCCTCGTCCCAGTAGTCCCGGTTGTCGGTCTGCCAGTCCTGCGGGTGGTCGGTCACCCGGGAAGGGTCCCAGACGGCCAGCCGCGGACCCGTCGACGCATGCGCACCACCTGCACCACCCCGACGGCCCAGACCAGGTAGAACACGGCGAAGGCGAGCCGGAACGCGCTCCCGTCGCCGGCGACCGGCAGACCACCGGCCCCGGACCGTGCCAGCGACAGCACGGCACCGATGCCGAGCATCGTGAGCAGCGACGCGGTGAAGCCCCCCACGTTGGCCAGCCCCGTCGCCGTCCCCACCAGGTCGCGACGGTTCGAGGTCCGGGCGATGTCCAGCCCCGTCATCGACGCGGGACCGCCGACGGCGATCGCGGCCACCGCGGCGACGAGCACCGGCAGCGGTGCCCGCCCGGGCCAGGCCAGCATCAGCGTCCACGCCGTGGCCATCAGCCCGACCACGGAGAGGGCGAAGCCGGACCGCCACGCGGCCCGCACGGAGATCAGCTGACCGACCGCGGGTGCGGCGGCAGCGGTCGTCAGGTTCAGCACGATCAGCAGGGACCCGGCCGCGGCGGGCGACATCCCCTCCCCCTGGACCAGGTAGGGGTAGCCCCACAGGACGCCGAAGGCGGACGCGGGGAACGCCGTGACGAAGTGGCACCACATGCCGAGCCGCGTGCCCGGTTCGCGCCACACCCCGGCCACCCGGCCGGACAGGCGCCGGGCAACCCGGGCCGGGCGGACCGCGCGCAGCACCACCGGCCGCGGCGCGCGTTCGGGCAGGGCGACGGCGACCAGCACGGCGACGAGCGCGGTGGCCGTGGACACGGCGACGAACGTCCCGGTCCAGCCGACCCCGGCGAGCAGCGCGATCAGCGGCGTACTGGCGAGGATCCCGCCGAGAGAGCCGGCGACCCCGGTCAGCTGCACCGCGAGCGCGACCCGGCGGCCGGGGAACCACAGCGACGTCATGCGGGTCACGCTGATGAACGTCATGGCGTCCCCGAGGCCGACCAGCACCCGACCGGACACCGCGAGACCGAACGTCGGTGCCACCGCGAACAACGCCTCACCGGCCGCCATCGTCAGGCCACCGGCGACGAGCAGCCGCCGGGACCCGAAGCGGTCCAGCACGGTCCCGACCGGGATCTGCAGCGCGGCGTAGACGCCGAGCTGGACGACCGCCAGCAGGGAGAGCGCCGCTCCGGACACGTGGAACCGGTCGCCGGCGGCGATCCCGGCGACGCCGAGGGTCGAGCGGTTGAACACCGCCGCCAGGTAGGCGGCGGTCCCGACGACCCAGGCGACCACGGCCGTCCGGCTGACCCGGGACGGCCGCGACGGGAGGGCCGCCGAGCGCGCGGCCAGCAGGGGGGCGAGGCCGGGGTGGGCCGGAACGACCCCGACGGGTGCCGGCGTGGACGGCGGCCGGGTGGCCGTGGCGGTCATGAGGGGCCTTCCGGACCCGGCACGTGCCGGGCCGACCTGTTGCGTGGGGTGCGGAGAGGGTGCTGGGGTGCTGGGGTGACCGGCCCGCGCTACGGCGCGGCGAGCCCGAGCAGCGTTCGGTGGGCGTTCTGGGTGTGGGTGGCGACGAGCTCGGTGAAGACCTTGCGGTTGCCGTCACGCAGCGCACCCACGATCGCCGCGTGCTCGGTGATGCTGCGCCGCATCCGCTCCGGGGACAGCCGGATCACCGCCAGGGCGATGCACAGCTGGCGTTCCCGGAGCCCCGAGTAGAACCGGCTGATCACCGGGTTGGCGGCGGCGTCCACGATCGCGGTGTGGAAGTCACCGTCCGCGGCCGCGAAAGCCGTCGTCCGCCGGTCGGCCGCCGTCACGCGCATCTGGACCAGGTGCCCTGCCAGGACCGATTCGAGCGGACCGCGCGCGGCCCAGGCGGCGCGGGCGGTGAAGGACTCGACCATCGTCCGGGCGGCGAACACGTCGTCGATGTCCTGGGCGGACATCGGCAGGACCAGCGCACCCTTCTTGGGGTAGACCCGCACCAGGCCCTCGGCCTGCAGCCGGAGCAGTGCTTCCCGAACGGGGGTCCGGGAGACGCCCACCGCGGCGGCGACCTCGCCCTCGTTGAGAAGTGTCCCACCGGGGTGCACCTGCTCGAAGAACGCGTGTTTGAGGTGGCGGTAGACCCGGTCCGCCGCCGGCCCGACCTGGGCAGGGATCGCCACGGCCTGTGGGGGAGCGGCCACGAACGGCCCGGCCGGAAACGGATTCATGATGCATACATCATGGCACGGGCGACACCGCCCGACGAGCCGTGTGCAGACTCGCGGCATGCGCTCCCGCCGGCGGACCGCCGCCATCTCGGTCGGGGCCGGTTTCACCGTCGTCCTCGTCGCGCTGCCGATCACGGCCTGGCTCGTCGACGGCACGCGGCCGGTGCCCGCCGTACCGGTCGTCGTGCCGGCGCCCCCCGCAGCGTCTCCCGGCACGACCGTGACCGCGCTGCCCGGTGGCGGACCCCTCCCGTCGGTGCGCGGCTCCGCCGCGGGTGGTCCGGGGCCGGGTGGTCCGGGGCCGGGTGGTCCGGGGTCGGGTACCCCCCGGTCGGGCCGGGCGGCGCAGGAGGACCCGACCACCACATGGGCACGGCGGACCGCTCCCCGGCTCGGGATGGACTGGCGGGCGCTGCGGGCGTACGGCCGGGCCCAGCTCACCCTGCGGGACGTCGCGCCGTCGTGCCGGGTCACCTGGACCACCCTGGCCGGGATCGGTTGGGTGGAGACCCGCAACGGCACCTACGCCAGCTCGTCGGTGGGCCAGGACGGCGTGGTCCGTCCGACCATCGTCGGCCCGGCGCTGGACGGCGCCGGCGGCCGGTCCCTGGTCCGGTCCACCGACGGTGGTCGCCTGGACGGGGACACCACCTACGACCGCGCCGTGGGGCCGATGCAGTTCATCCCGTCCACCTGGCGCGCCTACGGGTCCGGGAACCCCTCGGACTACGACGCGGCCGCCCTCGCCGCCGGCCGGTACCTGTGTGCGACCTCCCGGGCGGCCACCCCGGACGGCTGGCGGCGAGCGGTGCTCGCCTACAACAGCTCGGACGTGTACGTCGCCGACGTCTACACCGCGGCGCAGTGGTACGCCGCGAACAGCGCCTGACCGGACGCGCCGGACCCGCACCACCGACCGGACGCGCCGGACGGACGCGGCCGACACCGCGCGGGTCACGCTGACCCCCAGCGCTCACCTTGCGTTCATGCGCTGTGAACGCGGAGTCCGCCTGCACCACCCCCCGGCTCCCTAGCTTGTGCCCTGGCACCGGGGAGACCGGGAGCGGGCAGCGGGAGGGGTGCGGTGACGACGGTCCCGGTCGCCGGCACCACCTCGGTGGCGCCCGCCACTCCGGTCGGCGCGACGAGGACCCAGGACCCCGTGGTCAAGGGGATCGGTGGGGCGCTGGCGCTGATCGCCCTCGGGGTCGCGGGCTTCCTGGGCTACGTCGGTGTCGTCTCCGACCTCGTCCAGCACCGCGCGCAGGACGTCGCCTTCACCGAGTTCCGAACCACCACCTACCTGGCCACCCAGCCCGTGCAGTACGTCGCGCCCTCGACCGTCGTCACGGCTCCCGGTCAGCCGGCCCCGGACCTCATTCCCTCCCTGGCCGTCGGGGTACCCGTGGCCCTGCTGCAGATCCCCGAGTTGCGGATAGCCCAGGTGGTCCTGGAGGGCACCGACGGCCGGACCCTGATGGACGGGCCCGGCCACCGGGTGAACACGGCGCTGCCCGGCCAGGCGGGGGCCAGCTATGTCTACGGCCGCCGCGCGACCTTCGGCGGCCCCTTCGCCGACGTGGCCCGGCTCCCGGTCGGTACGCCGATCACGGTGACCACCGGGCAGGGGACCTCGGTGTACCGGGTCTCCCGCGTCCGGCACCCGGGTGACCCGCTCCCACCCCCGCTCGCGGTCGGGGCGGGCCGGCTGACGCTGGAGACGGCCGGCGGCACGCCCTACCTGCCCACGTCGGCGGTGTTCGTCGACGCCGCGTTGGACCTCTCCTCCCTGCCCGGCCGGGCCGCCTTCCCGTCCGGCGCCCGCGGCGTCGTCCAACCGCGCGAGACCGCCTTCGCGTCCGATCCCTCCGCGATGCTGCCGCTGGCCCTGTGGGGGCAGCTGCTCGTGCTCTGCGTGGTGGCGGTCAGCACCGCCTGGGTCCGGTGGGGCCGGGCCTCGACCTGGCTGGTCGGTGCACCCGTCGTGCTGGCGGTGTCCTGGCAGGTCGCCCACACGGCGGCCCGACTCCTGCCGAACCTGATGTGACCGGCGCGCTGGAGGTGGCCGCGGTCCGGATCGCGACTCCCAGTCGGTTCCTCTTCTTCATCGAGGTGATGTCCGTGCTGGCCGGAACAGGCCCGGTGGAACGTCGTGTCGAGGACACCGCACCCCTGGTCCGGTGGCGCCTGGCCGGATCGAACCAGCGGTTCACCGGGGTGGCGGCCACGGCGGTGCCGGGTCTGGCCGCGTCGCTGGCGGAGGTGGACGACCTGCGCGCCGGGTTACGGCTGCTCGCCGGGAAGGTGGGTGCGGTGGCCCCCGGCCGGTGGACCTGGACGTTGCACCGGCCCGACGGCCCGGCGTTGGTCCGTGCGCCCCGACTCTACGGCCGCAGGGTCGACTGCCGGCGCTCGCTGGACCTGTTCGTCGCGCAGGTGCCGACGGCCGGCCGCGACGCCACCCTGCGCCAGCCCGGTCAACGACAGGTCCGCCGCCGCCTCCCCGGGTCCGCACCACCGGACGCCGGCACGGGACCGGGCCGTACCGCCGACACCAGCACCGGAGGCCAGACGTGAGCGACGCTCTCACCGATCTCATGAGCCCGGTCGTGGTTCCGGACGACACCGACGGGATCCCTGCGACGATCGACGCCGAGGAGGTGTCGGCCTGGTTCGGGGCACGCAAGGTCCTGGACCGCGTCTCCCTCACGATGGAAGCCGGCCGGGTCACCGCCCTGATCGGCCCGTCGGGCTGCGGGAAGTCGACGTTCCTGCGGATCCTCAACCGGATGCACGAGCTGATCCCGTCGGCCGCGCTGGCCGGCCGGGTCATGCTGGACGGGGCGGACGTCTACGACCGCGGGCAGCGCGTGACCACGACCCGCAAGACCATCGGCATGGTGTTCCAGAAGCCCAACCCGTTCCCCGCGATGTCGATCGCCGCGAACGTCTCGGCAGGGTTGAAGCTCACCGGGACCCGGGTGGACGACACCGACGCCCTGGTCGAGGAGTGCCTGACCCGGGCCGGGCTGTGGCGTGAGGTGAAGGACCGGCTCGCCACCCCGGGCGGGGCCCTGTCCGGTGGTCAGCAGCAGCGGCTGTGCATCGCGCGTTCGCTGGCCGTGCGCCCGAAGGTCCTGCTGATGGACGAGCCGTGCTCGGCGCTGGACCCGACGTCCACCCGGCGCATCGAGCAGACCATCGCCGAGCTCGCCCCGACGGTGACGATCGTCATCGTCACGCACAACATGCAGCAGGCACAGCGGGTCTCCAACTCCTGTGCCTTCTTCCTGGCCGCGGAGAACGAGCCCGGCCGCATCGTGGAGACCGGCCCCACCGTCGAGGTGTTCGACGACCCGCGGGACCCCCGGACCGCCGACTACGTCAACGGGAGGTTCGGATGAGCTCGATCGGGGTCGCCCGTCACGTCGGTTCGCGACACGAGGCACCTGGGCCGCCGGGTACCGATCGTCCACGGCGGATCCGCTCCGCCAAGGACGGTGAGGACCGCGCGTTCCGGGCGGTCATGACCCTCGCCGGCTCGGCCGTGCTGCTCGTCATGGGCCTGATCGGGATCTTCCTGGCGTTCCGCGCCTCCCAGGCCCTGCGCCGGGCCGGGGTCTCCTTCTTCACCACCCAGGTGTGGACCGGCGAGAAGTTCGGAGTGGCGGCGGTCCTCCCGATGACGGTGATCATCGCTCTCACCGCGATGGCGGTGACGCTCCCGCTCTCGGTCGGGCTGGCGTTGTTCATCTCCGAGTACTCCCCCGCGCGCGTGCGGCGCGGACTCACCACTCTCGTGGACCTGATGGCCGCGGTCCCCAGCGTGGTCTACGGCCTGTGGGGGGCCCTGTTCCTCGGTGAGCAGGTGACCCATGTCGCGCGATTCCTGTCCGACCACGTCGGCTGGTTCCCGCTCTTCGAGGTCAGGGGCGTCGACCACTCGGCGGTCCCGTTCTCCCTCGCCGAGTACGGGACGTCCTCCTTCCTGGCCGGGGTCGTCGTGGCGATGATGGTCATCCCGATCGCGACGTCGATCATGCGGGAGGCGTTCTCCCAGGCCCCGGCCGGTGAACGGGAGGGCGCCTACGCGCTCGGCAGCACCCGCTGGGGGATGGTGCGCTCGGTGGTCCTCCCGTTCGGCAGGGGCGCCGTCATCGGGGGCCTGATGCTCGGGCTGGGCCGCGCACTCGGCGAGACGATCGCGGTCGTGCTGGTGATCTCGCCCGTGTTCGTCGTCAAGGCGCGGATCCTGGAGAGCGGCTCGAACTCCATCGCCGCCCTGATCGCCCTGCGCTACGGCGAGGCGTCCGGGATCGGCCTGTCGGCACTGATGGCCGCTGGGCTCGTGCTGTTCGCGATGACCCTGCTGGTCAACCTCGCCGCGGCAGAGATCGTCCGCCGCAGCCGCTCGGGCGCCCAGACGGACTGAGTCAGACCACCGATGGACAGGACCACGACATGACGGACGTGCTCGACCGCCGGGCGGCGCCGACCCCGCCGCCGACACCGCCGGTCACCGGACGGGCGCCGGTCACGCCCCTGGGCGAACGGCGCCGCGACCTGGCTTCGTTCCACGGCGAGGACCTGGTCGCGATGGTGGGCTCGGCGCTCGCCGCCTTGGCCCTGATGTGGATCGTGTTCACCCAGCTGCTGCCGCTGCAGGGCAAGCTCGGCTTCTTCGTGTGCTGGGCGGTCACCTTCCTCGCCGTGTACGGGGTGCTGGTGTGGCAACGCGAGAACGCCCTGGACGCGCGGGACAAGCTGGTGGCGGCGCTGTGCTCCTCCACCGGGCTCATCGCCTTCGGGGCGCTGGCGTCGGTGATCGTGTTCGCCGCTCTCCGGGGCCCGAAGGCGGTCCGGCACCTCAACTTCTTCACCACCGACCTCAGCCGGGCCGGGCCGACCTCCGCGCTCACGCAGGGCGGCGTGCTGCACGCGATCGTCGGCACCCTGATCATGATCGGGATCGCCGTCGTGCTGACGGTCCCGCTCGGCATCGCCTCGGCTGTGTACCTCGTCGAGGTCGGCGGCCCGCTGGCCCGCGTGGTCGGCACGATCGTCGACGCGATGACCGCGCTGCCCTCGATCGTCGCCGGCCTGTTCGTCTACGCCGTCTGGATCATCGCTCTCGGACAGCCCCAGTCCGGCCTGGCGGCGGCGCTCGCGCTGTCGATCATGATGTTGCCGATCATCATCCGGGCCTCGGCCGTCGTGCTGCGCCTGGTCCCCGGCGGCCTGCGCGAGGCGTCCTACGCCCTCGGCGCGTCCCAGGCCCGGACCGTGTGGACCGTGGTGCTGCCGACAGCGAGACCGGGCCTGGCCACCGCCGTCATCCTCGGGATGGCCCGCGGGATCGGCGAGACCTCACCCGTCCTGCTGACCGCCGGGTACGCGGGGTCGCTGAACACCAACCCTCTCGACGGACCGATGACCTCGCTGCCGTTGCTGGTCTACCGGCTCGTCAGCTCCGGTCAGCCCCTGTACGTCGACCGGGCCTACGGAGCGGCGCTCACCCTTCTTGTCGTCGTGATCGTCCTGTTCGTCATCGCCCGCATCATCGGCAACCGCGGTCGGGTCACCTCATGAGGAGAGCACCGATGTCCCACCACCCACTGGCCACTCGTCACCCGTTCCCCGCGCATGCACTCCTGATCCGGACGTCCCGGGTGCTCGCGGTGCTGACGCTGCTCGTCGTGGCCGGCGGCGCGGGCGCCGCACCGGCTCGTGCCGCCACCGACTACTACCCCATCTCGGGGTCGGGGTCGACCTGGAGCTTCAACGCGCTGGACTCGTGGCGGGGTGACATCCGTTCCCAGGGTGTGACGGTCAACTTCGCCCCCAACGGGTCCTCGACCGGGCGGTCCCAGTTCCTGCAGGGGCTGACCGACTTCGGGGTGTCGGAGATCCCGTTCCAGACGCACCCGACCGACGGCAGTTACCCGGAGAACCCGAGCCTGCGTCCGTCCGCCTACATGCCGATCGTCGCGGGCGGCACGTCCTTCATGTACAACCTGAACGTCGGGGGCCGGACAATCCGGGACATGCGGCTGTCCGGGGACTCCATCTCGAAGATCTTCACCCGGCAGATCACGAAGTGGTCGGACCCCCAGATCACCCGGGAGTACGGCTCGCAGCTGCCGCCCATCGACATCCGCCCCGTCGTGCGGTCGGACGGTTCGGGGACCACCGCGCAGTTCACGCTGTGGATGGACAGGCAGTACCCGGCGATCTGGCGGAGCTTCTACAAACCCGGCGGTCTGACCTCGCAGTACCCGTCTGCCGACGGGATCATCGCCCAGAACGGGTCGACCGGCCAGGCCGGCTTCGTGGCCTCCCCGACGCAGGGCAACGGCGCCATCGCCTACCTGGAGTACTCCTACGCGAACAGCGCAGCAGGCGGGCCGTTCCCCGTGGTGCAGTTGCTCAACAGGGCCGGGTACTACGTGGAACCCACCCAGTACAACGTGGCGGTCGCGCTGACCCAGGCGAGGATCAACCCGGACCTGACCCAGATCCTCGACGGCGTGTACAACAACACCGACCCCCGGTCCTACCCGTTGTCCAGCTACAGCTACATGATCCTGCCGACCACCGTCTCGGGCTCCTTCACGACCGACAAGGGCCGCACCCTCAGTGTGTTCAGCAACTACTTCCTGTGCCAGGGGCAACGCAAGGCCGGGCCGTTGGGGTACTCACCGCTACCGCTCAACCTCGTGCAGGCGGCCTTCAAGCAAGTCCGGCGCATCCCGGGATACGTCCCCAACCCGACCGAGCTGTCCGGGTGCAACAACCCGACCTTCGACGGGCGCAACCCGAACAGGAACGTGCTCGCCGTGATCGCGCCGCAGCCCAACCCGTGCCAGGCGCAGAACCAGCCGCGCTGCGGGACGGGCCAGACGGCGACGACACCCAAGCCCGGCGGGGTCCAACCGCCCGCACCGGTCGTCCAGAGCACGTCCGCACCCGCGAGCGGCGGTGGCACGACCACCGTGCCCGGTGGCCCCGGTGGCGGATCGGGCGGGACACCGGGTGGGCAGGCGGGCGCCGGCTCCACCAACGGCGGCACGGCCGGCGGGACCGGCGGGACGACCGGGACCGGTGGCGGGACCGTGAACCGCGGCACCGTCGGTGGCACCGGGACGACCGGGACGACGCCCGGTCGGACACGTACCGGCGGTACCGGCGGGAGCACGACCACGGGAGGCACGACCGGGGCCGCACCCGGGAGCGGCACCCCCGCGAACGGTGGCACCGGGTCCGGCAGGACGGGCAACGTGCCGGGCGGTTCGGCGCCGGGCGGTTCGGTGCCGGGCGGTTCGGCGCCGGGCGGCTCGGCGACGGGCACCACCGGCACGGCGGGTACTGCAGGGACGACGCCCGGCGGGGCGCCCACCGACGAGGCCAACGGCACGGCCGTCCAGACGCTCCCGGACGGACAGACCGTGTCCGCGGGCAACCCGATCGCGGCCGTGCCGGTCACCCTCGCAGACCAACGGGAGAACGGCGCTCTCACTCCGCTGCTCGCCGGCCTGGCAACGGTCGAGCTGCTGCTCGCCGCGGCACTCCCGCCGGTCGTGGTCGGTCTGCTCCGAAGGCGTCGAGCCAACCGCGACGCCTGAACGCGACCGCGCCAGCGTCCTACCGCCCATCGGTCCGCGTGATCGGCGGGTCGCACGCGCGTTCATGCACCGTTCGCCCTCCCGGCCGCCGGAGTTCAACCCGGGCGGGTCTGTTGGCCCGTGACGCGACCACTCCGGTCGCCTCGTCGAGAGGAACACCATGCGTTCACTGCTCGTCCGAGCCGGGGCCGTCACCGCGGCTGCCGTCGCGGCCCTCGCGTTCTCCCCCGCCATGGCCTCGGCCGACCCGCCCAGCGGCACGACGCCCGCCAGGACCGACATCGTCGGCGTCGGCTCGGACACCACCGAGAAGGTCCTCAACGCCTACAGCGCCCTGTACAACAAGGCACACTCCCCCAAGCTGTACAGCTTCGACGCGACCGGGCCGTCCCGGATCACGCCCGCGGCCGGTTGCGCCGCCATCACCCGCCCGAACGGCTCAGGCGCCGGCCTCGCCGCGCTGCTGGCCGACAGGACGGGGTGCATCGACTTCGCCCGCAGCTCCCGCACGCCCAAGGCCGACGGGTCCGAGAAGTCGCTGGCCTTCATCGCCTTCGCCAAGGACGGCGTCGCCCCGGCGGTCGCCCTGACCACCAACGCCGGATCCAACATCACCAGCGCCCAGCTCCGGTCGATCTACACCTGCACCGCCCGCACCTGGAACCAGGTGGGTGGCAAGAACGGCTCCACCATCAAGCCGCTGCTGCCCCAGACCGCTTCCGGCACCCGCGCGTTCTTCCTGTCGGCGATCGGCATCACCGAGGCGCAGGTCGGCTCCTGCGTCATCCAGGGCAGCCAGGAGAACAACCAGACCGCGATCGCCGGTGACCCCAACAAGATCGCCCCGTTCTCCGTCGCCCGCTACTCCCTGATCAAGAACACCGGCCAGACCCGCCAGATCTCCCTGTCCAACGTGGACGGCACCAAGGCCGCGGCGTTGTTCACCCAGGACGGCAAGCAGATCACCTCCCTCAGCGGCAGCTACACCACGCGGTTCACCCGGACCGTCTTCAACGCCGTCAAGCGCGTCAACGGCTCGGTCCCGGACAACCTGCGCGCCGTGTTCGGCAGCGCCGGGTACATCTGCACCAACGCGGACGCCAAGAAGACCACCACCTTCCAGGGCTTCCGCCCCGACTGCACCGGCAGCCTGCAGACCAGCGGCTGAGCACTGCTCGACGCACCGCCACGTCCAGCGCGACGAAACGGGTCCCCGGCAACCAGCCGGGGGCCCGTTCGTCGTCCGCACCGACGGGCCGTCGTTCATGCGTCGTTGGCGCGGCGGCGGACCGGTGTTCACCGGGTCCCGGTTTGCTGCCAGTGTCCGATGACCGACCTCGCATCCCGGAGTCACCGTGCCCCGTCTGGTCTCGACGTCCACCCGTCGGCTCCCGTCGACCGTCGTGGCGACCCCCGTCGTGGCGACACTGATCCTGGCGACGCTGATCCTGGCGACGCTGGGCAGCGGCCGGTCCTCCGCCGGCGCGCAGCCCGCGACCGTCGTCGTGCCGCGTGCGGCGGCCGCGCAGCCGTGGCCGGAGGCTCGGGCGACCTGTGCACCCGGCGGCGCCGGTGGATCAGCGGTCGCCTGCACGTTCTCGAACGGCCGGGCGGGCGTCACCGTCAGCCAGACCAGGAACCTCATCAACCAGACGGTGAGCGTCGCGTGGACCGGCCTGCCCCAGACCCAGAGCGCGAGCAAGGGTCTCGAAGCCGTCAACGGGGTCGCGATCCTCCAGTGCTGGGGAGCCGATCCCACGCGGGACCACTGCTGGCCCTGGAACCACTACCTCGGTGGGTTCCAGGACTTCTCGGCGACGGACGACCCGGAGGAGACCGAGCCGTGGATCGGCTACCGCAGGTCGGCCGCGGCTCCGCCGTTCACCACCGCGGACGGCAAGCGGTACCCGAAGGGGATCGCCGACGCACCGGACTACAGCGCACTGGCGCCGAACGAGGTGCTCGGTGAGACCGCCCCGGACGGGACCGGCACGGCCAAGTTCGAGGTCCGGGACCGCAACCAGCTGCGGAGCCTCGGGTGCGCCGCGGGCAAGCCGTGCTCGCTCGTGGTCATCCCGGTGATCAACCCGCTCCACGACGGCGGCGCCGCCGCCGACTACTCCGACACCAACGCCTACTTCGGGATGCAGCTCAGCGCCACGAACTGGAACCGGCGGGCCGTCATCCCCCTCGACTTCGCCCCGCAGGGCGCGGCCTGCCCGGCCGCCAACGCGTCGTTGCAGATCACCACCTCCGAGGTGTCGGAGAACATGGTCCGCCGGTGGCAGCCGCGGCTCTGCTCGGTCGGCGTCGGCGGTGTGGCGGTCGCTGCTGCGGTCACCACCCTGCCCGACCGCTCGACCAGGGAATCGATCGGCAACGGGCTCGGTGACCTGGCCTACGTCGCACGGCCGGTCCCCACCACCGGGGTGGTGTACGCCCCACTCGCCGGCGCCGGTGTGGTCATCGCCTTCAACCTCACCAACCCGGACACAGGACGACCGTTCACCCGACTCAACATCTCGCCTCGGATCATGGCCAAGCTGCTGACGCAGAGCTACTGCGGCGTGGTGTGCGGGGAGGGGTCCTACCCGGGAGACCCGAACGTCGCGCACGCGAGAAGGCCGCTCAACCCGTCGGACCTTGCCCGCGACCCGGAACTCCTGGCGCTCAACCCGCAGTTGGTGACGGGGACCGGGGCGGACCGGCGATCCCTCGTGTACGGCGCGAACCCACCCGAGGTGTCGTTCAGCGACAGCGACATCTTCTACCGCCTCACCCAGTGGATCAACGCGGATCCCGCCGCGCGCGCCTGGCTCGACGGGAAGCCCGACGAGTTCGGGATGACGGTCAACAGGACCTTCCTGAGATGGGCGCTACCGCTGGACGGCCCCGTCAAGCGTGACGACTACGTCCTGCCCCGGCCGATCCCGGACTGCGGAGTCGCCACCTGCCCGTACGGCGGTTTCAACTACCTCGACCTCCAGAACCAGTTCGCGCCGAACATGTCGACCGCGGCGTCCAACGTCCTGCAGGGCTGGACCAGCGGCACGACCGTGTCGCGATTCGACCCGCTCGGCAACCTGACGGGCTTCGGCCGCGTCGATCCGTCCACCCTTCCCGGTACCAGCCGCTTCATCCTCGGTGTCGTGTCCTCGGCGCAGGCCGGTGCGTACGGCCTCGACACCGCGGCGATCCCCGGTCCCGACGGGACGTACGTCACCCCGACCCGGGCTGCGTTGTCCGCAGCGGTCGCCGCCGCCACGAAGGACCCCAGGACGGGGATGTGGTCGGTTCGGCCGGGCGCCGGTGGTGCCAAGGCCTACCCGCTCACGCTCATCGAGCACGCGGTCGCCAAGAACACCGGTCTGACCAGGGAAGTTGCAGCCGCAGGGTCGGCGTTCGTCAGGTACGCGGCGACCGACGGCCAGGTCGTGGGCACCGACCTCGGTCAGCTGCCCGCCGGTTACGTCCCCGTGACCGCCCAGATGGACAGGCAGGCCGTGGACGCGGCGGCCGTGATCGCCGCTGCGGCGACGAAGCCGACGACCACGCCCACGCCCACGCCCACGCCCACGCCCACGCCCACGCCCACGCCCACGATCCCCGGCGGGACCGCCAGACCGGCGCCGAGCATCCCGGCGGGCACGCGCTCGCCCTCTCCCACTCCGACAGCCGGGCCCGCCTCGACGCCCGGCACCGGCACCACACCCGACGGTCACCCGGCTCAGTCGGGCGGGGGGCCCGGTGCGGGTGGAGGTTCCGGGACCACCGTCGGTGGGACGGTCACCGGTGGCGCCGGCGTCGTCCCGGACGCGACCGCAGGCGGACCGAGCGGTACGTCGGGCAGTGCGTCGGGCAGTGCGGGGTCCGCCGGGTCCGGCGGGTCCGGCTCCGGTGTCACCCGAGGAACGGACGGCTCCGGAGGGACGGGGGCCGGCAGCAACACCGGCAGCACCGGCAGCACCGGATCAGGCGTCCCCAGCGGCGCCCCGGGGTCGGGCCCGCCCGGCGGGGGCGCCGGTCCCGTCCCGACGGCGGGTCCGACGCCGGGCGTCGCGCCGGGCGCCGGTGTCGCGGTGGGGGTCGCTCCGACCACCGGGGCGATCAGCAACACCGCTGCCCAGGGCGCGCAGCCGGGCGCGACCGTGGCCCCGCCGGCCGGGACCCTGCGCTGGGCGCTGCTGGCACTTCTCGTCCTGGCGCTGGCAGCCGGGATCTCCGCGCCGCTGCTGGCGGGCACCGGGCGCGGCGCCAAGGTGATCGCCTCGGTGCGCAAGACCTTCACACGTTGAGGGCCCGACGCCTCCCGAACACCCGGGGTTCACCTGGACGCCACGCCGGAGTGGTGCGATCGCCCGCATGAGCGACGAACTGGACCGGGCACGCGACACGGACCGCAGCGCGGGCGTCGACCGTCGACGGCTGCTGACCTGGGGGACCGTGGCCGGAGCGGTCACGCTCGCCGGGACCGCTGCCCTGTCCGGGACGGCCGCGGCGACGACCGCGACGACCGCCACGACACTGACACCGACCCATGACCGGCCCGCCGCGCCGGCCGGAACGACCCTGGAACGGACCCTTCAGCGCGGGGGGCCCGGTGTCGGCGGCTACCGCCGGCACACCGGAGGAGCCGGCGAGCCCTACCGGCTCCGCACCGACCTGGGCGGGACCGCCCACCCGGACCGGGCGACCCGCCGGCGCGCCGTCAGCGCGTTCGTCCAGCTCACCGACATCCATGTCCAGGACACCCAGTCACCCGCACGGGTCGAGTTCCTGGACCGCTACTCCGACACCTCGGACCCCTCGTCGACGAGCCCGCTGCCCTTCCAGGCCTCCTACCGGCCCCAGGAGATGCTGACGGCCCAGGTCGGGGACTCCGTCGTCCGCGCGATCCGCGCCCTGACCGCCGCGCCGATGACCGGGACCCCGCTGGCGTTCGCGGTCGTCACCGGGGACAGCACCGACAACTGCCAGCACAACGAGCTGCGCTGGATGATCGACGTCCTGGACGGTAGCCGGGTGACCCCGGACAGCGGCCGGCTCGGCGTCTTCGAGGGCGTCGCCGACGCGAACGTGCCGACCTACGACACCGCGTACTGGCACCCGGGCGGTACCCCGGCGGGGGCGACCGCCGGCGCAGACCAGTTCCGGGCGAAGTACGGGTTCCCGACCGTCCCGGCCCTGTTGCCCACCGCGATCAAGCCGTTCACCCCGGCCGGCCTGCCGATGCCGTGGTATGCCGTCCACGGCAACCACGACGGGCTGCTGGCCGGCAACTTCCCGCCGCTGGGCCCGTTCAACGCGCTGGCGATCGGGTCGGTCAAGCCCATCGGCCTGCGCCGCGACCTCACCCCCCGGGGTCTGGTCGACGGGCTGAACCAGGGCCGGGCCACCGCGGTGGCCGGGATGCTCGGCGGGCCGGTGCGCACCGTCACCGCCGACCCCGACCGGCGGGTCGTCAGCCGCGCCCAGTTCGTCGAGGAGCACTTCCGCACCACCGCCGCCCCCGTCGGGCACGGCTACACCGCCACCAACCGGGCCGCCTCGACCGCCTACTACGCCGAGGACCTGCCCGCCCCGGTGGTCGGTGGCCGCCAGGCCCGGCCGATCCGCCTCATCTGCCTGGACACGGTCAACCCGAACGGCGAGGCCGACGGCTCCCTGGACGCGACCCAATTCGCCTGGCTCCAGGCCCGGCTGGCGGCGGTCCGCGACCGGCTCACGGTCGTGGTCAGTCACCACACCGCCGACACGATGGGCAACCCGCTGGTGGGCACCGGCGGCGACTTCTCCCCGCGGGTGCTGGGCGACAGGGTGCTGGCCGAGCTGCTCGCGCATCCCCAGGTCGTGCTGTGGGTCAACGGCCACACCCACACCAACCGCGTCACCCCCCGCCCCCGCCCGGGCGGGGGCGGACTGTGGGAGATCACCACCGCCTCGCACATCGACTGGCCGCAGCAGGCGCGGACCGTGGAGATCGCGGACAACGGCGACCGGACGGTCTCGATTTTCGCGACAGTCGTGGACAGCGCCGCGGTCCCGGGCTGGACGGGTCGCCTGGACCTCGCCAACCTCGGCTCGCTGTCCCGGGAGCTGGCCGCGAACGACCCGCAGGAGGCGGCCCGGCCGGACGCGGCACTGGACGGTCGGCGGGGCGGGGTCCTGGACCGCAACGTCGAGCTGCTGGTGCCCGTGCCGGCCGGGGTGACGGTCTGAGCCGTTTCGCGGCGGACACCGTCCGAGCCCTAGGTTCCCGGTGTGTCGACAGACGGCGCCGGCAGCGACCTCGTCGGGCGGACGGGCCTGGTGACGGTGCGGGTACCGGGCGGTGACGTGGCCGGTGAGGTGGCCGTCCGGGTGGCGGGCGGTTCGGTCGAGCGGGTGCTCGCCCACTGCACCGCGGGGCTCCCCACCGGAACCGAGGTCCTCGTGGTCAACTACCGCGGGCCCCGCCGCGTCGACGTGGAGCCGTGGTTGCTCGGCGGCATCGGACCGCTGTGACCTGAGACGTGACGCCTGAGACCTGACGCCTGACGCCTGAACCGAGAGGTCCGCCGTGTTCGGTTACCGCATCCCTGCCCCCAACCAGGCCATGCTCGTCAGCGGTGGTCGGCGCGCCGAGGCGGGCCTGCCCTTCCGGGTGGTCACCGGGCACGGCGCCTTCGTGATGCCGGTGGTGCGCAAGGCCAGCTTCCTGACCCTGGCCCTGCAGGAGGCCGTGGTCACCGAGGACTGCGTCACCAAGCAGGGGATCGCCCTGTCCGTACGGGCGGTCATCGCGTTCAAGATCGGGTCCGACCTCGGGTCGATCGTCGCGGCCGCCCAGCGGTTCCTCACCGACCAGGGCCAGATGTCGATGCTCACCGGCCAGATCTTCTCCGGTCACCTGCGCTCGATCGTCGGGTCGATGACGGTCGAGGACATCATCCGGGAACGCCAGACCCTCGCCGAGAACGTGCTGGACGGGTCCAAGGGCGAGATGGCGAGCCTGGGCCTGGCCGTGGACTCCCTGCAGATCCAGTCCATCGACGACATGGGCTCCGGGTACATCAAGGCCCTGGCCGCCCCGCACGTGGCCGCCGTCAACCAGAACGCGAAGATCGCCCAGGCGGAGGCCGACCGCGCCGCCGCGGAGGCGCACCAGTCCTCCGAGCGCCAGCAGGCGGAGTACGCGCGGGCCACGGCGGTCGCCCGGGCCACCTACCAGGTGCAGATCGACCAGGCGCTGGCCCGGACCGCCCAGGCCGGCCCGCTGGCCGCCGCACAGGCCCAGCAGGAGGTACTGGTCGAGCAGGCCAAGGTGGCCGAGCGCACCGCGGAGCTGCGCGAGGCGCAGTTGCAGAGCGAGGTGATCCGGCCCGCCCGAGCGGAGGCCGACCGGATCCGGATCCTCGCCGAGGCACAGGCCGCGTCCACGACGCTGTCGGCGCGCGCCGCGGCCGCCGAGGGCCGGATCGCGCTGGACCAGGCGGTCATCGCCCAGCTGCCGGAGCTCGTGCGGGCGGCCGCCGGCGGCCTGGCGAACGCGAACCTCACGGTGCTGGACGGCGCGGAGGGTCTGAACGGGACCGTGGCCTCGCTGGCGTCGCAGGGGACCGCGGTGCTGCGAGCGGTCATGGACGGGCTGGGCTCCCGGGGGGACGCTCCGCGCGGTGGCGCCACCGCCGCGCGTGACCAGGCGGAGCTGGAGTCCGCAGAGCGCGTCGACACACCCCGGGTCGGGCCTGACGGGTCGGGCACGCCGCGTCGCTGACCACCGGGTGCGCGGCGTGTCGTCGCCCGACCGGGGCGCGCCGTCCACAGTGCCGCTCCGCGGGTCGTCCACACCGCCCCCGGGACGTTCCCGCAGGCACCGGGCGAGTTCTGTCGGACCTCGGTGGAATGGTCCACCAGGTGTCCACAGAAAGAAGTCCAGACCGGTGGATGACACGAGGGGTTGTGCTCGTTGGAACGAGTGCCACCAGATGTAGTGTCTGCCGGGCTGAGCTCGAGACATCACCGCGAGGGAGACGCCCGTGACCGACACCCTGTCCACCTGGTCCGCCGAGGTCGACACGACCTCCGCCGAGGACGGGTGGGACGACCTCGCCGGTGGCGCGCGGGTGCCCGGTCGGGCCGGTCCGGTCAGCGTCGACGCGATCACCCTGGTGCGCCGCGACGGGGACGTGGTCCCGTTCGCGCCGTCCCGGATCGCGGTCGCCATCTCCAAGGCGTTCCTCGCGGTCGAAGGTCGCCAGATCGGTGCGTCCTCGCGCTTCCGGTCCCTGGTCGTGGAGTTGACCGACCAGGTCGTCGTTGCGCTGGCCCGGCGCAGCGCCGGAGCCCGCACCGTCCACGTCGAGGACGTCCAGGACCAGGTCGAGCTGGTGCTCATGCGCGGCGGGCACCAGAAGGTCGCCCGTGCCTACATCCTCTACCGCGAGGCCCACTCCCAGGCCCGCGCGCAGCTGGCCGAGGAGTCGGCGGCGGGTCTGCTGGACTCCCCGGTCGACGGCCTGGACGCCCTCGAGGTCCCCGACCTCGGCGTCCGTCAGCCCGACGGCACGACCGTGCCGCTGGACGGCGCCCGGCTGCGGGTGGTCATCGCCGAGGCATGCGCCGACCTCGACGGGGTCGACAGCCAGCTGGTGCTGACCGGGACCCTGCGCAACCTCTACGACGGCATGACCGCCGACGAGCTCGCGACAGCGTTGGTCATGACCGCCCGGACCCTGGTCGAGACCGAGCCCGCCTACACCTACGTCGCGGCCCGACTGCTGTTGGACAAGCTGCGCGGGGAGGCCCTGGCCTTCCTGCTCCCCGGCACCCGCCAGGCAAGCGCAGCCGAGCTCGCCGGGCGCTACCCGGAGTACCTGCGGGCCTACGTCTCCACCGGGATCGAGCTCGGTGCGCTGGACCCGCGCCTGGCCGAGTACGACACCGACCGGCTCGCGGCGGCCATCCGGCCCGAGGGCGACCGGGACATCACCTTCCTGGCGTTGCAGACCCTGTACGACAGGTACTTCCTGCACACCTCCGGCACCCGGTACGAGCTGCCGCAGGCGTTCTTCCTGCGGGTCGCGATGGGCCTGGCCCTGGCCGAACCGGCCGCCCGGCGCGAGGAGCGGGCGATCGAGTTCTACGGGCTGCTCAGCTCCTTGGACTTCATGGCCAGCACCCCGACGCTGTTCAACGCCGGCACCACGCGCCCGCAGCTGTCCAGCTGCTTCCTGACCACCGTCGACGACGAACTGGAGTCGATCTTCGGGTCGATCAAGAACAACGCGATGCTCGCCAAGTTCTCCGGCGGCCTGGGCAACGACTGGACTCCGGTCCGCGGGATCGGTGCCCACATCAAGGGCACCAACGGTCTGTCCTCCGGCGTCGTCCCGTTCCTCAAGATCGCCAACGACACCGCCGTGGCCGTGAACCAGGGTGGCAAGCGCAAGGGGGCCGTGTGCGCCTACCTCGAGACCTGGCACGTGGACATCGAGGAGTTCCTGGACCTGCGCAAGAACACCGGGGACGAGCGCCGGCGCACCCACGACATGAACACCGCGAACTGGGTGCCGGACCTGTTCGTGCAGCGCGTCGAGGCCGACGGCCGGTGGACGCTGTTCTCCCCCGACGAGACCCCGGACCTGCACGACCTCTACGGAAAGGCGTTCGCGACCCGGTATGCCGAGTACGAGGCGGCCGCGGACCGCGGTGAGCTCAAGGTCCACCGGACCGTCCGGGCCGTCGACCTGTGGCGCCGGATGCTCACCATGCTGTTCGAGACCGGTCACCCGTGGATCACGTTCAAGGACCCGTGCAACCTGCGCTCGCCGCAGCAGCATGCGGGGGTCGTCCACTCCTCCAACCTGTGCACCGAGATCACGCTGAACACCTCCCTGGCGGAGGTCGCGGTCTGCAACCTCGGGTCGGTGAACCTTGCCCGCCACGTCGGCCCGGAGGGTCTGGACACCGAGCACCTGCGCCGGACCGTCACCACCGCCGTGCGGATGCTGGACAACGTGCTCGACATCAACCTCTACACCGTCGACGAGGCCGAGCGGTCGAATCTGCGCCACCGCCCGGTCGGCCTGGGGATCATGGGGTTCCAGGATGCGCTGTACCTGCAACGGATCCCCTACGCCTCCGATGCCGCGGTCGAGTTCGCGGACATCTCGATGGAGGTCCTGAGCTACCACGCGATCGCCGCGTCGGCGCAGCTGGCGACCGAGCGCGGGGCCTATCCGAGCTTCGACGGATCGCTGTGGAGCCAGGGGATCCTGCCGATCGACTCCGTGCAGTTCGTGGCGGACGCCCGTGACGGCGACCTGGACATGGACCGCACCCAGCGGCTGGACTGGGTGACCCTGCGCGAGACGGTGCGCGGCGGGATGCGCAACTCCAACGTGATGGCGATCGCCCCGACCGCGACGATCTCGAACATCAGCGGGGTCGCGCAGTCGATCGAGCCGATGTACCGCAACCTCTACGTGAAGTCCAACATGTCCGGGGACTTCACCGTCGTCAACGACCACCTGGTGCGCGACCTCAAGGCGCGCGACCTGTGGGACGAGGTGATGGTGTCGGACCTGAAGTACTTCGACGGCTCCCTCGCCCCGATCGACCGGGTGCCGGCCGACCTGAAGGCGCTCTACGCGACGGCCTTCGAGGTGGACCCCGAGTGGCTGATCCGGGCCGCGAGTCGTCGGCAGAAGTGGATCGACCAGGCCCAATCGCTGAACCTGTACGTGACCGAGCCCGACGGCCGCAAGCTGGACAGCCTGTACCGGCTGGCCTGGCACAGCGGGCTGAAGACGACGTACTACCTGCGCAGCCAGGCTGCCACGCACGTGGAGAAGTCCACCCTGCGCGGGACCGACGGTCGCCTCAACGCGGTCTCCAACTCCACGGTGACCGCACCGTCCACGCCGGCGCCCGCCATGGTGTCCCCCACCGTTGTCGCCCCCGCTCTCGTGACGGCTGCGGTGGTGGCGCCGACTCCGGCCGCCGTGGTGCCGGCTGTGGTGCCGGCTGCTGTCCCGACCGCCGTCCCGGCTCCCGTGAGCACCGCTCCGGCGGTCGACCCGACCGCGACCGCCGTGTCCGCGTTCCTGCCGGTTGCCGCGCCGGTGGAGATGTCGGCGTCCGAGGCCCTGGCCTGCTCGATCCTCGACCCCGACTGCGAGGCCTGCCAGTGACCCGGCCGGCCACCGTCACCGCTCCACGAACGGCGCGATTCGCCTCACCTGCTTCCCGCACCAGCCCGGCACCGCGAGAGGACGTCCGATGACCGACACGCTGCTCCCCCTGACCCTCGACTCCCAGCCCGCCGTGGCCAGCACGGTCCCCGACACCGACATCACCGGCCTGGGCGCGATCGCCCGCGGCGCCGGACGGGTCCGGGTCGACGACAAGGCGATGATCAACGCCCGCGCCGACGTCAACCAGCTGCTGCCGATGAAGTACCGCTGGGCCTGGGACAAGTACCTGGCCGGCTGCAACAACCACTGGATGCCCACCGAGGTGTCCATGCAGGCCGATATCGCGCTGTGGAAGTCCACCGACGGTCTGACCCCGGACGAGCGCCGGATGCTCAAGCGGAACCTCGGCTTCTTCGCGACGAGCGAGTCCCTGGTGGCGAACAACATCGTGCTGGCCGTCTACCGCCACCTGACCAACCCCGAGTGCCGGCAGTACCTGCTGCGCCAGGCCTTCGAGGAGGCGGTGCACACCCACACGTTCCAGTACATCTGCGAGAGCCTCGGCCTGGACGAGGGCGAGCTGTTCAACATGTACCGCGAGGTCCCGTCGATCACCGACAAGGCCGCGTGGGCGCTCACGCACACCCAGAGCATCGAGGACCCGATGTTCCACACCGGTACGCCCGAGACCGACCAGGCGTTCCTGCGCGACCTCGTCGCCTTCTACGTGGTGTTCGAGGGCATGTGGTTCTACACCGGCTTCGCGCAGATCCTCAGCCTGGGCAGGCGCAACAAGATGGTCGGGATCGCCGAGCAGTACCAGTACATCCTCCGGGACGAGTCGACCCACCTGAACTTCGGGATCGACTGCATCAACCAGATCAAGATCGAGAACCCGCACCTGTGGACCGCCGAGCTCCAGGGTGAGATCCGTCAGATGCTCGTCGACGCCTGCGCTCTGGAGGTCGCGTACAGCCGCGACACGATGGAGACCGGGATGCTCGGGCTGAACGCGGACCTCTGCGAGCAGTACATGCACTTCATCACCAACCGCCGCTGCGTCCAAATCGGCCTGCCGCCGGTGTTCGCCGAGACGGAGAACCCGTTCCCGTGGATGTCGGAGATGATGGACCTCAAGAAGGAGAAGAACTTCTTCGAGACCCGCGTCATCGAGTACCAGTCCGGCGGCGGCCTCAAGTGGTGACTGACAGCGAACGCGGTGGTTGCGGCGCAGGAAGTTTAACTCAACACGCAGATCGAATCCGGACCAGTTACTGACCGCGGAATCCTCTATATGGCACGACGCCTTCGGGAAATGTCGTAAGAAGAATTAGGTTTCCTAGGGGAAGCGAGCCACCTTCTTGTCGGATGTCGGCCCTACTGACCTTGACGGCATCGTCCAATACTTCGGGCGCGAATTTGTTGAGTACATCTTTGGAGAGATACCCAACCTCGCCTTGAAGACAGATGGCGCGGCCGCCCTTGCGGTCAAGGCGCTTTCGGAATTGGTCAACGATGCGCAAAGTCGTAACGCTTACGATGAGGCGTTTGTCGTCGGAAGCCTATTTAATTGTTCAGAATCGCTTCCTGGGTCGACGTGCATAACGACGCTTCGCTGGTCGCTCGGCATTGTTGAACCAGCGTACGTATCGAACGATGACTTGGAGCAACAATTCGTTCGGCTCGTCTTAGACTTTCTCCCTTTTGCAAAGTTCTCGGGAGAGATCCTCTGGTCGGGTTCTCGGGCTCATTTTGATACTTGGTCGCTAGTCACTAGTCGAGCCGCTCATGCGAATCCTCGGCTCAAAGAGATGCAGCGACTGCTCGATAGCGATTCAGCTTTTCGTCAACTTCGAGGGCGCCAAGCGGACAGCGGTACCGACAGATGGCGGCTAGGTTGCTCTGTTCGATGGAGTGATGGCAGCGGCGGGGGTCTTCAATACATGGGTATACCGTCGAGCTTGCTTCGGGCAGCCATCCAACCGCTTGCTGCGACCGCTGGGCGTGAGGACGCAATCGCCAGCGCTAAACGGCACTTAGCCGATGCACGCCTACTAGCCGCTGGGTCAGAAGCTCACTTGGACCGTCTAGTTGGCGTGACGGGACTGGCCGCACCTAAATCTGAGATCGAATTGGCTTTGGGCATAAGCTTGCGACCCGTCACCCTAGCGGCACGTGACCTTTTGTTCGACAACGAATACGTTCAGTCGATCCTCGTCTTCAAGTGGCCTTTTCAATACACGGACCGAGTCGACGCGCCGGGGACTCTTGACGCGATCTTTGCGGATGGGGCCCGAGTTGCCGCGGCCTCTGCTGAGGCGTCGAGATTTGAGACAGCGGTTCGTGAGACTCAGTTGGCCCTGCTCCTAGCTACGCGCGACGATGAACAGGGCCCGACCGCTTTCCTACCAATCATCGATCGTCTTGTCGTCCCCCTAGTTCAAGGGGGAAGCGCTCGCCATTTCGCCCAACGGTTTTCTCGAAGTGGACACCTGGACAGTTGGAGCGAGGGCCGATTGGAGGGCTTTCGTGGTTATATCGCCCAATTGCGTCAGCCGTCCAATCTTGACGTCGCTTTTCGGCGGTTGGCGAGCGCTGCAGCCGACCGACTCGATGACGGGGATGCTCTTATTGATGCGATGATCGCCCTTGAAAGCATGCTAGGCGGCGGCTCAGACACCAACTTTCGACTTCAAGTTTCTGTCGCCAATCTGCTGCATCCCGACGATGAACTCGGTCGTGACGAAGTTCACCGATCTCTTCGCGCGGCCTACAAAGCCCGGAGTACGGCAGTCCACGGCGGATCGAACTCGGGCACCGCTGTAAAAGACCAATCACGGGTCGCGCTCAAACTGGGGTTCGACGTCCTAGTCGCCCTCTTAGCGCATCCGAAACTCGGGCCAATGAAGGCGGAGGAGCGGAGTACCCATCTGGTCTTCCGTCTGACGCCGTAGACCTCATAGTTGAGATGTGGACACCCGGCTCGGCCAAGCCATTGGCCTAGCGGAACGATCGGTCTAGGTGGATGTCAGAGGAGCACCTCCCGTAAGTGAGGACTGAGGTCCAACAATAACCCAGCCAAAGGGTGGCAAGCTCGACGTCTACCACGAGCACTGCCTACCAAACGCCTTCGACAGTAAGTCGACGCAACCTTCTTGTCCGGCTTGATTGATCCCGTTCGCCCGCGTGATCGATCGTAGGTGCCACTCGGTTGCGAGCGCAGCTGCCCGCGATCGGCAGCGCACACCTCTGCAGCCGAATCCGGGCCGGTGAGAACGATCCCCTTCTCGGTTCACAACAACGGGTGGTCTTGCGCCGCGCGGACCGGGGATTCAGCTCAGCGGTACCGAGCGCGCAGCCTACGACGTCGACGGTGGATCCGGCTCAGGCGTCGGGTCTTCGTGACCGCGTCCACCAGGAAGAGCGTGATCACCACCACGACGGCCACGCGTAGCGCGGTGCGCTCGGAGACGGCCGCGACCAGGACCAGAGCAGCGGCGCCCACGATGTCCAGCGCCAGCAGCACCCAGCTGGACAGCGTCGGCTGGTCCGCCACCCGGTCCGGCGGCCCGGGGCGCCCGAGGTCACTGATCGCCCCGGTCGTCCGGGCGGCCCGGATCACCTGCCACAGACCCGCCACCCGGCGAGCGTAGGGGCGGGCACCCGTCAGGGGGCCGTCAGGACCACCCCCGGCCCCGTCAGGGACCCGTCAAGATCGCATCGGGACGAGACGTCCGGGCCCACGGTGGAGGGGCCGTCTCCCCCCTGGGCCGGTCGGGACGAGATGCCGTCCCGCCGCACGTCGCTGGAGTGCCGCTGTGCTCGACCTGCTCTTCGTCGCCATCACCCTCGCGGTCTTCGGCCTGCTGGCGCTGATCGTCCGCGCCCTGGAGAAGCTGTGAGCGCCCCCGACGCCATCGCCCTCGTGGTCGCCCTGGTCGTGGCCGGCCTGATGGTCGTGGCACTGCTGTTCCCGGAGAAGTTCTGATGCCGGGTTGGCTCGCCGGCCTCGTCCAGGCCCTGGTCCTGGTCGCAGCCCTCGCGCTGTGCTGGAAACCCGTCGGGGACTACATGGCCACGGTCTACAGCTCGCAACGGGACTCCCGGGTCGAGAAGGGCCTGTACCGCATGATGGGTGTCGACCCGTCGGCGGACCAGCGGTGGGCCACCTACCTGCGCAGCGTGCTGGCGGTCTCCGCACTCGGGTTGCTGCTGCTCTACGTGATCCAGCGGGTCCAGGCCCACCTGTTCCTGGCGGGCGGCTTCGCGGCCGTCACGCCGGCCGTGGCGTGGAACACCGCCGCGTCCTTCGTCACCAACACGAACTGGCAGTCCTACTCCGGCGAGGCCACCATGAGCGTCCTGACGCAGATGGCCGGCCTGACCGTGCAGAACTTCCTCTCCGCTGCCGTCGGCATGTCCGTGGCCATAGCTCTCGTCCGCGGGTTCGTCCGCTCCCGGACCGACCGCCTCGGCAACTTCTGGGTCGACCTGACCCGCACCACCCTGCGTGTCCTGCTACCGCTCTCGATCGTCTCGGCCCTGGTCCTGCTCACGCTCGGTGTCGTGCAGAACCTCCACGCGTTCACCGACATCAGCACCCTCACCGGCGGCAAGCAGTCCCTGCCGGGCGGTGCGATCGCCAGCCAGGAGGCCATCAAGGATCTCGGGAACAACGGCGGGGGCCCGTTCAACGCGAACTCCGCGCACCCGTTCGAGAACCCGACACCGCTGAGCAACCTGGCTGAGATCTTCCTGTTGCTGGTGCTTCCGTTCAGCCTCACCCGGACGTTCGGCACGATGGTCCGGGACCGGCGCCAGGGTGTCGCGATCCTCGCGACGATGACCACCCTGTGGGTGGTGATGACCGGCCTTCTCACCTGGGCCGAGAGCACCGCCCGCGGAGCTGTCCCCCAGGCCGTCGGCTCGGCGATGGAGGGCAAGGAGCTGCGCTTCGGTACCGCCGCGAGCGCCCTGTTCGCCTCGTCCACGACGCTGACCTCGACGGGCTCGGTGAACAGCTTCCACGACAGCTTCACCGCGCTCGGTGGTGGCGTGACGGTGTTCGACATCCTGACCGGCGAGATCGCCCCGGGCGGCGTCGGGTCGGGCCTGTACGGGATCCTCGTGCTGTCGGTGGTCGCGGTCTTCGTGGCCGGGCTGATGGTCGGGCGGACACCGGAGTACCTCGGCAAGAAGCTGCAACCGCGGGAGATCAAGCTGGCCAGCCTCTACCTCCTGACGACGCCGTTCTTCGTCCTGGCCGGCGCGGCCACCACCATCGCCCAGCCGGGCCGACTGGCAGCGCTGCTCAACAGCGGCCCACACGGGCTGACGGAAATCCTCTACGCCTACGCCTCGGCCAGCAACAACAACGGCTCCGCGTTCGCCGGGATCACCGTCACCGGGTACTGGTACCAGATCACCCTGGGCCTGTGCATGCTCCTGGCCCGTTACCTCCCGATGGTGCTCGTGCTCACCCTGGCCGGCTCACTGGCCCGGCAACGCAGCACGCCCACGAGTTCCGGGACCCTGCCCACCCACGGCCCGCTGTTCGTCGGGTTGCTGCTCGGCGTCGTCGTCGTCCTCGTCGCCCTCACCTACGTCCCCGCCCTGTTCCTCGGTCCGCTCGCGGAAGGCCTCGCATGAGCACGTCCACCCTCCAGGCACCGATCGAGAGCAGTACTCCGGAACCACCGGCCGGGGGGCCCCCTCGCAAGGTCGGCGGCGGACTGCTCGATCCCGCGCAGCTCCTCCGTTCGCTGCCGACAGCGGTCCGCAAGCTGGACCCCCGGGTGATGATCCGCAACCCGGTCATGTTCATCGTCGAGATCGGCGCTCTCTACACGACCGTGTACGCAGTTGCCGCCCCGTCGGTGTTCATCGTGCTGATCGCGGTGTGGCTGTGGCTGACGGTGGTGTTCGCCAACCTGGCGGAGGCTGTCGCCGAGGGACGCGGGAAGGCCCAGGCCGAGACGCTGCGTCGCAGTCGCACCGAGACTGTCGCCCGCAAGCTCACCGGCTGGTCTCCCGGTGCGGACTCCTCCAGCACCACGGAGACCGACGTCGCCGCCAACGACCTGACGCTCGGGGACTTCGTCGTCGTCGAGGCGGGGCAGACGATCCCCGGTGACGGGGACATCGTCGAGGGGGTGGCCAGCGTCGACGAGTCCGCCATCACCGGGGAGTCCGCGCCGGTCATCCGCGAGTCCGGCGGTGACCGCAGTTCGGTCACCGGCGGGACCCGGGTGCTGTCGGACCGCGTGGTCGTGCGGATCACCTCCAAGCCGGGCGAGACGTTCGTGGACCGGATGATCGCCCTGGTCGAGGGCGCGTCCCGGCAGAAGACGCCGAACGAGATCGCCCTGAACATCCTGCTCGCGAGCCTGACGCTGGTGTTCCTGCTCGCGGTCGCGACCCTGCAGCCGTTCGCCGTCTACTCCGGTGCCCGCCAGACGATCCCGGTCCTGATCGCCCTGCTCGTGTGCCTGATCCCGACCACGATCGGAGCGCTGCTCTCGGCGATCGGGATCGCCGGGATGGACCGTCTGGTGCAGCGCAACGTCCTCGCCATGTCCGGCCGTGCGGTCGAAGCCGCCGGTGACGTCGACACGCTGCTGCTGGACAAGACCGGCACCATCACCTTCGGCAACCGGCGTGCGACGGCCTTCACCGCCGTCGGCGACACGGGATCGACCGAGTTGGCCCGCGCGGCCCAGCTGTCCAGCCTCGCCGACGAGACGCCGGAGGGCCGCTCGGTGGTGGACCTCAGCGTCGCCGACTACGGCCAGCCGGCCACCTCCGCGGGTGAGCTGCGGCGCGCCCGTGTCGTCCCGTTCACCGCGCAGACGCGGATGAGCGGCGTCGACCACGACGTCGACGGGACCCGGACCGCGATCCGCAAGGGTGCCGCCGGTTCCGTGACCGCCTGGGTCCAGTCGCACGGCGGCACGATCGGCGCGGAGGTGGGCGACCTGGTCGACCGGATCTCCACCGCCGGCGGTACCCCGCTGGTCGTCGCCGACGGTCAGCTCTCCCCGCTCGACGCCTCGGTCGACCCGGCCCTGGACGTGATCGGTGACGACGACGCATCCGCCGAGCCGGCGCACGCCCGGGTCCTCGGCGTGATCGAGCTCAAGGACGTCGTCAAGCCCGGCATGAAGGCGCGGTTCGACGAACTCCGCGCGATGGGGATCCGCACCGTGATGATCACCGGTGACAACCCGCGCACGGCCGCCGCCATCGCCGCAGAGGCCGGGGTGGACGACCACCTGGCCGAGGCCACCCCCGAGGACAAGATCGCGCTGATCCGGCGGGAGCAGGAGGGTGGCCGGCTGGTCGCGATGACCGGGGACGGCACCAACGACGCCCCCGCACTCGCGCAGGCGGACGTCGGGGTCGCGATGAACACGGGCACGTCCGCTGCGAAGGAGGCCGGCAACATGGTCGACCTCGACTCGAACCCGACCAAGCTCATCGAGATCGTCGAGATCGGCAAGCAGCTGCTCATCACCCGGGGCTCACTGACCACGTTCTCCATCGCCAACGACGTCGCGAAGTACTTCGCGATCCTGCCCGCGATGTTCGTCGCGACCTATCCCGGCCTGCACGTCCTGAACGTCATGCGGCTGTCCACCCCGAACTCCGCGATCCTGTCCGCCGTCATCTTCAACGCGCTGGTGATCATCGCTCTCATCCCGCTGGCCCTGCGGGGCGTGCAGTACCGGCCCACCTCGGCCGGCAGACTCCTGCGCCGCAACCTGGCGATCTACGGCCTCGGCGGACTCGTCCTGCCGTTCGTCGGGATCAAGATCGTCGACCTGCTCATCAGCCTCATCCCCGGGATCGGACGCTGACCACGATGTCCACCTCCACCTCCACCTCCACCGGGCCGACCTCGTCCGCGGGGGCTGTCGCACCGGCCCGCACCTCGTCCGGCGCCTCGCTGCCGGGAACGCTGAGCCGGCACCTCGCGGCTCTGCGCGCCCTGATCGTGCTCACCGTCATCACCGGGCTCGCCTACCCGCTGCTGATCACCCTGATCGGCCAGATCGCCCTTCCCGGGCGAGCCGACGGTCAGCTCATCCAGCAGCACGGGGCAACGGTCGGGTCGACACTGATCGGCCAGTCGTTCACCGACGCCAAGGGGAACGCCCTCCCGCAGTGGTTCCAGACCAGGCCGACGGCCTACCCGGACTCCCCCTACGACGGCGCCGCCAGCGGCGCCTCCAACCTGGGCCCGAACAGCCCGGACCTGCTCACAACCGTCCAGGCCCGCCGCGCCCGGGTTGCCGCCGAGAACGGCGTCGCACCGGCCGCCGTGCCCGCGGACGCTCTCACCGCGTCGGGGTCGGGCCTGGAGCCGTACATCTCCCCCGCCTACGCGGAGCTCCAGGTGGCGCGTGTCGCCCGGGCCCGCAACCTGGACGTCGCCCGGGTCCGGACCCTGGTGGCCGACCACACACAGGGCCGCCAGCTCGGTTTCCTCGGTGAGCCCCGGGTCGACGTGGTGGACCTCAACGCCGCACTCGCAGCCCTTGGGCGCTGACACCCCGTGGTGGCCGGTCGACGGTCCGATACTGGGCTGATGGCCGGGCCACGCGGGACGCTCCGGGTGTACCTCGGCGCCGCCCCGGGCGTGGGCAAGACCTACGCGATGCTGGACGAGGCACAGCGCCGGGTCGAGCGGGGCACCGACGTGGTCATCGGGGTGCTGGAGGACCACGGCCGGCCCCAGACCCGGGCGAAGGCCACCGGCCTCGAGATCGTCCCGCGCAGACAGGTCGACCACCGCGGGACGACGCTGACCGAGCTCGACGTCGAGGCGGTGCTGGCCAGGGCGCCCGAGGTGGTTCTGGTCGACGAACTCGCCCACACCAACGCCCCCGGCGGCGCGCACGACAAGCGGTGGGAAGACGTCGAGCAGCTGCTCGAGGCGGGCATCGAGGTCGTCACGACGGTGAACGTCCAGCACCTCGAGTCGCTCAACGACGTCGTGCGGGCCATCACCGGGGTCGAACAGCGGGAGACGGTCCCTGACGGGGTCGTCCGCGCCGCGGAGTCCATCGAGCTGGTCGACATGAGCCCCGAGGCCCTGCGCCGACGGATTGCCCACGGCAACGTCTACGCCCCGGACAAGGTCGATGCGGCACTGTCCCGCTACTTCCGGACCGGTAACCTGACGGCCCTGCGGGAACTGGCCCTGCTGTGGGTGGCCGACCGGGTGGACGACGCGCTGCGCCGCTACCGAGCCGACCACGACATCGAGGCCGCCTGGCCGGCGCGGGAACGCGTGGTGGTCGCCGTCACCGGCGGTCCCGAGGGCGACACCCTGGTCCGCAACGCCGCCAGGGTGGCCAGCCGTGCCGCGGGCGGGGAACTGGTGGCCGTTTACGTGGCGCGCGGCGACGGGATCGCCGGCGGATCGCCCGCGGACCTGGTCCGCCAGCGCCGCCTCGTGGAGTCCCTCGGCGGGACGTTCCAGACAGTCACGGGGGAGGACGTGGCCGCGGAGATCCTCGCGTTCGCGCGCGGGGTCAACGCCACGCAGATCGTGCTCGGGATGTCCCGCCGGTCCCGACTCGCGGCGCTGGTCACGCGCGGGGTGGGCGAGGCCGTCATCGACGGGTCGGGCGACATCGACGTGCATGTCGTCACCCACCAGGGCAGCCGTGCCGGGGGCCGCGCGCACGACAGGGCCCGGGTGGGTCGCCGCGTCCGGCGGAGCTCACCGCTGGGGTCCCGTCGGCGCGTCCTGGCGGCGGCCCTGGCGGTGGTGCTCCCCCTGGTCCTGACGGCAGTGCTCGGGTCGACCAGCGCAGCGCCGGCCGACCTGTCCGTACACCTGTTGCTGTTCCTGGCGGCCACGGTCGTGGTGGCGCTGACCGGTGGGTTCCTCCCGGCGCTGCTGTGCGCGGTGCTCGGCGGGGTCGCCGCCGACGTCTTCTTCACCGAACCGCGCGGCAGCCTGTCGGTGAGCAGTGCTCCGGTCGCGGTCGCGGTCGTGGTCTCGGTGGCGATCGGGGCGGCCGTCGCCTGGGTGGTCGACCAGGCCGCGCGGCGGAGCCGGCAGGCCGCGGACAGCGAGGCCGAGGCCCGCGCTCTCGCGGTGATGACCTCGACGATGATCCGCAGCAGGGACGCCCTGGACGCCCTGCTCCACCAGGTCGTCGACACCTTCGCGCTGACGTCGGTGACGCTGCTGCAGCGCGGGCCCGATGCGGCGGCGGAGACCGCGGCGGATACGGCGGATGCGGCCGACACCGATGGCTGGACGGTCCGGGCCCAGGTCGGGGACCGCCCCTGCGCCCGCCCGGAGGACGGCGACGTCCAGGTGCAGGTCACCGCCGACCTGGCGCTGGTCGCGAGGTCCGCACCCGGCCGCCCGATGCGGGCCCGGGACCGCCGCCTGCTCGAGGCCTTCGCCGCCCAGGCCGCCACGGTCCTGGAGGCCCGGCGCCTGCAGCGCGAGGCCGGCCGGGCCCGGCGCGACGCGGATCGCAACGCCATCCGCACCGCGCTGCTGGCCGGTGTGAGCCACGACCTGCGGACCCCGCTCGCCGCGATCAAGGCTGCGGTGTCGAGCCTGCGCCAGCCCGACGTGGTGTTCGGACCCGCCGACACCGCCGAGCTGCTCGCCGGCATCGAGTCCGGCACCGACCGCCTGGACGGGGTCGTCGGCAACCTGTTGGACATGTCGCGCCTGCAGATGGGCGACCTCACGGTCCGGCGGCAGCGGATCGACCTCGGCGAGGTCGTCGACCGGGCCCGGCTCTCGTTGTCCGCTCCTGTCGACGCCTGCGACGTGCCCGACGTCAGCGGGGTCGGGGAGGACGCTCCGAAGGTGATCGCCGACGCGGGCCTGCTGGAACGGGTCGTGGCCAACCTGCTGGAGAACGCGCGCCGGCACGCGTCCGGTGCGCGGGTCAGCGTCCGGGCCAGCGCGGACGACGGTCGGGTGGAGCTGCGCGTCGCCGACTGCGGGCCCGGCCTGCCGGCTGCCCGTCAGGCGGAGATGTTCGCCCCGTTCGCCCGGATCGGGGACGCTCCGCCGCCGGGCGGGGTCGGGCTGGGCCTGGCCGTAGCCCGCGGTTTCGTCGAGGCGATGGACGGGACGCTGAGCGCCGAGGACACGCCCGGCGGTGGCCTGACGCTGGTGGTCGCTCTGCCCGCGGCTCCCGACCCGGATGTACACCCGGACCCGGGCTCGTCGACGGCCCACCACGTCCCGGGCGGGACGAGGGCCGAACCGGCGTCGGTCGGCGCGCTGGGATGAGCCGGGTCCTGGTGGTCGACGACGACCCGACCCTGCGCCGGACGCTGGCGATCAACCTGCGGGCGCACGGGTACGAGGTGGTGCTCGCCCAGGACGGCGCGGGTGCGCTGCGGGCGGCGGCGAAGGTCCACCCGGACGTGGTGCTGCTCGACCTCGGCCTGCCGGACGTGGACGGCCAGCAGGTGCTGGCGGGTATCCGCGGCTGGTCGTCGGTCCCCGTGATCGTGCTCAGCGCCCGGCGGGTGAGCGACGACAAGGTCGACGCGCTCGACGCGGGCGCGGACGACTACGTGACGAAACCGTTCGGGATGGACGAGCTGCTGGCCCGGCTGCGGGCCGCGGTCCGCCGGGGGGCCCCGGAGGTCAGCGGCGCGGCCTCGGTGGTGGACGCGGGCGCCTTCGTCGTCGACCTCGCCGCGCGTCGGGTCCGGCGCGACGGCGCGGACGTGCGGCTCACCCCGACCGAGTGGTCGCTGCTGGCGGCACTCGCGCGCAGGCCGGGCACCGTGGTGGGCCAACGGGACCTGCTCCGGGAGGTGTGGGGCCCGGCGTACGAGGAGGAGTCGCACTACCTGCGCGTCTACGTGGCCCAGCTGCGGCGCAAGCTCGAGCCCGAACCGGGCACCCCCCGGCACCTGCTCACCGAACCGGGTCGCGGCTACCGCCTGGAGCTGGCGCCCGACCCCGTCACGACGGCAGGCGTGAACCGACCGGGAGCGCCGCGACAAGACCAGGTGTGACGAGCGAGCAGGGACACGACCCACCCACCGGTCCAGCCTGTGCGGCCGGTGGCGCCGGCCCGGACGGCGAACCCGCCACCGACGCGGAGCTGGTGACGGCGCCCGGCGATCCGAGCGAGAGCTTTGCTCTGCTGTTCGACCGCCACCACCGTGCCGCGCATCGGTACCGGGGTGTCCGTCACCCACGGCGGGAAGAGCACCGATCTCATCTTCGACCCAGCCACCGGCGAGGCCCTGGGTGTTCCTACCCTCGACAGGCATGCGGGCTTCCACCGGCCTGCTGGCACCGTCGACGCTTCGAGCACCACGACCAAGGTCGTCGACTCCGTCGGGGCCACGCGGTGATCTCTGGATGCAGCTCGTCAGAAGTCGGTTACTACACATCCTGGGGAAGGGGCTGCCAGCCGAGCACCGACACGACGTCTCGGGCGATGTCGACGACGGGACGGTCGTCGGTGGCGATCCGGTGGACCCACGCCGGGGCGGCCTGCTCCAGCTCGACAGCGTTGCGCCGACTGCTCGCCAGGTGCCGCTCCAGCGCCGACCCGATCTCCCGGGCGCCCAACCGGGCGGCCGCGGTCCGGTCCGTCGCGGTGAGCAGGACCCCGAGGACGACGGGGTCCCCACCGATCGCGGCCAGCAGGGACCTGAGCACCGCCAACCGGACCGAGGCGGTGTTCGTGTAGACCATCCGCGAGTAGCCCGCGGCCGTGTACGCCGCCCACATCGCGGCCAGGTTCGTCTCCGCCAGGTGCAACCCGGTCTCCCACGGGACCGGCCACGCGAGGTCCAGGTTGTCGCCCTCGACGACGAAGTGCCTGACCCCGGCCGCGCACAGCTGCTCGTGCACCTCGACGGCGACGGTGGTCTTGCCCGCCCCGGCGCGACCTCCGATGAACAGCACCTCGGCCCGTGACGTCACCGGCACAGCCTCGCAGCACCCCGTCCGCCCCCCACGGACCCGGGATGATGAGCCGCGGGACCGTCGCCGACGTGTCCCCGGCCCGTCGGGAGGTGCGCGTGGAGGACGTCCCCCGGTTCGGGCTGGTCGTGCTCCTCATCGGCGTCGCGCTGCTGCTGGCCCTGGCGGCCAACCGACTCAGCCGACTGATCCGCATCCCCGCGCCCGCCCTGTTCCTGCTCGCCGCGGCCGTCGCCTCCGACGTCTGGCCGGCGCTGTACGACATCTCCACCCGTCTGGACGAGCGGATCGTCACCGTCGCGCTGGTCGTCATCCTGTTCGACGGCGGTACCGCGATCGGGTGGCGACGACTCCGGCAGGTCGCCGTCCCGGTCCTGTGGATCGGTGTCGCCGGGACCGTGGTCACCGCCGCCGGCCTGGCGTTCGCGGCGCACGGGCTGTTCGGTTTCGGCTGGCGGACCGCGCTGCTGCTCGGGACAGCCCTGGCACCGACCGACCCGGCCGTGGTGTTCTCGGTGCTCAACGGTCGGGAGATCGCGGGTCGCAGCGGGACGATCCTCAAGGGCGAGTCCGGGGCCAACGACCCCGTCGGCATCGCCCTGCTGATCAGCGTGCTCGCCGCCACCGGGACCGGGGGCCAGGCGGTCCTCGCCGCGCTCGGTCAGTTCGGGCTGCAGATGTCGGTGGGGCTGGCGGTGGGGACGGCCGGCGGTCTCGGCCTGCGCTGGGCGGTCAGCCACGTCGAGCTCCCCGACGAGGCGCTGTACCCGTTGCGGACCCTCGCCGGCGCCGCCACGATCTACGGACTGGCCTCGGTCGCGCACGGCTCGGGCTTCCTCGCGGTGTTCGTGGCCGGGATCGTCGTCGGGGACGCGGACGCGCCCTACAAGCCCGAGATCGAGCGGTTCACCTCCGCGCTGAGCAGTCTCGGGGAGATCGTCGCGTTCACCGTGCTCGGGTCGACGATCTCCCTCGGAGCGCTGCTCACCTCGGCCGACCTGTTCGTCGGGCTGGCCGTCGCGGGCCTGCTCGTGCTCGTCGTCCGGCCCGTCCTGGTAGGCCTCCTGCTGCTGCCGGTCCGCCTGCGCGGACGGGAGAAGGCGTTCCTGCTGTGGGCGGGCCTGAAGGGCGCGGTGCCGATCCTGCTCGGCCTGTTCCTGCTCGACGCCGCGGTCCCGGACGCCGCTCGCGTCTACCGGATCGTCTTCGTGGTGGTCCTGGTGTCCGTGGCGGTCCAGGGCGGGTCGGTGCCGGTGGTCGCCCGGCTGCTGCGGATCCCCGTCCGGGACCAACCGCCGCAGCCGTACGCCGCCGGACTCCGGCTCCGCAGCGCCCCGGACGGCCTGCAGCGGTTGACCGTCGCGACCGGCTCCCCCGCGGACGGGGCGACGATGGGCGCCCTGGGGCTCGGCTCGCGGGCCCGGCTCACCCTCGCCAGCCGGGACGGTGAGCTGCTGCCGGTCCGGGTGGGCACGGTCCTGCGCGCCGGCGACCAGGTACTGGTGCACGTCGAGCCGGGCGTCGAGGTGCGGTCCGCGTTCGACGCCGACTGACCGAGACCACGGCGCGGCCGTGTTGGATGCCTCCATGGCCGAGACCACCGCACCCGAGATCGACCCGCCCGAGGGCCCCGCGCCCACGACCATGGAGGTCACCGACATCACCGTCGGGGACGGTGCCGAGGCGGTCCCCGGCGGAACCGTGCAGGTCCACTACCTCGGCGTCGAGTACGACTCCGGCGAGGAGTTCGACTCCTCCTGGTCCCGAGGTGAGCCGATCGAGTTCCCGCTGCGCGGCCTCATCCAGGGCTGGCAGGACGGCATCCCCGGCATGCGGGTCGGTGGGCGACGCAAGCTCGTCGTACCGCCGCATCTCGCGTACGGGCCGGCCGGCTCCGGTCACCAGCTCTCCGGCAGGACGCTCGTCTTCGTGATCGACCTGCTCGCCACGCGCTGACTGCACGGGACGGGTCGCGGGCGGCATGATGCACTCGGCGCGGGCGCACCGCCCGTTGACGTCCACACCTGGGGGCCTGCGGACCCCCACGAGACAGTGAGGTCTCCATGGCAGACGGCCCTTCGCGCACCCTCCCCGAGTGCCTGGCCGAGTTCCTCGGCACCTTCATCCTCATCATCTTCGGGGTCGGAGTCGTCGCCCAGGTCGTCGCCTCCGAGAACGGGAACGCCAACGCCATCCACTTCGCCTGGGGTTTCGGCGTCACCTTCGGCATCTACGTCGCCGCCCGGATGAGCGGTGCTCACCTGAACCCCGCGGTGACGTTGAGCCTGGCGATGTTCCGAGGGTTCGCCTGGTCGAAGGTCGCGCCCTACGTGGTCGCGCAGTTCCTCGGTGCGTTCGTGGCGGCACTGGTCATCCGCTGGAACTACAGCGAGGCGATCGGGAAGATGGACCCGGGCCACACCATCAAGACCCAGGGCATCTTCTCCACACTGCCGGACACCGCCCACGGGGTCGGGCTGGGCGGCGCCTTCCGTGACCAGGTCATCGGCACCGCGATCCTGCTGATCGTGATCGCCGCTCTCACCGACATCCTCAACACCGCTCCCGGGGCGAACATGGGCGGGCTGCTCATCGGTTTCCTCGTCGTGGCCATCGGCATGGCGCTGGGCTCCAACGCCGGCTACGCGATCAACCCGGCCCGCGACTTCGGTCCCCGGGTCGCCGAGTTCGTCACCGGGTACCACTCGGCGATGCGGGACGGGAACGGGAACTTCTACTTCTGGATCCCGATCGTCGGCCCGCTGATCGGCGGCCCGCTCGGCATGTTCGTCTACGACCTGTTCGTCGGCCGGTACGTCAAGCGCTACTTCATGGATGCGGGCAGCCCCGACGAGCCCGGCGAGGTCCCGTCGACCGGCGTCGAGGGCAGCGAGGGCAGCCACCGCGGCGCCACCCGCGCCTGAGCGATCCGCACAGCAGGCTCCACCAGGACACCGTCAGAGAGGACGCGCACATGGCTGACTTCGTCGGCGCCGTCGACCAGGGAACCACCAGCACCCGCTTCATGATCTTCGATCACGGCGGCAACGTGAAGGCGATCCACCAGCTCGAGCACGAGCAGGTGCTGCCCCAGGCGGGGTGGGTCGAGCACGATCCGACCGAGATCATCGAGCGCACCGAGACGGTCGTCCGCACCGCGCTGACGCGCGCGAACCTGCAGGCCTCGGACCTCGCGGCGGTCGGGATCACCAACCAGCGCGAGACAGCCGTCGTGTGGGACCGCACGACCGGGCGCCCGCTCTACAACGCGATCGTCTGGCAGGACACCCGCACCGACCGGATCGCCTCCGCCCTGGACCGGGACGGGCGCGGTGACGTGATCCGCGCCCGGGCGGGGCTTCCGCCGGCCACCTACTTCAGCGCCGGCAAGGTGCAGTGGATCCTGGAGAACGTCGACGGGGTCCGCGCGGCGGCCGAGCGCGGTGACGCGCTGTTCGGCAACACCGACAGCTGGCTGGTGTGGAACATGACCGGCGGCACCGACGGCGGTGTCCACATCACCGACGCCACCAACGCGAGCCGGACGATGCTCATGGACCTGGACACCCTGGACTGGGACGACGAACTGCTCGGGTTCTTCGGCATCCCCCGGTCGATGCTCCCGACGATCCGGCCGAGCTCGGACCCCGCCTTCTACGGCGAGACGACCCGGACCGGGGCGCTGCGGGGCCAGACCCAGCTCGCGGGGATCCTCGGGGACCAGCAGGCCGCGATGGTCGGGCAGGTCTGTTTCGCCCCCGGGGAGGCGAAGAACACCTACGGCACCGGCAACTTCATGCTGCTCAACACCGGCACCGAGAAGACGATGTCCAAGGCCGGCCTGCTCACGACGGTCTGCTACCGGTTCGGGGACCAGGAGCCGGTGTACGCCCTGGAGGGTTCGATCGCCGTCACCGGGTCCGCGGTGCAGTGGCTGCGCGACCAGCTCGGGATCATCTCCGGCGCGGCCGAGAGCGAGACCCTCGCCCGTCAGGTGCCCGACACCGGCGGGGTCTACTTCGTGCCGGCCTTCTCCGGACTGTTCGCGCCGTACTGGCGGTCGGACGCCCGTGGCGCCATCGTGGGGCTGTCCCGGTTCAACACCAACGCCCACCTGGCCCGAGCCACGCTGGAGTCGATCTGCTACCAGAGCCGGGACGTGATCGAGGCGATGGAGCTCGACAGCGGGGTGAAGCTCGACGTGCTGAAGGTGGACGGCGGGATCACCGCCAACGACCTGTGCATGCAGCTGCAGTCCGACATCGTCGGGGTCGAGGTGTCCCGCCCGGTGGTCGCCGAGACCACGGCGTTGGGCGCGGCCTACGCGGCCGGGCTCGCCGTCGGGTTCTGGAAGGACACCGACGAGCTGCGCGCGAACTGGAACGAGGGCAAGCGTTGGACACCGTCCTGGACTGACACCCAGCGCGCGGACGGGTACGCGGGCTGGAAGAAGGCGGTCTCCCGGACCCTGGACTGGGTCGACGTCGGCTGAGACCTGCGCGATCCGGTCGGCCGGTGGTGGTGGACACGCCACCGGCCGGATGGGTGGCGCCCTACCCTGACATCGTGCTCAAGAACCTGATCGCCCGAGTCTGGCGCGAGGCTGCGAAGTTCGGCCTGGTCGGCCTGTTCAACTTCGTCGTCGACGCCGGCCTGTTCAACCTGCTGCGCCACACCTCGTTCGAGCACAAGCCGCTGACCGCGAAGTTCATCTCCACGACCGTCGCGGTGATCTCGTCGTACTTCATGAACCGACACTGGACATGGCGGGACAAGACCCGTAGCGGGCTGCGCCGCGAGCTCCCGCTGTTCGTCGTCCTCTCCGCGATCGCCCTGGGGATCAGCCTAGCCTGCCTGGGCGTCTCGCACTATCTGCTCGGCCACACCAGTGTGCTGGCCGACAACATCTCCGCGAACGGGTTCGGGCTCGTCCTGGGGACGGCGTTCCGCTTCTGGTCGTTCAAGAAGTGGGTCTTCCTCACGCCACCCGCCGGGCCGGAGCCGACCGCGCTCGAGGACGCGGTCCGCACGACCGTCTGACGGCTCCGCGGTCCCCGCCGGTACAGGACGGCCGACCGGCTGGTGCTGCGGGTGGATGGCAAGATCCCTGCATAGCCGATCCCTGGACACTGCCCTCCCGCGCGCTGCAGCCACAGATCATCTCCGACGCCGAGTTGCGCGCAACCCCGAAGGTCGATCTGCACCTGGTCGGCTCGGCCGCACCGCACACCGTCGCCCGCCTCGCCGCGAACCACCCCGACGCCGGGGTGCCTTCAGACCTGTCGGCGCTGGGGGAGTTCTACGCGTTCCGCGACCTCCCCCACTTCCTGGAGGTCTACGGCGCCGTCAGCGCGCTGCTGCGCACCCCGGCCGACGTCCAGGCGCTGGTCGTGGCCCTGGGCGGGGACCTGGCCGGGCAGGGAGTGGCGTACGCGGAGGTGACGGTCACCTCGGTCACCCACCTCGCCGCCGGGATCGCCGCCGACGACCTCGCGCAGGCACTCTCCACCGGCGCCGCCGCCGTCCTGGCCGCCACCGGGGTCGAGCTGGCCTGGGTGTACGACATCTCCGGTGCCGACGGCCCCGTCGGTGCCCGGACCACCCTCGACGCGGCGCTGCACCACCCCCCGACCGGCCTGGTCGGCTTCGGGCTCGGCGGCCCCGAGACAGGGGTACACCGGGCGGACCACCGCGACGTGTTCGCCGCCGCCCGGGCCGCCGGGCTGCACAGCGTCCCGCACGCCGGGGAAACCGTCGGTCCGGGCGAGGTCTGGGCGGCGGTGACCGACCTGGGAGCCGAGCGGGTCGGGCACGGCATCGCCGCCCGCCACGACCCGGCCCTGCTCGACCACCTCCGCCACCACGAGGTGACACTGGAAGTCTGTCCGTCGAGCAACGTCGCGACCGGCGCTGTCAGGTCCCTGGCCGACCATCCCCTGCCCCTGCTGCTGGACCACGGAGTGGACATCACGCTGGGCAGCGACGACCCGCCGATGTTCGGGACCACCCTGCTCGAGGAGTACCGGCGCGCCCGGGACATCCTCGGACTCCGCCGCGACCAGCTCCTGGGACTGATGGCAGCCGGGGTCCGAGCCAGCTTCGCGTCCCCAGCCACCAGAGCCCGGTTGCTCGCAGCTCTGCCGCCCACCTGAGGACCCGACCCAACTCACGTGGCGCGCTCACCGAAGGACGGGAGCAGCCTCGCTGGACACCGCGGAGTGACCCGATGGCTCGACCGCCCCGCCGACCGCCCGGCCCGAAGCGAGTGCCCACATCGCGACCGACCGTTATCGTCTCGTCACAGTAGGTGTCGGGGAACAGGTCACCCGCTGGCGTGCTGGGCGTCCGGTCCCGCCGCCGTGAGGAGGTTCGGATGCGAAGCGGACGAGCAGGCCGAGGGGCGGCCGTGGTCGTGACGATCACCGCCGTCCTCGCGCTGTCGGTGCTTGCGGGAAGTGCTGGGAGTGCTCGCGGCGCTGCCACACCGAGAAGGGTCGGCGCGCTGACGGACGAGCAGATCGTCGCCATGGCGCCTGATGCGCAGGCGCGGTACCTGGCGCCGCTCCGTGCAGCGGCCGAAGCCCTGGACTCGTACGGCCGCGGTAGAGGTGCCGCAATCTTCTCGGCGGCCGGGATCGATGCCAACGACGACACCGTGAACCTGTACGTCAAGGACGTGGGCCAGGCAGCGGCGTTCCAGCACGCTGCCGCCGGCGCCGCGGGAAACATCGATCTCCGGGTGGTCCGTGTGCACGCGGCTCGCTACACACTGACCGACCTCGACGATGCGGTGTCCTCCTTCCTGGCGTCGCCGCGCCACTTCACCGTGCGGGCCCTGTCGGTCAACCCCGACGGCTCGGGTATCACGGCTGAGGTGCGCGACGATGCCACCGTGCGGTCCGCCAGCACGGCCGAGCCCAGCACGGGTGGGGTCGTGATCAGCTACCAGCCGACCCCTCCCGGGGTACCGAAGTCGTGGAACGACGTGAAGTGGCGCGACAGGGCCCCCTTCATCGGAGGCGACGTCCTCACCCCCGACGGCGTGCACTACTGCACGGCCGGCCTGCCGGCCGTCCGGAGAAGTGACAACCAGCCGGTCATCGTGACGGCCAACCACTGCTTCCGAGTAGGGACTGCCCTGTACACCGCGGCCGGTCCGACCTTTCGGTACGGCAATCGGCTGCGCGGCAACTACGTCGGGCGGGTCTCGGCCACGGCTCCCCGATGGGACGCCGAGATCCTGCCCGCCGCGAACAATGCCGATGAGAACGACACCAACCGGTACGTCCCTCTCAGGAGCGTCGCCTACTCCCTTGCGGGCGACTACGTATGCCATTCAGGTCAACGATCCGCGTCACTGGGACACCCCACTCCGTGCGGCATCAAGGTGACCGACCCGGACATCACGTACTCCTTCAACGGCGGCACGGTACGGGGCGTGGAGGGCGTCGACGTCAACGGGTGGGGCAGCGTCAACGGTGACAGCGGGGCCATCGTCTTCGCGATCTCGGGCCCTGGAGTTCGCCAGGCCCGCGGGATCGTCTCCAACGGGGGTGCCGACGGTACCCCTGACCAGCGCCGCGTGCAGTGGACCGAAGCGGTCGACATCTTCAACCAGTTCGGGCTCAAACTGAACCCGGTGACCTAGAACCCGTCCACCGTGGTGGTGCGCACCGACCTACTTAGGGTGTCATTACCTGCGCTGGTAGACAGTGGGGGTGACGGACGGAGCGCGGGCACGGTCGGTCAGCGGCCCGGACCTGCCGGTGGAGGGGGAGCGGCCGCGCCGGCGCGGCCGGTGGGCATTGCTGATCGGGCCGGGCTTGATGGTCATGCTCGCCGACACGGACGCCGGCTCGATCATCACCGCGGCGCAGTCCGGAGCGAGCTGGGGCTACCGGTTGGTGGTGTGCCAGCTGCTGCTGGTCCCGGTGCTCTACGTCGTCCAGGAGACGACGGTGCGGCTGGGGATCGTGACGGGCGAGGGCCACGGCGCACTCATCCGGCAGCACTTCGGCCGGGGTTGGGCGCTGCTGTCGGCGCTCACCCTGGTCGCGGCCTGCGTCGGGGCCCTGATCAGCGAGTTCGCCGGGATCGCCGGGGTCGGGTCGCTGGTCGGGCTTCCGCGGCCGGTCAGCGTCGGGGTCACCGCGGCAGGTCTGGTGACGCTGCTGGTGGCCAGTCGGTACCAGCGGGTCGAACGGGTCGGCATCGCGGTCGGGTCGCTGGAGGTGCTGTTCGTTCCGGCGGCGGTGCTGGCCCGGCCGCGGATCGGGGAGCTGGCTGCCGGCCTGGCGCATCCGCTGGTGTGGCAGCAGTCCTACCTGGTGCTGCTCGCCGCGAACGTGGGCGCGGTGATCATGCCGTGGATGGTCTTCTACCAGCAGGAAGCCGTGATCGACAAGGGCCTGCGGCAGCTGCCGACCCGGGTTGCACTGCGGGCCGCCCGGGTGGACACCGCGGTCGGGTCGCTGCTCACGCAGCTGATCATGGCCGCCGTCCTGATCACCACCGCGGCGACCGTCGGCCGGGCGCACCCGGGCGTCCCGCTGGGCACCGTCGGGGACATCGCGGACGCGTTGACCCCGTTCCTGGGCCGGACCGCGGCGGTGGCGCTGTTCGGTCTCGGACTGGTCGGAGCGGGGGTGGTCGCGGCGCTGGTGGTGACCTGCGCGGGAGCGTGGGGGCTCGCCGAGGTCCTCGGCTGGCGGCACTCGCTGAACGAGTCGCCCCGCGGGGCCCGCGCGTTCTACGCGGTCGCGGCAGGCGGCCTGTGCGCAGGCGCCCTCGCGGTCCTCGTCGCCCCGAGCCTGGTCGACCTCGCCGTGGACGTCGAGGTGATGAACGCCTGCCTGCTGCCCGTCGTACTCGGGTTCCTCCTCGCGCTGGAACGCCGCGCGCTACCCCATCACCTGCGGGCCCGGGGCGCCCACCGAGCCGTGACCTACCTGTTGACCGGCGTGGTCATCGGCCTCGGCCTCTACGTCGCCGCCACCATCCTGCTCGCCTGAGTGCCGTGCACTGGACGTACCGACCGGGAGTCATCCCGAGGAGGATGCGCAGCCGGTGGGACATTCACAGCACACCGCTAGCTCGTTGACGGGACAGTCAACGGGCGCAACCCCCATCCTGGACAGATGCCACCCGACGTCAGGAAGCGCGCACGGTGGCTCCCCGGCGGCGCTCGTGCTGCAGCTCTCGTGGTGGGCGCGTTGTTGGTGCTCGTCGGCGTCCCGTCAGCCCGGTTGGGCGCTGCCGGGCCGGCAGGGCCGTTCGCGCCTCTCCACGGTGCCGGTACACGCCCACCATGGACCCCGTCGGCGCTCCCGGCGGGGACGGTCCCCGCCAGCTCACCTGCCGCCGCGGCAGCTGTCCCTCGCCGTCTGGTCGTCCTGGGCGACTCGGTACCGGCCGGGTGGGCGTGCAACTGTCCGGGCTTCGGCGCCGACCTGGCCACGCACGAGTCCGCTGCGCTGACCAACGAAGCGGTACCCGGCCTGACCAGTCAAGGACTCCTAGACCAGCTGAACACCCCGGAGGTGATCACCGCGGTGAGTTCCGCGACGCTGGTCACGGTCACCGTGGGCGCCAACGACTTCCCGGAGAGTCAGGCCGTCGACGCCGGATGCGCCGACCTGAGTTGTTACCGCCCGACGGTGGCGCAGCTGACCACCACGATGGGGCTGGTCATGGCCCGGATCGCGGCCCTGACCCACCCCGACACCAAGGTCGTCATGACCGGGTACTGGAACGTCTTCCGGGACGGCACCGTGGGGACGCAGCAGGGAACGACCTATGTCGCGACCAGTGACGCGCTCACCCGGACGGTCAACGCGTCACTGGCTCAGGTCGCCGCAGCCTACGAGGACATCTACACCGACCTGTACGCACCTTTCAAGGGCAACGGCACCGGTGACGACACCGACCTGCTCAGCGACGACGGCGACCACCCCAACACCGCCGGACAAGCCGTCATCGCCAGCGCCATCACCCACGACCTGGCCTGACGGGAAGGAAACGAGTGCTCACGTTCCGGCGGTGACCGGTTCGCGGCCGGCGGCCGCGTCGGCTGCCTCGAGCTCGCGGACGATCGGGAGCACCTTGGCCCCGAAGTAGGCGACGTCCTCCAGGTAGTGCAGGAAACCGAGCAGCATCAGGTCCACGCCGCGCCGCTTGTACTCCACGATCCGGATCGCGATCTGCTCCGGGGTGCCGACCAGACCGGTGCGGAAACCGTCGTTGTACTGGACGAGGTCCGCGAACTCCGAGTCCTGCCACATCCCGGTGCCGTCCCGGGTCGACCGGCCCGCCTGACGGACCGCCTCCCCGAAACCGTCGACGGCCTCCCGGTCGGCCTGGTCGATGATGTCCGCGAGCACTGCTCGCGCTTCGGACTCGGTGTCCCGCGCGACCAGGAACCCGTTGAGGGCGAACCGCACCCGCCGGCCGTTCTCGGCCGCGTAGCCGCCGACCTCCTCGATCTGTCCCGAGGCCTTCTCATACGACGCGCCGTTCATGAAGTACCAGTCCGACACCCGCCCGGCCATCTGTCGGGCGGCGGTGGAGTTGCCCCCCTGGAAGATCTCCGGGTGCGGCGACTGGATCGGCTTGGGCTTGAGGCTGAAGTCCCGGATCCGGTAGAAGTCGCCCGCCAGTTCCGCGTGGTCCTGGGTCCAGATCAGTTTCAGCGCCTCGATGAACTCCTCGGAACGGCGGTAGCGCTCGTCGTGGTCCAGCCAGGGTTCGCCGAGAGCGGTGAACTCGCCCTTGAACCAGCCGCTGACCACGTTCACCGCGAACCGCCCGTTGGACAGGTGGTCCGCGGTCGCGCCCAGCTTCGCCAGGACTCCGGGGTGCCAGAGACCGGGGTGCACGGCGGCGATGACCTTCAGCCGCTCGGTGGCGAGCAGCAGGGCCAGACTGAAGCTCGTGGACTCGTGCTGGAACTCAGCGCCGTAACTGGCCATGTAGCGGACCTGACTCAGCGCGTACTCGAACCCGTTGTTCTCGGCGAGAACGGCGAGGTCCCGGTTGTACGGGTACTCCCAGTCGGTCCGCTGCTCGACCTTGCTCACGACGAGCCCGCCGCTCACGTTCGGCACCCAGTAGGCGAACTTCAGCGGGTCACGCGGGCTGTCGGGGTGCGCGGTCGGGTGGCTGTCGGCGGTCGTCACACCACGACGGAACCAGCACGCCGAGAGGCGGTCAACCGGGCGTCTTGCTGGATGAGATCGATGTCCAGCAGGTGGGACGGCTCGTCCACCGTGGAGGACATCGCAACCAGACCGACGGCCTCCCCAGGTCTTCGTCGGTCAGGTCACGCAGTCACCAGCCGGTCGTGCCGCCCCCCCCCCGGTTGCGCGGCGTCACCGAAGCACCAGCCAGAGCACGTAGGCGACGGCGGTACCGACCGCCGCTCCCACGATCCCGCCCCACCAGCGACGGCTCCCGACGCGGGGCGCGGTGGCCCGGTCCTCGACCAGGCCGAGGACGTGGGCGATGCGCCAGGCTCGGGAGTGGGCCACGCCGTCACCATAGGACCGGCCCGTCCACCCGCGCCTCGCTGGCCTCCCCGGCGCGCTTCCGGTCAGGTCCACAGCAGGGAGGTCGCGGGGTCGTTGAGGATCACACCGACATCCGCCAGGAACCGCGAGCCCTGCTCTCCGTCGACGACGCGGTGGTCGAACGCCAGCGCCAGCGTCATCACCTTGCGCGGGCGGACCTTTCCCTTGTGCACCCAGGGGCGGTCCTTGACGGCCCCGACCGCGAGGATCGCCGACTCGCCCTCGTTGAGGATCGGCGTCCCGGTGTCGACCCCGAACACGCCGACATTGGTCAGGGTGATCGTCCCGCCCCGCATCTGGTCCGGCGTCGTGCGCCCCGCCCTCGCCGTCTCGACGAGAGCGTTGATCTCACGACACAGCTGCGGCAACGGCATCCGGTCGGCGTCCTTCACGTTCGGTACCAGCAGTCCGCGCGGGGTCGCCGCCGCGATGCCCAGGTTCACGTGGTGGAAGTAGACGATCTCGTTGTTCGGGCCGTCCCAGCTGGCATTGATGTCGGGGGTGCGCCCGACCGCCAGGCACATGGCCTTGGCGACCAGCAGGACCGGGGAGACCTTGAGACCCGCGAAGTCCTTGCGCGCCCGCAACCGGTCCAACAGCCGGTAGGAGCGGGTGACGTCCACATCGAGGAACTCGGTGACGTGCGGCGCGGAGAAGAAGGAGGCGGTCACCGCCTCGGCGGTCATCCGTCGGACGCTGCGCACCTGCACCCGGGTCTCCCGCGGCCGGGGCTGCAGCTCGGTCGTCCCGGCCGGATGGGTGTCCGGCGGCGCGCTGGGCGCCCGGTCTGGCTCGACGACGGGGCGCATCGTGGGTGTGGCGTCCGTGCGGGCGACGTCGCCGCGTCCCACCGGCTCACGCCGGGCGGCGCCGGCGACGTCGTCACGGGTCACCGTCCCACCCGGCCCGGTGGCCCGGACGGCAGCGAGATCCACACCCAGCTCACGCGCGAGCTTGCGCACCGGCGGCTTCGCTAGGACCGCCGCGGTCGTGTCGGCGGCCGTGTCGGCGGCCGCGGCGGCGGCCGCGGCGACGGTCAGCCTGCGACGGCGGTGCGCCGACGCCCCCTGCTTCGCGCCGTACCCGACGAGGTTCGCCGATCGGGTGCCGGCATCTGCGTCGGCCACTGGCGGAGCCGGCTCCTCGGGCCGGCCCGGCGTCTCCTCGGGCTGCGCACGGCCGGCGACGGCGCCCAGACCGGCCGGCTCGGCGGACACACCGCCGCCGTCGGGCCCGGGGTCGGTGGCGGCCTCGGCGGGGCCAGCCGACACGGGAGCAACCGACACGGGGGCGACCGGCGCGGGGCCAGCCGACGCGGCCGCCGGCCCGAACCTGATGATCGGCGTACCGACCTCGACGGTCTCTCCCTCCGCGACGAGGAGCTCCCCGACCGTCCCGTCGACCGGACTGGGCAGCTCGACCAGGGACTTGGCGGTCTCGATCTCCACGAGGACGTCGTTCACAGCGATCGACTGGCCGGCCTGGACGCGCCAGCCGACGATCTCCGCCTCGGTGAGGCCCTCTCCGACGTCCGGGAGCCGGAACAGGTCAGCGGCCATCGTCGTCGCGCTGCCACTCATCGGGTCAGGGCTCATCGGGTCAAGGCCGCGTCGACGGCATCGAGAACCCGGTCGACGTCCGGGATCTGGTGCTCCTCCAGCCGAGCCGGCGGGTAGGGGACGTCGTAGCCGGTGACCCGCCCGACCGGCGCCTCGAGAACCTCGAAGCACTGCTCGCTCACGCGAGCAGCAATCTCGGCAGCCAGTCCACCCGAGCGGGGCGCCTCGTGGACCACGACGAGGCGGCGGGTCCGCCGGACCGACTCGAGCACCGTCGGCATGTCCAACGGTGAGAGCGATCGCAGGTCGACCACCTCGAGCTCCGCACCGTCCTCGACGGCTGCCGTCGCGGCGGCCAGGCAGGTCCCGACGGTCGCCCCGTACCCGACCAGCGTCAGGTCTCGCCCGGGCCGTACCACCGCCGCACGCCGCAGCGGTTCGCCACCGGAGTCCGCGAACTCGCGCACCCGGGCGGCCTCGGCCTCCACCAGGTCCCGCGGAGCCTTCTGCCAGTACAGACGCTTGGGCTCGAAGAAGATGACCGGATCGGCGATCCGGACCGCCTCGCGGATCATCCAGAACGCGTCGACCGGGTTGGACGGCGCGACGACCGTCAGTCCGGGCACGTGCGTGAACAGTGCTTCCGGGGACTCGGAGTGGTGTTCCACCGAGCCGATGCCGCCACCGAACGGGATGCGGACGACCACCGGGACACTGAGCCGCCCGGCCGACCGGTACCGCATCCGGGCGAGCTGGGTGACGATCTGGTCATAGGCGGGGAACACGAACCCGTCGAACTGGATCTCACAGACCGGCCGGTACCCGCGCAGCGCCATGCCGATCGCGGTGCCCAGGATCCCGGCCTCGCCCAGCGGTGAGTCGACGACGCGGGCCTCGCCGAAGTCCTTCTGCAACCCGTCGGTCACCCGGAAGACACCGCCGAGACGGCCGATGTCCTCACCGATCAGCACCACCTTCGGGTCGTCCTCCAACGCCGACCGCATCCCGGCGTTCAACGCCTGGCCGAACGTCAGCTGGGTCGCGCGGGCAGCCTTGGCCGACGACGGTGTCGTGGCGTTCACGCCTGGCTCCCGACGGGGTCACCGAGCGTCGCGCGGTAGGCGGTCCACTCGTCGCGCTGCTGGCGGAGCTCGTCGGGCAGGGTGGCATAGGCGTGCTGGAACAGCAGGGCCTCGTCCGGGTCGGGCATCGCCCGCACACCGGAGCGGATGGCACGGGCCAGCTCGTCGGACTCGGCAGCCAGCCGGGCGGCGGCGGCCTCGTCCAGGTGCCCACCGGCCCGAAGGTAGGTCTGGACCCGCGCGATCGGGTCCCGTTCGCGCCAGTGCGCGTCGTCACCGGCCTCGCGGTACCTCGTGGCGTCGTCGGCGGTGGTGTGGGCGGCCATCCGGTAGGTGAAGGCCTCGACGAGCGTCGGGCCCTGGCCGGTCCGGGCCCGGGCCAGCGCCGCGGCGACCACCGCATGGGTGGCCAGGACGTCGTTGCCGTCGACACGGACCCCGGGGAAACCGAACCCCTCCGCCCGCCGGTAGATCGGCGCCGCGGACTGCCGGTCCGACGGTGCGGAGATCGCCCACTGGTTGTTCTGGCAGAAGAAGACGACGGGGGCGTTCATCACCCCGGCCCAGATCATCGCCTCGTTGACATCTCCCTGGGCGGTGGCCCCGTCCCCGAAGGCCGCGAGGACGGCGGCGTCGCCCGCCCCGCTGCCCGCTGAACCGTCCGCCGAGCCGTTGCCGACCAGCCCGTCGCGCTGGATGCCCATCGCGTAGCCGGTGGCGTGCAGCGTCTGCGCTCCGACGACCAGCGTGTACAGCCCGAACCCGGTCCGCTCGGTGTCCCAGCCGCCGAAGTCGACCCCCCGGAACAGGCTCAGCAGCTCCAGCGGGGCCACGCCGCGGCAGAAGGCGATGCCGTGCTCGCGGTAGGAGGGGAACACGTGGTCCGCGGCCCGGAGCGCACCGGCGGCACCGACCTGAGCCGCCTCCTGTCCCAGCGCGGAGGCCCACAGCGCCAGCTCACCCTGGCGCTGCAGGGCCGTCGCCTCGGTGTCCATCCGGCGCACGAGGGTCATCTCCCGGAGCGCGCCCAGCAGGAACGACGTCTCCGCGGGACTGCCCGGCTCCGGCGCGGGATGGGCGGGGTCGACCAGCCGGGTGCCGTCCGCGTCCAGCAGCCGGAACGTCGGAACGCCGGCGCCGGGTGTGCCCGGGTGGTCATCCGGTGCGTTCAGGGCGGTCTCCTCAGCCGGCGGGCGTCTGTCCCGGTCGGGCCGGGACGCGGTGACGGTCCGGCGGTGGCCCCACCTCGTACGGGGCCGTCCCCACGGTAGCGACCGCGGACCCCCGGACCGGCCTGGCCGGGCGGACAGATGCCGTCCCCGCACTTCGGTGCGACCCTCCAGATCCGGCGTGCCCCGCGACCACCCGACGGCGTGGCGTCCCGATCCGGACGTCGCGCCGACCGCGGGGTGGTCCTGTCCGGGGGCCCGGCGGATCGTCAGCACGCGCTCGTGGACCGCGAAGGAGGTGGCCGCGTTTCGGTCCGGCCGTTCCCGACGGTGTCCGCGTCCTCTCGAGCACCGGTCAGGACGCCCACGACTCGCGTCGAGTGGTGACAGGCATTCCGGTACTGGCGGACTCCCCGATCGCAAGCGCCACCAGGTGATCCTGGCAGCCCTCCGCCAACGGGTAGGGCTCCGGCCCCTCGTCGCGGGCCCATCGGCCGGCATCCCGGAGAATGGTGGCGACGGCGAGGTCGTCGTCGGAGAAGCGTGCACCGGGGAACGGGTTCCGATACACCACTCGTCCGTCGAAGCTGATGTGGTCCAGCTCGACCCCTTCGAGGTTCAGGTCGATCCCCAGTTGCCGTCGGGTCAGCTCGGATCGGACGGGTGTGGCCACCTCGGCCAACCGTGTGACGGTGTCGTCGACGATCTCCCCACGGGAGCCACGGACCACGATCCGACGGGCGCGCAGCGGGTTCCACCACTGATTGTCGGTGAAGTCGTACAGGCCGGACCGACCTGTGGAGAAGTCGAGCATCGCGAGGGTCGTGCCGAGTTGTTCCGCCTCGTCGGAGTCCGTCCAACCATCGGGTGAGAGGGGGTTGACGAGCGGGGCGGTGAACGAGCGGGCGGTGACCGTGGCCGGGTCGAACCGGGCGTCGAGCAGTCGTCGGATCATCGAGACGGCGTGGTACATGTGCGTCGAGGAGACCTGGACCGACGTCACCTCGCCGACCACACCTGCCCTGGCGAGCGACAGCCGGGCCGCGTGCCCCGGCATGAGCAGGTACTGCTCGGCCACCTGGACGTGGCCACTGGCACCGACCCGGTCCCAGAGCTCACGCAGCCCCTCGACCGTCGGTGCCGGCGGTGTCTCGGACAGGACATGAAGGCCGAGGTCGACGGCCTCGGTGATCGCCGGGGGCATCAGGGCCCACGGGACGGACGTCACGAGGAAGTCAGGTCGTCCGGCTGTCTGCAGGTCCGACACGTTCCGGAAGGTCGGGACGCCCCACTCGGCCTCGACCTGCTCCCCGCGCTCGGTGGACCGCGTGACGACACCGGCCACCGACAGGTGGTCGGGCGCCATCCGCGCGAGGCGGAGGAAGAACCGGGTCCGTCGACCGCTTCCGACGACGCCGAAGCGGACTGCTGGCGGCACGGTCATCACTACTCCTTCGTTCGAGCACAGCGCTCGGGACTGGGTCGCTGGCGAATGCGCGGGTGCAGCCGGAGGACCGGTCGGCGCGCCGTCCATCACGGTCTGGTGATCGATCCGACCGGCTGTCTCGTCGACGAGCCGATGTGCTGGTCCGTCCCGGCCGGGGTCGCCGGGGGACGTCCGGTCCTGGCCGTGAGGAGGTTCCCGTCGAGGGCGACGGTCGCGGCTCCGATCGCAGCCGACTGCAGGCCGACTGCAGGCCGAGTTGCGGCAGTTCGATGGTCACCGGATGGACCAGGCGCAGGTATCCCGCGACCCGTTCCGGCCGGCGTAGATCCGCACTGTACGTACGTCGTTGGCAACGCTCGATGCGCGCGCCGCGAAGCCTGACCTCCGGGGAGGCGAGCTGACCGGTGCGGGTGTTGGTCGCGGGCCGGGGTGGCACGGCTCCGGCCGCTCGATACCGTCCATCTCATGAAGCAGCGAACCGCACGTGGACTGACGGTGTCGGCGATCGGCCTGGGCGCGATGCCCCTGTCGATGTGGGAGAAGCCCGACGTGGCCGAGGACCGGGCCATCCGGACCATCCACGCGGCCCTGGACGCCGGCCTCACCTTCATCGACACCGCGGACGCCTACACCGCGTCCCCGGACATGGGCGACAACGAGCGCCTCGTCGCAAAGGCACTCGCCGCCTGGGGCGGGGACGCGAGCACCGTGGTCGTCGCGACCAAGGGCGGTCACACCCGTGACAGGGAGGGCGGCTGGGACGTCGACGGCCGCCCGGAGTACCTGCGCGCCGCGGCCGAGGCGTCGCTGCGCGCACTGGGCCGCGACGTCATCGACCTCTACCAGCACCACCGCCCCGACCCGGCCGTCGACTACGCCGAGACCGTCGGCGCGCTGCGGGACCTGTTGGACGACGGCCTCGTCGCGCACGTCGGCCTGTCCAACGCGGACCCCGAGCAGATCCGCCTCGCCGACAGCATCCTGGGTGGGCGCCTGACCAGCGTGCAGAACCAGTACTCCCCGGCCTTCCTGTCCTCCCGCGCGGAACTTGAGGTCTGCGACGAACTGGGCATCATGTTCCTGCCCTGGTCGCCCCTGGGTGGAGTCGCCAACGCCGACGCCCTCGGCACGAACCACTCGGTGTTCGCCGAGGTCGCCTCGGCACACCGGGTGTCCCCACAGCAGGTGACGCTGGCCTGGGAGCTGGCGACGTCCCCGGTGGTCGTCCCGATCCCCGGCTCCAGTCGCCCGGAGACGATCATGGACTCGATCGCCGCGGCAGACCTGGTGTTGACGGCGGACGAGATCGTCGCCCTCAACGCCGCCGCCTGATCCGGGTCGGCTCGCGCGAGGGTCGGCGGGTGACCGACGACGAACGCCGGCGGCACGCGCAGTCCTTCGGCGGGGACATGGCGGCGTATGCCCGGGCGCGGCCCGGCTACCCCGACACGGTCGTGGACTGGCTGCTGCCGGCGAGCGCGGTGGACGTCGTCGACCTCGGGGCCGGCGCCGGGCAGCTCACGCGCTCCCTGGTCGCCCGGGTGCGTTCCGGTCTCCGGGTCACCGCCGTCGATCCGTCGCCCGGGATGAGAGCGGCGCTGTCCGACGCGCTGCCGGGTGTGACGGTGCTGGACGGAACCGGCGAGGACCTTCCCGTGCCCGCTGCGAGCCAGGACGCGGTGCTGTGTGCGCAGGCGTGGCACTGGGTGGACCCGGTGCGGGCCGGCGCCGAGGTCGCCCGGGTGCTGCGATCCGACGGGGTGCTCGGCCTGGTCTGGAACACCCGGGACGAGACGGGCCCGTGGGCGGCCGAGTTCGGCGACCTGCTCCGCGGTCCCGCGGACGACCCGGCGCCCGGGACGGTCCCCGTCGGGCCCCCCGGTGGGCACAGCGACCCGGGCGTCGGGCCGATGTTCGTCCTCGAGCGAGGGCCCGACGTCCGGTGGACCCAGCAGGTCGGACCGGAGGGGCTCGTCGACCTCGCCGCGTCGCGCAGCCACCTGCTGGTGCTGGACGACGTCGACCGGGCACGGGTGCTCGCCGCGGTCGCCGACCTGGGCCGCCGCTGGGCGGCGGCGACGTCGTCGGGACTGGTCGACCTCGACTACGTGACCGTGAGCTGGCGGGGCCGCCGCAGGCATCCCTGACGTGCCGGGAAGCGGGGAGGCAGGCGTCCACCACGGCACGAAGGTCGCCTCTCGGCGAAAGGCGCACTCGCGGCCCCGGCCGAACCGGGTTCCCGCGACGGCCAGGGTCAGGCCCGGGGACACATGCGCACCGTGGTGGACGCTGTCGAGCGTAGGACGTCCACGGGCCCGTGCGGTACGTCCCGTGGGGCATCAGTCGACGGTGCGCCCGTCGTAGAGCGCCCGCCGCTTGACGGCCTCTCCGAACAGCGACAGGCCGGCGTTGAGCAGCACCAGCCCGACGGTCCCCTCCGCCACCCAGGACCGCATGCCTGTTCCGGACGCCCGACGGCTGGACGCGTCACTGACGACGCAGACGCCCGCGCCGACCAGCAGCAGACCCGAGGGGGCGAGCCGACGCCAGACGTCGAGGTCCTGCCCGGCATCACGTGTGGGGCGGCCAGGTACCGCACTGTCGGTGTCCATCAGGTCATGATCCCCGCCCACCAGCCGCCGGCTCCCCGCGGTCGACGAGACCCCGAACATTCCGTCGGGTCGGCGGTCGCAGGACGGGTCGGACCGGGCAGGTGCCTCGGGGGTCCCCGGGCCGGGTCCACGCGGACCTCGCCACCCGGTTCGGACCGTGGCTGACCCGTCAGGACCGCCAACGCCTGCCCGCACGTGACCGTCCGGAACAAGGTCAGCGAGCAGGAGGCCGGCACACCGTCAGTTCGCGAGCGCCTGCTCCGGATCGGTGCTCCCATCCGGGAGCGGTGCCCCAGCGGCCTCCGCGGCGGGCCCGGCGTCGCGTTCCCGGACCCGGTCGACGAACCGGGACGCGATCTCCAGCACCCGCTCGTTCCCGAACTCCTCACCGATGGTCACCCGCACCCCCTCGTCGTCGAAGGGCCGGACCGTCACCCGCATCTCGGAGCACTGCTCGACGAACCACGCAGTGTCCGGGCCCGTCGGCAACCACACGAAGTTCCCACCGGCCTCGGGCAGCTCCCAGCCCTGCGCGACCAACTCGGTGACCACCCGGGCGCGCTCGACGACCAGGTTCTCGACACGTTCCAACAGCTCCCGCTCGGCGGACAGCGATGCCAGCGCGGCCGCCTCGGCCAGGGACGTGACCGCGAACGGGACGGTGACCTGACGCAGCGCGGCGGCGACCGGGTCGCGGGCGATCGCGTACCCGACCCGCAGGCCCGCCAAGCCGTAGGCCTTGCTGAAGGTGCGCAGCAGCGCGACGTTCGCCCGGCGGCGGTGCAGCAGCGGCCCGTCCACCGCGCCCGGTGTCCGCACGAACTCCACGTACGCCTCGTCCAGGACGACCAGCACGTCCTCGGGGAGGGCGTCCAGGAACGCCAGGACCTCCTCGTGCCGCAGGACGGGGCCGGTCGGGTTGTTCGGCGTGCACAGCAGGACCAGCCGGGTCCGCCCGGTGACCGCCGCGGCCATCGCCGTCAGGTCGTGGCGGCCGTCCGCGGTGAGCGGGACCGGCACCGGCGTGGCCCCGCCGACCCGGATGACGATCGGGTAGGCCTCGAAGGACCGCCATGCGAAGACGACCTCGTCGCCCTCGCCGGCCGTCGCCGCCACCAGCTGCTGCAGCACCCCGACGCTCCCGGCCCCGGCCACCACCCGCGCCGCCGGCACCCCGAACCGGGCACCCAACGCGGCCTCGAGGTCACCCGCGGTGGGGGCGGGGTAACGGTTGTGGGTGTCGGCTGCCGCTGCGATCGCCTCCCGGACACCGGCCAGCGGCGGATAGGGGTTCTCGTTCGAGGACAACTTGTACCCGACGACACCGTCGTCGGCGCGGGGCGGCTTCCCCGCCCGGTACCGGGGCAGGTCGGCGAGGACGGGACGTAGCCGGGTGGTCATCGGGCCACGCTAGGGCGCTGCCGTCCGGAGGCGGAACGACGGCCGTCCGGAGGCGGAACGACCGCTCCGGGGCTGGGGTCGGGCCGTCCCGGCCGTCGGATGGGATGGACCCATGGCCCCCGCCGACGCCCAGCCCTCCGATCCCGGTGTTGCATCCCCCGGTCCGGACCTCACGGCGGTCGCCGGGGCGCTGCTGGAGGACCACCTGCGTGTCGCGTCGGCGACCCGCGAGTTGGTGCCCGCCACCGCCGCGGCCGCCGCGGAGCTGGTCGAGTGCTACCGGCGGGGCGGCACGTTGCTCACCTTCGGCAACGGCGGCAGCGCCGCCGACGCCCAGCACTTCGCCGCGGAGATGGTCGGCCGGTTCCGCCGCGACCGCCGGGCACTGCCCGCCATCGCGCTGACCGTCGACACCTCCGCGCTGACCAGCATCGCGAACGACTACGGCTACGACGAGGTCTTCGCCCGTCAGGTCCGGGCGTTGGCCGCCCCCGGTGACGTGGTCGTCGGCATCAGCACCAGCGGGACCAGCCCGAACGTCCTGGCCGGGTTGGTGGCCGCGCGCGAGGCCGGGGCTCGCACGGTTCTGTTCACCGGTGCGACGCCCCGACCCGGGGTGGCCGACCACTGCCTGGCCGTCCCGTCGACGACCACGTCACGCATCCAGGAGATGCACCTGTTCCTGCTGCACGTGCTCAGCGAGGTCGTCGACGCGTGGGCCGACAGCGCTCCGGCCGGCCCACCGTGAGGGCTCAGCCGACCGGCACCCGCGCGTCGTCCAGGAACGGGTAGTCGGTGTAGCCGCGCTCGTCGCCGCCGTAGTAGGTGGCGGAGTCGCCCTGGTTGAGCGGCGCACCCTCCTGCCAGCGACGCACCAGGTCCGGGTTGGCGATGAACGGGCGTCCGACCGCGACGAGGTCCGCGGTTCCCTCCGCGATCGATCGCCGGGCGGAGTCGACGCCGGTGACGTCGGTGAACCCCGTGGACAATAGGACCGTCCCGGACCACTCCGAGCGGATGGCGGTCTGCACCTCGGGGTCGAGTTCCGGCGGCTCGATGGTGTGGAGGTAGGCCAGGCCGAGTGGCTCCAGCCCGCGGACCAGCGCCGTGTAGGTGGCCAGGCTGTCCGTCTCGTGGATGTCGCTCGCCGTGCCCTGTGGGGAGATCCGGATGCCGACGCGGTCGGGCCCGATGGCGTCCGCCACCGCGGCGGCGGTCTCGATGACGAAGCGCGACCGCTTCTGGCCCGAGCCCCCGTACCCGTCGGTACGCAGGTTGGTGTTGTCGGCCAGGAACTGGTGGAGCAGGTACCCGTTCGCCGCGTGCAGCTCGACGCCGTCCAGGCCGGCCGCGACGGCCCGGCGCGACGCGTCCACGTACTCGGCGATCTGACCGGGCAGCTCGTCGGTGCCGAACGGGCACGGGGTGACCGAGCGCTTGGGACCCTCGTTGGTCATGACGTCCAGGTCGGGGCGGACGGCGCTGGGCGCCACCGGGAGACGGCCGTCCGGCTGCAGCTCCGGGTGGCTGATCCGCCCGCCGTGCATGAGCTGGACGAAGATCCGCCCGCCGGCGCCGTGCACCGCATCCGCGACGAGCGCCCAGCCGGCCTGCTGGGCGTCGTTGCCGATGCCGGGAACGTGGCGTAGGCCTGCCCGTACGCGGAGGGCTGCGTCCCCTCGGTGACGATCAGCCCGGCCGTGGCGCGCTGGGCGTAGTAGGTCGCGTTCAACGGCCCGGGCACCTCGCCGGCGCCGGCGCGGTTGCGGGTCAGCGGCGCCATCACGATGCGCTTCGGCAGCGTCAGACGGCCCAGGGTGAAGGGGTCGAAGAGGTCGGGCACGAAGTCCTCCGGTGTCGGTGTGCCAACCACGTGGTGTGTCGGCCCACCACGCAACCGGCGCCCGGCCCGCGCTCTTCCATCCGGGTCCCGACCGACCGTCGGGAGCAGGCCCTCAGTCCACCCGCTGCCGGTGCGCGTGCCGGTTCCGAGATTGCCGGTGGGCGTGCCGGTCCGGGGGCGGCCGGTGGATCAGGGCGCGCCCGACCGCCGACACCAGCCCCGCGAGCAGGACCCCGCCGGCGGCGTCGGTCGGCCAGTGCCAGCCGAGTGCGACCGTGATGGCGCCGACCACCAGCGCAGTGGCGAGCGCACCGGCGACGAGCACGGCGTACAGGACCCGCGAGGGGGACAACCCGCCCGGGCCCGCGACCAACGAGGCGACCAGCGTCAGCGCGACCAGTGTCCCGGTCGTGTGACCGGAGGGGAAGGACGACCCGTCGGTGAAGAACGTCGCGGACCGGGCACCGTCCGGGGTCGGCGGCATCCGGCCCAGCACCAGCTTCGAACCTTCCACCAGCAGTGCGAGCACCGCGAGCGTGACCGCGCTCCCCAGGGCAGGCCACCAGCGCCGCCGCGCCAGCGAGGTCGTGGCCGCGAGGAGCCCGACGACCGCGACGACCGACAGTGGGTCGCCGAGGTGCACTACCTGGACCACCGGTGAGCCGGGACGGGCTCCGGCCCAGTCACGAACGGCCAGCGACCCGGCGCCGTCGGCCGTGCCCAGGACCGTGCTGTGCACGAGCACCCAGGCGAGCGCCAGGAACAGCGAGCCGCTGACCAGGGCCAGCGCCGCCGACCGGGTGTCGGTGGCGCGCCGGCGCGTGTCGCGGGCCCCTACGGACCCGGTGGGCCCCGGGTCGCGGGACCCGTCGCGCCGGGGAACCGTCTGGACCGTCACCGCACCACGATCCCAGAGGACGGGCGCACCTGGGCTGTCGTACCCACCCCGACCGTGGCTGCGGAGCGGAGCCGGACAGGTACCCGGCACCGACGGGCGGCCCGGTACCACTCGATCGGGATGCCGAGGGCCGCGCGCACGGGCCGGCTGGCGGACACTGGTGCGCGCACGTCGACCACGACCCGACAGGAGCCCGTCCATGCCCATCGTCCTCCGCTGGATTGCCCGCTCGATCAGCGCGTTCGTCCTGAGCCGCGTCGTGAAGTACGTCCGCAGCCCGCAGGGTCGCGCGACCATCAACCGCAACCTCGGGAAGCTGCGTCGCAACGGCGGGCGCTGACACCACCCCAGCGCGGACGACGGCTCCGCGCTGGCCGGCAACGCCGACCCTGATGTCGTTTTCCCGCCAGCCTCCTCGCCCGACCCGTCCCACAGTGGAGGCGTGGCCACGGATGAGTCCGACATCGAGCGGTGGTTGCGTGCCGTCCGGTCCCGGGACGCCCGCTTCGACGGGTGGTTCGTCACCTGCGTCCGCAGCACCGGGATCTACTGCCGGGCCAGTTGCCCGGCGACCCCGCCGAAGACCGCGAACATCCGGTTCCTGCCCAGCGCGGCCGCGGCGCAGGCCGCCGGGTTCAGGGCGTGCAAGCGGTGCCGGCCGGACGCCTCACCCGGCTCCCCGGCGTGGGACGTCCGCGGGGACTGGGTCGCCCGGGCGGTCCGGCTCATCGACGACGGGGTGGTGGACCGCGACGGGGTCACCGGGCTGGCCCGCCGGCTGGGGTACAGCGCTCGCCAGGTCGAGCGCGGGCTGACCGCGGAACTCGGTGCGGGACCGCTGGCCCTGGCGCGAGCCCAGCGTGCCCGGACGGCGCGCGCGCTGATCGAGAGCAGTGATCTCGCGATGGCCGACATCGCGCTCGCGGCCGGGTTCGCCAGTGTCCGGCAGTTCAACGACACCGTCCGGGAGGTGTTCGCCGAGACCCCGACCCGGCTGAGGGCCCGAGCGGCGGCCACAGCGCGCGGCTCCGGGCCCGCGGTCGACGCGGCGCCCGCCGGCGGCAGCGGCCACGGCTGGCAGACCCTGTCGCTGCGGTTGGCGTTCCGCGCCCCGCTGGAACCGTCGAACCTGTTCGGACACCTCGCGGCGACCGGGGTCCCGGGGGTGGAGCAGTGGCTCGACGGGGCCTACCGGCGGACGCTGCGCCTCCCGCACGGCCCGGGGATCGTCGCGGTCCGGCCGCCCCCACCGGCGCAGCGGTGGGTGGACACGGAGCTGACCCTGGCGGACCTGCGCGACCTGTCCACCGCTGTCGCCCGCTGCCGGCGGATGCTCGACCTGGACGCGGACCCGGTCGCGGTGACCGAGGTGCTCGGCGCGGACCCGCACCTGGCGGCGGAGGTCGCCCGTGCCCCCGGCCGCCGGGTCCCCCGCACGGTCGACGGCGAGGAACTCGCGGTCCGCGCCGTCCTGGGCCAGCAAGTGTCCACGGCGGCAGCCCGCACCCACGCCGCCCGACTGGTCCGCGAACACGGGGCGGACCTCACCGACCCGGTCGGCGGTCTGACGCGTCTGTTCCCGACGGCGGCCGCCCTCACCGGGGTCGACCCGGCCTCGCTGGGGATGCCGCAGACCCGTCGGCGCACCTTCGCCGGGCTCGTCGCCGCGCTGGCGGACGGCAGCGTGGACCTCTCACCCGGAACGGACCCGGTGGCCGCCCGGGCTGCGCTGCTCGCCCTGCCCGGCATCGGCCCGTGGACCGCGGACACGGTGACGATGCGGGCGCTGGGGGATCCCGACGTGTTCCTGGCCGGGGACCTCGGCATCCGGGCGGTGGCCCGCGGTCTCGGCCTACCGGGAACGGAGGGCCCGCTGGCCGTCACCGCCCGCCGCTGGAGCCCGTGGCGCTCCTACGCCGTCCAGTACCTGTGGGCGACGCTGGACCACCCCGTCAACCACCTGCCCGACGACCCCGCGCCGACCCCTGTGGCCGATGTCCCTGCGCCGGACGTGGCCGCCGTCAACAGCCGGCGCCCGCCCCGCCCGAAGCCCCCACCCACGACGAGGAAGGTGCGCCCATGACGCCCACCCGGACCACCACCACGACCACGACCACCACGACAGTGCCGAGCCCCATCGGCCCGCTCACCCTGACCGCCGTCGACGGCGTGCTCAGCGGCGTGTACACCGACGCCGAGAAGCACCGACCGCCGCCGGGGTCGCTCGGGAGACCGGACCCGGCGGCCTTCGGGGAGGCGACCGAGCAGCTGCGGGCCTGGTTCGCCGGGGAGACGACGGTGTTCGAGATGGTCACCGAGCCGGGAACGGGGACGCCGTTCCAGCGGCGGGTGTGGGCGGCGCTCCGCGACGTCGGCTACGGGCAGACCGCCAGTTACGCCGAGATCGCCGAGGCCGTGGGCCAGCCGACCGCAGTACGGGCGGTGGGGGCTGCCAACGGACGCAACCCGCTGTGCATCGTCGTGCCGTGTCACCGGGTGGTGGGGGCCGACGGGAGCCTCACCGGCTACACCGGCGGCATCGAGCGCAAGAGCTGGCTCCTGGACCACGAGCAGCGTGTGCTGTCCGCCCGATGACCGTGTGCTGTCCGCGCCCTGGAGACCGTCGACGCCCTGGCCGCCGAGCACGGCCCGACCCGGCCCCAGGTGTTCAACCGCCTGATGGCTGTCGAGGCGCGGAGGATGCGGCCGGCGGCCGACATCGAACAGATGCGGCACGACAAGGAGGCGGGTGTCGTCGACGACCCGAAGCGGTCCGGCAGGGGTGGCGGCGCCAGGATCCCGCCGGGCGCCCGGTGGGAGGATCGGGACATGGCCAACCACGACGACGCAACGGTGGCATCACCTCGGGCCGAGGCGGTGAACGGGTCGATCAACTACACGATGTGGTCGGTGTTCCGGGTGCCCGCCTCCCGACTGCCGGGCAACCGCGGCGGGGTCGGTCACGAGGCCGACGACTTCCTGGAGGCCCAGCGCGACAAGGGCGTGGTGGTGCGAGGCGTCTACGACCTGTCCGGGATGCGCGCGGACTCCGACTGGATGGTCTGGTGGCACGCGGACACCATCGAGAAGCTGCAGCACGCCTACTCCGGGATGCGCCAGACCGCGCTCGGCCGGGCGAGCGAGCCGGTGTGGAGTGCCTCCGGTCTGCACCGCGCGGCGGAGTTCAACCGCTCGCACGTACCCGCGTTCCTCTCCGGTGAGCAGCCCCGGCGCTACGTCTGCGTGTACCCCTTCGTCAGGTCGTACGAGTGGTACCTGCTCCCCGAGGCCGAGCGCCGCCAGATGCTCGTCGACCACGGCAAGGCGGCGATTCCCTACCCCGACGTCCGGGCGAACACCGTGTCCTCCATCGCGCTCGGCGACTACGAGTGGCTGCTCGCCTTCGAGGCCGACGAGCTGCACCGGATCGTCGACCTCATGCGGGCGCTGCGCAACACCGAGGCCCGCCGGCACGTCCGCGAGGAGCTGCCCTTCTTCACCGGACCGCGGACCGGGATCGCCGAGCTCGTCGACAACCTGCCGTGAGCGCTGCTCCACGACTGTCCGGAGCAGTGCTCCCACTGCCGCTCGACCCGACCGCGCCCGCCTACCGGATCTGCTGCGTGTGCACCGGGAACATCTGCCGTTCGCCGATGGCCGAGGTGCTGCTCCGGTCCCGCCTCGAGGCCGCCGGACTCGGCGACCGGGTCATCGTGGACTCCGCGGGGATCTCCGACGAGGAGTCGGGCCGCCCCGCCCACCCCGGCACCCGCCGCACCCTGGCCCGGCACGGCCTCGACGCCGACAGCCACCGGGCCCGCCTGTTCGAGCCGGCTTGGGCCACCCGCTACGACCTGCTGCTCGCGATGGACTCCGGTCACCTGCGCGCTCTCCAGCGCTTCGCCACCCGGCACGGTGCCGACCTGGCCCGTGTGCTGTTGATCGGTGACCTCGCGCCGGAGCCGTCGGGCGACGTGCCGGATCCGTGGGGCCTCGGCGACGACGTGTTCGCCGACGTACTGGACCAGCTCACGCCCGCCCTGGATGCCGTCGTGATCGGCCTCGTCGATCTGCTGCGCTGACCTCCCGGGAAGGGCCGCAGGCGGTCCGCCGTTGCACCGGCCGGCAGGCGCGGGCGCGATGCCCGCGTGCGGATCCGAGTCAGAGGTGGTCGCGAGATGCCGGTCGAGTTCCTGGGCATGGGCGGCACGAACGACGGGTCCGAGACGCACGACCGGTCCGGCGCAGCCTTCGACCGCGGGTACACGGTCCGGTTGGCGCGTGCCCACGAGGACTTCGGCTGGGACCGCGTCCTGACCGCCTACGGGTCCGGATCGCCGGACCCCGCGCAGGCCGCCGCTGTCATCGCCGAGAACACCTCGACGATCGGGCTGCTGGTGGCCCACCGGCCCAACCTGTCGATCCCCACTTTCTTCGCCAAGACGATCGCCACCCTGGACCGCGCCAGCGGCGGCCGGGTCACCGTGCACATGATCAGTGGCGGCAGCGACCACGAGCAGCAGCGCGAGGGCGACTTCCTCACCAAGGACCAGCGCTACACCCGCACCCGGGAGTACATGCACATCCTCAAGCGTGGCTGGACGTCCCACGAACCGTTCGACCACTCCGGCGAGCACTACCGGTTCGCCGACTTCGTTCTCGACGCGTTCCCCGTCCAGTCACCCCGCCCGCTGATCTCCTTCGGCGGGTCCTCGGCGGCCGCGTACGCCGCGGGTGGGGCGGAGGCCGACGTCTACGCCCTGTGGGGAGAGCCGATGGCCGACACCGCCGAGCAGATCGAGACCGTCTACGCAGCGGCCCGCGACGCCGGGCGCGACGACGTTCCCCGCATCCAGGTCGCGTTCCGCCCGATCATCGCCCCGACCGACGACCTCGCCTGGGAGAAGGCACGGGCGACCGTCGCCGCGATCCGATCACGCACCGACGCGGGCGGATCGCTGGGTCCGCGTCGTCTGTCGGGCGCGCCGCAGAATGCCGGCTCTCAGCGCCTGCTGGCCGCCGCCGCCACCGGCGAACGGCACGATCGCGCGCTGTGGACGGCGACCGCCGAAGCCACCGGCGGGGCGGGCAACTCGACCTCGCTGGTCGGGACACCGGAGACCGTCGCGCTTGCCCTGCTGGACTACTGGGAGCTCGGGGTGGACGTCCTGTCCATGCGGGGCTACGACCTGCTCGGCGATGCGATCGACGTCGGCCGGTACGTCCTCCCGTTGGTCCGCGAGGGCGTCGCCCGCCGGGAGGCCGAGCTCGGGTCCCCGCAGAGCCGCCTCCGCGCCGCCACCGACGCCCGGGCCCGGCTGCTGGCCGGGAGGGATGCCGCCGAAACGGAGAGTGGTGCTCGCCGGGACGCTCCCGTGTCGGCGTGAGCGCCGAATCCTCGCCGGTGGCCGGCGATCTGCAGGTCCGATGGACGAACGTGGACGACCCGGTCGCGGCGCCCGTCCTGCAGGACCTGAGCCGCCGCTACACCGACCTCTACGGCGACGGCGCCCTGCGCGAGATGGACCGCTACGGGGTGCCCGACTTCGCTGCTCCGGACGGGGGTCTGCTCGTCCTGGTGGCCGACGACGGGGCCGTCGCCGCCGGTGCGCTCCGCCGCTACGACGCCACCACCGCGGAGTTCAAGCGGATGTGGACCCGGGAGGACCACCGCCGGCGCGGTCTGGCCCGCCGGGTGCTGGCCGGGCTGGAGTCCGAAGCTCGCGACCGCGGCTACACCTCGGTACACCTGACGACGGGATCCCGTCAACAGGACGCCGCCCAGCTCTACGTCGCCACCGGCTACACCCCGCACTTCGACAGAGCACTGCTCACCGCCGCGCCGGAGGAGTTCCGCGAGCTGCCGTTCACCAAGCAGCTCTAGCCCGCGTCCCGCTCCCTGTTGTCTCAGCGGTCCAGCACGTCGTCGATGTGAACGGTGACCGTCGCGACGTCGACCCCGACCAGCTCGGACACCTCCCGGCCGACGCTGCGGTGGATTCGACGGCCCAGGTCGTGCAGGTCTTCCCCGTAGTCGGCGGCCACCGTGACCCGCACCGCCACCGTCGAACCGCTCGCGCCCACCTGGACCCCCCGGTCGTGGGCGGTCAACGCGACCCGGACCCCGGCGACGGTGTTCGCGGCCACCCGGGCCACCTCCACCACCACGTCGGCCGCGACCCTGGTGACGCCCCGGCCCGAACCATGGCGGTGCTCCCGGTTCTGGAGCAGGGCCCAGCTGGGGTTGGCCACCGCAGACCGGATCCGGCGCAGCACCTCCTCGAGCAGGTGCGGCGGGGGCCGGACCGACTCCGCGGCGAGCGACCGGAGCGGTGCGAGCAGCTGCTCGAACTCGGCGAGCGCGGCCTGGCAGTGCACACAGGTCTGCTGGTGAGCGGTCCTGAGGACACCCGGGTCGTCGGCGGCCTGCTCGAGCAGCTCGTCGAGATCGGCGCCGCAGGGCAGCCGGGCAGGGAGCTCCGCGGTCACCGCCACCCCCCCAGATCGATTGCCAGCTGTCGGCGGGCCCGGGACAACCGGCCCCGGACCGTCGGTTCCGTCAATCCCAGCACCTCGCCGATCTCCCCGTAGGACAGGCCCTCGAACTCCCGTAGCACCAGGACCGATCGCAGCTCGGGGTCGAGCCCGGCGACGACCTCACGGACCACCTTCGTCTGCTCGGCCTGCTCTGCGCCGTCCTGGCTGCTCGGGGTGACCGGCCCTCCGGCCACATCCGGCTGCCGGCTCAGGCGCCTGATTCGTTCCCGTTCACGGCTCGTGCGCCGACCCTGGCTCAGGGCGGTGTTGACCGCGACCCTGGACAGCCAGGTCGAGAACGCCGCCGACCCGGTGAACGTCGCCAGCGACACCCATACCTGCAGCCACACGTCCTGGGCCACGTCCTCGGCATCGGCGGCGTTGCCGAGCATCCGGTACGCGATGCGGTACACCCGGGTCTGGTGCCGAGCCACGAGGACCCCGAACGCCTGTGGGTCACCGGCCGAGGCTCTGGATGCCAGCCACGCGTCCGCCTGCGGGTCCTGGACCTCACGCGGTCCCACGACGCCACCCACCCCCCCCCCACCCCCCCTTCGTGCGGACCGACCGACCAGCCGTGGTGCTCAGTCTGTGGTCGTGGTACGGGTCCGGGCGACGAACCGTCCGTCCCAAGGATCCCGTCGACGGCGGTGGGCACGGGTAGCTCGCCGGTCCGCCGGCCTGCCGACCGCTCACGCACCAGCTTCGACCACCCTGACGAGGTGGGCGCACCGCTCTCGCATCCCCCTGGTCCGACAGCGGCCGGACGAGGGTGCGGGCCGGGCGAGCTCGGCTCAGACGCCGAGCCCGGCCCTGTCGACCTTGCGGTGGAACCTCATTCCGCTCAGTCCGCCGACGATCGCTCCGACGAGGGCGACGACTGCGAGGACCACGAGGGTGACGATCCCGCCGGTGGTCAGGCTGCCCCGGTCCACGGGGATCCGGGGGAACGCGTTGACTCGACCGAGCACGTCGTACTTGTTCCCGGCGATCGCGCCGGCCACGGCGACGACGAGGGCGACGACCAACGCCCACACCCAAACGGCGACGCCCTGCTTGGCACCGTTGAACCGGGCCATCCGACCCGCGACGTACCCACCGCAGAAGTAGGCGAGGAACAGCACCACGGCCAGGGCGATGCCGGCGACCACGCCGACAGTGCCGGCATTGCCGGTGGCACCCGCGACACCGGCTGTCGTGCTGGTCCCGGTGGCCACCGCGACGGCGCCGCCGGCAGCGGAGACGATCGCGGTGAGCAGAACGGCCATGCCGGTGGCTGTCAGCCAGCCGAAGAACGCCGACCCGACCTTCACGCCGCCGAACTGCTCCTTCTCCCGCGCCACCACGTCACGACGACTCGGCAGCCGACCGGTGCGGCCGGAGACCGCGGGCTCGTCCTGCTGGACGGGGCGCGCAGGGGGTGCCGGCGGGGTCGTGACCTCGCGGGTGCGCTCACGCACCGGCCGTCGACCGTGCCGATTCCGGGTGCAGCGGCCCGGGCCTGGACGAGATCCGCTCGACGTCGACCACCTCCGCTGAGAGGTCGTCGGTCGACCGACCGGGGTCGGACGTACCGGCGGACCTCGCTCCGGTCCGCCGGTCGTCCGGGTCGTTCTCGCTGTTCGGCGTGCTCATCGGGTTCCTCTCGTCGGTGGATCGAAGCGGTTCCCCCGGACGGAGCTCCCACTCATCTCCGGGTGGATGTACCTGGTCAGTCGGTGGTGGGGGTGGCGGTCCGGGAGACGAACCGGTCGTAGACCACGGCGCCGAGGACCCCACCGACCAACGGACCGGCGATGTAGACCCACACGGAGCCGAAGCTCAGTGACAGCAGCGCCGGCCCGAGCGCCCGGTCTGGGTTGACGGCGCCGCCGGTGATCGCACCGCCGATCAGGACCGCCACCACGAGGGTGAAACCGATGGCGAAGGGCGCCACGACCGGGGAGACCCGCTCGTCGCCCGCGGTGGCGATGACGACGGTGACGAGCAGGAAGGTGACGAGCGCCTCGATGGCGAACGCCCGCAGATCGCTGACCCCGGACGCGGGAACGGTGGCACCCAGCGACGCCTGGTCCCGGCCGCGCGACCCGAAGGTCACCCATGTCGCGCCCGCCCCGAGGACCGCGCCCAGCAGCTGCGCCGCCAGGTAGGTGGGGACAAACCGCCACGGAAAGCGGCCGGTCACGGCCAGGCCCAGGGTCACGGCAGCGTTGAAGTGGGCTCCCGAGGTGTGCCCGAACGCGGCGATCATCCCGGTCAGTGTCAACCCGAAGGCGAACGCGATGGCGAGAGAGTTGGGTGGGCTGCCACCGATCGTCTGCCCCAGCAGAGCCGCGGTGGCCGTCGCCGTCCCCGCGTACACCAGGAAGAAGGTGCCGATCACCTCAGCGGCACCGGCCCGGGACCGACTGGCCTGAGTGGGTTGGTCAGGCGCGCGCGCGGGCCGTGCAGCGGCCTGGGTGGCCTCGACGGCCCGGCTGCCCGACCGCCTGGCCGGGGTGGGACCGCCGGCGACGGGGACTGCGCCGGTGCGACGGTTCGGGCGTGACGCCATCAGGGCGGTGCTCCTTCGGTGGTGACGTGCGCGTAGGACGGGGACGCCTCGTCGTCGGGCGGGGTGATGTCAGGGGGCGGCGATGGTGACCCTGCGGTTCTGCTGGCGTCCCTCGGCGGTGGCGTTGGTCGCCACCGGGTCCGACTGGCCGCGGGAGGTCACCATGATCGGCGGGGCCGCCGCACCGAGCCGGGCACGGAGCGCCGCCGCGACTGCTCCGGCGCGCTGTCCGGCGAGGGTCCCATTGGTGGGTCGGCCGCCGATGGTGTCGGTGTACCCGGTCACGGTGACAGCGGCCGGCTTCGCGGTGCGGATCCGCTGGGCAGCCGCGTCCAGCACGAGCCGGCTCTGCGGTCCCAGCTCGGCGGAGCCGGTCGAGAACAGCACGGTCCCCACCTGGCCCGCCCCCGCTGCGGCGCCCGTGGCGGGGGCTGGTCGGTGACGGAGCCGCCGCCGACCAGGGGTGCACGGTCGACCACCGGGGCAACGGTCGCTGCCGGTGTCGCTGCCGGTGTCGCTGCAGGACTGCTGGCGGCGGGGCTGAGGGGGGCGGGCCCCGTGGTGATCGTGGCGCGCCGGTTCAGCTGGCGACCCTCCGCGGTGGTGTTCGCCGCGACCGGGTTCCGGCTACCGCCGGCGGCGGAGGTGACGACGGTGGTCGTGGAGCCGAGTTCGGCGCGCAGCGCTGCCGCGACCGTGTCGGCCCGCCGACGGGACAGATCAGTGTTGACCGGCTGTCCGCCCACCGTGTCGGTGTAGCCGGTGACGGCCACCGCGGCCGGTCTGGTTGCCCTGATCTGCTGCGCCGTCGAGGCCAGCACCCGTCGGCTCTGGACGTCGAGCTGATCGGAGCCGTCCGCGAACAGCAGGGTGCCCAGGGTGCCCGCGGCCGCGGCGGCACCGGTTCCGGGGCGTGCGATGACGGACCCCCCACCGACCAGTGCCCGTCCGGCCGAACCACTCGCAGGGACCGGGCCGGCCGTCGCCGAAGCGGGAGCCGACGGACCCGCGGCGTCCGGGGACGGCACCGGCGGGGAGGCGGCGGGCGTCGCGGGCCCGGCCGGCGGGGACGCCGTACCCGCCGAGGCTGCCGCGGTGGCCGATGTGGTGGGTTCGTTCGTGGCGGCTGCGGACGCCGAGGACGACGCGGCCGCGGCAGGGATGCCGTCGCCGCCACGGTTGCGCAGCAACGCCCACAGGAGCAGGGCCAGCACCAGTGCTGCGATCAGCAGCCACAGCCATCCGAGTCGGCGCCTGCGCCGACCGTGCACCGCGACAGCACCGACCCGGTCCCCGCGCTGACGCCCCGGCCGGGGGCCGGCCTCAGCCACGGTCGGCTCCAGCCGACCGCGGGGTCACGGGCGACCGGGACGGTGGTCGGTGGGAGGTGACGGGTGCGGCGCTCGGCATCATCGGGGCCGGACTCCTCGGGCGATCGGTGGAAGGAGGGGCTCGGTTCGCAGATCGGCACCGGCCCCGGCTGGGCGAGGGGTGTCGAGGCGATTCAGTCGGGCGTTGTGCTGTCCCGGTCGAAGGCCCGGACGGTGTCTGCGAGGTCGGCCGCCCGGTGGTTGCCGGTCGCTCGTAGGACGGCGACGAGACGGCGGGCGTGCCGTCTCGTGTCGGTGGTCCTGGTCTGCCCGCCCAGCGCCGCGTCCAGGAACATCTCGGCCCGGGACGTCACGGTGCGTTCGTCGGCCGGCGAGAGCCCGAGATTGGGGATCGCGCGCAGGACCTCACCGGCAACCGCTCCGGGCGTGGCCCGCGGGAACTGCCCACTGGGCTCGTCGTCTGGTTGGTGGCCGGCACCGACGGCCACGTCGTGGCCGGCCATCAGCTCAGAGGAACTTGCCGATGATCCCGCCGAGGCCGCCGGGCAGGTTGCCCGGGTCGATGCCGAACTTGGACAACAGCCCGGCGTGCTCGTCGGTGTCGACCTGGTCGGGGAGTTCGTTGTCGGCCTGCTGGGCCTGGTCGTGGTTGCCCTGGCTGCGGAGCAGGTCCAGGATCTGGCTCTTGTCGATCTGCATGGTGAACCCTTCGGTCAGACGGGATCGGTGCTGGTTCGGCGGCCGGGCAGGTCACCGGTCGTGGTGACCTCGGCGTGCTCGCGGCGCACCTCGGTGATGACGTTCGTCTCCTCGGTGACGGTGTCGACGTGGACGGTCACCCGTTCGGTGGCGGCGACATCCAGGCTGACGACCGGGACCTCGTGGCGCAACGTGATGACGAGGTCGTGGACGAGTTCCGGGATCAGCGACCCGACACGTTCTGTCCCCGACCGGGGGGTCAGGCCGTCGGTCTGGTTCGCGGCCGGGGACCGGGTGACGACGATCTCTTCCCGGCGGATCTGCACCGGGAGCTGCACGGTCTCGGTGACGATGCGCCGGGCGACCGTGACCACCTCGACCGCGGTCCGGACGGTGTCCACACGGACCCTCTCGGCCGAGAGGGTCATCTCGACGGAGGGGCCGGGCCCCACGGGCCGGCTGTCGTTGGCGGTGGTCATCTGGTGCCGGGGCTGCTGGCCGAGGGGGCCGGCGGACGGAACGGGAGGTCCCGCCCGCCGGCTCCCGTCGGGTCAGCGGCGCCCGGTGCCCTTGGTCGTGGTCTCGTCCTCGAGCTCGATGTTCTCCTTGCGGACCTCTGCCGAGACGGTCTGCTGCTCGGTGACGGTCTCCTTGTCCAGACGGATCCGCTCCACCGGGACGGTCTCCTTGGCGACGACCGCGCGCTCTTCGACCAGCGTGACCTCGTGCTCCTCCTCGGTGAGGTCTCCCCCGGACATCGCGTCCCCGATGTTGGCGTCTGTGATCGGCTCACGCTCGATCCGGACCTCCTCGTGGCTCACGGGCACGGTCTGGGTGACGGTCTCGCTGGTGATGTACTTCCGCAGCTTGACCCGGCCGGCCTCACGGCTCTCCTTGCCGACGTGCAGGCGCTCCTCGGAACGGGTCATCGCGTTGTCCGTGGTCGGCCCGGACGTGTCGCGCCCGACAATCCCCGCGTCACCGGAGAGGTCCCGACGGTCCGTGCCAGCGGTGGAGTGCGTCGCGGAGTACCCGCTGCCGGTGTTCGCGTCGGTGGTGCCGGGACCCGTGGCGGTGACGGTGTCACCGGCGTACGGGACGCCGTAGTAGGTGAACAGCTCCTTCTCGTCGTCCACGCTGAGCTCACGACCCGGATCGTGGTTCGGCGCGTCCTTGACCTTGGCCTTGCTGTAGGGGACGGACAGGTCGCTGCCGCTGAAGTCCGCGGCGGCCAGCGGCACCAGGGAGATGTTGGTGCCGAACAGGCCGGTCTTCACCGCGGCCCACTCGGGCTTGCTGGTCTCGTTGTCCAGGTAGACCTCGTCGACCTTGCCGAGCTTGTCGCCGTTCGAGCCGACGACGTTGACGCCGCGCAGCTGACCGGGATCTGTGACGTTGACGGGCATGGGTGGAACTCCTCCCGCGGACGCATCCGCGATCTGGTGGCCGGCCCGGGACGTCCCGGGCCGGATGAGCTGTGTCGAGCGCCGGGCGGTGGTACCCGCTCGCCGCCGTCGGTCGGTCAGCGGCGGGTGGCCCCGCCCCGGGGCGCTCTGTCCGTGGCGGCGGACCTGGCCTCCGCTCCGGCCTCCCGAGCCTGGTCGAGCACGCTGGGGGCGTTGCTGGCGGCCTGGGCCATCTTCGGCTTCTCCTCGTCGTAGGCGCTCAGGGTCTTCTCCCAGCGGGCCTTCATCGGGCTGATGCCACCGCCGCCGATGGCCACGACCGCGATCCCGACGACCGCGGCCAGCGCGGCGTAGAGGACGGCGTTGACGACGTTGGTCGCGATGTGCAGCTGGCCCAGGGCCGCGGTCACACCGAGGGCGATGATGACGAAGGACGCCAGGTTCGCCAAGGTCTTCCCGTAGGACAGGCCGCCGAGTGTGGACTGGATGAGCACCTTCACCGCCGCCGCGATGGCCGCGGAGATCACGATGATCAGGATGGCGACGAACACCAGCGGCAGGTACGCGATGATCGCCGTCAGGTACGTGCTGATCGGGTTGGGGCCGAACACCCCGAACGCGGTACTGAACACGAACAGCATGATCGCGTAGTACACGATCTTCGACAGGATCGAGGACGCGTCCTACTTGCTGCCCGCAAGCGCCTTCTTCAGGCCACCTCGTTCCACGAGCCGGTCGAAGCCGACCCGTTCCAGGACCTTGTCGATGATCTTCTCGACCGCCTTGGCGACGAGCAGTCCGATGAGCAGGATGACCGCGAACAGGACCAGTTTCGGGACGAACGATGCGACGGTGCTGAACGCATTGTTCAGCCCCTGGCCGACATCGAACGCGGCGGGCATGGGAAACACGGAGTCCTCCTGAGGACAACACACCGCGGGCGCTCCGGATGTGGATCACCGTCGGCCCCGGTCACACCCGGAGAGCGAGATCAATCGCAGGTACGCGACACGCCGACAACAGCAACGTACACGGTAAACCAAGGCTGTCAAGCCGACCGTCCCGTTCGCACCCGGGCTCGCCGGGACGGTCCCCCCGTGACGCTCCCGGCCAAGTGATCAGTCGTTCTTGTGGATGACCGCGACCCGGTCGAGCAGATTCGCCAACGACTGCGCGAACTCCTCCTCCGAGCTGTCCTGGGTCAACCGGCCCTGCAGGCGCTTGAGCTGCGGGTAGTCCGCCAGCGGGTCCACGGCATCACCGCCCGGGTCGGTTCCGGGAGCCTGGTCGGCAGGCCGGGCAGGGCGCGGATCGCTCTCCGCGGACTCCCTACCGGCCGCGGAGGTCTCCGGCCCGGTGTCGGCGATCACGCTGGTGTCGACCTGCAGCGCGGCGACGTCCAACAGCAGGTGCCCGAGCAGGAAGCTCGTGAACGCCCGGTACACCGCTGCCGCTCCGAGGTCGGTGAACCCGGACCCCAGGAGGCCGTTCAGGAACGAGTTCATCCAGCGGAGGCTGCGCAGCGGGGGCCGGACCCACGGTGCGGTAGGTGGTCTGGTCGCCACCAACGGGAAGATCTGCGGGTGGGCGAACGCCATCCGCCGCACCCCGTACGCCAGCCGGGTCAGGTAGTCCGGCCACCCCTGCCGCGGTTCCAGATGCACCTGGGGGTCGGCGTACAACTCGTCGACGACCGCCTCCACCACCGCGTCCAAGAGGTTTTCCCGGCTGGGCACGTAGCCGTACAGCGCCATCGCCTGAACGTTCAACGACGCGCCCAGCCGGCGCATCGTCAACGCACCGAGACCGTTGCTGTCCACGAATTCCACAGCGGCCGTGACGATTCCCGACCGGCTCAACCGGCGTGTCCGCGCATCGTTCGCATCGATGCCACCGGAGGGCGACGCTCCAGCCAGCGGCACGTCGTCGCGGTCGGTCGGCAAGGTTTCCCCCATCGCGGCCCGGGCACAAAGCCCGCAGCGGTGTCTGCCGCAGCCCCCGGTGTGTCGGTGGCGTGGTAGCGGTGGGATGACTCTAAGACACCTGCGCGATGTTCAGTGTGGTGGTCACCGTGCCGCGAGCGGATTGCGACGGCTTCAGGTGCGGACCCTCTGGCGTCGGGCCACCGACAGCTGGGTCCGGTAGGTCACGGCAGGGTCGTCGAGGGAGCCGGCGAGATCGGTGACGGTGCGGTCGATGTCGGCAGCGACGGTCCGCAGGTCGGTGCCGGGCTCGGCCGTGACCGAGAGGTCGGCGATCAGCGTGCCGCGTTCGGTGGTCATCGACCCGGACGCGGATCTGATGCCCCGGGTGTCGGTCAGCTGTTCCTCGGCCGCCGAGAGCAGTGCTCCGCTGCTCGCCTTCAGCCGTCCGGACTGGTCGGATCCCACGAGCCGGTAGCTGTGCACCGCCCGTGACACGAAGTGCTCGACCAGCCAGATGGTGCCCAGGATCGCCAGGACCAACCCGACGAGCCCGGCGACATAGGGCCACCACGACTGCGCGACCCCGCTCCGGATGCCCGACCCGGTGCTCCGGCCGACGCTGCCGGCCCGCGGCAACCGGTGCAGGAGCACCCCCTGCCACCAGGCGATCCCCAGCAGTCCGACCAGGACCAGGGCCACACCGACCACGACCCCGAGGAAGCGGTCGAGTCCGATCATCGAGCGGCGCATCAGATGCCCTTCATCGTGGTGGTCACAGCGGGGCCTGGCATGCCGCTCCCGGTACGGACGGCGCGCAGCGCCTCCGTGACCCGTTGCGTGACGGCATCGGCGATCTCCTGGGTCTCCCCGGTGACCCGGACGACGACGCGGACCCTGGATCGGGTGGCGGTCGCGGTCGCGCTCTGGACACCGTCGACCTCGTCCGCGGCCGCGGCCGCCACCCGGGCGATGTCCCCGGCGCGCACGTGGATCGGAGTGGCCGCGTCCAACGCCAGGTCCGGTCGGGACCGCCGTCTCAGCGCGAGCACCAGCAGGACCAGACCCAGGACCAGGGATGCGATGCTCAGACCCAGGACCAGTCCGGTCGGGGCGAGCCCGGCCAGCCACCGGGCCGCGCGCGGCAGCAGCGGGGAGCCGCTCACCGCGCCGGCCTTCATGAGGGCGTCGCGAATCGCGACCACACCGGCGCCGATCAACGCCAACGCCAGGACCACCCCGACGACCGCGGCTGCGGCCGGGCCCGTCGGCACCCGGGCCGGAGGCGGGGTGACGGGCCCACCTGACCGGACCGATCCGCCGTAGCGGACTGCGGCCGCGAGTTCCACGTCCACGGAGTCGACCGTGTGACCGGTCATCTCCCCGACCCGGGACCCGACGTGCTCGCGGACCGCTGCGGCAACGGCCGGCGCCACGGACGGCCACCGAAGAGGCACCGCCGTCTCGAGGTGGACGTGCGAGCCGGCCAGGTCTGCCGACGCTCGTGGCAGTCCCCGTCCCAGCAACTGGGACGCCTGGTTGCCCTGGGGCGAACCGACACCGGTGACCTCACCGGCCGCGACCGCCGCCACGCGTTCGAACACCTTCCGGGCGATCTGCAGGTGACCGCGACCGGCCTCCTCACCGGAGATGTCTGCCGGTGTCGAGGTGTCCACCCACTGCGCCCGCGTCCGGGGCGAGGAGGTGTCCACCCGCCGAACCGGCGTCAACGCAGCGGAGGTGTCAACTCGCCGGACCAGCGGCCGGGGGCCACTCAGGTCCACCCGGCGAGCAGGGCCGACGGACGGACGGACGTCCACCCGGCGTGCCCTCGGTGCGACGGGCATCGGAACCCGCCGCGGCTCCGGGCCGGGCTCGAGATCCACCCGCCGCGGCTCCGGTCCCGGCTCGAGATCCACCCGCCGCGGCTCCGGTCCCGGCTCGAGATCCACCCGCCGCGGCTCCGGTCCCGGCTCAGGATCCACCCGCCGCGGCTCCGGTCCCGACTCAGGATCCACCCGCCGCGGCTCCGGTCCCGACTCGGGATCCACCCGACGCGGCTCCGGCCCCGACTCGGGATCCACCCGACGCGGCTCCGGCCCCGACTCGGGATCCACCCGACGCGTGGCGGCCGCGACAGGCATCGGCACCCGCCGCGGCTCGGGGTCCGGCTCGAGTTCCACCCGACGTGGCTCCGGGCCCGGCTCGGGGTCGACCCGGCGAGGTTCGGGCGAGGCCGGGACGTCGATGCGCCGCGGCGGCGTCACAGGATCGTCAGCCACTGTTTTTGCCACGCAGCATTCCGGCGACGTCGACCTTGCCGCTGAGCTGGCCGGCGACCAGGTAGCCGACGAGGCCCAGGACCAGGGCGAGCAGGAAGCCGCCGAACCCTCCGGTGGTACCGGCGATGGCGAGCAGGAGGCCGGCGAGCAGGCCGATGGCGGGAGTGGGCATGTGAGCTCCTCGGACATACGTGGGGTTGCTGGCCGGGCGGCCAGCGGGATGTTCGGGCCGACACGGAAGAGCGGCCGGACAACTGGTGGATCGAGCTACCGGGGCCGTCGTCGGGTACCGCGACGGCCGCGGCGGGGCGGGTGGAGCGCTCAGTCGGTGGCGACGTCGGCGACGATCACGTCGACGGGCCGGGCGTCGACGGTGGCAACGGCGGACCGGACCCGTTCGGCCAGTGCCCGCAGGTTCCCGCTGGGGACAGCTGTGATCGACACCGTCACGCGATCACCCCGCTCGGCCACCCCGCTGACCCTGCGGCCCGGGAGGTAGGTGGCGACCCCCCCGGCGGAGTCGCCGTCGAGGCCCGCCACACCCGGTACCGCCCCCACGACCGAGGCGATCCGGTCGACGAGGGCGGGCTCGGGCAGGTCGGAACCCGCCGGAGCACCAGCCCTGCCCACCGGGCCGGGACGTGGGTCCCGGACCGGTTGGGTCACTGGTCGTCGCTGTCGGACTCGTCGCCCGGCAGGTAGATGTCCAGCACGCTCACGTCGACAGAGCTGACGGTCATCCCGGTCATCTGCTCCACCGACCGGATGACGTTGGCGCGGATCCCGGCGGCGACATCGGCGATCGCGACCCCGTAGTCCACGACCGCGCTGATCTCGACGATGGCGGTCTGCTCGGTGACCTGGACCGACACACCCTGGGAGACGCTGGCCTTCTGGCCGGGGATCCGCTCACGCAGCGAGCTCACCGCGCGGGCCGCGCCGCCACCGAGAGCGTGCACACCCGACACGTCTGCGGCCGCGATCCCGGCGATCTTCGAGACCACCGAGTCGGCGATCGTCGTCGTGCCGTTCGCCGACAGCAGCGGCGAGTCGTGGCGCACGGCCGGGAGGCTGGCGCCGGAGGCCGAGGGTGACGACTGGGTCTGGCTCATGGCTGGTCCGTCCTGTTCTGGGGAGCACGTCGGGCAGCGGCCCGGGCGCGTGTTCCCCACTTAGACGTCGGCTCCGACGGAACCTCACGCCGAACCACCGATCATCTCGGTTCGTTCGACCGTTCGGACACGCGACCCAGATGGTCTACGTGGTGGTCATCGGCCGATACGAAGGGTGAGATCGGGGTGTCGCGGCAAGCCGACGCTCAGGCCAGGTGGGTCAGCGTCGGATAGAGCGGGAACTTCTCCGTCAGTCGATCCACCCGGGCGCGCAGCTCCCCGACGACCCCGTCGTCGACGTGCACGGCCAGAGCGGCGGCGATGACGTCGGCGACCTCGGTGAACTCCGCGTGGCCGAAGCCGCGGGTCGCCAGCGCGGGCGTGCCGATCCGCAGGCCGGAGGTGACCATCGGCGGGCGCGGGTCGAACGGCACCGCGTTGCGGTTGACCGTGATCCCCACCCGGTGCAACCGGTCCTCGGCCTGCTGGCCGTCCAGCTCGGACTCGCGCAGATCGACCAGCACCAGGTGCACCTCAGTGCCGCCGGTCAGCACGGAGACACCCGCCTCGGCGGCGTCGGGCGCCGTCAGCCGCTCGCCGAGGATCCGCGCACCGGCGAGAGTCCTGCGCTGACGGTCACGGAACTCCTCGGTCGCCGCCAGCTTCAACGCGACCGCCTTGCCCGCGATGACGTGCTCCAACGGGCCGCCCTGCTGGCCCGGGAAGAGCCCCGAGTTCAGCTTCTTCCCCAGCGCCGCCCGGCCCAGGATCATCCCGCCGCGCGGGCCGCACAGCGTCTTGTGGGTCGTGGTCGTGACGACGTCCGCGAACGGGATCGGCGAGGGGTGCAGGCCCGCGGCGACCAGCCCGGCGAAGTGGGCCATGTCGACCATCAGGTAGGCACCGACGTCGTCGGCGATCGCCCGGAACGCGGCGAAGTCCAGGTGCCGCGGGTAGGCGGACCAGCCGGCGACGATCATCTGTGGGCGGTGCTCTCGCGCGAGAGCACCGACCTCGTCCATGTCCACCCGGTTGTCGCCGGCACCCACGTGGTAGGGGACCGGGCGGTAGACCTTGCCGGAAAAGTTGACCTTCATCCCGTGCGTCAGATGGCCGCCGTGCGCGAGGTCGAGCCCGAGGATCGTGTCGCCCGGCTTGAGCAGCGCCTGCATCGCGGCGGCGTTGGCCTGCGCGCCGGAGTGCGGCTGGACGTTGGCGTACTCCGCCCCGAACAGCTCCTTGGCGCGGTCGATGGCCAGCTGCTCGACGACGTCGACCCACTCGCAGCCGCCGTAGTAGCGCCTGCCCGGGTAGCCCTCGGCGTACTTGTTGGTCGCCACCGACCCCTGGGCCTGCAGCACGGAGACGGGCGTGAAGTTCTCCGAGGCGATCATCTCCAGCGTGCCGCGCTGCCGGGCCAGCTCGCCGTCGAGGGCAGCGGCGATGTCAGGATCGACCACCGAGAGCGGCAGGTCGTGGGTCTCGGTCATCGGGCGTCTCCCTGGCGAGGCGGACTGCTGCAGACGGTGTCCCCCGAGGGTACCGAGACGGGACTCGACCTTTCCTGGTCGTCGTCCGGTCGGACCGTCGACCCCGGTCAGGCTGGGGACGGCGTCCAGTGTCATGGGCCGGCGCATGAACCGGTCGAACTGGGGGACGGTGAACTTGGCACACCCGTATCGCGGTGTGAACAGCAGGCCCTTGTTGATCGGGCGGGCGCGTAGCGGTGCGACCTGCCGGTACTGGCCGAGCAGCACCGTCTTCCCGACGCCCCTCAGCCCCGTCACGATCACCGACTGCTCGGTGTACCCCGGGTGAGTCGGCGCAGCAGTGTGCGGACGTCCTCGACCTCTCCACGCCGACCGGCCAGGACCGGGGAGGCGCCCCTGCGTTTGGCGTGTACGGACTCGTTGCGCGGTCCACCCCATCAGGTTCAGCGGCTCGTTGAAGGTTTCTCGTGTATCGGCAAACTGCCGACCCGGCGTGAAAGTCGGGGTGCCACCGCAACTCCGGTGAACCCCGTTGCGACGGCCGGCCCGACGATGCGGGCGCGGAACCCATCCGCGACTGCTCCGGGCACCGGGAATCGTGACAGGCGGCGGCGTCCCCGTCGAGGTCGTCGGCCCGTAGAGACCGCTACCGTCCGGGGTGTGTGGTCACAGCAGGGATAGGTCAGCTCAGACGCGCCCTCCCGGGCGCGCCCAGACCCGACCCTTCCTCCCGGTGACCCCGCGCGGCGCGAGCCCGCGGTCCCGGGCCCACACCCCTGGAGTCCCCATGAACCGCCCCACCGGGGCGGTGGGCTACCGCGCCGTCCTCCGCCTGCCCGGAGCACCGCGCGCGTTCGCCGCCGCCACCCTCGGCCGCCTGTCCTACGGCACGTTGTCCCTGTCCCTTCTGCTCGCCGTCCAGGGGGCCACCGGTTCCTACCTGGCCGCCGGCACCGCCCTCGGTGTCTTCGGGGTGACGAGCTTCCTGATGCCCGCGAAGTCCCGGCTCGTCGACCGGTCCGGCCAACGCCGGGTGATCCCCCTCTTGGCCGCCGCGTTCGCCCTGTCCCTGTTCGCGATGGCCGCCTGCTCGGCCGCCGGGGTCAGCAGCGGGTCCGTCTACGTCGCCCTGGCTGCGGTCGTCGGGCTCGCCGCACCGTCACTCGGACCCTCGATGCGCGCGTTGTGGGCGGCGCTGACACCGGATCCGGCCACCCGACAGCGCGCGTACAGCCTCGACGGCGTCGTGGAGGACACGCTGTTCGCGTTCGGGCCTCTGCTGGCCGGGAGACTCGTCGCCGTCGCGGATGCGTCGGCGGCGCTGGCGGTGACGGGTCTGCTCAACGTCGTCGGCGCCACCGCGATGGCCACCTCGCCGGCGGCGAGGCTGCACGCCCCGCCCGCGGCCGCCCGCAGCGGCGCACGGCTGGCCGGGCCGTACCTCTCCCGCCGGTTCACGCTGCTGATCGTCGCCCTGTTCGGGGTGGGCCTCGGTAGCGGACCGCTGGACCTGGCCGTCGTGGCTCGTGCCCAGGGAGCCGGTGATCCCGGCGCCGCCGGGTTCGTGCTGGCCGCGATGGCGGTCGGCAGCGCTGTCGGCGGTCTCGTCTGGGGCCAGCTCACCCACCGCGGGCGGACCTCCACCCAGCTGGGTGTCCTCGTGGCGATGACCGCGGTCGGGTACGCACTGGCCGCGGCGACCCCGACGATCCCGACCCTGGCCGTGGCCCTGGGACTGACCGGTCTGGTCGGTGCGCCGGTGTTCGTCGTCAGCTACCTCGCCGCCGACCGTCTCGCGCCGGCGGGCACCGGGACCGAGGCGACGACCTGGGTGAACACCTCGTCCAACATCGGCCTGTCCGCCGGGGCGGGACTGGCCGGTGTCGTGATCGATCGCTCCGGCGCGACCGGAGCACTGCTCACCGGGACGGCGATCCTCGCGCTGACCGCGGTCGGGGTGCTGGCCGGTCGCGCCCGGTCCCCCGCCGGACAGCGCCGTGGTCAGGTGCCGCGCAGGCTCAGGCGGTAGGGCTGCAGCTCGACCGAAGCGTTGGGCCGCCCGTCCCGGATCGCCGAGTCCGTCGACGGGCACGAGACCCGGGTGCGCGGCTCCGTCAAGAGATCAGGGAGGCGTACGCGACCACGTTGTCCCGGTAGTGGTGGCGCGCGTAGTCGAACGTCCCGCCGCAGGTGATCAGGCGCAGCGACGGGTCCGGGGTCGGGCCGTACACGGCATCGGTCGGGAAGTCGTCCTTCGGGTACTGGTCAACCCCGTCCACCCGGAACCGCACCGTCCGGCCGTCGGACCGCGTCACCGCGACCACCGACCCGACCTTCAGCTGCTTGAGCCCGTAGAAGACGGCGGGCCCGCTCATGGAGTCCACGTGGCCGGCGATGACGGCCGGCCCCGGATCGCCCGGCACGGTGCCCCCCGAGTACCACCCGGCGAGCTGGGGGTCCACCGGGGCCTGCAGGACGTGGTCACCGCTGACGCGCAACAGCTCCAGGGACGAGTCGACACCCATGGCCGGAACGGTGATCCGGGTCGCGGCAACGGCGGCCTGCGACGGAAGCGGCTGCGGTCCCGGCAGATCAGCGAACGGGTCGGCCGACGTCGACGGGCCAGCCGACGCCCGACCGGCCGAGGTCGGACCGGCCGACGCCGGACCGGCGGGCGTGACCGGTGTCGTCGAGCTGACGGTGCTGGCCGCCGACGCCGGCGTACCCGTCGTCGCGGCCGTGGGCGGACCCGCCGACGTCGCACAGCCTGCGACGGTGGCCGCGACCAGCGCCAGAGCCACCGCCGCAGACACACGGCGTCGCCGGTGGTGCGGGGCCCCGGCCATCCGGCCGGGACCCCGGTTCAGGGGTGCCGTCCCGGTCACCGACGTCCGGTGAGGCGGCGCCGGAGCACCAGACCGCCGCCCATCACCACGACTCCGCCGAGCAGCACAGCCGATCCGTAGCCGGCGATGCCGGACGCGCCGACGCCGTCGGTGATGCCGGGGGCGTTGGGGGCCATGCCACCGAAACCGGTGTTGACGCCGCCGACGGCCGCCTTCGGACCGGCGGCGTCCTTCACCACCTTGATCGACACGGCCTTGCCGTCGGTCCCGGTCGCCAGGTCGTTGCTGGAGGTCCTGAGCTGCAGGACACCGTTCGAACCCTGGACGACGGTGAGGGAGTACACCCCGCCGGCGGCCACGTCGACCGAGGTCGCCGACGTCTTCCCGGCGGCGGTGATCTTCAGGGCCCAGCGGCCCTGGGGGACGTCGGCGTATCCGGTGGTCGCTCCGTAGGGAACGTTCTGCGCGAGGACGGGGCCCTGGACGGCGGACACCGTGACGGACTGGGCCGAGGGCGCACCCTGGATCAGGCGGATGCGCGCCTTGCCGGCGGCCGGCGGGGTCAGGTCGTCGGTGAGCAGGCGGTTGGCCAGCTGCCCGGGCTTGCCGATCGCCGCCACGGTGTAGGCGGCGCCGGCCTTGACGTCGACGCTCCAGGTGACCGCGGGCGTGGACGTCGCCGAGCTGCCGGCCAGGCGCATGGCCACGCCGTACACGCCGGGCTTCAGCGACTGGTAGGCGGTCAGCGACCCGTACCCGGCCTTCTTGATCTGGATCTTGGTCGAGCCGTCCAGCGAGGACAGGTAGATGTCCACCAGGGGGACACCTGGCGCGAGGTGGGCGACCCGGAGCCAGCCGGTCGGCGCGGTCCGGGACAGCGTGGTCGGCGAGTTCGGCGCGGCGGATGCGGGTGCGGCGACGGCGGCCCCGCCGACGGTCACGGCGACGGCCGCGAGCAGGGCGGCACCGGCCGTCGCGGGACGGCGCAGGCGGTCGGTCCGGGCGGAGCCGGTGATGCGGGGCGTGGTGGTGTTCATGGTGCCTCCTGGTACGTGGTGTGGTGCCGTTGACGAGGTCGTGGTGGGCGCGGTGCCGTTCGGGCCGCCCGGCGGGGCGGGGTCCGTCGTCGGGTGACCGTGGGGGTCCGCGAGGGGTCCGGCCCGGGCGGAACTCACCGCCGGCCCGCGGTCCGCAGGCGGACGAGCTGCTGCCCGCGCCGTGCGGCCGGCGTCGTCTGGACGGCGTAGTCCCCGGCCTGGGCCGACAGCGCACGGGTGACGGTCGCGCCGGCCAGCGGGTCGGTCGCCGAGATGACCGCCTGCCGGACCGGCGAGCCCGGCGGGTCACCGCCGGTGGCCGGGAAGGAGTGGATCGTCAGCGCGGCCTGTGCGGCCACCGCGGCCAGGACCGTACTCAGGCGGACGTCCACCCGCCCGGCGCGCAGCTGCCGACGGGCCTGTGTGTCGACGCGGATCGCCGGGTTGCGCAGCAGCGCCGCCCCAGCTGAGGCCTGCAGCGCGGTGGGAGCCGGTGCGCCGGGGCGGATCGGGCTGGTCAGGGGTCCGGGCGAGGGGGGGCCGGCGGCAGCCGTGGCCGACGCGCGCCTCGACGGGGTGGGCGGCGACGTCGATGCGGCCGACATGACGCTCGCAGTACTCGGCGTGCGGGCCGTGGCGGCCCCGGAGGTGGCTCTGGCGGTGGCGGAGGAGGTGGCTCTAGCGGGGGCTCTAGCGGGGGCTATAGCGGGGGCGGGGGCGGGGGCGGGGGCGGGACCGGTCGACGCTGCGGCGGGCGACCCGCCCGCCGCCAGGGACCGCGCACCGACGACGACACCCAGTCCCGCCAGACAGACGGCCGCGACGACGGCCCCGGGGTACTTGCCGGCGAAGCGGCGTCCCGGCCTGGACGCCGAGCGGGTGAACCGTGCGGTGAGCGTGGGGTCCCTGACGAGCGGGGGGCGGCCGCTGTCGCCGGTCGGCACATCCGTGCCGCGGACGTCGGAGGGATGCGGCGGTCCGGGCCGGTCGGTGGTGTTCACGGCCTCGCCCTCCCCTGATGACTCGTGCAGTGATCAGACCGCGTGCCCGCGCCGATGGGTGAACGCGCCGACCGTGGTGACGCAGAGTGCACAGTGGCCAGCCCGTGCGCCCGGGTGAGCCGATCCGGCCGTCCCGACCGTGGGGTTCGGCACGCTCGGTCACGGAGGATGGGTCCATCTCACCGCAGTCTCGCTGTCTGCGACGTCTGTCCACATCGGAGCGCTCGATCCTGTCCCAAAACCAGCGCAGGGTTGCCCTGCCGCGACCAGTAGTGACCAACAGTCACGATTCGGGCGGTCCGCTCTAGGTCCGCCTCCCCGCCCGGAGGATCAACCGACGGTCACTGCGACGCCGGACAGCGAGCGGTCGGCCAGGACCGCGACCGCGTTGCCGGTGTCCGCTCCGGTGGACATGCGCTGAACCCTCCAGCCGCAGACGCTTGCCGACGACGAGGGACAGGTTGTCCGGCCCAGCCGCGGCGACACCCGACTCGGACCCGGCGATCGACCCGCGATGCACCAGGGGGTGGCGGAGGCCTCGACCAGTACCAGCTCGTGCCAGCCGAGACCGTGCCCCACGACGCTCCTGACCGCCAAGCCCGAGTCGCCGCGATCGACCACCTGCCCGGTGGTCGGTGGTCGCGGCGCACCGTCAGACCGTGACCTGCAGGTCACGCCAGGAGTGCGACGGGGCGTACCCGAGGACGCGGGCAGCCTTCTCGGAACTGAGCAGGCTGGCGTACGCACCGTGCCCCTCGGGGAGGGCGACACCCGGGTAGACGCTGGCCAGCAGCTCGCGCGACGGGGTCGGCATCGCGGTGTCCGCGGCGGCCACGATGAACGCGTCGGCACCGTGGACGTCGGCGGTCAGGGCCACGCGGCACGCCTGCGCGACGTCGCGGGAGTCGATGTACCCCCACAGGTTCCAGGACCGCGTGGCCGGGTCGGCATGGGCGGCGAAGACCGTGTCGTAGGCGTCGGGCGTGATGATGTTGCTGATCCGCAGGCCGACGAAGGACGTCTGCGACTGCGCCGCGAAGTACCGCGCGAGCTCCTCCCCGACCACCTTGGACAACCCGTAGCTGTGATGGGGCTGCAGGGGGTGCTCCTCGTCGATGGGGGCGTAGCGGACCATCCCCGGCGACAGCGGCACGCCGAAGGTGGTCTCGCTCGACGCCCAGACGACCCGCGGGATCCCCAGCGCAGCCGCCGCGCTGAAGACGTTGTAGGTGGAGAGGGTGTTGGTGCGGAACGTCTCCCCGGCCGGCGACAGGCCGGGCGCGGGGATCGCAGCCAGGTGGACCACCGCGTCGGCGCCCCCGAGGACCTCGAAGGTCTGACCCAGTTCCGCGAGGTCGGTGACCAGCGTCGGGGCCGGCGACTCGTGCCGCGCGAGGTCGATGTCGAGCACCTCGTGCCCGTGCCCGACCAGATCCGCGACGGTCGAGCGGCCGGCCTTGCCCGCTCCCCCGGTGACGACGACCTTCACGCTGTGCTCCTGTCGGTGACGAGCGCTCACGCCCGGGTGGCAGACCTGTCGGCTCGACGGCCAGTCTCTCCGACCCGCGCCGGGGATGTCCCGCCGTGTCCGCATTCGACACACAGGACCCCGCGTCGCCCTCGAGGAACGACGAAGCGGACCTTCCGTGCCGATTCCGGACGGGCGCGGGACCGGACGGGGGCACTGTCGACGGTCTCCCGGGCCCAGGCCGAGGGGCTCCCGCCGGCCGGGCGCAGCAGGGCCTGGACCACCCCGACCCGAACCGCGATCGTCACCGGGCGGACGCCCTGGACGAGGACCCGACCGGTGCGGGTCCGCAGCGACCGGTTCGTGGTGCGCGCCGACGACTGCTGGGAACAGCGCGTTGCGGGCGCCGACCCGCGACGACAGCCGTCCGCTCGCCACAGCGACCCCCTCGTCGTCGACCGGTCTGGGACGACGTTCAGACGGGAAGGGGCGCGCGCGACCAGTCGCTGACGTACTCGGCGACACTGCGCCGCACCATCTGGGTCACCGGGCAACGGCGCTCTGTCTCCGCCTTCAGGCGGGCGAACTGCTCCTCGGTCGCGTCGGTCTGGACCGTGACCGTGACGGCGACCCGGTCGAAGGCCGCGTTGCCCTCCCCGCCGGACACCATGACCGCGGTGTCGAGGTCGCCCCGCACCTCGAACGACCAGGCGCCGAGGCCGATCCCCAGCTCCCCGGCCACGATGGCGCCGGTGATCTGGTTGCACGAGCTCAGCGCGCCGAGGGTGTAGGACAGCGGGCTCGGGTACGCGTCCCTGCCACCGAAGGCCGGGTAGGTGTCGACCTGGAAGGTGTGCCCCGGGTCCCCGTCGAGGACGACCTGCTGCGCGACACCGGTCCCGGTGGCCCGGACGACGAACGGGACGACGGTGGCCTTGCGTCGGACGTTCATGTGGTGCTCCCCGGTGGTGATGGTTCTCGGCGTTCGTCGTCGGCGTTCACTTACGAGCCGGCCAGACCCTTCTCGACCCGCGCGCCGAGGTCGGCGTCGACATTGCGCCAGTAGTCCAGCGTCCGTCCCAGCACCGGCTCGACGACCCCGTCACCCACGTGGCCGACGATGTTCGTCACCAGGCGCTCGCGGGCGCCGTCGTCCAACACCTCGCGGACCATCGTCCCGGCCTGGCCGAAGTCGTCATCCTCCCGATGGGCGACGTAGGCACTGCGGACGATCTCCCCGGCCTCGACCCACCAGTTGACCTCCTCCGCGGGCGGGTTCGCGGCCGGCCCCCCGTAGGAGTTGGGCGCGTACACCGGGTCGCCGGGGTTGGTGTAGCGCATCGCCCCGTCACGGTTGTACGAGTGCACGGCTGCGCGCGGCTGGTTCACCGGCAGCTGCAGGTAGTTCGCCCCGACGCGGTACCGGTGGGCGTCGGAGTAGGAGAACACCCGTGCCTGCAGCATCTTGTCCGGGCTGAAGCCCATCCCCGGGACCACGTTGGACACGTCGAAGCTCGCCGACTCGATCTGGGAGAAGTAGTTGTCCGGGTTGCGGTCCAGGACCATCCGCCCGACGGGGATGAGCGGGTAGTCGCCGTGCGGCCAGGTCTTGGTCAGGTCGAACGGGTTGAACCGGTAGTCCGCGGCGTCGGCGAGCGGCATCACCTGGACGTGCAGGGTCCAGCTCGGGAAGTCCCCCCTCGCGATGTGCTCCCGCAGGTCCCGCTTGTGGTGCTCGGAGTCCTGACCGGCCATCGCGTCGCCGTCGGCCTGGGTCATGTAGCCGATTCCCTGGTCGGTCTTGAAGTGGTACTTGACCCAGAACCTCTCGCCCCCGGCGTTCATCCAGCTGTAGGTGTGGCTGGAGTAGCCGTTCATCTCCCGCCAGGTGCTCGGCAGTCCGCGGTCACCCATCAGCCAGGTCACCTGGTGGGCGGACTCGGGCGAGAGCGACCAGTAGTCCCACTGCATGTTGTTGTCCCGCAGGAAGCTGTCGGCACGGCGCTTCTGGGAGTGGATGAAGTCCTGGAACTTGCTGGGGTCCCGCATGAAGAACACCGGTGTGTTGTTGCCGACCATGTCCCAGTTGCCCTGCTCGGTGTAGAACTTGAGCGAGAAGCCGCGCGGGTCGCGCATGGTGTCGGCCGCGCCGCGCTCGCCGGCGACCGTGGAGAACCGCGCGAGCATGGGTGTCACGGTGCCGGGGGCGAACACCTCGGCCCGGGTGAACCGGGACACGTCGTGCAGCGCCTCGAAGTGACCGAACGCGCCGCCGCCGTTCGCGTGCACGACCCGTTCCGGGACGCGCTCGCGGTTGAACTGCGCCATCTTCTGGATCAGGTGGTGGTCGGCGAGCAGGAGCGGGCCACCCGGGCCTGCGCTGAGGGAGTACTCGTCGCTCGGAGCGGCGATCCCCGCGTCGTTCGTGGTGGCCGGGGGGGTCGCCGTGGAGGTCCGGTCGGTCGTGGTGCCGTCCGTGGTGGTGGTGCCGGTCGTGGTCGCGGTCATGCAGCTCCTCAGCCCGCGCGGCGCGGAGGCGCCGCGCCTCGTGGTGCACGGCGACCCCGGCTGGGCCGCTGCGCACGAATTTACTGTCGGTGCGGCCCGTGGCTCCAGCTAGGAGAGGCGGTCCTCACCCGACGTCCCGCACCGGTTCGCCCGGGCGCGCACCGGTGCGCTACACCAGGTTCGTGGAGCACGCACAGCCCCGTCGGCACGTCCAGCCCACGACGGCACACCCGACCCGGGTCGTCGGACTGGACATCGGCGGTTCGACGACCAGAGCGTCGCTCTGGGACATCGGCGGAGCGGTGGTCCGGGAGGCGACCGGGCCGAGCGCGAACGTGGCGGCGGTCGGGCCGGCTGCCGCGAGCACCGCTCTGTCCGCCGTACTCGCCGAACTCGGGGACCTGAGCGGTGTCGCCGCCGCGTGCGCCGGGACGGCCGGGGCCGACACCGGGGCCGACCTCGACGAGGTGCACCAACTGCTGGGGCCCCTGCTCCCGGCGGGGACACCTGTCCTCGTCGTCCACGACACGGCCCTGGTGCTCGCCGCCGCCGGCTTGCCGACGGGCATCGTCGTCGTCTCGGGGACAGGGTCTGTCGGGTGGGGCGTCGCGCCGGACGGCAGGAGCGCGCGGGCCGGCGGCTGGGGGCACCTCCTCGGCGACGAGGGCGCCGGTTGGGGGGTGGCGCGCGCCGCCGTCCGTCACGTCCTGGCCCGCGCCGATCGCGGTGGGGCGCCCGACCCACTGACCGGAGCACTGCTCACGGCGGCCGGGGTCGACGAGCCGCTGGGGCTGATCCGCCACGCGCACTCGACGTCCGGGGCGACAGCGCTGGCCCGCCTCGCGCCGGTGGTGTTCGCGCGAGCCGTCACCGGGGACACCGCCGCGACCGCGATCGTGACCGAGGCAGCGGCGGACCTGGCCGCCCTCGCCGGGACCGTCGCCGACCGCCTGGGGACCGACGGGCCCGTGGTCCTGTCCGGTGGTCAGGTCCGCCACCAGCCGGTCCTGGTCGATGCGGTCCGCCGGCAGCTGGGGCACCGCGGGATCGTCGATGTCCGCCTGTTGGACTCCGAACCCGTGCGGGGGGCGCTCGCACTCGCTGCGGACCTGGCCGGCCGAGGCGGGGTCGGCCTCCGGTGACGCCGAGCCGGACGACGCCGCCGGGAACGGGAGCGGTGCTCTCGGCGGGCGCGGTGGTGGCCGACGGGGTGGTGCACCGGCCCGGCTGGGTGTGGGTCGAGGGGGCGCTCGTCCGAGCGGTCGGCGCCGGACCGGGGCCCGCGGGCTTCGCCCCTGCCGCCGTGAGCGTCGTGTCGCTGGGCGCCGACGCGACGGTGGTACCCGGTTTCGTCGACACCCACGTGCACGGTGGCGGTGGCGCCGACTTCTCCCGCGATGACCCGGACGCCGCGGCGCGCGTGGTGGCGGCGCACCGGCGGCAGGGGACCACGACGATGCTGGCCAGCCTGGTCACCGCCTCCCCGCCGGACCTGCTCGCGCGGGTGACGGCGCTGGCCCGGGCCGCCGAGGACGGGCTCGTCGCGGGCACCCACCTGGAGGGGCCGTGGCTCAGTCCGGCCCGCGCCGGCGCCCACGACGTGGCGTTGCTGCGCCGGCCGGACCCCGCCGAACTGGACGCGCTGCTCCGCGCCGGGCGCGGGACGGTCCGGATGGTGACCGTCGCCCCGGAGCTGCCGGGCGGGCTGGAGCTGATCACGCGCATCGTCGCGGCCGGGGTGGTCGCCGCGGTGGGGCACACCGACGCCGACGCCGCCACGGTGCGGGCAGCCATCGAGGCGGGCGCGACCGTCGCGACCCACCTGTTCAACGCGATGCCACGGCTGCACCACCGCCGGCCGGGACCCGTCGGAGCGCTGCTGGACGACCCCCGGGTCACGGTCGAGGTGGTCGGGGACGGCGTACACGTCGACCCGTCGGTGTTCCGGTTGGCGCTTGCCACCGCCGGACCGGACCGGACGTCGCTGGTGACCGATGCGATGGCGGCCGCGGGGGCCGGGGACGGCTTCTATCGACTGGGACCGGTGGACGTGGTCGTCGCCGACGGTGTCGCCCGGACCGTGGCCACGGGGTCCATCGCGGGCGGCACGGCCACCGCCGACGCGCTGTTCCGCTGGGCGGTGGCGCACGCGCCCGCCTCCAGCGCCGAGCCGCTCGTCCTGGCGGCGGCGCTCACCAGCGCGACGCCCACGCGCGGCCTCGGACTGACCGGGGTGGGCCGACTGACGCCCGGCGCCCGCGCCGACCTCGTCGTGCTGGACCCGGCGCTGCAGGTGACCCGTGTCATGCGCGGCGGGGCCTGGTCACCTACCTCGGGCGGGTCACCCACCCCGGACTGATGACCCTCACAGGTCGGCGCGGACCCGCCGGGTCGCCTCCACGAGGTTGGCCAGGCTGGCGGAGACCTCGTCGGGCCGGCGGGTCTTCAGTCCGCAGTCGGGGTTGACCCAGACCTGCCCGACGGGGAGAGCGCCGATCGTGGCGCGGAGTCGGGTCTCGATGTCGTCCACCGTCGGGACGACCGGGGAGTGGATGTCCCAGACCCCGGGGCCGACGTCACGCGGGTAGTGCGCGGCCGCCAGGTCCGCGACGATCGCCATCTCCGACCGCGCGGCCTCCAGGCTGATGACGTCGGCGTCCATCTCGGCGATCGCCGTCAGGACGTCACCGAACTCCGCGTAGCACATGTGGGTGTGGATCTGGGTCGCTTCGGCGACCCCCGAGGTGGCCAGCCGGAACGCGTCGACCGCCCAGCGCAGGTACCCGGCCCGTGCGGCGGCGCGCAGCGGCAGTGTCTCGCGGAGTGCGGGTTCGTCGACCTGCACGATGCCGATCCCGGCCGCCTCCAGGTCGGCCACCTCGTCACGCAGCGCCAGCCCGACCTGGCGGGCGGTCTCACCGGCCGGTTGGTCGTCCCGGACGAAGGACCACGCGAGCATCGTCACCGGCCCGGTCAGCATCCCCTTGACCGGCCGGGGCGTCAGTGACTGCGCGTACGTCGCCCAGTCGACGGTCATCGGCGCGGGCCGTGACACGTCGCCGAACAGGATCGGCGGGCGCACGTACCTGCTGCCGTAGGACTGGACCCAGCCGTGCTCGGACGCGACGAAACCGGACAGCTGCTCGGCGAAGTACTGGACCATGTCGTTGCGTTCGGGTTCCCCGTGTACCAGCACGTCCAGGCCGAGCCGGGTCTGCTCCTGGACGACCCGGGCGACCTCGGCGCGCATCGCCGCGGTGTAGGCGTCGGCGCTGATGCGACCGGCCCGCAGGTCGGCGCGATCACGGCGCAACATCGGCGTCTGCGGGAAGGAACCGATCGTGGTCGTCGGCAGCGCAGGCAGGCCGAAGCGGTCGGCCTGCAGGCCCCGCCGGGAGGCGCGGTCCCCGGTATCGGCGAGGTCGGCGGAACGGGCGAGGTCCCCGGAACGGGCGAGGTCGGCGGAACGGGCGAGGTCGGCCGCGGTGACCGCGGCCGTGCGCGCCCGGACGGCCGGGTCGCGGACCAGCGGGGAGTCCGCGCGGTCCGCGATCAGCGCCCGGTCGGCCGTCAGCTCCGCGGCGATCGCGTCCCGACCGTCGCCCAGACCGCGGGCCAGGACCGCGAGCTCGCGCAGCTTCTGCTGCGCGAAGGCGAGCCAGGACCGCACCCGCGGATCCATCGCCGTCTCCAGGTCGGCGTCCAACGGCACATGCAGCAGGGAACAGGACGCGCCGACGTCGACGCGGCCGGCCAGCCCCGTGAGGTCCTCACACGTCCGTAGTGCCGCGGACAGGTCCGTGCGCCAGACGTTGCGCCCGTCGACCACGCCGGCGACCACCCGGCGCCCGGGCAACCCGCCGATGTCGGCGATCAGGTCCAGGTCCGCAGCGGCCGGCCCGGTCAGGTCCAGGGCGAAGCCGTCGACCCCTGTGTCGGCCAGGACGGGCATCGCCGCGCCGAGGTCACCGAAGTAGGAGGCGACCAGCAGCCGCGGCCGGCCCGTCGCGGCCGTGAGCGTCCGGTAGGCACGGTCCGCGGCGGCCAGGACCGCCGGCGGGCAGTCCAGGACCAACGCCGGCTCGTCCAGCTGCACCTCGGCGGCCCCCGCGGCACGCAGTCGCGCCAGCAGGTCCGCGTACAGCGGCAGGACCGCGTCCAGCAGGTCCAGGGGGGCGAACCCGGCGGGCACGCCGGGCGCGATCTTGGACCGCAGCAGGAAGGTGACCGGTCCGACGAGCACCGGACGTGCGTCCAGGCCGAGCCCGCGGGCCTCGGCGAGCTCGGTGAGCGGCTTGGTCGGGTCCAGGGCGAACGGGGTGTCCGGCGACAGTTCGGGCACCAGCTGGTGGTAGTTGGTGTCGAACCACTTCGTCATCTCCAGGGGGGCGGCCGCCGACGTACCGCGCGCCATCGCGAAGTAGCGGTCCAACCGGCCCGCCTCGTCCGCCACCTCAGGTACCGCCGCGACGTGCCGGGGCGGGACCGCACCCAGCAGGACAGCCGCGTCCAGCACGTGGTCGTAGAGGGAGAAGTCGTTCACCGGCACCTGGTCGATACCCGCGTCACGCAGCATCGCCAACCTCGCCACCCGCAGCTGTCCCGCGGTCACCCGCACGTGTTCGGCGCCGGCGCGGCCCGCCCAATAGTCCTCGACCACCCGCTTGAGCTCGCGGTGCGGGCCCTGCCGCGGCAGGCCCGACACGGTCGCCATCGGTCGAGCACCCGGCGCGGCGGTCGGGCCGGGCCTGCTGGTCGCCGCGCCGGGCACCGTGGTCATGACGTCTCCTCCGATCGGGGGATCAGGTTCGGCAGCGGCGGGGGACAACACCGCGCCGCCCGGTCCGGTGCAGCGTCGAGCGGGTCGAGGTGGGGGCACAACGAGATCCCGGTCAGCCATTCTCATCCGAGGGCTGCTCGGCCGGCCGGCCTCTGGCGTCGTTCACCGCGAAAGGGTTGCTTCCGATTACCGCGTACGGCAACCGCGACGGGCACGCCACCACGACCGCCTCTCCGGCGTCCCAGCAGAGATCGCGCGATGCCCAGCCCAGCTCATCATCCTGCCGCGACGCTACAGGCGAGGGCTGACCCCTACGGGAGTGGGCCGTTCGGACCGTGCACCGACCCGGCCTGAGTCGCGTGGATAGGCCAGTTCTCCATCACCTGCCCGGCTGAGGCGTCGGTCAGCTGGGCCGATCGCGTCCAGTGACCGACCGAGTGTGTCCCGGACGCGAGTCGCCTCGGTGGAGACGGTCCGGGTCACCGGCTCGGGCAGGACCCGGCGATTGCAGGGACGGGTCCGTCCTCGTCGACCTGGAGCCGGAGAGCCCCGGCCGCTGCCTGCAGTTGTCGAGTGATCGACCCGAGGTGGGGTGGTCTCCAAGTCGACCAGCTCAACCGCGAGGGAGGCTGCGGTCGTCAGCTCACTGCCCGGGTCCGCCACGACGGAGGGCTCACTGGCTGTGTCAACTCCATCTGGCCCCACGGTGACGGCTTGATCTGGCCCCACCTTGCCCGGGGCGCCTGGAGTCAGTGACTCGTGGTGAAGATGGTGTGGGCCTCTTTGAGGCCGTAGAAGACGATG
>JAABUQ010000182.1_pt1 | contig 136905 bp, 97 predicted proteins | sample 5560001 | NCBI WGS metagenome assembly JAABUQ01 (sample SAMN10711888, study PRJNA513371) | rock metagenome | isolation source: Antarctica rocks | place: Antarctica: Victoria Land, Finger Mt nord | collected 2015-12-18
TCCCCTGTTGTTGTTAACTCTGCCGTAGGAATTCCACTTCATGCCAACGCTCTATATGTAACGAAGAACGGCCTGGAGACACTTCGCATGGAAGGTACATCTCGTTGCGCATCCCGTGGGGAGACCCCCCATCATGTGAGTCGGTGTCTACCAGTGAGTGAAGACGAGACCCATCAGAGCCGATAAGCTCTGCATACTGCTGACGTTCTGTTTGCCCTTTGGGCAAGCGTGACTCTTCAATTCTGTAGCTGTAGCGATCAAACCATGAGGGATCGGCATGTTCGCTGAGCCATTCGGGAGCCGCACTCGCGAGAGCATTCAACGTTGCACGCAGAGTCTCTCCGACACTTTCCAGTCGGTTGAGGGTACGAATGGCAGCGAGCACATGGGTAGAATCTGTTCGCTGCTTCCCACGAGCTTTGAGAAGTCCTTGCGCCTTGAAATGCTCCAACATGCCTTCCAGCAACAGCATTTCTGCTGAGCCTACAAGCAAGCGCGACCGAAATTTTGAGAGGACCGAGAAATCGAAGCCTGGATCAGCTAACTCCAAGCCTAATGCATACTTCCAGTCGATTCGTGTACGAACGGCCTCTGCTGCTTGCCGGTCAGAAAGACCTTCGAGAAACTGGAACACACAAACAAGAGCGATTTGCCACGGGGCTTCAGCAGGGCGGCCTCGCTCGGAAAAGAGGGCTGCAAAGACATGATCCTCGTAGAGGGTTCCGAGTTGATCTCGCATAGTCAGATACGTATTGCTACGAGGCAGGGCTGCGCGTGCTACGCATGCCGTTTCCTCGGGAATTGGAGGAATTGCTTGAGGATGCATCGACATAGAACTCTCCTTCTGATAGAGATTATATTCGTTCTTCTCCAGTCTCTATCGTAGCAAATTTCTGTCGGATTTGCACTCCGAGCAATTAAGCAACAGTATCCGTTAATACTCAAGGGCCTGGAGCACTTCCCAATCAAGTAGAGAAGGAGTAAATCTCTTGTGATCTTTTTGCTGTTCATGCCCGCTACTCTGCCCCTGACGACAGCTTACGTAGCGCTACCCCTCCTTATAATAACTTGTAACTACATGGTACTGTATAGATAGCAATATTAGTGAAATGAAGCCATTATTTTCTGTGGAGGTAGATATCTATGTCTGTCAGTACACCTCAGGGTTCACCACAATTTCCTACGGTGTCTAGTAGCATTCCAGCTTCAACAAAAGAAGCTATGGATGAGGCTATACAAGTGTTGCAGGAACATAAGCAAGCATGGGTTATATTTACTGTTCGCGAGCGTATTGTACTTATAGATGAACTTATAAAAGATTTTGTAGCTATTAGCCCACGTTGGGTTGCGGCAGGTGTAAAAGCAAAGGGTGTTCCTGAGGATACTCCTGGTGAAGAATGGTTAGCGGGTACGTTCCCAGTTGTCAAAAATCTGCGTCAGTTGCGCCAGTCACTGGTAGATATCGAAACCGATGGGCATCCTAAAATTCCTGGTGCAGTCAAGACGCTTCCAAATGGGCAAGTGGTCGCGCCTGTGTTTCCCCTCACCACCTATGATCGCATCTTCTTTAGTGGTGTTACAGCAGAAGTATGGATGGAGCCAGGCGTAACCGCAGAAGAGCTTCCTAAAACGCAGGCAGTAGTGTATCGAGACACTACGCACGAAGGCAAAGTTGCGTTAGTTCTAGGCGCGGGCAATGTCGCAAGTATTGGACCAATGGATATCTTCTATAAGCTTTTTGTCGAAGATCAAGTCGCGCTCATCAAGGTGAATCCGGTGAACGCGTATCTTGGACCACTTATGGAAGAGGCATTTCGCGCGTTGATCGAGAAAGGTTTTCTACGCATTACCTACGGTGGCGCGGCTGAAGGTGCCTATCTATGTAACCACGCAGGTATCGACGAGATTCATATTACAGGTTCCGATAAGACATTTGATGCCATTGTCTTTGGCACCGGAAGCGAAGGTGCAACACGTAAAGCGCAAAATAAGCCGGTACTGACGAAGCGTATTACAGGTGAGCTAGGCAATGTGAGTCCGGTGATCGTTGTTCCAGGCCCGTGGAGCAAAAGTGATCTGGCGTATCAAGCTGAACATATTGCGTCGATGCTTACAAATAACGCAGGCTTCAACTGTAATGCAACGCGCGTTGTGATTGAGCATGAAACGTGGGAACAGCGCAGTCAGCTTCTACAACAGACAAGGGACGTACTACAAAAGGTTCCAACTCGTGTCTCTTATTATCCTGGAGCGCAAGACCGTCAGAAGATGTTTGTTGCACAACATCCAGATGCGGAACAAATTGGAATGGCAAACGAGCGGGAATTGCCGTGGACGCTGATTACCGATGTAGATGCACATGATACGCATGACGTTTGTTTCACGACAGAAGCGTTCTGCGGTCTCTTTGCTGAAACAACACTCGAAGCGGCATCTGTCGTCGAATACATTGATAAAGCGGTTGCATTTGCGAATGAAAGCCTGTGGGGTACATTAAACGCAACGATTCTTGTACATCCAACGTCGCTTAAAGACCCAGCAATCGCTGCCGCTGTGGAACGGGCGGTTGCCAACCTGCGTTATGGCTCCATTGGTGTGAACTATTGGGCAGGAACAAGTTTCGCACTCTGCTCAACCACCTGGGGAGCATTTCCAGGCCATAGTATTAACGACATCCAGTCTGGCAATGGAGTTGTGCATAACACGCTGATGTTCTCACGTCCACAAAAGAGTGTTCTAAGAGCACCATTCCGCAGCACACCGACACCACCGTGGTTTGCGACACGTGACAAAACGGCTGCAAAGGTCTTTCCAAAACTCGTGAACCTTGAGGCATTCCCATCACCCTGGAAAGTTCCATCGGTCCTGTGGTCAGCTATTGTCGGGTAGGTAGAGAGAACGAGAAACAGACAAAGCTGCAAATAGTAATTCGTTACTACTGTTTGCAGTTTTGTCTATCTAGTGCCATTGAATGTAACGAGATACTGCTATCCTTTAACAACAATCATGGGTTTGAGTCGTGCCACGAGTTTTGCCAGTCCCGCGTTATGCACAACATTGACCACCTGCTGGGCGTCCTTGTAGGCTTGCGGAGCCTCTTCGGGAAGCAGATTTTTGCTGTGCACACGCACAGTGACGCCTCTCGCATCTAAAAGCGCGATAAGTTCTTTTCCAGTAATCGACTTTTTCGCGGCGGTGCGGCTCTGGCGACGACCAGCTCCGTGACAGCAAGAGCCAAAGCTTTGTTCCATTGAGCCTTGCGCACCCACTAATACGAATGAGTAGCGTCCCATATCACCGGGAATGAGAACCGGTTGTCCCACCTCACGATATTTTTCAGGCAGCGCTGGATGGTTGGCTGGAAATGCACGCGTTGCCTCCTTACGATGCACACATACACGCTGCGTCTCGTCACCTATTGCATACTCCTCCATTTTGGCGATGTTGTGACACACATCATATACCATGGACATATCCTTTGGACGCGCCTTACGTCCAAAAACGGTTGAGAACGCTTGACGCACACCATGCATTAACAACTGACGGTTTGCCCACGCGAAATTTGCGCCACATGCCATTGCGGAAAGATATGCCTTGCCTACATCGGACTGCAACGGCAGGCATGCAAGTTGACGATCTACCAGTGTAAAGCCATAATCTTTTTGCTTGGACTCAGCAATCTGAATATAATCTTCAGCTATCTGATGCCCAAATCCTCTGCTTCCACAATGTATGCTGACCACAATCTGCCCAATTTGTCCGATACCAAGTGCTTTCGCCGCCTCAGTATCATAGATGTGCTCAACATACTGAACTTCACAAAAGTGATTACCAGAACCGAGGCTGCCCAACTGCTTGCTACCACGCTGAATAGCGTTTTTCATCACGGTATCGGGCTCGGCACCTAAAAGACAGCCACCTTCTTCGGTGACAGCAAGATCTTCGGCAAAGCCATACCCTTCCTCAATTGCCCAACCTGCACCACGTGTCATAACAGAACGCATCTCGCTTGCAGTAAGTTGGCGCATACCCTCGCCTCCAACTCCAGAAGGCAAATTGTCAAACAGTTCGTCAGCGAGTTTCTCAACTTTCCCACGCACTGCATCACGCAACAAATCGGTTGCCAATAACCGAACGCCGCAGTTGATATCGAAGCCAATGCCTCCAGGCGAGATCACACCGTACTCCGCATGCGTTGCCGCAACACCTCCAACAGGGAAGCCGTATCCCCAGTGTATGTCGGGCATTGCTAATGAATGCCCGACAATGCCAGGAAGGGTTGCGACATTTGCGACTTGCTGCAGAGCGTTATCGCTCAGTATTTGCTCTAATAACTCGTCGTCGGCATAGACCATACCAGGAACACGCATCTCCGTGTTGTAGCGCGTAGGAATGCGCCAACGGTTATTGTCTACACGCTCAAGGGGTATCTTTTCCTTTGCGTTAGCCATAGATATTTTATCCTCTTTTTGTGCTTTTAAGCATAAAGTACTCGTAATAGAGCACGTGTGATATGCAAAAATGCATACACAAATCCTGCATCATGAAAGCAGAAGCCAAACTGAATGCTATGCCTTGCACACTAAATGTCGAAGATGATACGAGCCTTATAACCATGTTCAGTAGCATTCACAGCAGCTTCATGCCAGGTAACAGCTTTAATGGCGCTGCTTAGCTCGTGTCGTTGTGAGTTGTATGTTTCGCCGAACGCTTGCGCGGTAAGTTGTGTCTCTGTAAGTGTGTCGATCTTGAATTCGCGGAAGAGTAGATAGTCTGTATCAAACAGCAGAATCAACTCGTTTAACCACCCAATGAGTAATGAGACAGTATCATGGCCTTTTACAGTAACTACCCGATTGGAAGTAATTTGTATCTGCTGTGGTGCAACCATCAAGCTTTCCATGCCTTGTGCTGCATGAATGAACAGTTCTACAAGCGTTGCGCCATAAGCATGAATGCCAATATCGGCGGTATGATCGAACACTTCATAGGGGACATTGTGCGACATTACGCAATACTACGTAGCGACGGTCTAGCGATACATAGGAGGAGTATCTGATGAAAGTACATGATTTGACCCTCGCTTTCTCTATTAGATCAGAGTAGTATTGAATACTTGTACATAATACCTAGCATTTTGCTATTTGTCAATGGCTTTAGCAGCGTGTTTGGGAAGTTGGTACACAAAGCCGGGACCGCCAATGAATATGCCGCCGTCAACATTGGTACAAAGACCATTCGCGTAGGTCCACGCTTCTGTCACATGCTTTGGCTGAATACCGCGCACAAAGTAGATGGGAGTATGGCCGTGAACAACTCGTGTGCCGCCAAAAAGATCGAGGAAGCGACGTAGAAATTCATTGCCACCAAGTCTATGACTAAAAGCACCACGACCTGCAAAATCTTCCAAGAGTTCTTCCCATGTCAACGTATCACTTCCACTCAGTATTCTCTTGAACACGGTATTGACTGCCTCAACGGAACCACCATACTTAATGTATAGCGAAGCATCGGCATGAACAAACAAGACGTCTCCAACAAGGGCCATAGGCGGTAATGCAGCAAGCCATTCCAGGTGTTGCAAAGTAAGCTTCTTCAGGTCTTTTGGGTTGCCGCCGTTTTGCTTCCACCTTGAAATGAAATTACTGCCAAGCCCTGTTGAGCGCCTACCGAAACGATAGGCTGCTAGCAACAATACTTCATGATTGCCCAAAAGCGCATGGACATGACCACCAACCACCTCGGCTTCACGCTGAAGGCGCATGACAAGGTCTATTACCGCAATACCATCTGGTCCTCGATCAAAGAAATCGCCAAGAAACCAGAGTGTTGCGCTACCAGCACACCAGGCAAGATTTGAGTTTATCAATTTCGCGTTCTGTAGCACCATGGTCAGTTTTTTGAACTGACCATGAATATCGCTGATTACGTAGCCAGGACTCTGCTCCGTATTTTTACTGTCTATGCGCGTGGTATCCACCTATATTGTCTTTGCTTCCTCTTTACGCGGACTACGAGTATGCGCCCAAAACTCTAGTAGATCGCTCTTCGTGACGATACCTTCTAGCATGGAACTACCCATAATTGCTACCGCGGACTGTCCACTTCCAAACAAGGTATATGCCTCACGCGCAGGAGCGTCAGCGTCAAGCTGCGCGAAAGGTGGTCCTTGCACCTCGCTAACCGGGATTGATGCAAGCGACTCGCCACTAGCAAGGCGACGAAGCAACAAGTCTTCAGTCAAGCTTCCGACCATATGCCCATGCTCTATAACAGGAGTCTGGCTAATACCATAGCGACGCAGCAGCTCAACAGCGTCAGCAACGGTATCGCCAGGAGTAACACTAACCACAAGCGGCATACTACGCGTGTTACTACGTCGATAGGTAAGGACATCGCGCAGTGTTGGTTGACTTGTCTCGGTCTGAACGAGCATATTATTTTCACGCATCCAGGTATCGTTAAACACTTTACTTAGATAGCCACGTCCCGTATCAGGAAGCAAGACAACGACAACATCATTGGGTGTTAATTGACGCGCATAGGTCAGTGCAGCCGCTAACGCAGTGCCACCAGAACCACCTGTAAGAATACCTTCTTCACGAGCAAGACGACGTGCCCAATAGAACGAGGTGCGATCATCGACCCGCACAAACTCATCAACGAGCGTGGGATCATAGTTATGCGGATAGGTATCCATCCCAATGCCCTCTACTTTATATGGCTTCGGTGTATCGCCAGAGTAGACAGAGCCAGGAGGATCGGCACCAATAACCTTGATATTTGGATTCTTTTCTTTGAGAAAACGCGCTGCACCGGAAATCGTGCCACCAGTACCAATACCCGCCACAAATGTTGTGATACGGCCAGCAGTATCGCGCCATATTTCTGGGCCAGTCGTCGCATAATGCGTTGCTGGATTAGCAGGATTCGCGTACTGATCGGGACATATTGCGCCTGGAATTTCATCAGCTAGTCGATGAGCAACATTTTTGTAATATTCGGGCGAGTTGTGATCGACACTACCAGGGCAAATAACGACCTCAGCACCGTAGGCTCGCAGCAGACTACGCTTCTCTTCACTCGCCTTATCGGTCATCACAAAAATGCAGTGATAGCCCTTGATCGCAGCTACTATCGCTAATCCATGACCTGTATTGCCACTTGTTGGCTCAACAATCGTCCCACCTGGTCGTAACAAGCCCTGTTTCTCACAAAAGTCAATCATTGCAGGACCAATACGATCCTTTACACTTCCACCCGGATTAAACATTTCCATTTTCGCCAATACAAGCGGTGCAATATCGCTTGCTACACGATGTAGACGCACGAGTGGAGTGTTGCCTATTGCCTCTATAACAGAGTCATAGTAATGCATATCGCTCATCGGAGGCTCGATCTTCTCTTGCACTTTACTCTTCCCTATAGACACACTGTGCTTACAGTGTTTTCTTTTTGCTTGCTTCAAACATACCCTGCTCATAGTATAACACAGGGCTATGACATTGAGCCCTTATCCCCGATAATAACGATCTTGATGCCGCTATTGACAGCGGGAAAGTGATCCGCCTGAAAGGGAAGATGTATTTGCACACTTGCTACCCCCTCTTGCGTATTGAGATAAGCAAGAGCGGCAGCAGATGTTGCACCCTTTATTACCTGACGCCACTGGCTTTTTTGCTCACTAGAAAAAACATATACCCACGTACCATGAACCGCTACATTCAAGTATACAAGGCCATCTTTTCCATGCACATCTACATGTGGAGGCGCGATAGATACTGTTCCCTGTAGTTGGTACTTGGAGCCAAGTGCTGAAGCTTGCTTCTCCAAAAGCTGTACTGCTACAGCATTCATCACATTTCTGCTATAGGAAATACTACGTCCTATAACATTCACCTGCACTTGTACCTGATCTACCTGCGACCCTACGGTGTCACTAGAAGTGACTGTTGTAGTATAGATAGGTTCGCCCGCCGTAGTTTCATCCTTTGGAAGTTGGAGGTGCAACTTTTGTGCTACCTGTTGTTGAAGCTTTAGTTGCAACGTATTTTGTACGTTGTCCAGGTCAGTTTGTGCAACTATATGAAGTACTTGCGCATCAACACCGCCGGAAAAGGCATCATTGTTGCGTGCCAAGACTCCATTGCCACAGCAGGTACCATCAAGTGTATGGGCTGCAATATTTCCATTCACACCCTCTTTGACAGCAACTGCTGTGCCTGTAGCCTTCCCATCCTTCCCATCCTGACGAGGAGGAACAGGGACAGCTTGTATCAACTGTATATGGATGCCTGAGGACGCTGTTAGCATACTAGGATTTATAACGACTTGCCTATTTCCGCTATTAGAAAATTCCACGAGGCCGTGTGCCTGTACTCCAGCAATCGACTTCGTACCTGTCGTTTGCACAGTGTGACCATCGCTTGCTGCACTTTGTAGAATATGGTCAGGAATTGTACGTGTTATCAAATTTGGCACTGTTGTTTTTGGTGAAGCAGTTAATACATACGATGCTTGTAACGTCTTCGCTTGTGGAGTAACGAAGATAGTGGCAACCGGTGGCGTTCCAAAGAGAGGAAAGCCCGACGGAAAAAAGCTTATGCCCAGAACATGTGGCATGAGCAATAAGAGTACCAATACGATTGGAACTACCATTGTTGCGAAAAGTAGCACACTTATGCCCCGACGTTTATGCCCTGGTAAAGGCGGTTCTTCTGTGATACGTTGTTTCTCTTTTGGATTTTTGAGTGTGTCTTCTGTGATGCGCGGCTTGTCTTGTCGTTCGCGCTGCTCACGAACCTGCATAGCAGAAGGGCTATGACGCATACGACGCGGCGTTTCAAGTGGTACAGGAAGCGGCATTGGTACAGGCGCTAAAAATTCTTGACGCTGTACATGCTCCGAGCGTTTCAGGGCAGGCTGGGGCATGTATTCGACTTCTATAGGAGGTACATCTTCAACAACCTCGATGGGACCTTTGACTGCATCTAAGAATGCTTCGCGCAACTCAGCGATAGTGCGGAAACGATCCTCGCTGCGTTTTGCCATAGCAGTACGTACCACCTCGCCCAACTCGTAAGGAATGGAGGCATCAGAATCACATGGAGATGGTATTGGTGCATATAAATGCATTTGAATGATACGTACATCATCCTCATCGTTATATGGAAATTCACCTGTAAGCATTTGATACAATAAAACGCCCATTGCGTAAATGTCAGTTGAGGAAGTAATAATACCGCGCGTCTGTTCTGGTGCCATGTAATGTGGTGTGCCAGGAACTTGATCGAGTGGAATTTGCTTGCCAGTTTGCTCTAATTCTGCCTTACGTGAGTTACGTACTAGACCAAAATCGGCAAGATAGACGTAGGGCGCACCACTACGACGTTGTTCTAGCAATACATTCGATGCTTTAATGTCACGGTGAATTAAGCCAGCATCGTGGGCATACTCTACAGCATCGAGCAATTGTTGATAAATCGCAGCCACCTCTGCTAAAGGCGGAAGGCTGCGACGTAAATAACTTGTAAGCGTACCTCCATCAATAAAGGGCATCACAAGAAAGAGCATGCCTTGCTCTTCGCCAAATTCAATTAACGGGAGAATATGAGGATGATGGAGACGTGCTACTGTTTGAGCCTCACGAGCAAAGCGGCGGCGCATCTCACGATCTGTCGCGTAGTCCCCAAGGATAACCTTGATGGCTACGCGACGGTCGAATGCAGTGCGTTGTTTCCCTTCGTAGACAGCCCCCATACCACCGACACGAATACGGCGGATAACCTCATAATTGCCGAGCTGCTCGCCTTCCAAAGACAGCATTACCTCTGTCTACCTTTCCCTAGTTACCACTCATGCCAAGCCCAGACTGCGTTGTTGGCGTTACTCCAGGACCAGTCACTGTTGGGGTAGCATTTGAACCACCCGAAGTTCCTCCTCCACCAGACAAGCCCGTTACTGGCTGTATCACAAACTTGATATCATCAGGGTTTGTCGAAAGAGTTCCAGTGCCAGGATTAAGAGATGCGTCGGCAACACCTTTTTGGCTTTTGAGAATTGTTGCTGCGTCTGACGCTTTTTTTCCTACAATAAGTCTCTTTAACTCTAGTTGTCTTGCTGGCGTGAATTGATACACCCAAATTCCTTTCGCACTGACGAGCAAATTCACAATACCGTTAGTCACGCTCTGCACCTTAGCTTGTGTGACTACATTCCCGGCCAGTGCATAATCTGTGCCATAGTCGTTTGTCGCCTTTGCTTTAAGCAGGTTCGTCACCAGCGCCAACGTCCCTTTCTCATCGTAGACTTGAGCCTGACACGTCACCTTGACCGTCACGGTAACGTTAGACGCTTTATCTCCTGCATTATGATCTGATACTGCCGTGGGTGAGCAGGTCGTAGCACCAGCCGTTTGCTCATTGGAACGGATTTGTGACTTTAAGGCACTCTCCGCTTCGCTCAACAGCGAGGGCTGCAAGGCATTGATAGCTCCCTGAATATCGCCTGCTTGCACAAAGGTGTAGTTTTGTGCGTCTTGCCCACCAATAAATACTCCATTAATAGCTGCGATACCAGTCGCACAGCACGCACCATTATAAGCTTTAAAAGCAATATTACCAGCAGAACCAACTGTGATAGCATGAGCATTAACTGTTATAGAACCCGTTAATGGCAGATTTGCAGCAGGGACAGTAGCATTAACATTATTCGTAAACTTCACGCCATTAGGAAGCGTAAAGACGGTAACACCAACAGTTACTGAGTTTGGCAAAGAATTATAAAAGGTTATTGTGCCAGTTGCGGCCCTAGCCGGTGTTTGTCTTACACCAGTCGCACTTATAGTCTTCGATTGCGATGCTGAACTGACGGTCACGACACGCGCAAGCACTTCTTGCTTTGTAGCATCGGGATTACTCTGAACACCGCGGATGAGGTAGTTATTATTCTCCGTTTTGGTATCTGGAACAATAGTTACGGTTGTCGTTGACGCAAGACTTGGTATTGCACTCTTTAGTGGCGCAAATAGGTTTGGTGCTGAAAGCGCTATACCGCCGACGACAGCGGTGGTAAGGATAAGCAGGGCAGCAAGCGCAACAAGTAATGCACTTCGCTTAGGTCTCCCAGCGCCACCTCCACCGCCGCCCGCACTCGCTCGCGGCGGTGGCGCACTGCCAACACCGGCGGTACGTGCTAACGATGTAGCGGCCATGCCACCTGCCACTCCTGCACCAACAGCAGCCACTTTACCACTATTGCGCTGCTTTCCTGCACGTGGGGCGGGTACAGTTTGTGTCTCAGGTTTAGCAATAGGAGCAGCAAGCGCGGCGGCTGTTTCTTTCGCCACAGGCAACTTGACCGTTGGTTTAACACGGGTAGGAGAGAGTAAAATAATACCGGAAACATCGTCATCGTTTTCATCTTCAGCATGATGACCATTATTGCCGTTTTGTGCTACAGACTCAGGAACTGGTACGGTACGTGCTTCTGCAGCAGGTGCTAATGCATGCCAATCGTCTTTAGATGCATTTGGCAACTCTTTTTCTTTTAATGGAGCACTATGACCATCCGTTGCTACAGTCGTAGGTTCGACCTGTGCTCCTCCTAAAACAAGAGGAACAACATGCTCGTTATGTGACACCGGGACTTCTTCGCCAGATAATGGGGCGATAAAGGACGCAGCTTCAACCACACCAGGATTTGCTGCTTCATCTGATGGAGCAGCAGCTTTTTGTTTGGTGCCAAAAAACCAACCTTTTTTATTTTCTGGCTGGCTGGGTTGTTTCTCATCTTTCAGAGCCTTCGCGAAACTTTCCAATGTTGAATACACTGGAAAGTTTCGCTGCCGCGCGAACGCTGCTGGACCAGGACCTCCTGGCGCAATAAAAACAATCTGTGTTTGTAACTTGCCACGCAAGCTTTTTAAATCGTCGAAATCACCTGGACGCTGAAATGACTTGTTCTGGTCGGGTAAAACAACCGCAACCTGTCTACGCCCAAGCTTTTCCTGTGTTAATATGGCCGCTAAGACACTTTTCTTATCATCATTAGGAGATACATAAATAACACCTATACTCGCGTTGCGCGGATCATTGAGTCCAAGTACATCTGTGCCATTCCCTTGTTTCATACTGGCGCCCCTTTTATCCCGATATTGAGTAGTAATTTATTAGTGCTGATGGCATTCATTTTACACTATGTTCGGGCAATCTTAAAGGTTTTTACTATCAATCTTTTGTAATAAACGAAAAACTGGTATTTTACGCATCTTTACTATTGAGGAACAAGATATTGTAGTACTTCTATACTTAATATAGCGAATTTTCAAGAGGAAAAAACGAGATGAGTGTAGATTGACATCATCAATCTACACTCATCTCGTTTTTTCCTCTTATTATTTACCAAGGTTTACTAACCCGTACTCTTCCAGGGCTTTCCTGCTGATCATCATTGTCATAAAATGCATTCTCCTTTGGGCATTCCCCTGAATCACGTCACTAACAACAGCTATGGTGCAGTTCCTCTTTCTTAGAGTATACCGTAACGCGTCCACGCCCTAACACAGGTTAGTCTAGCGGACTTTAGCGAGCATCGCAACCCGAACAACAAGAACGAGTATAGCACAAAAAGCGAGGCATAGAACAACAGACAGCGGAGAGAGTTATGCCTTCCCCGTTGTCTGTTGTTCTATGCCTAAACATTTTTTCAGGAAATCGAGACAGGATGTTTCATGTATCGTCCGACAAAGAGGCGCAGATAGCCACCATCGTCGTCAGCATATGCACTTTTATGAGTATTGCATTTGTTACACTCATAACTTGAAATTGGGTCTGGATTGGTCACACCGTCTTTCTTTGCATCAGTGTTCATAGTTCCACCATTGCCTGGACCAAAGAGTACAGCAATCACACCAGCAGCCACGAAACTGACAACGTTTCCTAGAATATATTCCGCGCGATTATCTTGATAGTGCCCTGGAGTGTTATTCATGGTATCGAAGTATTGGTTACCCATTGGCACCTGCCACATTACTACGCGATGATGTGTAGCATTGCTCAAACCACTAATAAATGTCAGGTAGCGCGAGAAATTCGGAAAGGTCTTGTTACTGCGATCCCACCAGGAACGTCCCCCTGGCTGGGCAGAGTCAAAATCAGCAACGTCGCTAGAAAGCACATCCCAGTTTGAGACACCATGGGGAATGCCAACAAAACCCGCACTATTCAAAAAGTTCGCTTCGTGCCGCACCATTCCTGCGACATCTAACGAGGGACGTGTATCCGTTGCAATATCAGCGTTGGAAGCCCAGGGTGAGGCGTGCAATGCCAAAATTGCATTACGTGCATATTTATCGCGCATATGGAGAAGTGTCCAGGCAAACCCCTGTACCGTATTAGGAAAACCAGTAGCATCAGCATAGCCAGAGGAACTTACGCTTGCCCTTACAGTTGCAGCATTGTTTGTACCATTAGAAGCATTTTGTAGAAATCCCCATAGGTCCGGTTCAACGATTACTAATGTTGGTTTCCCAAACGCTCCAATCTTTTGCAGCATAAGTGACCAGTTGGCATAATAAGCATACATTGTGCTAGGACTAGCAATATTTGCAGTGTCTTGCGTAAGATTGTTTGCTCCACAAGCACTACCAGGATGAGGGCCGTTACTTATGCACAATTCGTAGTAAACAAATGTAGGTATGTAGCCATGCTGCGCATTCTCTAGCATATAAGAGGTTGCGAACTGTCCATCAGGTTGATTCCATTTCTCCCACCCGTGGCCGGTGTTAACACCACCAGTTAAGTATTGATAGCGAAAGGCAAACGCCGCACCATTGGTAGCGCGCATATTGTCTAAAGTATTCGTACTCCCTGGACCACTCATAACTCCAAAGCTCAGGTAGGAAGGAAAGGCAGAAGGAATCGACCTAGTAGGAGTGTCAATTGGTCGCCTCCCCACAGCATTGCCTTGTCTGGATACTGTTCCAGGCGTAACACCTACTGTCGCTTGCAATTTGTAAAATGTCCGATGCCTCACACCTTGTGCCATAGTGTTCTGGTCTATAGAGGCAAAGAGAAGAATCCCTAAGTGTAGGAAGAGAAGAAAAATTCCTACGTACCGTCTCGTTTTGAATAAATACATGTATCCCCCAGTGAAAAGCTATTTTTCTCCGCGCATAGTATGTATCATCGTCTACTATCTGTTTTTATGCAGAGGAACAACGGAGGAATAACTGAGGGCTACATGTGTATTTATTTTTCTTCTAACGCACGAACATATGCAACAAACTGATCGCCACGGTCAAACTCGTTGAGAAACATGCCGAAGCTGGTAAAGCCCGGCGAGAAGAGAAGCACATCACCCGGGTGCGTCAAGGTTACCGCGGCATCCATAGCAGCTTTGAACGTGTCAAAGACACCACGAACCGGTGAGTCTTTTCCTTGCTTCCGCGCTTCAGTGGAGATAGCGGGAAGCAGTTCATCGGTACCACTGCCTGGAAGGAACACGACATCCCGACAACGCCGCACAATAGTTGCAGGCCACTGCTCCAGGGGAAGGTGTTTCGTATTGCCACCTGCCACAAGCACAATCGGCGCATCAAATGCCTCTAAGCCTACGCGTCCGGCTACAGGAGTGGTACTTGTGCTGTCATTGATGTAGCGTACACCGCGTACAACGCGTACTTCGTCAAGACGATGAGAAACACTCTTAAAACTTCGCACTGTTTGCTGAATAATTGTATCAGAGACTCCAAGAAGGCGTGCAGTTGTTGTAGCTAAGAGAATATTCTCAAGGTTATGCTTTCCAGCCAGCGGTGTTTCAGTAAACGTAAACGGCTCAATAGAGTCAGAACCACGCGCGAAACTTCCACTCCGCTGAATGCTGGTAAACCAGGTAGTACCAGGCGACTCTTCTCCAAAACGACGTGTCCAGGGATTATCATAATTGAACACAGCTAGATCAGCAGAGGATTGATGACGAAATATGTTTGCTTTTGCCTCTGCATACTCTTCCATACTCTTGTACGTATTCAGGTGGTCGGGATAGATGTTCGTCATGACGGCGACTGCTGGACTCACCTTATGTGGCGCAAGACCTTCCAACTGCCAGCTTGAAAGCTCTAGCACAACTTGTGTAGTTGCAGTAATGTGTGGGAGAAGTGAGAGTGTTTCAACACCTGCAACGTTTCCACCAAGTATCGTTGGTGCCCCACTGTTACGCAGTATTTCGTAGAGTAGTGTTGTTGTGGTTGTCTTGCCACGTGTACCAGTGATACCGATAATATGACCGGGGCAGGCCAGAAAGAAGAGCATGATTTCCATCTCGATTTGCGCCCCATGTTCTTGTGCAAGACGTAAATAAGGAGAGGTATGAGGTACGCCTGGGTTACGAATAACTACTTCAGCCCAAAGAAAATCTTCCTCACGATGCCTTCCCAAAACAAACTCTATCGGCAAACCCGCGAGTGCCTGGACACTAGGTGCCAGCACCTCTGGCGATTTCATATCTGTCACGCGCACTATCGCTCCTTGTTGAGCAGCATAGCGGGCTGCCGCCATGCCTGAGCCTTGTAACCCTAGCCCCATCACCAAAACACGTTTCCCTCGCAAATCCATAGTGGAATCCTCTTCTCACGAAAATACTTCGTCAACAACGCAATGCCAACATCATAGCAGAATCACGCAGAGGATACAATTTCAAACAGGCCTGGAAAAGAGACAGCAATCTCAAAAAACGTAGTATAATAAGAGAAGCACATACTTCCCTTGCAGTATGCCTATCATGCTCGTTACAATTATGTCCCTATCGAAAAATAGACGTGGTGGTCGGTGAAAAAATCACGTATGCTCTTCTATATAAGGAAACGTGAGAGGTTATAGAGACCTTGTGTCTCTACGGATATTAGAAAACATATATGAAACAAGGGCAAACAGAACAAATTGAAGCTCTTCTAGGATGCCTATCTGTCGGCATAGCTGTTCTTGATAGTGCTACCCTACGCATTCTTTATCTCAACTCGTACTTACATACTCAACTTGAGAAGTACTGGCACCTTCAGGATGTGCTAGAACGAAGGATTGACGAACTCGTACCAGAAGAGGTACGGAAGAGCGTGCTTATCTGCCTGCAGCGTGTTGCCTCGACAGGAGAAAGTGTTGAGTATGCGGAATTTCCCTACGAAGGCTTCTTGCAAACAAGGGGAAGAACGTATTGGCGTCTGACTATTAAGAAGGCAGGCACAACGTTGAACTTTCCTGATACACTCCTTATTAGAGTTGAGGATGTAACGGAGACAGTGCGCTCACGCCTTCATCTGCATGCAATTCAATATGTCTCCTCCGCTATCGTAGGTGCCTATGCCCTCCCGCTTGTACTTGATCGTATTCTGCATTCAGTACAGGAGATGATTGGCGCAACAAGATGCGCTATTCTTCTCATCGAACATTCAATTTCTGGCTCTGACGAAGCAAGGCATACGTCCTCTGAAACGGTACGGAGAGCTACAATTGCAGCACAGCAAGGCGTCCACGTTTCATCACAAGATTGGCGTCCAACGATAAGCGAACGTCTTCTGCTTGGTCGTGTTGAGCAAGAACGTCATACACTCGTTATTACCGATACAGCAGCATTGTCAAACCTAGACCTGCCCTTTCTTGACGATCATGGCACACCACGTCCACCGGGTTCGGTTCTCTGTATTCCTATTTTCGAGCCGTATGTCTCAAGAGAGAATTCAGCAACTCTCTCTGCTCTCCGTAAAGAAACGGGAAGTAAGAAAGCTGTGCTGGGTAGTATCGAAGTATATCATCGCAGGGCAAGAGACTTTGCCCCAGAAGAGGTTGAACTCTTAGAGCAGTTTGCGCAGCAGGCCGGGCTAGCAATACAAAACGCGCGTCTCTTCCGCAATATTAGTCAACTAGCACGAGCGAAACGCCGGAGCGCTCATCAACGCGAGTATGTGATGCAAGCGATTCCTGATGGAGTCATTATCTTTGATCCTCGCTGGCGTATCGCAGAAACAAATCAGGCAATACGAACACTACTCGGCTGGAATAGCAATATCATTGGACAAACAGTCACACAAGCATTTCACCAAAGCAATGTTAGCTTTTACTATGATATTACGCATCTAACAGACCCCATACCGGAGCTTGAGCGGCGAGCATACGCGGGATTGATAGACGAGTTCAAAATGGTCGGTGCAAACGGTCAAGCATATACCATTCGTTGCACGTATACTCCTATCCGTGATGACCTGGGCGATACGTTCGCCTTCGTGGTTATCTATCACGATGTTACAGAGCAAACAGTAGCTCGTGAGCGCATTGAAGCAAAAGTTATTGAGCGCACAAAGGAACTCGCTCAACGCAATGAGGCCCTCCAACTTGCACAAGTGGCTCAGGAAATGGAACGCGCACGACTAGAACTTCTTTTAGAGCGTCTACCATCGGGTGTACTCCTTGTTTCAGCTATAGATAGCTCAATCACAATCATCAACCAGCGTGCCGTACAACTGTTACAACGTGCAGGTGTTCCTTTAGAACCTTTAGATAAGTCAGATCAAGCAATGCTACACGCAATCGGAATGAACATCGAACATCTCTTACGACCATTATCTATATATGGAGCATCTGGCTCGCGTATACGTTACGAGGAACAGCCTCTCAGTCTCGCGCTGAGAGATGGGAAAGCGAACGAAGCAGAATTGCACATGCAAGATGCAGATGGTCAGATAATGTACTTATTTGCAAGTGCAGCCCCTCTACGTAGAGCCGATGGAACAATCACTAGTGCAGTGCTTGTCTACAACGAAATTACTACGATCAAGGCGTTAGAAAGAGCACGAGAAGATTTTTTCACAACCATGGCTCATGAACTCAAGACACCTCTTGCCAACATTCGTGCTCATCTTAGCGCGTTACTTGCGAACGATTTACAATGGTCAATTGAGGAACAACATACCTCTTTACTGACAGCAGACGAACAGGTAGGGCGTCTTGTAAGCATGATTAACCAGGTTCTTGATGCTTCACGTGTTGAAGCAGGAGCACTTCGTCTCAAACTTGAAGCTGTGCTGTTACCAGAATTATTTGAAGACCTGGAAGAACGCCTGGAAGCTCTTATTGCCTCTTCAAAAAGATACTTGCGCATTGTGTACCCAGGTACGTTGCCAGCAGTACGAGCAGACTACGAACTTATTATGCGTGTCCTCATAAATCTGCTCAGTAACGCATTTCGGTATGCACCCGAAGGTGATAGCGTTTTACTTGAGGCCGAACTAGCCTTTGATGCGCAAGATATACATCGTATACACCCTATTGGGGTAACATTGTGCGTCAGTGATAAAGGGCAGGGCATACCACAAGAGCAACAGAAGTTGCTTTTTACACGCTTTAGTACCTTTGCCGCGATGAGTAGACCAGATAGTGATTCCTCTAGCCGATTGCACAAAGAGCAACGGCAGGAGGCGATTCGTTGGAGTCCTACAACTGGTCTTGGTCTCTACATTAGTCGTGGTATCGTTGAGGCACATGCGAGCAAGCTGACACTTACAAGCAAGCCTGGACAAGCAACGCGTTTTTCATTCACACTACCAGTCTATGAGGATATACAAGAAAACATACGTGAGAGCAATGCACACAGTAACAGATAGGGAAAAGGAATGTCTACTAACGATAAAAAAGTTCGTATTCTTTGTGTCGAAGACGACCCACAAATGCGTGCCTTCTTATTGGTTCAACTGAAGGCAAGAGGTTTTCATGTACAAGCTGTCAGTGACGGCGCACAAGCAATCGATCTCGCGGCTATGTTTCAGCCACAACTTGTACTTCTTGATCTTACACTTCCTTCGTTGGATGGACTAACTTTTCTGCGCCGTCTTCGCGAATGGAGCAACACTCCTGTTATTATTCTGTCCGCTCACGACGAAGAGCCGATAAAGATTAAAGCGCTTGATCTGGGAGCAGATGATTATTTGACGAAACCGTTCAGTTTGAATGAGCTACTCGCGCGTGTTCGCGTGGCGTTACGTCGCTCAGAAGCGATGATGCGTCTATCCGCGAATGGTACAGAAAGAGATAAACCACGTTATAATAGCGGTGGCGAGAATGGCTTGATCGTTGATTATGCCCATCGTATTGTTCAATCAGGTGGAAAAAATGTTCACTTGACACCAACTGAATACGAACTTCTTTGTGAACTTACACGGAATGCAGGCAAAGTACTCACGCATCGAGAACTTCTACAACGCGTCTGGGGCGCAGATTATAGCGGAGAAAATACGTACCTCCGTACTTTTGTGCGACACCTACGCCGTAAACTAGAACCTGATCCAGCACAGCCACGCTTTTTACGGAACGAGTTAGGGGTAGGATATTTTGTTCCCGCTCCAGACACAAGTGAAGCAGAACAACTCGACTAGCTCATATCTGATGAGAATTATGATATATAAGAAATATTCACACAATTTTCACACAAAAGTAAAAATCTTTATGCGTTTATCACACATTATTAGGTAATCTTTGAGTAGAGACAGGAAGACTATCTCTAGTCGCATCGGCGACGCTGCCGCAGCGGAAACAGTCATTTAGCGGATGCGGGGTGTCAAAATGCATGTCGAAGATACTGCACACATCATGCTCATGAGCGACACGCTGTGCATATTAGTCAAAACACTTCCCACGTTTGGTATGCAACCTTCTGCAATCTGCACTGTACCTACTTTCCCATGTACGCCTCAGTATGTTCTGACTCTAAAGCATATCCTTTCATCTACTACCAGCCTAAAAGCATCATATGCAAACACTTCTCAAGCGTCTTATACGCGTGTTATTGATAGCATTCCGCTAGTTGTTGTCAAACAAGAAGGAGGCTTCTATGGATCGTAAAGAAGATCGCGACATTTTGCGTAAAGGTGGGTTTGCGGAGGGAGAGGTCAAGCAATTAAGTAGGCTTCGGAGAGAGCATACTGAGAGAGAGCGTCTCAATACAGCAATAGAGCGTCGCCGTCTTGAATTTATACGCTGGCTTGTCAACACTGGTAAGCTTACAGACCAAATAGCATGATACAGTCGGCATTCACATTGCTTGCTGCAATCATAGGAAAACATACATCTACTGTTTACTAGAACAAGAAAGTCACAGTAACAAGTTGAAGCGCAGATATTTCAGCTTACTACTGTGACTTTTTACAAGTCTTCACAAGACATACCTTTTTAAGAGGGCTCTTGATTGCTATGATAAACTACCAGGCCCATATCCTCCCACAATTTCTCCACAGGACGCTGTACTGGCAACCCTAAACGCGCAACTGAGGCAAGAATATTGTCTACTAGAGTTGATGGAGGTCTTATCTGCTGAAGTTGGCCAAACAAAGCATCAATTTCATCATCTTCCCTTATATCTTCAGCAAAGAGAATGGTGTGTGAGTAGTTCATATACGCTCCCTCTTATGTAATTCTTATCTGGTGTTAATACGAAACACATAACGGGGAAGTTTCACTTATTCACAGCTTTCTTATCAAGTACTTAAGAAGCTGATGCTGTCTGTGTTTGAGCTGTGAGTGCAGCTCGCAGCAATGGCCTCGCACGTTGGAAGTACGTTTTAGCGGTTGCCTCAGGCATACTAAGCGTTTGTCCAATTTCAGAAAAGCTAAGTTGACCAGCATAACGCAAAAGCACAACAGAGCGAAATTTAGGAGGAAGGCTCTCAATAGCATGTCTTAAGGAACGCTGAAGGTCGTTTCGCTCCGCAATTTCCTCTGGTAAAGGACGAGTATCAGGCATAATAGCGAGTGGTGAGAGATCATCGTCATCATTCCCTGATTCTAGTTCAGAAAAATGGATGGCACGTTTACGTCGCAACTCGTCAAGACAGCGGTTGCGTGCAACTTGGAAAAGCCATGCTTTAAGTGGCTCACCTGTACGAAGTGTTGGCATAGAAATATATAATTGTAGAAAAACTTGCTGTGAAACATCACAGGCCTGATCATAATCACCTAAACAATGACAGATAAAATTGAAGAGTGAAACATTGTAACGTTGTACTAAGGCCTCAAATGCACGCTGATCTCCAGCAAGTGTTTGCTTAACCAACATACCATCAGTGATTTCTGGAATTTGTGTTTTCGTTTGTACTTTTGATCGTTCTTTCGTTTGCATCAATTCAGCCCTCACTTTCTTTCGTCTCCCATAGAGTAGCCTTTTCTAGTGGAAAATTCAAGCGTTTTTTCACTAGAAAAGCTCTGCCATATACCACTCTAAGCGTAAACTAAACTGTATTAAAGCCGTGTGTTACATTCCTAAGAAAAGTAAGAATTCAATCACTCATCGTTTTCTTATCTATTTCTTATCGAGTATTAAGCAAAGCAGAGGAAGAAAATGAGAGGCAGTATTCCGTCATGTATCATCTATACTAGACACGTAATAGGCCACTGATTCGATACATTCTTACCGAGTCAATGGCCTATTACGAAGAAGACGAGACTATGAATTTAAGATGTTGTACACTACAAAACTATATAGAAATTATAGTATTGGGAGAAGCTTGTCCGGCCTACTTCGCGGTTAGCCACGGTGGACGCCTGGTATAACCAACCTTTCTCGCTTCTCACATTATACTACGCTCCTTAGTATCAGTTGGATTTTGGGAAACCTCAGGAATAGTATTGAAGCACTCTATAAAAAATTAAAGACGACCCCCAATACTTCTGAGCTGATTCATACCATGCGTGGTTCAGGATACATCTTACGGGAAGACTAGGATGTTTACAAAAGCAACACTGAAATTGGCCGTTGCCGACCACCTGAAAGAAGTCGGTGACCGTTTCCTCTGGACAGACGGCTAAGACGCGTACCCCCTTGGTCCGATATTCGCCCCAGAGCGCCTCATTGAATGACCGTAGCTGTTGCGCTAGATTCTCCATCGAGATGGAACAGGGCGCGGCTGTTTTTCCAAAGAATCTGTTCCATCTCGATCGGATTCAAGTCCAGTTGTTTCACGATCGTTAATTGCTCTTCTAAAGGACCGGCTGGATAATCTGTCCCGAAGAGCACACAGTCACTTCCAAGGATCTTGATGGCTTGTTGAATGGTTGTCGGTGAGAAAGATAACCCCAGTTCTACATACATATTCGTTCCCATATATGTACTGGGCAGGCGCTGACACGTTCCCACATCCCCTGTAGACGAACCGGTGAAACCGATCCGATAGGAACGATCGAGGCGGCCAAGCAGATTCATGATACCTGCACCAGCGAAAGGTAACACTATTTTGAGCCGCGGATAGCGATCGAAGGTTCCCGAGAAGATCATACGTGTCGTCGTCGTCATGACATCAAAAGGGCGATAGAGCATCTCTTGCAGAGGATAGCGATCATTGAGGGGAAGCCAGACAGGTGTAATAGGCGGATGGAGAAAAACAGCAACATCACGTTGCTGAACATGCTCCCAAAAAGGTTCGAGTGTTGGATCATCTAACCAACGACCAGCATAGCTTGTCGTCAGCGTCAGACCTTTCGCCCCTAACTGCGTCAGGCTTCGATCTACCTCTTCAGCGAATCCAGGTTCAAATGGATGGACTGTCGCAAGAAAATCAAGCTTACTGGGGTGTTTGGAGACAAACATCGCAAGATCATCATTCACGAGAGTTGCAATAGCACGGGCAACGCTTCCCGCATGAGGATTGAGATCTGCAAGTGGAAAAGGATAACTGAGAACCCCTTTTGTGATACCTGCGTGATCTTGCGCTTGCACCTGCACATCACTATCGCTTACTACAGGGTTTTGAAAGCGTGTTGTATCCTTTTGAACAGGGAGTTTCTCAATAAACATCTCACGAGGAATGGAGGCAAGTTTGGTCATGAGGTGAGGAGGTGCAATATGGCGGTGAATATCGATGATGGGACTAGACATAGAAGATGATTGCATATCATTTTCTCCTTTTATGCACAATGCAGCACGATACGCCCACGCCCATGACCGTGCTGACTCCATTCTTGAGCAAGGCTGGCTTCGCTGAGAGGGAAGACCTTCTCAATCGCCACCTTTATCTGTCCTTCATCTAGCAAGTGGGCAAAGGTCTGTAAACGTTCAGTGTCTACGTTTGCATGAACCGACGGAACATGCACATCACGTTCCTGGACGTTCTCTGCCGCAGGCTGACCGGCTATCGTCACCAATGTCCCACCACGTTTGAGTACCTGTACCGACTCTTCAAGCGTTGACCCACCAACGGCATTAAACACAAGATCAACGTCATGCACAACGCTTGTAAGAGACGTCGTGGTGTAGTCAATCACGGTCTCTGCACCCAAAGAACGCACCAAATCGACGTTAGCACCTGAGGTTGTGGCAATGACATGTGCACCTTTCCACCTGGCAAACTGCACTGCAAACAGGCCAACCCCTCCTGCCGCCCCTTGAATCAACACACGCTGCCCAGCTTCCAACTTTCCATAATCAAAAAGCCCTTGCCACGCAGTGGTCGCCCCGATAGGAACGGTCGCCGCCTCGTCAAAACTTAAGCTCTGTGGTTTGAGTCCAAGAGATTCCACACCAGTGACCGTGTATTCGGCGTACCCTCCCTTCATACTTCGACCATAGACTGCCTGCCCGACCTGCAAAGCCGTGACACCCGGACCAACTTCCTGCACCACACCCGCAATCTCCATGCCTGGGATATAGGGAAATTGCATTTGCAGAATATCTTTTCTCAATCCTTGACGAATTTTCCAGTCTATCGGGTTCACACCTGCGGCATGCACCTGTACCAGTACCTCGCCCGCTTGAGGCTCGGGACGCTGTATGTGTTCAAGCTTCAGCTGATCTGCATCTCCGTAGCTATGAACTCGTATCGCCCGCATAGATTGTGTAGACATGAGTACTACCTCCGTTTTCTATAACTTAATAGAGCGGAATGTCTTTTTTCAGAGCTTCATCTAGGTGTTGAGCACACCTCTTGACAAATGGATCCTATCTCTGTACATTGACCAGTGAATCAATATGTAGGCAGTATACCATATTGTTGACCAAAAGGTCAATATCTTTATGGGGATAAATAGTTCCATATGTTCAGATGAGAGGATTGGGGTATGCCAGGAAAAAAAGAGTCCGAGGTGGTACGTCGGGAGCAAATTGTGCAGGCGGCATTTCGTGTAGCTACGCGCGAGGGACTTGAGCAACTGACCATTCGCCTTGTCGCCGCCGAAGCAGGATTGAGCACGGGATTGGTGTTCTTCCACTTCACGTCGAAGGAGACGTTGTTGCTTGCTCTCTTGGACTGGTTGCTTGATTCACTCTTTGAGAACTGGGAAACGCCAGGTGACTTGCCCCCCGTAGAGCGCTTACTCACCTTGCTTCAGCTTGATCTGCAAGATACGTATCAAGGTCAAGGTGAGCAAGCGGCAGCCCGGTTAGAGCTGTTCTTCACCTATTGGGCTATGGCCGTACGCAATCCCGCCATCAATGAACGTATTCGGCACGCTATTGAGCGCTCCAGGCAGACATTTCTGCCCGCCGTACAAGCAGTGATCGACAGCGAACCTGTACGCTTTCGCCAGGTGACGCCCGAAGGATTGGTGACAGTTGTGCTTGCTCTTGCTCAAGGCTGTGCCGTACAATCCCTGCTCAGTGGACATCGTATCGATGTGGAGCAAATCCTGAGGGTGATACGTGCCCTTCTGCTTCCTTCCTGTATGTGAGAAAAGGGACGTTTTCACCCATACACGTTGGACGATGTTATACTCTTTAGCACGATATGCATTCGAAAGTGATCATTACCCTCTTTTCGCTTTTTGCCGAATTAGAGCGCGATCTCATTAGTCTACGAACGAAAGAAGCCCTCGCTGCAAAAGAGAGGCAAGGTATCACCTTGGGTACGCCAATAAGTACCCCTAAAATCATCTTGAGGAACGCTTAGACACAAAAACACATTTTGTTACACAGGAGTCCTATCTCAGGCACCTCTTTCTCCTCCGTGGACGTGTGAGAGAGAATGATAGGACTCTTTTCAAGAAAACAACTCAAGGGCAATATATCTCAAGATAAACAACAGTGCTGCACCCTGCCAATGCTTGCTATCTTTGCGACAACGTGGTTAGATGAGGTCAAGCGATGATAATCGCCAAGTCCTTCTTTGTCATGTGACCAGGTCTGAGTTAGATAAAACAAAGGTACTTCTCGCATGTGAGAAGTACAGCGAGGGTTTGCAAGGAAGCTTCAATGAATATTATCAGCACGCCAGAACAGAGTCACTTTACCCAAGTCTCGCGTCAAGCTATCCAGGCGGCATACCAGCAAGCTGTCCATATGAATGCAACAGAGGTGCATCCAGAGAACCTTTTTCTTGGAGCACTTACCCAGGATGGAGACGCAGTCGTTGAGGTCTTAAGCAGTTTAAGAATGGATCGCGAGGTGCTTCGCAGGCAGGCAAAGATAATTTTCCCTCTCCAAGACATACATGAAGGAGATGCAAGGAATGTATCGTTGTCCAACGAGGTGCAAGCCTGTCTTGAATGGGCAACAGCTTTTGCCGCCCATCTGCATGCGTCGTCAGTTCAACTTGAGCATATCCTCTTGAGTAGTTTGCGCCATCAACGCCTTCAACCACTCCTTGAATTGCTCTTGTCACAAGAAGGAAGGACACCTCCTTCATATGTAACAGACATTTCAGGGCAAGATTATACGGCATCAATGGATCAGCTCATTTACTCACGAGTGCGTATGCAAGATGTTGAGCATTTCAACGCTAAAATTTCCCGACGAATCCTAAGCAGTTTTGCGCGTCCTTCTCTCGCGTTTTCGGATATTGTAGGGTTTCATGAGGTGAAGCAGGAACTGCGAGGAGTGATTGAGTATCTGAAGAAACCAAGAACAGCACAAAATGCTCTTGGAGCTTACCATGATGGACTGCTTCTCATTGGCACTCCTGGAAACAGTCGAACTCTTCTTGTCCAAGCTTTGGCAGGTGAAGCCGTCGTCCCACTACTCTCGCTCTCCATGCCCACGCTTTTTGAGATGACAAGTGCTCTGAGTAGAAACGAGCAAGGAACTTCGGATATTGAATGCTCAACTACTCGCTCTTTTCAAACTGCAATGGAAATGATGGCTCAAAGAGGGCGTGACATTATCCATCATCTCTTTGAGCAAGGAAAATATACATCTCCTTGTGTCATTCTCATCGACGAGCTTGACCTCTTAGCCAGACCAGAGATGAGAGAAGTTGGTGAGCAGTGGCAAAAACAATTAGCGGTTGAGATGGATGGACGCGACTCTTATCGAGCGGCAGTTATCGCGACAACGAGCCGATTAGACAAGATTGATCAGTCACTGCTGCTACACGGACGCTTCCATCACAGAGCGACACTTGATGGGAGTGCAACGAGACCATTTGAGGCTGGACTAACACTATGTTTTCTCTGTCAACACGAAGTGCCTGGGAACTGGAAGTATTGCGGATTCTGCGGTACAGCCTTAGCAAGTGTCTGCCCTTCGTGTGGAAGCATCAGCCCAGATGTAAAGGGAGTGCACTTCTGTCCTGAATGTGGAGGCAACCTAGCAGAGAAGAAAATGCAGGGAGACCGCAAGGGTCTCCCCTACACGTCGGGTTCCACAAAGATGTAGGGGAGACCCTTGCGGTCTCCCTGTTTCCCCCGGGAAGGATGGAGACCCAGCAATTTTATAGACTTGACATGTTTGGCGAGGTAAGAATGCGGCTGAGAAATTGGCTCACGACGCGCTTGTCAACACGACTGCCGATACGTGCGAGAAAGACGTTCGCAGGCTCCATACTCACATTTGGTTCAGTTGTGGGATACTCTGTAAAACCCTGTGAGCTAAAAAGGCGTGTGATTAACTCTCGGTAACGATAGACGGAGATATGCAGCCCTTCCGCATCCCAATGCCAGTAGAGACCCATTGCGAAAAAGATCATATCCTCTAACATATCAAGTTCGAGTGCAAAGCTCAGGAGACTACGAGCAATGCCTAGACTCCGCCAATTTGAACTCACCTGCACTGCAACCTCATACACGTTCTCTATCCCTTCCCACCAATCGTCGGCAGGTGCAATTGTTACCTCGCCTACGATGTCACCAGCAGGAGTGTGGGCAAGGGCAAGCGCACAATCTGGACTTTTTGCGATGTTGAGAAGCAGTTGATGCTCACGCTCTGGAATACGTGCAAAGGCATGAAGTCCGCTATCAGCTTTCAGTCGCTCGACCAGTGATGGAGGGCAAAAGTCACGTAAAAGAATTGTTCCCTTTGCCGTATCCAGAACTTTGCTCCGCGAAGGGGTACTCACCCTATTCATATGCAGGAGATCGAAGAGACCTGATAACGGAGATCGGTGTCGTTGTGAGGGGAATGCATGACGCACAGGATAAGGAACGAGGAGATGGCGCACCAGTGCAACAGTATGACTATTGGTATTGCTAATGAACCACCTACGGGGCTGGGCAGGAAAATCTTCCGGCCTATCTTTAAAAAGTGTTGGGAAAAGCATTGATTCGTGCGTCTTCCCCATGACTCCTTGTGCAGCCTCCTCCTGCTCCTGTGCAGCAAGCCATTTGGGGCGCCAACGTGCGACCCAGGCTCCTGGCAAGGACTCGGGAAGGGCTTGGTCAGACATTTCTGCCCATAGCATGCTCCACGCACGAGGAACAACACGGTAAAGATCATACCCACCACCACCAACAGCAACCCAGCGTCCCTCACAATATGTATGCGCCAATTGATGTGCTGTTTTCACCTGGCGAGCGATACCACGCATAGTCAAATGCAGATGCGTAAGCGGGTCCCACGCATGCGTATCACACCCGTGCTGGCTAATAATCACACCTGGCGCAAAGGAGGTAATCAGCGGAGACAGCAAAGAATCCATTGCCTCTATGTACGAGTCGTCCTCGGTAAATGGCTCCAATGGAATATTCACAGAGTAACCACGTCCAACACCATTGCCCATTTCAAGCACATCACCTGTCCCCGGAAAGAGGTAACGGCCTGTTTCATGAAAAGAAATTGTCATGACGCGTGGGTCATCGTAGAATGAACGTTGTACACCATCACCGTGATGGGCATCGAAGTCAATGTAGAGCACCTTTGCTTCACTTGCACGCAACACATGCGCAATAGCAATAGAGGTATCGTTGTAGACACAGAAGCCTGAAGCACGCTCTGCCCATGCGTGATGTAGACCGCCGGAGGGATGAAATACGTGTAGAGGTCGTTCCTCTTCGCTAGCAAATGTGCCTCCTTCTGGAAGTCCCATCACGGCACTTAGCGCGACCAAAGTTCCCCCTGCAATGTTTGCGGTCACATCATGCATACCAGGTAGCGCGGGTGTATCTCCATCACCAAAGCCATACTTGAGGGCTAGTCTCGCTCGTTCTTCGCGCTCCTCTTTGCTCGCGTCAAGGTTCTCTGGCATGCCCAGTGTTTGCACCGCTTGCACATAATCCTGTGTATGAACGAGATGAAGTTCTTCAAGCGTTGCTGAACGGAGAGGAAGGCGTGTGTGCTCATTGTCATACTGCCACAGGTTCGTCTCTTTTAGTAAATCAACAAGTGCTTCTATACGGCTTGGCTGTAGTGGATGTCCTGGACCAAAGTTATAATGCAATTCTGTCGGCTCAAACATGAGACGCGCTTTATCAGGCGGAGTGCTTTTTTGTGTATTAGCCATGAAGTTCTCCATCAGCAGGGGCGTTTACGAGCGAATACTCGATACCTGCCTCTTGTAACCGCACAAGGAGTGGGGTTGGATTGATCGTTCCTATACGCAAATTGGCAACGAGTGGTACAGTACTTGTGAGAGGGGCGGCGATGATACTACGCACTTGCACATGCAACTCTGCCGCAATACGCAATGTTTCTGCAAGAGGCCCTGTTGCACCGAGTGGTAGCATAATATCCAACTGCATCCCAGGTTCAAAGGCCCCCATCGAGCGTGCAAGTGCAAGCAGAAAATCGCTTCGAGTCAGTAGCCCAACAAGGAGCGTTTGTGTTTCCTGATTTACTTGTCGATATTCGACAACAGGCAAATAATTCAAGCCACGATCCACAAGAATTTGTGCTGCCGCCGCGACTGATGTTATTGGTGTTACACGAATAATTGCACGGTGCATTACCTCGGCCACGCGTCGCTCTTGCCAGGAATGGTGCAAAGCATCGTTGGACGCATCTTGTCGCGCCAGCGCAACCACAAGGTCCACATCTTGTGAGGTCAACATTCCCTCAAGTATCAGTATCGTTTCATGCGACTGGTACTCCTTATGTATAGGTGCAGGAATATTGACGGTTCGCGCTACAGGAAGTTGATGCACCTGGTGTTGGCGTAACAAATTTGTTGCGTGACTCAGTGTATCATCTGGTGCAACCGTCGTTAACTTTGTTGTCATGATATCGCGTACAATCATAAGTCACCACGTTTTTAACTGAGAGAAGCGACATGTCGTGTATCCTTCTCCTCAAGGAAACATAGTATCGCAAGAAAGCTACTCTCTATCATAACATAGTTAGCATACGCTCTATAGTTGGCAACACAGAAACATTCCTCGTATAAAAGATGTTTCCCACAAAAGACAGCCGCAACGTGCTAGCGACCAAGAATGAATATTTGTATTACATAATAGAGAGAGGCGAGGACCAGAAAGATGCTGTAACTTCCTGCTATAATGCGAGAGACACGGAAGGTGCCTGCGGTAATGCGAGGCTGAAAACTGCGCAAGGCCAGGCGTACTGCCACAAAAAGAATACCAAGCAACAAAAGCACTGCAAATATGCGAATGCCCAAAGCTCCGCTGAAGAGCAACAGTGGCACTATAATACCAGCAAAGGCAAGTAAAGCGCCAAAAATATCGAGGGCGGCTATTCCCATAAAGAAGCCTTCGTCGTATCTCCGACGGAGGAGCATTGGTGTAACGCGCAGGAGTACAAAGACTCCTGCGGCGTATCCGACAAGACTAACAAGCACCCAAAGGACAAATTGCATAGATATCTTACCCCCACGTAAAATCATGAGCATCAGCTAAGAGCATACGCCCACGTGTATCTCCTGGCAAAAACACATAGATATCAGGAGTCGTCGTTGTGTCCATTGCCTCAGTATTCTGTAACACGAACGCTGCGCTATCAGTACGCCACGCTGCCCGACCCGCCAAGTTCGGCGCATACTGTTGTGTAGACGTTGGGTTCGCAAGCGACGTAGTATACGGTCCACTTTGCGCAGCCATGTGATAGGCAGTCGCCACCACCGTTTGACTATCAGGTCCCCATGCCAACGCAATATCTTGACTCAATACATTGCTAGGTACCTGAGCAAAAAGCCCTCTTGTCGAGTTATCATTCAAGTTCAGTGCTTGTATCGTCCCAACAGATTGGTTAGAGCCGTTAGCGGTTATCATCTGTGCCACGAGTTGCTGACCATCAGAGGCAACATCCCAGCCTGGCATGACAAAAGCCCCTGCTTGTGGCGTTGCACACCATGGTTCGCTTCCCATTTGCAATAGTTGTTTGCTTTGCGTGTCAGGATGTGTCACCGAATGACTATACAGCACAATCTGGCTTTGTTGCTCAAAAGGATGTACGACGACTTGATAAAAAAGTTGTCCACTACTATAACGTAGCAAAAGCAACAATGGCATATTCTTTTGCGGGTCAAAAAGTGTTGCGGCACCCAATGCGCGTAAAGGTAATACGAGTGATAGATTTTTTGCATCTACATCGTATCGATACAAGCCTGTACCCGTCTTTCCTGGACCACTATTGTACCACGCTAGCAGGTGTGTTCGATCCTCCCAAAATGCATATTGCCAGGAATCTTTACGCGGCGCACCACTCATTTGAACATTATCAGCAACTGAGGAAAGTGCTATTTGCGTAAACTGGTGCGTTTTTGTATTCATTACGTAGAGTGCACCATTCGCTCCATAATCAGGAGCAGGACAGCCACCACCACCCATTGCAGCCGGACCAGCAGTGGTAGTAATAGCAATGTAAGCATCATCAGAGGACCAAAGAGGTTGATGCCAGAAGGCGACTGGAGATTGGCTATAATCAAAGCGCGTTACCTGTACAGGTTGAGCACCATGCAGAGCAACCCATAGTTGATCTTTTCGCACAAATGCATATGAAGAGCCAAGCGTTCCCGCAGGCGCGGAAGACACGTTTTGCACCGACGATGTTGCAGTAGCAAGAACGGCGGGTGTTCCACTACCATGATCGGGCGTCCCACTTGGTATCGTACCAACTTTCGCTGAACCACAGGATGATAAAAGCACCAGCAGGAATAGCAGAAATGGAAATACAGCTACACCAACGATTTTTTTAGACACAAAACATCTCCTCTCAACTATGCGCATCCCAATATCTTGTACACGAGCATAGATGACGTAAATACAGCAGATAAAGATGCCTGGACAGAGCCTTTCCTATAAACTACTATATATCAACGTATTTCATCTGCTGAGTATCATATCCACGAATTTCCCCCTACTTTAGTCCCTGTTTGATTGTCACGTTATGCTTGTTTTGGTGCATTTGTACGCAACGGTCCCCATTCAGAACCATCGTAATGCAATGCGTATGATGTCAAATGTGATGTCAAACTTTTTCCTCGTTGCTTGAGTCGAGATGTGTAAATCCCAACATTATTCTGGTAAGTAAGCCGTCCAAGATAGCCTACTCACCAGAATAATTGATTGTGGGATTTCTGCTATAATACCGTTTGCATTTACAAAGATGCTTGCACAGTTGTTGACTCATCCATTTATACTATTCTTGCAAGATACTTGCCCATTTTACCTGATCGTGTCCACAATTAGGTTGAGGGCGTATGAAGCAAAGTATCTTGCTTTTTTATCTTTTGTGGCAACAAAAAGCGAATACCCTTCCATAATGCCCAAAGAGTCATCTAGGTTGCGAAAACTAGTATTTCAATCCTCACCCGACTCACCAGCCGAGTGCAACTACTTCGACGCTGTGAGGTATCCTTTCCCCTTGAAGTTTCAATCCTCACCCGACTCACCAGCCGGGTGCAATTCTGCCGTAACCGACATGATGAGGATAAGCATAGGTTTCAATCCTCACCCGACTCACCAGCCGGGTGCAACTTGCACGCTCTACGGTACGTGTCGGGCAACGTGTGTTTCAATCCTCACCCGACTCACCAGCCGGGTGCAACGTCCGCCTGACTCGATCCAGTACATCGCCTCAACAAGTTTTTGCGTTTCAATCCTCACCCGACTCACCAGCCGGGTGCAACGCGTTGCCAGGCTTTCTGCATCGACAACCGTAAAATGTTTCAATCCTCACCCGACTCACCAGCCGGGTGCAACGATGAACCCTAGACCAAAGAAGCCTAGTTTAGATGTTTCAATCCTCACCCGACTCACCAGCCGGGTGCAACAATGCTCCATATCATCAGGGATAAAATAGCAAGCAGTTTCAATCCTCACCCGACTCACCAGCCGGGTGCAACCCTCGGCCTACACAAGACACGCCAAACATTGCAGAAGTTTCAATCCTCACCCGACTCACCAGCCGGGTGCAACCGCACCGAGCGCAACACCACTCACCTAATGACTTCCAGTTTCAATCCTCACCCGACTCACCAGCCGGGTGCAACTCCGCTTGCGTGATGCTGCTTTTCGACATGCATCAGTTTCAATCCTCACCCGACTCACCAGCCGGGTGCAACTTCATATCCAAGAACTGCCTCCTTTCCTTTCCAGGTTTCAATCCTCACCCGACTCACCAGCCGGGTGCAACGAGCAACGACGAGTTGCCTTACAAGCAATGGCAGTTTCAATCCTCACCCGACTCACCAGCCGGGTGCAACAACGTGTAAAACTCTGAACTACTAGGTACAGAACCGTTTCAATCCTCACCCGACTCACCAGCCGGGTGCAACGTCGAGATACTACCAGTTCCGTGCGCAACCACAAGGGGTTTCAATCCTCACCCGACTCACCAGCCGGGTGCAACTATCTCAGGGATTGAGCAAGACACGAAAGAAAGAAAGAGTTTCAATCCTCACCCGACTCACCAGCCGGGTGCAACTTCCGGCTTATGCTCAATTGCCACTGTAGGTACGGTTTCAATCCTCACCCGACTCACCAGCCGGGTGCAACCTCATACGCACCTATGCAGAAAGCGGATTACAGCAGGTTTCAATCCTCACCCGACTCACCAGCCGGGTGCAACGTTGCACTTCCTCTATGCGCTCGCTGGCTTCTTCACGTTTCAATCCTCACCCGACTCACCAGCCGGGTGCAACGCACCCTTGACAGGTGAGCAAGAGGAATTGCTAGGAGTTTCAATCCTCACCCGACTCACCAGCCGGGTGCAACTAGAATGTGGGTCTGTAGACGGTCAAATAAAATCTTGTGTTTCAATCCTCACCCGACTCACCAGCCGGGTGCAACTTCTTTTCGCGCCAATGGACAATGGCCTTTTCGTGTTTCAATCCTCACCCGACTCACCAGCCGGGTGCAACACTTGCATGTGTGTCCAGGTCATTCACTACACGAGGTTTCAATCCTCACCCGACTCACCAGCCGGGTGCAACGTGGTCCTCATCCTTTTGGTAGGGTACCAATTGATGTTTCAATCCTCACCCGACTCACCAGCCGGGTGCAACTAAATGTATAAGTAAGTATCCTATCATACATTGATAAGTTTCAATCCTCACCCGACTCACCAGCCGGGTGCAACGCCATCGTGTTTTGTCCCAAATATATCGTGATAGTTTCAATCCTCACCCGACTCACCAGCCGGGTGCAACACCAGGTATCGCTCTCAACCGAACACGATGGCTAAGGTCGTTTCAATCCTCACCCGACTCACCAGCCGGGTGCAACGATATCCCCTTTATACATGAGTGCTTCTTACAGGTAGTTTCAATCCTCACCCGACTCACCAGCCGGGTGCAACGTGACGTTTCACAATCAGTCGTGGTCGTTGCAGATAGTGTTTCAATCCTCACCCGACTCACCAGCCGGGTGCAACATAGATCGCGGTCATCGACAGGCGAACTGGGAGCAGTTTCAATCCTCACCCGACTCACCAGCCGGGTGCAACAGCTGCGATGCACAGCTATTTTCCGCGCATACTGTTTCAATCCTCACCCGACTCACCAGCCGGGTGCAACTGTGCAAATCTCCTGATACAACGTGCCAATTTGGTGTTTCAATCCTCACCCGACTCACCAGCCGGGTGCAACGTGTACCTGTTTCCCTTCTTCAACTGGAATGACAAGTTTCAATCCTCACCCGACTCACCAGCCGGGTGCAACATTTAGGGTGATTACTCCCCTTCTCTTTAGATAACTGTTTCAATCCTCACCCGACTCACCAGCCGGGTGCAACTCTGCTCTACCTAACATGATGATGTGGCTGAATGAAGTTTCAATCCTCACCCGACTCACCAGCCGGGTGCAACAAGCGTTGAAACGTCTAGTAGGCAAAGCGTCGAAGTTTCAATCCTCACCCGACTCACCAGCCGGGTGCAACAGCCCGCGTTATGAAAGCATGTGTGGCCTACGTTGACACACCCATTTGCGCGGACCTCTTTTTACATACGTTTCTTTGCAAGAGAATGCTTCTATTTGGTATCCTCTTTCTGTACTCTCCTTTCCATTCTGTTGCTCTAGTCCAGTCCTGAAGCGGATTGAGCGATTTGACACGATTGTGCGCGAACCTCGTGCTTGAAGACTCAGCACAGAAGGTCCGCGCAGGCTAAAAGATGAGTGGGGCATTGTAATCAATATCGTGCTGAACTCCATATGTCCAAAGATAGCGTTCGCGTGATTGCGTCATCCGATAGATACGCAAGCTATCCTCTGTTTCGCTCATGCATTCCAGGAGGCGGTGTTTCAGTTTCTCAAGTTGCATCTCGTTTAGAGAACACTCAAACACCGACTGTTGCACACGTTGCCCGTAGGCAAGACATGCCTCTGCAACCTTACGAAGTCGTCGTTTACCCTCATTCGTCTCGGTACTCACGTCATATGTTACTAGTATATTCATTTTATTGCTGCATCTAAATATCGTCTTGCTGATGGATAAGGACTACCACGTCATATGTTACTAGTATATTCATTTTATTGCTGCTCTGTCGTCTCTACTCGCACAAACACACTTTTAGCGATAAAGGAAAGGAAAATACTCTGGCATATCTCCTCGCAGGTGGCGTGCAAGCAGTCGCGCTTGAATATGAGGAATGAAGCCTAACGGTATCTTCCTCTCTGCAATCTTATGCTGTATCTCGTCTTGTTTACGGTTTTGATAGGCCAGAATGACTTCTTTACGGGCAGTATCTGTAAGATGTATCGCGCCGCCTTCCCGCTCAATAAAATCAGTACGTTGAAGTTGGCGACGGTTGATTAAAGATAAAACGAGCCTGTCTGCTAACACTGGTCGAAGTTCTTCCATCAAGTCAAGTGCTAGTGCAGGCCGTCCAGGACGTAGTGTATGGAGATATCCAACTTGCGGGTCGAGACCAACACCTTCTAAAGCACTCGCGCAATCAATACGCAAAAGTGTGTAAACAAATGAGAGCAAGGCGTTTATACGGTCACGAGGAGGACGACGTGTTCGTCCATTTGGAGTAAATGCTACACGGTCTTCTCGTACCATTGCACCAAACGTTGCAAAGTAGGCACGTGCCGCATCACCTTCACTTCCACGGACTGCATCAAGCTGCGTTTGATGTTCTAGCCGTTGTAGTGCGTGTGCATGGACAAGTGCCGCCGCAGCTAAGTGTTGGTTATCAGTCTCACTTTCTGTCTCTCGGCTCGCTCTCATGAGGATTTGACGACAATTTTGAATTTTTCCAGCAACAATATTTCGTGCAATGAACAGCGTTTTCTGTGGATCACTATTCGCGGAATGTTGTGCCTGTCGCAGCAGAACGTTACCACTTACTGGACCCTCAACACGAGCTTTGAAGCGTCCGTTACGATCTAGTAAGGTAATAGTGCGCCCGTCTTCAGCACAACGATGAATGAGGGCAGGGCTCAATAGTACATCACCAAAGCAGATAATACTGCCAAGATGAAGCAATGGCATTTGTAATGGCTTCTCCTCTTTGACCTCCATACGTATGGTATCATGGTCAAGGTGGAGATAGGCTCGTTCTTTTGTCACGTAGAGCGTATTAAGAATTTCTTTCATGTGTTGTTTCTCACTTTTCTCGTCCAACTACTTTGTTAGGTGTGTGTCTTCAAGCGTAAAAAGAAGTGAGTGGTACGATTGCCATCGCTCCGACTTTGTAACAATACCTGGTAGACAGGACTCTATGAGTGAACAGTTCTTACATCGTTGATCGTTAACGGCTGGTGGTACGAAGGACGTTTTCAAAAGTGTTCTGACCTGCTCCGTCACTTGCTCCACTGTTTCTCGTAAGTGTGTATCAAACGTCACTTCACGACGGACACGCGAGCTACAATAGTAGATTGCGCCTTGGGGGACATCCACTCCTAGCATTTCTTCCAGGCATACCGCTTGCGCACACAATTGAATAGCTTCATACGCCCATTCACGGCGTTTCCCTAGCTTGTATTCAACAGGATACGGCACCTGTTCATGAAACTCAACAACATCTGCTCGTCCTGTAAGCCCTAGCCGATGTGACCACAATGGTAAGCCTCGCTCAACGCGTCTATTGTCTTCATTACGTGTTATCGTCTGGTCTACTCGTTCATGCGACATTTGACCTTTCAGTGTATAAATATTTTCGTCAAAAGTCTGTTCTACATGAATAAGAGCGCATTGACGCGGACAATAATGTTGATTGTCGAATAACTTTTCCCATCTGACTCATAAAATTTCACGGTATTTCAGTATTTGGGCCTATGAAACAGGCTGTTTCTGACGCATATCTTTTCTCCACTTCTTTTCTCCCTGTTTGCAAAAGAGTACTCTCCTGTTGCACATCTCGTCTGCATGAGAACGAAGGAATATCTGACAAAAACGAAAAGATATGGAGCAGAAATTTGTTTCTTTTCCCGATCTCTGGTATACTTGTCTTCGGCGAGCACTCGCCGGCGCTCCACACAGAGAGGAAACAAGACTCACCCTATGCTTACAGATGAGGAATTTCGTGCTTGGTGCCAGCACAACAAGATTGAGCCTGCGACAGAAGCCGTTATTCAACGCATTCGCTCCTCTCAGCCAGCTCGAAAGGTACGCAGTGGAGCGTCCAATGTCAGTGGGCGGTACCCCAGTGTGAAGATGGGGTTTTCCATCCAGTTTGAGAGCCAGCATGTCGAACTGTGGGGCATTTACACCATGGAACGTGACGATGATGTGTTGGAGTTTTACGATCAGCCTACTCGCATCCAACTTCACTACCAGGCACGCTCGGGGCGCAAAACCTCGCCGTGGCATACTCCAGATTTCTTTGTGATACGACGAAACGGGGTTGGATTTGAAGAATGGAAACCAGCGGTCTCGCTCGGCAAACTTGCTGTCACTCAGCCTCACCGCTATCAGCGCACTGCACAAGGCGAGTGGCAATGTCCTCCTGGGGAAACCGCCGCCTCTCAGGTTGGTCTGTACTACCGTGTGCGGAGTTCTGCCGAATATCATCCCTTCTTCATTCAGAACTTGAAGTTTCTCCAGGATTTTTGGACCCACCCTTTCCACCTTGAAGCGGAGCAGGAGACACAGGTTCTTGAGAGCCTTGAAGCCTATCCTGGAGTGAGTGTGGCAACGCTCGTTGACGCACACCCTGGCCTCCCCGTCGATGCAATCTGGGCATTACTGACAAAGCAATGTCTCTTTACTGATCTCTCAGCCGTCTCCCTCATGAACTGGGATCAGGTCTTTTTGTATCGCAGGCAATCCTCGGTTCCTCTTACTCGTGGAGAGCACCGAGAGGTCAAAGAGGCCATCCCGCTTGCCTCGCGCCTTCTTTTGGATGGACGACTTTGGGAAGCTGAGGTTCAAGGCACAACGGTCGTGCTCCGGCCAGAGATTGGCACCGTTTTCACCCTGCCCTATGACCATTTCCAGCACTTGGTGAACCAGGGAGAGATCAAGGAAGGGGGCCTTTCAACCCCCTCACCATTGCACGATTCTACACGGGAGATCTTCTCTCATGCGAGTCCAAAGGCACTAGAAGCCGCGAATCGACGATGGCGCGAGATACTGGCGTATACCCGCAGAGAAGCTATTACAGTAACTGCTCGCAGCGTCCAAAACTGGCTCGCATCCTATCGCCGTGCGGAGGCCGAGTCAGGATGTGGGTATCTTGGACTCCTCGACCAGGTGCAGAGGCGTGGCAACCGCACCACGCGCATCCCTGATGCCTCCAAGCAGTTGCTTGAGGAGTACTTGACCACTCAGTATGCGGTGCCACAGGCGAAACGTGCGGCAGCCGTGTATCGACTGTACCGAGAGGCATGTGCCTCGCAAGGGATTCCTCCCGTTGGCGAACGAACGTTTTATCGAGAACGAGCACGCTTTACCACCCAAGACGTGACCACCTTGCGCCGGGGCAAACGGGTGGCCTATGCATCCCAACCATTTTTAGGGTACTTAGATCAGACCACTCCTCGACATGGAGGGCGTCCCTTTGCGCTGGCACATATGGATCACACGGAACTCGATATTGTCCTGGTCTCCTCGATCACAGGAAAACCCCTCGCCAAGCCGTGGGCCACGTTCCTCACCGATGCCTACAGCCGACGAATACTGGCCGTTCACGTCACCTTCGATCCCCCTAGCTATCGCTCTGCTATGATGGCGTTTCGGCTCTGCGTCCAGCGCTACGGGCGGCTTCCCCAGGAACTGGTGGTAGATCGCGGCTCCGAGTTTGGAGGGGTCTACTTTGAGTCGTTGTTGACCCGGTGTTTGGTAACAAAGTTAGATCGTCCGCCGCAACAACCCCATTTTGGGTCGGTGATGGAGCGTCTTTTTGGAACGACAACGACAGAGATGCTCAACCAATTGCGGGGAAACACTCAGGCGAGCAAAACACCTCGGCAGATGACGCATGAGGTCGATCCAAAGAGGCTCGCAGTCTGGACACTGGAACGCTTTGTACGCCGCCTTTCTGAGTACGCCCATGATGTGTATGACCAGATGGATCACCCTGCCCTCGGTCAAAGCCCCCGCGAGGCATTTGTCCAGGGGATGGAGTTAGCGGGGAGTCGCTCGCATCGCTTGATTGCCTACTCAGAGGACTTTGTGATGCTGACACGCCCCACGACCCGAACAGGTGTCGTCAAGATTCACCCCTCGCATGGGATAACGGTCAATGGATTACACTACTGGAATGAGAGTATGCGCTCGCCACTGGTCGCTGGGCAAACGGTGCCTGTTCGCTATGAACCCTACGACATGGGCGTCGCCTATGCCTACATCGGAGGCCAGTGGCTTGAATGCATCGCTGATGCCTTTGCGACGGTGCATGGACGATCAGAACGGGAGTGGAATGTGATTCTCGACGAGTGGCGAGAACAGCAGCGCCAGCATAGCCAGAAACGGATCACGCTCAATGGTCCACTGCTCGCACACTTCTTGCAACACTTGGAGAGTGATGAGGTTCTTTTGCTCCAGCGTCAGCGCGATCTCGAAGAACAAGCACAACGCTCAGCTCTTCTCTTGAAGCACCCACCGGAGATGAAAACGCGAGACGTGCCCTCTCTCGTCGAACTCGATTTGACCAAGATTCCGCACTATGAGGAGTATCGCTAATGGACCTATTGGAAGCGTCGTTGCATGCAGAGATGGAAGCATTTAAAAACCTGAAGGTGAAGCATCCTCGTTTAGAAGAGATGGATCGTACCCTGATGCGTGCTATTCACGGGCACAGGAGTTACACGTTGCTTGCGCTCTATGGAGCCAGTGGGGTGGGAAAATCGACGGTGATGAAGCGTGTGGCCGAGCGTTGTCGAGAAGAAGAACCGAATCCATCACGCGTGCCCGTGGTGGTCGTACAAGCCTCCCCTGAAGACATTGGTGCTTCTGCACGTCTTGATTACTACCGCCAGATACTCATGCAACTGCAAGGGCATATGGCCGTGAAAGACCGAGTGATGAATCTCGCTCTGGCAACCAAACCGGGGAGAAAGAGCAATGATCCGACGGAATGGCTGGATATGCGAGAAGCCGTTGTCTACGTGTTGGAGCTTCTGCGTGTGAAGGCCGTCTTTGTGGATGAGGCGCAACATCTGATGTATGTTGATACGCCACACAAGCCAACGGCACAACTCGATTGGTTAAAGACCCTTACCAATCGCACCAATGTCCTGCATGTGCTGGTAGGAAATTTTGAGTTGTACGACTTTTGTCACCTCAACGCACAAGCGGCACGACGGATGCGCGATCTGCCTTTTCCCCGTTATCATCTCGACAATCAAACCGAGTGCGAAGAATTTGCGGGAGCACTGCAATTGTTACTTGAGCGGGTGCCGATGGAGGTTGATGTGCAGGGTCTCCTGTCCCACTGGCGCTGGTTTGGGGAGTGGAGTCTTGGATGCATCGGGGTCCTGAGCGACTGGATGGTGGAAACGGTGGACGCGCTGTGGAAAGAAGGAGGAACCACGCTCACCATCGAGGCACTGAAAAGACATGCGTTGCAGGCTGACCAACGGGTCCGTATGGAAATGGAGGCTCGCGCGGGAGAACACAAAGTCGAGCAGGCGAAAGCACAGAGTGAGCAAGACCTCCAGCACTTGCTTGCGAACCCGACGACGCTTCCTAGCATCGCTGGCTCACTTGTCTCCCCGAACACATCAAGGAGCACCCATGCGACATCTCGGATTGAGCGTGCGGCCAGTCGCGATCCTGTAGGAGATCAGGTTGACGTCGTGAATGATCTGAAATGCACGTTTTCCGGTGTACTGGAGATCGCGTCCAAGCGGTTTGTGGAGAGTGGCATTCTCCGCGGGGAATGCCCTGACTGTGCAGCGCTGCGCCAGCTTTCCCTTCGCAAGGAAATCCTCCGATTTCCGCCTCATGACAAACGAAAAACACGCACTCCGCAGACGGACCCCCGATGGGCACGATGTGAAAAGACGTGGAAAGTGGTTGGAGGAGAGCGTGGTGTGGAGTAAGTACTTGAACCTCCATTCTCGTGTGGTGAAGGCCGCTTGCGATTGCAAGTCATTGCATGATACACTCATGGCAAACGCGCGCATCGGGAAGCCTGGAGAGCCTCGTCCCGGTGTTTTTGTGTGTGCAAAAGGAGCCTACATGCAACACTCGTTCCCTTTTTCAGTGATACGCCTCATGGCGGCTAGCGATGAAACACAGCAAAACGTCCAACTCTTGGTGCTGCTGCTCGTCATCACCCTGGCAGTTGCCCTCATTTCGCGACCTCTCCGTCTGCCCTACACGCTTGTTCTCGTGGTCGTTGGCCTCATCATTGGCGTCTCTCCATTCTTGCCAACTCTTCGTTTGAACCCAAATGTGGTTCTGTTCCTTTTTCTTCCAGCACTCCTCTTTGAAGGGGCCTGGAATGTCGATGTGAAGCAACTCACCGCCAATTGGCTCGCGGTCCTGTTGCTTGCGGTGCCCGGTCTGCTCCTCTCGGTGCTTGTCGTCGCTGGGCTCCTGCACTGGACGTTAGGACTTCCTTGGTTGGTGGTCCTGCTCCTAGGAGCAATGATTTCACCGACCGATCCCATTGCAGTCCTGGCCCTCTTGCGTCAGATGGGCCTCTCAGATCGCCTGCGAACCATCGTAGAAGGAGAGAGCCTCTTCAACGATGGAGTCGGAGCGGCTATTTTTGAATTGGTGCTTGGAGTGGCACTCGTCTCACTTGGAGGAACTGAGGCGACACACGCGCCTGTGTGGTGGATGAGTGTTGTAGAAGTCCTCTGGTTGATGCTTGGGGGAGTAGCCCTCGGCATCATCGTTGGCATCATCGTCTCGCGCTTGCTTCGGTTGGTGGATGATCATCTCATCGAAATGACGGTGACGGTGAGTGTGGCATATGGGGTCTACCTCTTAGGAGTCGTCTTGCACACATCAGGATTACTTGCGGTGGTAGGAGCAGGACTCGTGATGGGAAGCTATGGGCGTCGAACGGGACTTTCAGATCGCGCCCGGCAAGCATCGCATGATGTGTGGGAGTTCCTCGGCTATGTTGCCAACTCGTTCCTCTTTCTCTTCCTGGGCATTCAAATTGGAGAGCATTCTCTCCTGCAAGCCCTCACGGGTATTGGTCTGGCACTCGTAGGAGTGGTCGTTGGTCGTGCTGCAATGATTTATACCTTGGTGCCACTACATGATGCCGTCGCACGGAGGCTTGCTCGACAGACAACCACGAAGTCTCCATTCCTCTTCTCGCGTCCAGAGCCTCTCCCTCGTCGGTGGCGTCCTATTCTCCTGCTTTCGGGGCTACGAGGTGCTCTCTCAGTGGCATTGGTGCTGAGTTTACCCGCAGCACTTCCAGACCGAGGCTTGTTAGAAGGCATTGTGTATGGAGTGGTGCTGGTGACACTGCTTGCACAAGGAGTCGGATTGCGCTTCCTGCTGCCACATTGGAGCAAGGGAGAACAAAAACCTGAAGAAAACGAGGGTTTTGTGACACCTGTCCTTTCACAAAACAAGGAGAAATGATGATGCGTGAGAGAAAGAAGTCGGCCCCTCACCTTCGCCAGAACCGTCAATCCCGCTTTCGAGATGCCTACCTCGTAGTCAGTGGGATGATGCTCCTGTGTGAATTACTCCTGCTTGCGGTGCTCTGTTGGAAACATCCGTCTCTTGCTCAAGCACAAGTGCCTGTATTGCTTCTCCTGTCTGGAGCGGTTCTCATGCCACTCTTTCTCGGGGTTCTTGCCCATGCGGCAAGGACGCCGTCTCGTTACCATGAGGAGAGGGAGGATCAGCAACACGCACACGATCTTCTCCAATGAATGCCTCCATCCCTTGTCCAATCGAAAGGTCTGATTTCTGAGGAAGTGGAGAGCCTCTGTTCGAGTATCAAACACAAAACACACCTGAAAACGAAAAGATTTGTGTCATTATTGGTGGTGTTGAAAGATGAAGAAAGAGGTGTTGTCCGTTTTTGGTCATTCGACGGAAATTGGAAAATTTATGTGGCAGAACTGATCCTTCCCCTTTCCTCGTTCTTTGGCTCCTCTGGCTTCTTCACAGAAATACAACGAAAAGATATGCGTCTGAAAAACGAAAATTTATAGGTCAATCAACAAATAACTATAATGTTCCAGAGCAGAGATCATGACCAAATCGTTCTCGTCTTCTGCGGGTACGTCTTCTTGTTTCATTCATTTCCTCATGTTTGGCATGGTATCCACATATAGACACCATGCCTTACTCATGACATATCTCGATTAGTGTGCGAATTGAGTGAGAGTAACTCCATCAGGCAAATCAGTGTCATTCACTGTAATCGTATAGTCGGTGATATGTCGAGGGACGGATACTCCTTCTTTGAGCTTCGGAGCAATCCGTTCAAAAAGACGGTGTGCAGGCGCGTTTCCTAGAGCATTATCATGGCTAAAAATGTAGAGACCATGTAGTGCAAGCATGCCTCGGTTTGCTGAGCGATCAATATCCCATACTGATTGAAGGGCGGTCCAGAATATATCGAGGTCTTCAGCAGAGAAACCTGTCTGCTGTGCGAAATGTGGCACGACAAAACCGTGACCGAGATACAATCCATAAGGAACAAAGGCTTTCCGTCCCATTGTGCTCGTAGTCTTTTTCTCCTGATCGATATTGGTAACGGCTACGCGGGTGATCGAGATATCTTGTGGGAAAACAGGATCAATGGATTGAGCAAATGTCAACTGAATAGGTCCTCGCACCTGACCTGCTGGATAATCGCCTGTAGAGAGCACAGCACCGAAGGTACGAATATCATAGAAATGGTCGCACATCCATTTCCGCCGTGCGTTTTGTCGTGTGGTAGCACTCTCGTCAGTTCTGATATCTCTCTTTTGCTCGCCGCCTTTCGCCGTTTTTGCCTGTTTCACGTCCTTTGTCTCTACTGCGGTCTCCTGCTGTCCGTTTTCTTCCGCAGTTTCAAAAACTGCTTTATGGGCGCGTTTATTAAACTCGTTTAGTGCAATCCCTCTGTTTTGCACGTAGATTTCAAAACGCTCTTGACCACTATAGCCCATGTCTACCCAGTCACGAACTTTGCGCTTGAGACACACATCCGTTACAATGCCACGCATCGTTTCAGGGTCAACACGCGGCGCATTGCCAGCATCAGGGTCTCCATTGGGATTACCATTTGTTACATCGAAGAGAAATGCGAAATCATGCCTCCTGGTTGTATCACAATAGAGTGGTGTGGTTACTGTCGTCATAATAATTTACTCCTCTGTATCTGTTGATGTTGTTTCAGTATCATCATTTGTTGTATCAAGTGTTTCTGTAGATTCGTTGTTATCGTCTTGTTGCGCTCGTTGCGCCAAGTATTGCGATCTTTGAAAGAAGAAACCAAGGGCGAAACGTCCCTGGTCTACAAGCTCGAAAACAGGTGGAAACGAGGGAGGCAGTTTTTCCACAAGCAGTGCAAGTTCCTGCTCTTGATAGCTTATGTATGGATTATTTCCTGCCTTTGAACGTATCGTTGCTAAATGAGGGACTGCTCCTTTCAGTAAGCGTGGAAAAACGAGTGCAGGCGCGGTAGAGGCAGTGCCATAAAAGCGATCTACAATCGTAGTGTTGACTTTGCCCAATGCCTTGTATTGAATGTGATTGAGTTGGGCTAAGAGCCGCCCACAGAGATAGGCGGGATGAGTTTCCTCTTCATTATGTGTTGCCATAGTTCTATCCTCTTCATAATCAATAGTATTTGTATTCTGCTGCCAGGATAGCAGAACCATCTTAATGAGTGCCGCCTGCTCTGGTTGCACCTTTCGTGTTGCCCGTAGACGCTGAATAGTGTTATACATAAGCGATCCAGGCAGTGGACCGCCGTGCAGCGCGACATGCATCAACGCTCTTCCCACCTGGGGCGTGGGCTTCTCTTTCGATTTCTGGTTAATCGTCGCGTTAATCAGAACGCGCAAGGGAAAATACTCAGGTTCGCTATTGGGCAGTTGAATGCGCTGTAACCAGAAAAAACGTTGTAAATGCTCTTGCGCGGAGGCGACCGACGTCTCAATCCAATCACGTAGCACGACGCGAGCACCGCTTGCCGAAAGTGTCGCGGCGTAGAAATCTGGTGCATCGACAAGAGTTGCCGCGTTATCACCGCGACGTGCCGCGCGATACAACTCCTTGATCGCTTCAGAATTGGCATCCATCAGATCAGGAACATTGATGCCATCGTCATAGGATACATTGGGGGGACGACGAACCCAAAAGACATAGGCGAGTGGAGGCAAAACAATACTCGTGCTTTTGTTCCGTAGCAGTTCGTTGAGCGCGTTGCCAAAACGCTCACCACAGTCCTCGCACGTCGGTGCAATCAATGATGCCGTCAAGCCATATGACTCAAAGGCTGGTGCGTTTCCTGAGATAAGTGTTAATCCCGTCGATTGACCACCAGGAATGCCTTTTATAACAATAGGCAGGCGCTCCACTGGTGGACGCGAGTTTCCACAGACAAGACACTGCATCATATGCTCCGTCTCGCCTGCCGCCGACGCCTTCTTTGCCCAGTACTCTTGGACCGTCTTCTGCTCAAAAGGACGCACACCCTCGACCTGAAAAGCAACATTGCTTGATGGATCAAAGTCTGGTTTGCTTTGTAGAATAAGAGGTGTAATATCTGGTAGTCCCAGGAAGTGAGCCACCGCCACTACAGAAGGTTCGCGTGTAGTAACCGCACACTCTTGTACCAGCGTTACAAATGCACGATGTTGTTCCGAGACGCGTCGATGATCACTTTTCTCTCGCCCAATACCAAGTGCATACTCACCGTTATCTACCAACAACTTCGGTCTAATGCCCGACGAGCGTTTACAATGAGGCACCTCAAAGGTAGTCGTCGCCTTGCCCTTTCCATCTACTTGCTCAACAACTCCTTTGAAATTCCCTCCTCTATCTAAATGGACAAGATAGCGAATCGCTGTACGTTGGTACATTGGGGGCGGAAGCTGTTCAATTTGACTTGCATACTCACTCAACTTTTCAAGAAACATGCTTGCTCCTCTCATAAAGTGTTTCGGGAACATGCATTACACCATGCTGTAATTCGGCTGCGAAGAAAAGCGGTTGCCCTCTTCCACTCCCGTCTTGCACGTAGTCAAGATCGAAAAGTATGTTCCCTAAACTACTTGTGATATCTTGTCTATTCGCATGGATATCATCTGGAAACTCTGGCCCGAAGTGTGCTGAAAATTCGCGGCAGCCTAGATACGGCGTGATGTAACATTGTCCTCGTTTCACACGTCGTTGAAATTGATCGCGGTACTTCGCCGCATCTTCTTGTACCCCTGGCTGCACAACGACATCTGCAGAGATGGTGTAGGCAACATCGCGCAGACAAAGCGTATGGCGTTGTGAGCGGTCTTCTTCCGCATAGTAGCCTTCTTCACTTCGCCGACGAGCAGTAGCAATGGTTGCCCGACTATTGACTTCATTGCGTAAGATTGAAAAGTAGCGTATTGGCTTGAATACACGAATTTCTCGGATGTGCCAGCGAAATTCTGGTTTCCAGAAGATGGCTTCCAAAATACCTCGTGCCGCCGAGGGCGTCATAACTTCATAGCTGACGCGCTCAACCTTCATTTCTGGTCTGGTGAAGCAGGCATAATCGCCCCAGACACAAATATGTACCGGAGGATAATTCATACAATAACGTCCTTTCTGTTTCCATTGTAAATACATATTATCTACCATATTGAGTTTTCAGCACTTAATATGCCATTAAGGATAATACCTATGCCATTTTTCCCTTCCTCTCCTCCACTGTCATAGTGTGCTTCACTCCATTTATAAACACCTGGAATAATTTCCGAAACAAGGCATTGTTTCTCAGCTTTCTCAAATTCATATTTGGGTACGTTTACAACGTAAGGCTGCAATGCACGTAGGTCGTCTCGATGAGGACTTTTCTTCTTTCTCAGTCGCTCACACAATTGCTCTATCTTATCAGTAGCAGGTTTGTAGTTGACGATCACAGGTGTACTTGCATCATCGATCATACGAAATGTTTGAGCCACCTCTGCATAGTTGAAGTGCTCGCGGAGTTCTTGAATATCATGATGGTCACGATAGGGAAGGCTATAGTATTCCTGAAAGTAGCGTTGATAAAGCGTAGGATCATGAAGATTTGCCTCGTCATCTGCAAGTAAGCGTTTGGCAATATCGGTTCCAACCAGATATGAGCCTTTTGGGGTATGACCTTCTTCGGGTACAAACACAATGACTTTCCCCAAAGAGGACATTGTTCCTTCACGATTGGCTCGACCTGCTGCTTGCACAATACTATCCAGTGGACCAATGGCACGCATCACCAATGGAAAGTCAACATCAACTCCGGCCTCAATGACTTGCGTCGCAATCAGGCGGCATGGCTCTTTTGCTAGAAGACGGCGGCGCACTTCCTCCAATACGGCTTTCCGATGCTCACCACAGAGGCGCGTGGAGAGATGGAAAAGGGCATCCTCCTCTTCCTCATCGTTAGAGGCGAGAAGCGCAAGCAAATCCCCAGCATCTCGACGTGTGTTGACAATTACCAGGATGTGTTGCTCTGCTTGCACACGTTCAGCCACCTGCTCCCAGGTCCATGTCTCTCCCGCTTTCGGCAACTGATATTCCACACGTTTCAGATCAGCAAAGTAGTTTTCAGGGTGTGGAATAATCTCTTGAATATTTGGTAAGCCTTCAAAACTCTGACGTGACTCAAAATCAGGCTGTGTTGCCGTACATAACACCACCGTGACACCATAGTACGCGCATAGCTGGCGCAATATATCGAGAATGGGCGTGAGGAAGTACACAGGAAGCATCTGCACTTCGTCAAGCACAATAATACTTCCTGTAATATTGTGCAGTTTGCGGCACCTGCTAGTACTATGACCCATGAGACTTTCAAAAAGTTGTACTGTCGTAGTGGCAATCAATGGAGCATCCCAATTCTCAGCAATGAGCCGACGACGTATTTCCACAGGTGTTGGCTGCTCTGGATCGGGAATACTGATATTGCTGTGATGCTCAATGAGTGCTTGCTCGTCGCCAAACATCATTCTAAAGACATTCGCAGTTTGATCAATGATGCTGGTATACGGAATCGCGTAGACGATGCGTTCTAAGCCATGTATCTGCGCGTGTTGGAGTGCGAATGCAAGACTTGCCAACGTTTTTCCGCCACCTGTTGGCACGGTAAGACGAAAAAAGCCAGGAGGTAAATGAGCCGCCTTTACACAATGCTGATAGACCTCGGCGCGAATGCTGTTGAGCCTGTTCTGCTCAGCATCTGCGAACTTGTTCTTGTACGAAGTTTCAAACGTATGCCATAAATCCGTTATGCTCCAGATATGAGCACGCTCCGGTCTTTTACCCGCATTAAAGTGCTGCTCTGTATCGAGAAAGTCTGCATCAACGAGTGCGGAAAAGGCCATGCGCGTAAAAAACTCTAGCTCTAAAGCACAACGTACATAAGACGGAAAAAGCTTTTCTGGCCTAACTTGAAGTTCTGGAAATGTTTCTTTCGCTGCGATAATGGCATCCTGTACAGATTTTTTGGCCTTTCGCTCACGTATGATTTTCTGTAACCGCGCGTGGTCTGGTACGCCTCCATGATGTCCAAAGAGGATATGGGATAGAGCACCTGTTCGCTCAATTGATTCCGCGAACACAGCACCGGCACTCTTATGATCTGGTCCCTTCAAACCTTGATGAGGATTCTTTTCTGCTTGCAGCAGATACTGCTGAAATACTGGGTCATACTTGCCAATATCATGTAACAATCCAGCATATCGTGCGAATGTTTCGCCACCAAAAGCAGCACTAAAGTGTGCTGCTGTCACTGCGACATTGCGTAGATGCTCTTCTAACCCTTGCCGCTCTCCTACAACATTTTTTGTGTGAGCAATATTCTTCATACTCATTCTACCTTCTCTACGATTGGCGCTTCTGTTCTGTATAACAGATAGAGACAAAACTTGTAACTCATCTCTACACTAGCACTCTTTCCATACATACAAAAGATGGTAGTAGGTACTTCGCTTATCCCATTTCTCCTACTCTGTATGTGGAAATAAAGGTATTTGGATATATTTTTTGGCTGACTTGCTACTTTTCCGCCTCTGCACATTCTTCATTGAAGACAGTTCGTCGGATGTATACTCGTCTATCTCATCAAGTGTTTGTAGCCGATTATCAGTTGGTTCATTACATTCAGCAATGTGCTGTACATGCTTAGTAGTTGAGTAGTAAGTTCGGCTACTTGTTTCATTACCATAAATATCTCGATTTATCTGAGATATTGTGATTGATGTACGCTCAGATGGAAGTTTCTTTGTTCTACGCTTTGACATTTTTGTCCTCCCTCTTTCAAAAGATTTCAATTATGGTATTGTACCATAATCACATTGAAATTGTAATAGCGCATATTAAGATCAAGGCAAATAGAGAAACGGTGTTCCTTTTTATTGAGAAGGAACACCGTTTCTCTCGAACTCATGTACGATAATCACATTTTTTCAATCCTCAGCTAACTACTTGTAGTTATTACAAGTATATTTAGCTGCAAACCAAGCACACACTATTGTACATATTATGTTATTTACTTGTCAAACTAAGGCTATCGTTTACCTAGGGCAATCGCATCTAATTTTTGGCACAACTTGCAGAGCACATTTACAAGTTGGCCTTTGGAAAGTCTCATCAGTATGAAATGGCTTATCACCATCGTCTGTGAATTTAGATGTGATTGCGCTGGGTTACTCGATATCAAAGTCAATGATGCGCTGACAAATACGCTGTAACTCCTCGCTTACTGGTAGATGTGCTGGATGAGAAGCGTAAGGTCGAAAGTGTTCCGCATCAACAAATTGCATCGAAAAGCCGTATGTATACCCCTGGTTATGACTACTCATATTCTTTCCAGCCTGAATGCTCACAATCCCAGGTATCGCTTGGTTGAGGGCTTGCACATGGTCGAGAGCCGTTGTGATCTCTTCTTCTGTTACTTCTGATTTGGGCTGGAGTAATACAACATGTGTTATCACCTAGTGAACCTCCTCTTGCTTTCTTATTCATATTGCTAACATATCTACCACTCAAGCTCTTGAAGCCTCTTCTTCTCGAGCTTGTTTTTGTTTGAAGCCTGCTCGTCAATAAATTTGCTCATCATCGTATTCAGCTTGTTAAGAACTCTATCCGGAGGAACTTGGTTCTTCGGTGGGTAGGTTTCCGGCTCATAGATGACATCTACACCACAGCTTCGAAGAAAATCTATACTTCTGAAAAAAGCTGGATGTCCGTCGAGTCCTCCACCTGTACGAAAGCAGGGGACGGCGATGATCGGGTATCCCAAGCCCATATATTCGCATAAGAGGCCAACTGCAAGAGTATCGCTTATGCCATTCGCCCATTTGTTCATGGTATTGAAAGTAGCAGGAAACACGACAAGAGCATCGGCCCGAGGCAATAGATCCGGTTCGTTGGGATGTTTATATTCGCATCTCACGGGATACCCTGTGAGTTCTTCAAAAACGGGAATATCAAAAAATTTTGTTCCTTGTGGCGTTGTAATGACGCAAACTTCCCATCCGTCAGCTTGGGCTTGAGTCACAAGTTCTTCAGCAAGTGGTGCCGACGAACTTGCGCAAACAATGGTATAGAGGACTTTTTGTATTTGATGATGCATCTTGTTCATTTAATCCTCCGTATGACCTAAAGTCTCTTTTTACCCCGAAATTGAAGTTCTACAGGGCGTATCTGCTTATTGAGAGCTTTCACATACGAGGTGTCTGCCCAAGGTTCTAACGTTGCTCGAAGTTTGTGAATACGTTGTAAAACTTCTGGTGATTTTGTTTGACTAGCAACAGTGAGGGCACTACTTGCATGAGTATACATCTCTTCAACTTTTCCTTGTTGCATGCATGCACCTGCGAGATCACTCAAGATGTAACCTTTTTGATAGGTAAGGGTTGAACCTAATTGCCTTAATGCTTCATCAAGAACTTTCTCTGCATCGTCAGGAAGATGAAGAAGCATATAGCAGACTCCTTTGTATCCTGATAACAAAGACGAGGTAAAAGTAGTGCGATAGGGGTCTTCTCCAAGTGCTTCTGGATTAGTACGCAACTCAGCTTGCTCTAAGGCCCTGAAGCATGCCTGAGAGCTACCTAAGTTTGCGTACACCTCAGCCAGCGCCGCAGCAATCCAAGAACGTGTTGTTGCTGTTATAGAATGTCCACCTTGGACAACCAATCTATTCGCCTCCTGAACCAGAGGAAGAGCCAGATCAGGCTGATCATTTCGGGTTGAATTAAAGCTCAAACGTACTAAACCAACTGCTTGCAGAGAAGTATTGTTCGCTTCCTGTGCTGCCTCAATCGAAAGCTCATAATATGTTTTTGCAGTATGATAATCGCGCATATTCGATGAGATATTTGCCGCTATCAAGGAAAGTCCTCCTGCAATCGAGCAAAGACGTTTGTGAATCGCTGCCGATTGAGAACCTTCCAATAATTCTGTCACTGTCCCAAGATGTTCTAAAACGTATCCACGTGAAAAATGAGAAACGACTCCGGCCACAACGGGAATCATCCTCCAACAATCATTTGCAAGTGTCTCTAGATGATCAACAGTCTGCTCATCAACTGTAGAAGGTTTTTTTAGTGCACGTCTAAGCCTTTCCCACGGTTCTGGATTTAGTAACTCATTGGGGTAGGGCGAGAAGGCAATGCTAGCAATACCTACTACTAGTATTCTTCTTAACTCATCCATATCTATTCCCAGATCTTGGAGTTTTTGCTGTGTTTGTACAAAAGATTGATTGCTAGTGTTTACTTGTCCATAAAGAAACTGCTCTCTGCTAAAGTCTAACATGTATTGAGCTTGCGTACCAGTAGAGGAGGGAGATATAGATTGAAACGTATTTTTCTGAGAGTATTCTTGCGTATTTACCATTGGTGATACGACAAATCCGAGTTCTAAAACATTTTTCCCAAAGAGTTTACACATTTTTTTCTGCCAAAAGTTGCTTGGCGTATGTTCACCACGTTCCCAACTTCCCACCATCTTGAAATTTATTTCACCACGTTCACTTACTTCATCTTCATCACATATATTAGATAATTCGTAAGCCAAGTCTTCTTGAGTCCAATTCCGCAGCTTCCGTTCACTACGGAGAAACTCATTCGGTTCATTTGGTTTCTTCTTACTATCTTTCACTAAAGTACATCCTCCCTCATAAGACATAGCACAACATACACTGAAATATTTCACATTTTTTGACTAGTGTACATAACTTAAGGAGGACTATCAACTGTTGTTTAAACCAGTATTATGAATGGATGCTGATGATGTATCAAGTGTCTCTGAAAAAGATTTTTTGCGGGGCCCCTTTGGTCCTGTCTTTCGGGGGCGAGCTAGAAACAGGGAGAGAGAGTCTTCGTAAACAAGCCAATCATGTCCTAATTTGACGCCCTCTATTCGCTTGTCGCGTAAAAGACGCTGTATATGTTTCTGACTCAAACCAGAAATTTTACAAGCCTCAGTTGTTGGCATTAGCACGCGATCACCACTAATACGTTGCGTCATGAAACCTACCAACTAATCTTCAGTCATACACCACACAATATTTTCATCAGTATATCACGAATAGCTGGGCAAGAATAGATGATAAGGGGTTGACAAATACGCGTCATATAGAGCATAATTAAATTACGTCATATAGAGCATAAATACCTGTTCAGATGAGCCGACATTTTCAGTGCATTGGTGAAGCATTCACGGGGTAGTTGTGAGGTGTTTCTTATCTCTGAATTAGAGGATAATTAGATCAGAGAAAGACACCTGCGGGTTGCAACCGCAAATGCCTTCTCAGGAACTCAGTCACATGTGTGCTGGTGCAAGTTGTCCAGACGTGTCCAGCGCACATGCACCTTTCCGAGTCGCTTGTAGTATCTCTCAAGCGTCCTCGGCTGTCAATTCAACGATACAGAGGAGCAAACAATGAAAACAAAAACTGCTGTGAAAACAACGTCTGCGGTCAAGCACATCTGGTATCACTATCTCTATGTGATGCCTGCTTCCGTCCTCTCAGCTGAACCAACTCACGAGCAAGACACAGCCAACCTGCGCGAAGTTGCAAGTAGCGATGGGGCTTGTTACCTGAAAGTCATACGCTCATTCAACGATGGAACGTATCTTGCTCGTGTTGCTGCACATCCAGAGCGCATTCTCACTCATGGCTACACACTCGTTCTCAGTGATGCACACCTTACCCTCGCACGTCCCTATGACTGCCGTACCGCACAGAACATCGCGTAATACGAAGGAGATCACTCGTGGCAACAAACAACGAACAGCAACCGGAAACCATCCTGCATCTCTCGAAAGATGGCAAGGACCTTACCAAATTTCACGGAGGGCTTGAAAACCTCCTGAAGTTCGCCATCGCGCATGGAATTGAGGAGCAGCTTGATGGTTTGCATGTAGCGCGTGAAGTTCGCTATCCCACACAGCCGCACCAGGAGGACAATCAGCATGAGCAGTAGTAACCAGACCCAACGTGTCCTGCTTTCCGAGCAATTCGTAGACGACCTGTTCTACACCGCCAGTGCGACGATCACACGAACCGAAGTTGTCTTCAATAACGAGACCGTTGTCTTCATTAGGTTTGCCAATGATGGCGCACCTACGACCCTTTCTCTTCCCATGTGCGACATTGACACCTTCATCACGGCTTACAGCGACTATCAGCACCGACAAAAAGTCGAGCCAGCGTTGCAAGATGCCAAAGCATTCCGTGCCTGGCTCATCACTCAGCGTGACCGTCATCAATCTCTTGGAAATTCCTCTACTGGCCCTGAGAATGCGCTTGCGTTGTGGCTCACGGAGCTGTACGGCAAGCCCTACACTGCGGGTTCCAGAGGCTATGGCCCTGAGGATACGGACGCAGAAACTCCGACGACGTGGTGGATGCAAGCGTTTATGGACAAGGTTCGTGCAGACTCCGTTACCCCTAACCTTGACCCACGCATCGAAACCCCTGAACTGGACCCAACGTATGCCATCTCTATTATTGACGCACTCACCGAGCCGCTTGGTGATCTTGATGATCTGGACGAACATCCTTTTTAGCCGTTTCGCGTTGGGTCTCGTCACGGCGATACTCAACGCTTACTACCCTTGATACAGACAGGAGCAAGCAATGCAGAAGAAAGACTATTGTGTCGTGGTCATTACATCCGATGGCGACGAACTTGAGGACGAAATGATTACAGCCCATTCCCCACGCGATGCAGCTGGTATCGCATTTGCAAATATGGGGTGTGACGGAGTGGAAACCATCTTTGCAAGCAACGAAGACGACCCGACAGATCGTGGCTCGTACCAGCAAGTCGGGCGCACACTCAGACAAGACTAACTGTTATAAGAGAGGAATACGCAATGCTACAATACCTTTTAGCTCATCAGGATGTAAGTGCTTTTTGTCAGACATGCCCACGTCCACAAGATGTAACAAGCGTTCTTGAGTCGCTTGGCTTTCATGTGAGTTTTCAGATGCAGGCCGACAATCAGCACGCATATATGCAACTCAAACCTTTGCCTGCACAGGTCCACTACGAAGGCCCTTGTGGGATGAACGTTGTGTACCTCGCCGGAGAGGATATCGACATTGACGACGAATATGCCTTTCCCAAACATGCCTCCCGTTTCTGGCTCTATTGTGCTGGTGAGTCTGAGCAGACGTTTAAGCAAACCATGAATGTGCTGACGGGTGCCTTCTCGCTGTCCTGGAAGCCATTGACCATTCCTGCTACCACTGTCCCTCATTTGAAAGATGTTGCGTAGGAGTTGACGACTATGAGCCACACCCGAAAACGCCGCTCAAACGAGAAGCGTACACCGCTCATTACCTTGTATGCCGTTCCTGTCGTACTGAGGTGCGCCGCCTGTTCAGAACCGACGACCCTTACCTGTTATGGCTGTGGAAAGCCTGTCTGCATGCGGCACAATGCTACACGCGCCATTCCACATGCTGTCATTTTATGTGCTGATTGTGAATTCGCAGGCATGCCCATTCTCTTGTGTGCCTGCTAGTTGCTGAAAGGACACGTTGCCCATGATCTTCACCTTGGATATTCAAACTATGCTTGTTATCGTTTTAGTCTGTCTGCTTATTGGTGTGCTCGTTGGGGCAAGTTTGGCCCGTCCACGCTACTATTCCCGTTCTCCACGGTGGGAGGAGTAAGACATGATGCATATTGCCCCGTACTCGTTTCCCACCGAATTTGTGCCAAGCGTTCAGACACAAGCAACACCAGGGCAGGTGCAGGGCGTGTATGTCATGCTCCACCCTGATGCGATAGACGACATAGAAGACAAGATGCAACGCTGGTTTGAAGCACGTCCAGAGGTTGCGATAGTTGATGTCGGCACATCCGACAAACGCGGCTTGGGTTTCATCATCCTTGAATGGATGGAATGCGCCGTGGATCCACTTTTTTTGTCCATCTTACAAACAGAAGAGTTTGCAGCCGACTATACGACGTATATTCGCAACCTGCAGCACTAGAACAACGAAGGAGCATACCATGTCAGGAAGAAATCAATTCGCCCAAGTGGGCGGCGCAATGCGCGAAAGTTTTGATCGAGTGCATCACCGACTTGGCTCTAGCCCTATTATCATGTGGTTCCTGGGTGCATTAAGTCTACTTTTGTGGGCGTGTGCATCCGTCGTGCAAATTCAGACCAGTGAGTACCTCGCTTTAGGGAGCAAAGTTCGTGTTGCAGGTGTCGCCTGGGGGATATTCATTCAGCCCTGGTTGATGATCACGGGGCAAGCACCTATCGCCTACGTCACGAGTTGGACGTATGCCTGGGTGGTTGAACTGATAACGCTCGTGTTCGCGCTCGCCCTCTCCGTTGCGGTTGCAAAAATCGCTAGTGCGAACCCCCATCTTGCCAAGTTTTTTGTAATCTTCGGGGCTGGCCTCATCCTCTTAAATGGATGGGCCGACTATTCCTCATCGCCTGGACAAAATCCGTTGGTGCAAGGACTGATTGCACTGGCTATTGGTGGCATCGTTGTCGTCGGACTTCCGTTGGGCATTGGCTTACTGGAAAAGGGTTTTGAGGAGCTATAACTCATGGCAACAACAGGGCAAAAACTCCTTGCAGCAGGACCCACGCTTGTCATTGCTGAATCAGCGTTAGCAATGGCGCATATGGGCGGCGTTGGCGCAATCGTCGGGATTGTTGCGGGGGCACTTGCCTATGTTGCGGTTGATGACATTGAACGCATGGCGGGGAGAGATTTTTCATCTCTTCCCACCTCACAAGCGACATCATCCGGCGACACCACAACAGGGCAAGAGCAACTCACCACGCCACAACAGGGCAAGCAGCAACGCTACTCATTAGCCTATAGGATATTCAACGGAAAAAGCACCCGAGAGCGCGACGAAGCCGACCAACAACAGACGAACACAGAAGACGGCAACGCCTACAAAGAGCGCAACGAGGAGAGCATAATCACACCACTCGATGAAATACTCCAGCTTGGGTATCTTGCGAAGGTTGGGACGCTGGCACGTTTTGACCCACATATGGATATGTTGCTCGGCAAAGGCTTGATTGTAGCAGGCGTACAAGGCATGGGTAAGAGCAATATAGCCGCTTTAGTGATTGAAAGCGCATCCAGATGTGACATGCCTGTCATCATGTTCGACTTGAAACGTGAGTACCATACCATTGTCGATGTCGCACGCAACGCGATGAGAGCAGGCCACGAGTCCTTACAAGGCTGTACGCCTGGCTACTTTGTGCTGACAGAGAAGAATGCTGATGAGTTCGCAACACTCGTCATGACAGGCAAACATCAAGCAATCATTGATTTACCGTCCTATGGTGAGGATTTGAATGTCTGTGCAAAGGTGATGGCAGCTGTTCTCAAGGCCCTGATGAAATGGTCGAAGGGACTCCGTGATACTGACCGCCTCCCTTGCCTGACGATGCTTGATGAGGCTCAAGTCTTCCTCCCACAAGATCAAACACTTTCCCCACTCAGCAGAGAAACCTTACTTCTGGTGCAAGCAGCATTCTGGCAGATGTGCAACATGGGCCGCTCAATGGGCTATACCATGTGCTTCTTCACACAGTCAATAGCCAACCTGCAAAAGTGGGCCATCAAAAATTGTCAGTGCAAAGTCGTTGGAATCCACGTTGAGAAAAACGACCTTGATAGATGTGTCGAAGAGGTAGACGCCGAAATAGCAACACGAGAGCACATCAAGACGATGCCCAAAGGTGTAGGAGTCGTAATAGGTTTCACGCCCTCACAGATTCTCGTGAAGTTTGATAAACGCGTGTCACGTCATGTCTCCAATACACCCGATCTTGCACGATTACGCAAGCCCTTAGTGGAGCAGCGTGTACGTTCACAACAGGTACAGCCCTACATACCTTCAGCAACAACCAACTCAGCAGAAAAAGAGCGTTTACAGTTTGCCCAAGACGTTTATAGCCCTGTAAACGAAAAAACGCCCGTTTATGACCATGTTTATAGCCCCGTAAACGTGGATACAGGCCAATTCGAGGCATCAAGTGAGCAAGAGCGTTTACAGTTACATCGACCAGGGCAAGGTGCTGTTTCCACGCTCGAAACCACAGAAGAGGGGGTGGGTGATGTAAACGTAAATGCTGAAAAACGAGAGACGATCAGACGCATGTTAGAACTACGAAAAGCTGGCAATAAAGACATGACTGATCGAGTGATCTCTGAATGCGTAGGCTTAGGGGGCACGAAATATAAATCGTATATGGCGGTTCGTGACGAGATACTAAAAGCAGAGAAAGGGGTATAAGGATGGCACAATTCGCACAACCACAGCACCCACAAAAGCACTGGAAGGACGACGCGATAGCGTGGTCTGAGGGCATCACTGATGCCTGGGAAGTGACCAAAGTCATCACCGGCAGACTCGCCGAATGGATTTTGTTCGGCTGCATGATTGCCAATATTATTGGCATCTTACCAGGTGTCTCCCTTCCCCCGCTCGTGACCAATATCGTCATGGGGATACAGATTGTTACCCTGGATATCGCAGGCTTTGGCCTTGCGACAATGGCCGAGAATGCACGAGCCAACGGTGCCGAGAAGGCCGCTAACGAAGCCACTGCAACGGCCTATCTTCTCATTGCTATTATGATGCTTACGCTCGTCCTCTTCACACTTGGTATCATGGTTCCTGCGTTGAAACCGTTCACGAGTATTGCTGAGAATGTGCTCATCTTAGTCCGTGTTGGCATGATCGTGTTTTATGGGCATGTGGTCCATAGTCTCCGCCGCGTGAGTGCAAACGCACCTGCTACACCTAAGCAGATGACCGCGCTCCAAGAGGAACTCGAAGCCCAACGGCAAGAGATCGAACGCCTCCTACAACACCAGCAACAGGAGTTACAGCAGACAGTAACACGTCTGGAAACTCAAAGTAACGAGCGGCTCCAAGTTGCAATTGAGGCACTTGCCCAACGCTTTTCAGGGCACGTTACCGTTGTTGCTGAAAACGCTTCTGAACTGTTCCTCGCGCTTCCAGAAACATCGGAAACAGCAGAACCAACGACGGAAACGCTTGCCATACAAAAGCCTCTCAACGATGCTGTGAAGCCCATAGAAACGGTTTCCGAAACGGATAGGAACATGATTGTAGCCGCGTATGAACAGGGCATCACCCGACGCAAAATGTGCGCTCATTTGGGGTGGGGATCCGCAAAATATAGCGTCGTGAAAGCTGTTCTTGACGCCTATCAGAAACAGGTAGGAACACCAGAAACAGCCCTGACGGAAAGTGAGTAACACGATGAAGTGGTTTCTCAATTTGTGCCGCGAATTGTGGAAAGAGTACCAGGAAGCACAGGCATTGGTACGCCGTTTAGAAACAGATCGCTAGAAAGGAGGCATCATGCGAAAAAAGCGACCAGCATCAGCGCAGCCAACCACACCCTACTACACACCACTTACTGGTGCTGTGACAACCCATAAACGCTTAGATGAAATGACCCCTGGTGAGGGCCGCATCTGGATACAAGGGGTACGCGAACGCTTGCAACAGAAGATGCAGAGTGAACGCGCCTACCTTGACCGACGAGCGGCACATGGGGTTCATACCCCAACCGATGAGGCATATGAAAACGATCAACGGTTAGAAGCGGAACTGCTGGCCCTTTTAGAGGGTTTGGAACGCGGTTTTGCAGAACAGGAGCGCAATCAGTGAGTTATAGCAGACAGTTTGAGCAGGAGCGCGAAGAAGCGCGTGACATTCTCCGATGGTTAGAGCCAATGTTACGTGAGCTGCAGGTGGAATATGAACCTATCGACTGGCAACATTCGGGGGTGCTTGCCACCATTCGAGTCAACGGGGTCGAGGTGGATACGGTGGCAGGTATTCCCTGTTACAAGGACAGCGTTCTGAACAGCATCCGGGAGACTGTGATGACGGATATTGCGCTCAAGCATCTTGGCCTTACGCGCGGCAATCATCTGATCTACCAGACTCCTGTCCTTCCTGAGCCTGGAATAGTAGCAACATGGGTCATTCACATTGATAGCATCCAGGGCGTTCCCGTTGCTGAATACATCAGGGAGGGACGCCGTGTATGGGAACGCTATCCCCTTGAAAACATCCGTCAGGAAGAGGGAGAGGCAAACGCATGAACAGCATTGACCCGTATCACTACACCCCTGATGGCCTTGTGCTTGGGGTCGAGGGTGTGTCCAGCTTTGTGCAGGGCAAGATTGAGTACATGCAACACATGCGCGATCATCACGAAGTCTACACCGATATTGCCGAACGTGCTGATGCTGAAGTGCTCTGGACGATGAAGCGGCTGGTCGAGGTGTTACCAGAAGAGATCAAGGGGCAAATCGTCACCCTGTTAGACCTGCATGCACAACTCCAATTTCCGTTGCTTGGACAGCGTTTCGCGCTCCCGCTTCCACGCAGACGCGCCTATTATGAGGAGGTTGCCTAATGAGACCACGCCTCGATCATGTTCAAACGACAACGCTCGTCCACCGCCTGCAAGCAAGAACGACGAGCGTTGTCGAGACCCAACCCACGCTCTATGAGCGAGGAGCTTCTCACACCCATTCTACCATGTTGGCATCTAAACATGCTCATGAAACGGAGGGAGCATGATGCTACAGCCGCTAGAGAACCACAAGACATGCCCTCGTTGTGGGTACCCCAAGGCCATTCTCATCATGGACTTTTTTGGGACGATGCCGGAACTTGATGGCATGGGCTACCCTCAGTACCACTGTCCCGAATGCGCCAATACCTTTATGGCACTTGACCTCCCTCGTGTCAACGACACCACACAAGAAAAGGAGCATGACAATGGCAACGACTAGCATTGAATGGACCGATGCAGTGTGGAACCCCTTAACAGGATGTACTCGCGTGACGGATGGATGTAGCAACTGTTATGCCTTCGCCCTGCATGACATGCGCCACGCCATTTCCCTCAAGAACAATGGACGATGGAGCGCGGACGGTCCCACAATGCCCAAACAATACGCATTGCCTTTCTCGATGGTGCAGTTGCTTCCCGAACGCTTAGAGCAACCCCTGCACATCAAGACACCAAAGAAGATATTCGTGAATTCAATGGGTGACTTATTCCACTCCGAGGTTCCAGACGAGTACATTCTGCAGGTGTTTGAGGTCATGCGCCGCGCCCATTGGCATACGTTCCAGATATTGACCAAACGCGTCGGACGCTTGCGCCGCTTAACCCCTGTCCTCCCCTGGTCTCCCAACATGTGTATTGGGGTCAGTATCGAGAATGATTCTTTGACGCCACGCGCTGATATATTGCGGCCTATTCCTCTAGCGACCCATATGCTTTCCTGTGAGCCACTGCTGAGTGCCTTACCCTCACTCGACCTGACGGGAATTGATTGGGTCATTGTTGGTGGGGAAAGTGGTCCCAACGCTCGACATTGTGATCCTACATGGGTCCGAGACCTCCGAGATCGCTGTGTTGATGCTGGAGTTGCCTTCTTTTTCAAACAGTGGGGAGGCCGCACACCCAAAGCAGGAGGCCGTGAACTTGATGGGAGAGAGTGGAGTCACTTTCCAGTGCCTCAACAAGCTCTGACACGAGACGAGATGCGGTATGGCTCGCGCACCCATTCAATAGTCTCTGACGGTAACAGCACCCGAGATGCGGGAGGTGATGCATGAATAAGCGTGTATATCCTCGCAACTGGAAAGAAATCCGCGCCGCTATTAAGGAACGGGCTGGATGGAAATGTGAGACATGTGGTCTGGAAGAGGGGACGCTGCAAGTGAGCAGGCATACGGGCAACCTCTACATTGTCTACCTGCATGCCGCTCATCTGGACGCTGACCCAACGAACACATCAGCGCGACTTGCGGCGTTGTGTCCCTCGTGCCACATGAAGTATGACCGACACGAGGAACTCACCGAACGCCCAAGCGCACGGAGACGTGGGTACAGTCTTACCACTACCGACAAACTCATTGACGCGCTACATGTCGCTGGCCTCACCCTGACCGAGACACTGAGCGGCTATAGCTGGAGCGTTGACGATCTCTCTGGCAAATCCTCCAACGCCATCACCGCCGTTTCGGATGCCATCTATCATTTACGCCAGAGCCGAAAAGCCCGAAGCAAGAAAGGTGGTGCTGCATGAACATGACACTTGCTGACCTCGTATTCCTAAAAGCTGCAAGCCCACGCCCAACAGTTGTTTGTCTGATTGGCTCGACGCGCTTCTTTCATGCCTACCGGGAGGCAAACCTCCGCGAAACACTTGCTGGAAAGATCGTGCTCACGATTGGCTGTGATACCAAATCCGATCACGATCTGCACCTCGGTCCCATTGACGAAACCTCTCTGGACCTCTTGCATCTGCACAAAATTGATCTTGCGAACGAGGTGTTGGTGCTCAACGTTGGGGGATACATTGGCGAATCGACGCGGCGCGAAATTGAATATGCTCGTCTCTTAGGCAAGACACTCCGGTGGTTGGAACCAGAGGTGCAGGCATGACAACAAAGCATACTATGTTACACCAAATGAGAAGAGTAACACGGTGTACGTTACCGTGTCATACCCCTTGTAGAGCCAGTGCAATGCGTATCCCTCGTAGACGTTTCTGCAATCTCAATCTCATTCAAACAGGAACGTGTTCACACAGAAAGCTCTGCTTTGCCATCTTCTTCCTATCTTCCTCCTACCTTTTGGTACAAGAAGGAGCAGACATGATTGACCTCATTTACTGTGCAGGGGGGAATGCTCGTTTATCACAGATTGCCTCTACAGAGGGGTGGTTGCTCGGCTTTCGGTCTGATAAGACGATGCAGGAAGGCGTGATCTCGTTTGTCGATATCGACTACAAACACCCCAATTTTAATAAGCACCTTGACGCGGTGAAACGCACTCGACCACAGTATGCAACGGTTCCTGATTTATCTCAGCAAACCGTCTCTGTGCAGGATATCACTCGCGCATTGCGGCAAGTGGAGCAGGTAGCAGCATACTGTACCATTCCCCTGATCGTGCCGAAATTGCCAGGACAACTTGCCCTCATTCCAATGAGCGTTGCCATCGGCTACTCCGTTCCCTCTCACTATGGCGGCGCACAGTATCCTCTCTGGGAATTGGCAGGGCGACGAGTGCATCTGCTTGGGGGGAGTCCGCGCAAACAATGGCAAGCATATCTGCACCTGTCAGCGATTGCCGAGGTGATGAGTGCTGATGGTAACTCTGCACAAACAATGGCAACGCGCCATGCAGAGTATTGGCAACGTGGGAAATGGGTGAAGCATCCCCAGGTCAGCCAACACGAACGAGACCTATATCTTGAGTGCTGGCAGTGGTCGTGTCGCAATATTCGTCAGCGATGGCTTAGTCTCGAAACGCACATGACGACGATGGAGATGAGCGCATGAGCACAACAACGATCTACACCCTTCAAAGAAGAAGAGTAACACCGTATACAACATGGTCCCATATCGCGTGGAGAGCCGATGCAAGGCATACTCATATTGCGCCGTTCAGAAACCTCAATCTCATTCAAAGAGGAACGTGGTCACGCAGAAAGCTCTACCTTGCCATCTTGTTCCTATCTTTCTCCTACCTTTTTGAAGGGGAAGCATACATGAGTAATGCCATGTCTAGTGTAGGGGGCAATGCTCGTTTCTCACAACTTGCCTCGATACAACAGGATGCAACGATTCCTGATGTCTCTCAGCAAACCATTGATGTGCAAGAGAGCATCGGCGCGTTGGAGCACATGGAAGACAGAGCGACATCCTGTATCTTTCCCTTGATGATATCGAAATTGCAGAGGCAAAAAGAACGTATTCTGACATACGGTAGAGCTTGTTGTCTTGTTCCTATCATTCTCCTATCTTCCTCCTACCTTGTACTCATCTTGCTCCTACCTTTGTATGTTATGACATTCCTACGCATTCATATTCATCGGTCAGCAATGCTCCTCATGATGGTTCTTTGCTGGTTAAGCAGCGACGAAAGGAAGGAACGCTATGGATAGAAGACTCCGCTTACTCTCACTGTGTTCTGGTGTTGGCGGCATCGACTACGCTTGGTCACATCTACTTGGGCAAGAGATCGCTGGGCAGGTCGAGAATGACCCTTACTGTCAGGCGGTCCTGCACAAGCAATGGCCTGACGTAGTGAAGCGTTCGGATATTCGGGAACTACAGGAGGAAGACCCCTTTGGACCAGTTGACGTTGTGGCAGGCGGAATCCCTTGCCAACCCTTTAGCTTCTCCGGCCAGCGACGAGGCACAGACGATGACCGTCACCTCTGGCCGTTTGCTCTTCCCATTATTAAGCGCAAACAGCCCACTTGGGCACTTATCGAAAATGTTGTTGGCTTCATCAGTTTGGCACTCGACCTCGTTCAAACTGACCTGGAAGATGCGGGTTACGTCTCACAAGCGTTTGTACTTCCGGCTTGTGCCGTCGGTGCGCCGCATATCCGAGAACGCGTCTTCATTGTGGCCCACACCACTCGCAAGCGATGCGGAACATGGGGGACCCAATTCGAGGGACAGCAAGGGTCGCTATTCGCTAACGGGAGCGGTGCATCACATGTGGCCCACTCCGGTTGCTCTGGATGCAGGGAGTGGACGCATCAATCGCAGCGTCAGCCCGAATGCATCGGAACGTCCGACGCTAGCGATGATGGCTCGCAAGGGAACATGGCTCACCCCAACCGCCAACGACAGCAAGAATGCCACGCTTCCACCAGGGGCAACCCATCGGGACTCGTTACCTGGTGCGCTGATTCGCATGTGGCCCACACCGACGGCCAACGAGGATCACTACCGACTGCAAGGAGAGACGCAACAAAGCAAATCCTTGAATGCACTTCACCAGGGCAATCTCAACCCCGAATGGGTGGAGGCATTAATGGGCGTACCAGTGGGCTGGACAGCCATAGATGGCCCTCTCCCCCGAACCAGACGCAAGAAGAATGGGAGCCGCCGCGTACCATCGCCCACAAGCTGAAACACCGCGCATCCCGCCTGAAAGCATTAGGCAACATGGTGGTCCCACAGCAGATATACCCCATCCTCAAGGCGATGATTGAGAGTGAGCAGACAGATGAGGAGATGAGCGCATGAAACATCTGAGTTTATGGGAAGCAGAGCGGCTCACGATGGAACGCTCACTGGAACTCACCAAAGAGTCGTTGCAGGCGTATGGCTCTCTCTACAACCATTGGGCGATTGCCTACAGTGGTGGCAAGGATTCCACCGCCGTAGTCAGTCTCGTCACCCACCTGATTGCATCCGGGGAGATTACAGCACCGAAAAGTGTAACGGTGCTCTATGCCGATACGCGCATGGAGTTACCGCCACTCCAAGCAACAGCGATGCAGCTGCTTGAAGGCTTGCGACAACGCGGCATCACGACTCGCGTTGTCTTACCCGCTCTTGATGATCGCTTCTTTGTCTACATCTTTGGGAGAGGGGTTCCACCACCAAAGAATAGATTTCGGTGGTGTACTTCACAAATCAAAGTGGAGCCGATGGAGTTGGCGTTGCAAGACTTGCGTCTCCAATACGGCGAAAAGTTCTTGATGCTCACAGGGGTACGCTTGGGGGAGAGTGCAGCGCGTGATCAGCGTATCGCTCTATCATGCTCCAAAGATGGAGCCGAATGTGGGCAAGGCTGGTATCAACAGGCGACGCCGGAAAGCGTTGCGGATGTCTTGGCACCCTGCTTGAATTGGCGGGTGTGCCACATTTGGGACTGGCTCACCTTCCATGCTCCCTCGTATGGTTTCCCAACTCAAGTGATTGCCGAGGTGTACGGCGGAGATGAGAAGGAAGAGGTCAATGCACGAACGGGATGTGTTGGATGCAACCTTGCCTCCAAAGATACCGCTTTGTTGACGGTGTTAAAGCTTCCCTATTGGTCCTACCTTGCTCCGTTGCTCCGCTTGCGTCCCCTCTATGCAGACCTCAAGAAACCACAGTATCGGCTCCGCAAGGATGGAACTGATAGACGCAAAGATGGAAGTCTTGCCGCCAACCCGATGCGGATGGGTCCCTTGACGATGGACGCCCGGCGTTACGGGTTGGCACAGGTGCTCGACATGCAAGAGCAGGTCAATGTGGTTGCACATCGAGAGGGGAAGCCCTGTATTGACCTCGTGAACGAAGAGGAACATCAACGCATTCTCGATCTCATCGCTTGTAACACCTGGCCTGATGGGTGGGTAGGCGATGAGGTACGCGGCGACGTGTTGCTTGACCAGGTGCTTGCTGATGGGGTGGTGCAACCATTGCTCTACCTGGAAGAGGTGAGTGCATGACTCAGACGCCCATTCTCAAGCCAATTCTCAAATATCCGGGGGCTAAATGGCGCATTGCCGAGTGGATTGTGTCCTTGTTCCCACCTCATACCCACTATGTTGAGCCATATGCAGGCAGCGCGGCCTGCTTCTTCACCAAGACACCTGCACGTCATGAGGTGCTTAACGATATGAATGGCTCCATCTGTACCCTGTTTCGGGTGCTGAGAGAACGCGGTGAAGAGTTAGCCGAGGCGATCATGCTCACCCCCTGGTGTGAAGAGGAGTACGAGCAATTTGAAAAGGAGTGGTCTCACGAGGATGATGTGGAACATGCACGTCGCTTTCTTGTGCGTTGCTGGCAAGCTCATGGCGGCACCATTTACCAGGTAAGCGGGTGGAAGCATAACGGCCTAAATGGGCATGCCTATCCGGTACGCTTATGGCGACAACTCCCTGATCGTCTCTTGGCAACCGTAGACCGCTTACGCGACGCTGAGATACGCAACCTTCCGGCCCTGGAGATCATCAAGTCCTACAATGCCCTGGATGTGTTGCTCTATGTTGATCCGCCCTACCTGCTTTCGACACGGGCGCGTAAATACTACCCGTTTGAGATGACAGATGCCGACCATGTGCAGCTGCTTGACACGCTGGATGCACATGCCGGAATGGTTCTCCTCTCCGGCTATGCTCACCCCTTGTATGATGAGCGGCTCCCACACTGGCAGCGTCTCACGTTACCTTCTGTCGCGGAGCACGGCAAGCATCAGACAGAGGTGCTCTGGCTCAATCCTCAGGCGTTCCAACGTCGTCAATTATCCCTGTTTGAAGAGAAAGGAGTTCCACCATGGCAAACCGGCGTATGATCCCCACATCCTTTTTTCGAGACCCTGACATTCTGATGCTTGGCAAAGATGCCCAACTCATTTTGATTGGCTTAGTCTTGGCGGCAGATGATTATGGGCGTGAACTTGCTCACGCTCATCTCCTCGGCAAGGAGATGGGGTATACCACGAAACAAATGGAGGCAGGACTCCAGGAACTGGTCGCCAATGATGTACTTCTGCTCTACGAGGTGGGCAGACATCGCTACTATACGCTTCCACGCTGGTGGCAATGGCAAACGATTACCCCGTACAGGCGCGTTCCTTCTGTGCATCCGTTGCCTCCTGGAATGCAGCAATGTGCGTGTGATCCGCGTGTGGAATGTCCACAAGGAGCATGTGTTCTGCATGCACCATGCGGACAGGATGCATGCATCGTGCATGCACCACATCAACACATTGTTGCACAGGAGAATCTAGGTGAAGAGAATCTAAGTAAGGAGAAGGTAGGTGAAGGGAAACCATTGCCGCCCAACGTGGTGTCATTTCCAACCACTCACACCGACACCACCAGCGTCACCGACACCACTTTTTCTAGCAACGAGGTGGAGCAGGCAACGCGTCAAGTGGCTTCTATCCTCAAGGTTCCTATGGACAATGCGCTGAGGCGTCTCGTGGAAGACTACGCTCGTGACCCCGTGCTCAACTTCTTTGGCGAAGCAGATGCGGCGCGTGAATGGATTGAGGATCCCAAACGCAATCAGAGCCGCAAGCGTATGAGTGTCGCCTGGTTTCGCACCTGGCTCAAACGTGAACACGATCAAGCACTGGAACGTCAGGCAAAGCGTCAACCATCGCTCACACACCAAGCGACTAATCTCGAAGGGAGAGGACAACGCGCAGCCCCCTCAGTACAGGGGAGAACACAACCCCCAAGCTTGATGAACCTCGAACAGCAATATCAGGCCGCCGCGACAGGCACAACAGGAAGGGACACCATCCATGAGTAACAGTATCGAAAAGCTTTTACCACACAATCAGGAGGCCGAACGGAGCGTCCTTGGAAGTCTCTTGATTGATCCAGAAGCGATCACGCAAATTGCTGACTGGCTCACTCCCGATGACTTTTATCGTGATGCCCACCGGACCATCTATCAGGCAGTGTTAGCTCTGTACGAGCGGCGCGACCCCGGCGACTTCATCACACTATGTGATGAACTCCAACGCTTGGGGACGCTCGAACAGGTAGGTGGGCAAAGCATGTTGCTCTCGTTGATGAATGGGGTTCCAACAAGTGCCAATGTAGAGCACTATGGGCACATTGTGCGACACAAAGCCCTCTTCCGTCGCCTCATTCACGCCTCTGGGGAGATTGCCTCCCATGCCTATCAGGAGGACTCCGATGCCCTGGAATATGCTGAACAAGTGATCTTCGCGCTAGGACAAGACGGAACGGTATCGGACTTCACCTCTGTCGAGAGCATCATCACGAATTGCTTACGTCAGCTGGATGCCGTACATGAGCACCAACAAGAGATTATCGGAGTGCCAACTGGCTTTCGTCCGCTCGATGTCGCTCTGGGCGGCTTGCAGCGTTCGGACCTGATTATCCTGGCAGGGCGTCCTGGCACTGGCAAAACAAGTTTGGCCTTGAATATCGCCGCCAATGCCGCGTACAAGCACCGGAGCCGCATCGCATTCTTCTCGCTTGAAATGGGCAAAGAGCAGCTGGGAGTTCGCTTGTTGGCGATGCATGCACAGATGGACCAGCAACGACTCAAAATGGGTTGGGTCCATGATGAGGAATGGGAGCGCATCATGAGATCGGCGGGTGAACTGTCTCAGGGGGAAGTGTGGATTGATGATACCGCAGGCATCACGCTTGCAGCTATGCGAAGTAAGGCACGACGCCTGCAAGCTCAGCATGGTGTTGACCTGATCGTCGTAGACTACCTGCAACTCATGCGGGCGACGCTCGAAGGCAAACGTTACGCCAATCGTGAGCAAGAAATTGCCGAGATTAGCCGAGGACTCAAAGGCATCGCCAAAGACCTGAATGTGCCTGTGCTAGCTCTAGCGCAACTCTCACGCGCAGTGGAGAGCCGACAGTCCAAAGTGCCACAACTGTCAGATTTACGCGAAAGTGGAGCCATTGAGAACGACGCCGATGTGGTGCTGTTCATCTATCGAGACGAACTCTACGAGCCGGAGTCGGAGGCCAAAGGCATGGCGGATATCATCATCGCCAAGCATCGCAACGGACCCATTGGCACCGTTCGTGTCGGCTTTGAAGCAAGTCAAACACGCTTTTATCCTCTGGAGGTGTCGCCATCAGAAGCAGCAAGATGACTCAGCAGACGCTCCTGCTGATGAATAAGTCGCCTCCGTTTCACTCTCGTGAGGAATAGTGTCCCCCAGCTGGCGCGGTAGTGAAAAGGAGGAGCAATGATCTTTAAAGAAGTGTTTCGAGTCGATGAGACCCATCAACAATGAGAAGGAGAACGCCTATGGCACGAAAGAAAAGAATCTCGATAGTGGAGCCGCTTTTGCTCACGATCCCTGATGTAGCAACGATGCTGCAGGTGTGTGAGAACACGGTCTATCACCTGATCTATGACGAAGGTTTACCCTCACTGACGCTGGGTGATAAGGAGAATGCAGCGCGCCGCATTCATCCGACCTCACTGAATGAATGGTTGAAGACACGAGAGCAGCAAAAGAGCGCATAACCCTCACACGAGTCGCTAGGTAGTCCCCTGGTTGGATGCCTAGCGGCCCCACTTAACAGCAGTTTACGATGAGCAGACACCCGTATGTCCAAAAAAGAATGTGTAGGATGAGCAAGAGAAGGCTTGAAGTGTTGAGGACCGATGATTACCCCTCTTTTCAAGAGGACATTGAGCATGATTGTAGCGAGAAATGATGTAGGCAAGAAGGAGTAGTTCATGGTAACAAAACGCAAGAAAACAGGCAAGCGACCACGCGGAGAAGGCGGGGTTACGCTCCGTAAAGATGGACGCTGGCAGACCTCAATGACATTGGAAAACAGAGAACGCAAATACTTTTATGGTGAGACCCAAGCTGAGGCTCTGGAAAAATTGCATACGGCCCAGGAACAACAAAGGCAAGGCAAGCTTGCAACAGGACCTCAACAGACGGTAAAACAATTTCTGGAAGATTGGCTGTATAACGTGCATCGGCAACAAGTTCGACGGAACACCTATCGAATTTATAAGAATAATCTCAACACACATATTCTTCCTGCATTTGGGCACGTAAAACTGCAAAAGCTCAGTGCCTATCAGATTGAAACGTTATATGCCCGAATGCTGCAAAAAAAGTATAAGGCTGAAACGATTAGGTCCGTGCATCGCACACTTCGCAAAGCACTTAGTGATGCTGTTCGCTGGAAACGGTTAGGATACAACCCGTGCAATGATGTCAAACAACCATCAGCAGAGAAATTTGAAACACACCCGATCATGAAAGAACAAGCAAAGATATTAATTGAAGTTGCAAAAGGGACCCTGTTTGAGACACTGATCCCAATGGCTCTCACCACAGCGATGAGAGAAGGGGAACTAGCGGCATTGACGTGGAAAGATATTGACTTTGAACAGAAATGCTTACGTGTTCAACAGACGGTGTACTTCTATCCAGAAGAGGGATTGGTTTCTTCTGAACCAAAGACCGAAAGTAGCAAAAGCCAGATAATGCTCCCTCAGTTTGTCATTGACTCTCTTCTTCTCCAACGCGAACGGCAAGCACAAGCAAGACTGAAAGCGGGGAAAAAGTGGCAAGACCTCGATTTAGTCTTCTGTAACACTACTGGTGGATTTTTACGACAAGGGTATCACTTTAGTATCAAATTTAAGCAGTTGTTGGAAAAAGCGGGTTTACCAGATATGCGTTTTCACGATCTAAGACACAGTGCTGCAACCATCTTAATCACGATGGGCGTTCACCCCAAGCAGATACAAGAACTTTTACGACACAGCAACATTACAACCACCATGAACATCTATGGGCATGTGTTTCCATCAATGCAACGAAAAGTAATGGACGATTTGGATGATATTTTCAAACAGGAATAGCGACAGTAAGAGGTGATCTGAGGGCGAATGATGTCAACTGTGATGTCAAACGCCCTTTTTTGATTGAGCTATGAGAGCACAAACTTAGGTGAGAAGCGGTTTGAGCGATACTTTTCTTTGGTGGTGCAGAGGCATCTGCTGAGTATCATATCCACGAATTTCCCCCTACTTTAGTCCCTGTTTGATTGTCACGTTATGCTTGTTTTGGTGCATTTGTACGCAACGGTCCCCATTCAGAACCATCGTAATGCAATGCGTATGATGTCAAATGTGATGTCAAACTTTTTCCTCGTTGCTTGAGTCGAGATGTGTAAATCCCAACATTATTCTGGTAAGTAAGCCGTCCAAGATAGCCTACTCACCAGAATAATTGATTGTGGGATTTCTGCTATAATACCGTTTGCATTTACAAAGATGCTTGCACAGTTGTTGACTCATCCATTTATACTATTCTTGCAAGATACTTGCCCATTTTACCTGATCGTGTCCACAATTAGGTTGAGGGCGTATGAAGCAAAGTATCTTGCTTTTTTATCTTTTGTGGCAACAAAAAGCGAATACCCTTCCATAATGCCCAAAGAGTCATCTAGGTTGCGAAAACTAGTATTTCAATCCTCACCCGACTCACCAGCCGAGTGCAACTACTTCGACGCTGTGAGGTATCCTTTCCCCTTGAAGTTTCAATCCTCACCCGACTCACCAGCCGGGTGCAATTCTGCCGTAACCGACATGATGAGGATAAGCATAGGTTTCAATCCTCACCCGACTCACCAGCCGGGTGCAACTTGCACGCTCTACGGTACGTGTCGGGCAACGTGTGTTTCAATCCTCACCCGACTCACCAGCCGGGTGCAACGTCCGCCTGACTCGATCCAGTACATCGCCTCAACAAGTTTTTGCGTTTCAATCCTCACCCGACTCACCAGCCGGGTGCAACGCGTTGCCAGGCTTTCTGCATCGACAACCGTAAAATGTTTCAATCCTCACCCGACTCACCAGCCGGGTGCAACGATGAACCCTAGACCAAAGAAGCCTAGTTTAGATGTTTCAATCCTCACCCGACTCACCAGCCGGGTGCAACAATGCTCCATATCATCAGGGATAAAATAGCAAGCAGTTTCAATCCTCACCCGACTCACCAGCCGGGTGCAACCCTCGGCCTACACAAGACACGCCAAACATTGCAGAAGTTTCAATCCTCACCCGACTCACCAGCCGGGTGCAACCGCACCGAGCGCAACACCACTCACCTAATGACTTCCAGTTTCAATCCTCACCCGACTCACCAGCCGGGTGCAACTCCGCTTGCGTGATGCTGCTTTTCGACATGCATCAGTTTCAATCCTCACCCGACTCACCAGCCGGGTGCAACTTCATATCCAAGAACTGCCTCCTTTCCTTTCCAGGTTTCAATCCTCACCCGACTCACCAGCCGGGTGCAACGAGCAACGACGAGTTGCCTTACAAGCAATGGCAGTTTCAATCCTCACCCGACTCACCAGCCGGGTGCAACAACGTGTAAAACTCTGAACTACTAGGTACAGAACCGTTTCAATCCTCACCCGACTCACCAGCCGGGTGCAACGTCGAGATACTACCAGTTCCGTGCGCAACCACAAGGGGTTTCAATCCTCACCCGACTCACCAGCCGGGTGCAACTATCTCAGGGATTGAGCAAGACACGAAAGAAAGAAAGAGTTTCAATCCTCACCCGACTCACCAGCCGGGTGCAACTTCCGGCTTATGCTCAATTGCCACTGTAGGTACGGTTTCAATCCTCACCCGACTCACCAGCCGGGTGCAACCTCATACGCACCTATGCAGAAAGCGGATTACAGCAGGTTTCAATCCTCACCCGACTCACCAGCCGGGTGCAACGTTGCACTTCCTCTATGCGCTCGCTGGCTTCTTCACGTTTCAATCCTCACCCGACTCACCAGCCGGGTGCAACGCACCCTTGACAGGTGAGCAAGAGGAATTGCTAGGAGTTTCAATCCTCACCCGACTCACCAGCCGGGTGCAACTAGAATGTGGGTCTGTAGACGGTCAAATAAAATCTTGTGTTTCAATCCTCACCCGACTCACCAGCCGGGTGCAACTTCTTTTCGCGCCAATGGACAATGGCCTTTTCGTGTTTCAATCCTCACCCGACTCACCAGCCGGGTGCAACACTTGCATGTGTGTCCAGGTCATTCACTACACGAGGTTTCAATCCTCACCCGACTCACCAGCCGGGTGCAACGTGGTCCTCATCCTTTTGGTAGGGTACCAATTGATGTTTCAATCCTCACCCGACTCACCAGCCGGGTGCAACTAAATGTATAAGTAAGTATCCTATCATACATTGATAAGTTTCAATCCTCACCCGACTCACCAGCCGGGTGCAACGCCATCGTGTTTTGTCCCAAATATATCGTGATAGTTTCAATCCTCACCCGACTCACCAGCCGGGTGCAACACCAGGTATCGCTCTCAACCGAACACGATGGCTAAGGTCGTTTCAATCCTCACCCGACTCACCAGCCGGGTGCAACGATATCCCCTTTATACATGAGTGCTTCTTACAGGTAGTTTCAATCCTCACCCGACTCACCAGCCGGGTGCAACGTGACGTTTCACAATCAGTCGTGGTCGTTGCAGATAGTGTTTCAATCCTCACCCGACTCACCAGCCGGGTGCAACATAGATCGCGGTCATCGACAGGCGAACTGGGAGCAGTTTCAATCCTCACCCGACTCACCAGCCGGGTGCAACAGCTGCGATGCACAGCTATTTTCCGCGCATACTGTTTCAATCCTCACCCGACTCACCAGCCGGGTGCAACTGTGCAAATCTCCTGATACAACGTGCCAATTTGGTGTTTCAATCCTCACCCGACTCACCAGCCGGGTGCAACGTGTACCTGTTTCCCTTCTTCAACTGGAATGACAAGTTTCAATCCTCACCCGACTCACCAGCCGGGTGCAACATTTAGGGTGATTACTCCCCTTCTCTTTAGATAACTGTTTCAATCCTCACCCGACTCACCAGCCGGGTGCAACTCTGCTCTACCTAACATGATGATGTGGCTGAATGAAGTTTCAATCCTCACCCGACTCACCAGCCGGGTGCAACAAGCGTTGAAACGTCTAGTAGGCAAAGCGTCGAAGTTTCAATCCTCACCCGACTCACCAGCCGGGTGCAACAGCCCGCGTTATGAAAGCATGTGTGGCCTACGTTGACACACCCATTTGCGCGGACCTCTTTTTACATACGTTTCTTTGCAAGAGAATGCTTCTATTTGGTATCCTCTTTCTGTACTCTCCTTTCCATTCTGTTGCTCTAGTCCAGTCCTGAAGCGGATTGAGCGATTTGACACGATTGTGCGCGAACCTCGTGCTTGAAGACTCAGCACAGAAGGTCCGCGCAGGCTAAAAGATGAGTGGGGCATTGTAATCAATATCGTGCTGAACTCCATATGTCCAAAGATAGCGTTCGCGTGATTGCGTCATCCGATAGATACGCAAGCTATCCTCTGTTTCGCTCATGCATTCCAGGAGGCGGTGTTTCAGTTTCTCAAGTTGCATCTCGTTTAGAGAACACTCAAACACCGACTGTTGCACACGTTGCCCGTAGGCAAGACATGCCTCTGCAACCTTACGAAGTCGTCGTTTACCCTCATTCGTCTCGGTACTCACGTCATATGTTACTAGTATATTCATTTTATTGCTGCATCTAAATATCGTCTTGCTGATGGATAAGGACTACCACGTCATATGTTACTAGTATATTCATTTTATTGCTGCTCTGTCGTCTCTACTCGCACAAACACACTTTTAGCGATAAAGGAAAGGAAAATACTCTGGCATATCTCCTCGCAGGTGGCGTGCAAGCAGTCGCGCTTGAATATGAGGAATGAAGCCTAACGGTATCTTCCTCTCTGCAATCTTATGCTGTATCTCGTCTTGTTTACGGTTTTGATAGGCCAGAATGACTTCTTTACGGGCAGTATCTGTAAGATGTATCGCGCCGCCTTCCCGCTCAATAAAATCAGTACGTTGAAGTTGGCGACGGTTGATTAAAGATAAAACGAGCCTGTCTGCTAACACTGGTCGAAGTTCTTCCATCAAGTCAAGTGCTAGTGCAGGCCGTCCAGGACGTAGTGTATGGAGATATCCAACTTGCGGGTCGAGACCAACACCTTCTAAAGCACTCGCGCAATCAATACGCAAAAGTGTGTAAACAAATGAGAGCAAGGCGTTTATACGGTCACGAGGAGGACGACGTGTTCGTCCATTTGGAGTAAATGCTACACGGTCTTCTCGTACCATTGCACCAAACGTTGCAAAGTAGGCACGTGCCGCATCACCTTCACTTCCACGGACTGCATCAAGCTGCGTTTGATGTTCTAGCCGTTGTAGTGCGTGTGCATGGACAAGTGCCGCCGCAGCTAAGTGTTGGTTATCAGTCTCACTTTCTGTCTCTCGGCTCGCTCTCATGAGGATTTGACGACAATTTTGAATTTTTCCAGCAACAATATTTCGTGCAATGAACAGCGTTTTCTGTGGATCACTATTCGCGGAATGTTGTGCCTGTCGCAGCAGAACGTTACCACTTACTGGACCCTCAACACGAGCTTTGAAGCGTCCGTTACGATCTAGTAAGGTAATAGTGCGCCCGTCTTCAGCACAACGATGAATGAGGGCAGGGCTCAATAGTACATCACCAAAGCAGATAATACTGCCAAGATGAAGCAATGGCATTTGTAATGGCTTCTCCTCTTTGACCTCCATACGTATGGTATCATGGTCAAGGTGGAGATAGGCTCGTTCTTTTGTCACGTAGAGCGTATTAAGAATTTCTTTCATGTGTTGTTTCTCACTTTTCTCGTCCAACTACTTTGTTAGGTGTGTGTCTTCAAGCGTAAAAAGAAGTGAGTGGTACGATTGCCATCGCTCCGACTTTGTAACAATACCTGGTAGACAGGACTCTATGAGTGAACAGTTCTTACATCGTTGATCGTTAACGGCTGGTGGTACGAAGGACGTTTTCAAAAGTGTTCTGACCTGCTCCGTCACTTGCTCCACTGTTTCTCGTAAGTGTGTATCAAACGTCACTTCACGACGGACACGCGAGCTACAATAGTAGATTGCGCCTTGGGGGACATCCACTCCTAGCATTTCTTCCAGGCATACCGCTTGCGCACACAATTGAATAGCTTCATACGCCCATTCACGGCGTTTCCCTAGCTTGTATTCAACAGGATACGGCACCTGTTCATGAAACTCAACAACATCTGCTCGTCCTGTAAGCCCTAGCCGATGTGACCACAATGGTAAGCCTCGCTCAACGCGTCTATTGTCTTCATTACGTGTTATCGTCTGGTCTACTCGTTCATGCGACATTTGACCTTTCAGTGTATAAATATTTTCGTCAAAAGTCTGTTCTACATGAATAAGAGCGCATTGACGCGGACAATAATGTTGATTGTCGAATAACTTTTCCCATCTGACTCATAAAATTTCACGGTATTTCAGTATTTGGGCCTATGAAACAGGCTGTTTCTGACGCATATCTTTTCTCCACTTCTTTTCTCCCTGTTTGCAAAAGAGTACTCTCCTGTTGCACATCTCGTCTGCATGAGAACGAAGGAATATCTGACAAAAACGAAAAGATATGGAGCAGAAATTTGTTTCTTTTCCCGATCTCTGGTATACTTGTCTTCGGCGAGCACTCGCCGGCGCTCCACACAGAGAGGAAACAAGACTCACCCTATGCTTACAGATGAGGAATTTCGTGCTTGGTGCCAGCACAACAAGATTGAGCCTGCGACAGAAGCCGTTATTCAACGCATTCGCTCCTCTCAGCCAGCTCGAAAGGTACGCAGTGGAGCGTCCAATGTCAGTGGGCGGTACCCCAGTGTGAAGATGGGGTTTTCCATCCAGTTTGAGAGCCAGCATGTCGAACTGTGGGGCATTTACACCATGGAACGTGACGATGATGTGTTGGAGTTTTACGATCAGCCTACTCGCATCCAACTTCACTACCAGGCACGCTCGGGGCGCAAAACCTCGCCGTGGCATACTCCAGATTTCTTTGTGATACGACGAAACGGGGTTGGATTTGAAGAATGGAAACCAGCGGTCTCGCTCGGCAAACTTGCTGTCACTCAGCCTCACCGCTATCAGCGCACTGCACAAGGCGAGTGGCAATGTCCTCCTGGGGAAACCGCCGCCTCTCAGGTTGGTCTGTACTACCGTGTGCGGAGTTCTGCCGAATATCATCCCTTCTTCATTCAGAACTTGAAGTTTCTCCAGGATTTTTGGACCCACCCTTTCCACCTTGAAGCGGAGCAGGAGACACAGGTTCTTGAGAGCCTTGAAGCCTATCCTGGAGTGAGTGTGGCAACGCTCGTTGACGCACACCCTGGCCTCCCCGTCGATGCAATCTGGGCATTACTGACAAAGCAATGTCTCTTTACTGATCTCTCAGCCGTCTCCCTCATGAACTGGGATCAGGTCTTTTTGTATCGCAGGCAATCCTCGGTTCCTCTTACTCGTGGAGAGCACCGAGAGGTCAAAGAGGCCATCCCGCTTGCCTCGCGCCTTCTTTTGGATGGACGACTTTGGGAAGCTGAGGTTCAAGGCACAACGGTCGTGCTCCGGCCAGAGATTGGCACCGTTTTCACCCTGCCCTATGACCATTTCCAGCACTTGGTGAACCAGGGAGAGATCAAGGAAGGGGGCCTTTCAACCCCCTCACCATTGCACGATTCTACACGGGAGATCTTCTCTCATGCGAGTCCAAAGGCACTAGAAGCCGCGAATCGACGATGGCGCGAGATACTGGCGTATACCCGCAGAGAAGCTATTACAGTAACTGCTCGCAGCGTCCAAAACTGGCTCGCATCCTATCGCCGTGCGGAGGCCGAGTCAGGATGTGGGTATCTTGGACTCCTCGACCAGGTGCAGAGGCGTGGCAACCGCACCACGCGCATCCCTGATGCCTCCAAGCAGTTGCTTGAGGAGTACTTGACCACTCAGTATGCGGTGCCACAGGCGAAACGTGCGGCAGCCGTGTATCGACTGTACCGAGAGGCATGTGCCTCGCAAGGGATTCCTCCCGTTGGCGAACGAACGTTTTATCGAGAACGAGCACGCTTTACCACCCAAGACGTGACCACCTTGCGCCGGGGCAAACGGGTGGCCTATGCATCCCAACCATTTTTAGGGTACTTAGATCAGACCACTCCTCGACATGGAGGGCGTCCCTTTGCGCTGGCACATATGGATCACACGGAACTCGATATTGTCCTGGTCTCCTCGATCACAGGAAAACCCCTCGCCAAGCCGTGGGCCACGTTCCTCACCGATGCCTACAGCCGACGAATACTGGCCGTTCACGTCACCTTCGATCCCCCTAGCTATCGCTCTGCTATGATGGCGTTTCGGCTCTGCGTCCAGCGCTACGGGCGGCTTCCCCAGGAACTGGTGGTAGATCGCGGCTCCGAGTTTGGAGGGGTCTACTTTGAGTCGTTGTTGACCCGGTGTTTGGTAACAAAGTTAGATCGTCCGCCGCAACAACCCCATTTTGGGTCGGTGATGGAGCGTCTTTTTGGAACGACAACGACAGAGATGCTCAACCAATTGCGGGGAAACACTCAGGCGAGCAAAACACCTCGGCAGATGACGCATGAGGTCGATCCAAAGAGGCTCGCAGTCTGGACACTGGAACGCTTTGTACGCCGCCTTTCTGAGTACGCCCATGATGTGTATGACCAGATGGATCACCCTGCCCTCGGTCAAAGCCCCCGCGAGGCATTTGTCCAGGGGATGGAGTTAGCGGGGAGTCGCTCGCATCGCTTGATTGCCTACTCAGAGGACTTTGTGATGCTGACACGCCCCACGACCCGAACAGGTGTCGTCAAGATTCACCCCTCGCATGGGATAACGGTCAATGGATTACACTACTGGAATGAGAGTATGCGCTCGCCACTGGTCGCTGGGCAAACGGTGCCTGTTCGCTATGAACCCTACGACATGGGCGTCGCCTATGCCTACATCGGAGGCCAGTGGCTTGAATGCATCGCTGATGCCTTTGCGACGGTGCATGGACGATCAGAACGGGAGTGGAATGTGATTCTCGACGAGTGGCGAGAACAGCAGCGCCAGCATAGCCAGAAACGGATCACGCTCAATGGTCCACTGCTCGCACACTTCTTGCAACACTTGGAGAGTGATGAGGTTCTTTTGCTCCAGCGTCAGCGCGATCTCGAAGAACAAGCACAACGCTCAGCTCTTCTCTTGAAGCACCCACCGGAGATGAAAACGCGAGACGTGCCCTCTCTCGTCGAACTCGATTTGACCAAGATTCCGCACTATGAGGAGTATCGCTAATGGACCTATTGGAAGCGTCGTTGCATGCAGAGATGGAAGCATTTAAAAACCTGAAGGTGAAGCATCCTCGTTTAGAAGAGATGGATCGTACCCTGATGCGTGCTATTCACGGGCACAGGAGTTACACGTTGCTTGCGCTCTATGGAGCCAGTGGGGTGGGAAAATCGACGGTGATGAAGCGTGTGGCCGAGCGTTGTCGAGAAGAAGAACCGAATCCATCACGCGTGCCCGTGGTGGTCGTACAAGCCTCCCCTGAAGACATTGGTGCTTCTGCACGTCTTGATTACTACCGCCAGATACTCATGCAACTGCAAGGGCATATGGCCGTGAAAGACCGAGTGATGAATCTCGCTCTGGCAACCAAACCGGGGAGAAAGAGCAATGATCCGACGGAATGGCTGGATATGCGAGAAGCCGTTGTCTACGTGTTGGAGCTTCTGCGTGTGAAGGCCGTCTTTGTGGATGAGGCGCAACATCTGATGTATGTTGATACGCCACACAAGCCAACGGCACAACTCGATTGGTTAAAGACCCTTACCAATCGCACCAATGTCCTGCATGTGCTGGTAGGAAATTTTGAGTTGTACGACTTTTGTCACCTCAACGCACAAGCGGCACGACGGATGCGCGATCTGCCTTTTCCCCGTTATCATCTCGACAATCAAACCGAGTGCGAAGAATTTGCGGGAGCACTGCAATTGTTACTTGAGCGGGTGCCGATGGAGGTTGATGTGCAGGGTCTCCTGTCCCACTGGCGCTGGTTTGGGGAGTGGAGTCTTGGATGCATCGGGGTCCTGAGCGACTGGATGGTGGAAACGGTGGACGCGCTGTGGAAAGAAGGAGGAACCACGCTCACCATCGAGGCACTGAAAAGACATGCGTTGCAGGCTGACCAACGGGTCCGTATGGAAATGGAGGCTCGCGCGGGAGAACACAAAGTCGAGCAGGCGAAAGCACAGAGTGAGCAAGACCTCCAGCACTTGCTTGCGAACCCGACGACGCTTCCTAGCATCGCTGGCTCACTTGTCTCCCCGAACACATCAAGGAGCACCCATGCGACATCTCGGATTGAGCGTGCGGCCAGTCGCGATCCTGTAGGAGATCAGGTTGACGTCGTGAATGATCTGAAATGCACGTTTTCCGGTGTACTGGAGATCGCGTCCAAGCGGTTTGTGGAGAGTGGCATTCTCCGCGGGGAATGCCCTGACTGTGCAGCGCTGCGCCAGCTTTCCCTTCGCAAGGAAATCCTCCGATTTCCGCCTCATGACAAACGAAAAACACGCACTCCGCAGACGGACCCCCGATGGGCACGATGTGAAAAGACGTGGAAAGTGGTTGGAGGAGAGCGTGGTGTGGAGTAAGTACTTGAACCTCCATTCTCGTGTGGTGAAGGCCGCTTGCGATTGCAAGTCATTGCATGATACACTCATGGCAAACGCGCGCATCGGGAAGCCTGGAGAGCCTCGTCCCGGTGTTTTTGTGTGTGCAAAAGGAGCCTACATGCAACACTCGTTCCCTTTTTCAGTGATACGCCTCATGGCGGCTAGCGATGAAACACAGCAAAACGTCCAACTCTTGGTGCTGCTGCTCGTCATCACCCTGGCAGTTGCCCTCATTTCGCGACCTCTCCGTCTGCCCTACACGCTTGTTCTCGTGGTCGTTGGCCTCATCATTGGCGTCTCTCCATTCTTGCCAACTCTTCGTTTGAACCCAAATGTGGTTCTGTTCCTTTTTCTTCCAGCACTCCTCTTTGAAGGGGCCTGGAATGTCGATGTGAAGCAACTCACCGCCAATTGGCTCGCGGTCCTGTTGCTTGCGGTGCCCGGTCTGCTCCTCTCGGTGCTTGTCGTCGCTGGGCTCCTGCACTGGACGTTAGGACTTCCTTGGTTGGTGGTCCTGCTCCTAGGAGCAATGATTTCACCGACCGATCCCATTGCAGTCCTGGCCCTCTTGCGTCAGATGGGCCTCTCAGATCGCCTGCGAACCATCGTAGAAGGAGAGAGCCTCTTCAACGATGGAGTCGGAGCGGCTATTTTTGAATTGGTGCTTGGAGTGGCACTCGTCTCACTTGGAGGAACTGAGGCGACACACGCGCCTGTGTGGTGGATGAGTGTTGTAGAAGTCCTCTGGTTGATGCTTGGGGGAGTAGCCCTCGGCATCATCGTTGGCATCATCGTCTCGCGCTTGCTTCGGTTGGTGGATGATCATCTCATCGAAATGACGGTGACGGTGAGTGTGGCATATGGGGTCTACCTCTTAGGAGTCGTCTTGCACACATCAGGATTACTTGCGGTGGTAGGAGCAGGACTCGTGATGGGAAGCTATGGGCGTCGAACGGGACTTTCAGATCGCGCCCGGCAAGCATCGCATGATGTGTGGGAGTTCCTCGGCTATGTTGCCAACTCGTTCCTCTTTCTCTTCCTGGGCATTCAAATTGGAGAGCATTCTCTCCTGCAAGCCCTCACGGGTATTGGTCTGGCACTCGTAGGAGTGGTCGTTGGTCGTGCTGCAATGATTTATACCTTGGTGCCACTACATGATGCCGTCGCACGGAGGCTTGCTCGACAGACAACCACGAAGTCTCCATTCCTCTTCTCGCGTCCAGAGCCTCTCCCTCGTCGGTGGCGTCCTATTCTCCTGCTTTCGGGGCTACGAGGTGCTCTCTCAGTGGCATTGGTGCTGAGTTTACCCGCAGCACTTCCAGACCGAGGCTTGTTAGAAGGCATTGTGTATGGAGTGGTGCTGGTGACACTGCTTGCACAAGGAGTCGGATTGCGCTTCCTGCTGCCACATTGGAGCAAGGGAGAACAAAAACCTGAAGAAAACGAGGGTTTTGTGACACCTGTCCTTTCACAAAACAAGGAGAAATGATGATGCGTGAGAGAAAGAAGTCGGCCCCTCACCTTCGCCAGAACCGTCAATCCCGCTTTCGAGATGCCTACCTCGTAGTCAGTGGGATGATGCTCCTGTGTGAATTACTCCTGCTTGCGGTGCTCTGTTGGAAACATCCGTCTCTTGCTCAAGCACAAGTGCCTGTATTGCTTCTCCTGTCTGGAGCGGTTCTCATGCCACTCTTTCTCGGGGTTCTTGCCCATGCGGCAAGGACGCCGTCTCGTTACCATGAGGAGAGGGAGGATCAGCAACACGCACACGATCTTCTCCAATGAATGCCTCCATCCCTTGTCCAATCGAAAGGTCTGATTTCTGAGGAAGTGGAGAGCCTCTGTTCGAGTATCAAACACAAAACACACCTGAAAACGAAAAGATTTGTGTCATTATTGGTGGTGTTGAAAGATGAAGAAAGAGGTGTTGTCCGTTTTTGGTCATTCGACGGAAATTGGAAAATTTATGTGGCAGAACTGATCCTTCCCCTTTCCTCGTTCTTTGGCTCCTCTGGCTTCTTCACAGAAATACAACGAAAAGATATGCGTCTGAAAAACGAAAATTTATAGGTCAATCAACAAATAACTATAATGTTCCAGAGCAGAGATCATGACCAAATCGTTCTCGTCTTCTGCGGGTACGTCTTCTTGTTTCATTCATTTCCTCATGTTTGGCATGGTATCCACATATAGACACCATGCCTTACTCATGACATATCTCGATTAGTGTGCGAATTGAGTGAGAGTAACTCCATCAGGCAAATCAGTGTCATTCACTGTAATCGTATAGTCGGTGATATGTCGAGGGACGGATACTCCTTCTTTGAGCTTCGGAGCAATCCGTTCAAAAAGACGGTGTGCAGGCGCGTTTCCTAGAGCATTATCATGGCTAAAAATGTAGAGACCATGTAGTGCAAGCATGCCTCGGTTTGCTGAGCGATCAATATCCCATACTGATTGAAGGGCGGTCCAGAATATATCGAGGTCTTCAGCAGAGAAACCTGTCTGCTGTGCGAAATGTGGCACGACAAAACCGTGACCGAGATACAATCCATAAGGAACAAAGGCTTTCCGTCCCATTGTGCTCGTAGTCTTTTTCTCCTGATCGATATTGGTAACGGCTACGCGGGTGATCGAGATATCTTGTGGGAAAACAGGATCAATGGATTGAGCAAATGTCAACTGAATAGGTCCTCGCACCTGACCTGCTGGATAATCGCCTGTAGAGAGCACAGCACCGAAGGTACGAATATCATAGAAATGGTCGCACATCCATTTCCGCCGTGCGTTTTGTCGTGTGGTAGCACTCTCGTCAGTTCTGATATCTCTCTTTTGCTCGCCGCCTTTCGCCGTTTTTGCCTGTTTCACGTCCTTTGTCTCTACTGCGGTCTCCTGCTGTCCGTTTTCTTCCGCAGTTTCAAAAACTGCTTTATGGGCGCGTTTATTAAACTCGTTTAGTGCAATCCCTCTGTTTTGCACGTAGATTTCAAAACGCTCTTGACCACTATAGCCCATGTCTACCCAGTCACGAACTTTGCGCTTGAGACACACATCCGTTACAATGCCACGCATCGTTTCAGGGTCAACACGCGGCGCATTGCCAGCATCAGGGTCTCCATTGGGATTACCATTTGTTACATCGAAGAGAAATGCGAAATCATGCCTCCTGGTTGTATCACAATAGAGTGGTGTGGTTACTGTCGTCATAATAATTTACTCCTCTGTATCTGTTGATGTTGTTTCAGTATCATCATTTGTTGTATCAAGTGTTTCTGTAGATTCGTTGTTATCGTCTTGTTGCGCTCGTTGCGCCAAGTATTGCGATCTTTGAAAGAAGAAACCAAGGGCGAAACGTCCCTGGTCTACAAGCTCGAAAACAGGTGGAAACGAGGGAGGCAGTTTTTCCACAAGCAGTGCAAGTTCCTGCTCTTGATAGCTTATGTATGGATTATTTCCTGCCTTTGAACGTATCGTTGCTAAATGAGGGACTGCTCCTTTCAGTAAGCGTGGAAAAACGAGTGCAGGCGCGGTAGAGGCAGTGCCATAAAAGCGATCTACAATCGTAGTGTTGACTTTGCCCAATGCCTTGTATTGAATGTGATTGAGTTGGGCTAAGAGCCGCCCACAGAGATAGGCGGGATGAGTTTCCTCTTCATTATGTGTTGCCATAGTTCTATCCTCTTCATAATCAATAGTATTTGTATTCTGCTGCCAGGATAGCAGAACCATCTTAATGAGTGCCGCCTGCTCTGGTTGCACCTTTCGTGTTGCCCGTAGACGCTGAATAGTGTTATACATAAGCGATCCAGGCAGTGGACCGCCGTGCAGCGCGACATGCATCAACGCTCTTCCCACCTGGGGCGTGGGCTTCTCTTTCGATTTCTGGTTAATCGTCGCGTTAATCAGAACGCGCAAGGGAAAATACTCAGGTTCGCTATTGGGCAGTTGAATGCGCTGTAACCAGAAAAAACGTTGTAAATGCTCTTGCGCGGAGGCGACCGACGTCTCAATCCAATCACGTAGCACGACGCGAGCACCGCTTGCCGAAAGTGTCGCGGCGTAGAAATCTGGTGCATCGACAAGAGTTGCCGCGTTATCACCGCGACGTGCCGCGCGATACAACTCCTTGATCGCTTCAGAATTGGCATCCATCAGATCAGGAACATTGATGCCATCGTCATAGGATACATTGGGGGGACGACGAACCCAAAAGACATAGGCGAGTGGAGGCAAAACAATACTCGTGCTTTTGTTCCGTAGCAGTTCGTTGAGCGCGTTGCCAAAACGCTCACCACAGTCCTCGCACGTCGGTGCAATCAATGATGCCGTCAAGCCATATGACTCAAAGGCTGGTGCGTTTCCTGAGATAAGTGTTAATCCCGTCGATTGACCACCAGGAATGCCTTTTATAACAATAGGCAGGCGCTCCACTGGTGGACGCGAGTTTCCACAGACAAGACACTGCATCATATGCTCCGTCTCGCCTGCCGCCGACGCCTTCTTTGCCCAGTACTCTTGGACCGTCTTCTGCTCAAAAGGACGCACACCCTCGACCTGAAAAGCAACATTGCTTGATGGATCAAAGTCTGGTTTGCTTTGTAGAATAAGAGGTGTAATATCTGGTAGTCCCAGGAAGTGAGCCACCGCCACTACAGAAGGTTCGCGTGTAGTAACCGCACACTCTTGTACCAGCGTTACAAATGCACGATGTTGTTCCGAGACGCGTCGATGATCACTTTTCTCTCGCCCAATACCAAGTGCATACTCACCGTTATCTACCAACAACTTCGGTCTAATGCCCGACGAGCGTTTACAATGAGGCACCTCAAAGGTAGTCGTCGCCTTGCCCTTTCCATCTACTTGCTCAACAACTCCTTTGAAATTCCCTCCTCTATCTAAATGGACAAGATAGCGAATCGCTGTACGTTGGTACATTGGGGGCGGAAGCTGTTCAATTTGACTTGCATACTCACTCAACTTTTCAAGAAACATGCTTGCTCCTCTCATAAAGTGTTTCGGGAACATGCATTACACCATGCTGTAATTCGGCTGCGAAGAAAAGCGGTTGCCCTCTTCCACTCCCGTCTTGCACGTAGTCAAGATCGAAAAGTATGTTCCCTAAACTACTTGTGATATCTTGTCTATTCGCATGGATATCATCTGGAAACTCTGGCCCGAAGTGTGCTGAAAATTCGCGGCAGCCTAGATACGGCGTGATGTAACATTGTCCTCGTTTCACACGTCGTTGAAATTGATCGCGGTACTTCGCCGCATCTTCTTGTACCCCTGGCTGCACAACGACATCTGCAGAGATGGTGTAGGCAACATCGCGCAGACAAAGCGTATGGCGTTGTGAGCGGTCTTCTTCCGCATAGTAGCCTTCTTCACTTCGCCGACGAGCAGTAGCAATGGTTGCCCGACTATTGACTTCATTGCGTAAGATTGAAAAGTAGCGTATTGGCTTGAATACACGAATTTCTCGGATGTGCCAGCGAAATTCTGGTTTCCAGAAGATGGCTTCCAAAATACCTCGTGCCGCCGAGGGCGTCATAACTTCATAGCTGACGCGCTCAACCTTCATTTCTGGTCTGGTGAAGCAGGCATAATCGCCCCAGACACAAATATGTACCGGAGGATAATTCATACAATAACGTCCTTTCTGTTTCCATTGTAAATACATATTATCTACCATATTGAGTTTTCAGCACTTAATATGCCATTAAGGATAATACCTATGCCATTTTTCCCTTCCTCTCCTCCACTGTCATAGTGTGCTTCACTCCATTTATAAACACCTGGAATAATTTCCGAAACAAGGCATTGTTTCTCAGCTTTCTCAAATTCATATTTGGGTACGTTTACAACGTAAGGCTGCAATGCACGTAGGTCGTCTCGATGAGGACTTTTCTTCTTTCTCAGTCGCTCACACAATTGCTCTATCTTATCAGTAGCAGGTTTGTAGTTGACGATCACAGGTGTACTTGCATCATCGATCATACGAAATGTTTGAGCCACCTCTGCATAGTTGAAGTGCTCGCGGAGTTCTTGAATATCATGATGGTCACGATAGGGAAGGCTATAGTATTCCTGAAAGTAGCGTTGATAAAGCGTAGGATCATGAAGATTTGCCTCGTCATCTGCAAGTAAGCGTTTGGCAATATCGGTTCCAACCAGATATGAGCCTTTTGGGGTATGACCTTCTTCGGGTACAAACACAATGACTTTCCCCAAAGAGGACATTGTTCCTTCACGATTGGCTCGACCTGCTGCTTGCACAATACTATCCAGTGGACCAATGGCACGCATCACCAATGGAAAGTCAACATCAACTCCGGCCTCAATGACTTGCGTCGCAATCAGGCGGCATGGCTCTTTTGCTAGAAGACGGCGGCGCACTTCCTCCAATACGGCTTTCCGATGCTCACCACAGAGGCGCGTGGAGAGATGGAAAAGGGCATCCTCCTCTTCCTCATCGTTAGAGGCGAGAAGCGCAAGCAAATCCCCAGCATCTCGACGTGTGTTGACAATTACCAGGATGTGTTGCTCTGCTTGCACACGTTCAGCCACCTGCTCCCAGGTCCATGTCTCTCCCGCTTTCGGCAACTGATATTCCACACGTTTCAGATCAGCAAAGTAGTTTTCAGGGTGTGGAATAATCTCTTGAATATTTGGTAAGCCTTCAAAACTCTGACGTGACTCAAAATCAGGCTGTGTTGCCGTACATAACACCACCGTGACACCATAGTACGCGCATAGCTGGCGCAATATATCGAGAATGGGCGTGAGGAAGTACACAGGAAGCATCTGCACTTCGTCAAGCACAATAATACTTCCTGTAATATTGTGCAGTTTGCGGCACCTGCTAGTACTATGACCCATGAGACTTTCAAAAAGTTGTACTGTCGTAGTGGCAATCAATGGAGCATCCCAATTCTCAGCAATGAGCCGACGACGTATTTCCACAGGTGTTGGCTGCTCTGGATCGGGAATACTGATATTGCTGTGATGCTCAATGAGTGCTTGCTCGTCGCCAAACATCATTCTAAAGACATTCGCAGTTTGATCAATGATGCTGGTATACGGAATCGCGTAGACGATGCGTTCTAAGCCATGTATCTGCGCGTGTTGGAGTGCGAATGCAAGACTTGCCAACGTTTTTCCGCCACCTGTTGGCACGGTAAGACGAAAAAAGCCAGGAGGTAAATGAGCCGCCTTTACACAATGCTGATAGACCTCGGCGCGAATGCTGTTGAGCCTGTTCTGCTCAGCATCTGCGAACTTGTTCTTGTACGAAGTTTCAAACGTATGCCATAAATCCGTTATGCTCCAGATATGAGCACGCTCCGGTCTTTTACCCGCATTAAAGTGCTGCTCTGTATCGAGAAAGTCTGCATCAACGAGTGCGGAAAAGGCCATGCGCGTAAAAAACTCTAGCTCTAAAGCACAACGTACATAAGACGGAAAAAGCTTTTCTGGCCTAACTTGAAGTTCTGGAAATGTTTCTTTCGCTGCGATAATGGCATCCTGTACAGATTTTTTGGCCTTTCGCTCACGTATGATTTTCTGTAACCGCGCGTGGTCTGGTACGCCTCCATGATGTCCAAAGAGGATATGGGATAGAGCACCTGTTCGCTCAATTGATTCCGCGAACACAGCACCGGCACTCTTATGATCTGGTCCCTTCAAACCTTGATGAGGATTCTTTTCTGCTTGCAGCAGATACTGCTGAAATACTGGGTCATACTTGCCAATATCATGTAACAATCCAGCATATCGTGCGAATGTTTCGCCACCAAAAGCAGCACTAAAGTGTGCTGCTGTCACTGCGACATTGCGTAGATGCTCTTCTAACCCTTGCCGCTCTCCTACAACATTTTTTGTGTGAGCAATATTCTTCATACTCATTCTACCTTCTCTACGATTGGCGCTTCTGTTCTGTATAACAGATAGAGACAAAACTTGTAACTCATCTCTACACTAGCACTCTTTCCATACATACAAAAGATGGTAGTAGGTACTTCGCTTATCCCATTTCTCCTACTCTGTATGTGGAAATAAAGGTATTTGGATATATTTTTTGGCTGACTTGCTACTTTTCCGCCTCTGCACATTCTTCATTGAAGACAGTTCGTCGGATGTATACTCGTCTATCTCATCAAGTGTTTGTAGCCGATTATCAGTTGGTTCATTACATTCAGCAATGTGCTGTACATGCTTAGTAGTTGAGTAGTAAGTTCGGCTACTTGTTTCATTACCATAAATATCTCGATTTATCTGAGATATTGTGATTGATGTACGCTCAGATGGAAGTTTCTTTGTTCTACGCTTTGACATTTTTGTCCTCCCTCTTTCAAAAGATTTCAATTATGGTATTGTACCATAATCACATTGAAATTGTAATAGCGCATATTAAGATCAAGGCAAATAGAGAAACGGTGTTCCTTTTTATTGAGAAGGAACACCGTTTCTCTCGAACTCATGTACGATAATCACATTTTTTCAATCCTCAGCTAACTACTTGTAGTTATTACAAGTATATTTAGCTGCAAACCAAGCACACACTATTGTACATATTATGTTATTTACTTGTCAAACTAAGGCTATCGTTTACCTAGGGCAATCGCATCTAATTTTTGGCACAACTTGCAGAGCACATTTACAAGTTGGCCTTTGGAAAGTCTCATCAGTATGAAATGGCTTATCACCATCGTCTGTGAATTTAGATGTGATTGCGCTGGGTTACTCGATATCAAAGTCAATGATGCGCTGACAAATACGCTGTAACTCCTCGCTTACTGGTAGATGTGCTGGATGAGAAGCGTAAGGTCGAAAGTGTTCCGCATCAACAAATTGCATCGAAAAGCCGTATGTATACCCCTGGTTATGACTACTCATATTCTTTCCAGCCTGAATGCTCACAATCCCAGGTATCGCTTGGTTGAGGGCTTGCACATGGTCGAGAGCCGTTGTGATCTCTTCTTCTGTTACTTCTGATTTGGGCTGGAGTAATACAACATGTGTTATCACCTAGTGAACCTCCTCTTGCTTTCTTATTCATATTGCTAACATATCTACCACTCAAGCTCTTGAAGCCTCTTCTTCTCGAGCTTGTTTTTGTTTGAAGCCTGCTCGTCAATAAATTTGCTCATCATCGTATTCAGCTTGTTAAGAACTCTATCCGGAGGAACTTGGTTCTTCGGTGGGTAGGTTTCCGGCTCATAGATGACATCTACACCACAGCTTCGAAGAAAATCTATACTTCTGAAAAAAGCTGGATGTCCGTCGAGTCCTCCACCTGTACGAAAGCAGGGGACGGCGATGATCGGGTATCCCAAGCCCATATATTCGCATAAGAGGCCAACTGCAAGAGTATCGCTTATGCCATTCGCCCATTTGTTCATGGTATTGAAAGTAGCAGGAAACACGACAAGAGCATCGGCCCGAGGCAATAGATCCGGTTCGTTGGGATGTTTATATTCGCATCTCACGGGATACCCTGTGAGTTCTTCAAAAACGGGAATATCAAAAAATTTTGTTCCTTGTGGCGTTGTAATGACGCAAACTTCCCATCCGTCAGCTTGGGCTTGAGTCACAAGTTCTTCAGCAAGTGGTGCCGACGAACTTGCGCAAACAATGGTATAGAGGACTTTTTGTATTTGATGATGCATCTTGTTCATTTAATCCTCCGTATGACCTAAAGTCTCTTTTTACCCCGAAATTGAAGTTCTACAGGGCGTATCTGCTTATTGAGAGCTTTCACATACGAGGTGTCTGCCCAAGGTTCTAACGTTGCTCGAAGTTTGTGAATACGTTGTAAAACTTCTGGTGATTTTGTTTGACTAGCAACAGTGAGGGCACTACTTGCATGAGTATACATCTCTTCAACTTTTCCTTGTTGCATGCATGCACCTGCGAGATCACTCAAGATGTAACCTTTTTGATAGGTAAGGGTTGAACCTAATTGCCTTAATGCTTCATCAAGAACTTTCTCTGCATCGTCAGGAAGATGAAGAAGCATATAGCAGACTCCTTTGTATCCTGATAACAAAGACGAGGTAAAAGTAGTGCGATAGGGGTCTTCTCCAAGTGCTTCTGGATTAGTACGCAACTCAGCTTGCTCTAAGGCCCTGAAGCATGCCTGAGAGCTACCTAAGTTTGCGTACACCTCAGCCAGCGCCGCAGCAATCCAAGAACGTGTTGTTGCTGTTATAGAATGTCCACCTTGGACAACCAATCTATTCGCCTCCTGAACCAGAGGAAGAGCCAGATCAGGCTGATCATTTCGGGTTGAATTAAAGCTCAAACGTACTAAACCAACTGCTTGCAGAGAAGTATTGTTCGCTTCCTGTGCTGCCTCAATCGAAAGCTCATAATATGTTTTTGCAGTATGATAATCGCGCATATTCGATGAGATATTTGCCGCTATCAAGGAAAGTCCTCCTGCAATCGAGCAAAGACGTTTGTGAATCGCTGCCGATTGAGAACCTTCCAATAATTCTGTCACTGTCCCAAGATGTTCTAAAACGTATCCACGTGAAAAATGAGAAACGACTCCGGCCACAACGGGAATCATCCTCCAACAATCATTTGCAAGTGTCTCTAGATGATCAACAGTCTGCTCATCAACTGTAGAAGGTTTTTTTAGTGCACGTCTAAGCCTTTCCCACGGTTCTGGATTTAGTAACTCATTGGGGTAGGGCGAGAAGGCAATGCTAGCAATACCTACTACTAGTATTCTTCTTAACTCATCCATATCTATTCCCAGATCTTGGAGTTTTTGCTGTGTTTGTACAAAAGATTGATTGCTAGTGTTTACTTGTCCATAAAGAAACTGCTCTCTGCTAAAGTCTAACATGTATTGAGCTTGCGTACCAGTAGAGGAGGGAGATATAGATTGAAACGTATTTTTCTGAGAGTATTCTTGCGTATTTACCATTGGTGATACGACAAATCCGAGTTCTAAAACATTTTTCCCAAAGAGTTTACACATTTTTTTCTGCCAAAAGTTGCTTGGCGTATGTTCACCACGTTCCCAACTTCCCACCATCTTGAAATTTATTTCACCACGTTCACTTACTTCATCTTCATCACATATATTAGATAATTCGTAAGCCAAGTCTTCTTGAGTCCAATTCCGCAGCTTCCGTTCACTACGGAGAAACTCATTCGGTTCATTTGGTTTCTTCTTACTATCTTTCACTAAAGTACATCCTCCCTCATAAGACATAGCACAACATACACTGAAATATTTCACATTTTTTGACTAGTGTACATAACTTAAGGAGGACTATCAACTGTTGTTTAAACCAGTATTATGAATGGATGCTGATGATGTATCAAGTGTCTCTGAAAAAGATTTTTTGCGGGGCCCCTTTGGTCCTGTCTTTCGGGGGCGAGCTAGAAACAGGGAGAGAGAGTCTTCGTAAACAAGCCAATCATGTCCTAATTTGACGCCCTCTATTCGCTTGTCGCGTAAAAGACGCTGTATATGTTTCTGACTCAAACCAGAAATTTTACAAGCCTCAGTTGTTGGCATTAGCACGCGATCACCACTAATACGTTGCGTCATGAAACCTACCAACTAATCTTCAGTCATACACCACACAATATTTTCATCAGTATATCACGAATAGCTGGGCAAGAATAGATGATAAGGGGTTGACAAATACGCGTCATATAGAGCATAATTAAATTACGTCATATAGAGCATAAATACCTGTTCAGATGAGCCGACATTTTCAGTGCATTGGTGAAGCATTCACGGGGTAGTTGTGAGGTGTTTCTTATCTCTGAATTAGAGGATAATTAGATCAGAGAAAGACACCTGCGGGTTGCAACCGCAAATGCCTTCTCAGGAACTCAGTCACATGTGTGCTGGTGCAAGTTGTCCAGACGTGTCCAGCGCACATGCACCTTTCCGAGTCGCTTGTAGTATCTCTCAAGCGTCCTCGGCTGTCAATTCAACGATACAGAGGAGCAAACAATGAAAACAAAAACTGCTGTGAAAACAACGTCTGCGGTCAAGCACATCTGGTATCACTATCTCTATGTGATGCCTGCTTCCGTCCTCTCAGCTGAACCAACTCACGAGCAAGACACAGCCAACCTGCGCGAAGTTGCAAGTAGCGATGGGGCTTGTTACCTGAAAGTCATACGCTCATTCAACGATGGAACGTATCTTGCTCGTGTTGCTGCACATCCAGAGCGCATTCTCACTCATGGCTACACACTCGTTCTCAGTGATGCACACCTTACCCTCGCACGTCCCTATGACTGCCGTACCGCACAGAACATCGCGTAATACGAAGGAGATCACTCGTGGCAACAAACAACGAACAGCAACCGGAAACCATCCTGCATCTCTCGAAAGATGGCAAGGACCTTACCAAATTTCACGGAGGGCTTGAAAACCTCCTGAAGTTCGCCATCGCGCATGGAATTGAGGAGCAGCTTGATGGTTTGCATGTAGCGCGTGAAGTTCGCTATCCCACACAGCCGCACCAGGAGGACAATCAGCATGAGCAGTAGTAACCAGACCCAACGTGTCCTGCTTTCCGAGCAATTCGTAGACGACCTGTTCTACACCGCCAGTGCGACGATCACACGAACCGAAGTTGTCTTCAATAACGAGACCGTTGTCTTCATTAGGTTTGCCAATGATGGCGCACCTACGACCCTTTCTCTTCCCATGTGCGACATTGACACCTTCATCACGGCTTACAGCGACTATCAGCACCGACAAAAAGTCGAGCCAGCGTTGCAAGATGCCAAAGCATTCCGTGCCTGGCTCATCACTCAGCGTGACCGTCATCAATCTCTTGGAAATTCCTCTACTGGCCCTGAGAATGCGCTTGCGTTGTGGCTCACGGAGCTGTACGGCAAGCCCTACACTGCGGGTTCCAGAGGCTATGGCCCTGAGGATACGGACGCAGAAACTCCGACGACGTGGTGGATGCAAGCGTTTATGGACAAGGTTCGTGCAGACTCCGTTACCCCTAACCTTGACCCACGCATCGAAACCCCTGAACTGGACCCAACGTATGCCATCTCTATTATTGACGCACTCACCGAGCCGCTTGGTGATCTTGATGATCTGGACGAACATCCTTTTTAGCCGTTTCGCGTTGGGTCTCGTCACGGCGATACTCAACGCTTACTACCCTTGATACAGACAGGAGCAAGCAATGCAGAAGAAAGACTATTGTGTCGTGGTCATTACATCCGATGGCGACGAACTTGAGGACGAAATGATTACAGCCCATTCCCCACGCGATGCAGCTGGTATCGCATTTGCAAATATGGGGTGTGACGGAGTGGAAACCATCTTTGCAAGCAACGAAGACGACCCGACAGATCGTGGCTCGTACCAGCAAGTCGGGCGCACACTCAGACAAGACTAACTGTTATAAGAGAGGAATACGCAATGCTACAATACCTTTTAGCTCATCAGGATGTAAGTGCTTTTTGTCAGACATGCCCACGTCCACAAGATGTAACAAGCGTTCTTGAGTCGCTTGGCTTTCATGTGAGTTTTCAGATGCAGGCCGACAATCAGCACGCATATATGCAACTCAAACCTTTGCCTGCACAGGTCCACTACGAAGGCCCTTGTGGGATGAACGTTGTGTACCTCGCCGGAGAGGATATCGACATTGACGACGAATATGCCTTTCCCAAACATGCCTCCCGTTTCTGGCTCTATTGTGCTGGTGAGTCTGAGCAGACGTTTAAGCAAACCATGAATGTGCTGACGGGTGCCTTCTCGCTGTCCTGGAAGCCATTGACCATTCCTGCTACCACTGTCCCTCATTTGAAAGATGTTGCGTAGGAGTTGACGACTATGAGCCACACCCGAAAACGCCGCTCAAACGAGAAGCGTACACCGCTCATTACCTTGTATGCCGTTCCTGTCGTACTGAGGTGCGCCGCCTGTTCAGAACCGACGACCCTTACCTGTTATGGCTGTGGAAAGCCTGTCTGCATGCGGCACAATGCTACACGCGCCATTCCACATGCTGTCATTTTATGTGCTGATTGTGAATTCGCAGGCATGCCCATTCTCTTGTGTGCCTGCTAGTTGCTGAAAGGACACGTTGCCCATGATCTTCACCTTGGATATTCAAACTATGCTTGTTATCGTTTTAGTCTGTCTGCTTATTGGTGTGCTCGTTGGGGCAAGTTTGGCCCGTCCACGCTACTATTCCCGTTCTCCACGGTGGGAGGAGTAAGACATGATGCATATTGCCCCGTACTCGTTTCCCACCGAATTTGTGCCAAGCGTTCAGACACAAGCAACACCAGGGCAGGTGCAGGGCGTGTATGTCATGCTCCACCCTGATGCGATAGACGACATAGAAGACAAGATGCAACGCTGGTTTGAAGCACGTCCAGAGGTTGCGATAGTTGATGTCGGCACATCCGACAAACGCGGCTTGGGTTTCATCATCCTTGAATGGATGGAATGCGCCGTGGATCCACTTTTTTTGTCCATCTTACAAACAGAAGAGTTTGCAGCCGACTATACGACGTATATTCGCAACCTGCAGCACTAGAACAACGAAGGAGCATACCATGTCAGGAAGAAATCAATTCGCCCAAGTGGGCGGCGCAATGCGCGAAAGTTTTGATCGAGTGCATCACCGACTTGGCTCTAGCCCTATTATCATGTGGTTCCTGGGTGCATTAAGTCTACTTTTGTGGGCGTGTGCATCCGTCGTGCAAATTCAGACCAGTGAGTACCTCGCTTTAGGGAGCAAAGTTCGTGTTGCAGGTGTCGCCTGGGGGATATTCATTCAGCCCTGGTTGATGATCACGGGGCAAGCACCTATCGCCTACGTCACGAGTTGGACGTATGCCTGGGTGGTTGAACTGATAACGCTCGTGTTCGCGCTCGCCCTCTCCGTTGCGGTTGCAAAAATCGCTAGTGCGAACCCCCATCTTGCCAAGTTTTTTGTAATCTTCGGGGCTGGCCTCATCCTCTTAAATGGATGGGCCGACTATTCCTCATCGCCTGGACAAAATCCGTTGGTGCAAGGACTGATTGCACTGGCTATTGGTGGCATCGTTGTCGTCGGACTTCCGTTGGGCATTGGCTTACTGGAAAAGGGTTTTGAGGAGCTATAACTCATGGCAACAACAGGGCAAAAACTCCTTGCAGCAGGACCCACGCTTGTCATTGCTGAATCAGCGTTAGCAATGGCGCATATGGGCGGCGTTGGCGCAATCGTCGGGATTGTTGCGGGGGCACTTGCCTATGTTGCGGTTGATGACATTGAACGCATGGCGGGGAGAGATTTTTCATCTCTTCCCACCTCACAAGCGACATCATCCGGCGACACCACAACAGGGCAAGAGCAACTCACCACGCCACAACAGGGCAAGCAGCAACGCTACTCATTAGCCTATAGGATATTCAACGGAAAAAGCACCCGAGAGCGCGACGAAGCCGACCAACAACAGACGAACACAGAAGACGGCAACGCCTACAAAGAGCGCAACGAGGAGAGCATAATCACACCACTCGATGAAATACTCCAGCTTGGGTATCTTGCGAAGGTTGGGACGCTGGCACGTTTTGACCCACATATGGATATGTTGCTCGGCAAAGGCTTGATTGTAGCAGGCGTACAAGGCATGGGTAAGAGCAATATAGCCGCTTTAGTGATTGAAAGCGCATCCAGATGTGACATGCCTGTCATCATGTTCGACTTGAAACGTGAGTACCATACCATTGTCGATGTCGCACGCAACGCGATGAGAGCAGGCCACGAGTCCTTACAAGGCTGTACGCCTGGCTACTTTGTGCTGACAGAGAAGAATGCTGATGAGTTCGCAACACTCGTCATGACAGGCAAACATCAAGCAATCATTGATTTACCGTCCTATGGTGAGGATTTGAATGTCTGTGCAAAGGTGATGGCAGCTGTTCTCAAGGCCCTGATGAAATGGTCGAAGGGACTCCGTGATACTGACCGCCTCCCTTGCCTGACGATGCTTGATGAGGCTCAAGTCTTCCTCCCACAAGATCAAACACTTTCCCCACTCAGCAGAGAAACCTTACTTCTGGTGCAAGCAGCATTCTGGCAGATGTGCAACATGGGCCGCTCAATGGGCTATACCATGTGCTTCTTCACACAGTCAATAGCCAACCTGCAAAAGTGGGCCATCAAAAATTGTCAGTGCAAAGTCGTTGGAATCCACGTTGAGAAAAACGACCTTGATAGATGTGTCGAAGAGGTAGACGCCGAAATAGCAACACGAGAGCACATCAAGACGATGCCCAAAGGTGTAGGAGTCGTAATAGGTTTCACGCCCTCACAGATTCTCGTGAAGTTTGATAAACGCGTGTCACGTCATGTCTCCAATACACCCGATCTTGCACGATTACGCAAGCCCTTAGTGGAGCAGCGTGTACGTTCACAACAGGTACAGCCCTACATACCTTCAGCAACAACCAACTCAGCAGAAAAAGAGCGTTTACAGTTTGCCCAAGACGTTTATAGCCCTGTAAACGAAAAAACGCCCGTTTATGACCATGTTTATAGCCCCGTAAACGTGGATACAGGCCAATTCGAGGCATCAAGTGAGCAAGAGCGTTTACAGTTACATCGACCAGGGCAAGGTGCTGTTTCCACGCTCGAAACCACAGAAGAGGGGGTGGGTGATGTAAACGTAAATGCTGAAAAACGAGAGACGATCAGACGCATGTTAGAACTACGAAAAGCTGGCAATAAAGACATGACTGATCGAGTGATCTCTGAATGCGTAGGCTTAGGGGGCACGAAATATAAATCGTATATGGCGGTTCGTGACGAGATACTAAAAGCAGAGAAAGGGGTATAAGGATGGCACAATTCGCACAACCACAGCACCCACAAAAGCACTGGAAGGACGACGCGATAGCGTGGTCTGAGGGCATCACTGATGCCTGGGAAGTGACCAAAGTCATCACCGGCAGACTCGCCGAATGGATTTTGTTCGGCTGCATGATTGCCAATATTATTGGCATCTTACCAGGTGTCTCCCTTCCCCCGCTCGTGACCAATATCGTCATGGGGATACAGATTGTTACCCTGGATATCGCAGGCTTTGGCCTTGCGACAATGGCCGAGAATGCACGAGCCAACGGTGCCGAGAAGGCCGCTAACGAAGCCACTGCAACGGCCTATCTTCTCATTGCTATTATGATGCTTACGCTCGTCCTCTTCACACTTGGTATCATGGTTCCTGCGTTGAAACCGTTCACGAGTATTGCTGAGAATGTGCTCATCTTAGTCCGTGTTGGCATGATCGTGTTTTATGGGCATGTGGTCCATAGTCTCCGCCGCGTGAGTGCAAACGCACCTGCTACACCTAAGCAGATGACCGCGCTCCAAGAGGAACTCGAAGCCCAACGGCAAGAGATCGAACGCCTCCTACAACACCAGCAACAGGAGTTACAGCAGACAGTAACACGTCTGGAAACTCAAAGTAACGAGCGGCTCCAAGTTGCAATTGAGGCACTTGCCCAACGCTTTTCAGGGCACGTTACCGTTGTTGCTGAAAACGCTTCTGAACTGTTCCTCGCGCTTCCAGAAACATCGGAAACAGCAGAACCAACGACGGAAACGCTTGCCATACAAAAGCCTCTCAACGATGCTGTGAAGCCCATAGAAACGGTTTCCGAAACGGATAGGAACATGATTGTAGCCGCGTATGAACAGGGCATCACCCGACGCAAAATGTGCGCTCATTTGGGGTGGGGATCCGCAAAATATAGCGTCGTGAAAGCTGTTCTTGACGCCTATCAGAAACAGGTAGGAACACCAGAAACAGCCCTGACGGAAAGTGAGTAACACGATGAAGTGGTTTCTCAATTTGTGCCGCGAATTGTGGAAAGAGTACCAGGAAGCACAGGCATTGGTACGCCGTTTAGAAACAGATCGCTAGAAAGGAGGCATCATGCGAAAAAAGCGACCAGCATCAGCGCAGCCAACCACACCCTACTACACACCACTTACTGGTGCTGTGACAACCCATAAACGCTTAGATGAAATGACCCCTGGTGAGGGCCGCATCTGGATACAAGGGGTACGCGAACGCTTGCAACAGAAGATGCAGAGTGAACGCGCCTACCTTGACCGACGAGCGGCACATGGGGTTCATACCCCAACCGATGAGGCATATGAAAACGATCAACGGTTAGAAGCGGAACTGCTGGCCCTTTTAGAGGGTTTGGAACGCGGTTTTGCAGAACAGGAGCGCAATCAGTGAGTTATAGCAGACAGTTTGAGCAGGAGCGCGAAGAAGCGCGTGACATTCTCCGATGGTTAGAGCCAATGTTACGTGAGCTGCAGGTGGAATATGAACCTATCGACTGGCAACATTCGGGGGTGCTTGCCACCATTCGAGTCAACGGGGTCGAGGTGGATACGGTGGCAGGTATTCCCTGTTACAAGGACAGCGTTCTGAACAGCATCCGGGAGACTGTGATGACGGATATTGCGCTCAAGCATCTTGGCCTTACGCGCGGCAATCATCTGATCTACCAGACTCCTGTCCTTCCTGAGCCTGGAATAGTAGCAACATGGGTCATTCACATTGATAGCATCCAGGGCGTTCCCGTTGCTGAATACATCAGGGAGGGACGCCGTGTATGGGAACGCTATCCCCTTGAAAACATCCGTCAGGAAGAGGGAGAGGCAAACGCATGAACAGCATTGACCCGTATCACTACACCCCTGATGGCCTTGTGCTTGGGGTCGAGGGTGTGTCCAGCTTTGTGCAGGGCAAGATTGAGTACATGCAACACATGCGCGATCATCACGAAGTCTACACCGATATTGCCGAACGTGCTGATGCTGAAGTGCTCTGGACGATGAAGCGGCTGGTCGAGGTGTTACCAGAAGAGATCAAGGGGCAAATCGTCACCCTGTTAGACCTGCATGCACAACTCCAATTTCCGTTGCTTGGACAGCGTTTCGCGCTCCCGCTTCCACGCAGACGCGCCTATTATGAGGAGGTTGCCTAATGAGACCACGCCTCGATCATGTTCAAACGACAACGCTCGTCCACCGCCTGCAAGCAAGAACGACGAGCGTTGTCGAGACCCAACCCACGCTCTATGAGCGAGGAGCTTCTCACACCCATTCTACCATGTTGGCATCTAAACATGCTCATGAAACGGAGGGAGCATGATGCTACAGCCGCTAGAGAACCACAAGACATGCCCTCGTTGTGGGTACCCCAAGGCCATTCTCATCATGGACTTTTTTGGGACGATGCCGGAACTTGATGGCATGGGCTACCCTCAGTACCACTGTCCCGAATGCGCCAATACCTTTATGGCACTTGACCTCCCTCGTGTCAACGACACCACACAAGAAAAGGAGCATGACAATGGCAACGACTAGCATTGAATGGACCGATGCAGTGTGGAACCCCTTAACAGGATGTACTCGCGTGACGGATGGATGTAGCAACTGTTATGCCTTCGCCCTGCATGACATGCGCCACGCCATTTCCCTCAAGAACAATGGACGATGGAGCGCGGACGGTCCCACAATGCCCAAACAATACGCATTGCCTTTCTCGATGGTGCAGTTGCTTCCCGAACGCTTAGAGCAACCCCTGCACATCAAGACACCAAAGAAGATATTCGTGAATTCAATGGGTGACTTATTCCACTCCGAGGTTCCAGACGAGTACATTCTGCAGGTGTTTGAGGTCATGCGCCGCGCCCATTGGCATACGTTCCAGATATTGACCAAACGCGTCGGACGCTTGCGCCGCTTAACCCCTGTCCTCCCCTGGTCTCCCAACATGTGTATTGGGGTCAGTATCGAGAATGATTCTTTGACGCCACGCGCTGATATATTGCGGCCTATTCCTCTAGCGACCCATATGCTTTCCTGTGAGCCACTGCTGAGTGCCTTACCCTCACTCGACCTGACGGGAATTGATTGGGTCATTGTTGGTGGGGAAAGTGGTCCCAACGCTCGACATTGTGATCCTACATGGGTCCGAGACCTCCGAGATCGCTGTGTTGATGCTGGAGTTGCCTTCTTTTTCAAACAGTGGGGAGGCCGCACACCCAAAGCAGGAGGCCGTGAACTTGATGGGAGAGAGTGGAGTCACTTTCCAGTGCCTCAACAAGCTCTGACACGAGACGAGATGCGGTATGGCTCGCGCACCCATTCAATAGTCTCTGACGGTAACAGCACCCGAGATGCGGGAGGTGATGCATGAATAAGCGTGTATATCCTCGCAACTGGAAAGAAATCCGCGCCGCTATTAAGGAACGGGCTGGATGGAAATGTGAGACATGTGGTCTGGAAGAGGGGACGCTGCAAGTGAGCAGGCATACGGGCAACCTCTACATTGTCTACCTGCATGCCGCTCATCTGGACGCTGACCCAACGAACACATCAGCGCGACTTGCGGCGTTGTGTCCCTCGTGCCACATGAAGTATGACCGACACGAGGAACTCACCGAACGCCCAAGCGCACGGAGACGTGGGTACAGTCTTACCACTACCGACAAACTCATTGACGCGCTACATGTCGCTGGCCTCACCCTGACCGAGACACTGAGCGGCTATAGCTGGAGCGTTGACGATCTCTCTGGCAAATCCTCCAACGCCATCACCGCCGTTTCGGATGCCATCTATCATTTACGCCAGAGCCGAAAAGCCCGAAGCAAGAAAGGTGGTGCTGCATGAACATGACACTTGCTGACCTCGTATTCCTAAAAGCTGCAAGCCCACGCCCAACAGTTGTTTGTCTGATTGGCTCGACGCGCTTCTTTCATGCCTACCGGGAGGCAAACCTCCGCGAAACACTTGCTGGAAAGATCGTGCTCACGATTGGCTGTGATACCAAATCCGATCACGATCTGCACCTCGGTCCCATTGACGAAACCTCTCTGGACCTCTTGCATCTGCACAAAATTGATCTTGCGAACGAGGTGTTGGTGCTCAACGTTGGGGGATACATTGGCGAATCGACGCGGCGCGAAATTGAATATGCTCGTCTCTTAGGCAAGACACTCCGGTGGTTGGAACCAGAGGTGCAGGCATGACAACAAAGCATACTATGTTACACCAAATGAGAAGAGTAACACGGTGTACGTTACCGTGTCATACCCCTTGTAGAGCCAGTGCAATGCGTATCCCTCGTAGACGTTTCTGCAATCTCAATCTCATTCAAACAGGAACGTGTTCACACAGAAAGCTCTGCTTTGCCATCTTCTTCCTATCTTCCTCCTACCTTTTGGTACAAGAAGGAGCAGACATGATTGACCTCATTTACTGTGCAGGGGGGAATGCTCGTTTATCACAGATTGCCTCTACAGAGGGGTGGTTGCTCGGCTTTCGGTCTGATAAGACGATGCAGGAAGGCGTGATCTCGTTTGTCGATATCGACTACAAACACCCCAATTTTAATAAGCACCTTGACGCGGTGAAACGCACTCGACCACAGTATGCAACGGTTCCTGATTTATCTCAGCAAACCGTCTCTGTGCAGGATATCACTCGCGCATTGCGGCAAGTGGAGCAGGTAGCAGCATACTGTACCATTCCCCTGATCGTGCCGAAATTGCCAGGACAACTTGCCCTCATTCCAATGAGCGTTGCCATCGGCTACTCCGTTCCCTCTCACTATGGCGGCGCACAGTATCCTCTCTGGGAATTGGCAGGGCGACGAGTGCATCTGCTTGGGGGGAGTCCGCGCAAACAATGGCAAGCATATCTGCACCTGTCAGCGATTGCCGAGGTGATGAGTGCTGATGGTAACTCTGCACAAACAATGGCAACGCGCCATGCAGAGTATTGGCAACGTGGGAAATGGGTGAAGCATCCCCAGGTCAGCCAACACGAACGAGACCTATATCTTGAGTGCTGGCAGTGGTCGTGTCGCAATATTCGTCAGCGATGGCTTAGTCTCGAAACGCACATGACGACGATGGAGATGAGCGCATGAGCACAACAACGATCTACACCCTTCAAAGAAGAAGAGTAACACCGTATACAACATGGTCCCATATCGCGTGGAGAGCCGATGCAAGGCATACTCATATTGCGCCGTTCAGAAACCTCAATCTCATTCAAAGAGGAACGTGGTCACGCAGAAAGCTCTACCTTGCCATCTTGTTCCTATCTTTCTCCTACCTTTTTGAAGGGGAAGCATACATGAGTAATGCCATGTCTAGTGTAGGGGGCAATGCTCGTTTCTCACAACTTGCCTCGATACAACAGGATGCAACGATTCCTGATGTCTCTCAGCAAACCATTGATGTGCAAGAGAGCATCGGCGCGTTGGAGCACATGGAAGACAGAGCGACATCCTGTATCTTTCCCTTGATGATATCGAAATTGCAGAGGCAAAAAGAACGTATTCTGACATACGGTAGAGCTTGTTGTCTTGTTCCTATCATTCTCCTATCTTCCTCCTACCTTGTACTCATCTTGCTCCTACCTTTGTATGTTATGACATTCCTACGCATTCATATTCATCGGTCAGCAATGCTCCTCATGATGGTTCTTTGCTGGTTAAGCAGCGACGAAAGGAAGGAACGCTATGGATAGAAGACTCCGCTTACTCTCACTGTGTTCTGGTGTTGGCGGCATCGACTACGCTTGGTCACATCTACTTGGGCAAGAGATCGCTGGGCAGGTCGAGAATGACCCTTACTGTCAGGCGGTCCTGCACAAGCAATGGCCTGACGTAGTGAAGCGTTCGGATATTCGGGAACTACAGGAGGAAGACCCCTTTGGACCAGTTGACGTTGTGGCAGGCGGAATCCCTTGCCAACCCTTTAGCTTCTCCGGCCAGCGACGAGGCACAGACGATGACCGTCACCTCTGGCCGTTTGCTCTTCCCATTATTAAGCGCAAACAGCCCACTTGGGCACTTATCGAAAATGTTGTTGGCTTCATCAGTTTGGCACTCGACCTCGTTCAAACTGACCTGGAAGATGCGGGTTACGTCTCACAAGCGTTTGTACTTCCGGCTTGTGCCGTCGGTGCGCCGCATATCCGAGAACGCGTCTTCATTGTGGCCCACACCACTCGCAAGCGATGCGGAACATGGGGGACCCAATTCGAGGGACAGCAAGGGTCGCTATTCGCTAACGGGAGCGGTGCATCACATGTGGCCCACTCCGGTTGCTCTGGATGCAGGGAGTGGACGCATCAATCGCAGCGTCAGCCCGAATGCATCGGAACGTCCGACGCTAGCGATGATGGCTCGCAAGGGAACATGGCTCACCCCAACCGCCAACGACAGCAAGAATGCCACGCTTCCACCAGGGGCAACCCATCGGGACTCGTTACCTGGTGCGCTGATTCGCATGTGGCCCACACCGACGGCCAACGAGGATCACTACCGACTGCAAGGAGAGACGCAACAAAGCAAATCCTTGAATGCACTTCACCAGGGCAATCTCAACCCCGAATGGGTGGAGGCATTAATGGGCGTACCAGTGGGCTGGACAGCCATAGATGGCCCTCTCCCCCGAACCAGACGCAAGAAGAATGGGAGCCGCCGCGTACCATCGCCCACAAGCTGAAACACCGCGCATCCCGCCTGAAAGCATTAGGCAACATGGTGGTCCCACAGCAGATATACCCCATCCTCAAGGCGATGATTGAGAGTGAGCAGACAGATGAGGAGATGAGCGCATGAAACATCTGAGTTTATGGGAAGCAGAGCGGCTCACGATGGAACGCTCACTGGAACTCACCAAAGAGTCGTTGCAGGCGTATGGCTCTCTCTACAACCATTGGGCGATTGCCTACAGTGGTGGCAAGGATTCCACCGCCGTAGTCAGTCTCGTCACCCACCTGATTGCATCCGGGGAGATTACAGCACCGAAAAGTGTAACGGTGCTCTATGCCGATACGCGCATGGAGTTACCGCCACTCCAAGCAACAGCGATGCAGCTGCTTGAAGGCTTGCGACAACGCGGCATCACGACTCGCGTTGTCTTACCCGCTCTTGATGATCGCTTCTTTGTCTACATCTTTGGGAGAGGGGTTCCACCACCAAAGAATAGATTTCGGTGGTGTACTTCACAAATCAAAGTGGAGCCGATGGAGTTGGCGTTGCAAGACTTGCGTCTCCAATACGGCGAAAAGTTCTTGATGCTCACAGGGGTACGCTTGGGGGAGAGTGCAGCGCGTGATCAGCGTATCGCTCTATCATGCTCCAAAGATGGAGCCGAATGTGGGCAAGGCTGGTATCAACAGGCGACGCCGGAAAGCGTTGCGGATGTCTTGGCACCCTGCTTGAATTGGCGGGTGTGCCACATTTGGGACTGGCTCACCTTCCATGCTCCCTCGTATGGTTTCCCAACTCAAGTGATTGCCGAGGTGTACGGCGGAGATGAGAAGGAAGAGGTCAATGCACGAACGGGATGTGTTGGATGCAACCTTGCCTCCAAAGATACCGCTTTGTTGACGGTGTTAAAGCTTCCCTATTGGTCCTACCTTGCTCCGTTGCTCCGCTTGCGTCCCCTCTATGCAGACCTCAAGAAACCACAGTATCGGCTCCGCAAGGATGGAACTGATAGACGCAAAGATGGAAGTCTTGCCGCCAACCCGATGCGGATGGGTCCCTTGACGATGGACGCCCGGCGTTACGGGTTGGCACAGGTGCTCGACATGCAAGAGCAGGTCAATGTGGTTGCACATCGAGAGGGGAAGCCCTGTATTGACCTCGTGAACGAAGAGGAACATCAACGCATTCTCGATCTCATCGCTTGTAACACCTGGCCTGATGGGTGGGTAGGCGATGAGGTACGCGGCGACGTGTTGCTTGACCAGGTGCTTGCTGATGGGGTGGTGCAACCATTGCTCTACCTGGAAGAGGTGAGTGCATGACTCAGACGCCCATTCTCAAGCCAATTCTCAAATATCCGGGGGCTAAATGGCGCATTGCCGAGTGGATTGTGTCCTTGTTCCCACCTCATACCCACTATGTTGAGCCATATGCAGGCAGCGCGGCCTGCTTCTTCACCAAGACACCTGCACGTCATGAGGTGCTTAACGATATGAATGGCTCCATCTGTACCCTGTTTCGGGTGCTGAGAGAACGCGGTGAAGAGTTAGCCGAGGCGATCATGCTCACCCCCTGGTGTGAAGAGGAGTACGAGCAATTTGAAAAGGAGTGGTCTCACGAGGATGATGTGGAACATGCACGTCGCTTTCTTGTGCGTTGCTGGCAAGCTCATGGCGGCACCATTTACCAGGTAAGCGGGTGGAAGCATAACGGCCTAAATGGGCATGCCTATCCGGTACGCTTATGGCGACAACTCCCTGATCGTCTCTTGGCAACCGTAGACCGCTTACGCGACGCTGAGATACGCAACCTTCCGGCCCTGGAGATCATCAAGTCCTACAATGCCCTGGATGTGTTGCTCTATGTTGATCCGCCCTACCTGCTTTCGACACGGGCGCGTAAATACTACCCGTTTGAGATGACAGATGCCGACCATGTGCAGCTGCTTGACACGCTGGATGCACATGCCGGAATGGTTCTCCTCTCCGGCTATGCTCACCCCTTGTATGATGAGCGGCTCCCACACTGGCAGCGTCTCACGTTACCTTCTGTCGCGGAGCACGGCAAGCATCAGACAGAGGTGCTCTGGCTCAATCCTCAGGCGTTCCAACGTCGTCAATTATCCCTGTTTGAAGAGAAAGGAGTTCCACCATGGCAAACCGGCGTATGATCCCCACATCCTTTTTTCGAGACCCTGACATTCTGATGCTTGGCAAAGATGCCCAACTCATTTTGATTGGCTTAGTCTTGGCGGCAGATGATTATGGGCGTGAACTTGCTCACGCTCATCTCCTCGGCAAGGAGATGGGGTATACCACGAAACAAATGGAGGCAGGACTCCAGGAACTGGTCGCCAATGATGTACTTCTGCTCTACGAGGTGGGCAGACATCGCTACTATACGCTTCCACGCTGGTGGCAATGGCAAACGATTACCCCGTACAGGCGCGTTCCTTCTGTGCATCCGTTGCCTCCTGGAATGCAGCAATGTGCGTGTGATCCGCGTGTGGAATGTCCACAAGGAGCATGTGTTCTGCATGCACCATGCGGACAGGATGCATGCATCGTGCATGCACCACATCAACACATTGTTGCACAGGAGAATCTAGGTGAAGAGAATCTAAGTAAGGAGAAGGTAGGTGAAGGGAAACCATTGCCGCCCAACGTGGTGTCATTTCCAACCACTCACACCGACACCACCAGCGTCACCGACACCACTTTTTCTAGCAACGAGGTGGAGCAGGCAACGCGTCAAGTGGCTTCTATCCTCAAGGTTCCTATGGACAATGCGCTGAGGCGTCTCGTGGAAGACTACGCTCGTGACCCCGTGCTCAACTTCTTTGGCGAAGCAGATGCGGCGCGTGAATGGATTGAGGATCCCAAACGCAATCAGAGCCGCAAGCGTATGAGTGTCGCCTGGTTTCGCACCTGGCTCAAACGTGAACACGATCAAGCACTGGAACGTCAGGCAAAGCGTCAACCATCGCTCACACACCAAGCGACTAATCTCGAAGGGAGAGGACAACGCGCAGCCCCCTCAGTACAGGGGAGAACACAACCCCCAAGCTTGATGAACCTCGAACAGCAATATCAGGCCGCCGCGACAGGCACAACAGGAAGGGACACCATCCATGAGTAACAGTATCGAAAAGCTTTTACCACACAATCAGGAGGCCGAACGGAGCGTCCTTGGAAGTCTCTTGATTGATCCAGAAGCGATCACGCAAATTGCTGACTGGCTCACTCCCGATGACTTTTATCGTGATGCCCACCGGACCATCTATCAGGCAGTGTTAGCTCTGTACGAGCGGCGCGACCCCGGCGACTTCATCACACTATGTGATGAACTCCAACGCTTGGGGACGCTCGAACAGGTAGGTGGGCAAAGCATGTTGCTCTCGTTGATGAATGGGGTTCCAACAAGTGCCAATGTAGAGCACTATGGGCACATTGTGCGACACAAAGCCCTCTTCCGTCGCCTCATTCACGCCTCTGGGGAGATTGCCTCCCATGCCTATCAGGAGGACTCCGATGCCCTGGAATATGCTGAACAAGTGATCTTCGCGCTAGGACAAGACGGAACGGTATCGGACTTCACCTCTGTCGAGAGCATCATCACGAATTGCTTACGTCAGCTGGATGCCGTACATGAGCACCAACAAGAGATTATCGGAGTGCCAACTGGCTTTCGTCCGCTCGATGTCGCTCTGGGCGGCTTGCAGCGTTCGGACCTGATTATCCTGGCAGGGCGTCCTGGCACTGGCAAAACAAGTTTGGCCTTGAATATCGCCGCCAATGCCGCGTACAAGCACCGGAGCCGCATCGCATTCTTCTCGCTTGAAATGGGCAAAGAGCAGCTGGGAGTTCGCTTGTTGGCGATGCATGCACAGATGGACCAGCAACGACTCAAAATGGGTTGGGTCCATGATGAGGAATGGGAGCGCATCATGAGATCGGCGGGTGAACTGTCTCAGGGGGAAGTGTGGATTGATGATACCGCAGGCATCACGCTTGCAGCTATGCGAAGTAAGGCACGACGCCTGCAAGCTCAGCATGGTGTTGACCTGATCGTCGTAGACTACCTGCAACTCATGCGGGCGACGCTCGAAGGCAAACGTTACGCCAATCGTGAGCAAGAAATTGCCGAGATTAGCCGAGGACTCAAAGGCATCGCCAAAGACCTGAATGTGCCTGTGCTAGCTCTAGCGCAACTCTCACGCGCAGTGGAGAGCCGACAGTCCAAAGTGCCACAACTGTCAGATTTACGCGAAAGTGGAGCCATTGAGAACGACGCCGATGTGGTGCTGTTCATCTATCGAGACGAACTCTACGAGCCGGAGTCGGAGGCCAAAGGCATGGCGGATATCATCATCGCCAAGCATCGCAACGGACCCATTGGCACCGTTCGTGTCGGCTTTGAAGCAAGTCAAACACGCTTTTATCCTCTGGAGGTGTCGCCATCAGAAGCAGCAAGATGACTCAGCAGACGCTCCTGCTGATGAATAAGTCGCCTCCGTTTCACTCTCGTGAGGAATAGTGTCCCCCAGCTGGCGCGGTAGTGAAAAGGAGGAGCAATGATCTTTAAAGAAGTGTTTCGAGTCGATGAGACCCATCAACAATGAGAAGGAGAACGCCTATGGCACGAAAGAAAAGAATCTCGATAGTGGAGCCGCTTTTGCTCACGATCCCTGATGTAGCAACGATGCTGCAGGTGTGTGAGAACACGGTCTATCACCTGATCTATGACGAAGGTTTACCCTCACTGACGCTGGGTGATAAGGAGAATGCAGCGCGCCGCATTCATCCGACCTCACTGAATGAATGGTTGAAGACACGAGAGCAGCAAAAGAGCGCATAACCCTCACACGAGTCGCTAGGTAGTCCCCTGGTTGGATGCCTAGCGGCCCCACTTAACAGCAGTTTACGATGAGCAGACACCCGTATGTCCAAAAAAGAATGTGTAGGATGAGCAAGAGAAGGCTTGAAGTGTTGAGGACCGATGATTACCCCTCTTTTCAAGAGGACATTGAGCATGATTGTAGCGAGAAATGATGTAGGCAAGAAGGAGTAGTTCATGGTAACAAAACGCAAGAAAACAGGCAAGCGACCACGCGGAGAAGGCGGGGTTACGCTCCGTAAAGATGGACGCTGGCAGACCTCAATGACATTGGAAAACAGAGAACGCAAATACTTTTATGGTGAGACCCAAGCTGAGGCTCTGGAAAAATTGCATACGGCCCAGGAACAACAAAGGCAAGGCAAGCTTGCAACAGGACCTCAACAGACGGTAAAACAATTTCTGGAAGATTGGCTGTATAACGTGCATCGGCAACAAGTTCGACGGAACACCTATCGAATTTATAAGAATAATCTCAACACACATATTCTTCCTGCATTTGGGCACGTAAAACTGCAAAAGCTCAGTGCCTATCAGATTGAAACGTTATATGCCCGAATGCTGCAAAAAAAGTATAAGGCTGAAACGATTAGGTCCGTGCATCGCACACTTCGCAAAGCACTTAGTGATGCTGTTCGCTGGAAACGGTTAGGATACAACCCGTGCAATGATGTCAAACAACCATCAGCAGAGAAATTTGAAACACACCCGATCATGAAAGAACAAGCAAAGATATTAATTGAAGTTGCAAAAGGGACCCTGTTTGAGACACTGATCCCAATGGCTCTCACCACAGCGATGAGAGAAGGGGAACTAGCGGCATTGACGTGGAAAGATATTGACTTTGAACAGAAATGCTTACGTGTTCAACAGACGGTGTACTTCTATCCAGAAGAGGGATTGGTTTCTTCTGAACCAAAGACCGAAAGTAGCAAAAGCCAGATAATGCTCCCTCAGTTTGTCATTGACTCTCTTCTTCTCCAACGCGAACGGCAAGCACAAGCAAGACTGAAAGCGGGGAAAAAGTGGCAAGACCTCGATTTAGTCTTCTGTAACACTACTGGTGGATTTTTACGACAAGGGTATCACTTTAGTATCAAATTTAAGCAGTTGTTGGAAAAAGCGGGTTTACCAGATATGCGTTTTCACGATCTAAGACACAGTGCTGCAACCATCTTAATCACGATGGGCGTTCACCCCAAGCAGATACAAGAACTTTTACGACACAGCAACATTACAACCACCATGAACATCTATGGGCATGTGTTTCCATCAATGCAACGAAAAGTAATGGACGATTTGGATGATATTTTCAAACAGGAATAGCGACAGTAAGAGGTGATCTGAGGGCGAATGATGTCAACTGTGATGTCAAACGCCCTTTTTTGATTGAGCTATGAGAGCACAAACTTAGGTGAGAAGCGGTTTGAGCGATACTTTTCTTTGGTGGTGCAGAGGCATCTGCTGAGTATCATATCAGTAGTTCGTTCGGGTTGTAAAAGAAGTAATTGACGATAGCCATATTTTCCTTTATGATGGTCTTGGCAAGGAACTTTACATGTCTTCTTATTGATTGATAAACAAGGTACACACTGTATGGCTAAACTTGTATGGAAAGGTAAAACTGCCCCTTTAGATATTTCTCAAGGCGTGTCTTTCTCCTCAACATCTTCCATTCAAACAAAAGAGCACTACCCTGCTGAACACAAGCACCAATTATCAGACCCCCAATATTCCTCTTTTGCAGAAGACTGGCATAATCGACTTATACTCGGTGACAAAAGTAATATTCTCCCCGCTCTCCTTAGCGAGTTTCACGAAAGAATTGACCTTATCTACATTGATCCTCCATTTATGACAGGACGTATTTTCACAAGCGGCTCCCAAATAGCATACAAAGATATCTGGGGGGGAAATATAGATATAGATATATATCTTCAATGGCTATACGAAACTCTAATATTCCTCTATAAGTTATTAACCAAGCACGGGAGCATATACGTCCACCTGGATTGGCGCACAACACACTATGCAAAACTCCTGCTTGACGAGATTTTTCAGGAAGCAAAACACGAGGGGGGTGGATTTAGAAATGAGATTATCTGGCATTATCAATCCGGTGGACGGTCGCAAAAAGGCTATGCACGGAAACATGATACGATTTTGCTTTATACAAAATCTGCGCATGCTTGTTTTCATAGTGAGAGAATTGGTGAACGCCGTGGATCGCAGAAACGCAACAATATGCGTAAAGAGATAGACGCCGATGGACGTATCTCATGGACAATCCGCTCTGCTGGACGGCTCTATAGCTATCATGAAGATTCGTATATGACGCCTAGCGATGTATGGAGCGATATTCATCACCTTCATCAGCGGAATCCTGAGCGCACAGGATATGCAACACAAAAACCTGAAGCACTACTCGAACGCATCATCGCCGCCTCTTCTGAAGAACATAATTTGGTGCTTGATTGCTTTTGTGGAAGCGGAGTAACTCCAATTGTAGCAGAAAAGCTCAAACGTCGTTGGATCGCCTGCGATAAAAGTGATGTGTCAATTGCTGCTACCCGCGCACGCCTACTAGCAAGTGAACGTACCTCCCCATTCGTACTTCAAGGTGTTGTGTAATAGCTCACAGACAATGCAGTTTTGCAAGCGTATACTCTTTCCCATCATCGCATAATTTGCTTTGCTCGATATAATATATAATGTATCAAGTTTATTCTTTTTGACTCATTGGAAGGCACATTTTTTAAAACTATGAGTACTCAACCTATGAGCAGCGAGCAACGGCTGGTGAAAAAGAGCAAATATTCCTACAACGCCACGATTGTAATGAGCCTTTTCGTCTTGTGTCTCTTATGCCTGAGTGCATGTAGCTTTCCGAGTAGCGGAAATGCAGCGACGAATACACACAGTAGTACTCCTACAGTCGTCCCTACTCCGACGATTGATACAACACTTAGCAATAAAGGGAATACACAGCTAAAAGCATTTCAGCAGTGGATCGCGCAAATGAAACAGTATGGTGGTGATACGACTATATATCAGCAGCAATATGATACTGATAAGCAAGCACTCCAAACAGCAAAAACGAATGCAACATATGAAGCTGCATTGACTACATTGAACGGTCACGTTACCGCTATTCAAATACCGGTTCTAAAAGCTGAGAGTTCGCACCTTCAGCAACAACTGAAACAAGAAGTTGCAGTTTGGGGACAGCAGCATAAATATCATAATGCATACAATAACACTGATTACCCACTTGGCTATGAATATGGACCTGATGGTATGGGTGGTTGGGTACGAGATGAGTTGAGTGCCGCAAAAACACGCGCTGATTATCAGCAGGCAGTTGACGATATTAATATGTATCTGACAAACTTTGAAGCAATGAAGACAAATAGTGGTGATAAAACACCATACAATCAGGTTCATCAAACTGATATGCAACTCATACAGCACTATGGAAAAACGGGGAAGCATGTTGTTGTTGTTTCGTTAGAAGAACAAGCCATGCGTGTATATGACAATGGAAATCTCGTCAATTCGTTCCTCGTAACAACGGGTCGCCCAACCAAACCAAGTCTTCCTGGAGTATGGTGGGTCGAGGGCAAGCTATCACCAACAGTCTTTCATTCTGGAGTTCCTAAAGGCTCGCCCGACTACTACGAGCCTACGCCCATCAACTATGCGATGCAATATCATAGCCAAGGATACTTCATACACGATAGCTGGTGGCGTGCCAATTATGGTCCAGGAACGAACTATCCGCATGCCGACGATAGCGGTGATCCATTCTCGGCTCAAGGCTCACACGGTTGTGTGAATCTCTCAAAAGCTGATGCAGGTTGGCTCTATGCGTTTGTCAAAGTGTATACGCCAATTATAATGTTCTAAATATAGCTGCTTCTTATCACAAACAAGGCGATACACAAAACAGCGTATCGCCTTGTTTGTAGTATTGTGTGATTAGCGAGGAGTCAGAACTGCACTGAAGCCTTGCCACATAACCAAGAACATGCTATGTGGCATACGCTGAAAATTGGCGCGAGAAGAGTCGGCAATATAGACATACTGGTCATCACCACCACGTACAACAAAGACGTGACCGCCAGGATAATAATAACTATCGCGCACACTCACAATAACTGGTATACCTTTATTGCCAAGCGTGATCAGATCCTGTAATATTCGCGTATGGTTTGCACTTGTGTCAAAGCCAAAATAAGAGGCAGTCATCGCGATGCCTTCTTCACGCAACAGACCAAGATTCACATCCCATACACCCAGTTTCTGCTCTTCTTGTAAAACATCTGCCGCGATAAGGTGTCGCCCATAGGAATTCATCACTATTGCCATTGCAATACCAGAGCAGGACGAGTACGACCACACTTGCCATTGATAATCTGTGTAGTACTGATCACGTGAGGCTGAATCTATGCGTAACAGTCGTAAGTTGGCAGTTACGGGAACGACTGGAATTGGAGTAGCATGTGCAGCAGTTTGTACGTCGCTAGCTTGCGCGACACCAGGAAAGCTCAAGCCAATACCTTTGCTTAGTGTGCGCAAACTGTCCTCAGTGAGGCCATCCTGTAAAAACAGAGTAAGCAGCACCATTGCTAAAAAACCAAGAGAGACAAGTGTGCGACGACGTGTATACCAGGATGCGGGTAGCAGAAATGAAGGGGTGTAAGCCAACTTTCCCACTTGAGGAAGAGGATATGTTACAGCAGATGCTTGCTGTAAGAACATTTTCTTGTGACGAAGATGTTCACGCCACCCACCAAAAATAAAGCTTGTGACAAGGGCTACCATAAGAACAAACAACAAGACCGTGATTACGGTAGACAACATACAGTATCCTCACATACAATTTTTTCTTTCGTCTGTATATACTCAATTACTATAACGAATATTACTGAGAATTAGCCATATTTTCGTAAGAAGTAACCCAACAAGGCTATATTTCTATCGCTGTCAAGCATCTTGCAGAAGTTTTTTGTCGTATACTGAATGGACATTGACGAAATGTGTGAAGCATCGTAGAGACCCCATTCATGACACCCCTGTGGATGCCATGAATGGGTCCATTGTAAATAAGAGCAACGGTGCGTGTCTCTTTGCCCTGTGCTCTTCTTTTGTGAACGAAAGGACGTCTCTCATGGCAGAAAGTGTGTACAAAGTGGTCGCACTGGTAGGCACCAGTAGCGAGTCATGGGACAAGGCGGTGGCCGCCGCAATTCAGGAGGCATTACGGACCTTGCGGGACCTGCGGGTTGCTCGTGTCATCGAGCAGGATGTGCATATCGAGTCTGGGAAAGGGCTGACCTACCGGGTCAAGTTGGAGCTCTCATTTAAGTACGAAGGCGGTTCCTGACCACGTCTTGGCGAGGACGAGAGCTTCTCGCAGACTCTGACTCAAGTACATCATCATGATGAAAGAGCAGATAGCCTTGTACGTATCTGCTCTTGTGCTGCACCCCTCCACAAAGCCTCTTGCTGTTGAGAAGCATACGAGGGAATGCTAAGAGCGAGGTATGAACGAAAAGAGCCTCTTGGCTTGCAAAGAGAGGAAGAACATGAAACATTTTGAAGATCGAAGCGATGGGGGAATATGCATTACCGACAGTCAGACACGCATCACCCTCGCTTGCGATGAAGCTTATGCGTTATGGCAATGGCTGTCTATGCGTAAGGATGCCTTCCAAGCACACTCCAGTAAAAAGCAGTTAGAAATTCATCTGTACCAACAAGACCTGAGCCACTTTGACGAATTGAAAGCGAGCATCCCCGATCTCCAGGAACGTGGGCCTATTATGAAGATACTCGACGCACGGTGGGAGGCAGTTTCTGAGCGAGCCTTGCAGTTGCTCAAAGACTACCAGATCGAATATCATATTCATCCTTCACTTGAAGAAGAGAATAGCTATGCTCAAGGGTAGACACCGCAAAAGTAAGATGCTTTTCCAACTGAACTAGCCCTATGAAAACACCCACTGAAAACACTCGAACACTGTTGTTTGACTCAATTCCAGGCGTTGTCACACATTTGGTGATTCAAGCTCATCATTAGGTTAACGAGAAGATACCCGTTGGCTCGAGCAGCGATTTCATGAAGTATGTTCATAACTCTTCAATACTCGCATCACCAAATGTGACACTCCCATGAAAAAGGATGGAGGAAAGAACAAGCATGGGAAAGAAGTGTAAAGGGCAAAAAAGGGACAAAAGAGAAGCCAATACCATCAAGCAGTTATTGGATGAGCTTGCTCTCCTAGGTTAGGAGGAAAGACAAGGGGATGCCAAGCGTGGGTCAAATTCTCCCATACGTGCTTCGCCGATGTCGGCGAGCGACAGACAGTGGTGCTTGTGAGGCATCCGGATCATACTGTTGGACAGGCTCGTAGCACTAGCATCAAACCGACCTCTGGCATTATCCCCCTCCAGAGAAGTGTACCACTTTTTCATGGGCAGTGGTGCGCCACTGGCGCATGAATTACTGTTGGGAAACCCATCTAGCCCCTCTTGCCTGAACCTGCTAGGATAAGAAATCAAAAGCGAAGGTTCAAGCAAAGCTCGAAAAGGCGGTATCCATTCGTAAGGGGCACCTGGGAAACGACACATTTGACACGTCGATCAATAGCTCCAACCACTAAGACATGCCCTCCACTGTAACTTGAGCCCCAAATGCCTATGCGGTCCTGATTGACTTCATGACGTGTTCTCGCGTAGGTGATGGCATGACGATAGTCTCGTACTTGTACCCACGGGTCAATCTCAAGACGTGGCTCACCATCGCTCTCACCAAAGTTACGATTGTCAAAAACCAGTGCAGCAAGTCCAGCTTGTACGAAGGTTTCAGCAAAACTATCAAGGTACATTTCTTTGACAGCCGAGAAACCGTGAGCCATAATGATGGTAGGGAATGGTGCAGAGCCTGAGTCTGGGGTGTAGAACCAACCCCGTAAAGTTGTTCCTTCAGCATTGAAAGCGAAGCAAGATGCTTTTGTTTGGAGAAGCAACGGCTGTATAGCCCTATCCTTGTACAAAGCATCTTGCGGTATATAGTACGTATATTACGTATCCTGCAAGATGCTTTGTGGGGATGAACAAGACAAGCATCTTGCTTTTTTTGGTCTATAGACAGCAAGATGGGGTGTAATCCCTCTCTTGTTTCTCTATGACCCAGCAAGATGCTTTTGGGAGGATATGGACACTTACTAAGAAAAGCATCTTGCTTTGTGGAGAGATGACCAGCAAGATGCAGTGTACTCTCTCTCTGGTGTATACTTTCACCAGCAAGATGCTTGTCATAGCTCTAGGGAAGGAGAACAGGTGATGAGCCTGGTAGTCAGCAACAATGTGCTCACGTTGAGCATACAAATATCGTACCTGATCGTGATCGTGATCATTGTGGTACTTTGGACCCTCTTTACACGGCGCAGATGAGCAAGCCAGGAGGAGAACGCATGAACCTTACCCTGTTTGTTCCCTTCATTCCACTTGGCATTGTCATGCTTCTCATAGCAATCATCCTCGTTGTACTTCTCACTATGCTCCTTCGAGACACAGAAAAATAAGGCATCAGACCAACCCTCTCCCAGTTGTTGGCTAGGGTGCGATTCTGACAGGCGAGGCATATTTATTTGCTCGTCTCCATACACACGCCCCGAGAAACAGCTCTCAGGCGCACACACAATCCTCGCCAACTGTGTGGCCCTTCGCCACTTTCGACGAAGCATTTTGCGACCTGAAACGTAGATAAGGTAAGAATATACTTTCAAGGAGTTTCATTGTTTCCCGAAGGTCTTTTTCCATCAACTGACGGGCTACACCTGGAAGCTCTCCACAGAGATAACCAGAGCATCACCGCCATGTTAGCAGTAGCTACACTCAATGCCTCTTGTCCTCTCTGCGGAGAGCCTGCCATGCGTGTTCATAGTCGTTACGTCCGCACGGCGACAGATTTGCCTTGGGCCAGGATACGTGTCCGTCTTCAGATCACTGTCCGCCGGTTTTTCTGCGATACTGCCACCTGCTCTCGGCGCATCTTTGCGGCGCGACTTGGTCAAGCACTCCCAACCTTTGCTCGTCGCACGAACCGTTTAGCCAAAGCCTTGGTCGCCATAGGCAGGCAATCGAACTGTATGAAAAGATTCAGGAGTATGCTGCGAAAAATGTCGATGGAACTGCGATTGCGCAAGCAAGCTTCATCAAAAGTGGCGAAAGGCCAGGATCCCCTGGCGGGGTTTGCCCTGACCATGCGATGCTCTTTCTATGGCAACTTCCACACCTTCGCGTGGGTAAATATCACTTCAGTCGGACTGGTCGAATCGTCGGCTGTCACTCCGATCTGACCCTGGTTGTACGTACTATCAGTTACACTTGTCAGGAACTGTTGGTTCAAATATAGATCGATAGTATCATTTCGCGCAACGACCGCAATGGTATTGGTCTCGTTCGGACTAAAAGCAATATGTGGAGAAAACCCGCTTTTTAACAAGCGCGAAGTTGCACCAGTACCATCCACAAAGAGGCGAAGCGAGAAAACACCGTTCTGGTCGAAACGCAAGTAATAGAATTTGGTGTTTGTACTATCGGCTCGAAAGACAATGCCACCAGCATCACCGTTGCTGATATTCATCTCTACCTCATAGGTAAAGTTCGTAAATTGCAGATTTTGAGCGAAGCAGGTGTTGAAATAGCCCGATTGCGTTTCGCTGACATGATAGGCTGATCCCATAAATGCACAAGAACCGCCAGTAGTATTTGTACTCTTATCCATCCAATTATACCTACCATTGTTATCGCTTAGAGGATCATTGAGCAGCACCGTGTTGCTAAAAGGGTAGCGCGAGGCGACTCCCGTAGCCGTAAGGTTTGCTTGTGCCGTTGCCGTTGCATGTAGAGCGGTATTGTGTACATTGCTCTGATAGGCAAACAGCAAGGGTTGACCTATACCCACTGCGATGACGAGTAGTGCTAGTGCCATCAACAGCATTCCTCTTCTTCTGCGCGGACTGTTACCAGGGTCCTGATGTTTAATGATTTGCTCATCATCCCTCTCGTTGTGTAGAGAATTGTAGGCTTGTGGAGTGGAAGTGGAAGAGGATATGGGAGAAGGTGGTTGTACAGCGTTATAAGCAACAAGTGCAGCGCTATCTGGTTGCGCACCGACTGCGGGTGATAATGTAGGTCCATAGATATCGTATTCATAACCGTAGGAAGTGTGGGCACCCTGAAGGGCATGCGCAAAGTCAGAAACGGAAGCAAAGCGGTCTGTAGACTGTTTCGCAAGAGCGCGTAAAAGTACCGCATCGACACCTGGAGAGAGATGTGGATTGAGTGTACTAGGTGGCTGCGGGAGTGTTATGAGGTGCCGATACATCGCTTGCTCTTGGTTGCCCTGAAAGGGAATATGGCCTGTCAGCAATTCATAAGCTATGATAGCAAGAGCATATTGATCTGTTGCAGGCACGGCGACGCCACTCCACTGTTCAGGAGCCATATAGGTTGGAGTCCCACGGATGATCTGACTGGTAACATCCGTGTTAGACATGGCTATACCGAAATCTGTTAGTAACAGGTCGGGAATATCTCTATGCTCTCTATTGCCACGAAGAAGAAAATTGGATGGTTTGACATCCCGATGAATGATCTGATGCTCATGTGCATGTTGCAATGCACTTGCAGCCTGATGGACAAAATGTATGACATCTGCTGGTGAGAGCAATCCAAGCTTGCTACGCTCCCGTAACCAGTCAGCAAATGAACCTTCTGGACAAAACGGCATAACCATGTAAGTGACCATCGATGAAGTCATCACTTCCTCGCCATAGTCAAAGAGAGGTAAGATGTTGGGATGGTCGAGCTGAGCAACTGCCTTTGCTTCGCGCTGAAAAAGGCGCACGGCATCCTCAGTAACAACAACGTCAGAAGAGGGAATAGCACCTGTCCCCATGACCTTGATAGCTATTTGTCGATTGATGCGCGTATCTTCCGCAAGATACACTTCACCCATGCCACCATGCCCGATGGGATGCAGAAGACGATAGCGACCATTTTGCAGGGCTTCTACTAGCATTTCTCACCTTGTGCAATAGAAATAGAAAAACTAGATGCTAGTATAACACAAGCTATATAACCGTGTAAGGTGAGTATATCGTTGAGAGCGAGAAAAAAGTGACACATCTGAATATCTTTTTGCATGCTGAACGTACTAGTAGCAGGCAAATTATTTGATGTGGCATCCTCATTCTCTGACGGGTCCTGAAAAAGAACTCAAGTGTATTGCCTTGAGAGTCAACTGCGCGCGCGAGGTACCCCCATTGCTTCTTGACCTTGATGTACGTTTCATCTCCCCGCCAGGAGTCCGTTGTTGGCTCCACAGGGGGGGCGACATCGTTGCTCAAGTTCAGGCGCATAGGACTGGCCCAACGGTACATGGTCGTGTGATCGACGTGCAGTCCGCATTCCAGCATCATTTCTTCCAGATCGCGGTAACTCAAAGAAGAGCGCAGATACCAGCGCAGGCACAAGAGAATGAGGTCGGACTGAAAGTGACGCCATGTGAAAGGATGCTGGCTCTGGTCGCTCATGAAAAGGATCCTCTTGGGTTCGTTTTCATCCACTGTAGCAGACCAGCTTTTTATTTGCAACACTACTCCACATAGTGCCCTTCGATATAGAAACCGTAGTGTTTTATCGCTGTGTCTGCCTGCTCCATAACAATCTCCGATCTCTGCGTCTTGCCCTGACTTCGTTCTGGTCAGAGTTCCTCTGCTCATTGCAGAGAAGGGTAGCATAAAAATAACTGCAATACAATGCTGGTGCGCAGAAGTATATTAGCATTGTATTTGTTCTAATACTGTGATATACTGCCAAAATCACCACAATAGTGAATTCCGTCAGCGTGAAAGAGGAGGGCAGTATGCATCCTGATCGATCAATGGATGCCAGCACAGCAGACACAACTCAAAATGAATGGAGTAGGACGTTGGGAAAAGCGCAGGCGCCGTCACAGGGGGAGGAGGCCTATGCCAAGCTCAAGCGTTGTATCATCCACTGTGAGTTAGAGCCGGGTGAGCACATTACAGAGACTCAGTTGGTCGGCAAGACTGGGATTGGGAAGACACCGATTCGCGAGGCCCTCACGCGACTGATTCAGGAGGGGCTGGTGCGCAGTATTCGGGGGCATGGATATGAAGTGACTCCCATCACGCTGGGTGATGTGCAGGATCTCTTCAGCTTCCGGCTCATCGTCGAGCCAGCCGCTGCCCAGTTGTCTGCAGGACATGTGATCGCAACGGACTTGCGACGCCTTGATGAGTTCTGCACTGCGCACTACTCCGTCGGCAATGCAGAAAGCGAGGCCCGTTACCTACACGCCAATTACGTGTTCCATACAACCATCGCTGATGCCTCAGGCAATCGCCGACTTTCCAGCGCGGTCCGGCGTGCGCTTGACGAAAGCGAGCGGCTGTTCCACCTCAGCAACGTTCTCCAAAATAGAAGCCATGAGGTCGCCCACGAGCACAAAGACCTGGTTGATGCGCTGATAGCGGGTGATGGGGAGGCGGCGCGAAGGATGGCTATTGCGCATATTACTGCGTCCCAGCACCTGGTTTTAGAAGCGTTAATGACCAGTCCTTCCTTTCTCGCTGTCCATATTGTTTCTCCCAGACCTCTCAGGAGTTGAGAACAATGCAGATACGTAACGAGAGCCAAACCGCTCGCCCTCAAAACAATACAATTACGTGGGCAGAAGGCGCATATGCCCTGTTCAAGATGCATCATGTGGATATGATTTCGTTTGTTCCAGACGGTGGACACAAGCGTTTGATTGAATTGTGCCAGCGTGATACGAACATGCGCACCGTGGCGTTGACGACAGAAGAAGAGGGTATCGCCTTTGCCGCCGGAGCATTCCTGGGAGGCAAACGCAGTGTATTGCTCATGCAATCAAGCGGTGTGGGCAACTGTATTAATATGCTTTCGCTGCCTCGTGTGTGCAACATGCCGTTTCTCACGCTCGTCACGATGCGTGGAGAATGGGGCGAGTTCAACCCATGGCAAGTGCCGATGGGGCAGAGCACGCCGACAGTTCTGGAAACGAGCGGAGTGATCGTGTATCGCGCCGACACGCTCGAGGAGGTCTATCCCACCGTCGAAGCTGCGATCCTGTTTGCTTTTCACAGCCGATGCAGAGTAGCAGTGCTGCTCTCGCAAAAACTGATCGGCACGAAGGACTTTGCGAGAGGTGACAAATGAGTATACTCAATCGACGTGATGTGCTGCGCGAACTTTTGCGTGAGCGTGGCGATTTGATCATCGTGACAGGTCTTGGTTCGCCAGCCTACGACCTCGCATCGTGCGGCAACGAGCCGCTCGACTTTCCGTTGTGGGGCGCGATGGGCGGAGCGGCGATGGTGGGACTGGGAGTAGCGATAGCGCAGCCAGAGCACAAGGTGATGGTGTTGACCGGCGATGGAGAAATGCTCATGGGCCTGGGCAGCCTGGCAACCATTGCGACACAATGTCCACCCAACTTGCGTATTGTCGTGATGGACAACGAGCGCTTTGGCGAAACGGGCCAGCAACCCACCCATACCGCCATGGGTACCGATCTGGCTGCTGTCGCCGCAGCTTGCGGATTTCAACACACACGGACCATTCGGCAAGCGGTCCAACTGGAGCCATTGCGCAAAGACATGCACGCGTTGGAGAATGCGTTATTTGCTGTCGTGAAAGTCTCTCCAGAGGATCTGCCACGCGTCTTGCCGCCGCGCGATGGTGCTTATCTCACCCATCGGTTGCGCGAAGCGCTGCTGGGTGCGGAGTACGCGTTGGAGGCATGAATACGACACGACAGAGGGTGTCATCGACGCGTTCTGCAGCAGATGCTTTTAAAGGTTTCGCGATACACGAACGAAACGTTTTTGCCAGAAGGAAAAAACCATGTCCGATTTCAAACTCACCTATGCCAGTATGTTCAATCCACCCGAAGAGGTGCATGGGTATTGTCAACTTATCGGTAGGCACAAGAATGATTGATGAGATAGAACGGGGAAAGATGTTGGAGAGCACCAGGAGAACTGGGAAGTGCATCTCTTATCCGACTCGTTTGACCCCAGTCATCTCGTTCCAGACCTGAAAGCGATTCAGCAAAGTGGCACGGTATTCCCTTGCACATAGGCGATGCCTTCGCGGCTGGAAATGACTAGTTCATCCTTGACCAGACGGACATCCCATAACTTTCCTTCAGCGAGCAGCTGCTCAACCCTGGTTAATTCCCGATGAAGCGTTGCTTTCCGTTCGGCGATATACGTCGTAAAATCGGCAGGAAGCTCGACTTCGGTTTCTCCTGCCTGCTTGATCCATTCCCACTGACCGTGAGACATCAAATACTCTTCAAACGCTTTGTATTGACGAATGCCTGCAATCCAAATATCACCAGAGCGTAGTCCGCTCCGTAGTTCCGAGAGGACACAGAGTTCATAGGCGTGTCGCTCAACTTGGTCCTCCTGCAGCACGTGTTTTTCCCATCGTCCCTTTACGAAGTCAATGGGAGCATGCTCTGGAACGCTTCGTTTGCCCGTTTCATTTAACTCCTTAAGCACCTGGGGTGCTTCAATCAGCGATGTATTGGCTGTCGTTCCTTGAAAAGTGAACGTTGAAAGCAGTTCTTTGGTGTACTTCCGAAATTGTCCGTAGCGGCTGATGAGGAGTTCAGCAGTATCGGTCTCTGTTGTGGCACTGAGTTGTTCGGCTTCTTCAACCGTTCCGATAAAACGCTCCCAGGTGATGACTGTTTCAATGGCTTGATAGGCATCCTGGGTTTCCCGCTTCGCCTCAATTAAGGCTTTGCCGACACGAGCGTAGAGACGAACCTTTTCATTGATCGCTTTACGGCTCTTCTGAAGATGCTCGGCCTGCTTACGCTCCCCTTCTTGACTTGCTGTCCTATCAATTTGTCGTGCATATCAAGCGCGGTATCGACCAATTCTTCCGCAGTGAGCAGCAGAAAGGCGACAAGCGTTGCGTCTCGCCGCTCGTCATCGAAGCGGACCAGACGTTGCGCTGTGGTGTGTGCTCCTTCTCGCGCAAGTTGTTGGAGGCGATTTTGATGGATGTTCGCTACAACCTCTTGATTATGTTCAAGCGCACGAATCCATTGCAAGCGTTCAATCACTTTCTGAAAGTTGGATGGCGACGCTGCACCAGGAGGTTGTCGCAACCAGACCAGGATTGTCTGTCGTGATGCTGCTGGAACGGTGAGTAATGCTTTCAACTGCGTTCGTTGCCCCTCTGTGAGTCCAGTGGTGAGCTGACGATACACCTGTTGTTGAGCACGTCGCCGTGTTTCCCAGCCAAGCCGCTCAAGTGTCGAGAGTGCTGGCACAATAATCTTGCGAGAGCGCATCTCTTCAATGAGAGAAGACACAAGCAGGGTTCCCGCATCCGTCTTGCGTGCTAGGGGTAGGAGCCAGAGTGCCATCTCCCGTATTCCCGTTTGGTAAAGGAACGGAAGCCATAGACACGCTCAAGTTCTGCCAGATGTTCATAACGAGTTGCCTCACGATCTTGTCCGTATTGCACAATACTCATCGCATTGAGCTTGAGCTGAGCGGCGATATAAGAAACGACCAATGGAGAAGCTTCTTCATTGGTTGCCCATGTTCGTCCCGGAAACCGCAAATAGGCCAGTTGGACAGCGAAGCCCAATCGGTTATGATTGCGTCTGCGTTGCTTAATCAAGCTCTGATCATCCTCGGAGAGGGTATAGTAGCGAGCGAGCATCTGGTCGCTCATCTCGGTAGGAATGCTGAGAAATTGCGTTCGTTGTGCTGGTGAGAGAAGCTCTCGTGTGGGCATGGAGTATATGCTCCTAATTCTGTCGAAATCTATCATGAAGGTGGCTGCTTGCTACCATAACAAAGGAAGCAAAAGAAACACAAGCACATAGGAGAGATACCTTACCAATTAAAGTGATTTAGAGTTATGAGGTGGGAGGATTGGTGCAAATTAACCTACGTCTTCTATCAGCATATGAGTCCGTATGAGTGCTTTTCGCTCTATATAGTATAGAGCATTTCTCTCAAACTCCTAGTGCGTAACGAGGTAATTCTCCAAAAAGTGTGCCTCGCTTATCTACTTTGCGGCTACAAGGTATCTTCCTTAATGCAAGGCATAAGAGGGAAATATGGGATATGTCACTCTTAAGAGCTATTGTGTTATCTCGTCCTTCATGTCAGCTTAGATGATACTGGACCTAGAAGAAAATTTTTTCCCTCTAAATACGAAAATGCAACCTCCACTATCAGATAGCAAGAGGCTATCTGATAGTGGAGGTTCGAGGGCAAGGCTACATACACTGCTGAGAAGTACTCGATGCTGTTGCTGTATGCCCATTTAGCGTCCATATCAGGTTACTTCCATTGAAGTTTACCTGAAAGACGAGGCGGTCTCTCTCACCCGCAAATTGGGTAGGTTGTCCGCGGTTTTGCGCGTCCGGCGAAAAGTAGTTGCTTGTTCCTACCAACAGAGCAACGTTAACCGCACAAGGTCTGTACTAGATGAATAGATGCATGCTCATGGTCGTCTACTTCCTCCACCTTCAAGGTGATTTCCTCTTCTGACTTTTCGGTCCATCCATATGCTCTAAGCGCGACTTTCCATTCCCCTGACAACATCGACTCGCGTGAGACCCAGCTTCACCAAAAATGTGAGTCGATGTCCCATGAAAGAGGTCCTTTTCTCATGTGCTATACTCTCTTGTATAGACAAAAATATTGTCTATATGGAAAAACGCTTTCTTATCGAGGATGTTATGACGGTACAAATCAATGAACTGTTGCTAGGTGGCCTGCTTGTCATTCCGTGGAGCATCATCCAGCAGCATGTCTTGGCGGCCTACGCTGCTGCTGGCTTCCACGAACTGCGTCCAGCCTATCTGCCTGTCTTTCTGTATCTCAGTGACACGGGAGATCGTGTTGTTGATCTGGCAGAGCGTGCTGATATGACCAAGCAAGCGATGGGATACCTCGTCGCCTCCCTAGAGGAACATGGCTATGTCGAACGTGTTCCTGATCCAACCGATGGACGGGCACTGTTGGTGCGTCGCACGACAAAGGGTCAAGTGGCACAGGCGGTCGTGAACCAGACCATTCTGGAAACACAAGCGCAGTGGAGTGAACAGCTTGGGAACCAGGAGATGGAACACCTCCTTTCCTTGCTCCGCCACCTGACGACGGTGATTCTTGAGAACAGAGGTGGCAAGCGTGGTAGGGACCACCCCAACTACGTATCATTGTAGCTGGCGTTCCCGCCTTCCTCGCCAGCAAGTAGTAAAGGGAGTGCGAGGAAACACATCCGCTTTTTCTCTAACAGGTTCTCTTCCCTCTGAGTCGATCATGAGGGCCAAAAACTCCTGTCCATCTCCGGTACTCTCTTCTACCCTCTTATTGATCGCTTGCTTCTAGCTCGTTGCGCATCCCGGGGATGAACCACCTTTGTTCAGAAGCGAGATGAAACTTGGTACTCAAGTTTACCATAATCGACTGCAACAGCGGTCTATTCGAGTTATGAGTAGATTTCAGTCTTTCATCCTTGACAAACTAGACAAAATATTTTACTATATAGACAAGTGATTTGTCTATATAGACAAGTTCCCAAGAAGAGTTGATCTCAACATCCCTCTGTACATTGCAGAGAAAGGAAGTATCATGCCTATCGTACCGGTCGCCGTTCAACAACGCTCCACGCGTTTCGCCGATCAACGCTGGCTCCTCGACGCGGTCATCAAGCTCATTGGTCCTGAGTGGGACCAGAGCCGACTCCTGTATATGAGTGCGCCGTGCAGCCCTGACACTCAGTCCACAATCATGGGATTGCATGCCACGCTCGTTTATACTTGCTAGGTGCACCTAGCAAAGCTAGTTTAAAGAGCCAAGTTTCAGCCGCCACGGCTTGGGGAAGGTCATATGGACTCTGAGCCATCGGGAATGCATTGAAGCATGAATGGGAGAACGGCGTTTCCATCACAATGGAGGAAACATGGCCCTGTAGCTGTTTTGATCGGAAAGCCTCAGTACCCTACGAAGCGAGAGGTCGTGCGTCGTGAGAAAACCATGACAACGAGACACGCTCACAGCAAGGCGTTTCAGCAGAAAGCAGGACGTTTGATGTCCATCGAGTGACAATGTGTAGAGGCAGATTGCAAACGACTGGACCTGAGATTGAAGACGCTTCACTGCTTGAGTTGGGCACCAATTGACCTTCGTCCTTCGAGGGGGTACTCAAACCGAAACACCACCATGTTCCGCCATATGGCGGGACACAACCGAAAGGAAAACAGACAAGCATGAATACATTCTTGGGTCGTCCCGACCTCAAACCGACACATCCCAACGACGTACAACCAGGATTGAACAAAATAGTCGTGGCGACAGTGCATTACGGGCATCAAGAAATGATTATGGAGAAGGATGTTCCCGTTCCCATGCGAGATGGGATCACCCTGTATGTGAATGTTTTTCGCCCAGACAAGCCTGGAACGTTTCCAGTGGTCATGTCAGCTGACGCATACGGGAAAGATACGAAAGCCTTTTTTGACTCAGTACGTCCTCTCTGGCCGACCATCGGTGTGATACCAGCATCTGACTTTACCCCTATGGAGTCGCCGGACCCCGGTTTCTGGGTACCCAACGAGTATGTGGTGATCAAAGTTGCTGTGCGGGGAAGCTCAAATTCGGAGGGGGCACTGCATCCCTGGTCTGCCCTTGAAGCCCAAGACTATTACGACGTTATTGAATGGGCTGGTGTCCAGCAGTGGAGCAACGGCAATGTGGGAACAAACGGCGTCTCGTATCTGAGCGTCACCCAATGGCTTGTGGCCGCTTTGAATCCTCCCCACCTGAAGGCGATGATCCCCTGGGAAGGTCTCAATGATATCTATCGAGAATTTGCATTTCACGGGGGAATACCTAACACGGGTTTCTTCCGGACTTGGGTACACCAAATGAAAGCAAGGTGGCCACAGAATAAAGAGGTAGAAGATTTGATTTCGGAACAGCAAGAACATCCGTTGTTGGATGAATTCTGGGAGCAGAGACGGCCCACATTGACCAATATCACGGTGCCCATGTTTGTTTGCGCCAGTTGGTCTACCCAGGGGTTGCATAATCGGGGGTCCTTCGAGGGTTTTAAACAGGCTGCATCCAAAGACAAGTGGCTGGAGGTCCATGGCCGCAAGGAGTGGGAATACTACTACAGTCGAGAAGTGCTGGAGCGACAGAAATTGTTTTTTGATTGCTTCCTGAAAGGGATCGAGAATGACTGGAGGGATAGGCCTCGGGTACGCCTCGAAGTCAGAGAACGGTTCTTCCAGGGACAGATCCGCTTCGAGAATGAATGGCCGATAGCCCGGACTACGTATACCAAACTCTATCTTGACGGCGAAGCAATGACCTTACAGAGTCCCCCTCCCAGGCAGGAAACAGAACTCACGTATCATGCCGAGCCTGATGGGACAGAGAACAATGAGTTACGGTTTCAAATGACCTTCCAGGAGAACACTGAGCTGATCGGATATATGAAGCTCAGGCTTTGGGTTGCGACCAACGACACGGATGATATGGATCTCTTTGTCGGCGTGAAGAAGTATGATAGACGCGGGGAAGAAGTCTACCTGGCCGACTTTAATCATATTGAGTGGGGTCAAGTCGCTACTGGATGGCTGCGCGTTTCCCATCGAGAGCTGGATCCAGAAAGATCGACGCCTTCTCAGCCATGGTTGAAGCACAAGAGAGTATTGAAGCTCAACAAGGGCGAGATCGTCCCAGTGGACATTGAAATCTTGCCGTCGGGCACGCTCTTTAAAGCCGGTGAACGTTTGGTGTTGGTCGTGAAAGGCAGTGAGATCATTACCAAAGGCAGCTCACCCCAATACGGAGTGACGGGGTATGAACACAAGGAAACAGTGAACAAAGGAACGCACCTGATGTATGCTGGAGGCAAGTATGATTCATTTCTTCTGGTGCCAGTGATAGCGTCATAGTACGTCGTCTCCTCTCCCTGCCAGATCGAAACGAAGATTGATGCTGAGACGGGCGAGGCTCATGTTGACAGCACGTTGAACGAGAACGGTCTACGAGTTGCTCGTTGGTCATTGTTCATTCCTTTCTTTCTTCCTGTCAGGTGCAGTACTTTGTTACGTGCTTCCATACGGGTGATCCAACTGAGAAGGGGAAATTTCGGAATTGTGTTGGCGGCAAAAAAAACGGGCGTAAACGGCTCTTGAGTAGGAACGGACCGGATGACAACGCGAGGTGCTTCGCGTTGTCATCCGGTCCGTTCCTACTCAAGAGCCTCTATCAACGTGCTCTCCGCGATTTTCTTCTCTGGATCACTGAGTGTTCAGAGCAGGTCACATTCCCGCTTGATCAGATGACACACACCTCTGTCGAACGTTATCTGCTCCATTAGAAGAGACAGTGTACAGTGTGAGCCATCGAACGAGATGCAAGCCTATATTCAGCAGTTTTTGCCAATGGCTCATTGATGAACATAGCTTGCTCAGACATACCCCTACTCGTGGTGTGGAAGTCCCTGCCGAACAGATACTAACTCCACGCATCCTTGATGAGGATCAACGCTCAATTCTTCAGGCTCTGATAGAGCAGGCAGACGATCTTCGAGGAGAAGCGCTATTTGCGCTCGGTTACTGAGCTGGATGCCGGATAAGTGATGTTGCACGCCCCTCTATGGAGCACACTCATGTGGGACCGAAGGTCGGCTGGTTGCATGTCGGATACAAAGGCGGGAAATTCCGTGATATCGATCTACTCAACCCCGCTCGTCGCCCACTCTTTGAATATCTTCAGCATGGTAGGCGTGATCCAGAGAGTCCTTATGTTTTCACCTCACAGAGGAGTGAGCGGCTTACAAAAGCTGGCGTTCATCATTGGTTTCGCATACTCAAACAGCAGGCAAATACGTGTCTGCCACGTATTACTCCCACTGGCAGACGATCAAACCCTTCGCTGATCACCTTTGCCGGACGGAGTATGATGAATGGGCTCTACCCCTACCGACCCTTCACCTTCGACTCCACTCCGTTTGAGACTCCCATTCCAGCATTTTTTCGAGGTCACATCCTTAGCGTATGTTTTTCCCAAATTGATACCGTGACGCGATGTTGAACGTTTTTCTGCACAAGCCTCTCACGAACTCTTAACGAACTTTGTACAGTTGATACAAGAGGGGCACGTGAAAGTTGCTGTTGGAGCTACCTATCCTCTCGCCAGAGCAGATCAGACGCATGAATACAGCAAACGTGGTCACGGTCGAGGTCGTGTTGTGCTCCATATCGCCGACGAGCATCCAAAGACAGAAGATTGACCTATGAGCTGATCAGAACCTTTTCCCTATAACACATTACCAAATACGGAAGTATATTAGAGATGAGCGGAGTTCAGAATATCGACACTGCGTGTCGGATGCACGGGGTGCGTCGGCACATATACGTGACCTCCCTGGGGATGTCTGAACATGCGCCAAATGCATGGCTCCAAGGACGCTGGCGAATAGAGCAGTTCTTACTGCAGAGCGGTCTCGACGTGACCATCATCCGACCTGGTCAGGTGATTGGTCGAGGCGGATTTGGTTTCAACACGGTGCGAAGCCAAGCGAAGAGGCGCATCACCATGACGATGGGCAACGGTCGGCAACAATGGCAGAGCATCTCCTTGATGACCTGATCTACTATCTGCTGGGCGTGCTGAACGCCCCAGGCACGTACGGGCAATGCTACGACGTGGGCGATGATGCTATCATGACGGCGAATCAAATGATTGACATCACCGCCGAGGTCCTCGGGCGACCTCACCCTCTCAAAATTCCCATCCCGCAGAAACTGCTCGCCGTGGTTGCACCACTCATCGAACGAGTGGGCAAGTTCCCACCAGGTTCGATCAAAGCCTTTGTGGATGGCGTAACGACGGATTTGATTGGCGATCCCATGTACATTTACCAAGAGGATAAAGAGAAATAGTGTGTATCATGATAAAATAAAGGAAACGCACACCTCAAATCGGGATGTGCGCTTCCTCATAAAAGAGAAGAATGATGCTTAGAAAACAGTACCATCCTGTTTTTCACTTCCACTCATGGCTACTTCCACTTGCAAGTGCAAACCACAGTTGATTAAAGCCCCTGAGAATACATCATTCCTCATTTTCACAAAAACAATTTTGCCTCTCACAGACTTCAAAACATTCTAACAATTTCCGCCATTAGAGTCACCCCAGTCAAGCTGTGTTACGGTAACATTTGTGTTACCACTACCAAATGCTTTAGTACCGCCAAAAGCCCCCGCCCTTAGCGTGCAAGTAACACCCGCAGGGTGATAATATCGCATCCACGACGAAGAAAAAGAAACACGATTAAAAACTGTGTTCACTTGGTAAATCTTCACTCCTATGTAACCAGAACCATCGAAACAAAGTTCAGCGCTATCGTTGTAATTCCATAGTATGATCTTTGCATAGGGACATACACTTCGGTAGAGGTTCGACGGTGACACATGCACCTTTGCACACATAATCGTATGCTGTAATCCATTCAAATGGACGTTAACGATAGCACAATTCTTCTGTATTGTTGCGAAATCAACGGTAGAGGGAGAAGTAGCTTGAACACTATTCCTCGCTGCATGAACGCTGCCACTAGTAAATGCAAAAGCCGAAATCAAGAGTACTATCACACCAAAGAGGAAAAGAATTTTACGAATCACAGAAGTTTCTCCTTATTGTTTAGAAGGAACACTCTACATGCTCTACTTAAGCATGTGGTAACAATTGTGGATGTAAGGGTCCTGTCCATGTCAGAGCATCATAGTATTTTTTGCATCTACGATAATAAGCACCACTCATGTAACGTCTCGCCTTTCCTAGAGTGCTTACTCATACTCTGCTTCCAGCACCTCCTTCCTCCAGCAGGGTACAAAACAAGTATATATGGAAAGAGGTATATGCGCCATGACACATCCCTGACGTTTCCCTGACACTTCTCTATGAAGTATACTTTAGCTATCTCGACAGGTAGAAATACCTCTTCCCTATTTAACCGTACAGAGTAGCGCAAGGAGAAATTATGGCATTCTCAACACCTCTGAGCCTAGGGCAACGCCTCGTTCGTGAACGGCTTCGCCTCAACTGGTCACAAGAAAACGTAGCACGCGCACTTGAGACTACTGTCAGAAGTGTCAATCGTTGGGAACATGATAAAGCTGTACCTCATCCTCACTATCGACAGCAACTCTGTCACCTGTTCAATATAGACAGCGAGATATTGTTTTCCTTCGGAGAGAACACTGACTCTCCCATCTCATTTGTGTGGAACGTTCCCTATCGACGCAACCCCTTCTTTACTGGGCGTGAAGAGGTTCTGTTGTCTCTTCATAACACTCTCCATACGAGTAAGTCAGGAATGTCAACTCAAGCACAAGCTCTCAGCGGATTAGGGGGGATCGGCAAAACGCAGACAGCCATCGAATATGCCTACCGTTTTCGCAACGACTATTCTACGATTCTCTGGCTTCGAGCGGAAACCCACCAGATCCTCATGAGTGATGTTCGCGCCATCGCTCATCTCTTAGAACTTCCTGAGAAGGATGAGCAGGAGCAGTCCCAGATAGTGGAGGCAGTCACGTCTTGGCTCACAACACACGATCACTGGTTGTTGATTCTGGACAACATGGAAGACATCGCAACAATAGGAGATGTTTTCCCTCTGCAAAGCACAGGACACATTGTGCTGACCACTCGTGCCCAGGCGACAGGAACAATTGCACAACGCCTTGACCTAGAGCAGATGGAGCACGATGAAGGGGCACTTCTGCTCCTGCGCCGAGCCAAACTTCTCCACCCCGACGCTCCACTGAAAGAGGTGTCAGAGGCATTTCAAAGAAGAGCGAAGGCCATCTCTCAAGAACTTGATGGCCTTCCTCTCGCACTGGATCAAGCAGGGGCCTATATTGAGGAAACTGGATGTACTCTTTCAGCATACCAAGCGCACTATCAGACACGTCAGCTTCGGCTCTTAGGCCGACGTGGAATGATGGAAGGGGATCATCTCCATTCTGTGAGTACGACCTTCTCACTGTGCTTTGAGAAGGTGGAACACGCTAATGCTGCGGCAGCCCAACTCCTGCAACTCTGTGCCTTTTTCGCCGCAGACGCCATTCCCGAGGAACTGTTTGTTGCAGATGGGTTCGAGGACGGTTCGCTCCTTCAGTCTCTGGCTTCTGATCCCATTGCATTTGATGATGCACTTGCAACACTGCGCACGTACTCCCTCCTCCATCGAAATGCTGAGACGAAAACACTCACAATCCACCGACTCGTCCAGACGGTACTCAGGGAAACTATGCATGCAACCATGCAACATTCCTGGGCTGAACAAGCAGTGAGGGTTGTCAATCATGCTCTTCCTGAGGTCGATGGAGATGTCCTCGAGTTCCACCATTACGCCTTCTTTCCTCATGCATACCAGTGCGCAGTCCAGATTGAGCGATATCAGCTTCTCTCACCAGAGGCCGGACACCTGCTTACTACGCTTGCAGACTACGAACAAGCCTATGCCCAGTATCTTCAAGCAGAGCAGCATCTTGCACAGGCTCACGGGATGTACGAGCAGATGAACGAGACAACTCATCCTGAAATGCACCGCGTTCTGTCTGTCCTCGCACTGGTGTGGTATAAACAGGGAAAATACGCTGAAGCTGAGCAACTCTGTCATCGTTCGCTCACGATGAGTGAGCATCTCTTTGGGGTAGATCATCCAAAACATGCGGATTGCCTCACTACACTCGCATTGACCCTTCGCAAGCAAGGAAGATACGTCATAGCAGAACCTCTTTTTCGACGAGTGTTACTTCTCTATGAGCAGCAAGCAGAACAAAAGCAACTCGAGATGGCAATGAGTCTGAACAATCTAGGGTTACTTCTGTGCGAACAGGGGAAATATAGCGAAGCCGAGATTCTTCTGCAACGCTCCGTTGCGATCCGAGAGCAATTGGCAGGAACTGAACACATCCAGTATGCCAGGAGTCTTCACAATCTAGCCGTACTCTATACAGAGTGGGGAAAGTACACCGAGGCAAAACGTCTCTTTCAGCACATCCTCGTCATACGCGAAACACACCTGAGAGAGGATCATCCAGAGATAGCTGTCACCTACAATAATCTGGGCCGTATCTCGTATGTACAAAAGGACTATGCGGAGGCAGAACAGTGTATTCGGCGTGCGTTGCTCATTCACGAGAGGATCTTTGGTCAGGATCATATTGAGATAGCCACAGACTTGAATAACCTGGCAAAGATTTTGATGGCACAGGGACATTACGCGGAGGCAGAACCGTTCTTTCGACGAACCTTGCAGATCTATGAGCGCGATTTAGGACACGAGCATCCGTATCGAGCCATCACACTTGGCAATCTCGCGCTACTGTTTACCAAGCAAAAGAGGTGGAGCGAAGCAGAGTGCTTTTTTCAGCAGTCATTAGCGATCCACAAGAAAACGGTAGGACTTGAGCATACTGACGTTGCACAAACACTTCAGAATATGGCACTACTTTCGTTAGAGCAAGAGCAGTATGAGCAAGCAGCATCCTTGCATCAACAAGCCATAACTCTTCAAGAGAAGGTAGGAGGGCGAGAACATCCTTTAGTCGTGAGCATGCAAGAACACTATCAAGAGGTATGCCAAACGTTGAGCAAGAGAAACATATGAAAGACTTGTGGAACTCGACACTATGATCATTCGGGAACATGAGAGAAGCAGAAGGATGTATTTCAAGAGCCAATGTGTAAATATTGGAAATAAGCTGTTGAGTTCTGCTACTTCTCTTTGTAATGTTTGCATGTCTATAGGAATTGATGTTATACTGTTCATGGAGCCGCCTTTCACAACGGAACCGCTAGCTTAATCGGATGTTTATCATGATAGACCGATTATGCGATTATCAGAAGTTTGGCCTTGTTTTCCTTGCCAGGGGAAGCAAGGCTGTTTCTTTTTATTTGACACTACCTCTTTTTAGTACTTCTGGGTGGAAACATTTCTTTTAATTCGGTAAAATCCACAAGTTTAGTCCTTTCATCATATGGATTGTGCTGTGTTTTTATTCTTCCCACCGATGCTAGGCGTGATATCTTACGGATCTGGCCCATCTTGGTGATTCAGATATTGCAGAGTTAGAAACAGGTTCCAGAAAACCGCTTCAGGAGCGGATGAAGATGCTTTTGTAGAACTGAGAGGTGTATAGCCCCGTTCCTCCCAAACGCCTTACAAGTACTGGTAAACGACCTGAATGTTCGACACATTTTTCAAACACAAGATGCAGTACAAATTTCCATCCGTTGCTTGGCGTCTTCCCCCCCAGGAGCGGTACGAGCCACTTGGCTCTGACTTGATCGAACCTTGAACGCAAAATTCGAACCTTCAGGTCATTTAATTCTGGGCCATTTACCAATTACTTCACGATGCAATGTACACGATGATGTAGTACCCGTATGCCGCGAGGATAAGGATCACTATCGCCGATCCAAAGACAAACGGGCTAAACCAGCGGCCCTTGAGAGCGAGCTTCTCCTTGTTGTGCTCGACTGAAGCCTCGCTCATATCGAGCGCACTGATCGTGGAGCGCATTCCCGGGGGCATCCACCAGTGGGGTTTGCGTCCCTTCGCAACCCAGCGACGGCAAAAGAACAGCATATTCGCATTGAGTACCGGCTGGGTGATGCGCTTGACAGCAAAGCCCGCGATGATACCAATGAGAAATGCGTCATAGCCGTTCGCATAGAGCCTCTCTGCTAGAGAGGGGTGCGCGCTGAGGTGTGACTCAAGCCACCTCGCATGCAGCGTGTCATGGAAGAACGGCAACACCCACAGGAACATCGGGATCGCAATCAACGTCCCCACGAGGAGCACGATGAAGGGGATCGCGACTTCTTGTGCGGTGGTCACCGGCTTATACCGCGAGGGGATGAGCGGCACGCGCAGAAGGAAGCGTTCGATCGTGCCTGGCTGAGATTCCTCAGTCTTCTCTTCGTACTTCAGAGAATCGAAGCCAATCTGCTGGTAGAGCAGTAATGCCATGAGACCTTCGATGAAGGGGCGCACGACGTGACGGACGTCGTCCCACTGCTTGATCGACAGCCACTGAACGACGCCACCATGGGAGATATCCCGGCTCAGCAGGTGATCCCAGGTGTACTTGACATTCCAGAGATGCACGTCAAGATGCTGGCTACTGATCGTGGTGACGACATGCTGGCCAGAGAGCCACTGCGTCAGGATGAAGTAGAGGGCGATCATCGACAGCTTGCCGATATGCCCGAAAAGCAGGCCATAGAGCTGGCCCTGAGTGAAATTGAGGAGCTTGTCCCTACGCTTGAGTTTAGGACGCTCGGCGTGGGTTTCCATCGCAGTAGCGCTCATGCTGCACCCTCCACACGCGTGGTAGCACCCTGCTCATAGCGAGCCTTGGAGGGCCTACCAGTGAACACCAATTGGTCGATGCACTTCTTAGACAATGTGGTTGCCTCATCGATGAACTGCTGCATGGAGCCGCTACACTGCACGTGGCTGCTGGTCAATGACGCGACGGTACCCAGAACCCTGTCCCGTTTGTCCCCTTCCATGCTCAGAAGCCCTTTCCCTGCTGCTTGCTGGGCATCTTCTCCCAGATGGACTACAGACTCTCTGTCCTCTGCTTCACTGAGGCTATGTCGTTGGTCTCCCGGTCCCATGGCTTTGTCCTCCTCTTCTGTGGGTGCTCCAAGCATCTGGGAGATCTGTGCAGTCAAGCGCTTTGTACGCTATCAGAGAAGCTTCCCGCTGTACGTCATCTCCCGTTCTATAGATCTGTCATCCACGTGATCGTGTGAACAGTCAAGAGCAGTTTCCAACATATTCCACAACCAATTCCACTGTATTCAGGTACGTTCGGCAAAGCCAATGAGTTTCATCAATCCCATGTACATGTTTTCAGCAGAAGGAGACCCAGTGTAGCACGGACAAGCCCACTGCTTCACGAGGATTCCCAACATTGGCCACTACAGTCGCACTTGTTGCCCTGGTTGTATCCTCGATGCGCTGTAAAGCGCCCTACAGGCCCAATGAAACGGAAAGAGGAGAGAGGAGCCAACCAGTCAAACCACGCTCGCGAATTGGGCTCCAGATGCATCTCGCCTTCTTGCGAACTGATGATCACGTAGATGCCCGATGCGCGTGCAAACTGTACGTGACGACTCCCCAGATGGAGAAGCCATCACTTGCCTGAACAACTATCGTCAGATAGCGAGGATGTTCCGAAAGGAGGACAACCCCCTGTGCTTCAAACAGGATGCGTTTGACCACCAAGTCCCCATTGAGGACTGCGACAATGATGGAGTTGTTGACCGCATCGAGTGAGCGGTCCACGACTAAGATATCTTTCTTCTAGTTGTTGCAATTACTAGGAATTTCTTTCATTGCAGTCGTAAGAGGCACAACTGAGTTCATCCGTCTTAAACATCCATGATTAACCTTAGGAGAAATCTCCATAATATTGATACCGCTGACGAATCCCTTCTCTCCATGTTCACGCTTGCACCAAGACAACACAACTGACGGTTCCTACGTATATACCTGCAAGAAAAGTGGGATACACAAACCAGCAAAGGAGCATGCCATGTTCGTCTGAGCCTTCCCCAGTTTGATAGAGTCAGCAAAGCTGAGGTATACTCTACCAAACCAGGAAAGGATTGAACATGGCAAAGGTTCAAAAAACCTACACGAGAGAATTCAAAGAGGAAGCCGTCCGACT
>JAABUQ010000183.1_pt1 | contig 136861 bp, 86 predicted proteins | sample 5560001 | NCBI WGS metagenome assembly JAABUQ01 (sample SAMN10711888, study PRJNA513371) | rock metagenome | isolation source: Antarctica rocks | place: Antarctica: Victoria Land, Finger Mt nord | collected 2015-12-18
ATTGTCTTTTTTAGACTAGTAGATCTGCTGGATCTGCCAGATCTGCTTGAACAAAAGTCTCGAAAAAATGTCTTCTAGATCTGCTAGAGTTACGTTTCCGAAATGCGGATGTTGAGACGCTTTGACGATGTCTCGATCATTCGTCGACGTTGCGTCAATTACGTTCATTTAATTCTCTTAATCTAAATGAATCGTGAGCTTACTTGCTAATGAGTTCATTCCTTCGATCTCTTCTTGTATAGTAGGGTAGTATAATATCGATTTTCCAAAAACAAAAAAAATCTTTTTCTATTAAGTTGTTTCAATAAATCTCGATTAAATTAGCAAAACTTAAATTATTCTTAATAAATATATTAATATTATTAGAGATAATAAGTAATATTTTGCTATAATTTATTATAATAGATACTATTTTCTTCGCTTAAGTAAAAATTGTTAAGATTTAATTAAAATCTAAATTAGATCTTAATTAAATCTTGCTTAGATATAGTTTAAATTCGAAACTAGCATATCTCGATATATTATAATAACTTTTTTTGTTTATTTTTCTTTTTAATACAATTCTATCTTTGCGTTTTCTACTAATCTCTTAATTTCTAACAAGTTTATGCTAGTACTTTATTAACTTATTTAAGTATTTAATTTTGTGCTACAAATAGCTCTTAAACAAACTTTGTATATATAAATAATAAGCGCAATTATTATTTATCAAATTCTTAAAGATATATACTAACTTTCTTGTAAAAGAATAATAACAATTCGATTAATAAAATAGAATTCGAGATTTCTAAAGTATTGCGCAATTCTTTTAAATATAGAAGAAAAATATTATTACTTAATAGTTAAAAGAACAATATAATAAACATATTATTGTTACAAATATAATACAATATAAGTCTATTTTTAGTTATATAAATATTTATTAATTAAATGCAATTTACTATTAATTTTATATTTATCGAGAGCAAATCTCGAAATCGAAAAATATATTTTTTATATTTGTTTTAATTTTTTAACAACAAACTTAATATTATGTTCTTAAAAATTAGTTATACAAAGTCTATATTATAGATCTTCGAATTTGTAAATAGACAAAAAAATGCAATATTATTATACGAGACTTAATATTGTATCGAAATTCTTGTTCTATAAAACAAGATAAAACAATATTTAAAATATATTTTTATATTAGAATATAAAATTGTTATATGCAAGATATATATCTTTTTGCAAATTATATTTGCTACTAAATATAATATTAAGAGCTATAAATCTTAGACTAATTCTTAACAAAAATCTAAATTGTTAATACTAATAAAATATATATAAAAGAGAATAGTTAAATGTATAGAGAGTATTAAAAATTAGTATAACAATAATATAGAAAATATTTTTGTAATAAAGAAGATAAGAAAGATATTGCTTTTGTCTTTTTCTATGATAGATAAAAACTTATCTAATTGTAACTCTACAACGCAATAGAAAACTATTAATCTTATATAATAAAACAAGTTTGCAATATAATTAAGAACTATTACAACTTTATTAGCAATAGAAAGTTGCGTAATTATATTTAGATCTTATTATTAAAATCAATTTTTTTAAACAAGAATATTTAAGATATAAGTTTGTCTATCTTTATTAATTTTTTGCTAAATTATAATTAGAAGAAGCAATTTAAACTATTTGCAAGTTCGATAATAATTAAGACTTTTATATCTTTGTTTTTTAATAATAATTAAAAAAGTTTTAAAATTAATTCTTTAATTAAATATATTTTTAATTCTATAATTTTAGGAACAATTAAAATAATAAGAATTATAGCTTATTATTATATTAAGAAATTCAAACATAAGATATAAATATTTATTAATTTCGAAAAACAATATATCGAAGATATATATTTTACTCTATTAATAATTGCAATCTTTATACTTATAGTATATTAATAGATATTCACAAGAAAATATAATAGAAATAAAATAATTAACTTGTAATATAAAAAGAGAAATATATACAAAATTTGCAACAAAAAACTATATTTTGCAATAAAAAAACTATTAACAAGTTTAATAATAACAAGATTTTGTAAATTTCTTTTCGAAAGTCTCTTTTAAATTTAAATACTAGTAAATCGAACTTTAAATACTTATCGAAGCAATATAATTAATAGAATAGTAAAAAAAATTCGATAGATACTTCGAATAGAAAATTCGTGCTTAAAAACTTAAGAGATAGTAAAATATATAAAAATAAATTAATTTGAGCAATTAATTAACAATTCTAATAGAAAAAGAGCGTCAAGTATACAAGCAATAATTATATAAATATAAGTTATTTAGAGAAGATCTAATTTAGTTTTGACAAATAATTATAGAAATATTAATTAATTGTAGACTAGTCGCGCTAACCCGGAAATGTCACGTGCAAATGCCAAGACTCGAGTCAAAAAAATTGGAAGAATCGAATTGCTCAAAGTAGTTTAGTCGATTACTATAAGTAGTTTAGCGCGCTTCGCGCTAAACTACTTTGAGCGATTCGATTTCAAAAAATCGTTACGACCCATTCTTGGCGTCGGGTCGAGCTAGAGGGGTGGTATCATAACTCGACTCGACGATTAGTCTAATTAATTGCAAGAATATCTATAAAAAGAAATTAATAATTAGAGCAATATTAGAGTAAATATTTCTAATTAAAGATGTAGATCTAAATTAGATTTAGATTAGTTCTAAATTAAATCTTCTTTAAATTGTTAAATAACAATAAAAGTATTAATTGATTGCAAAAATAGTTGTAGAAAAGAATTAACAAATAGAACTAGTATAATTGTTAAGTCGAGTTAAACACTTTTTTCTCAACCCAATTTATTCTCTTGGGCCTCGTAGGGTTGAGCTAGGGTCAAGGCGCGAATTCGATCTTAGAGTCGAGTTTCGTCGAGTCAATGCCAAGAACTCAAGCTAACTTCGTCGCGTTAGCATTCGCTTATCTTATCTTATCTTATCTACGCGCTAATTCGATTGAGCTAGCGCAGGGTCCATGCTAATCGCATATGGTTAGCGTGAACCCTACGCTAGCTCAATCGAATTAGCGCGTCATGTAACGTTACGTAATCGAGTAGATTGAATTGAGCGCTTGGCGCGCCCCATGCGTTCGACCCACCCGATTGGGCTAGAACTTTTGCCCGACCCCAGGGTTAGAATTGAGCGAGTCAACTTGTTTGGGTTGAAATTCAACTCGTCGATCACGCTAAATAGAACAATATAGAAGTAAGTATTTCTAATCGAAGAAGCAAATATAAGTTAGATCTAAATTAAATTTTGTCTAAATTTAATAGAAAACAAATATTGTATAAACTAATTGCAAGAGATATTTATAGAAAAAATCTAAAAACAATAATAATATTTAGATAGACTTGCTTATATACAAAGAAGAAGATCTAAATTAGATTTTGTCTAGATCTAACAAATAATAATTAATTAATTAACTAACTAAGAGTATACTTATAGAAAAAAATTGCTATATAGAATAATATTTAGATAGATATTTTTGAATAAAGATATAAATCTAAATTAGATCTTGCTTAGATTTAACAAATAACAATATATATATTAATTGACAACAAAAGTACTTATAAAGAAAATCTAAGAAAAAAAAATATCGAAGTAAACTTTCTCGATAAAAGATATTTTATAAAAATTCTACTAAATTAAATATCAAATACTTATATTTATTTGCAATTAGACAATTACAACTTCTTAAGAAATATAGTAGAAAATATAAGTTATTTTTAATAATTATAATTAGATTTTAGATTAATCGAGACTAACTAGAGAGTAACAAATAGAATATATTAAAAAAAAAATAGTAAGTTATATTTGTTATCTCTATATTATTATCTATACTAATATAATTTGCAAATAAGTTAATTATTAAATCGAAAATCAATATTAAGAATAATCTTTAATAAAATAAATATAGAGCTTAGATTAAAAAATAGAAAAAGAATATATTGTTAAAATTAATATTTGGACTGCTTAAAAAAAAGCTAAATATTAGAAATAAAATAAATACAATTTAATATACAAAGAGAAAGATTTTTTTTTATTAATTGTAAATAATATAGAGAAATACAAGAGATTTGTTGCTTATATAAAAGAGTATTTATATATAAATATTTTTATAAATAATAAGAAGAAGAACTTCTACTTCTTGTAAAAGTATAATATATATATAAGAGAAGTATATTTAATATTTAAAGTATCGAGCATTTTTGTAAATACAAATACATTTAATATTACAATATAAATTAAATAAATTATATTAGAAATTGCAATACTATTGTATATATAAGCTGCAATTAAATAGAAACCTAAATAGTTATAGATATTAGAAATATTATACTTTCTATAGTTTATATTGTAAGTATAGATTAAAATATTGTAAAATAAATTAAAAGAAATATTATAAATTATAGCAATACTGTTTTGCAAAGATAGATATTCTAACTCAAGATAGATTTTCTAGCAACTCTATTTAACTAATATAACTTTAGAACTAAGATATCGATACTTAAATTCCGAGAGTCCCGAATCGCTAATAGAATCTCTAGAGAGTTATTCCGAATTGTCGATAAACAAGACGCATTTTGATTCTAACGCAGAAATTCGAGAGTACGTACTAAGACAAAGAGGAACGACTATTGTAAATAAGAATCTACAAGAGATAACGTCAAAAAATAAGAGCAAACTCTTATATATAACTAACAATGTCTTCTATTACACGCGTACGTCTCTTATATTTTACAACGATAAAACAAAGATTATTTCAGATATTGTAGTAAGAGACACAAGATCTATAAAGTCAAAACAAGAAACAAACAATATATACAATTAATATAAGACGCGCTTAACAAAATAGAACGCAAAGAAGACTAAAATAGTAAATATCAAAGTACGTAAAAACGTTATAACGTAATGCTATTATACACGCAAGATATTGCTATATTATATAGCTAAATTTGAGTTTATTTAAAAAAAATTTGAATGCGCTACGTTGCAGAAAGACATTAATCTCTTCTATAACTTCAAATCTATATAGAACTATATCTAACAATATAAATATTAATATAAAGTTCTTGATTATATCTTAACGCATTTAGATCAATTATTAAATCTTAATTGTTAAGAGATCTCTTGAAATATTCTAAAACAACGCGTGCAATATTATAGTTGAAGCTCGCAACAAGCATTAATAGATATCTTGCAAACAAAGTAATAGATAATATTACAAAGAGAGATACAAAGACGCTTTGACGAAATGTCTATGCGTTGCAAACGCATAGCTAAAAACGAGGGAAAGCTTATTAAAACCGATCTCTGGTAAGGCCTGTTCCCCAGAAATTAGTTAGCAGTTGCCATAGAAAATACCAGAGAAGCGCCCAACGTCAATGCGTAGAAACGTTGTTTCGTGACCCGGTATCCCATAGAATTTGGTGGGGGGTCGCCTAAAAGGGGTCATGACTTTTGCCGGCACCTGGTGCCGGCGGAAGACCCAAACTAGCGGAGAAGCACTTTTAAATTTTTCGCCTGAGTGGTTAAGAGTACTTTAGATATCAAGTGCAGGTGAATTATTCGTTACAGAAGTTGTGGAAATATATCCCCGCCGCTCGACTGGCTGCGATGATGATACAATGCTGTATCATGATGATGGAAGTTGCCCGTGTGCTATAAGAAAAATCTAACGCCAGATCTCATGGCTCGAGAGCATAAATCACGTGCAGTCAAAATTGTGACTCTGCCGGCCTATGCGGGGGTCATTGGAATTGATGGCTAATCTGACATGAACCAGAGTCTTTGGACTTTGCCGCTTTTGATTGTCGATATGCAGCCAGCCTTGTGTTACCAATATCCTCCAATTGGTAGCCTCACAGTTCGGTCCTATCTCTTGTTCGGTGTTTTCCCCGCTCTCACCAGATTTTCCCCTCTCTTTTCGTTTTTTATCTATTCTCCAGTTCCGTAAAGACTTCCTACGCAGCATTACATTCAATGCTTCTTCATGGCTAAGCAACGTTCTCCAGACGGCAGGCTGGTGTACCTTCACTGCTCATCAATCTTTAGTGGAGACAACGCGCAGATTCGAAGGCTAAAGAAGGTCTCTCAGCGTCTCGAGAAGCACAAGGCATCTATTAAAATACTTACAAGAGAGTTCACCTTACCAGCCATTGCTGCCATTGCAAAAGAGTTGCTAGAAAAGCGGATTTTTGAATCCTTATCCCGGGCAAAGCTCCGTTACCCAGAGCTGTTCCAGCCGTCAGAGACGCAAGAGGCTGAAAGAGCGGCCTCTGAGGCAGAAGTAGTCAGGATCCAGGCCGAAGCAGCACAAGACATAGTGCTGACATCCGATGACGAGAGGGGAGATGAGTGCCTAGACTTGCAGGAAAGCCAACGGCCCGCTGAGCCCGAGGGGACATTGGAAGACAATGCCGACGCTCTAGACAATGTTCAAGCCAGCGCTGTTGAATTGTGGCAAGTCTTGTCCGGAAAATAACTACGTGAGATAAGATAGTTACGTAGCTAATCTTCTTGATAGCAAACGATCGACACCCCAAGCACACCAAACGCTCTCTATCCCAAGGCTTCATCCTGTCTATTTGCCTTTCAAAACCCAACATAGAATACTAGTCTTAGTCCAATGTTTGCTTGAGGAATGCTGTCTGGAGTTCGGCAACACTTGGGTCCCGGATTTGATGGAGGCGCGCAAATGGCACGAAGCAGAGTCCATTGAAATAACAGAATGGACTAAGAGGTTTAGTAAATACGCCAAGTCTTTACCGCCATCAGCCTTCAAACCGATTGCCGGTAAAAGCATCGCTGCGGTTCTCTTTGGAACAAGTGCTCTTCGTCACTCAGCCGTTCATCGCCTTCCAACTAGCGCCGCGGGAATTTTGAACATGCTCCATGCAGCTGTGACCTTTGCAGAAACTCTTAATGACCCCCAAAGAGCGGATAAGGTAGCAGAAATCAAAACGCAGCTAGAGGCTAGCATAGAGGAGATTGTGCAGCATCAAAATTTGCTCGAGCGCAAGCTCCAAGATCAATTTGAAGATATTGCGCGTCGGAAATCTGAACTTGACGAGTTGGAAAGATCAGCCATTGAAGAGATGCTGGCAACGGACAAGGAACAACGCACAATGGTTGGCTCTGCCTTCGAAAGCTTTCTTGTTGGCTCCCAGCAGGTCACCAATTCTTGCGCCTGTAACCATACACCGACCTTTGACGGCGCGAAGGCCGAATCTGAGGTAGATGAGAATATGGAGAGTAGCGGCATAGGTATGTTTTCATAGGTTTTTCCTTTTCTTCCATGTCCCATCTGTTCCTATATCTATTTCTGTTCCTATATCTATTTCTAACAGTGCCTCCAGGACGTGAACAGAGACTCCCAGAGAGGAGAAACGAAGCTCAAGCTTGTGGTCAAACTCCACTCGGCGACGTGGAACCTCATAAAGATGAAGAGTTGGAGACAATTACCACACCTCCTTGGCACGATAACAATGATGGCGGCGTTGAAGAGAAAACGGAGGTCTCAGAATTGGCTCTTTCGACTTTATTGTCGAAAGGTAAGAATAGAAAAAAGAAGAAGTTGGCAGCATCTGACTGGGATATTCCTGCATTCGAAGAAGCACCTGTTCTCGAGGATGAAGCTCCCGCTTCGGAAGAAGCGTCCTTCCCCCTAGACCATGCTACTCATGATACAGGTTGGAAGTGGCCTCGATACGTAGCTTGGAATTTTGGCGCAACCAGGGATGTTCCTGCAGAGCCGGATACTGTGGCAGGGGAAGCTATGCACGCCGAAGAACCTTGTTTCTCCGCGCCGGAGGAAGCTTCCCACACAGACGAGCCTTACAGTATTGTGCCAGAGGTAGAGCCAACACCGGAGGATACCTTTCCTACACAAGAAGCGGTCTCCGATGAGGAGCCAATGGGAATGGAAAGAGGCGCTCCCAGCGCAACGCTGGAAGCTTCACAAGCGGAGCTAACAATCGAAGATTCCGACGACGCAGAGAAACATACTCTCGATGAACATAAAAATATCTCACATGACTTGAACGATCCCTATGCATCAACATCAGGGCCTGTTATCACTCCAATGCATAGTGCCCCAGCTGAGGATGCTGAGTTCCTTGTACCGCCTTCAAGGCCTGCTCTTAGTGCCATGCGCGATGAATGTGATTTTCGTCCACCTCTTCCGTCGGCACCATCGTCCACAGCGACATCCGTCCTTGAGGCTGCAGCCCCAGAGGCGCCAACGGAAGATAGCCATACCATCACACTCAAGATTCTGAACGGCGGCAAGGCCCTCAGATCTATCGTCTTTATCAAAGCTTGCACCCGGACGGCAATCTTGAAGGAAGCAAGAGCATATTGCATGAAATGTTGACAAAACGATGAAAGCCTTGCAACACTGCTGGCGAAGGGATACGACTTGGCCTTGATGTCGTTACAGATGTACGGCTACGACATGGACTTGTCGACATACAAGGTTGAAAACCTGTCCTCTCTGGTTCGGGCTATTGAAAAAACGGGTATTCCGAGATTTACGATCCGGATCTCTGAGGTTTGAAGGGCATCAAGGTTGAGCTATTCTCCTAATCGTTACTCTTCACAGTGTAGGCTCTGCACTTATGATATGATGTACACTATTACGATCAAAATTTTGGTTCTTTTTTCATTCTAGAACGGGGAGCCCGTCCTATATTAGCAGATATCACAAAAATCCATCACCCCTGACACCTTCAGTGGGTCCGGGGGGGACGATGATAAGCAGGTTACCATTACTCTGATCTTGCTAGACGTTTCTCAGGTGGATACCAGTAACGTGTAAGCCACCCTTGGTTCCCCAATCTACTCTTGGCCCTCCCCCACAATTAACCTCCGGCTCCTCCCATCCGCTCTCTGTCTGAGAATTGAGATAGGAGTCATCTGAAGAATTAGATAATCTGCGTCACATCATAACAAGCAAGCGAAGCTACGATCAAAGACGTCTCTATACTATCAAGCTATGTGAAATAGTAGGGAAACCTCATCAACCAGAAAACTCGGCTGGAATTCGCGGACCTTGTACTGGCTCATCACGCTCTACGCATTTGATTTGTTGCGAACGAAGAATGCTCGCCAATGCAGCCAAAGTATTACTGGCCGCAGAGATAGATCGCCCTATGTGCTGGCTGCCATCTTCAGGAGTATCTAAGACGTTCAAATGCGGCAGGGTGCCTTGTGCTACTTTCGCTTTCGAGGAGTAGAAGGTTTCAACAATTGTGCGACAGCAGCCCTAGTCTTCTTAATGTGTCGACTTGTGGTCCTCATCCGATATAGCCAAGGCAACATCGAACTTGAGAACGAGCAAGTTAGCGCCGACGTCAAAGGCTTGGCCATTCCATCATGATCATTACCAGAGATCCATGTCTGTCGTGAGCTTGCGACATGGTCACTTTGAGTTGTCTCGCTGGTTTGGGGGGGAGGGTGGTCTAAGTAATTGGCCGTATCGCCCTAGCTTTCGGCATGAGCACCGGTTCGATCTCTGATGGCGCTGGTATGATGGTGTGGTGGGTGTATTAATTACATGCTCAACATAGGCTTGGCTAAACACTCGCTGAAGATGCAACGGTGCAAGCGGATGGGAGGTCTAGTCGCAAAGTTTTCCGCTTTCGCCGTTAACGAGCATGATTATTAAACGGCGTCTGCTAAAGCTACTTTATCATCCCATATAATCCACCCAGAATTCTCTTCGTACGCCAAATTTAGCTTTCAGTCCGAAAATGACAGAGCACGCTGAGGTTTGATCGTTATGCTCGTCAGCCTCTACCAAGTCCCCAACACCGCCTCTCCCTTTCATGAACCCAGCAGCTTAGATGAAGAAAGCAGCAAGGGCAGACAAGCCCATCCCAACGACCATCAAAGATCCCTGATTAGATGCCGCCGAGTTCTGGGCCTGGAGGCTGAGAGGGCTTTGAGTACTGCATTTCCACCGAGTCAGCACCGCGTCGTGGAATGACGGGACGAAACAGTGATGAAATGAGGTCCGGGGAAACAACCCAAATTGAGCCTTCCGTCTCGTGACTTGCCGTATATGCGGTACAAAAGAAGGGGAAAAGGAGGGAACACTTACGCGGCAACCGCAACACTGACTGGGGTGACGGACACATCGCTGGTGTCGGTAGGGAATGCGGACGTGCTGGAGGCACCTGTACTGCTGGGGGCGTCGTAAAAACCACCCGCCGATTTCCCCTCGTCGTCGTTGGCATCTCTCTTATGGTTATACGCGATGGAAGTTGCACTCCTGTAAAAGTGTAAGCGGGCAGGATGTGCTTGGTTCGAGGTACCTACACTTTCTTGGTTCTATGGTGGTGCTTTGCAGGAGTCGTGACAGTGACAGTGCTGGACATAAAGTAAGCCGTAGGAACAGAGGCATGGGGCGAGGCAACGTACGCGGTCTGGGTAGACTTAATCGTGTCCGTCACTCTAGAGATGGCCGTCACGGTAGCAGTGGCCGTTACGGTAGAAGTGGCCGTCACTGTAGAGACCCTGAGACGAGGGTGAGCAGTGAGCATATGAACTCGCTGTGGGAACACCTACGCAGTGACAGTCTTGGATGCTGTCGTGACGCTGACAATAGTCGTAGGCTTCCCCACTCTAGATGGATGATGGCCCGACGGATGATGGCCAGGGGTGGCCGCCGGGTGGTGCTCGTCCCATTTGGCGCCTGGATGACCAAGCTTGCCTGCACCATCGTTCCTACCTGCGAGAACGCTCTCCGCAGCAAAGGCCACTAGGGCGAGCGCAATGGCGGGACTGCACTTCATGGTGATGATAGATCCGCAATCTGATGATCCCTTGAATAGCTGGATTGTAAGGAGAGGATGCAGTCGAGATCTCTAAATAACTTCTGCAAAGATTGAGTGGAAGATAGAAGGAGTAGGCCAGGGGCGGGCTTTATAGCATATAAACTTCTATTCAACAGACGGGAAAAATTTCTGCCTCGAAAAGGAACAATGCCGACATATATGCTGGGAGGAGCCCGAGAAAGCCTTTGAACCCATCCACACGGTGTTGCTGCAGCCATCGTTGCTATTGTTCAATGTTCCTCACAACCTTCGAAAGTGTAAGAAGCGAAAGTTAGCCTTTAGAGAAGGACTGTAAGATTCGGGCAATTCCACATTAGAGTGGGCTGATAAGCTTTCGAGCGGCAATGATATTGGTCATTAATGGCATGGCCAACGTTGTCTCCGCTGTTATGCGTTCGTGGTGCACCAAGGCGTTTGGCAACCATGGTACACTCCGTTTTGCATCGTTTGACCATCCGTGCAAAGCCGTTGCTGTAACCTCGAAGCACCGAAGCCATCAATCAGGCTTGTCCAGATAGAGTTTCTGGACCATCGTTGAAAGCTGACGACCATGAGACGACCCTGTGGGTTGTCCTACAAGGCTGATTTATCGAACAGTGGTCTGGCGTCCAGTCAACGGTGAGAAGCATCGACATTGAGCCAGTTGAGTAGCGCAGCGATTGAATAGGGTTTCGCGTAGTGATTAGGACTGGCACGATGCGCAAGCTGTTGCTCTCTTCATCCGTTCTGATAACGCCTCTTCACCTCCGCCACAAGATCCTTCGGTTCAGTCCCACCAGCACAATCTTTCCACTCGCCACCGTCCCTGATGCACCAGGTCTCCCCTGCAACCCTCACAGTGCAGCTCTTGACAACGCCGGCGTCAGCGCTCCACTCCACATTTGAACGTAACAAATCATTTCCTTTGCCATCCTCGCTCACGCAGGAGTTTAACGCCTCGAACCCGATTCCGTGCTCTAGGGCGCAATTCTCAACAAGGTCGCGATCGGGTATACGAGAGTACGACATGACAAGGCATGTGGTGAAGCCGAGAGACACCACAGTCTTGTTGGGGAAAAGATCTCTGGAGCACAGTGAAAGCATATCGCCCAGGCATTCTCCCGGCCCGTGCTTGCAATCAACCGTGTCTCCGGGACCAGTCCTGTTGCGCAAAAGTCATCAGCAAATCATCAGCTCTCTAGCATTGGGTGGAAGTCGCTGGTCAAGAACACTTTGAGCTGGGCGTCCAAATGGACGCCAGATGAGCGGCAGCGAGCGGGAACGCGAAGTTTATGGGTACCTTACTTTCCGATGAACGAGACGTTGAAATCGACCATGTCCACCACCTTCTCCATCGCCGGCACGACCAAGTCTCTCAAACAGTCCCTAGCGTCCGGACATTTGGACATGATGTGCGCCTCCAATGGTACCAGTCCGGAGCTGTTCCCTTGCGAAGTTGCTGCTGCTGGTGGTGGATGCGCTGTGGTATGGTGTGATTGATGCCCTTTGACTTGGTACAGGACCGAGGCTGTTTTGTCAAATGACAGATGTGATATCAACAGCCATGTCAGCAGCACAAGCGGAAGTGAGACGATTAGAAGACGTCGTGATCGAGACAGTCCAGGTCTTTGCATGATGCCTGGATAGGATGCTCGATTTTCCTGTTTCTCATGCATCGGTAAAGATACCATCGTGCTTGTTGCTTTGTTGTCGGCTATGTCGTCGACGTCGATGGACAGTGGGGTGATAATGGGCAGGTGCGCTAAGCCACTTTAGGATTCAAAAGCTCTTTTGTCGAATTCGGAGAAATAACGACGGTGGTTGTATGATGGTTGCCACACGGTATTCGGACACTTTTCATCTCAAGACAATTGCGATCTTCAGATATGTTTCATTTGTAAATTGTCTTGTGATGTTTTTTATCTAGGGACTGTCCTTATTTGAAGACAATTTTCAGTTCGAGAGGATTCAATCGGAAAGCCATTTTCATCTGGAGACGGTTTTCTTTCACCGCACCCAACAAAACCACCTGAAAAGCCCAATTTAGCCTGGAGTACCTCTCAGTCGTACAGTAGGTACTGTTCTTCGACACATATAAGGATATCTACGTAGGATGCTCGGGTTTAGCCTTAGAAAACTAAAAGCGAGTAGTAAGCTCTACAATACATCGGACAGCAGCTTGGGTGAGGCATGCGATGTTGATGAGCCAAATTATCAGCGCGTTCCGGGGGTCCACCTCACCTCTCAAAGGTCTTGACCATCAAAGCGACAATATGTAGTATTTTTATCCTGGAGGTCATATACAGAAAGCCAAATCACTATCTACATAGTCTCGACGTATTCGAATGCCAACCTCCAATTTTACCCTCCTATGCAATGCAAATGCTCGCTCATGCTCATTATGTCGTGTCTCCAATTTTCCCGATACATCGTCAAGCTTCCTCGTCGCTCTCAACCTCAGCCACATCATCGTGGAAAGTCTTGCCTTCCGTGGTCGGCTTAATCATTCCACAGCGAACGGTGAAATCGCCGAATTGCTCTCCTTCGTTTCTTTCAAGCGCATATCGCTTGATTAAGGGCTTCATGATATCCAAGATTTCTTCCTCCATGATTGAGCTCCTATAGAGCTTGTTAAGCCGCTGGCCGTGGTACCCGCCACCGAGATACATGTTGTAAGCCTGGTATGCCTTTCCGACGAACGCCACTTCGGCCAGCCAAGGTCGCGCGCAGCCATTCGGGCAGCCGGTCATACGCATGACGATGCTGTCGTGCTTCAGGCCATTCTCCTCGAGACAGTCCTCTAGCTTGGTGATGAGCTCGGGCAGGTACCGCTCAGACTCCGCCATCGCGAGACCACAAGTGGGAAAGGCCACACAAGCGGAAGAGCTGAGTCTCAGACCGGAGAATTGTACATTATCCAACGTGTACTGCTTCATCATGCTCTTGACATTGTCCATGTCGTCATCGTCTATACCAGACAAACAAAGGTGTTGGTTAGGCGTCAATCGAAACTCCCCTTTGTGAACCTTAGCGATCTCACGCAGACCTGTCTTCATAGGATAATCAGCGGTGTCTTCTACCCGCCCATTCTCTATGAAGAATGTGAAGTGGTTCATGCCAAATTCATCTTTCTGCCAGCCAAACGTGTCGATGTTCGACTTGAATTGGAACGGCTGCGGGTCTTCGAAGCTGTAGCCAAGGAGTTCTTCAACTTTACCCTTGAAAACGTCGACACCCATGTCATCGATCGTGTATTTGAGTCGAGCGTGCTTCCGGTTCTTGCGATCTCCGTGGTCGCGTTGAACGAGCATAATCTTCTCACAGACAATGTGGGTCTTATCTGCAGATACATAGCCCAGCATACTGCCGGTTCGTGGATATGTCTTCTTATTGTTGTGAGTGACACCCATGCCTCCTCCCACAAGAACGTTGAAGCCCTCCAAGCGACCATCAGAGCCTTTGATAGCGATGAGCCCTATATCGTGTGCATAAACATCAGTGTCGTTATGAGGTGGAATTGCAATTGTGATTTTGAATTTCCTGGGTAGGTATGTTGGCCCATAGAGCGGCTCCTGATCAACCACAGCATCACCGGCAACCTGAGTCTGCTTGTCATTGTCATCCTTTAGCCAAATCTCGTGATAAGCCGTCGTTGACGGCAGCAAGTGATCGCTGATCTTGGCCGAAACCTGATGAACATCGCGATGGAACGCAGACCTCGTGGGCAAAGGGCTGCACATAATGTTCCGATTAACGTCTCCGCATGCGGCAATAGTGGTCATCAAAGCTTTATTAATCCCTCGCATGGCAGACTTGAGCTTCGTCTTCACGACGCCATGAAACTGAAAGGTCTGGCGGGTAGTCAGCTTCATGGTGTTGTTGCCGTATGAGCTGCTGATCGAGTCCATCTGTAGCCACTGGGAAGCTGTGGCTACGCCCCCATTCAGTCGACAACGGATCATGAAGGCGTAAGCAGGCTCCAGGCCCTGAGCCTTGCGTTCATCGCGCACATCGCGATCATCTTGCATGTATGTTCCGTGAAACTTGGTGAGCTGCTGATCTGAAGCTGCAATTGCCCCAGTGGTTGTATCCTCAAGTCCTTCAGCAATGGTACCTCGCAAGAAGTTTGACTGAATCTTAATATCCTCGTTAGTAATTGGTGGTGGTTCTTCCGGTAAGCCTTCAACTTTGTCTACGCCAAGCGCTTGCCACAACTTTGGCTCCCACTCGTTGTAGCCTGTGTGGTAATTGTCTGGGTCTTGATCGTCGCCGAGTCCGACATCAGTCAGACGTTTACCGCCGAGGAATGCTATTCTGTTGTCTAAGTCTTTTCCAGGTTTGTTGTAGTAGACCTTATCCTCTTTGCGCGGCCAATAGTGACTATCACCGAGCGCAAAGACGGCGAAATGGATCTGTGACAGATCAAGCTCGGTATTGTCTTTGATTGCTTCCCAGAGGGCGCGTCCATTTTGGGGTATCTCTCCTTGGCCAGCAGTACTGCTGAGCAGAACAACGTTCTCCTCTGTGGTAAGGTCTTCCACCGGGAGATCATCCATTGCCATAACTATGGTCTTCAGGCCTCTGGCTTTTCCTCTTCGACCTAGCCTCTTAGCGAGACTCTCGGCATTTCCGTTGTCCGAAGCGAAAAGGATTGTTAGCGGAGCACCGTACAAGCCCTCGAGCATTTTCTCATAAGCATCTTTGGCTTTTCTCTTTTGCAAAGCACGGACCTCTGTACCAAAGGAATCCGAGAGGTTGGCAGAGAACTCAGGATGCCTATTCATCAATTGCGTCAGATGGTTGTCGCGCTTCAAGAACTCCTCAAGCTCTCGTTTGATGCGCTCCGAGTCCAGCGAGAAGTTCGGCTCGCCCTTGTCCTCATTGTAAGGGTTCCAACGATACAAAGGCCAATAGCCTAGATCGACCGCCTTCTTAGTTTCTTGTAGCACAGTCAAGGGCGAGTCGTTTTCTTGATTATACGGCAAGTACGCCACGACAATTGACGGGCCCTTGAATTGGTCGGCCTCGATCATCGCCTCAAGCACCTGAGTGTAGGAGCTATAGACGGCCACTGATGCCACATAAGCATTACCGAAGTTCATCGCATAAAGACCTATGTCTTTCTTTCTTCGGGCGGCGTCAGCCGCTGCCCTCTCCGAGTACGGCTGGGAGTCGATGATTAACATATTCACATTAGCGCCCGACGCGATGACATGATGAACACCCGAATTGCCTAGATCGTATGCCCAGGCATCAGAGCCAATGAGCCATTGAGATTCTTGGAAAAACAGTCCCTTAGATGCGAGAAGCTGGGAAGACAACCTCGACCCATCGGTTCCTAACCTTGCAATGACCTCTGGCGCAAGGTTGTTGGCTTTGGTCGGATCTTCCGCACTTAACGCCCATTTCGACAGCCAGCTCTGCGGTACGTCGGTTACGAAGTCTCGACTTTTGGCAGCTTGCTGTACTTCGCCGATGAACCGCTTCCGGTGATCAATCCGGGCCAAGAGCGAGCCAAAGCCGTATTCGGGTGACGTTGCGATTGACGATGATATCCCAGCATTTGCCGCTTCCAAACGGTTTGCAATATGAAGTCTTTGGCCGAACAGCTGATCTAGAATCTTCATGTACGCATTTTCAACTTTCGGCGGCTCCAGATTATATCCACTGAAGACGTCCTTTGGCCGCTCTCGGTTGCCGACTTCGAGGTTCTGGATTGGCGACGGTGATTTCAGATTCTGGAATATGCCTCTCAATGCTTGTCGTGCAGTGGCTGGCTCGATGAATCCAAGCTGGTGACCAACTATCGAAGGTGCATCACTCTGTGAAGGTCCTATCTTTAGACTTGTCAAGATGTCTAGGAGCACTGGACCCCACTTGGTCGTTTTCTTACGAATCTGCTCTAGAACAGCAATTTTTTTGATCGTGGATGGTATCGCCTGTGTCAGTCCGGCACCCAACCAAGGCCTGTAAAGACGGGCGGTGATGATACCACACTTGGCGAACTCGTCGGCAGGACTGGCCTCCAGTATCTCGTCTACGAAGACGCCGGTAGAGCCGAAAATGAACAGTGCATACTCAGCGTTCTCGGGACCAGAGTATTCGAATGCTTGGTATCTGCGTCCTGTCGCAAGTGCAATGTGCGACCATATCCGCGTAATGAAGTCTCCAATGTCCTCTGACGTGACAGCCCGCGTAATAGTTGAGCTAAAAGAAGTGGCAGACGAGAGTGAAGGCCTGCTATCAACGCTGCTCGCCCGAGCAGAGGAACCAGAAGAAGACTCATCTCCTTTTGCAGTCTTTGTAAGCGGGGGACTCGGGTCATTGATTCCTGCGCCTTGCGTCTGCTTGCTTGCCAGGTTGGGCACATTGTTCTCAATCATCTCTGGGTGAGTCCCACTGTCAACATATAGCGATCTGTCCCCTTCTATTGCAGAGTGGTATGACCGCGATTTACTATCGTCCAAAATTCCCCGGACTAGCTCTCGGTCCTCAATTGGAATTGGATCATCACGTACAGAGTTCGCCGGGTCGAAGAAGTGGATGACTCCTTTACCCGATCTTATGGCCAATGCATGTGCTGAGAGTGCTATATCTTGTGCTTCTTGTAATGTCTCGGACTGTAGAAACACGAAGCCTGACTGCCGAATCGCAGTGATCTCAGAGTAATCTGGATGATGTAGCGGATGTAACGCGACATGTAGTACGATGGGTAACTGTGCTAACTTGTAGAGATGTGGTATAGACAAGAGCAATATGGACGAGGATGTGGTAACCGAGACGAACTTCCCAGATCGAAGCGGCTGGAAAGCGGACAGCAGAGGATCCGCATTGTGCCTTATGGCTTGAACCTACAAGATCGGTGAGTGACTTTGCTCGCTCGTTAATGTAGTTGGCATACCTCAGGCACTTTGGTGAGACATCCGGGGTTTCTCCTTGAGGCGAGTCCACGAAGCTGGCGAGAGAAGCCCGAGTCAACGCCCAGAGCAGGCTGAATGGAGAGAACGAGATCGCTGGAAAGGTAGGCAATCCTCGCCACTGTTTGAAAGTCAGATGCTATACCGGAGAGACCTGAGCTGACTTTCGCGGGCCAGTCGAGTGTAGCAAGTATCCTCTATGAGAAGAGCTTACCTGCATCACCAGCGTTTGCTACCGTCGACATTATCGCTGGACTTTGACGAAGAAGCTGATGCCAGCGCAAGGTCAATGGATTGGGAAAATTGTAAACACGGAGACGGCGAACGCTGGGATCAAGACCATCTCACACATCTGAGTCAGCTGCAATTAGTATAGAGTAATGATTATTCATTTGAAGAACTCTGAACGGAGCGAAAGCACGCAATTCTGTCGAACCGAGGTGATCTACCGACACGATCTTATCGATAAGGAAATTTCATGTGGTACACTTTGAAGCTGTCCAAGTAGGTATACTGCAATAAACGGAGTTCCAGGTGCCTTCTGTGAACACTGGATGAAATCGCGACCTTGGGACTACCGTTCATATTCATCGGGATCTAGTCGTCAGTCTCCTACGTCCCACAATGCCTCCGCCCAAGCAGAAAAGGCCGAAAGGCGCCCAGGCTTCACGAGGAACTCAAGATGACCGTATAAGTACAACAGCTCCATGAATTGTCAGCTCGATTCCCATTCTCTAACGTTCTTCGAAGCCGATCCTCGCTTCACGAATATTCAGACCGACCCCCGTTTCCGTCTCCCCTCCCGCAAAGACACCCATGTCCGCCTGGACTCCCGGTTCGCGCATATGCTGCGCAGTGACGACTTCTCAAGCAAAGCGAAAGTCGATCGTTATGGTAGGAAGCTGCCCAAGGACGCCGGAAGGAAAGATCTGGAGAGGTATTACAGGATTGAGGATGAGGATGATAAGGGAGATGGAGTGGATGATGATGAGGAAGTGGAAAAAGAATTGAGGAGGGTGGAAGAGGAGGGCGAAGAGCCAGAGAGTAGCTCTGACGAGGAAAGTGAGGATGATATGGCCGAGGAAGAGGAGGACGAAGCTTTTGGATTGATGGGCGACCAGGGTGCCGAGGAGGTTCCAATGGGCGAAGTCACGTCGAGGATTGCCGTCGTCAATCTCGATTGGGACAACATTCGTTCGGCAGATCTTCTGGCGGTATTTTCAAGCTTTGTGCCTACTGGTGGAAGGATACTGAAGGTCTCGATATACCCCAGCCACTTCGGCAAAGAGCGCATGGAACGAGAAGAGATGGAAGGTCCGCCCAAGGAGATATTCGGCGGAAGCAAGCCAAAAAATGCGCAAGACGAAGCTGTCTCGAGCTCAGAGGAGTCGGACGAAGAAGACCTTGATGACGAGGCCCAAGACGACGAGCAGATCAAGCAGTCTATCCTCAAAGAAGACCCAGGCAATGAATTCAATTCAGCAAGCCTACGACGCTATCAACTCTCCCGCCTCCGCTACTACTACGCTATCCTCATCTGCTCCTCCCCTTCGGTCGCAGAAGCCATCTACACCGCCGTCGACGGCACCGAATACCTAACGACAGCCAACTTCTTCGACCTCCGCTTCGTCCCCGACGACACAGACTTCAGCGCCGACAAACCCAGAGACGAATGCGAGCGCATACCAGACGGATATCGACCGAACGAATTCGTCACCGATGCGCTTCAACATAGCAAAGTCCGCTTAACCTGGGACGCTGACGACGGCTCCAGGAAAGAGGCCCAGAAACGGGCTTTCTCCGGTAGTCGCGCCGACATCGATGAGAACGACCTCAAAGCATACCTTGGAAGCGATAGCGAAGAAGACGACAATAACGCGCCGGAACCCGTCATCGTGGATGCCACCGCTGCTGCGAACCCATCCGACGAGCTAACAGAAGCAGCAAATACCGCACCTCCAGCGCCAAAGCTCTCCAAGAAAGAAGCCGAGCGCCAACGCATGCGCTCCCTCCTCGGTCTGCAACCCGAGCCCGCCGCGAAGAAGAGCTCCAAAGGCACAGCCAAGGCTCCAGTCGGCGACATGCAAATCACATTCACATCCGGCCTGTCAGGCAAGGGAGGTAGCGTCTTCGAAAACCAGCCCCCGCCCGAGCGTGAAGAAACGACCGTGGAGAAATACATCCGCAAGGAGAAAGAGCGCAAGACGCGGCGCAAAGACAAAACGAAAAACTCAAGGGACCAGGACCTAGAGCAGGACGCAGGAGACGAGAAACCCACCACCACCCCCGACGCCGGCTTCGACGACCCCTTCTTCACCGCACCCGCCACCACCTCCGCCACCCTCAAAAAAAGCAAGAAGCGCGCCCATCAGAAATCCCCCTCCCCATCCCCCTCCGCCACCGCCCATCTCCTAGCCCTAACCACCTCCGACGCCGCCGCGAACGGTAGCAACGAGGTCCAGCATTTCGACTCCGCGCTCCTGGCGAACGGCGACAAGCTGGCGAAGCAGAAGAAGAAGCGGAAGGGGCACCAGCTCAGCGAGCGGCAGAAGGCGGCGCTGGAGGCGAGGGAGAAGGATGAGTTTGAGGTTGATGTGCAGGATAAGAGGTTTGCGGCGGTGTTTGAGAGGAGTGAGTTTGCGATTGATCCGAGTCATAAGGGGTATAAGGGGACGGAGGGTATGAGGAGGTTGTTGGAGGAGGGGAGGAGGAAGAGGGGGCTTGAGGGGGAGGGAGGGGAGGGGGGAGAGTTGGGGCAGGGGAAGAGAGGACGGGAGGGGGGGGAGGGATGTTGGGGATTTGGTGCGGAGGGTGAAGAGGAGGGGGGGGTGAAGTAGTGCTTTGAACGTATGAGATTCAGATACCCAGATAGGAATCAGAATATGAAGCACCAGGCTATACCAAACCAGTTTTTTCTTGTCACGCCATCATACATCCAGCAAGCATAACGTTCGCGTCAACTCTCTGAGCTCCCAAACCTCGAAGCTCCCATCAATGAAAGTACTTGCCTGTTATCAAATAATAGATGTCACAGTAGCAGAAAACCCTCGCACCATATGGGCACACATCCATCCATCATCCCACCCCCATCTCCGTCTCCAATCCCATCCACATCACCACCACCCCAACAACCCTTTGATCCCAAGGCCACCCTACACTCCCCTTCAGTCCCCCAACGTCACGCATCGATGGCTTCGTGCTTCCGTGAAGCCCGATCCGGTATATAAAGTACCCGTGCCGTATGCTGCCTGCCGTAGGGGAACGGCACAGGCTTCGCCGCCGGAGGCTGGGAAAAGTCTATTTGCACTTCACGCGACCGCTACCGAAAAGGGATGTTATTCAACAGGAGAAATGAGGTCGCGCAAAGAAGAATGAGGAATCATATCCATGAAACAGATGAGGTTGTGGGAAGGTAAGGGTGGAGCAGGCATGAGACAGCGAGAAGGGAATTATGTAGCTCACACTTGTGAACGAGGATAAGTCCCCCTCCCTATCCATGCAAAGAGCATCAACAAAAGCTCGGTGAATTATGAGCGCACGCTTCCCCTCGAACCAGTGTCAGTAGGGATTGAACCTACTTCGTATTAGGGGAGTTAATTGTTAATCCGACGCTAGACCAGGGCCCTCTGGGAAGTGGCGGAGAGGGGTGTTTTTCTCCGCGTTTTATCCACCTACGTAGTACTATACAGGTAGGAGAACTCTCTAAATATCTCAATACGACGTTTGTTGCCCGTTTGCGTCTATAACTGCCTGACATCTAGCTTTCATACTATTCATCAACTCGTCAAGACGTGTTTGTGGAATAGCATTCCATGCAGCTTTTACCGTCTCGCGCAATTTATTGTACGACAAACGTCCCTCTCCATGCATCTCCTGTATTCAATTTTTTATGTCGTCTTATAACATTTCTATAGGATTTAGATCCGGAGAAAACGGCGGCCATTGTATAAGATAGACCTCTCTCTCTTCAAATTCTCTCAAAACGTTCTTCGCAGTATATGCTCGAGCGCTATCTGATTACATCTCCTGATTTCGCTATATAAAACGTGTGGGGCGGGCTGAGAAAATGCCATAATGTGGCAAATGTGACGGAGAGGCGTCATATTCTCTGGTGACGCTAGGACCCCTGATTAGTGCCCGCTAGTTGCCGAATTAATAATTAACCCGGTGGATACGAAGTAACCTTCCAGGGTCAACACGTGGAGTAGCCGAACTCTCTTTGTCCTTGCAAGTAGTGATGCTATATTACGGTAAAATGCGCGGACTTACCGTATTACGGTAAAATAGAAGGTTTTGCCTCGTAACACGTAAAACGCGCTAGACTCGATCTGAAAAGCCCTAACCCTAGTACACTAGTTGATTTAGGTTAGCGTCTACCCAGGTCTTCACCAGGGTTGCATGAAAATACTGTTTTCTGGCATTTAGAAGCTTCGGTAGTCATCTATCTACCCATATATCTATATATCTGGGATATACCAGGGGAATCAGGTTGTTCTTATCGATTTCTGGTGGTATTTGCACCTAAAACAGAGGGATATCTCATGATTCTCGTAGATCTGACTTATTTCGCCATGAAGTCTGCCCGGTAAATGATCACTTTACATATCATCCTGGGGATTTCGATGAGAAACAGCCAAATCTCCATGAAAAACACACCAAAAGAGCCGGGATTTCTCTATTATCTCCTTCTCTACTAATAGAAGCTTCAGGCATCGCAAAGGAGGCAGTAAACCTCTATAATCATTGCATATTTGAGGTCGCCGGGCATCAAATATATGCCTATTAATAGGGCCCCCCCTACTAGCGCATTTTACGCTTTTACCGGTAAAACGTCGTTTTACCAGTAAAACGATGCTAGCGGTAAAATCCTTTAGCATCACTACTTGCAAGGGTTAACAAAGAAGAAAGCTCCGGCTGCGATCGGCAATTGTATGGATCTCTCAACAGGATGACGAGGATAACGAGGGATGCAGTGGGGTGTGAGACTGGCTTGGACTGCATTCGGTCCTTGCAGTGCTAGGCTTTCGTGAATTCGAATTGGTCGGCGCTTGATCATACGCAGCGAAGCAAGCACATTGCGATCGATTTCCTCTCGTCGCGCATTGCTTTTGATCGAGGAAAATTCCAGGTTCAGGGCCGCGGTCATCGAACGGTGCTTTCCTCAAAGCCTCGGAGGGTTTCTAGAAGGTGAACAATACGGACCGGGAGAGCGGACAGCTTTCTTGCTTTCCTGCCCTCTCAAGGTAGGTTGGAATGACCGTCGGCAACTCCACATGGAATACCCAATCCTCAGATGGGGATGTTTGAATTCTGCGGACTTTCCATATTTCGATTCCTGCATCGCCTGCCATCATGGCCGATCGTGCAAGTCGCTGCCCACACGAACTCGTCATTCGCAAGCCGCTGACTTCAGACCTTCTGGCCATGAAAAGTGGATCGAGGAAAAAAGTCGCAAAGTGGATCCCTTTCAGTTGGCAGGGGGCTAGAGAACTCCTTCGATCCTGGAAGTTCCTTGCAGGGTACAATGCCAAGCAACCTTGCACGTGCATCAGGGGTCCTCGGTGTGCGGACTGCGGATAAGGATGGAAAATCTTTTAGTCATGGAGTGGTCGCTGCATGCAGGAACCTCCCGGCCGCGCATTTGAGCGAAGTGCGAGGATTGCCAGTCGTGATGGATGTCGACCCTGTGTGCCTGGATTAGTCGAGTCGTACTTCCGAAAGGAGACCAGGGTCACGGAAGATGCTATCTGGTGCATTGCATCGCATTCACGAGATCAAGCACGTCGAGAATCATTCGATTGCATGGCATGACATGGAAGATGCTGCTATTTGCAATTGCTTGAAGCGAGTGTTTGCATTGGCTGACGACATCAGAAATAATCCATGTACAGTCTAAGTAGAGCGCTTTCTATAAGCCAACCAGCGAGTAGCCTGGCTACTCAAGCTGAAGAGAGAAGGAAAATTCCCAGAATCCCATCTATGGGCGACTTTGGCATCCTGAGTCTAGCCCGGTGTACTCCGAAAGGCATGCTAACGCTGGCTGCAATGCCGTACGTGATGTCGTAACGTTCGTGAATGGGACCACTGCAAAGAACGCCGACAACCTCCCTGAACGCCGCAAGCAGTGACCGGAGCAGCTCTAGTCAAAGGAGGTGATGGTGAGCTTGTTCGTTGCGACACTCAACGTCTTCTTGTCGGCAACTTTCGCGACCGCACCAGATACCGCGCCATCGATGGAGCCATGGTCGACATAGCTGTTGAACTCGGCCGTCATCTGGAAGAATTTGACGACCTCGGCCGTGGCGTCCTTGCTCATGGAGACGGCAGTAAGCCCGCCGTTACCGCCAGTGGTTCCCTGGACGAAACCGGAATCGAGCAGAGCTTGCTGGGTGTTGACATCGACGCTGCCCCATGCGGCATTGGCCTTGCCCAGACAATCCGGCTCGCCGGTGGTGGAGATTCCGCCATCGACGCGCTTCGAGCCGTCCGTGGTGCCGAAGGTGGAATTGGACATGCCGAACTCCATATCGGCGTTGTACCACGTGACGGACGGGTCACGGAAATTGACCTCGTGGCGCGTTCCGCTGCCCTCCATGCCGGAAAGGGCGCCAGCGAAGCCGGCTCCGGGGTGGAACTGGACGATGCTGCCGGCTGGGACAGTGAGGGAGGGTATGGAGGGCATGCCAGCCCCGTACGCGCTGCTTGGGTTGTCGAAGTTGCCTTGGATCATATACACGCGGTCCTGGCCCGCGGTGTTGTTGAAGGTGATCAGAGGATCCGAGCCCCCGAAATTGGTGACGCCTTGGTCACTGCGGCGCGCCACTGGGGCGGCGAAGGAAGAGAAGGCGGCCATGGCGGCGATCGCCAAAGTGGATGTAATGAGACGCATCTTGTTAGATTTACTGCACTATAGAGTATATCGATATTGAGTGAAAGTGGTTGCTTTGGAAAGCAAGGAACGAAAGAGTGAATGTGTTTCTAATCGGTAGTCTGAGGATTGGAAGATGGTGTTGCAGAAGAGACTGCGGGTTATATACTCAACCTCTCAGAGGGAGAAGGACTTCTGTTGAGTGTGGATAGGGAAGGAAGGAAAGGCACGGCAAGCCAAGGTCGAAAAGGACAGAGGGCCACAAAAGCCTGGAGATAGCAAAGGAGTGAGCTGTGAGAGAGTGTTGAGGAATAGGGCCGGAGGGCTGGGGGGGTTCTTGTAGGCGCGGCAGCCATCGGTGCATTATGCTGTGGAGAAGACCAAAGGCCTTGGGAGAGTTGCGCTCGGAAGCTCATTGGCCAGAGAGACAATCCAGCACAATGACAACAAAGGGCGTTAAACTCAGGGCTAGGCTTTCGATCAATAATGAAACGTTGAAGAAGCTAGCTTTGGTGCTCCACATGGCGCTCCGCACCTCCTTTGTACCTGAGATCCGAATGTAATCTAGAACCCTTCCAAGCCTACAAGCCACTTCCGGTCGCCTGGAAGTAGCGACTGCTGCCCTACTTGCTTTTCCAGCGGTCTTCGTTGACTGTACACCTTCCACACAGGCCCACACCGGACATCGCGAGACGACGACCGAAAATGGTTGAGACTGATGATGGAAATAAGGAGCGAGACTGACGTGGCCTTGACTTTGGTCAAGCTTTCTATATTGAACCGAAACACGACAGCGCCGATTCGGAAATCGCGAAGAGGGGCCATTGGCACTCGTGTCGATGCGAATACTCGAGGATATCCTTTGCATGAAAGCAGGCGATGCGCTGGCCTTGTCCCGAATCCCAGGCGTGTGGATGCGCGGGCACGACGGGAGAGCTTCCCTCCCATTTTCCCCCTGGTACCTGCATGTGCCCAAGACTTGCCGGGCCGCATCTCCCATTCGCCCAGGGCAAGGAAGCCAAAGTGAAAGAGGGCATGAAAAAGGTGCAAATACTTTAAGGTGTGGATGGTGGGAGGATGGCGAGACGAGTGCTAGTGCCGAAGTCAGAGGCGCTGACAGCCAGTGAAGTGACTGTCGTCAGCAACGCCGTAACCGAACTAGGAATGGCATCGTCATTCCATAGCCATGCCCTTGACCACTCCTCTGCCGGCACTCTGTTGAGCACATGCACGCGCGTCGTACTCGTAGAAGTAATGGTAGAAGTCAGACGAATCCACCGTGGGATGCCTAGCTGAGGAATACCGCACGGCATGCATTGAACATCCATTCTCGTGGAGCGTCCAAGTCAGCACTCGATGGATCGAGATGCAGCGAGGGAGGATTTGCGGGATTTGCGGGATTTGCGGAAGATGACCGCAGGAAAGAAAGGCCGGAATCGCGGTGTGTGCCGTGTGGACTCTGGGCGGCAGTTGGAAGGCACTTGCCCCTGACAGACGCCAGCCGAAGCCAAGCCGGTCACTTGGGCCTGGCAAGGCTCCACAGGCGCCATTTTACTAGGCGCCATTTTACTAGGCACTGCTCACTGCTGTGCTGCTAAGTTCACCCTCCATCATCTTCACCACCTGAATGGAAGTAAACCTGCGAACGGTTACACTCGATTCACTTCAACAACGGCCGAATGGAAAGCTCATAGGGTCTAATCCAGGCCCGCATCTGCCTCGATGCGTAAGCCTCTCTTCGATGCTTTCTAAAAGCAAAAGGATCTATGCTAGGAGCAAGCGCCTGCAAATGCTATGGGTATCATCCGTTGTCCATGCGTGTTTTCCCTCTCCTCAACAGCCAATACATAGAAGCCTATGTCAGCCAGATAGCAAAAATGTTGACCCAAAGTTAGATTTCTCCATGATGAGAATTCAACCAAACGTAATTCCGTAGCCGTTCTGCAATCATCTCATTGCTGACTCCGTCGATACTTTGCCCCGATCCCGCCCGACCGTTGTCTGTCGGGCGCTGCCGTGTTGCCGCCGCGGATTCAGTCCGAACCGTAATCGTCGTCCACGCTTTTTCCGCTCTTCTTCCTGCTGAGCGACGGCCGCCCCCGCTTCTTCCTATGAGGAGTTCCGGCGGCGGAAAGAGAGCCCTTCCTTTTGAGTGACCTTGATCCACCGCTGGCGGGCATGGGAGTCTCTTTTTCCTCGTCTCCACTCGGTGTTCGCGGTCGTTCTGCCCCATCTTCTCCCTCGGAAGCTACCTTGACTTCGCTATCCACCGATAGTAGCTCAACAAAGTCTCTGCACTGACTGAGCATACCATCGTGACTGCCCAGTGACTTGACCTTTTCCGCCATGCCTGCGACAAAGCCTTCGCCCGAGACGCCGTGGACTTTCGCCGGCGCCTTGTTGAGATCTTTGACCGAGGCTTTAGTCTTACTTTCGCGTCGTTGTTGGCTGCCCTGCAGGCCATAGCACCGACGAAGATATGTTCTGGCGTCCCACAATGAGGACAGAATGATACAACCGGTTGATAGCTGGCGTAGTCTTAATGGACTCACATCGGTATTGTTTAGAGGCTTGTCTTCATTGTGTGCTCCTTCGTCTGCGTTTGCGAGTATAGTATCGACCTTAATCTGGAAAACTTCGGTGCTGATGCTGTGTGCAATGCCTGTCCCGGTGCTCGAAACAATGTTTTCCATGCAGGATATGGTATGCAGCAACTCGTCTACGCGCGCGTACTCGAAAAAGGCTAGGTTCTGGATAAGGAAATGTGCGTGCTCTAGCGAGGCAGGAGGTTGATCGGTAACATCGATCTTGAATGGCTCAAAGTTGATTTTTGAGCAAAGTCCGGCGAGAAACTTCTTCTGGTAGACACCCTTGCTGGTTTTGATGATATCAAACATGGGAGCCAGTTTGGAGGTGTATGGCTGTGTGGTGTAGCCTGAGGTGGATTTGACAATGGTCTTCTGGTAACTGAAAGCTTCAGTAATGGCCCTCATGTATTCCCGTTCAAACATGCTTTCGTGCTGCTGGTGAAGATTACGGTGTACTTGGAACGCAACGTCAGCGATCGCTGGGTTGGTGGATGTTTCTAGAGCCACCAATGCAGGCGCAGACTCCTTGGGATGGACAAGTCCCTGTCGATTGATACTGGCGATGACTTCTGTCGCGGTAAGAGCCGATGCATCCTGACTGGCCAAAGCAATGTGTAGCACAGCTTTCAAGAAGCGCTGGGCGATAAGCGCAGACGCGCTGTCGCTGTCGCTGGCCGTCATCGAAGCGCCGAGTTTGCCGTTCCCAGCCTCCTTCACTTCATCTAGAGCAGGCTGTACTTTAGCCTCCAATTGCCCTTCTTGCTTTACAAAGAAGTCGCGGAAGCCTGACAAAACGATGTTTTGCAGCTCTGGCTCATCGCCGAGCAGAACTTTTTCGAACGCACTGCTGATCTGTTCTTGATTGAACTGGTACGGTCGTGACTGACATATCAGGCCAAGGCTGTTGAAGGCATCAGCTCTGAGTGACAGCTGGTGTGCGGTGTTTGTATATGGAAAGATGCAATTAATAATCAATCCCGCGACAGACGAGCCCTTCCACCAAGGCAACCCCTCGTGGAATGACTTCGCTTGATCCTCGAAGTCGCAATATTTGCCAAAGTAGCCTGCAATGCGGATGTACTTTTTCGAGCGACTGAGTATATCTTTCTTTGTAGGGTTGCTGTAGTCCTCGTTTTTGGAAGCCTCTAAATTCTTGAGCACTGACAGGGTCAACTTGACGAGCTTCTCCGGGTTTTTCAGCGAGCCATTGATGGTCCACAAGCATGCAGCGACTTCGTCGAGTTCCATCATGCCTAGCTTTGCAACGCTTTGAAGGAGGGCAGTTTGCACCTCGCGAAGTAGGGTATGTTGAAGTGTAGGAACAGTAGGTAAGACACAGCGAAAGACAACAACTGCGGATCGGAACAGATGAAGATCATCCGAATTAGCCAAATTGGCGATGTATGGCTGCAAATGCTTGAGCTGATCAGGATCAAATAGACGAGCATTCGCTTTGGCAAAGACAGTCAATGTTTGAAGTATATGTCGTTGTTCGTGACGCCCCGTAGTGTTCTCCGTATAAATCATCCCGTCAAATGCTGCAGCCACGAGAGCCTTGCAGACCTTGAAATTTGCCACGGCGCTCTTCGAGCTGTTCTGAAGTAGTTCCTGGATCAGCGATGCCAGAACTGAGGATACCTCATCTCCGCGTTGTACAGTTCTGATGATCAGATTGACCTGAGTCTGCAGCGCAAGCTTCTCTTGAACTTTGGCCTCGGTTACCTTCCCAAAACTCCATAATGGTGACATCCAGATCTCCTCAAATGTCTGACGTGCAAGATCAGAAACGCTTTTGTCCAAGTCTTTGATCCGCTGGAGCAGGTTATCGCAGATTGCGGATCTAAACTCTTTCTGAGTGCTGCGCAAATACATATCTTTCAATAGTTTCATTGCACGCTTGCGCACCCCGATAGCGGAGTCATTACTGAGCATAAGCACGGTCTTACAGAATTCTTGTTCGAGAGCAGGCCGCAGAAGCAAACATTTGCCAATGAGCATTAAAGCTGAATCTCGAACCATTGATGATCGATCGACCGCGCATTTTGTCAGAAGTACTTTAACATTTCTTGCGCGGTCCAAGAGTGAGGGATCCTTCTCAAGCATGTGGGTCACACTCTTCAAACTTCTGGTGCGCACAGTGATCTGCTCGCTGCTGATCGAGTCAAGGAGAATTTTCAAAACTCTGTCGAATTGCCGACAGAGATCCATACTTAAAACGGTCAGTGCGTAAGCAAGGCGACTCTGGATGCCTGTAGTTGCCTCTGAGCTGCTATTATGATTGTCAGTTCTGTGCTGGGCATGAGGAAGATACAGGACATACTCGAAGGTGACCCAGGTGGATGTTGTAAGAGACTGACAAAGCTGAATTGCCACTTTCTCGGCTTTAGGCCCATCTTGGTGGTTTCCGCTTGCAACAGCCTTGGCCCATTGGGTCAGGTAATAAGCCTGAGCGCTTCTCAACTGTCCGTCATTCACATCCTTGGGCTGTAGGTATTCGACAACAGCACGGTAAGGACCTTGCCAACCGAGCAATTCGTCGGACTCTAGTGCGCCATCCGTATAGTCATCCAAAAGCTGTCTCAGGTAACCGCTAAATTCGGACTCGTCATTGTCCAAACTTCTGGCTGCTTTCCGGGTACTATCTACGAGGTCGGAGATCGCTGATCCTATGAAGCCTAGAAGCTCTAGTGCCATGTTCTTCGCAGGAGCATTGAACTTGGGTTTCTCTGCAATCTCCACCAGGTGAACTAGTAGGGCTCGCAGCAGGAGCTCTGCTGCGGGCCACTCCGGTTGGCCCACGACCGCGATTAAGTCCTCGCAAAACATGTCGAGTAGCTGGCGATACGGCTGATCGCCGGTTTTAGGAGCGGTCATGGCTCGTGAGACGAAGAACCTGATAACATACTGGGCACTCTTACCAGCACTATCGCTCAGCATATTCGCGATCTTAGATAATCGTCCTACTGCAGAGTCTTTTCCAGAATTAGCACCAGTTTTCACGTCCGGAGACAAATTCTGCACATCGTCTGCTCGGGCCTCTATTTCACTTCCTTCGTCAGAAGAAGGTGAAGCAGGAGCTCGACCGTTCATAGTTTTCGATGCCGTTCTTTGAGCGCTTGTCTGCACCAAGCGCAGTACAAGAGCCGAGACAAGCTGAATATTTATTCCGGCAGCGAGCTTGTATTGCCTGGCGTGCAGTCGCGTTGTCGGTAATTTCTGTAAGGATGTCAGGATCTCGTCGAAGATAGACGCTCTTTGCTCCGTGTATCGAGAGAAGATCTCGGTGATCATATCCATCGCGGTCCGCCTCAGTGTCTCGAACTTCTGGATGCCTAGCACAGAGTCTTTCTCCATATGCGCATTTTCCACAAACAGCGTATGTGCAGCAAAAAATTCAACAGCGTTAATGATGTTCTCCGCCATGTCAACCTTAGCTAGAAGCTCGGCCAAAAGACCCATGGCTTTGGTCGCGTCATATAACAACTGAGAAATGGCTTTCTTGTGCGATCTGGCTGCCTCGAAAAAGGCCAGGCTCGACTCGTTGTTTCGCGCTTCGACCACAGGAATGATGCACGACCTTAGTACCTTATCTAGTAGCCTTATTACACCCTGCAGTAACTCTTCCGAATAGAGCTCTTTCTCTTCCCTAAAACCCGTCATGATTCGGAGAATAGTCCGAGCAGAATGAAGACCCAAGTCCACGTCCTTGATTCTGTCTGTCCAGTGTTGAAAATCCTCATCGCTCCACGATGGCTCGATTTCGAGCTTAGAAGACTCTGCAGAAGCTACAGCACCTTCACAAAGGCTCTGCAACCTTGAAAGTGACCCAGCCGGTATATCGACGAGCCTACCGAAAGCTATTGACTTCTGCAATGCAGTGTCTAATCTGACTTGAATTGCTGGTGCTAGCGTGCGACCGCCCCCATGCTCTTTACTTGTTGAGACAAAGAATTCTGCGTGATCTGATTGAATTGATGCTGTAGCATCCGGATGTAGCTGATCTTCGGCATCGAGAATCTCCTGAACCAGGTCTGACAAGCGGCCTGATGCTTCGTCCGCGGCTGCTCTTTGGTCTTTTGTCTGAGTAGCTGCTGCGACGTAGCTTGTCCCATCTCCTCGTTTTCGTTTACGAGAGCCTAGTTCATCTTTTACGGGAATATATTCACTTGGACGAGCATCTGATGGGAAAGGTGGCACGATGATAGCCGGAAATTGTTTCTGACGCTCCGCCGTTGAGGAAGTTTGATCTACGATTGCAGTCTGAGAGTTATACGCAAAGGCCACTTGGTTTTGAAAGGTTGCTTGTGGTGTCGACGGCGCTGTTGGTAGTCGCTGCCGCGGCTCTAGCAGACCAACTTTGCCTTTCGGAGAAAGCGGCTCAGGAAATTGTGAGGTCTTCCGCTTGGGCGGCGAAGCGGTGTCCGAAGAGCTCGGTGTTGGATCTGCAGATACACAAATGAGCGACTCAATAGCCCTGTTCAGTAGACACGTCCTCTCACATCTATGGACAAGATCTGTGCCGTCAAGCAACATTCTCGCGAACGGGCTGAGGCGATCAGCGACTGCCGGCTGCTCACAGTTCCTGTGCTTCGAAGTGACTGTACTCTCACTGCCATTGATTCCAGGCAGTGTCTTGAATTTACTAAGACAACAATGAGTTTGGCTCACTTCCAGCCTTGACAGAAAGCGCTTACAATTCAGTAATGGCTCCCTTGTCGAGGTATGGCTTCAGGTCCTTTAAAGCCCTCTGCGCTAGGCTCGATTGACCTTTGCTCCTAAGTATATCCCTATCAAGAACCTCCAGTGGCTGCTGGGCAGTACGTTGCTCAGGCGAAGTTGAGAAAATTGGATGAGGAGGCGAGAAGTTGGCGGTCGGGATCGGAATAATGTCTGAGCCATGGATGTCCTATCAGCACCAGGATCTTGTAGTACGTGCAGACTCCTTACCAGAAGTTAAGGGGACGATCGAAGACAGTGGGGAATACTGAAGAGCTTCATCAACCGTAAGAAGTCTTGCTTGTGGGGCGCTCTGGCCATTTGGCTGGCCATTCACATGAAAAACAGTCGGTTGAAGCTGATTAGCTTGGTACATCCCTCTATGCGGAATGCCAGGACCATCTGTAGTAGATGTAGGATCCGGCATGGAGCCGGCAGCAGAGGAAGGTGGTGCCATTGCTGCTTGTGCAGACCATGGAGGCCTTCCAGATTAGTTCCTATGGCGGTTGAAGATGTGGTCCATCCATTGCATCCATCAATAAGAGTGAATGCGCACACAGAGTCTTGAACGAAGACTTCGAGGTGGCCGGTTGCAAGGCCACTGAAAGGTGAAGCGTAGTACTGCTTGAGGCTAGTCTCACCGGCGTTTGGTGTGATATAGCCGGCGCTAGCAGCCCTGCACGTTTGCACATCTTCCGTCTTTAGAAACCAATTGATTGAAGTGATTCTGGTGATCTGGTCACTGTTGAGTGCTGAGGTGCTTTGGTACGACAACCGAGCTGGTGAGAATGTATTGAGGAAGGGAAAAGACGAGCATTAATGCAATGGCTGCGATTGGATCCCTAGTGTTTTGCACTGCATGCGGTAACCTATTAGACGGGTCTTCTGGCGACAAGAAAATTATCCTGACATGTGAAATATGTGGCACTGAAAATAAAGGTATAATACAGCAAGGAAAGCTGGAATCATTACAATCCACAGCTAAGTCCGGCATACAGACACATCATCTACTTCGATCACCACGACATCAAAACCTTCTGCATTTCCATCGGCTTTGCGATCCAAGAGATCAGCTGTCCAAACCTTGACTGAAGAGGATGTTCAGACCACCGCTAAGATCAAGCAGACCTGTCCCCAATGTGGAAACCTTGAGATGAGATACTACACGCAGCAATTGAGGAGTGCTGATGAGGGAAGCACAGTCTTCTACAGCTGTGGTCAATGCGGGTACAAGTACAGTACCAACAACTAGTGGTACTTCTGCATGAGAATCGACAAACAATTACATAGGATCTGGCGCGATGGCACATAATACCGCGATCCCGGAGTATTATTGTAGCTGGGATCAGCCCTTCACCTTTGCAAATGGTGAGAAGCCTTCGTCTGGTATCACAGCATATTCTCTCTCGCCGTTCTTCTCGAATTCGGCCATATCCAGCGCAACAATCACACTTTCCCTGACCACTTGTTCCGGATCGTTCAAAAATTCTCTCAACAGCTCCTCAATTCCCTCTTCATCACCCAAACTTCCCAAAGCCTCCGCAGCTTCGTGTCGTACCATGCTCTGTTCCTGGGTGTTTCGCAACGTGGCAGTGAGACTAGGTATTGAAGCCGGATGCGACAGCTGCCCGAAGACGAACGCTATCTCATGTCGGAAAAGAGCCGAGGAATCTGAAAAGCCAGCTGCTAATGCTTCGACTGCTGGTATGGCCGTGGGTAAGTCGGGAGGCGAGGCGAGGTCTCGGAGAGCAAACATGGCGCGGTAGCGTTCGAAGAGCGGGAGTGATGTGTCAAGGAGATGCTGCTGAAGCTCAGCTATTGAGTAGCGATGTGCCATCTGAGGAAGCGGTGGGGCTGGATCTATCGATGTGAAATCACTGCACTTCAAAATCAACGTGCCGTTGCCTTAGCGGCGTACTATGTTGACGAACCTGTTCTTCAATCGTTCCCCCTTTTTAGTGCCGCCGTATTCCCACTCTATCCTCCTCACGGCGATCTCGCATGTCTCCCTGACCACCTCCACCTCTTCCGCATCATCCCTCGCCTCTCTCAGTATTCCTAGACTACCTTCGTCACCTAGCGCCGCGAGTGCTTCGGCTGCTTCGTGCCTACACATTGCATCTTCGCTCTTGTCTTCTAAGACCCTTCTCAGATACGGCACTGCCTTCGGGTTCCCCGTTTGCCCTAGGCAATACGCTAATTCATGCTTCAACAGTGCGGAGGGTGAGGAAAAAGCGGCCGCGATTGCTTGGATAGCGGGAATGGTGAGCGATGTAGGTGGATGTTGTGAAGCATGGTGTTTGAGCGAAAAGAGAGCGCGGAAGCGGTGGGCAAGAGGAGCGGATTCGGAGGTTAGGACTTTGCGGAGAGGTGGGATCGTGGTGTCTCCAGAGGTTGCAGGTAATGTGGGCGGCGATGTTGCTGAGGGTGCCATAACTGCAAACCTGCAAGTGAAAAGCAGTGGTAGGACTGGCAAGAACGAGATCGATACTGAATAGGTTTAAGCTTGATTCAGAGATACCAGGTAAGATTCAGTACATGTGGTACTACAGTTGGAGAGGGATTTGCATTCCTTATCGATAAGGGCCTAAAACCAGCGATTGACCATGTTCTTCCCTACCTACTTTACCTTACTTCTTTACTATACTTTACTCTCAGTACTTTAGCTCAAGCGACATCATTGAAAGTAAAGTGGGTATGTATCTGAATCCTGATATAATCGGTTCACCGACTCTATGAACAAGCATTGAAGCCACGCAGCATGTTCAACAGTCCGATCATGTCATCATTGTATGATACATTACTTAACGAGCGGTCTCAGTACACAAGGTGACTCAATCCATCGACAATACCTATAGCGGATGCTGGTAATGGTCTACCTCGCCTTCGTCGATCCATGGGGCCAATGGTACACTCGGTACACTGCTGCACGTGAGCGAGCGTTGCTTATGAAATTGTGCCATTGCCGAATCCTGTTCTCGTAGTATGTGGAGCGTGGCAAAAGTCGGGTCGTGGCTCGAAGACTCTGGACATCAGGGTGCTAGCAGGTCGTACGGTTTGGTAAAGCCGAGAGCAGGTGTTTGATGTACGCATCAGGTGATGTGGTCAGAATCAATGATGTGTATCTACTCTTAGTCTAGCTCGAGCATTGTGTGAATGCAGTACAACAGGACGCTTAAGCCGCTCAAAAATCCATCAAATCTATGTTCTGTCAGCATACGGCACCATGCCTGGCGCACAACGGGAAATGTGAAGTACGAACCTCTACCGAAGAGAGCCCTCTTACTCCAGTCCATGGCCATCAGTACCCTCGTCCTGAAGCTGACACTCTGCGCAAAATACACACTTCTCCAAAGGTAGACCGCCATCAACCCCCCCGAGAAGCTCAGACCGTTGAAGTCGAAAACGGCAGAGTTCCCGACATACGCCAAGCTACCCATGTGCTTGTACTCGAAAGCTTTGTACACGGCTGCATCTAGATCGCCATAGTCCATCTGATTCGCTGCCATACCCGGTGCTGCTTGGGCAAGCTTGTTGAACTTGCGGGCGAGGTATTGTCCCTGTTGAGCAGCGCGTTGCGCTGTAGCTGGAAGCGATGTCAACTTTGAGTCGACCTGATGGAGCAGTTCACGGAGTTCGCCGAAGTCCAGACGTCCGCTCTTGTCCTTGTCGTACTGTTCAAATAGTTTATCAAGCCGTCTGAGATGGTCAGCAGCCTGGGGAAAGCGTTTCTTGACTCTTTGAGCGACATCCCGCCACTCCTTGAAAGTGATCTCGACAGTTTCCGGGTCCTTGCCCTTTTCGTAAGCAACTCCCCGCAGAAATTGGATCAGATGATCAGCGATGTTATTTTGTACTGTGGAGCAATCACCGATACAGTAAACAGTGCCCAAAGGAGCACCATTGAGGCGCAGATGCGTATCGGTTTCAAGGGCGTGCCGGTTGGTTTGAAGGTCGATCTTGGCAGCAATACGTTTGCAAAAATCCGTTTGTGCTGTCATCCACATTAGCTAGGATAGTCCCTAGCCACTAGCATGACTTCTCCATGTCAAAGATCGGAGGGTTGGTGGGCTAGCTTACCGACGCCAGTAGACCAGAGACAAAAGCCGTGAGGGATTTCCTTGATCACCGTTTCACCGTTTTCGTTCTTCTGGGTGAATATAATCTTGTCAGGCCGAACCTCTTTCACACGCGAGTTCGTAAGTACTTCGACTTGATCATGAGCGAGCTGAGCCTCGGCGTACTTGGACAATGCTTCATCATAGGTATTGAGAATGTGACCTCTGCTCTGTATAACGTGCACCGAGATCTCATTCCTAAGAATCTTTGGGAAAGATCTTACGAGATCTTCATTCAAGAAGTCGAACAGCTCGGCCGCAAATTCCACGCCGGTGGGTCCACCACCACTAATGACGAAGGATAGCAAGCGCCGACGCTCCTCATCAGAGGTTGTAGGGAGGCAGGCGGCTTCAACGTTTTCGCCAATTTTACTTCGAATGCTTTGAGCGTCTTCAACAGTCTTCAGGAAATGGCAATTCTCCAACCCTTGCACCCCATGTGGATTCGACGTAGAGCCTGTAGGTTCATCAGCAAATGTAAAGGCTTTCCACCGTATGTTGCTCCATACCAACGCCGATCACAAGCTTATCGTATGGCAAGTAAAAATGCTTCATCTCGCCACTAGCATCCCTTTGTGCTACTTCTAACAGCTGCTCGGACAATTCTACCTCGACGGCTTCAGCCCTCAAAAAGTGGCCTTTCACTCTTTGCAGTATCCGCCGTATTGGTTCAATCAACGACCGCAGCTCGAGTGTACCCACAGTCGCCGAGGGCAACATAGGTGTAAACAAGAAGTAGTTACAGGGCGAGACAACGGTGACATGGTAATCATCCGGGTGCAATTGCTTCAATAATGCCACGCTCCCCCAGCCACTACCAAGGATCACAAGTTTAGGTTTATGCTTCTTCCGCGTATTCTCATCAGAGTCATCGTCGTCGACTAAGACTTCTGCGATCGGTAGATTCTTGGGTCCGCCTCTTCTCGGATTCAGAGCCTCGGCTGAGACAGGAATATCGCTGTAGGAAAGATCCTCACGGTATGTGGTCGCATCGTAGATGAAGAAGGCTCCAACAAGGCCCCCGAGGACGAGAACGAATGCCCCAGAGTATGCAAACAAACGGTAGCAAAATCGGAAAAGAGGTCCGCGCTGATGCGGCAAAGGCTTCGTCGAGATCGAGCGGTAGAGGAGAATGGGGCTAGACGTAGGTTGAAAGGATTGGAGGTTGTGGTGATAGAATCGAGGCCTGGCCTGATTGTGCCACCGTTGTGTAAGTCTTATAGAAGAGACGGTATTGAAGGTTGTACCTGCTCGAGTGTAGACCGGGAACTGTAGTCGTTGAATTATGGTCTTTGTAGGATGTCGTGCCAGCGATGCACCTGTAAGTCCATTGCGCATCATCGCGAAGCCTGGTAAGAATAGTGTGCGTTCAATTGGGCTTAGGAGTGACTCGATCTGCTAGAGACCCCATGGCGAAGGGAGAGGAAGCATTGGCATACCTTCACTAGGTATGAATGGCTGGAGATAATCAATATTAAGTTGTGAATCCGAGCTTTGTTGATTGGCGGGCGCGACTTTCGACGTCACGCTGCACTGGAAGAAACTGCCGAGGCCAAGCCAGGAAACTACAAGAACCATCGGCCTTCCCCTGATATTGGGAACATGGTCAAGCGTCTGGCGGAGAGAGAGGTTGGTCCTTACAGCAAAAGACAGAAGCTATTGGCGTCTCCTCCGGATCAGTCACAGAACAGGCTTCCTGCTGCAATAGGATCCGCGAGAGATCTCCAACGACTACTCGCCTTCAGCCAGGACGGCGGGCCTCAGCTACGTCAAAATGTACAGCAATTCAAAGCATTCCTCGATCCGATCGCCTATGGCGATGATCATGAGGTACAGTCCGCAAGACGAAAGATCCTCCTTGAATATCTGCAGTCTCAAGCAGGTCGTCAAAGTGAAAGCGACACTCTATATCTGTCCGATCTGATCCAATCCTGGAGCTTCGCGGCTCAGACGAACAATGAAAACCTATTTTCCGCGATTGCTGCAGTACTCGCGCTTTTCTTGAAGACCACCTCGAGCAGTCTCGAGTTCCGAGATTTCGGCAACAATCTATGCCGGAACCTTCTCGAGGAAGACCAACTCAAACTGTTCGACAGAGGCTTGAGCGCCAACAAGGTCAAGGAGCATGTAATTTCTCCATGCCTGCGATTGCTGACGGAGATTGTGTCCTATGATGGCGGTACTGCAGCAAAAATGGTTTGGCGCTGCAGAGAGATTACTTTCAAGCGTCTTGACGCCTTTCTCAGCATGCGCAAGGACTACTTGGATACCTCGAACGACGCCAAACGGAAGCCTTCGGTCAGAAACAATGCCTTGCGTTATCTGTTCGTTAATCTTCGATTGCAGGCTCCCATTGCGAAAGCCGGTCTTCTCACGCTGTCTCAGGGCAAAGTGGCCCGCAGCGTCTTTCAAGACCTCAAGCAAGATCCTCCATCGATCCTCATTGAGCTGTTGGGCATCTTCAAAAAAGAAGTTCTTTCTGACGATGAGCTTCCCAAACACATTAAGGTGGCGCTGTTCAGGGAGGGGACCCTGTTGCGTATTGCATCCTTATACAATTACAGAGACCCAGATGTGCTGCCAGAATCGGGACCAACCGTTCAACAGGCGACTCATTCTTTTCTTCTACACATTTGTACGTCGCCAACAGCGGGTATACACCAAGATCCGCAAAACATCCCTCCGCAACGGGGAGATATAGCTGATCCAACTGTGCAAACCAATGGCAACCACTTGATGGAGGGTACACTTCTGCCCGGTAACGCAAGGCACGCTTGGGTAAAAACCAACACCGTCGCGTCGTTTCTACAAGGCCTTAGGCCACATGCTAATCTGCTAGAGAAAGATCTCATACTAGCAGCCTTCCAAGCGTCACCTAATTTACTTGCAGACTACTTCCAGAAGAAACGAACCTTTACTTATGAGCCGAAATTGAGTGCAACTTGGGTCGGCTATTCAATGTTTTTGATCTCTACAATACGGCTGCCGATATCTGATGCGTATTTGGGGGAACAAAGAGGCGCACAGGTTGCGGGAACTGCCGCTTTAGGTGCTATGATTGAAAGCATTTTTCCATCACCCCTTACTCAGAAATCATTGACCAAGTGTCTAAATCAGAGCGTTGCTTTGATCACGTTCTTCGCTTTGAAGCTACTGATAGCCGCATTCGAGAAGCTTCAGAATCTTTTAAACAAGCTCCAGCATCTGGGAGCTGAGCAACATGGTTCATCTCCTGAGTCTACAAGTTCGCGGCTCATAGCAAGTTTTTTCACGAGGTGCCCTGAAATGAAACATGTAATTGCTGGTTTCCGTAGCTGTCCGAAGGATAGTGCACTGCAACGAGAAGCATACACGCGGTTGTTAGCCTTCTACTATCGTGTCATACCACAGTCAGCATTGCAGGAAAAATTCGACGTCTCGATGCCGCTTTCGGAAGCTCTTATGGAGTATGGTCACATGTCTACGGCGAAGAATAGCACACAGAAGCTAGAGCTTGAACATCTGCTGGAGATTGCGAACTTCTCGCCTGACATGCATTGGTGGCATAAATCGGGTATTTTGTTGAAGAAGTCTAATTCTGGATTTCCGCTTACGTCCCTAGATAACGTGCCATTATCCTCTTTTAGCACAATCTTGCGAATGCATGTACAAAGCCCAGAGGCGGCGCAGAACGATCCTATACGTTCGTTATTACGCTCGATCGCGGAAGATAATTATATCTTAGAGTGCAATGAACAGATACCTTCATTCAATGTACTCCTCTATTCTCTGCAGAAATCCGAATTCCGCAAGTCATCAAGCGAGATTTACTCATTCCTCGATGACTGCATTTTAAAATGTTCTAGGAAGTCTGTCATATACCACGAATACCGTACAGCTCTTCATGTCCGGCGAGGGTTGGTCTCGAACGAAACGACTGGATTCCATGTGGACCTGCTGATGATAGCAATTCTCACTCAATGGTCATTTTTCGTCAAAGCCGCAGCACCGTCAGCAATATTGAGCGTCGCAAGATGGTTCGCGACCTATCTAGAAATTTCATTGCAAGCTGGCAGAGATCGTGGGCTTCTCGAAGCAATTTGCGGTCATATTGAAGAGACCACGGACGACAAAGACAGCTGTGCTGTCTTGCAACAAGCTCGAAACAGTCTTTCCACATCAACAAGCACCGAAGAACTTGCCCAATTACATAAGGCCATGAAACAGGGGAAAGAACATGCTCATATATATGAGATCTCGGATGAGGAAGCCCAGCAGCTGGATTACCCTTTGCCTGAGGCACCGCCAGAAGAGGACGTAAATCATAAGGTCTTGATGCAATGGAGCCGAGAGCCGATACCTGAAGTCATCCTCGAGGGCACTCTGGGGGAGCTTATACTATGTCTTTGCTCTGAACATTGGGATATCCGAAAGCAAGCACTGAACAACTTATGTATATTTCGAGAATCTGTGAAGGTGAGTAACATCCCTTTTACCCTTGCTAGTCATGCTGACTGAGCGATGGCTAGACATCCGACTGGAGTGAGGCCCTCCAAGTGTATATGCTTATTGGAGAATTAGCCGAGACAGCCGAGCATTATCCTTCGGAACAGTCGCTTCCTTACTTCGCTGGGGTTTTCGCTTTACGCTCGTGTGTAGTTCTAACTCATCCGTTGCACCCTATGTATACCAAGATCAACAAGTTCTTGCATAAAGGTCCAGCCTGGAATCTTGACAAGATGCCTTCGTACTGGGCGGATAGGATATTGTTGCATCCACCCACCGAAGATGACGGTTACTGCACAGAAGTTGAATGGTTACTGGACTTTCTTGTAGATGGTTTGAGGACGCCCAGGGTATGCTTACGACTTGTATACATTCCATTGTTTGTACTCACCAATTCGCAGGACATGGAGGTTTACAGACGAAGCAACATTTTCGAACGTCTGCTCACTCTCCGCGCATCCGCGTCGCTGCCTAGCTCCTGCAGCGAGAAGATTGTGCATCTGCTGTATCGTTGCACATATGTCAATGGTGGTACAACATTGATCACGCGCTGTGGGCTGCTAAGCTGGGTTCAGAACGAGCTAGCTCTGAACACAAGAACCCCGGCGCAGAGATTCCTTCTACGCTCGTTGGTAAAGAGGGTTTACGAGTCGAGTGACATAAACAAGGTCGATGATTGGAGTGGTGGCGGTGCCACTAAGCTAATAGCTAATGCTGGGATTGAGATAGCCGTAGTGTAATTGGTTGAGAAATTGCTGGATTCTTACTGAGTTCTTCAAAACTCCTCAAGAGATTCCATACTACATGCGCTATAGGGCACCAACAATACTAGGTACTCGATGTCTATCATAGTATACAGTACAACGAAGATCGTCAGCTTTACATCGAGCTGCCTAGGCACTCGGTAGGCTAAGACATGGTTAACGTATATTGTATACTGTCTAACACAAATTTAGACATTCTACTCTTATGTATATCAACAACTTCACGCTCAATAGTCTTCGAAGTTACACACAAGTTGCAGAGCGTATTAAATTGCGTACTCGACAAGAGTCTCAATCTATATAAATCTAACGTGCAGTGCGCGAGTCGCAAAGTGCGTTTTCGCGAATCCGTCAAAAAACTCGCAAGGGAAAATTCATGCTGCGTGCTTGGCCCGACAGAAAGCAAAGCATTATCTGCATGCAATTCCAGCTTAGATACAATTAGATGCAAGTTGTACGGTTGCATTATAAAGTTTGTGTTATAATGTACCAACAATAAACCTGATCGACACATCTGCCTACCGGTACGCTTCAAAGTATCTCTCTTATCTGTCTGCAAGGAAGTCCTCATATGATTCCCCCTTCATTGTCCCTTCAATCACATGTTACACGCACCAGATTGGCTTCGCGTTGTCGATGCGAAGGTTAATAACCTTGTGAATCTGATAAGCAATCGATTACCCAACACACGCACACTAACAAAGTGATAATGTTTCTCTTTCCTTGCCGGTTGTCGCGTTGACTCCACAGTCAACATGCTACCTGCTTGCTAGACTTACGAGCTTCTCGTTGCAAGGGATACTTTACTGTGCAATTGGTCTAGCTCTGTCACTCCTACCTCTCTATTTTGCATCAAACTAGGGAATCCAACATTGTATAATCTGTCCCTTGTGCCGGTAGGAGTCTGGAGTCACGGTTCTGACGTAGATTCTGACCAAGTCCCGAATGCACAGCTACCCAGCCCACTGTTCAACTCTGCATTCACGGGTAGTGTTGGTTGATCAACTCCCAGTATTCACGGGTAGTGTTGGTTGGTAGTAGACTACCCGGACTGGCCCAGAACCTATTTAATGCCCTCTAGAGTTCACAGCAAAGCCTCTCTTTCTTCTGCTTCGTGGTTCGTCGTGTATCCAGAACACCCTCCTAGCTGGTCAATACTATCATAGATCACCACCCACCTCTATACTATCATAGATCACCATCCACCTCTATACTATCATAGATCACCATCCCCCTCTATACTATCATAGATCACCATCCCCCTCTATACTATCACAGATCACCATCCCCCTCTATACTATCATAGATCACCACCCACGTCTATACTATCATAGAATACCACCCACATCTAGTTCCTGACACCTGGCAAAGGTGTGTGATGTCTTTCAACCCCGAGCGACCTTTTTGCAAAGGCTGTGGCAGATTGGGCTGTTCGCGACACGATTGTCCCTCATGTCCATGCGTCTACTGCAAGAATAAAGGACATATGTTCAGTACATGTGCTCGTCGTACTCGTCTTTGAAGCCAGGATGGTCAAGAGAAAGGACACAAAATCGGAGACCAAACATTTTGCCAACGCAAAAGAAGACTCAACACACCTATTCTTCATTATATATGTATATATATCGAACCCTACAAAACGAGTGGGATCCTCAGTCTTGAATAGTGAAGTTCCCTCCACCACACGCATTCTGGCTCAGATAGATATGAGGAACCAAATTCGAGAGGATCAAAGTATCGGCAGAACAGATGAAGCATTCCCTAATATCAACGCCGTAACTAGCCACCTACTGGGCATACTTCAGGTCACCACAGATCCTATCCTGAAGGATTACAAAAGATGGATAGACATCGCAGGGAAGGAGGCTATTCACAGAACGATCACGGAATGCATAGAGCTAGAAATCTCTGGATTGCAAGGGAAACACGTCAGCCATGCTACGCTAGAAGAGACTAGACAGCACCAGAGTCAAACTTACCCCCATTTTGAGGGATCCGGGGGCTATCTTGATTATCTCACAGGCACAAGAGATGACACATGCTGTAGATGCTACGTTGGCCAATCTGGAGATTTGCCATTCCGGATTCAACACCATGTGCGAGCTATCCAGCGCAGAGGTGCAGAAAGTCTGCACTACTATATCTGCTTCCTTGGTGGTAACCATCGTCAACCTAATTTCATTCGGCTCTTCAAGATAGGGACGAATAGCCCCTATCACGCGATACAGGACAAGCATCAGAAGGCTCTGATGCTCAACATTCTAGAAATGATCTTGGCTCTTGCATTTCGATCACTGCCGGAAGAACTCATGAGCAGATACTCCACAGCTGATATCGTTAGTCTCCAGCACTCTTCCATCCATTTGAACGTATTGAACCCTCTGTATCAAGGTGCGCTCCAGCATGATGTGGTAAGGTTCAACGCAAGACAGGCGGTCCGGAATTCAGCAGATCAGGAAATCCGAAGCTGGCCAACCTTTCGGGCCAGATACCAAGCCGATCTTCCAAAGAAGGACTTCTCCCCACCATCTGAGAAGGACTACCAGAGTGCCTTCACTGCCTCTGTGCGTCAACGCTATCCGTCTTTGGCCGAACCTGACAATTGGTACAATATCGGAGTTACCAAGGAAGCTGACAGCTGCTTCAACCTCATTGAGCAGGTCAACGATTGCAAGAAGAAATTTCAAAATATGATCGGGCGAGACTTCTCTTTCGAGGAGCCCATCGGAACGCTGTCTGGCAAGATCGCCATAGTTTTCGGACACTCGGACCTAAACAGATCGCATTCGGGACCATTCGAAGATGCTAGCACCCTACCATTTAAACTGCAACACACAGGGTTGACAGCAACCAATTCGCTGATTTGGTCGGTAGATCTGGGTGCGTCAAGCTCACTTCAGCCACCAAAATCTCCGATCAAGCAGCGACTGCATGACAATATAGCAAGATTCACCCTAGCCACTTTAGAAGCGGCTGCAGCTTCTGTGGTACTTGTGAGCGGAAACCTTGCGCAGCAGTATATCACGCTGCCGACAAACAACAACCTCTCGGATCCCATGCATTTCGTACTCAGGGGTCAACGCACCAATTTCAAGCTTCAAATGCAGAATAACTCAATCAAACGACTCTACATAGATGTGCCGGACCTTTCTGCAGTCGCATACCGTTCCAATTGGCGGGTGTGTCTATCGATGAGTCGCGCCTTACGTCTTGCTTCTATGATCTTGGGTATGGATATCAAACATAGATATTACGAAATCAGCAGCGCCAAGACGCAGGTCTTCCTTGCCTTGAATGCGGAAACACAGGGTCTTCGAATGGAAATTTCCATGCTTGGAGACTTCATCAAGTCTTGGCTGTGGCGAAGAGGTTTTCAGAATGACGAGGAGATCCAAGAGCTAGTGAACGCTAGCGGCACTTCGTTGTCTAGGGCCCTATATCTGCTGTACTGTGTTCTACGACGTCAGGTTCCCTATCATGGTAGCAGGATAATCCAGAGAGGAGCCAATTCAACTACCAACATCCGACAATATACTGTCAAGATTATGGACGCGGTAGAGCGACTAGTCGATGAGAAATGCAAGAAACATTGGGGTGTGAGCCTTGCAGGGTCACAAACGGGTAATACAGAAGAAAGGGACGTGGATTCCATAAGAGAGTTGTATGAAGATGCCGACGACTGTGACCATGACACTAAAGAGGGCTCCTGGTACCCAGCGACTGACATTCGGGAGTTGGAGGATGATGATCTTTTCGACGAGGAGATACCAAATAACCCAAGTCTCCTAGAATCACGCAGGCTCCGTGCGGATCTTGCTCGAAAGGCCTTGTGTGACGAGAGAACTCCTGTGGAGGATGATGATCTTTTCGACGAGGAGACACAAAATAACCCAAGTCTCCTAAAATCACGCAGGCTCCGTGCGGATCTTGCTCGAAAGGCCTTGTGGGACGAGAGAACTCCTAGACTGTTAGAGCTAGACGATATTGGTGCCAGTTTTGAGGACATGATTGCAGGCTTCTCAGGTTTTACCCCTGATAGTTTGAGAAAGCTTTTGAGCTCCAAGGGATACAAAAAAAAGTCCTCAGCTCGCCACGATAAAGTTCCTTGCGGCGATGAGAGGATCCGATGCATGATCACGGGAGGGGTGGTGCTCGAAACCCGAGAGATAGGAATAGGAGGTCAGATTCTGTATTGGAATCTAGTTAAGGCAAACCTGCCTAACAAAAAGCTCGAAGCAGGGAGACCACTTCGGGTATGGATCGAGCTCGGTCAAGGAGGGAGAATTCACGATCATGCGTGGTGCCGAGACACTTCAAAGCCGCGTCTAGGGACCTTTGCATTCAAGGTCGGAGAGCCTCATCATACAATCGGTGATGCAGAATACTTTATGCCAAAGTACCACAGCGGTCTATACAAGGACCCCGAGAATGTACGGCAGTTGCAGATTGACTTAGCTGCAACAATTGTACGGCTGGGTTCGACGTAATCCAGCGAAAGAAGTGTGATTCTACATTTTGCTCCTTGGCTTTCAGTCGGTTGAAGAAGGCGTGAATTTCCTTTGCTGATTAGTGGTCCCCCAAAGTTGATAGATAAATTATCAAGTGACCCACCAAAAGTGCCGCGAACGATCACTAAGAGTAGGAGAGCATCAACTTGCAAATCTAACGACGCATGTACCCGCGCATATAATGAAGTATAAGTGGCCCTATTTGTAGAGCTTATAATGCGCATTTCAGAGCCGTTTTGGTTGATTCGTTCGATGCAGTGCAAATCAAGAGATGTATGTGACCTGTTCGGACCTAGCGTTAAGGTCTGGCTCTAGGGCTACCACTAGCCCTATCTTTGCCAAGACCTTTGTTTTTCGCAGTGTCGTGTATTAAGCAGTACTACTAACTATAATGTCGACTGCTTAACTGAAGAGTATACTGTAATATTGATAAGAAGACCCAAGGAATTTGGTGGTATTACATCAAGAATGATGGTCGTTCCCGTTGGGTGTGCATCTACCGAAGATGGGTGTGGTATTTACCGAACCAGGGTGTGCGCGAACTGATTATCTTTCTGAATCGCGCCTTTTCTGCATCTTATGCACACGTTATACGTCTACGATTAGGTTGTTCTGTCAGAACAACATGCATCCGTACGTTGCCGTACCTGCAACTCTGGCATTGGTGTGGCGCGCCTGGAGCAAGAAGTCTCTCACGCCAGCTGGAATTGTCGCTGCAATCCTCTCGGCGATTATCCATGCTATTCATCCGTGGAGTGTTTTCTTTGCGCTTCTCGTAGTGTTCTTTCTTAGTGGTACAGCGGTTACGAAGGTTTCAGCGCCGTGATGAACGCCTTTACTCCATAGCTGAAGTATTTCAGGTAAAGCATGACGTGAAAGCACGATTAACCCTTTCGTCCTCTGGCGGCGAGGGTGCCCGAACACACATACAGGTCTTGGCGAACTCAGCTGTGGCTTCTGTTCTGATCTTGCTGCACTACTGGCAAGTGCGAAGGGCAGCGGCAAACCAAGAGTGCTGGCCTTACGGACAGGATCTGTTGGTAGTGGGTATCATCTGGTATTTGGATCCAGCGCTCTCATCAGAGTGCTTAATACTCAATTTCCCAGCAACTACGCAGCCGTTGCAGCAGATACCTTCTCCTCCGAATTGGGAATCCTCTCCCAGAGCAAACCACGCCTGCTCACCGCTTGGGATCTGCGCCAGGTACCCGCTGGGACCAATGGAGGAGTCACACTCTTGGGTACGGCGGCAGGTTTCTTGGGCGCGTTCATCATCGCCCTCACATCGGTAACTTTGCTGCCATTCTGCTCTGATGATCAATCAGCTTCCAGCAGACTGCTAGACGCACGCAAGGCCGGCTTGGAGGGTGGGAGCGGCTGGAGTTGGAAGGAGAAGGTCCTCCTACTACTCTGTATCACAGCCTGGGGAGGCCTGGGTAGCTTGCTCGATAGCGCTCTTGGTGGATGGTTTCAAGCCAGCGTGGTTGATACTCGTACTGGCAAGGTGGTTGAAGGAAATGGAGGAAAGAAGGTGATCCAATTCGCTGGGGGTCACATCTGGAATCAATTGCTGACATACCGGCTTCAGGTTCTTCTCTCTGCGCCTGGCGCTAAGAAGGACGACAATGCCAGTCGCCAGGTTGAGAGTGGAATTGGGTTGCTTGACAATAATACTGTCAATTTTCTTATGGCGTCCATCATGAGCATTGGAGGTATGATTGCAGCGAGCTACGCTTGGAACCTACCATTACACAGCATAGTATGATGTCCATCCCATCTTCTTCTTCGGAAGTATCTGAACGCTTCGAATTCAATCTCGCACCCTTTTGAGGTTGAGGCAGACCGTATGACTTAGCTATAAGGCGAATTTCGTATGGTTTGCACGGTTGAAACCCTTGCAATTGAGAAAGCGTATGGCCTTAACCTGCGTGTCGCGTAGTATATGTGCAGATGCAGGAAACCTTGACTTCTCTCTTTTCCAGACCTATGTATCGATCGAATGTTACTTTCAACCCCATGTAGTTCATTTCTATACGATGGCTTAACTATAAAGCATCAAAGTAACTAGATGGCTGTCGAAAAGGGCGTAAGACTTCATTATTCTATAGTATTGACGGGTGAAATTTTGGAGGCCGGTTGAGGTGCAACCTGCCCGCTGCTTCAATAGCAGCTGGACTTTCTGAGCTTCGAAGGAGATCAACTGCCTTATCTTCTCCAGCAGCGAACAACTTACCCCCTGCTCAAAATGCGGATTGAAAAGGTAATGAAGCACAAGTTGGACAGATAAAAAGGTTTGCTACATCCTACACGTCAATAGACCATCAGCGCCTGTAAAATTGATCAATTATTAGGTCAGCCCCAGATTGTTTACCAGAATTCTTGATTCTCCATCCAAAGGCGAAAAATGAACGTCCCCGCACAGAATCGAACTGTGAACCTCATGATATGCGACTTAACAGTCATACGCGCTAGCCAGTTGCGCCACGGAGACGACATTGGATGGGTATTGATATATATTATTACATATTTTCTTCCAAAAATTTGTTGAATAATTTGGTGTAGTAAATCTTCCTTATACGCAATCGTTCCTCAACCCGTATTGATGTCTACGCAGTGAATCCGCCTGGATCCATCGATGTTGGCGATGATTATCGCAGTATCCAGCTACAGGAGGAGGCAATAGATTCCTTAGATTTTTTTGGTGGCACTACTTCAACTTTCCCTCGGTAGGCCAGCCTCATCCGATTATAATTTGCCACCTCAGCCTTGACTCGAATGCCTTCATGATGATACAAAATATATAGCCCTACTACTTTCCATTAAGGTAATAGTATATCTATTTCAATTGGGTCTATAATACATTGTCCTTCTCTTACCTTCTCGCGTTGTGCGCACATGATCTCGCCTAATCCAAAGGCGAGATTTCTACTCCACTGGGCTCAGCTCCCTTGTCGACCCGAGGGAATTTTCGATACATGTACCGAAGTCGACAGAGAAGCTGAGACGTTATGTGAATTTGAAGACCGAGTTGAAGGTGACTTTCCCAGAGCCTCGAGAATCTTTTAACCTAGGCTTTGGCTACCAAATGCCCATGGAAACGCTATCTGGCAAGAGCCCATGGTCTTCGGACAGGTAGAAGTCACAACTCGCAGCGAGGGGTGTTTGTAGACAAATACAATGTTGCCGTTCAAGTTGCAGAAGGCGGGGCTGAAAGCGGGCCAATTGTATCACATGGGCGGTCGACCTTTAGGTCATCAACAACTAATAAGTCACATCAGGTCTCGCTTTCACGGCAAGGTAGAGTACGATCACAGGACGGAGTTGACGCAAAACATGCTAGAGCAGCTGCAGCCTGTCAAAGACGTTACAACTTGATTCAAAAGGCCAACGCATCAGAGGTAGACTTGAAATACACGACGACATTAACTGCAGTGTTCACATGAATGTGCCAGACCCTTACATGGTTCATATGGTAATCGCTGGCGAGTCAATCAACCTGTAGACCTGGCTCTGCGCCTCAGTTCCGTGGTCTTTGTATGGAAATCGACCACAGATACTGCCTGGTATGAGGTTGCTGGCCCGAGGAGTCAGCTCTTTCGCGCTATCCAAACCGAAGACGAGGCGTATAGAGGAATATCCATGCTTAGAGATCTGGTCAAATCTTGGTCGCGGTGACGGGGATTTTGTTCCGACAATAATATCCTAGAGCTAGTAAGTGTCAGTGACGCATCGCTCCCTGCAGCACTTCATCTGTTGTTTTGTGTCCTTGCGTGCACAGTTTCCCGGGAACTCCTGACAGAATCCGATCAACCAAAGACGCCCAAGTAGAAGAACCTAACTCTGATTTGTGCTCCCTGACAAGCCTCCGTGTTGTACAGGATTCATTAGAGGAAAATCAAAAGCGCTGAGAGACCAACATGCACGAAGAAGTGGATCTTCTGGGACGACCAGGTGACACCCACATACCAGCGCGAGAAGAAGCTGCTTCCAGCGTATCTATGGCAGTGCACGAGACTATCAGCAATTCATAGTGGGCCTCTCGTGCAGAAGACTCTAGCCTAGCGACAGATGGCAAGGAATTGGGAGAAGATGAATCCTTGGACGAAGGATTAGACGTCAGCCGTATCAACGATGGTAACGTCCCTGAATTGCAGACCGAATGGGATGCTGTGGAAGATGCCTGTATCCCGAATATGAAGCAGCCAGAAGAACAAAGGGTCGATTTTGACGGAATGCTGGAAGCGTTGTCAGAATTGTCACCTTTGAGATTGAGTAGACTCGACCAGTCGGGCTCTCAATGAACCTTCATCAGTCGATCCCAAGCCCCTCCTTCGAAGTGACGGATAATTTCGACAAATGATCGCGCAGTGCGCCAACGTTCTCCCAAAGATCTTTACCCCGCGTTGCTCCTTACCCACCGAATACTTTACCCCGCAAGGATGGATGGCGACGCAAAGCCTTCCTGGGGGCCGAAAGGGGCCGGAACGTGTCTTCGGACGGCGTTTGAGCGCGCCGAATCGAAAGACCCAGACGATCATAAAGTAAAGAGGGATTGTGTGCCTTTAGTTGTTGGATCTTTTAACATCCGAAGATCTGTATTCACATTGAACCATGGCGCGAACGCTCTCCGAAACCACGACGGCAAGCATTCGAAAGACCATCGATGAAGCAACATCAGACAAGAGTAAAATACCAGGCTTCGTGGCGGCCATCGTAGGGCGAGATGGGAAGACTATCTTTTCTCATGCCAGCGGCACCAAAGGTTGCGATTCCAAGGAGCCCATGACCTTAGACACAGTATTCTGGATTGCCAGCTGCACAAAGATGATAGGGGGCATTGCGGCGATGCAACTATGCGAACAAGGGAAGCTTTCGCTCGATGATTCGGATTTAGTGGAGAAGGTCGCTCCGGAGTTGAAGGACGTGCGTATATTGAAGGGTCTGGACGAAAAGTCCAAGCCGGAATATGTGGACAAGACGAAGCGCATCACATTGAGGATGCTGTTGACGCACACTGGTGAAGAATCCCGCCTTAGTGTTTGACGGAGCGCAGGCTGACATTGCAAATAGCTGGCTTTGGGTAGAAACAACATTGAATGAGCTTTGCGACCTTGAAGCTGATCAGATAATCCTAGATATACGTTCTTCAACCCCAATCTTGCCAAATGGGGTTATGACACCTTCAACGATGAGTTCGACGCTCTACCCGGCGGGATCTTAGGCCAACCCCTCGTCTTTGAGCCCGGTACGCAATGGCAGTACGGGGTGGGCATCGACTGGGCAGGTACCATCGTGGAACGCGTTTCTGGGATGTCCCTCAACGATTACTTCCAGGAGCACATCTTCCAGCCCCTCGGTATCGAGAACATCAACATGTTCCCCACGAAAAGCATGAAGGAGAACCTGGCTTACATGCATCAAAAGACTCCAGATGGGCAGATCTACCAGCGTAACCATCTTCACCGACGGCCACTGATGGTGGATGGTGAAGAAATCGCAAAGACGTACAACAGCGCTGGAGCAGGCTGCTTTGCGAAGCCTATTGAGTACTGCCGTAAGCTCATGCAGGCTTTGGAAAATACAATGCCTTCTGGATTCCATGAACTGACTTTCTCGTCCTCAGAAATCCTCGCCACCCTCCTCAACGGCGGCACCTCCCCAACAACCTCCCATCAGCTCCTTCAGTCCAGCACCGTCGACGAGATGTTCAAAAACCAGATCCCGCAATTTCCTGATTTTGGCCGCCAAGGCATTCCTGCTGCGAAGCCTGATCTCACAAATCCGCTCCCCATGCTCTATCCGGAACCCCCGGAGACACCGCAGGGATGGGGACTGACCTTCATGCTGAGCCACTTGAATGGGGGAGCTGGGGGAAGAGGGCAGGGGACAGCATGGTGTGTAAATTTAGGAGCATCTCTTACCCCTTTCTAAGGTTCTCGACACACGCTTGAAAGGCATGGTGCCTGGCTTCATCCAATGACTTATCGGAGAACTGCTGACTCCAAGGTTTTCTCAGGTGGGCAGGGTTGGCGAACCTGTTTTGGTGGTGTGATCGGGAGAAGGGCGTTGCAGGAATGGTGGCGAGTCAGATCTTGCCGTTTGGAGGTATGCCTCGCGTCTCCTCTGTGACCAGTGCCGCCCGCGTTTTCCGTTCCCAAAAGCCCGTCGCTGCGGTACCTGGCTTATGGGAATTTACTTTCCCACTGTACATGCTTCGCAGTGGCTGACAATATGAGCAGATCCTGATGTTATGGGCTTGTGGGGAAAGATCGAGGGGATGATATATCAAGGGCTTGAGAAATAGGGAGACGGCACTTCAGAAAACGCAAAGCTCAAGACATAATCTCTGGCTGCTTGTGCTGGACCCGTCGTATACCATTTTCCGTTATGAACAGCTAAAAAGCTTCGTGTCTAGTTTAAGTCAGTGTGGCCTTTGGACCCCATCGTGAAGATATTCAATTCGTGGAAATACTTTGAATTCAAATTATGTACAAAGCTTCTGAATTTGCCGTCAAATGTTGATTCATTTCGTCGGTATCTTCTTCAGCCTTTTCGGGCTATATATGAAGTTGTTCGCATATGCCTTGGGAATGATTCGCCTCTCGTTTGGCTCCTGCACGAAGTATTCATATCCCTGTTTCTGTGCGAAGCGGATTGCATCCTCTTTCGTCTTGAAGTTTAGATGCGTGCCCTGTAGAAAGTCGGCACTTGATTGCCAACCCATAAGCGGATTCTCCCAGCGGTGTCCCTTTTGCAAGACGTCCCAATCGAGGCGCCACTGGTGACTGTGCCACGAGCCGGATTGAGCGGCGGTTTTGGCGGGTCTGTAGATTCTGGGTAACGTTAGCTAGATCCAGTGCCACGTATTCTCTAGAATTAAAACGAGCTCCAGCAACAATTGAAGACGATTAGCCAGATGGTAGGATCACGATAGCGTACCGTGCGACACGAGCCTGTAGCTCAACAGGAGCCCCAGAGAGCACAGCAGCAGCAGTAACATCTCCCTCCTCACTTCCATCCATGACATGCTTGGGTACTGGAGAAAACGACCTGTGTCATAGTCAATCGCTGCTATGCTTCCCACTCTGCTTCGGTGTAGACATTACGATGTTCCATGATCGATGGGGGCCCGGAAATTCGGCTGGTGCGAGACCTGGGCCTCCCGTGAGTCCTCTTGCCTGATCATGGCGGATTCGCCAGCTCTTGCGCCTGGAGCTGTGCTGGAGTCGGACTTGGGTGCTGGCTCTTCTGAAGGTGCTTGTTTCGAGTGGTCACCGGAGGGTGCGCTCGCACGTCGTACTTGGAGAGGTATGCCATGGCGTCGAGAAGACCGAAGAGGCTGAAGCAGCCGGCTAGCACATTGAGGTCGGATAGAAGACATGATGTAAAGAAGAATCCTGTATGGGAGGGTGAGTGGCTCGAGTTGTTTGACGTCTTGAGGGACTCGAGCCGGTGACTAAGCAGGGCTTGGCAGTCCTCCGTTTGATCGTCTCATTCAACTGCTTTGATTGAATCACATCCGTTATTGGAACCAACAGAGTATGTCCCATTGTCGAGCAGAAAGACGGGTCCGGAGAACATTCTAAGCACAGCTCACACTGTCCAGGGTCTCAGCCATGAACTTTGTTACCCGCCGTGGTCTGTCGACCTTGATCCCTCCAAAGGTGAGCATTGTATACTCCCCACAACTCTCTAGTCTACAACAATTGACACTTTGCTCTAGATTGCTTCGCCTTCTGTAAGTTCGAATGACCCGTGGCTCCTATGCGGGGAGAGAGCGTACCTGGTGAAGAATTATCAAAGAAGAGTTATCTGCCAGAGGGACACACAAAAGGAATACCTTTCAGAATCAAACGGGCTGACCAGCATCAAGGGCATTGGCGCAACACCAGATGCTGCTCGCATGCAACGTGTCGTGAGCTTCTACGAGAAATTACCTCGAGGGGCTGCACCAGATGTAAAGCCAAGCGGACTGCTCGGCAGATACCAGGCTCGCTACTTTGGAAAGAATCAATCGGCAGCACGTAGGTTCTTCCATACGTGACCCTCCGATGCCGACATGATTGGACTTATGCTGATGGAACCTGGGTCAGCAATCGTCCATGTTATTGGCGCTCTCATGCTACTCGGTTACGCCAACAACTACTACTTCCATCTGCGTAAGCGTTCCACTGGCTGAGGCAGCTTCTCCCGATACTCATGCTATACAGGACATCACAAGAACAATGCTCATTAGTGAGGGAGGCCTGTTTTGCACGGGCAGCCTGCGCGTATGGTGTACATAGAATGATATCTGGATCGGGTTGCTAGATCCATGCTTCGTTTGATTCAGCTCTCTGTGCCCATCCAGTCTGACGCAGTAATAAAGTAGTCCGGTAGTGGAGGCTTCTTGCTGCTCCATTGAATGTTGTTTTCCCTGATTGCAACATTATTGGGTGGTTCGTAGCATGCCTCTTCCGTCCTCTATCTCGATGCCACTAATGCCGTAGCCTTGGTTTGATGGCAGACCGAGTTTCGGACACTGTTCCTAAACCACAACAGCGGACCGCTGAGTGCAACGGCCGATATTCCATATCATTTCATAATCACCGATCTACCTTAGTAGTTATTCCCGTAGCTGTGTACTAAGGTAGGACATACTTTAGGCAGTACATGTGGTAGGAGTCCACGCGGCGGCACCTCCAGCCAATGAACATCCTCCAGTTTAGGCGGGGTCACTAGTCTACGCGGGCGCAAAGTAACTCTTCGAGCCCCCAAAACTTTCTACGTCAGAACTCGCCATGGACCTATGATACTCGACTTATCTGCAAGCTTCGGCCATGGAGCTAAAAGACTTGTCCAGCAATTGGAAAAAGCTACAAGCTACTCTTCAAGGAGACACCTCGAAACCTTTGAAGCGCAAAGCGAGCGAGCGCGCGTTACAGCCTCACAGCAACGGAGCGAGGCGCGTCAGGACAAAGCTCGACTCTACTCCAAGAGTTGAGAAGGGGGGGCGGCTGAATACTAAGAAGTCGAAGCCTCGCAACATGGGGCTTGAATCTTCCAAAGAATCAGCCCAATCCACCAAGTCCTCAGCCTCGCTCGCACTGTGGGCCCAAGACAACGACATCTCGGCCAAAGACCTTGCACAAGCCTACGGAACATCAATCAAGAGTATATCGCTACCATCATTATCAGACACTGCTCTCGACAATGCAAAGATCAACGACGGTCTGTCCTCTACAGCGGAAGCTGGCAAATACATCGCTATCGATTGCGAGATGGTTGGTGTGGGTCCAGATCCAGAGAAGGAGTCAGCTCTTGCGCGAGTGTCAATCGTCAACTACCACGGTCATCAACTCTATGACTCTTTTGTACTGCCAAAGGAGCCTGTCACAGACTATCGTACTTTCGTTTCCGGCATCACCCCTCAGCTACTTCGCTCAGCTCGAACGCTCGAAACCGTGCAGGCAGACGTAGTGCAACTACTCGACGGACGAATCCTGATCGGGCATGCAATTCGAAAGGACTTGGACATGTTATTACTTGGACATCCAAAGAGGGATATAAGAGACACAAGTCGATATCCGCCCTTTCGTCAATACGCTGCGGGAAGGACTCCGGGCCTGAAGAAACTCGCCAAAGAGATTCTAGGCGTCGACATACAAGGTGGAGAACATTCGAGCGTGGAGGATGCCAGAGCTACAATGCTCCTGTATAGAAAGGAGAAGGAGGGTTTCGAGGCCGATCACGCAAAGAAATGGGCACCGACAAGAAAATTATTGCAAGGTGCGAATAGCCAGAACGGAAACTCGAACAAAAAGAAGAAAAAGATCAAGATGTGAAGCAGCTTGTTTGCCTACTATGCATAGTCTGTTCTTCTTCACAGAAGTTACAGTAAAGGCTCGCGATCTATCGAATCTCGACTCCAAGGGGTGTCCTGTAGGAAATGCATCCACACACGCTGAACGCTTGGAAAATCTACCATCCACTTATTGCTACTGCACTACTTGGTTAGAAGACAATAGAGCTTCTGTCACAGGGGGATGTCTTCTAGCATCTCCGCCGCTCCCTCGCGTCCAACGGTAATGATCACGTCACCCAGCGTCTTCGTCCGAAAGCCAGCCTCACAGTAGGTGAAGTAATATTATGGATACATTAGCAATGTGCCAGGGGCCTCAGAATCCTTCTTGGCATACCTGCCATTTGCGCCGAAACAGCTCGATATCCTTTTCCGTCATATTGCCATGCTCCTCCAGCAATGCCGGTTGGACCTGACTATGGAAGTTTCTTTCGAACTTCTCTCGCCAGATCCGCAATGTCTTCGCGTAATGGCCTCCGATATTCAGAACAGCATCAGGCACCAAGGTCCCTTCCGAGCCCCGTTCGATGCTTCTCACCAGCTGGCTGACCGTGGGCAAGTGCCCACCTGGGAAAATGTACCTCCTAATGAAGTCTTCGCCTTTTGCGTAAGCCTCGTACCGTGTTTCAGGCATTGTGATACACTGGAACACCGCAATCCCTCCCTGAGGCTTCAACAAGCGGTTCACGCACTCAAAGTATGTGTCTAGATACTCCCGGCCAACCGCTTCAAGCATTTCAATGCTGACAACCTTATCGTAAAAACCCTTTGCAGGTACCGGCAAAGCCCGATAATCGCAAAGTAGCACGTTTATTCGATCCGAGAACCCGGCAACCGCTATCCTTCGTTCTGCCAGTGCCTTCTGCTCTTTACTTAAAGTTAAGCTGGTGATCCTGCAGCCTGTTGTTCTCACCGCTGAGATTGCAAAGCTGCCCCAGCCAGTACCAATTTCTAGGACGTGGTCTGAAGGTTTTATCCGTGCCTGGGTGATGAAGTATTGCAACTTTGTCTCTTGAGCATCCTCCAGAGCTTCGTGAGCCGAGTCGGCGTCAGACAGCGGAGACCACATAGGGCACGAATATGTCATATCCTCGGAAAGGAATGCGGCGACCATAGTGTTGCTGATATCGTAGTGCGCCGAGACATTCAATTGAGAGTTGGCGAGAGTATTGGTGCTGCGGGCGAGTCCGGTAACGGTAGACGCAACCGCTGAAGTCAATGTCGTCGCATTGGACAGCCGGTTGCGGTTGAGGATGAAGACCTGGCACTGCATTGAATAGGCGGCTGACAGAAAACGCCAGTGTCCATCCTTACCTCGAAGAAGGCGACCAGGTCCGAACAGGAGAGCTCGCCAAGCATGAAGCTCTCAGCAAAGCCCTAGGTTTCATTCCATCAGTTGGCTCCCTTGGAGATACCTCCCAGCAGCTTCGAGCGCCAGGGTGCCAAGGAACAATGCTCACCATGTCGGCAAACAACAGCGCCCGAACCCAGAATGTCTCCTTCAGCACCCTCAGTTCCGACCTTGGTGTCCCATCCTTCACTTGCGGCGCCCCACATATCGTTACCGCACCGTCGCTGTCCCTAACGACTATCTGCCCAATGGCGATGCGCCTCAACAGACTGAGGACGATGCCTCTCGAGAAGCGGACCAAGGGCTGCCAGGTGAAAGAGCCTGCGTACGTTCGAAGGATATCGAAGGGATGATTTAGGTGTGCCATCGGACCCGGAGGACAAACCGTTATTGTATCCAGAGGCGAAGGGCGCTGCAGCGGGTGCCACACGAGCTCCTAGGTGCTCTTCTCACGCTCAAGAAGTAATTCCGACTTTGCAAACATCAATTGAATACAAAGAAAGACCAGATTTGTCGCCCTCTGACCTTTGTGTACCATATTCGTTGCCTGATCCCCGGCTCGAAAACAAATTCCTGTGACGGTAAATCTGCAGGGGTCGTTCAAAATGCACTAGAAGAAGTGGGATTCCGTTTGCCGTGGGGCTTGAAAACGGAAGCGGCTTAATCCTGGTCCGCGAGCCGCATGCCGAACAAGCCGACGTCCCTTGCCCATCATCTGCCGAAGCGAGCAAAGGGTGCTCTGGAGTCTCGGCCTCACTTTACAGAGGCTCTATTTCAAGATTGTTCTTTCGATAATCGTGATAAGCAATTGTTACAATGGGCCATCAGGACCTTGCCTGAACCATGGTATAGTCGATTGATAGTATCCCCCAACGACCCATCTAAAGTACACCGAGGGCATCAAAGTTTATACGTTCAAGTAGGCCTGGTGGATCACCATGTTAACCTGCACTTTTTCATGTAGCGCGAATAGCGCGAAGATAAGTGGCAACTTCTATAAGGTGGTTTGTCCTTACCGTTGCGTTCTCTCCCAACATTGAGACTCGTTCGGTCCGAGGCAGTGGTTAGAGCGGCGTAGACCTCTTTTTATGTTCAACCGAACTAAATACCCCGATTGGGCTGACACTTTCTGCTGGGCTTCGTCGTGGAATTAATCTCGGGCTGACGAAGAAGGGTAGTGCTGCGCCTAAAAAGCGACGACCGTACGAGCAATGATGATATACGGAGTGATCTGAAGCCTCTCGGTCTCATTAAAAACCACCACTCCGTTGACAATTGCGAGGTGGACATCCAATCGCATCGGCAGGATACCCGTCCCAAGGTCTTACCAAACGAATGAGCACCCGATGCTAGACACGTTCATAACGTGTGAGCGAAGTACCTTAATGAGATATCGAATGACCAGTGGTCAATCATTCTAATTGAAGCGGCAGAACGCCTGGGCTATCAAAAACCATACATGATGCAATACAGAGTCCATGGGAAAGGAACATTCGATAGAGACTGAGAATCACACAAGCAGCTACAAGTATCGACATATGCGATACAGTCCGTTCGATCACGGCAGCTACCCAAGTTGTTCATACATTGCTCCTGTGGCGCACCGGATTATTCTATCAAGACCACTATCTCCTATAAGAATAGTACTTTAAGTTCCTCGTGCTTGAAGCTGCATCACCCGCGGTTGCACCTTGCACATACTTGAGATCTGTGCCGTCAGGATCCAGGGACTTGCCAAACAACGAGCGCTTAGATATTGTTATCTCATTATGACGATGGATTAGGTCTAACGACAGTCCCATGTGAAGGAGGCAAAACCGGCAGGCCATGTTGTATGTTGAGTCAGGCTTCCAAGATTTGCGGAGTAGATTGACCCCCGATCATGGTATGCAACAAGCCGTCCTCGTGGCATATTCTATTGATACCATTGCCGTGGCACAGACCTATTAACTGCTTCAATCCATCTCACCACCTTGACCCTCCGCCTACTGTTCACCAGTCTTAGGCCAGCTACATTGCAGCTCAATCCCGGTCAATTCAACTGAGCATGATAGTCTCCTTTACTTTATTTCTTATCGGGTACATTCCATGGTAGTCACGTCGGCCTACCAATCCGATCTGCGCTTGAGGCCTAGATTTCTGATCACTTCTCCCATTTCGTTGTTCAGACACATGCTGTCTTCTAACTTGGAAGCAAAATCTGAAGGTCAATATCTATTGTTCCTAATCCATTGGTAGGGTCATCCCGACTACCCTCTTAACATTCTATCTGGTCTCCAAACCGTCTCTAAATCCGATGTTTGCTTTCAACCACTTACTTATCACCGCTTTTGTCACTTCTTGTTAGGTTTAATTGGCTATTGACCTCATCCACCTCATGATTCACATCAATCATCTCCTCCTACAGATCTTCCTGCACTCAACGCGGGTTTAAAGTCAAGCCATCATATCAGGTCCTTTTGCCATCATCACCATAACCGTTACTTCTACTTGACTAATTCTTTCATGTCAGCGAAATTAAACGATTACTTCTTCCGTTCGTCAGTTCAATAACCTCCGTGCAACTATTATCTGAAGGCCTATCCTTTGGTTAGCCCAAGTGGTTGCGTTTAGGCTGTTCACATTTCGTGCGGCAATACCATCGTTCAATATTGTGGCGACCAACATTACTCCACTAACTTTACCGTATTATACAGAGTATCTGCGTCAAGTGCTATTCAATAACGGCCTTGGTCTCCCGCAATTCGTCGTCAATATGAAGAATGCTAACGACACCAAGAACCCAAAGCGGTTCAGTAGGTATGTTGCAGATTCACTTGCCATCACACCAGCAATCGAACCCTAACATCTTCAACCAGGAAGAGACTGAAGAAGGACAGATTCGTGGCAACTGCGCCGCCTTCAAGTGCAAAGCTATTGCTTGACGCAGAAGACTATGGTATGCACGATGTGGATGCCGCAGTGCCCCGTCGTCATGGGACCAATTTCCTGGACCTGCCTTTGGAACTGCGAGTTAAGATTTACGAACTTGTGTTCGTGAGCCCCAAATACATTGGATCGAAAGGCACACAGACCAAAGCGTTCAAGCGAGACTTGTATAAGTGGCGTAACTTCGCTTTCGCCCGAAGTTGCCGTTTGATTTACGAGGAGTCCACAAGAGTCTTCTTCTCGAAGAACGGCTTTACGTTCTTCTTTCACCGCCCCGCCTTAGAGTTCATGGAGGCCATCGGCCCAACTCGTCGCAAACTCCTGACGAAGCTGAGGTTCACATTCAACCGCACTGTGCCCCATCTTGCACTCCGATATGTCAGGTCCTGCGTCAATCTCAAAGAGCTTGAGGTCGTTTCACGCATCAACGTGGAAGGGAATCCAGACGCTTGGTGGATCATAACGTTCAAGAATCCGAAAGACTTCTTTCTCACGGAGTACGAGAAAATCGAGTTCGAGAAACCGTACTTTTATGGCGAACGGAAGCGCATAGACGGTGTGACTTTGCAAAAGCCTACAGCCCCTGATTTTTCAATTGAAGATACAATCGAGCCGCCGAAAGTGTACTCTAAGACTTTAAGGTGGCTCCATCTGGCGTTATCGAAGGTTAAGCGGGAGCAGCAAGGGCATTACAAGAGGTGAGATAGCGTTTCACCGAGATGTTGGTTGGACAGTCCGGCTGCTGATACGATAGACAGGTACGATCTCCCCAACGTCTTTGACGACGGACACTGCGCTTGGAAGATTATCGACGGACCTAAGGACAAGGATCTTGGTTGCTGGAGCACTCGAGCCTCGCAAGACGACTAGGAGAGTTTGCGATCGTGGCGTCGACCCTCTTTTCCCTGCTTCTCTTCGATTGGCATCAATTGATGATGACTCTTGCCGCTACATTTTTCATCTGTAGCGGTTATTTCCCTGCAGTCTACCTTATGGACTTTTTCGAACTAAAACGTTGAAGGTTCGAAACGAACTCCTCTGCATGGGCTCGAGATAAGGGGGTCGTGGGGCATACCTTCACGCTCGAGATAGCTCGGTCATGGTTTTGTCGCCTTGCCGGGAAGTCTGCGTCAAGCTAGGCATTGATAGAAAGCATTAATTCCTTGAATCGGCCTACTGCCATGGCGGAAGCTTACTGCGGTGTCTGTTACGACAGTGCTTTCCCGCAATCCATCGGTAAGATGAGCACTTCAAATTAACATTTTCTCGATAGTCCACAATTTTTTTCAAGATAGTAGCTTTACTCTACCAGATTTGCTATGCTCCCCAATGCAGAGAATAAATTGGCTTGAAAGAACCAGTAGTATTCCGCGCACTGGCAAGAGATGGCGAATCTGCTATTTGGTAGTTCTCGAAAGAACTTCTTGATAGAGTGAACCGGAAAGAGGTGAATCGTTAATCCATTAAAGGCACGGGTGTCAAATTGCTATGGAGAGCGCTGTAATGGGAGTGAGGTCTCGGCTTTCTGTTTCAGCCTTGGAGAGAGCACTCTGCCAGCCCAGGGGACAAGTAACATCTTCTTGACAAACATGCAACGTTAAAGTATCTGCAAGTCCGGCGCCAACTCAGCAACCGAAGTACTTCTTCTCAACCCATCTTTCCATGCCTTCCTCCACCACGCTTCCAACCACCACCCGCACCCCCGGAAACACCTTCAACAAGCGATTCATCCCCACTTTCCCCGCAAGGAAGCACACAAATACGATTCTCTGCGGCGCCACCCCATGGTCGACCAACACTCGTACCGCCATCAATGCTGCGGCACCACTGCTCATCTGCGTGTCGAGTACTAACACAGCGTCATGGGATTCGATGTCTTTCGGGAGCGCGTTGAAGTGTAGCTCTGGTTCGCCAGTGCGGTAGTTCGTTTGGATGAGCACGCGACCGGTAGCGCAGTCGGGGATCACGCGCTTGAGGCCGGTTTCGAGGCAGGAACCGCCACGGAGGATGACCACGGCGGAGAGTGTGAACGAGTAGGAAAGTCCGGTGTAAGAGGTTGAGTGGGGAGTAGTTATTGTGATAGGGGTGTGTTGAAGGTTTTCCAAAGCTCTAGCGGAAAAGATAAGCTTGACGTGGATGAAAACATTGGAGTTCAAGAGAGGATCTTACCTCTCGACAAGCAGGGTAGAGAGCCGGTCGAAGTAGAAGATGAAGTCCACCTCCTCAGTTGCTGGGTTCTGAATGATTGTTGTCATGCCCAGCACTTGCTTCGTTTGCTTCAGGAGGAGGATGTCTGGTGACAGTGGTGCGTCCTCCACTTCCTGGCCCAGTCGCTGCAGCTCCATTTGATGGTTTTTCGACTTCTCTTGGAGGGTTCGCTGGATATGCTTGACGATCATGTCGATAGCAACACGGTTTTGCATTCCTCTTGGGACGATGATATCTGTATCCCGGTCAGTACTACTGCAGCAGACCGCTCTCAGGAGTGGTTTTAGGACCTGCGTTCTTCCGCTGTGGCTGAACATAGCGTTCAAAGTTTGGTTTTACGTACGCAATCCATTGCTTGATGCAGCCTTCGATGTCTCTACCCCTTTCCCTTACATCGCGAACAACTTGCTTTATCTTAGCATCAGCCACCAAGCATCAAAAGGTGCGTGTATATTGTATGTAAAGGCACTAATACCTACTTCTTCTCGCGAGACAAAGGTCCGGATCTGCCTCTGTGAAGATCTTCATATCTAGGACATCTAATATGCGCTGATCATACAGGGCATAAATGCCTTCTAATACAAGCACATGTGGCGAATAAATCGGGGTGGTCCGTTCCTGGCGCTGATGCTCCTCGAACGAATAGACTGGGATGTCTGCACGACGACTGTATCTCTATGAGCGATAGGACGCAAATATCCTACATGGTGGCCTACCCTTGTTTCAGGTCTTTCAACCGCTCTACCAGAAGATCGAAGTCTATTGCTTCCGGAGAGTCCAGATCATATTCATTCCTATGGGCCAGGGCGTGCTGCTCAGGAGTCAGAGCCTTGTAGAAAGAATCCTATACTCCTGATTAAGAAGGTCTAATTGTTTCATCGGGGGTGGTCTACCATCGATAGTATTACAACCCAAGGCAGATTGAGCGAAGATACTACTTCTAGAGCTAGAGATGTTTTTCCGGAGCCAGAGCTGCCAGCAATACCAATAATGCTCGTGTCTGCCCATGGGGGAGAGTAACGAGCTTGTTCCATTTTATTGTATTCAGGGCAGATTGCTTGGCAATGAGTTAGATTAGTCCCCAATAACAATATGCCCACCCATCCGCGGACCACATTCTGCAACACCAAAGAAAGAGTCGTGACTATCTCGAAAGAATGAGTTACTAGTAATGAATTAATTTGATCTTATGATTGGAGCATCTGGGAGAAGGCGCGCGCTAAGAGCGGCTAGGCGGACCGCAGTACCTAGAAAGGTCACGATGCACAACCAGCAAAAATCCATTGGCACTTTCCTTGCCGTGACAGCACCAATTATCAGGCTTGCTCAGGCGTTAGTTGGCCTTGAACACCTCAACAAAAGATGTCTTGCCTATTCAGATGACTCAAAATCGAAACCAGCCGAGCGCTCTCGAGTCAATGGAGATATATTCGACTTGCGGCTTCCGAAAAATGCTCCAGTAGTAGGGGTAAGCTTAAGTAATAGCAACATCTCGTAATCATCTAGGAGGCTCTGGTATCAGAGTGGACCTCTTACGAGCTACTGATAACGCAACTGAAATCGATAATTTGCTTTCTCGCACTGTGGAATATCAAGGACACCATGGTGAAGTCACCAACGTAGTGTACCAATATACCCGCTAATGTTTCAGTACCAGACTTCGTCTACAACTTCGACTGCTACTCCTACTCCACATCCCTTCGAGAAGCGTGTTCCGGGCGTCAAGGTCTCCAAAGAGTACGTTCCCCTTGAACAAACGCCAGACCGGACACATGGTGGCTTCATGATGTACTACAATCAAGTTGGGAATCTCTCCTAGGAAATCCTTTGAGGAGAAAACTGTTACTTGTCTATCTGAACTCGTCGCCGGTCTCAGAATACTACAGCTGTGAAAGTTTTCCACTGGTTTTTGGAACAGTCGTCGCTAACATTCGTCGAAAATCTAGTGACATGAACGCTTTCATTATGGACTATCTCGTCAGCGTGGGCTATCCGGCTTCTGCGGCAAAGTTTGCAAAAGAGGCCAACATACAGCCAAGGGTGGGCGTCGATACCATCAAAGAGAGACTCGAGGTCCGCGATCTGATATATAAGGAGGATATTCTGAGCGCGATCGAGAAGATTAACGATCTCGATCCACTGGTAAGCTCCTTTACCTTATGAAGAACATAAGGTCTATCACTTTGCGTCAATCCGCTGCTATGATGATTCTTTGTTCATGCACCACTCATATGTCCCTTGTGATATTGATGAGAGCAAAACAAACTTCAGTCTTCAGTCTGAGCAGCCCATTTTTCATCTATCCCCTATCGTAGAGATCGCACCGAAAGATTATAGCTGACTGAGCTTTCACTCAGCTTCTCGACCAGGATGCCAGCCTCCATTTTGCTTTGCTGCGTCTGCAACTCGTCAAGCTCGTTAGAGACTGCATGGCAACAGCACCCAACGATGATGACGAATTCATGATCGCTCAGCAGTTTGCGGAGACACACCTCGGACCACGCGCTCCATCAACTCCAGAGACGTTGAACGATCTCGAATGTACCATGCTACTTCTCCTCTTTCCTGCCGACAAACCCATCCCTGACAAGCTAAAACACATTCTCGACCCATTACTCCGCGAAAAGGTCGCTGAGCGCGTGAACGAAGCTCTCCTTCAGAGGTCGGGCGAACCCTCCCACTCGCGGCTTTCCGACATGGTGCGCTTACGCGTGTGGTCGGAGAATAAAGCAAGGCAGAGCAAGATTGATCTCCCAGATCACATCGACATCGGCTTGGATCCACATTCGACGGTACAGAACGGCCACAATGGGATGCATGAAGAGGCGCTTCATGCTAACGGAGATTCTGAGCCCATGGTTACCTAGGATCCGACCGTCCAAATTCATGGAAATCGTTTAGCGAGGCGTCAAGGGATCAGTGGGGGCCACATGATGACATGGACCAGGTGGTAAATTATATTATGAGCATGAGCGATAGCTGCTGGCGTTCAGCGTCACCAACTATGCTCATTCGGATTACATTCCGCGAACCACTCGACTTCGCCGGTATCGCTTGGGGGGCTTAGCTTTACTCTAACGTTCCCACAAATTCAATGGAGACTGAGAGGATGATTTGCTTAGCCAGCCACTCTGGTGGAGCATCCTACCTTACGTTTCTTAACCTTCAGAACGCTGCGGCGCGGGTGACCACTCGGGCACAATCGAGGCAAAACCTGTATGTTGGCATTTCGAAAGCCGAATGGCCTGATACAATTGAAGTACGCAGGTCGCGTAGTCCCGCTACGAAGGTATCAGAACACCTTGGTATTGTTTATAAAGTTCGGTGATGCAATCAACGAAGTAGGAAGCGCCTTTGGCCTGCGATGCGCCACAACTGTCTATTCAAAACTCGGCGCCAACGCCAGCAGACTGAACCTCAGATCTCCGCCTCCAGCTTCCTCTTCTCTCTTCAAGAAAGCCTTAACGCCCAATTGCAGCGCTTTGTCTGCCAATACATCGTCCTCAGCATCGAGCTTCCCCCGGTTCAAAGGGCCTTTTCGCCGCCCATCGAGCTCCCATAGATTTTTCTGGGCTGACTTAATGAAAGCGACGAAATGCAGGTCGACCGAAGCCGTAGCTGACAAGGCAGCAGTATCGCCCTGCGCTGCAGCAGACTCATGAGCCGATGCAATCGCAAGTGTGTTTTCCAGAAGGTGAGCCCGAGGCTCAGGTGCGAGAGGAAGGGCTTCGATGATCAAGGTCGCGAGAGGTGTCTCAGGCGCTTAGCCAACACATCAGCAGTCGTTCGTGAAGGTCCAGTCCGACTCTGGGTCTCGACATACCAATCTTCTCCTTCGCTCCGCCGTTACATGCCGAATGCAGCAGCCCCATCATACCGCAGGCGTTCCCAATAGTCTGTCTAAACCAAAGAACTTCCTCGTTCGGTCCTGAGCCAGAGTATTCTGGTAGGGAACTATCCTCCGCCGCTCTTTGGGTCTCGTATGTCTTAGAGACAGGGAAGACGAGGAGAAGGGCATGAACAGGCCGGGGCACGAAAGCGAGGAGGGAGGGATCGTCAAGTGAATACACGTCATGGAATGCGAGTGTGGAAGAAAGTCCAAGCCTATGGACCAAGGCTGTCATCACTTCCGGATTGTTTTCTTGTAACCGTGAGCTTAGAAAAATCCAAACAATTTGACAAATGCAAGCGAGGGCCCAACGTACCCAGAGGTGCGAAGCGTATGCTACCTTTCGGCGTATCATCAGAACTGTGAGTGTCCGCTGTTGGCGGCAATGTAGATGATTCTGCCATAGCTGAAGAGATCTGACACCACAGAACTCCGCTGTTATAGGAAGCTGGTGACACTCGATAATGAAGATCGAGCAGCCCTTCTAACGAACGGTTAAGATGTCGCCCAGGCAGCGGCATGACGCACGACAGACATCTGGGGGCGGCTAGGGCTGAGATCTAGGCACCGGCTGTGGCTTGCCTCGGCATCCTCCTAGCTAATTAGAAGTAAGCTTGCGCACTGCGACTCTCCAAGAACATCCGACAGTAATTGTCGTTCGCAATGCTGCCTGAGTCAAGGGCGCGATGGAGCTCATGTCTGCGCTACAACATGGCTTGGACGACCATAAGCCATCATTGTTTGGTGACTCTGTTTGCTTATCCCCTAGAAGTGTTAGACTGACGGTCCTCAGAGCTCCTTTCCGAGCAACAGCTCTCCGCCCTCATTCCGCCGTCCCTTCGCTACCTTCTCGCCCTTGCCACACACCGACAACCGCGCTACCTTTTACGCGTCCTTAATTCCTTCGATGAGCTCTATGCTCTGCTCGCATTGCTCGTAGAACGTCACTACATCCTTACCTTTGGTGGCAGCTTTACCGAGAACTTCTATGGCCTCAAGCGTGAGAGGGTCCTCCGGATCAAAGGCGGAGAAGCTCCTCGCGCTCGTATGGGGGCGCCCGCATTGATGCGGGAGACCTTGAAGTTACGAAAAAAGGACATATGGGCGAATCTCGCCATTCTGGTCGGCCTCCCCTACGTTAAGAGGAAGCTGGACGAAAGCTTCGAAATACATGCGCCACAGGCAGTAATCCGAGGACCGAGCTACAACAGAGATACACTACCATATGATGCGACGATACGGCAAAGGATATTGTGGTACTACAAATGGTTTCTGCGGAATATTTATCCTAGCATCAACGCAGCATATTACTTTTCGCTTCTAGCCTTCAACTTGGCCTACTTGTTTGACACATCGAAATACTCGTCTCCGTTTCTTTGGCTGGTCGGAACAAGGATTCGAAGAATGAATGACGCAGACCATCGCGCTATTGCGCTTGCAGAGCAGCAGGCCACCTCCTATGTAAGGCCAGGTGCTCGCCCAGGGAAAAGCAATAGCGTCTTCACCCCAGCAACAATGGGCCGTGCGGTCAATTCAAGTCTGAGACTTCTGCTACCGACTAGCATATTTGCGCTAAAGTTCCTGGAGTGGTGGCACGCAAGCGACTTCGTTACGCAGCTATCAAGGAAGGCTGCGGAAGGGCTCGATTTGCCGCCTCCCGTGGTCTCTGGTCTGCCGTCTGATAAGCCACCCGGGAGTGCCTCTGCCCATGAAAGGCGGCAGTCACCAACAGCTGTGACGCCAACAACAACGAACACTGTTTCTCTTTCTTCTCCAGCTCCACCACTCTCGCCACCTGCCTCACCTCAAACGCCGCCATTGTCAAATCCAGCCAATTCAAACAGCCCCTTCAAGCCCTGTCCACCAATCTCATCTCTCACTCAACTGCCTATCTTAACCGTTCCTCCTCCAAGACCATCAACCTCCCCACTCTGCCCCATCTGTCTCTCCCCCGTCCAAACCGCTACAGCCGCGCAAACAGGCTATGTCTTCTGCTACACCTGTATTTTTAAATGGGTAGACGGCAGCCATAAGCGGCAGCAGCAGTTCATGGAGGGCAAGAGTGGCGGAATCGAAGGCTGGGGAGAGGAGGAGGAGGAGGAGGATGATCCCGAGGATGAGAAGAAGGTGGAGAGGGGGCGCAGAAATGGAAGTAGAGTAGGGAGGTGGGAAAGTGGGAAAGGCCGGTGCGCGGTTACGGGAAGAAGGGTGCTGGGGGGCACGGAGGGCTTGAGGAGAGTCATGGTTTGATCACGTGACTCTTTTATAGCTGAAATTGGCAGTGCAACGAAACCTGGTCCATGGATCTTAGGTTGCTTCGGTTGTGGATATCGTAGCTAACAAGCATCTCGATATCCAAGTGCATGGCATGCCGACATCAACGTACCCATAGAGCCATCATGCCTCCCACGTCCTCAAGTCAACGCCCCTCTCATATCCCAGGCGGTATCCATCATTCTGTCAACCTCATCTTCCAGCGATAGACGAACGCAAATTAAATCTCTCCAGTCGCAGCCAGCCCTGACCGCATCCCGAATGCTCTGCCGACACCGCGCGAGCACATCGCTCTCTAGCTCTTCCTCGTCCCTCAACGCCATACTTGCCACGTCTCCAAGGCGCTGGTCCATCCGCGACAGGGTGTATACCAAACCTCTCAGTTCGTCGCAGCGGTGCCGACCGTCGGCGCTGTAACAGATGCCATGTTCGCCATGGCTCAAGAAGACGATGTTCTTGGTTGGGTGGGTGGTTGGTCTGAGGTGAGTGGAAATGAGAGGGAGGATCTCGGTTGGGAGAGTAAGGAGGGTTGGCGGTCCGGGGTGGGTTTGTGCTGGAGCGTTTGGAGACTTGTTCGGGAGATCTAGGTCGTCCTCCATGTTTGGGATATAGCCGTCGAGGAGCGATGTTGTCGTTCAAGATGGCTGATATATACTAAGAGAAACGATCGTTAGAAATCAGAGAATGAATGAGATAGCTGCTGTGAGAGCCATGAGTGTCTAATGTTCGCGTGGTTGAGAACAAGTAGCTGTGATTCATAGTCGTGGTCATACATTGAGCTTAACTGTCTGCAGTGAGCACTGACTATTCTCGATTAGATATCTCACATCGTTCTACCATGGGCTGAGCAAACTTCAAGCTAAAGTAACAGAAGGCTCTGTTCCGTTGGTCACGTAGTCAGTGTACCCGTAGACTCTTCACAATTCGCAGGTGTTTCATCTCACCATCCCGATGGCTCTCCTTCATCCCAATTTTCCTCCTCCAATTCTATGTAGAAGCCAGTCTACCTCGCCGGGGCTCCATCCGTGTCTACATCGCACACTGAATACTGTATGATAAGGCTACATTCTTCCCACGTGGCGTTTTCGAGATTTCGCTCTCTGTTCAGTAACGGATGCGTAAGCGTTTGCAAGCGTCAGCATGTGAGTGCAAGATTCTCAAGAGCATATGTTCGGCTGCTTACTCCCGCAGAGTAGAAGAGTTCGTGTGGGTCCCATAGATCGTGTTGGGTTTTTCCGGGCTTGGGGATCGCTGGCCAGATGGGTGACGGAAGCCACGAGGATGATGAGATTGAGGAATCCGATTGTGAGACCCAAGAGGGAGTTCGGGCGCTTTAAGGCACAGTTCGTGTCATCAGACGCCATGTTTGGCAGAATAAGTTATTCGTTGACGAGGCTGAAGGTTGCTGAAGATTTTGTAGGCGAGTCTTGAAGGAGAGCGGGAAGTGTTCGAGGTTTTGAAGACATCACTTCAAGCGTAACGTATACTCGTTGTACAAGTAGAACCAACCGCAGTCTTCTCAGCTCGCACTGCAATCGCCTTACCACCCTTGCGGCCTTCCATCTTTTGCCTTTTTCTTCAACCAATCCAGAATGGCACCTAAGACCTCCATAGCGCTCAATCGACCATTATGCCTCAATCGCTCTGCCATGGTGCTACATTGGTCGTATGTAGCCTTCTCCAGCCCTGTCTCCCGGTCGAGAAACGGTTGAACAGCCGAGTGCAGGCGCTGGCACGTGCGGCTTAGATTCTGCAGATCGTAGGTTCGGTCGCGAGTTCCTGCTGGATAGAAGAGTGCACTATATTCGCAGGGCCAGTTGGTCATCTGGATTTCCATGTCAAGAGCCGGGTGCGTTGTGGGCACAAAATAGCCGATGATCTGATTGGAGGGTTTCAGTAGGGAGGGTGAGAAAAGGCGCAGGGTGTGGGGGTTGAGAGGAGAATGGATGGGTATTTGGAGCCATGTATGGTGCAGTTTGAGAGGTTGGCGGAGAGGAAGAAAGGAGGTATGGACAGTAATATGGAAGCTTACAGCGCGGACACGGAAGGAGAGACCCGGGAATGTGCCGCGGCCACGACTGATTAGCCAGTGGTTAACGGAGCTGTTGCGCTCTCTTTCGCCTTCTCTCCGTACTTCTATGTCTCCCGTCCGTCTAAAGTGCCCATTTGGTTATACCCTAGCCCTAGCCCTAGCTCTAGCCTGTTCCGAAACCAATTCATGGAAATCTTCCATGCAATCAGGCGGCACATCAACAACAACGACGTTGTTCCATGTCGTGGAAGGTAATACTCCCCAAGAACCAACCAGTCTCGCGAACCCAGCGCCGGCCGCCAGGACCGTCATTGCTCTTACTGCGTCAGAGGCTGGTATTAGTGTCATACTTGCTAAGATTACAGTGCCATACGTGTAGAGCGTGAAGCTGGCAACGGCAGTGAAGGTCTGCAGGAGCCGCCACAGGGTTGTGTGGCTTGGCGCACGAAGTATGATGGTGAAAGGTTCGCTGGTATCGATGGGGGCGGGTCTACCGTGGGCGGAAGGGGCCACTTTCTGCTGCCCTGCAAGGGTGGCAGGCGATGGAGTCATTGCCTGATGGCTCGTGGGTAATCTGACTTCTCTGGATCGATAGGAGACAGCACGAGTGTCGAATCCACAACGGCGACACCCAACATTCAGAAGGATGAGGAGTTGGCTCAGAAGCGCCCACATGCCAACACTGACTTTGACAGAGCATACGAACGCGATATTACCGTATCTTGTGATCTGTAGGACCTCATACCACACCAATGCACAAAGTGCAAAGAGCATCAGGCACATGGCGTAATTGCGTATCTTCCAGTCCAGCCACCGGGGTCTTGATCTCTTCTTTTCAGTACTCAGCATCAAGTCCTTTAGTTTCGCCCATGCTGCCTGTGACTGGTTGGAGCGCACACTTGACTCCACAAAAATGGCACGAGTGGAAGTGTCACTCTTATCGCGGAACCGAGCATTGAAAGCGGTAACGGAGGAGAGGGATAATGCAACTGCAAGAAGAATCGATTTATCGGCAATTAAAGAGACCTCGTTGATGCTGTTTGAGAGGAGGGCAGTAATGGTTGGAATGAAAGCGAGAATAGAGGCACCTGCAGACCAACGAGCCAAGACTTCGCTAGGGGAATGGTCGATAATGCAGCGGTGTATACTGTAGCATTGAAGCTTCTCGTTTGTTGTATTCGAGACGCATTGTTCAATGACTGATCTGACCACCGGGCTGCGACTGTCAAAGACGCGAAAGCACAGACTAGGGATGACGAGATTAAGAGCGCTGTACAAGAACAGTAGACGCATAATAGGGCTATTGACGGTCTGTTTCTTAGGGGGAAGCTACAAGGTACACCGGCTGTAGTAGACCGTAAATCGTGGCTCGCGGGGGTAACCAGAAACGTCCTCGCCGACGCCGTCACCAGGCGGCGGTTCCAAGTTTCAATGCTCGCCAAGAGCACTGAAATCTGCGCCACGATCGGGTGACGGCCGCTTTACGGCCACGCGATCTGGGTACAAGTAATAATCGCGCGACATGGCTGAGCATGACACGACACGGGTGAACGAAACGCAACTTACTACGGGCGGGTTCCTCAAGAGTTATCTAGCAGTATTCATACAGGATGAAGGGACTTCCTATCCTTATAGAGCAATGGACTAATGATATTAGAGAGCGCCATTTCAAATTTTCTAATGCCCCCTATCATAGAAGCCTCAAGTCATACCACGGCAAATAGACCCCACGTCGAGCCTGATTGTGAGCAGTAGACGGCATGGTCATACGCAGCCGACAAGAATAGGTAATTCCCTGGAGAAAGACAAAGATTTGCTCCGTTGGACAAGGTAGACTGTATCTTTTCGGTACGTCGTGGAGAAAATGATATCGCTGATTAACAATATAAAATTTATATCCTCATATTCCCGAGAGTGATGCAGATGAGCTAAATCCTCAGTTTTTGTCGCATTGTCTTTCAAGATCCGTACTACTCAGCGCTGCATTATCCAACGGGATTTTGCTTTTGCTATGGGTTATCCTCGGTCGGTCATCCCATGTCACTGCGTCAACATATTCTTTTGGATGTGGGCCAAGCATTGGTGCACCCATTGATTTGCAGATAACCATGACTATAGAGACTTGAGTATGGCAGACGCTCTATAGTTTTGACGATACCAATTTGCTAGAGTAATAATCCCACGCAACCTCGGCCGAGTCGTATGACTTACAGCTTGGTCTCTTGCCTTGTTGAATCGCTCATTCTCCTGACGGGTTGTCCAGGTCCTAAGATCAGGCCTGCATCAGCGGCCTGACCAGAGCTTCCAGCTGACGTACCAGTTAGAGAACTACTGCTCGTAGCCTGCGTCCTCACCATTGCCATCCTCTGCTGGTTTTGCAATCTCCCGCTCACCAGCCAATGCACCTGGTGGCGCATCCCACCAATTGCAGCATTTGTATGTGCTAATTCGTCTTTGAGGCGTAAACTCTCGTTCATCACCATCATAGTAGCTTTAGCATCGAGCTCCGAAACAGTAGCGGAGACACGGCTCACTTCTTCACGCAGAGATTCGTGTAAGCTCAGGAGATGATGAGCAGTCGAGTCAAACGGCCCTCCAGCTGTCGTCGGCGTCGTGGGTGTGGGCGAGTTGACCAAGTTACTACTGGGTCCGAGCGTCTCCTGAATGGTCTGAAACGAGGACTCGAGTACAGAACTTTTATACTGAAGACGCTGAAGAGCAGCTTCATGTGCTTCGAGCATGTCATTCTGCTTCTCGAGGAAGGGCGCAAGCCTGGAAAGTGTACAATCGACTTTGTGTAACGCGAGTGTCGATCTTTTGCCAACGAACCAGCAACCGTAGGTCTTACCCTGGCATGGAAAGATAGCCTCCACACAATCCTCAATGTGCGCTTCAAGTTCGATCCGCTTGACTTCCTTCTTGCAATCGGGACAACAAGTCATGCGATTGCTACAGTCCTTGCTCTGGTGCAGTTCGACGTCGAGTCTCATTAAGGAGATGTTACAGTCCCTGCACGAGGTGATCTGGTGAAGACATCGATTCATAGCTGCGTCCTTCCGTTGAACCAAAAGCTTACAGCTCCTGACAGGACATCTGACTTCTGAAAATGGACAGTATCGATCAACGTGGTCCTGGGCCGAGCCTCGTGTCACTTCCATCTCGCATCCTTTCTCATGAAGTGGACACTCGACTTTTAAGTCAGACAGCATATGCTCGACTATCTTAGATGCACATGTGATACTCGAAAGAGGGACTTTAGATCTGCAAGAAGGACAGCTTTGAGCACCGTTGGGCTGGTTCTGCAGACTCTGGACAATGCATCTTTTGCAGAAATAATGATCGCATGGAAGCTTCTGTGGCTCGTCGAAAGGACAGTAACAGATCGGGCACATCAGGTGGTGATCAACATATCCGACATAGACAAGCGCTCTCAGGTCGAGCTGATTCTTCGTAATGGTTCTTGGCTGGGGAGGCCTTGCCCAAGCAACACACTCCCTCCTTCTGCTACGCGTATGCAACGTATGTTGATCTGCCGGATACACGACTTGACGTGCTGCCATTGCTGCGTCTCTGAGGCGTTCTTGAGGGTCGAGCGGGCGAGGCAACCCGACTGCAGGGCCGCCAGCACTGTTCTCATTTGACATTGGTGCTGCTGTAGAATTTTCCGGTAAGATTAGTACACTCCGGTCAGGCAAGACTCGGTATTCATAGCCTGACGATTGTTGAATGGTACTCGCAGAGTCATGCAATGTCGAGCTTGTTGGATGTGGAAATTGACGGTCGGAAGAGTTATCCATGTCTGGAACAACGGAATAATCACTGGGAAATCTGACAGTCGGTGTAGAGTGCTCCAGACTGTGCTCATTCGTACCTTGCTGAGCGGTTGGCTGGGACTCTTGTATACTCCTTGCCCAAGCTTGATCGGATGACTCGTGAGGTGCAACGACCGAAGGCTGAGGCAGGGTAGTGTCTACTGGCAATTGTAGTTGCGATAATTGCGATCCCAACTCCCAGTCTTCTTGTTCAGCCATCATTACAAAGCTACCTTGCAACAAACTTCATTCCATGTCTTCCCAAACCTACCGAGTACAAATTCCACGGAACAGCCGGTCCGAACGCTCCCGCATACTAGCGCCGGCTCAAAACTCGTCACATGACAATGACCGTCAATTTCATCGTTACTTTACAAGATCGAGCCCTGAGTTTGTACTCGACAGACTTCTCCTGATCATGGCAAACCCATCACAGCTGTACCTACTGGCTGACCACATCAAATTATCACTTCTCGAAAGACAGCGAGCGATATCGCTCAATCTTGAGCCCAATTCGCAGGATGGCCACATCTCAAGATCCCTCGACTCGATGCGGGAGGGTCTGGAAGCTTTAGAACAGCAGCAAGCCCAAGCAGAAGAGAGAAGAGACTCGTACGCTCCATTCCGCTTCACTCTGAATGCAAGAATTGACCTTAATCTAGCACAGCATCAGCTAGCCTCCAAGATCAAGCAAACCATCTCCGGTCCCAATTCGACGACTTAACCTCCCAATTCCGCGGTTTCCCGACGACCACCGCCTCGTCAATCATTACTAAGCCTAACAACCCTTCACTAGATCCTGACTTCGCCCACGCAAGATCAACTAATCCGCGCACGCCTTCCTCTTCCGTCCTCAAACGCTCCGCACAATCACCGAATACTTCCAAGTCTGTCCGCTTCACGGATAATCCCGATTCAAATCCTGGCTACATTGATCATGCCAAGCAAGCCGCGCTCTTCCCATACCGCGACGAACCTGAGGGACCACCCGATCAAAGCGAGTTGAACAACCAACAGATACACGCGTATCATAAGGGCGTATTACAAGACCAAGATGAACAGCTGGACAGGTTAGGGGACAGTATAGGAAGGCAGAGGGAACTCAGCATACAGATCGGAGACGAGCTAGACGATCAAGTGCAGATGCTGGATGACGTCGAGGAACATGTAGACAGGCATCAGAGTACGCTGGACCGAGCGAGGAAGAGCCTTGGTGATGTGGCAAGGAAGAGTAGGGATAATAAGCAGCTGACCATCATCTTGATACTCATCATTGTTTTGGTTTTATTAATAATCATTCTGAAGCGATGACATGAGGGGGCCGCAAGATAGGGTGTTGGCGGCTACTTGGGAGTCATGGCCAGGTAACAGTTGATGTGATATCTCAGGGGCGCTGTCAGTCTAGAAAGGATAATAGACCTAGCACGGAGGCTAATGATGGTTGTTGGGTTTCAAGAATGCAAAGGAGCGGCGTTCGTCAATTGAATCGAGCTCAGTAATTGATGAAACCAAGAATATACAAAAGCAAGGCTTACAGGCTGGAGCCTACAGTATAGTCCATGCTAACCGTTCTCCTGGCAGTACACTACATCCGTCTCACAACCGCAACCTCTGTAAGCTGTAATACTGGATTGCCGTTACTTTTTGGCATGTTCGTGATCTTCCTCCATGGCCTTGCTCGTGTCTTTTTGCATCGAATCAATGTCCTTCTTTGCATCGCCTATATCGTGCCTGTCTGCCTTGATCTATTTCGTAGTGAAGGCGTCATAGTTAGTCCAGAGTTCTCGGCGGAGCCCTTAGTGATGATCCATACCGCGTTCTCGCTGTTGCTTCCTAGCTCTCCTTTCCAATGCCCTTTGCCTTCCTTCTGCTTTTCCAATTGATCGTTCTTGTGGTGATCAATGTCGGCAGCCCTGTCCTCCTCTGCTTTAGATGATATCCTGTTAGCACGTTCCTGCAGACCCTTGCAGTATAAACAACAGCTCCGGCTCTGTTGGTACGGCACAACCATTTGAGAGTTCCTTAATGTGCGAAGGATAGACTCACGCTTAGAAAGGTCGGATTCGCTCAACGCTGCGCGTATGCATGATGCATGAAATGGTCGGGCCCCGGCGAATGTAGTCTGGAATTGGCCCGATGCGCGAGGCGTAGAGCGAAATACTGTTCGCGTAAGGAACGACATTTTTTACAGGCGAAAGGTGATTGTATGCTTTGAAGCGTACTGTGGAGGTTAATGAGGATTGCAACGCTCGGAGGTGCTTCAACCGCAGCCATTGGACCTCGGTAGGGATCGACGTCATCTTCGTCTTTCTAACCGGAGGACAGTCGCGGCGGATACTAGCGTAGCGTGAGAGACTGGTCCATCATCCTGATTCCGATATATGCAAGTGGTTTTCAGGCTTGCATCTAGTCGTTACAACGGATGTTGAATTGTCACATATGGTCGCAAGCACATCGGATTACTTAGTATCTTCATGATCCTGTTGCGATGTCTACATCTACGACCAAACCACTGCGCATGTCGTACCGCATCGGTCGCGGGGAACAAGGGGTCTTGACTTTCGAGCCCTATAAGTCAAGTCTTTTACCGCACTGGCGCTTTCGAACCGTTGCCATTGCACGAGAGTCTTCCTCTGTGCTTTGGGGGAAATTCCTTGAGTACGACGCTAAGGATGATTTCGTGGGCATGGTAAGCAATACTTCTAAACTTCTTCCGCCCCGTCAGTGGCTCTGAGGGCTTCATGGCATGTTTGGGAAATTCGAATCATTTAGACGTGATTTGATCTGGTCACGCCGCAGAAGGAGACCTGACGCGCCAATGACAATAGGATATGACCCGCAAATTCATCCAGATGGGTATGACTCGAGCGAAGCGGTATGCGAACCACAAGGGCGGGAGAAAGTATGATGCTGAGGGTAAAGAGAAAGCCAAAGTAGAGCATGAGGGCAAAGCTGAGAAAGAAGAGGCTAGTCGCGTATTTAGAGAGGTATGGGAAAGATGTAAGGCCCATGAAGGCTATGTAGAGAAGAAAAGGCGGTTTATCGAGGAACAGAAAGCATGGGATCGAGAGCAGACGCACATAGAACCTGGGATCGAGACCGACGGTACCACAGGAAAACCGACCAGGAGGAAAAGAAAAACCCTCGACACGGGCTAACACGGTCTGAATATCTACTCTATCCTTGCTCCAGTCCTGTTGGGAGCAAATGGAGAAGACGACAAGGTAGAAGTCGGAAGCAGATCCGGTGACCTCGTCAATCGGCTTAGGCGTCTTCCTTCGAAGGCTCTTCGCAACAATGTATCTGGATCGACCATTAACTTCCTCTCGCCGCACGATTCGTCTACAGCAACGGTAATTGCTTACCGATCTTGCGAAGCTCGTCCACTCATCCACGCCTTTGACGAAAACATCATCGTCCTCAGCTATCGTCTCATGACCCCAGACCACCAATTGGTCATACTCCCCAACCTCTTCCAGAAACTTCATCTCCTGCTCGAATGTTCCTACTTCCCCTCCAACGTCTGCCGTCCGCCCCCGTTGCTTTGCCTCTTGCTGTGAGAGGGCTTCTCCTTTGACGACAACACCCCTGTATCCTTCTGGGATCTTAACCTCCCTGCCCTTTAGCTTCCGACCCCGAAAGTACGCTTCAGGTTGACCATCTAGGAGTTTTGAAGGCACTCGTCAGCTGCTTTTGCTTTAGGCAGAACAAGAGGAACTCGTGTGAGCTCGAGGGAAAGTACCTTTATCGATCTCTGGGCTCCAATACCTGGGAGTGGCATCTACAGGCCCATCACGATGGATCCGACATGGGAGCAGATTTGGTATGCATTTGCGCGTCGTGTCACTAGCAGTGGACTTCTGCAAAGCGAGTATACCCATTGTGACATCCCGAGCTACTTTTGTTATGGCCTCAGCAGACGTGCAGCAGACGCGTCCTGAAGCGCTAGGCGACGCGTGCCCCATGAATTGCACAAACATGACGTCACTGCGAAGTCAAAGTCCCACGTCAGGAAGCATCAGGGAAGTTGAAATACGGATACGCCGTAGCAGACTGCCGTATTCAACTAAAGATCCTTGAGCCCGGTCGAACTGCATGGTCAAAGAGTTCCTTGTGTGCTGTGCCCTCTTACAAGTACTCCTAGCTACTAGCGACAGCAGTATTATTGCTACTTAGAGGCCATCACCGTGTGGCTTTGTTCACCCTGTTGCCTACCATGCTCCGCTTGGGCCAGTCTAACAGCAAGCTCGCAGCTCCCCCGCAAAGCTTCATCTGCCGAAGTCGGAATGAACGTCGACTTCCACTGTCCCGGTCCTTCCAGTCATGACGTTGCTGCCAGTCACTATGGGTTCGTGCCCGCTCTCAAAATGGGTGCTGCTCAATGAGCTTTTGCTTTCGACGACACTACTGCCCGTGAATCCGTACTCGAGGGGAATAGCGAACAATGCTTTCGAACATTGCTCTATTGGCGGCGGCCACAGGCTTTGCTAGCTTGACCGTCTCGCAGCAATTGGCTCGCGGTAAGTAACTTTTGGAGCATCTATTACCCCTTTCTGAGCGTTCCAAGCAGCGTGAAACATATCTGAGCTGTATCCGCTCCCAAAGCATGCACCTCTGCTCATTGCATTGACTGAAAGGAGGAATGCTGACTCCGAAACAGATCCTTGTCAGGGTGGCCCCCCCATTGAAATCGTCCATCTTTACTACGATGAGTTTCCACAGGGTATGAAGTAGCGAGCGCCTTTTCCGCAGCTTTGATTGGACGCCTCTGATCTTGTTCAGGCATTGCTGTCTCCTCCACCGGCCGCAAGTTCTCGAACTATGCCCGCTCTCTGGATGCGAACAATATCGCATACACCGTCGCAGAGTTGACTTCGAATAACACGGAAACACCGTATCCGAGTCTAGAAATCAACAGCCCTCCGGGTGGTGCGATCAATTACACGACGACCCCCGCGACAGGCGCAAATTATGATAACTACTTCATCGGCGTCCAAAGCGTGGTCATTGATCCCAAAGATCGACTATGGATCCTCGACACAGGGCGCGCAGCCATGAAGAACGGAACCAATGTCCCAGCGAGCGTCGGGGGATCGAAGCTTATTGGCATCAACCTTCAGAACAATAGCATCTTCACGACCATCGTATTTCCTCCGAACGTAGCCTTCGCTGACTCTGTGAGTTTGCCAAACTCCATACATCAGGGTCTAGCTGACAATGCGATCAGTACATCAACGACATCCGCTTCGATATACGCCCGAATGTCACCGCCTCCGGCCAAGGCATAGCCTATATCACCGACTCCTCTCCGGAGGGCCGCAACGGCATCATAATCGTCGATCTCGGCACCGGCGAGTCCTGGCGCCATCTTGACGGCATTCCCCAAGTCCACCCTGAATTCGGCTTCGTGGCCATAATCTGGGGCGAAGTCGTCTACAGCCTGCCCGGTGTGGGCCAGCCCTTCACAACCGTCAAATTCGGTGCGGACGGCATCGCACTATCTGCCGATGGCGAAACCCTCTTCTGGTCCGCTGTCGGCGGCCGCTATCTCTACTCCGTACCGACCGCCCGCCTGCGCGACAGAAGCATCACCAGCGAGGTCATGGCGCAAGCATCCGTCGTCAACCACCTGCAGAAAGGCGTCTCGGACGGCCTGGAAACAGATAGCAATGGCTTGATTTACGCCGGCAACCTAGAAGATAACAGCATCGAGCTTTTCAACCCAGCAAACAACACTCTCAGTGTTTTCGTGAGAGATCCGAGGATGGGATGGGTGGATACGCTGAGTGTGGCCACGGATGGCTACGTATATTTCACGGCGAACCAGCTGTGGCGGAGTCCGGGCTTCTATCCTGGAACCGATCGGAGGGTCAAGCCTTTTGTGCTGTTTCGAGCGAAGACGCCGGGGAATGCTACGAAGGTGAACTTGCAGTGAATGAGAAGTATATAATGCAGATCCATGGAGCAAGTAGCATAGCCATCAGACGATTACAATCTACAATACATTCACATAGATGCCGGGTCTACGGTATCTTGTTATAAATATGCGTTAAACCATCACAGGATGATGGATAAAGTTGCTACTTTCGTCCACGATTGAGAGCAGAAATTTTGCAGTTAATTATGCACCGATCAAGGTGTTGTAGTCTTCCGGAAGATGCGTCAAAAAAAGTAACGGTCGCCGCAGCGGAACAGTGCATCAAATTTGTCGAAGATTGTGTTCGACGAAGGCTAGCCTATATTAGCATTTTCTCACATCTTGTCATTCCTGAGCTCAATTTTGCTATCAGGAATTTTGCTATCAGGAATTGGAATGCTGTCCTCCTATTAAATGCTATGAGAGCTAAACCGCTTAAAGAAAATCGAGGCCGTTATTACTAGCGTACGCCAAGCAGAAGGCAAAACCAAGGAATAGCTCAGACAACGAGTGAGATCCGCCACACGCGTACTCCAAGGGGGGTATCATGTCAACCTAACAAGGGTCTCGAAAGAAAATGAAACTCTAGTAATAAACCTTCTCTTGGTAGATCGGTGGACGTCCGGACTCCTGGTCCCAGATCAGCTTGTTCTTCTCGTTGAAATGTGCCCCCTCATCCGTCATTGGGATGATCTTGCTACTGTGCCTGCACTCTTGCTTGCTGACCCCCATCTGGTCGCGAGGGATCCAGAGGATAGGTGTCTGCGAGGCAGTTGCAGGATGGTAGTAGGCATCGCGCTCCGTAATGGGATCGTACACGATGTCAGCGAATCCTCGAGGCACGAGGCGGCGGAGAGTGTGGTAGTCCGTGTATTTGTGGGGGAACAGCCATTTGACGATGAAGTTTGGCTTCTTTAGGGGTGGAGCTGGCAAGTCTTTCCCATTGCTCATCTCGTTGCTTCGTAGACCTTGTGCTGCGACGTGTGTGCCCTTCTCATTGGCCATGTGATTGCCATTAGAATTGCCGTCCTCGAGGGCAAGCAGGGACTCCTCTTCAGCCTCTAACGACCTTGGCAGGTACTTGAGGAGAGGGTCAATGGCCGAGTTCAGGGAGATGTGAAACAAGGCAATGAAGATGAGGAAGACGACGGTCAGGATCAAGGGTCCAACCGCCGCCTTGATACCGAAGAGCCCGATGAGACAAATCAAGGACAGGTACACTCCAGTAGTTGTTTGCTGCAAAGCGCGGGGGTATAACAAGCCCTTAGTGTCGGTTTTGCAGTCGAAGACAAACAAAAGGTTATATCGATAGGCCAGATAAATCAGGTACAAGCCAATTGTAGCGAAACCGAGGACGAGCGGCGCGATGATGGAGTATGTAATAGCTAGGGACTTGTTAGCCTACGGGAGACATGCCTGGAATAGCAGCAGCAACGGCTTACCAATGACCAGCAAGTTGGTATAGATAGGAAAGACAGTACCCCATCCCAGTCCAGAAAGGGTGCTCCACCTCTTATAGATCTTTCGAGGGGTACTGTCTAGGAACTTACCCAGGACCATGAACAGGATGACCCCGACCAACTGAAGTACAGCGGCTGAACTAATGGTCAACCCTTGGAGGATGAAGTAGGAAACGTAGAAATTGGAAGCCTTTGGAAGATCCTCAGCGAGCAGGCTTGTGACCATGGCAGGGTTCTTGGCGATTTGTCCACCAGCCGCTGATGCTGACGAACTAGCCGTTGTGACCAGAAATACCTGGATAACCTGGAAGAAGAAGTAGGAGTTCTGTGTTCGTAGTTCCACAGCCGGTGTAGATGGGCAGCCGCTAAGCTTGGCCATGAGTCTCAAGATTATTGGCAGCAACGCCATGAGAACAGCAAGCAGGATGGCTGGTAGGAGACCCTGGACCAGTCCGAGCAGGGGACCGGGGATCTTGTTGATGAACGACAAAAACGGCGCGATCGTAACAAGACTCTTGATATTAGAGAGTGATCCTACGAAGGCGACGGGTATGGCCCAGAAAACGACAAGAGCGACCACAAAGGCGGTTGTCGCGATGTTCCGGACCACACGAGAAGCCCACTTGATTTTCAGATTCTTCCAAATGACCTCCTCGGGATTGATGCCAATGAAGCGCGGCGACATGTGCAATGGCTGATGATGAGCCAAGCTCTGATATGCTGATTGTGCTTCGACTTGAGTGTAAAATTCAATGAAGACTGCGGGGAGAAATATGCCCTCGCCAGCGCGGTGCTTCGCTTGTAACGATTCCACCTTTGGGATCAGCCGCTCGAGTTCGGATCTGCACCAATTAATCGTGTCGACCTTTTTTCCAATAATTGGCTTTAGACGATGCGTGGGCCTTTGACTGGGCTTGATCCAGCGTGCAGCGGCGGATCCGGACTCACCATCGCCATCGCGAATGTGATCCTGACCGTTCGATGTCCCCTTTTTGGCGGCCTTGAGGCGGGCGGCACTCGAAAGTTTGACCAGCTTGGTTTCTGCTGCTTCGAGTTTCATTGCAATCTTGTCGCGCTCTTTAACGACGTCCTCCATCTCCTTGCAATCATTGGCCATCCAAAGGTTCTTAATCTTGTTGCCATACATGCGGCGTACTTTGGCCTCATCTTGGAATTCCGCTGGTACGGAGGTGAACAGGACGGTCCTGGACGACATCCGGCTAGCATACAAGGGCGAAAGTAGGTACGCTTGACGCAGATTGATGTAGTAGATGCTTTCGCGAGCTACCATGTACATCACAAAACCTGCAGACTACATAAGCTTTTACAACGGCAGGGGCTTGTATATAACCCGCTCACTGCAGAAGATCCACGCGACAAACGTATGAGCGTAATAGCGATTTTTGTCAACGACATTACCGAAGGTCAATTTGTTCAACTCGGTCTGTCCAGCGCCGCCAGTGATGGTCACTGGCCACAAGACAGGCCACGTAATGAAGCAGCCGATGAGACATATTGCAGAGGCGATCTTCAGGAATCGTAACAGCAGGTAGCCATCGAGGGACTGGTGGTTCAAGACGTAGGTGTCCGGGATTGAGTAGAATTTCCCAATCCAGTTGAACAGACCGGTCGGTAAGTCTGGCGAGCGTTCTCTGTTCCACATATGTATCAGTATCGACCAGAGGCCGCTGGCTTCTCAGATGAGGGCACTCACTGCGGCCGAAGCGATCCGAGAAAGGTCCTGGGCGCATAATTCCGTCTCAATATCCGGCGAAGAATGAGGAAGGCGGTTGTGATGATGGCAGCAACGATAATTACGGGCACCAAAGTAGCGTATAGCTGGGAGAGAGAAGGAGTGCTGTTGGAGTCCTTGGTGGAGGAGCCTTGGGATTGGCGAGCCACGATACCTGCGGGAGGATAGGCCATGGCAGTGGCGTAGGGACCGCGATCTCAGGGCTCGGTTTACGCTCTTGTGTTGCTCGATGCGGACGAGGAAAGAATGAGAAAAGAGTTGAGGCAGAAGACAATGAAGTCGTGGCACGAGGGCAGCAGGATTGACTGCGGATTGCCGGCGCGCCTGGGGCTCTTGCTTGTTTGCGAGTTGCGAGGGACAAGAGGAGGTGCATGTGTATGACGATCTTCCGCGCGCGCCCAAAACCAAGGTTTCACTGAGGAATTCCCGCTTCAGCCAATGGCTGTCCAGCGATCAGCGCATGCGAAATTGCTGCAATCATCTGGACATGAATGCCAGTCTCGATGCAGACAATTACCACGATTGTTCACGGCTCTTCCCTCTCCTACTATGGGATGCCCTCTACATTTCATGCCGTCGCTCTACCTGTATTTACTTCCTGTTGCTTGATAGCAACCCACAGCCATGGCGGAGTAGAACATTTGGTGCAAGCAGTTCTTGTTCAAGGCGCACCGCCTCATGACCAGCCGCCACAATCCACTACTCTAGATCCAGTGGGCCGCTAGAGAGATCAAGCTTTGATCGAGCATGAAATAAAGTTGTCACACTCTACTCCTTAGCCCACCTGAAAGATGCTTCTCCTTCAGAGCATCAGATGAAACCTTGCGCAAAATCAAGTCAAAGAGAAGAAGTCGAAATGAACCACCAAGGTCTTCCCATGCGGCACACAGCGATTTGTCCGACGCTCGCCGGTCACTTCTTCTGTGCTCCTCGAGGTGACAAGGCTCGTCCGTCCTCTTGCAAGTCGCATCAGCCACACTGTGGCGTCAGGACTGAATAGCAGACGCAGCTAGTTCGGAACTTCGGAGTACTCCTTCGACCGTTTCTGTCTCTGTGCTCTGCCTTACCTTACTCCATATCGAGCGTTCTTCCATGTCTGTTGAACTCCTTCACTTGACCTTCCGTGCGTGATGGGGTTTATTTTAGCCCCTCCCTTGGCCTACTTGATCAACTTCCCCAACGCGGCGCTTGGCCGCGCTTTCGTGCAACAATTTGTCATCGTGTCACGGCCCTGCGACCCTGGAAGCCGCTCTTTGTAAGGGCGCCAGCGATGCGTGTGGCTAAGGCTTCAGCTTCGGTGTAACGCACATTGAACCTTTCCTACACGGACAGAGCGGTTGAGCGCTTGGGGTGTCTCCAAAAAGACAGCATACTCGGAAACAAAGCACCCTATGTTTCGGCAGATTGCTCGTCATATTTCCGGGATGACACCTGTGTGGTGAACTGAATACATGTACGGTACTATAGGCTTTATGGGGATTGCGGACCCCACTCAATACATGACCAATGCAGACTAGGGTTAACGTAATGGGTCTCTGCTTCTGGAAACGTTTTCTTCGAAGCATACTTTATGTCCCAGCTTCGATGTACGCTTCAATCAAAAGAGGTGTGGGATATTTCTCTGACTTGAGCAGAGCTTGGTGATTCTCTACTTCAGACATCCGCTACCAAACTCTTGTTGGACCAATCGTTGAGGCTACAGAACTGGCTGGAAGCGAAGCCAATCCACTTGCAATATCAGTATCAGGTCACGGACCGTGGAAATTGACTCCTTTATAGGAACAGGTACAGTAGCATTCTCCTCTCGTACTTTCTCGGGCAGGCAGGGAACCGTGCTAGACCAATAAGGCAATTGCCATTTCTCGAATACTTATCAGATTTCCTTGCCAAATCCTAGGATGGCATGGTGCATCCGGAGCTCATCGACTTGAATGAATTACTCATGCCTTATCGAACGCTTAATTCAGTGTGCCATCGAGTAAGATGAATGCATTGACAATTTGTCTGTCCAGATGCAGGCATCTATTGGTCGTCCAGCCCTTCATAGAATCCCCAATACGTTGCTCGAGGAAAGCTAAGGAATTGTTTTCGCCACAAGCCCTTACCACTGCATACGATAGCAATTGGTTTGCTTATGTGCTACCCTTCTCAGATCAATTCACTTCCACACTGCACATGTGCGCTATGACGTCATTAGACCGTCATGACTTTGGAGTGACTTGGGCAAGTCACTTCTACTTTGTGGTGGAGCATTCAAATCTCTCAATAGAAACAACTGAGCTGTCGTTTCTGAGCTTGCGTTCGGGAGACTATTAGAAATGGCACACCTAATCACAGGCAACAAATTTGATCCCGTCAAGGATATCCCAAATTTGAGTGGCAAGGTAGTTCATCTCGACTCAATGGAGGTTCGAAGCGCCTAATAAAGGTCTCGGAATTATCCGTAGGTCTTTATTATCACGGGTGGCACAGCTGGCATAGGCTTTGGAATTACAGCGCATATCCTGCAACACAATGCTGCCAGGATCATCTTGCTTTCCCAGAAAGAAGAGCACGCAAAAGAAGCCATGGAGGAGTTAAAGAAATATGGCGACGCGAGCCGAGTCGAGTGGATTCAACTCGATCTGAAGGACTTGAAGCGAACGGATGAAGTTGCGAAAACATTAGCAAACGAGCAGCAGATCGATGCCGTAAGCTGGCATGCGTAACCTTGTGTGGCCTGCTTACTAAGCCTAAATGTAGCTCGTGTGCAACGCAGGCGAAGGCGTAGGCAAATATAATGAGACGGTCGACGGGCTAGGTAAGGAACGAATTCTCTTTCCATGCTCTTGGCCCGGCTCATGCCCCCGATCTGTTTTGAATTGCAGATTCGCATTTTCAGGTCAACGACCTCTCGCAGTTCCACCTCCTTCGTATGCTCCTCCCCGTGCTACAGCGCACATCAGGCTCCCGGTTGGTCCTTCAGTCATCTGACTTACATCGGGGATGCCCTTCCTCAACCGAATTCACCGCAGTGCAAGAGATCAACACTGACATTGGTCCAATGAACCTCTACAACCGCACCAAGCTCGCTCAAATTCTTACGGTCCGTGCTCTTGTACAGCGTCTGGAAAACAATAAACCTGGCTTTCAGACCACCAGAGGCATGGGGCCATGGATCAACGCTACTCACCCTGGTGGCGTAAAGACGGATCAGCAGCAGCAAGCTATTGATGCGTATGGAACGATGGGGAAAATTGGCGTCAATGCTATTCAACCGTTTTTGAAAGATCCGGTGGACGAAGGTTGTCGCTCGGCTCTCTTTGCTGCAACAAGCGAAGACGTAGTCAAGGAGGGTATCCAAGGACAATATGTATGTTTCGGATGTTGTGATGAGAAAGACGATGTGCTAATTATACGCCACAGATCGTTCCGGACCGTAAAGTCACGGAGCCTTCGAACATGGCAAAGGACGTGGCGCTGAGAGAAAACCTTTGGTGCTTGAGCGAGAAGATCTTGACCGAGAAGCTTGGTACGCTGCCGTATGCGCAGAAGCCCTAAAGAAGGTAGCCTTTGGTATAAGGTAGTGTCTTTAATGGTTCAAAGGCATGAACCGCTAACTCGAGTATATCAATAAGAAGTAGTGTTCATTTGCACGTCAGAGAAAGTCAATCTATATCATAAGAACCGATGCATCCAGTAGTTGGCACCCTTGAACATAATGTATGTATAAGACAACGGTAGACTGAGCGAGCATCGAAGGACCATGCCTAATGTGGCAAGCCATTATATACCTTACTTCTTGTTTAGCCATGATACCACCCGTTCGGAATATCCTGGGAAAGCCAGAACGAGAAGTGAATTGCAGATGCCTGTATCTGGCGCCCAATACAATCGGCAGCGACAGGTGCATTTGCGATGAGCAGCCTGATCCACAGCCCTTGCTCGAGCGCTTTCCACAAATCGGTCTCGTGCTCGATTGGCCACATTAACGCCCAGGTCGAAATCAGCTCCCATAAGATATGTCCTCGATGGAGAACATCTGTAATTGGATGCCGCCCACCCGAAATTCGTATTTGCGGCCGGTCTGATAATATCGTGTCCAGAACTTGCTGGTGACTTCTTCGAGAATCTGTCTGTGGAACAAGGCAAGAGCTGCTGCGGAGGACACTGGACGGGGAGCATAGCGGCTGAGTCGAGTATCGTCCATTTCCAGCCTCGAGAGGGGAAAGTGATGAAGGGGTGACCAACAAGGTAGGCTCGTGGAGTAAGATGCACTGGCATGGCGTCGGTACGGTTCGGGCCATCCTCTTTCAGGAGCGTTTCTAATTCATTGCGAAGAAATTGTCGCTTCAAGTTCACTTGAGCCAAGGCGGTAAAGAGGGAAGCAGCAAATACGTATGCTAGCTGCAACGTGCTGAGACGCATACCGAGTACAGCTTGTGAAAAATTCTTCTTCGAAGGATCCGTGGCTGACACCCACTCTACTTGCTCATGGCTGCTTCTTAGATGTAAGATTTCCGTCGATTAAGTAGGCAGAGATGGGAATTGAAGTCACAGCGACTGTCGAGTATCTGCTGTAGAGCAGACGTGATAAGCAGAAATGGTTACAACGGTCTCGGCGGACGGAAAGCAACTACCACGAGATCAAATAACACAGAGGGAAGATAAACGGTATTGAGCGAAGCTGGATTACTGTAATTCCTGTGCGCGTGTCTGATCGTTATCTCAACCACCGCAAGAATAAAGTACGGCCAGGCTGCTATCCCATGCACCGGCAGATAATATTGCAGTGCTCCTGGGCATTCTGGTAAGAAAACATCCTAGTGGAGTGCCGAAGACTGTTCCACCAGTAAAGTCCCATAATCAAGAAGGCAGACCTTTAAAGCATTCCAATTATTCATTGATAGAAACTACAAGACGGTTTGATCGGACGAACCGAATACTGAAATTGACTCAAAGATCCCTTGAGTGCACCATGCCAGCGCAAGGGATACCTACAGTGCCAAAAGATATAGCGGGTCTTTGAACTTGACTACTGTTGTCATATATATAGTCTAAGGTCATCAGCGAAGTAGAACAGGCAAGGTGCATCTTAATTATGTCCTTTCCCAATGGCGTAGTCTCAAGAGTCGAATGTCTCGACGATCATATACGGAGTATGCCTCAGATGGGGCCAGTCGCTTCAGCCTGAAGTTTCCTCAAGTACAAGTTGTTTTTACTGTAGTTGACGATTGAACTCCTGAAGAGCAGCCGATGATAGAAACAAAGGGTATCGCAGATGAAAAGTCTTATCAATTGCATTCGTCTACCCTCAGGTAAGCGTATGGTACAGTCACCAGCGTGAGGGACATACCAGTCTTTTGCGAATATCCTCGATACCAGCAATTGCTTTTAGACTCCATCTCGCTCCTTGCATGTCTGAGAACGCTCTAAGGAATACTGAACTCGATCCAGCAGCGTTGCTAACCACATCGAACATTAGGTCCGAGTCAATCCCCAAGTGGTCACAGAATGACATCGCCTCTGTCATTCCCGCTAGATGCACGCCGACCATGAGATCTTTGATGTCGTTGACCGACAGCGCAGACAGCTCACGACTGTCTAATGGCTTTGCCAGCTGGGCGACTAGGTTGTGACGGCCAGGCAAGTACAATCGCACTAGGACACAGTCATCCTCCTTTCCCCACCCTGCCGATATACAACCCATGTACAGCTGTTCAGCAGTGGATACGAGTGGAAGTGGAAAATTGGTATCCCGGCTTGTGCTTGTGATGATACCCTAGTACCCACAAACGTGAGTTGATATCTTCAGCATGATTGAACCATCTTTAGCCGTACCACATCTTTAGCAATAATAGTAATCGCAGAATAAGGCGGTAGGCCAGGGTCAAGCATGTGTGGCACGCGATTGCCAAACATCCAGCTATCGCCTTCACTTTCTCCAAGTTCCTCGAAGGCTTTTCGAGTATTTAAACCTGCTGCTGCTACCAGGCCCATGGCCTCGGAAGCCATGGCGAGATTGACGCCAGCAAATATCTGATGAATCAACTTCGTTTTGGAGCCACCACCAAGACCTCCTGGGACTGTGTAGAGCTTACCACTCATACATTCGAGTATTGAGCGAGCGTTGGCGAGATGAGCTTCATCTCCGGAAGAAAAGATTGAGAGAGAGCCGTCTGCTGCCCGGCCCCTGCAAGATAGTATAAATTAACATTTATGATAGAGAAGAGCTAAGCACTGGAAAAGGTCTTCAGAGTCTCGAACCTGAAGCCGCACGTTCATTTAAGGGAACATGTGCATACCCAACAAAATAACACTTACGCACCACCTGATACAGGACAATCGATCAAGCGCACGTCTGATCTCCCCATCTGATCCAGGCTCTGGCTGACCTCGTCAATGTAAGCAGGAGCAACTGTGGAGCACATCAGGATCGTTCCATTAAGCGGCAATGATTGGACCGCTCCAGTCTCTGCGTCGAATAGAAGCGGCGTTGCTTGCAACGAATTCGCTACCATGCACACCAGGAATTCAATATCCTTGGCCATTTCACGTGGGGACTGTGAAGTACTGGCACCATCAGCTGCCAATCGGTGCATTGCAGGAGGATAGACATCGAAAGCTGTCACTGGAAAGCCTGATTTCAAGAGATGAGAAGCCATGCCATAGCCCATCGCTCCGAGGCCAGCGAAGGCAACTCTGGGTTCTGGCGAAGCCATAGCAAGACTTGGAAGAGTTCAGGAGGGTAGCGGGCAATCTACTCGTTTCTTGTTAGAGAAGTCAAACTACCATTAATACATTGAATTGTTATCAATATCCACCCTTCAGTTGCAGTAAGGTACGGTGTGCCATGACAGTGCTGACGTCATTAATATTATTGCCGGCAGATGATCCAGGGTTCAACAAAACCAGCTTGAAACTGTCATTTCCATCCGTATATCTCAAGGTAGCCAGTCCTCGCACACCCTGTTTCGGTAAATACTATACCCATTTTCGGTAAATGCACACCCAATCCTAGGGTTGGCCCTTAGAATTGATCGAATAAAAGTTGATTAGATTCGAATTGCGCGAAATCTTCAAAGTTCTGTCTCAACTATCTTATATTTCTATCTTATTATTGTTAACATAATAATGCAATTATTGTTTGCAACAGATTATTCTTTACTTAATGCTTTTGTTAAAGTTGTACAAGCATACGCAGTAACAAAAGAATACGCTATTGTTAAGTCGCGATCGAAAGCAAAGTGCAAATCTAATATAATAGTAAAAGTCGATATAATTTACGAACGCAACAACAAATTACAACACAAGTTTAAAACTAAATAGAAGAAGATTGCTAACATTAAATGCAATTGTTTGTTTAAGATAAATATCTTGTATATATAGAGTCTAAAGATATAGATAGACTAATCGCGAGAAACCGAAAATATCACGTGAGAGCGTCAAGATTCGGTTCCTCCATTTTTTTTTAGAATCGAATTGCTTGAAATAGTAACTTTTCGACTAAGCTAAACTTATTATAGTAATAAGCTAGTTTCTTTAAGCGATTCGATTCTATTCGATTTCTTGGCAATTCGATTCGATTCCAAAGTTAAGATCGAATATTGAATCGACGATTAGTCTAGATATAGACAACAAATATACAAAATACAAAATATAATTATAAGAAAAACAAGATACTAGATGTCTTTGCAACAACTTAAAAAAAACAATTATTATTAGGGTATATTAATATTGCAACTAGATTAAATTAAATAGTTGCTATCTATCTAGTTGCTTTGCTAATTGTTCTTTAATAGATATAATCTTGTGCAAAATTCTTAACAAACAACGCTTGCAATATCTTAAATATCTTTTTATTAATTAGAATATCTACAATCTTAAAAAAAAGCTTTGTTGCAATTAATTAGACGTATATATTTTTACTTAAACTTTTTTTCGAACTATATATTGCAATTGCTAATTTGTAAAGATTAATTTAAGAAAGAAGACTAAAAAGATAAAGAAACTTATCTTTATATATAAAAAAATACTAGAAATTTTGTGCAAAAATCTAGAAATACTTATTATAGATTGCATATATAAAACAAACAAATATATAATATTGCTATATACTATTTGCAAGATTATCTTTTTAGATATAATATTTATTGTTAATTTTTTCTTTTTAGACAAAGAGATTAAGAGCTACTATAACTAAATATTGTAATACTTAATATAATTGTACAATAGTTTAAGATTGTTTCTTTTTTATATTATTGCTATTAATCGAGTTTTAACTTTAATATAAATTATTAGTAATTATCTTTCTAAATAACTAGAAACTTATAGCAAAGAAATAAGTTACATATTGTATTTTCAATATCTATATTGTAATATAACAAAGAATTGCAAAGTCTTCTTTCCAATTAATAAAAAATAGAAGATTTTCTTAATTGCTTGATACACAATTATTGCAATAATATTAATTATCTCGTCAACACTTAATTAGAGTTCTAAAAAAGTTGTTTTTGCAAATAGCAAACTAATAAGTTTAGATACTACAATACTACTATTATCTTTTATATAGAAAATATATATCGAGTTTTAAAAAACAATTTAATGTTTTCTTTTAATAATCTATAAATAGTAATAAATTATATAGAAATCATGCTAGTAAATTAATTGAAAATCTACAGTTTTAATTTTGCAAAGACAAAGAGAAGTATCTTGTATATCTTTTTATATATAATATTTGGAAATCTAATTAATTAGATAAATTTGTATATTTTTTAAATATTTTTTAGTTAATACAAGCAATTAAATAAGATAACAACAAAGAATTCTTTATCTTTATATACAAAAATATTCATTAAAACAATAGAATTATCTTGCAATTACACAATTAAGATTAAAATAAAGAAGATAAATAACAATCTAGAAGATATACTAATAAGCGATATAGATTTATCTTTATATTTTATAAAATTTTCTAATTTATTGACAACAAACCTTATATTAAATTTGTTAGCAATTAGTAAAGCAATTGTAGAGTTATTAAAGTTAATAGAGAATCTTAATATCGACTTAGATTTAAATTAATCTCTTTTTAATTAAGTATCTCGAAATAGACAAGATTAAGATATTAAGAATATTATACGCGATTTGCAAGCTAAAAATCTGATTTAACAATTTAGTTTTAAAGCTTTTAAGCTAATTGCGAAACTTATTGATAATAATATTATTTTGTTAGCTATTAATTAATTTCGCGTCGCTAAAGCTAAAGAATGTCTTGTCGAAGCAAAAAACAAGAAAGATACTATAATTAAAACAAAAAAGACAAAGACAAAGTCTACTGGAAGAGATCTTTTTAACTTTAAATATATTAGTACAATTATTAAAGTGTTGCGCAATAACAAATACGCAATTAAAAGAGATAATAATTGCAATAAAGTTAAACAAAGAAAGCAAAAAAGTTTTAAAGTTAATATTGTTGCTACAATAAATACAAATATATAAATCTTTAATAAGAACATAAACAAGATTTACAAAGATATAAGAGATATAATTATTAGACAAATAACAATAGACTAATTGCGTTAGATTAGATTATCGAGTTCGAATCAAATATTCGATCTAAATCTTAACAATTTGTATTGATTTAATTCGAAAATTTTAACAATTTAGTTTCTAAAGTTGAAATCGACAATTCGAATCGATTTCTATACTTAAAATCGAAATTCGATTCGAAAAATCGATTCGAATTGTTAAGACTACTATTTTTAGTAACAATTAATTGATAATTTAATAAAAATAGTTAATCTATTTAAATTAATTAATAAGTATATTAGATTGTTTTTATATTATGCATTATTAATATATATTATCTAGAAAATAATTAAAAAAATCTAAATCTAAATTAAATTTATACTATTTTTAGTATTCTTGATATTCTTAACAATTCGATTCGATTTCTAATATTGAAATCGAAAATTAAGTTAAATCGAATCGAGTCGATTTCAAAATAATAGAAATCGAATCGAATTTTAAATCGATTTCTAATATTAAAATCGATAAATCAAATCGATTCACAAAGTTAAAATCGAAATTTAATTCGATAGTTAGCCTACAAATTAAATTGTTAGTTTTAACTATAGAAATCAAATTAAAAATTGAATCGAATCGAGTTGTTAAGAAATCGAAAATTATATTAGTATATTAAGAATTACTATTTTTAAATCTATATTATTATAACTTTGAAATTTTGACTAAAATATAGTTTAATATACTTTAAGATTACAATTAAATTTGTTTATATTATTATATAATAATCTACTTAAATTAGTTGTTGCTTGTATTATTATTTTGTATTACTTTTCTATTTTAGAGAGATTCTTTTTATATTTGTCAAATTATAACTATATTTTATTATATAATAATTTGTTTAATCAAATTGTTATCTATATTATTATTTTGTATTACTCTTTTATTTTAAAGGAATTCTCTATATATTATTTAAAGACATTGTTTTTATTAATTTTGTTTGCAATATATTTAATTCTTTAAGAGCTTTAAATTAATTACTATCTTTATTCGAAAATAGTTCTCGCGAATCTATTTTATGTAATTTGTTATTTAGTAGTTTACGTTCTAATTAATTTGCGAGTTAATTCGATTAAAAGTTTTTTAATTCTATTCTCGACAATAGAAAAAGAATTTTTTACAAAGTATTGAACAAAATTAGAAACAATTTTTCGTTGCTTATATTAAGAGAGAGAAACAAATATATCGAATAAAGTTTAAATACTAATATTTAATTTCAAAAATAATAATTACAAATTGCGATTAACAAAAATATTTTAAACAAAACTTAATCAAGACTTGTCAATTTATATTAAGCAAAAAGATTAATATAGAAGTATAATTTGAGCTTTAAAACAAATTTGTTTAAGTAACTTTAACTATAGAGAGTTTTTCTAAAATTATTTGCAAAAGTTATTACAAGCTTTTGAATTATTCTATTGCTTACAATTATTTAAGCACAACAAATATAAAGAAACATCTTCAATTTATTTTTTACTTAAAACGAAAAAGATCTAAATTGCAAATCGCAATTAATCTAGTTTTTAATTGCGTAAATTACAATTAATAATACAAATAAATAATGCAAAACTAACATATTATTAGAAGAAAAATTATATCGATTTGTCGTTCTTCTTTGTTTAAGATAATTGAGAAGATCAACTATGCAAAACTTTTATTAATTTAAATTTATTTTTTCGAATTATTAATAATTCTTACTTTCGAAAGCTATTAAAAATGCTTCAATTAAAGTTAGCGCTTTTAGATCGCACAAAATTATTAAAAATAATTTTTTCGAACTTCGATCAAATTTGTAAAAAAATCAAGATAAATCTTGATTATGTTTAGTGTATCTCTATTGCTTTAAATGTATAATTTAGTTCTTAAAAAGTTGTTTACTTAGAAGTATTAATATATTGAGTTAGTATTGCATTTTAATTTCGCGAACATTTTATTAAATTTACTTCTCTTAATATTGAATATATAGATTGTTAATTGATATTAAAGCTTATAAAGATTTTGAAGTTTTTTAAAATTAAAAACAAACTTCTTAATGTTATTATTAATAATGCAAGCAATAATAATACTTTAAAAGACAAATTCGAAAAAACTCTAAATTGACAAGAATTTTAATAAAACAAATAGCAAAACTCTATTTCTTGTTTAACTTATATTATTAATTTAATAACTTAAAATTTCATTGCAACTTTAAAATTAAAAGCAATAATTAACAATAATGTTATACAATTAAAAAATGCACAAATTTAAAATATTGCAAGAAGTACAAATCTATTTATTGTAATTACAAAAATATTTCTTTTTGTAATAATGCAAAAAGATAATATATTTGCTAAATTTTATCTAGATTTGCGCTTTTACAATTGCTATTAATAACTCAACTTAATATTTACTTCGCTTTAAAGTCTTTTAAGAGCAAATAAAAAAAAATTACGAAAACTAGTACAAGATATTTGTATTTGTTGAAACTTTATTTATTTAATACTTTGCTATACATATTAATTACTCGATTTTATTAATCTTTAAGTAGAGAAATATTTTCAAAATAAAAAAATACAACAAATTAGATTAGATAAAAGCAAATAACAATTGATTTTATTTGTTAACAATATATCAAATTATTTTTACAAATATATTCTTATAGTTTTATAAACAACTAATACAAGCATTTATTTAAGATTTTAAATATTTAATACAATATTTAATTATCTCGAATATGTAAAGAAAACAATTAAAATTAATATATATTTTTTGACAAAAATTGTAACAAGAACTTGCAATAAAACTTTAACAAAGCTTGCAAAATATTATTCGAAAACAAAAGAACTTAATAATATATTATACAATTTTGTTAACATTTTAAATTCTACGCAAAAATTAAGTCTTTACAAAATGTGAAATAAGAAAAATAATAATAATACTATTAACTACGAAACAAAATATAAAATCGAATTTAAAATCTATTTTTAATATTATTACAATTTAATTGCTAGTTTAAAAGCAAAAGTATAAAGAGCAAATATTGTTAAAGAGATAATGCAATATAATAATATATGTAATTTTTTGCTAATACTTTTATAATCTATTGCGATTATTGCAAGATTCTTACTTTAACAATCTTAATATTCTTGTTTAATTTAAAATAAAGACAATTGATATCTTCGAATTAATATTATAAAGAATAAATATTTAATTTAAGAATATTAAAAAGACAATGCTTCGAACTTTCTTAAATTAACGCAAATAACTCGAGATATACTTTTATGCTTAATATTATTAATAAATATTAAACAAACTTTTAGTTTTGTTCGAAAAATATATTGATAAAATCGATCTTAAATAAGTTCGTAAACAATCGAACAAATTATAATAATTAAGTATTATAATTATATTATAAATTTAAATTTAAAGAAGATTATTGTTAAATTGTAAAACATATATTGCAAAGAAAATAATAATAATTAAGCAATAAACAAAGAAGAGAATTTTTTTCGAATAAAGTTCAAGATTGTTTTAAATTAAATTTATTAATAAACATATTATATTATTAAAAATATTGTATCTACAATTACAATATAAACAAACAAGTTTTATTAATATTAATGCAAATCAATAATGCATTTAATAACTTCGATTGCTAGAAAAAAATTATTAATAATTAAATTTTAAAGATTCGATTTACAACTAGCGCAAAGAATATATTATAATTGTTTGAAAAAAGAATATAGAATTATTTTAGAATTTCTATTATTAAAAAAGATCGAATTGCTTTATTAAACGCTTAATAAATTAACGATTCTTTAGCTAAATTATTATGCGTTTAACGTAAATTGTCGCAAGATTTAAGTTTATATAAAGTAAAATATTAATTAAATCTTGTAATCACAATAATAATGCAATAAGATAATACATTTACTAGAGAAAAAAATGCATATAAACGCTTTTGCAATTTCTTAAAATACGTTTAAAATTAAACTTTAAATGCGATATTTATTCTTTTAACAATTGTAATTTTGAATCTTATTGTGTAGTATTTCGCAAATTAGACGTTAAAATAAGCGTTTAAAAATAAAAAAATTGATCGACTTTTAATATTTTTTGATCTCTCGAAGTGCGACAATTGTAAAAGAACTTCGAAGCAAACTTTCGAACTAACAAATTAAGCTTGTTAATTATAAGCAAAATATATTGCATTACTTGCATATATTACTTGTTTGCTTTGTACAAGTTATCGAAGATAATAATATTAATTAAAATAAATTAATATGTACGTAAGAAGTTATAAAGAAAAGCGCGATAATTTTTAGAACTTTTATTAATAGAAACGCGTCGAAAATCGCGTTAAAAATCGCGTAAAAACAAAAGCTTAAATTAACGATTAACGACAAGATTATATAAAATAAACGATAAAAAAGTTAACGTAAATAAACTTGCATTATTTATCGATAAAATTGATAAATATTAATGTAAAGAAATAATAATGATGTTAAGTAAAAAGTTCAAAATAAATAAAAGTAAAAGTAAAAAATAACTCTAATTCTAATAAATATAATTTTTACTTTAATTTGTAAAATTATCTCTTAATATTTTATTTATAATCTTATCAATTTTTGAAACTTTTCTACATTTTAAATCTTATAATATTTTATTAAATATCGAGATATACTTATAATCTAGTATACGATTGCATTATCTATATATATTACTAGTAAATTAAGCTAAGAAATTGCACAAACAATAAAGTTGCTATCAATTAATTTAAAAAGCATTGCAAGTCGCAATTGCACGCAAAGACAAAATAATAATAAAAAAAATTATATTAAAAACAAAGCAACGATCGCAAGATTATTTCGATTTGCGCTAAGAATTGCGTAAAACGTTTATTTAAATAAAAGTCTCTTAATCGAATTGTAAAGTTATAGAAAACAATATTAAAAATAAGATTAACAAGCATTAAATTAATTAAGATATTTATAATAATACATTTAAGTAATGCAATAAAATACAAAATATTAATAGCTTAATAACACAATATTTTAAAAATTAGTTTAGACGAAAAGCAAAGAAAAAGTTTGCAATTAAAGAGATAAAACGATTTAGAGTTATTTAAGAAGCGCAAGCAATGCGTAAGAATACAAATATAATAATAATATCTTTCTCTTAAAATATATATATTATTTAAATGCATTACTTGTTTTCTATATTTAAGCTAATTAATATTGCAATTAAGCATTAACAATAAATTTAATATTAATAAAAGCTTCTCGACATTTATAAAATTAATTGTAAAGATTATTTAACAACAAGTTATTTATTATAATAATTTAAATAACTTGAAAAGAGTTAATAATGTCGATTTTTCAATTTGTATAATAGCTTTGTTGAGAAATTCCCATTATTAAAAAACGCAAAAGAGAGAAAAGTTTCTAATTTTATCGATGTTAAGATAGAGAATTTTGACAATATTGTTAAAAAGAATAATAATAATTAAGGAATTCAATATACAATTTAAGAAAATGCTAAAACGTTAAGTTATAACTACTATAAAGTTATTAATATTAATAATAATGATAAAAAGAAGAATGCGAACAATAAAAATTAAAATCGCGACAACAAGAATAATAACGAAATCGAAAGCAACTTGAATTAAATTATTTATAATAATAGTATAACAAACAAAATTATTAAGATTTTAAATTAATAATTTTATATACTTAGCTTAGAGAGTCTACTATTACAAATTAATATTATAATGTATTATTACATTGCATTATTATATTGCATTACTATATTACACTATTAAATCTAATTTAATTAAAATTTTAAACAAATTAATTATAATTTATAATAAAATTAATATCTTAACAATTCGAGTCGATTTTTCGAATAATATATTTGATTTTTTGAGAATTATATTATTGATTTAGAGTTATTAATTCTCTATATATTTTTAAATAAAATATACTTAAATATCAAAGTCTCGATAGCTTAATAATAGAGCGTTTCAATTTTTAATAATAGTAACACAATATTTATAATAACGTTATCAATAGACTGATCGTCGGGCCGGGTTTCGGTATTAACATTCTGGCCCGACCCAGATACTCGATATCAACCTCTTGACTCGACTTGGAATCGATCTCGAGTCAACGATTTCTTGACTTGGCCCGATCGACTCGCCAAGCAATCGAAAATGACGTCAAAATGCCAAGATTTTCTATTTTTAAAAAAAATCGCATTATTCGAATTACTAAAAATAGTTTAAAAATAATAACGCACAAATAACGTACAAATGCATTACCTAAATGCATTACTATATAATATTATAAACAAATTAATTAAATTAATCAACTTGATTAAGTTGATTAATGCACTTTTTCAAAAATAATCTAAATTTTTCGAGTCTTGGCGAGTCGGGTCGAATTATACGCTAAGTACTTCATATCTACCCTTTGACTCGACCCGAATACTCGGGCCAAGATTTCTGACCCGAATCGAGTCTTGGCGGGCCGGGAACCCGGCTCGAACTCGATGACTCAGCTCGACGCGGCCAGTCTAGTTATCAAGTTCATTATTGTGCTCTTATTAATCTTATTGTAGATATTGTGTTATTGTTATCGCGAATTAAAAGATGAAGAGTTTAAATTTTTCTTAAAATCCAATTTGTTTTTAAAACAATTCTTGACAAAATTATGCAAAACGAGATTGTCGAACTCTTTGATTAGAAAAGTTAAGTTAATAATTTAACTCTAACTATCTAAATAATTCGAATGCATTATTATAATGCATTACTAAATAATTTTATATCGAAAGATTATAAAATAGAACATAATTTTTTATTATTTATTTTAGAATTTCTTTATACTAATACTAAGTCTTGACGATTAATTCGATTTTTCAATTTGATTTTCGATTTCAAGTTTGAAATCGAATCGAATTGTCAATTTTAATTTTAGAAATCGAATTGTTAAGATTCGATTTTATTTTTCGAATCAAATTTAATTTCTTAAATCGACGCGATTAATCTATATTCTACTATTGCATATTAAAAGATATCAATTGTTATAAATATATACAAAAAATATCTCTTTATTTGCAATATAAAAGTAAATGTCGAACAAAATTAATTTAAAAAGATAGTTTTTGTTAAACAAAATTTTGTCTTGTACAATTACTAAAATTTCGAGAATAAAATAAGCAACAATTACAAAACTTCTTTTAATTTTAACAATTTGTTTTATTTAAATATTGTTTTTTAACTTTATTTTTAGTTTTATCTTCAAATTTTAATAGTTTTTAATAATTAATTTATGTCTATTTGCGTTAACAATTATATATTCGAAATCAATAATATTTATTTTAAATAGCAACTTTATTTTTAGATTTTTTACAATATGAATTTTTTGACAAAAGTAAACAACAATTATTTTGTTATCTATTCTATCTTAAAAATATATTAAAAATTAAAAATAATTATTAATTAAATAATTGTTCTTTTTAATATTACGTATAAATACAATAACGTTAAACTATCTTGTAAAACATTTTAGTTTCAAGTTACTAAAAAAGTCATTATTAAATAGTAATATAATATATTTGCTATTAATATAGATAGTATACAATTTTTTTTTATAAAACTATTATTTAATATATTGTATAGTATTAATATCTAAAAGTTAGTCTACTCTAATATAGTAATAGAGCGTCTAATTTAATTAATTCTAAGTCTATAAAATTTATTTTAATGAAAACAAAATTAATATAGAATATTTTAGTAAATTTTTAACAACATATTTTCTTCTATTTGTTTTCAATATATTAAAAAAGCTTGTTTCTTAATAAAAAGATCGAGATACAACTTTTACACTTAAAAAATATAAAAAAAGATACTAATATTAACTTAATATATATTGTATTTGTCTAATAAATTGCTTTCTATAACGAGTCAATTATATAAATAATTGCTAATATTTTTTTCTTGATATAATATATCTCTTTCGACTAATTGTTAGCAATATAATATACTATTGTATTTGTACAAGAATTGCTATAGTAACTTGTATAATTTTCGAAGAATATAATATAGTAGACAAACTTTATATATTTTGCAAGATTTGCGTAATATATTGTTATAACAAAAACTTAATAAATTGCTATTTGTTTGTAGTTGTTCTAATAGTTATTACAATAATTTTTGGAATATTTATCTTAATAATTGTCTTAATTTTGCTATATATTGTTCTATCTATTTCTTGTTTTTTAATTCTAATAGTAAAAATTCTTGCTTTAACTATTTGCAAAAGAATTTATTATTGTTGTAATTGCAAGTCTTGCAAAAGACTTTAATATCTAAAATTGTATTAATATCTATTGTATTAATTAACAAAATTATTTGTTAAAATCTTGCAAATTCTATATAAATTATCTAAAATATCTATAGTTTGCAAACTATTGTTAAAAAGAATACGCATAATCGAATTGCTAATAAAAAAATATACAAAAAAAATAGATTAAGCAAAATATATATAGTATAGACTAACAAAAAGTTTGTTTTTCTAATTGTCTATTTAATTAATTTAAATTTTGCTAATTAAAGCAATAGATAAATATTGTTTTTTATATTTTATATTTTGTATCAAGTTTTTTAATAAAGTTCTAAAATAATATATAAGCAATAAATATATTAACAATAGAACGCAATTCTATCTCGAGTTAATTCTATATTTAGATTAATTGTTTTTAAATTTCTTTAATATTTGTTAACTATATATAAAAAATAATATTTTGCAAATATTTTATAGTTTTTTGTTTGTTTTTAGTATTTTTGACAATAAAAATCTTTAATATTAATTTGTTAAATATCTTGCTAATTCTTATCTTAAAGCAATTTTGCAATTTATCGATAAAATTTAAATAAACAAATTTCGAAATATTTGATATTTAAAATTGTTTATCTTTTTAAAATATTATATTATAATAGAGTTCCAAAAACAAAAAGAGAGACTAACTTAAATAACAATTTTGTTAACAACATATATATAATTATTTACGCGTTCGACAAAAATAAAGACTTCTCTATATATTGTTTTCTTGTAGATAAAAATAACATTGTCTAATTTATAGCTATCTAAAGCGTCTAAATAAAAGAAATCTAAATTAAATATTTTGAATTAACTAGAAAGTATATCTATATCTTTCTATAAAAACTTATTAAAGTATCGAGAAATGCAACAAAAATTAGTTAATTTATCTTAAGACAACTATTATATTTACTCTACTAAAAAGTGTTAATATTCTTTATACAATATAGCTTGCAACTAATCTAGATTAACAATTGTAGAAAGTAAAGTCTATTTAAAAGTTGCAAAGTTAAATTGCGTAATTGCAAAATTAAAGTTATAAAAACAAAATCTATTTAAAAACTACAAAATTAACTTAAATATTAAGATATTATCGAACATATTCTTGTTGCTACTACAAGTCTATATTATTAAGCATAATTGTGCTCGATTAAATTAGCAAAAAATAAATAGACTAAGTATTTAACTATAAAATACTAGATTCGACATCTTGTTATTAATTATACTAAATATATTGTTTAGCGTTAAATAAATTACATATTTGTAGATTGTACAATTGCGCAACAAAGTTAAACTAATCAAACTATTATTGATTACTTTGCAAAAAATTGTTAAAATATAAATCTATTATTCTAAATGTATTATTTATTTCGAAACTTGTTTAATTAATTTTAGATTAACAACAACAATTTATACTATTTTTCTTAAAAGAGAAAGCTCGCTCTTAACAATATAGATTGTTAATATTTGTTAATATTTGTTAATATTATTTTACGCAATTTACTATTGTCTAGTTTGTCAATTTTGTTATTTTTTAGTCTATCGAAAAAGTTAATTATTAAATATTTAGTTAAAAAAAATAAGATAGAAAATACAAATAAGAAGACAAATTCAAAGATATTTGAAGACGCAAATCTATTTTATTAAATATCAAAATTTTTGTAAAAATACTTTAAGACAACAACAAAACTAAAAGATTTTAGATCTAATATATTATTAAAATAGATATCTAGATTTTTTTGCTTAAATTGCTTATTTTAATATTTAAATAATTGTCTTGCTAACAAGTCTAATAATATTTTCGAAATAATATTGTCTAATATAGAAAACAATAATATCTTTAAAGTAACAATATTTACTATAACAAATTGTAATATCTTCGAAATCTAATAATTAAAAACAATAGATAATAATATTTCTATCGAAGATTTGTTATAAACTATAATAGATAATAGTTTCTTTGTCGAAACTTTGTTGTTAATTATATTAAATAAAATTATTTGTTGCATTTTTAAAAATTTATTAATTGCTTATTTGAGTAGAATCTTGTTAATTATTTATTTAGCTAATTAAATTTGTTTGTTTTTACTAGATTAAAAAAACTAAATAAAACAATAAGTTCTATCTATCAATTTGAGTGAAAACAAGCAAAACAAAAGTTTGAAGAGCTTTTTGACTTTTAATCTAGTTAATTTACTAACATAAGAGATATACTAATATTTAATAATACAAAATTGCAGAATCTAATAAGTAAAAACAAAAAGAGCAAAATTAGCTAATTTAACTAAGAAAGACATTTTAATATAATTAGACAAATATTTGCAAAAAACAAATAGATATTAATTCTAATACAATAATTTAATATCTAATAATTGCAAAAGATAGATAGATACTAACTCTAATACAATAATTTAATATCTAATAGTTGCTAAAAACAAACAAATACTAACTTTAATATAATAACTTAATATCTAATAACTGCAAAACGCAAACAAATATTGACTCTAATATAATAATTTGATATCTAGTAATAAATACGAAACTAAATAGAAGAATTTACAATTAGTATTGTCTATCTAAATTAGACAAACAATTGACTTGAATTGCTAATTAAAGTTATTATTTGCTAGACAAAAAATAAAAACTAGATAGACAAAACAACTAGACAAAATAAAAAGATACGCAAGTAAACAAAATAAATATCTATAATAGTTGTAAAGATAGTTCTCTAAAAACTAAATTAACAATCAAGTTATACTTAATTGTTTAAGAGCAAATACTATCGACAAACATTAAACGCTCTCTTGTTATTTAACAAGAGTATCAAATATTATTTATATTAAGCAAAAAAAAATTAATATAAAAATACAATCTAAGCTTTAAAACAAATATATTTAAGTAATTTTAACTACAAGGAATTTTTCTAAAATTGTTTGCAAAAGTTGTTATAAATTTTTAAATTATTTTATTATTTCTCATTATTTAAGTACAATAAATATAAAGAAATATTTTCAATTTAATTTTTGTTTAAAATAAAAAAGATCTAAATTGCAAATTGCAATTAATCTAGTCTTTAGTTATATAAATTACAATTAATAATGCAAATAAATAATATAAAACTATAATATTATTAGAAGAAAAATTATATTAATTTGTTGTTCTTCTTTGATTTAAATAATTAAAATTATTAATAATATAAGATTTTTGTTAATTTAAATTTATTCTTTCGAACTATTAATAAGTCTTATTTTCGAAAACTATTAAAAATATTTCGATCAAAACTAGTATTCCTAGATTGCACGAAATTATCAAAAATAGTTTTTCGAACTTTAATTAAGTTTGTAAAAAATTCAAAACAAATTTTAAAAATATTTGATATATTTTTATTGCTTTAAATATATAATTCAATATTTAAAAAATTGTCTACTTAAACATATTAATATATTAAGTTAATATTGTATTTCAATTTTGCAAATATTTTATTAAATTTATTTTTCTCAATATTAAATATATAAAGTACTAATTAATATCAAAATCTATAAAGATTTTGAATTTTTTTAAAATTAAAGACAAACTTTTTAATATTATTATTAATAATACAAACAATAATAATACTCTTAAAAATTAATTCAAAAAAACTTTAAATTAACAAGAATTTTAATTAAACAAATAATAGAGCTTTGTTTTTTATTTAACTTATATTATTAATTTAGTAATTTAAGATTTTATTATAATTATAAAATTGTAAACAATAATTAACAAATTAAAAAGTATATAAATTTAAAATATTACAAAAAATACAAGTTTATCTATTGTAATTAGAAAGATATTTATTTTTATAATAATATAAAGAGATAATATATTTGTCAGATTTTATTTAGATTTGCTCTCTTATAGTTGCTATTAATAATTTAGCTTAATATTTGCTTTGCTTTAAAGTCTTTTAAAAGCAAGTTACAAAAAAAATAACAAAAAATAATACAAAATTTTGTATTTGTTAAAACTCTATTTATTTAATATTTTGTTATATAAAAACTCTATTTGTTTTATGCTTTGTTATATATATTAATTGCGCAATTTTATTAATCTTTAAGTAAAAAAAATACTTTTAAAATTAAAAAATATAACAAATTAGACTAAATAAAAGTAAGTAACAATTAGTTTTATTTGTTAACAATATATTAAATTCTTTCTATAAATACACTCTTATAGTTTTGCAAACAACTAATATAAATATTTATTTAAAATTTTAAATATTCGATACAATATTTAATTATCTTAAATATTTAAAAAAAAAAAATTAAAATTAATATTTGTTTTTTTAACAAAAATTGTAATAAAAGCTTGCAATAAATTTTTAATAAAATTTGTAAAATTTTATTTAAAAATAGAAAAACTTAATAATATATTATACAATTTTATTAATATTTTGAATTTTATACAAAAATAAAGTTTTTACAAAATATAAAATAAGAATAATAAGAATAATATTGTTAACTACAAAACAAAATACAAAATTTATTTTAGTATTTATTTTAATATTATTACAATTTAATTGCTAATTTAAAAGCAAATATATAAAAAGCAAATATTGCTAAAAAAAATAATACAATATATTAATATATATAATTTTTTGTTAATACTTTTATTTAACTTAAGATAAAGTAAAAACAATTAATATCTTCGAACTAATATTATAAAGAATAAATATTTAACTTGAAAATATTAGAAAAATAATACTTTAAACTTTCTCAAACTAATACAAATAATTCGAAATATATTTTTATATTTAATATTATTAATAAATATTAATCAAACTTTTAGTTTTGCTAAAAAAAATTATTAATAAAATTAATTTTAAACAAATTTGAAAACAATTAAGCTAATTATAATAATTTAGTACTATAATTATCCTATAAATTTAAATTTAAAAAAAATTGTTGTTAAATTATAAAAAATATATTGCAAAAAAAAAAAAAAAATTAAACATAAAAAAAAGATTTTTTTTTCGAATAAAGTTTGAAATTTTTTAAATTAAATTTATTAATAATAATACAAAAAAATAATATATTTAATAACTTCAATTGTTAAAAGAAAGCTATTAATAACTAAATTTCGAAAGTTTAACTTATAGCTAGCACAAAAAATATATTATAATTGTTTAAAAAAAAATCGAATTTCTATTACTAAAAAAAATCGAATTGCTTTATTAAATATCTAATAAATTAACAATTCTTGTACTAAATTGTTACGTATTTAATATAAATTGTTGCAAAATTCGAATCTATATAAAGTTAAATCTTAATTAAATCTTATAATTATAATAGTAATGCAATAAAATAATATACTTATTAAAGAAAAAAATATATATAAATATTTTTACAACTTTATAAAACATATTTAAAACTAAACTCTAAATTCAATATGTATTTTTTTTAACAATCGAAACTTTAAACTTTATTGTATAGTATTTTGCAAATTAGATATTAAAATAAATATTTAAAATTAAGAAAATTGATCAACTTCTAATATTTTTATTTTTGCTTTTTTTATTACAAAATATTATCTTAATTATATTAATGTTACAAATATAATTTCTTTAGAACTCTTTTCTTTAATACTTTTGTTTTCGACATTTTTGTTTTTAACTTTATTTGTTTTGTTTTGTCTAAATTAACTACAAGAAATTATCTTATTACAAAAGAGCTTCGAAGCAAATTATCAAATTAGTAAATTAAGCTTATTAATTATAAATAAAATATATTATGTTACTTGTATATATTACTTCTTTGCTTTATACAAATTATTAAAAATTACAATGTTAATAAAAATAAATTAATATATATATAAGAAGTTATAAGGAAAATTGCAATAATTTTGAAGACTTTTATTAATAGAGATATGTTCAAAATCGCGTTAAAAATCGCCTAAAAATAGAAGCTTAAATTAACAATTAATAACAATATTATACAAAATAAGCAATAACAAAATTAGTATAAATAAATTTATATTATTTGTTAACAAAATTAGATAAATATAAATATAAAGAAATAATAATTTTGTTAAATAAAAAGTTTAAAGTAAATAAAAGTAAAAGTAAAAGATAATTTTAACTTTAACGCATATACTTTTTACTTTGTTTAATAAAATTATTTTCCAATATTTTATTTATAATTTTATCGATCTTTTAAACTCTTTTATATTTTAAACTCTTTTATATTTTAAATCTTATAATATTCTATTAAATATTAAGATATATTTATAATTTAATATACAGCTATATTATCTATATATATTATTAATAAACTAAGCTAAGAAGACGCGCAAACAATAAAATTATTATTAATTTAACTTAAAAGCATTGCAAGTTGCAATTGCACATAAGAATAAAATAATTAAAAAAAAGTTATATCGAAAATAGAACAATAATCGCAAACTATTTCGATTTGTACTAAGAAATTGCGTAAAACGTTTGTTTAAATAGAAGTCTTTTAGTTAAATTGTAAAGTTATAGAGAACAATATTAAAAATAAAATGAATAAGTATCGAAGTAATTAAAATATTTATAATAAAATATTTAAATAATACAATAAAATATACAATATTAACAACTTAACAATATAGTATTTCAAAAATTGATTTAAACAAAAAGCAAAAAAGAAGTTTACAATTAAAAGAATAAAATAACTTAGAGTTACTTAAGAAATGCAATTAATATATAAAGATATAAATATAATAATAACGTTTTTCTTTTAAAATATATATACTATTTAAATATATTATTTGTTTTTTATATTTAAGTTAATTAATATTGCAATTAAGTACTAACAATAAGCTTAATATTAATAAAAGCTTTTTAATATTTATAAAATTAATTGTAAAATTATTTATTATAATAATTTAAATAACTTAAAAAGAAAAAATAACGCGAATTTTTTAGATTTGTATAACAATTTTGTTAAAAAATTTGTGTTATCAAAAAATGCAAAAGAGAGAGAAATTTCTAATTCTATTAATGTTAAGATAAAAAATTCTAACAATATTGTTAAAAAGAATAATTAAAATTAAGAAATTCGATATATAACAAAAAATATTGTTGAAACGTTAAATTATAATTACTATAAAGTTATTAATATTATTAATAATAGTAAAAAATAAAAATAAACAATAAAAATAAACAATAAAAATAAACAATAAAAATAAACAATAAAAATAACAAAAATAATAATAAGATCGAAAGCAACTCGAATTAGATTGTTTAAAATAATAGTATAACAAACAAAGTTATTAAGATTTCGAATTAAGAACTTTATATACTTAGTTTAAAGAGATTACTATTAAAAATTAATATTATAATATATTATTATATTGCATTATTAAATTGCATTATTAAATTGCATTATTAAATTGCATTATTAAATTGCATTATTAAATTGCATTATTAAATTGCATTATTAAATTAAAAATATAAAACTAAGATTTTTAATAAATTAATTATAATTTATAATAAAACTAATATCTTAACAACTTGAATTTATTTTTCGATTTATTTTTCGATTTTAAGTTTAAAATTGAATCGAATTGTCGATTTTAATCTTAGAAATCAAATTGTTAAGACTTATGATTTAATTCGAATCAAATTGTTAAGATTTAATTCAATTAATCGAATCGAACTCGATTAATCGAATCGACGCAATTAGTTTATTTTTAAGCAATCGAACTACTATTCTTAAAATTAAGAAGCACAAAACGAACAAAGTTAATATTATTCTTAAAATATCGCAAAAATTGCTACTCTCGTCAATTCTTTTTCTATTTTATAATATTCTACTCTTGAAAAAGTTATATAACTAGAATATTAAGACTTGCGACTTCTTAAACAATATAATCTTACTAGTTAAAAAAAAACATTAAAGAAAATTGCAAACAATTAACTAGTATATACAAGAACATTTGCAAGAAGTAAACTTAGTTGCACAAAATTAAGTTCTCTCTTAGCAAATATTAGCTATGCTATATTACTAGAAAGAGACAAGACACAATCGATACAATAATTATTAATAATAATACAACAATAATATTAAAAAAAGCAATTAAATATTTAGAGATTATACTAAATAGTAAACTTAACTAGAAAGCTTAAATTAATAGAAATATAACAAAGACGATAAAATCTATAGAAGCTCTATCTAGTCTAACAAAACCAATATAGAAAGTTAAATTAATTAGAATAAGACAAATAATATATGCAATATTTATATCTTAATTAACTTGTAATTGCTTAACATAGTACACGTTATACAAGAGAAAGAAAATAAAAAAAGGTTATTAATAATCTAGTGAGCGTTTAATACTAATAGAGTAGATAAAAGATAATTTATTTCTATAGAAGAAAGTCTACCTAAATATATAACAATAATTTGCATCTTTTATTAAGATAAATTAGTAAGCAATTTTATTCTAGTAAATAATTACTAGATTTGCAAGAAATATTGTAACAAATACAAAGCACAAAGAAAAATTATCGAAGTCTATAAAGCTACATTATATTTAATATTGCAAATTGAAATATATTTTTTATCAATATATATCTATCTAGATTGCATAATATATCTAACAATATTTAGAGTAGTTACTAGTTTAACTTACAATACTATAATTAAGTTTAAATCTAGCAAAAAGAGTTAAATAATAAGTTTACTAGAAAAGCTAACAAATAAGCTAGAAAGAAAGATAAACACTAATATTAATAATTTGAAAATTAGTATATTGTTTGCAATATTGTTGTAATAAATCTTACTAACTACTAGTATTAAATTAAGTAAAAAGATTGCAAAAAAGATTTTCAAAAAATTATTAAAGAAAACAAATACTTTAATAATATATATTAACAAAAGTAAAACAAACAAGAAAATAGAAATATTATATTAATATGTTTGCTAAAAGTATAAGAAAGAATTTGTATTATCAAAGAGATTTGTAGACGTCTTTAAACAATGTAAGCAATTACTTAATAACAAGAATTACAACTTGTAACAAACTTATATTTAATAAATTTCTATAAATAGTTCAATAAACTAGAATAACATTAAGTAAAGACTTAAGATAAGTTGAACACATTCTATAAAAAAATTTATATTTGAAAACTATATATTTTTTTATTATTTAAAATTTAAGATATTTTAGATATTTAATATCTTAAGTATCTTAATTATCTTAATTTTTCTAGATAGATTTTTTTATTATTATTTGTAAAATAGAAGATATTTTAAGTATAAAAAATATTATCGAAAGAATTAAAAATACAATTTTATTTTTGATTATTAGAAAATAAATAAGACTATATAAAAGACTAAAAGACTAAAAAACTAAATAATTAAATAATTAAATTGCGTCTAAGAATTGCGCAAAAGATAAAATAAAATAAAATTAACTTTGTTGTTTAAAAGATATAAATAATACAAAATTAAAAAATATTTTAAAAATTAAAAAAAGCAAAAAAGAAATCAAATATATTGAAAAGATATTTAGAATTTTGTTCGATATAATTATTAATTTATTATTGTTTGTATTTTTGATTTTTAACGTTCTATTAGTTTTTATAAATAATTTTATTGCTAACAAAATTATTGCAACTTGTTAAAGTACTTCTTTAGATTCTTAAGTAGCTTTTATATATTTTCGAAGATAATTTTTTTTTTACTTAATAAGATACTTTTGATTTTTTTATTATAAAATTTATTTTGTAAAAATATAATTAGATTTGCTAATTTCAACAATAAGATATATAATATTAACAATAATTTAATATTCTTAAATAAGTTAAGTTGGTAATTAATTAATCTTTTTATTTTTTTAACAAAAAACAATTTGATTTTAAATATCTTTTTTTAATTGTTAAATTTGTTAACTTAGACAACTTAATAACAAAATCTATAATAACTTTATTCTATAACAATTTAGATAGTTTCTAATACTAGATTTGGCTATAGTTGATATATATATTATAATTGTTCTATTAATAGCTAAAATATTGTTTAACATATATCTTAATAGCTTGTCTTATTTGAAAAAACTAACAATATTAATATAAAAGTTAAAAAAATTTAATTACTTTTAAATATTTTTGCAATAGTCTATTATATATAATGTTTTTTTATATATTTATTAATTTTGTTAATAAATATTTCAAGTTTTTTTTTTTACTAGAAATTCTTCTATATTGTCTCTAACTATTTGTAAAATAATATTTAGTTTATACTTATTTGCTAATAGTAATTTGTTTTTATTAATTTTAAGTATATTACAATTAAATAAGTCTTTTGTATCTATATACTTATTATTTCTATTAAGTATATTTGCTTTGCAATTAAATTTGTCTAAAGTATATTGTATTTTAAACTTGTATTGTTTAAGTTACTTTAATTATTGTATTTATTTTTTATTAATTTGTTTAATAGTAGTAAAGTGCAAAAAAAAATTGTAGTTAATAAAAATTGTAAATTTTAATAATTCTTTAATATATACTTTCTATAACTCTAAAGAGACTACAATAGCAAATAGATTTTTATTGTAAATATTATAATTTATTTAATTAATAAGAGTTTTTTCGAAAAATGTATTATTAAGTACTATATATCTTTGTACTTTTAACTAAGATATATATCTTTGTACTTTTAACTAAGATATATATCTATAATTATATTTAATATATTAATTTCAATATATATTAAAAATTGTAAATTATATATTTTTAGTATATATTCTTTTAAGTATTCTAGCTTCAATTTTTGAAATAATTTTTCTTATTTTAATCTTTATAAGTATAGTATATTCTTTTTCGTAAAATTAATTAATAGTATTGCATTTGTTAAGAAGTCTTTAATAAAAAATTTATTGTATTTAATAAAATTTATAAAAACTTATATTTTCTTAACGTTAATAAATAGTTTCTATTTTTTTACAATTTGTAATTTCTTTAAATTTATTTAAATTTTATATTATTCGACAATAAAGTATAAAAAATTAAGCTTTTTTCGATAAAATTTGTATTTCTTTAATTTAAAATTTAAAATTCTTTAAATTTTGAAGTAAACTAGTATATTGTTCAAATATATTATAACAAATTAATTTAAATATTTTTGTAATATATTGTCGAAGTATTTGTAAATTCAAATAGTATTATTATATATTTGTAAAGTTTTAAATATTATATACAAAAACTTGTATTCTACTTTTTCTTTGTCTTTATTTTAATTTAATTATACGTTTTTTGTAAATTTAGTATAATAAAGTATTTTGTTTTAAATAATTAATTTTGCAGCTTGCTAATATTAAATAGTAGATATTAATTCTTAATTGTAATATTGTTTAGCTTTTAATAATTAATATATAGATAGAAAGTTTTGTTTTTTTAGATACAAAGAGAATCGAATATTCTATCTATAGTTGAAATTTTCTAATAATTTTTTTTCGTTTTTTGCTAGATATTTGCAAATTATTTCTATATGAATATTTTATTTTTTTACTTAATTTAATGCAAGTTTTCTAAAGTACTCTAAGCTTTTTAAACTCTTTAAGAAAGTCTAGAATTAAAGTTAAATTATATAATAAACTAAACCGATTTAAATATACGAAAACTATATTTTTAGATTTATTTTCTTCAAAATTTGACAAATTAAAAACAATCTTAGTTAGACTTAGCTTTAAAAAGTTGTAATATTTGCAATCTATAATATATATAGATTGATTGTTGAATCGAATTTCGCTTTCAAAAGTTGAAATCAAAATTCAACTTCAATTTTTAGCATAGAATTGAATTGCCAAGATTAATAAATCAAACTACTTAATTAACTCGCTTAGAACAAATTCTTTTGCTTAATTATTAAGAATTTAAATCTAACGTTATAGAATTGAGTTACATAATAAATTTGAATTTTCGCGATTAGTTTAAATATATATTCGATAATTAAATAATTGCGTTAATATTAATATTAAAACTTAATAAATAACAAATTCGATCGATTTGAACAAAGTTTACTTGAAAAATAAGTTTTAATAATTCGAACATTCTATGCGTAAATTAAGAAACACAATAGTATTTTTTAATAGACAAACTTAATAGTAGTAGACAAAATAAATAAGACTCTAATTGTCTTTTAAAAGCTTAAGATTTTATTAAGAGATATTTACAAAAGCTTGTTTAATTTTTTGCTACTAACATTGCTTAAATTGTAATTATTATACTTAGTTATACTTGAAGCTTTGCAAATTGTATTTGAGTCAAGATTAAAATATAATAGCTTTTAAGTATTTAATTTTGCTTAGTTTTGTTAGTCTGCTCAAAGCAACTTAGAGCTTTAAAAAAATGTCAATATAATTTCTTTTCGAATAAAATATATATAGATTTAAATATAGATTAATTGTTTAATTTAAGTTTTATTTCGTAGTCTTACAATTAATACTTAGATAGAACTTTTATTGTTGTCTTTTTTAAATTAATCGTCGATTCGATATTCGATTTCAACTTTGAAATCGAATTGAATCGACGATTTAACTTTAGAAATTGAATCGAGAATCGACGATTTAACTTTAGAAATTGAATCGAAAATCGATTCGATTTCAACTATTTTAAAATCGAATCAAATCGAATCAAGTCGATTTTCGATTTTAATATTAGAAATCGAATCAAGTCGATTTTCGATTTTAATATTAGAAATCGAATCGAATCGTCAAGAATGCCAAGAATACTAAAAATAGTATAAATTAAGTATAAATTTAGATTTTTTATTAATTACTAGATAATGCTTAGTAGTAATGCATTTATAAAAAGAAATTTCTAATACATTTATTAATTAATTTAAATAGATTAACTATTTCTATTAAATTATTAATTAATTGTTACTAAAAAAATTAAATTTACTAAAAATAATAGTCTTGACAATTCGATTCGATTTTTCGATTTAATTTTCGATTTAACTTTTGAAATCAAATTGAATTGTCAATTCTAACTTTAGAAATTAAATCGTCAAAACTTTTAATTCGATTTCTCGAATCGACGCAATCAATCTAGTCTTTGTTTAAAATAAATACTTTTAATTGTTATATATTTATAATATATATTTTAGCGATTTTCTTGCTATATTAGATAGTTCAATTTTTTTAGAAGATTTGCAATTTTCTTTATTTATTTTAATCTTATAGTTTAAACTAATTTTTATTAGTATTTGTTAAGTCGAACTTTAATAGTTAATTTTTTTGAAAAATTGCAAAGTTGTTATTTGCAATTGAATTTCGATTGAATTTATTATTTATTATTATTGATTGTTGTTAATATATAGATCAAATATAGATTTCGTAATTATATTACGCAAATCTAAATACTTATATATATTAGTAGACTTTTAAATTGTATTGCTTTAACTAAGATATTTCTAGAACAATATTATAAATAGTTATTTCTATTATATTAAAGATTAGTTTTTTATAGTATTATTAAATAGCTATTAATAGTAGTTTTGTTTCTTTATCTACTTTTTTATTTCTACTAAATAATAGATTTCTATTTATAATTACTAGATTGTAAGTATTAAATTTCTTTTAAATAGAATATTCTTTTCTTTTAATAAAAGCTCTAACTATAAAATTATTTATTGCACTAGAACAAACTATTGTTGTAAATTAACAACTATTAATTTTAATTAAAATAATAAAATATTGTGTATATATTGTTAAATTTAGTTATTGCTACTAAGCTAATATATTATATTTCTCTAATATACTCTTTATTAAGAAATTTAAGTTTCTTTTTACTTTTGTATTTTAATCTTTGCTTTAAATATTTGTTTACGTTAAGCTTTCTTTTGTTGTTAAATTAATAACTTCGATTTTCAAAAAAATTAATTAATTTAGTTCTTTTTTTCTAAATAAATTTAATATAAGTTGTTATAGCAAACTATTTAACTAAGATCTACGTATATATTATGTATTTTCTTAATAATAGTATCTTTATATTTAAGTTTTAGTATTTTAAACCTTTTGTTTATAATAAATTGTTATATATATTCTAATAAGATTTAGTTGTTTTATTATTATATTAATTTTTTTTTAAATAATAGTATTATTTTCTAATTTCTTTTTGTTTTTGTTTATAATTTTTAATAAGTTAGCTAAAATCTCGAAATAATTTATAGTATTTTTTATACAAATGTAAAAGTTCTTTTAGTTACTATACTTTTTGTTTAAGTTAATTGCTAAATTGTAGAAATATACTATATAATTAAATTCTCGAATATTTCAACGATTTAACGCTAATTATACTACGATAGAACAACGATAGAAACACAATTGATCTATAGTCGAACGTTGATTAAACATCAATTAAACATCAATTAAACATTGATTAATAAATTGTTCTTCTTCGAAAATTGCGATTTTTTAATAATTAAATTACAATTAAGTTACGATTGCAACACAATTAAGTTACAATTGCATTACAATTACGTCTTATTATTTTAAAAGATACTTAACTTTAATTTGTTAAAAAACGATAAAACAATAATTGAAAAGTAATTTAATTATTAATTGAGCAATCGTTAAATGCATTAACAATTATTAAATATTACAAAATTATAGAAGATTTTGCAACAATTAATAGTTGAAGATTAAATTAATAAATAAGAAATTAATTAAGCAACAATTAAAAAATAGAATTGTATTTAATGTATAATTAACAATTATAAGCATTATTGTTGTTAAACTCTTATTGCGAAAGACTTATTATTATTATTGCAAAAGTCTTTTTTATTGCATATTTACAATTTCTCTTAGATATACTATTTTGTCGCGAAAGTCTTTTGCAACGTTCGTAGTTTTGTTGTTTATTCGTTTGTATAATGCTTGAAGTTTTTTGTTACATTGTTTATCTTAAATATGTTACACTTTAATTACATTCTAGTAGATATTAATTTGTGTTTTTTGTTTTTTGTTATTTGTTAATCTAACTTGTAAAAAGCGTCGATAATTATATATATTGTTCGAGATAAAAGCAAGAAGTTTGTAAATATATTGTGTAAAAATTTGTCAATATATAAGAAAATCAAAAACGAAGTTGTGCAAAAAGTTGTATAAAGAATTTTTATTTTTATACATTTGCTATATAATGTTTATTACAACAAAGATATAGTTTAAGCGATAATATAAATGCGAGAAGCATTAACTGAAATAACTCTTTTTAACTTTAATTATTATATAGTTTCTTATATTGTATACGCGTCGATTGTTGTTTCTAATAAATATTAGTTTAACTAAAATTATAAAAAATGCATTAAAAATATTAACTTATTAATAAAGACAATTTTAATATATTACTTAAAGCGTTTAAAGTCTAAATTGACAACTCGTTTATCGTAATTTTGCATATAAATATTTAATAATTTCTAAATAAAGAAATGCTAAGATAAAAGTCTTGAAAAATTTAATATTGCGTTTATAACAAACGCATTAAAGAGTTTAAAATCGATTAAAAACAATTAAGTTTATTAATATAAATTATCGCAAATTATTGCATAAACTTCGTTTATATTTTTGTTAATTGTTTGCTCGCTTAATAATAGAAAGCTTTTTATTAACTATAAGCAATAATCTTTAAATAATATCAAAGTTTTCATTAATTTTGAATATGTTTTTCAAGACTTAATAAAATTAAGACGCATAAACTAATTTATAACGTTTTGCACAAAAAGATAATTTATAAGATTCAATAATATTGCGTAATCTATTATAATCTTAAAAAATCTAAAAAGCGTATTAATTAATATAAATTTATTTGAATGTTATTTACATGTATTTTATCTTATATGCTAGAACATTTATATTTATAATTGTAATATACTTGTGCGTTATGTTAACAATATAAAGATTAACGTATACATTAAGTAATGCGAGAAGCTTTTAAAATTTATTATTTTTAAATTTATAATCTTTTTTCTTCTTAATATTTGCGAAAGACTTCGATAATTGCGCACGCTCTTAAAGTAATAAAATATTGTTTTTAAAATTCTTAAATTTACTATTAACAACGTTAGAGAGTACGTTTTTCAAAATTTTATTCTTTTTATTTGCTTTGTTAGCGTTGTTTATATTGTTATTATTGTTACAAGAAACTTCTTTAAAGATTTTTTCGAAATCTTTTGCAATATTTTTCGCAAAGTCTATAATATACTAAATAAGAATTTAATATATTTGTCGACTTGTTACTATTATTTAATGTAAATTTTTTAAATAAAAATATTATTAACTTTTTATTAACTTGTTAATCTTTGTTATTGTATCAAAAATCTTAATAATTTTACGCACGTTAATATTATTTTCGAGTATAAGTTTAAAAGTTCTTTGTATATAGCTTATGTTAAATCAAATACTTGTAACATAAGAACGTAAAATAAGAGAAATTAACAAAGAAGCTTGTTCGAACTCTAATAGAAATTAAGATTAAATATAGAACGTAAAAAATTATATACAAAGTTAATTTAAAAAAAAGCAAAAATGTTGAAACATCTTAATATAGAATTGATTTTTCTTCTTGTTAAATATCGTAGTAATTAACACGCTTTAAAGAATTTTATTTAGCTCTCATTACTTAAATAAAATGCGTTGTAAATTCGAAACAACATTAAATCAAATAAAAGAATTAAACGTTAAATTATTAAGATGTCAATCTTAATTCTTATTTTTTGTAGATAGATCGTTTTATTCTTATTAATTAAGTCTTTTGCGTACTCTCTTTAATTAATAGCTTCTTAATAATATTTTTTATTGTTAACAACGTCGAATTCTAAATTTTTTTGTTTCTTTTTAAGATAATAGCAAATTCGACAAGTTATTTGCACAAAGTAATAAGAAAATTCTTCGTTATAAATCTATTATAATATATTGTCGAACAAAATTATTTTAAAAGCGCAAACAAATATAATTTTTTTATTAATAATAAGATCGACTTCTTTATTCAAATTTTGTATAAATTTAAAGATAAATTTTATTGTATTCTTAATTTTGACTTCGTAAAATTTTAATATAAAAGTAAAGATATTTGCTATTTTACGTCGCTTCTTGTAAGTTGAAGCAACAAATATAAGATAAAATATCTTAAGAAAACAATAATTGTTTTGATAAATCTTAAAATTGTCTATAAAAAAAATAAAAATAAAATAAAATTTGTTAACAATTTCGAAAAGTTTTTCGCGATTATAATACTTTATCTTAAGCTTATCTCGAGTTTAATAAAATTAACGTACAAATCAAACAATAAGAAATTTTATGTTTAAGATGCGTCGAATATAGTTTTTTTAATAAACGTAAAATTCTTGTTCTTTTTATCGAAATCTTTATCGATATAAATGCGAAAATGCTTATTAATCGAAATAAAAGACATATTAAGTTCGTAATTCTTAATAATAAAGAGTTTGTTATTTTTGATAATAAAATTTTTACCAAAACTTTTTTAAAAAAAATAAATATTATTTATAACAACTTAAAGTTCGAGAACTATTTTATCTTGTTTTTTAAATTTGACACTTTTCTCTTTATAGTCTTTGTTAATAAAAATAACGCGATTATATTAATACGTAAAGTTTGTACGTAACTTAATCTTTAAAATATTTTTAAAAATTATAATTTCGCGCTTTAAGATATAACAAACATTTTTAAAAATAAATTTAATAAAAGAATTTCAAAATCTTAAATGTTAAAGCTTAATAAATTTATCGATTAAGTGTATTATATCGAAGGGCATTTTAACTCGCAATTTGATAATAAATAAAATTATTTATATAAGATTAAAAAAATTATATTAGTATTGTTATGTTAAACGTTTAACTTGTTTTTTTGTTATTAATTCTTTTACTTTTTAACAAGAAAAGATAATTTCTTTATTGTAATCTTAATTGCTTTTCGTATTAATTGCAAAAAAAGTATATATTATTGAATTTAATACTTCAATATATCGAGTTTCTTTGAAAAAATATATATATAATTGTTGACTTCGATAAGAGCATTATTTTTTGCAAAAGACTTCGATATTTAAAGAATCTCTTTAAGTCTAATATAATTAGCTTGAGAATTGTTTAACTTCTAAAATTATAAATTAAACGTTATATAAAATAATAATAATATAATGTTTTTTTCTCTTGTTTCTTTATAATCTCTTCTTTCGAATTGTTTAACAATATAAGTAAGATAATTTTAATAAACAAATAATATAATAAGAAGCAAAAATAAAAATTTATAACAAAGACAAACGCTATAAAAGATTTTATTTCGTTTTCGTTTTTAATTTTTTAATTTTTTACATATTAACGTAAAGTAAGACTTTGAATTTTTTGAAAAATATTATAATTATTATTTTAAGCTAATTAGCAAATATTTGAGACACAAGATTACATTTATTAGAAAAAGTTCTAACAACTTAACTTTAATTTTGACTTTTAATTTTAACTTTATCTTTAATAGTGTATTTATTTTCAATAATACTTTTTGTTCGATTTTTGTTAATAAATTCTTATTAATGTGCATTAAATTCTTTTTATTATTGCTAATTTTTATTATTTTTAAATCTCGCGCGCTATTACGATTTGTTATACTTCTATTTCTATTATTATTGCGAAAAGCTTTCTCTTTAATTATTTTATTATTAGAATTGCTATTGTTGAAGATTTTTCTTTTAATTATATTAGTATCTTAATTGTTGTTGCGAAAGACTTTTAATTTGGAAGAAAATCTAAATATTTAATAAGTAAAATCTTTCGCATAGTTCTTTTTATAATACTTCTCTAAATCGTTTATTAATTCTTTCGCAAAACGAGCTTTCTTTTTATCGCTTTATATTGTAGATGTCTTATTAAAAAAATTAAATCGATAAAGAGAATTGTAAATTGTAAAAGAATCGATCAATAAAATAATATTAGAAAGCGAATAATTATTAGATTAAGAAGTGTCAATAATAGAAATAAGATTGTCTATAATATATATAAGTTTTGTCAATATATCAATATAGCGACGACGTAATATTCGAGACATTATAATAATAACTTTAAGCTTTAACAATTAATAAAGACAAAAACAAAGATAACAAGCAAAAATATCGATTTCGTAAAAAAAATTGCAATGATTAAAAATTACTTCTTATTGCATTAAATCGCGAAAGTTATTAATTTATTAATTTAGCTAAATTAAGATATATAATTTAAATTGTAGCTTTTAGAAGTTTTATGCTAACGTCTATAAATAACTTCGTCTATATAATTATTGCAATTAATAATCGATCAACTTTCTTAAATTATTCTTTCTTTCTCTTTAGCGCTCAATTTACTTTTGTTAAAAGCTTCAATTATTATTATATGTTATATATGTCTTTTTATATAATGCTTGCAATAGACGTATTGTAAAAGACTTTTGCAATCTTAAGTTAATAAATTAATTATATTAAATTAGTAACTATTACGTTGCACATAACAACAACAAACACTTACTTCGATCTCTCTTGTTTATTAAATATTTATTTTTTCTTTGCTTTTATTATAATTTTCTTAATAATTATTTTTACTTTTAGAATTTTAAGAATTTTATTCGATGCAAGAACGACATCTTTTAGTCGAATCAATTTTGAGTTTTGTCAAATTTATTCTTTAATATTAATAGTCGCATTCAAGTTTTTGATCTTTAAATTCTTAAATATTAAGCGATTAAGTAAAGTTATTATTTCTGAGATAATTTTGTTTATAATTCGAAAGAACTTTGCATTCGAAAAAATGTTATACAAATAATATTTAAAAACATAAATAATTGTTGCGAGATTACTTATTTGTTAAAATTAATATATATTAATTTTCGATTAAGATATTGTAATATAACTTTAGAAAATATATTTATTAACATAGAAATTGCAAATTTAGTTTAATTAAATCAAGATTATATACGAAAAATAAAATTATTTTCGCGATTAAATTTTCTATAAAAATTTGAATAACTTGTTCTCGCTTAAAGTTCGTTTAATACGAAGCAAAAAAAATAGTCTTAATATTGACAAGCTAAAGAAATGTATATACGTAAAGTGCGATTTTAGAAAATTAACAAAAAACGTTCGTCTTTTCTTAATTACAAACGATCTATAAAATAATAAATTAATAAAACATTTATCAAAGACTTTAAAATACAACTTTGTTAAAAACTTTATATAATATTAAAATATGTTAAAGTCTTTTGCAATATTTGTATTGAAAGCGTTTTGCAATGTAAAGCTTAAAAGTCTTTTGTAACAAAAAATACTTACTTAATTATAAAGATTGCGCAATAATGTTTGCATCTTTAACGCTTCTTTTAATATTCTCTTTAATATAATTAATTAAATCTCTAGTATTAACTTTGTCGAGCGCAATTTATTAAATTATTTTATATAATAATTGTTCTTAATAAAGATTATCTTAACATTATTAATTTTAAGCTTGTTCGTTTTGTTAATTGCTAACAATTGATTTTACAATATAAGTATAATCAACTTTCAAATTACGTCAAATGTAATCTTCTTTTTTTTTGATTTTTTAAAAACAAAAGTAAGCAATTTTTCGATAAATATATTTTCGAGTTGTTAATATTTGATCTTTTTATTTAATAAATAATTGCAATAAACAAATATAGCTTAAATCTTTAATAAATAATTATTAATTACTTTTTTTATTTTGAAAGAAATTATCAAGAAATAAGTGCGACAAATTATGCATCGCTTTTATATTTAATAAATGCGATATTTTTTTTGAACATTACTTTAGCGTAAACTATATATCTAGTAATTGACGACACTAAAAATAATACGTAATTAAGTAGCGAAATAATTATTTAATAAAGAGTACGAATTGATAGTTAATTTAACTCTTATTTCTTTCAAGATTTAAGAAATTTATTAAAATTCGTTATTAGAACGCTTAATAAACAATAAAAGATCTTTGATATTGTTTAAATTGTTAAATATTGAAATTTCAATAATTAAAATATTAAACAAAGTAGAAAGTTATTACAAAGCATAGTTGTTATGCGATGTTAAAGACTTCAAGAATTGCGTCTTTTTAACAACAATAATATTAAAATAATAAAATAAATTGTTCGATTATTTGATATCAAACTTAACAAATGCTTGATTTGTAATTGTACAAATTTAATTGTTTTTCAATTGTTATTTTTGTTAAGTCTTAGACTTGTAACAATGTGCTTATATAATTAAACTAAATATAACAATAATGCTTGTTTGCTTCTTGCGATTGTCGAAGATTTTATAATTCTTAATTAAGTGTTTATTAATAATTAACTTACTCGCTATTAATTTATGTTGTCAAATATTCTTGTAATATTTTCTTACGTCAAATTAACTTAATGTGATCAAATAAATCTACTTAATTTATTAATTAATAAGAGTCTTAAATACAAGTATTAGAATTGATCGAATTATTGATTGTAATTCGTACTATATAGTATTGAAAAATCTTTGCTTTATTACTTGCATGTACGTTAATTTAATATAATAACAATATTTAATATTGTTAAAGACTTTATTATTTGTTTAACAATATAAAAGACTTAAAATAAATTATAATTGCAAAAGATTTCTTTTAATAAAAGTTTTTTGCAATACGAAATAAATTAAGAGAGCTTTCTTAACAAAAATAAAGTCTTTAACAAAATAACTTATTTATAGCAAATAAATTAAAATAATTTAAGTTTTATTAAGACTTATTACATTTGTTAAAATACAATCTCGAATAATAAAATTTAATAAGAATTTTTGTATTATTTTAATTGCGACAAATTGTTAGAAATATATAATTTAACTTAATATTATTTCTAAAATTCAATAAATAGTTGCTTTAAATTCGCGTAATATAATTTGTAATAAATAATAACTTGTCTTTAAATTGTCTCTTTAATAATTTTTATTGTTGACGAATTGCTATTGTTTATTAAACTTAATTACGTAAGCTTTGTTGAAAAATTAAAAAGTCGTACGCGCAAAAGTTAAATAATATTTAGCGTATTTAACTAGAATTTAAAACTAATTGTTAATAATTGTATCTAATAATCTTTTTTCGAATTTTTTTTAGAGTTCTTTGTATTGTTGATGCGAAGTTTTTAAAGTAACAAAGCTAAATAATTTACTTGTTATTAATTATTTCGACTTTTCGAATGTTTGTTTTTAGAGAATTTGTTATTGTTTAGTAATTTGTTAACAATAAGATAAGCTTTTATTAAATTAATATTTACGTTATGTTAACGCGAAATGCTTTTGTCGTTTGCTTCTTTTAAGCAAGTCAAATTTATTCTTCGATATACTTTATAAAGTAAGAAAGAAAGCACTTATAAGAGTCGATTATGTAAATTCTTATTTTTTTAATATTAACAAAGTTTAAAATTTCTCGCAATTTCTTAAAGTAACATTATGTGATAATTAGATTACAAGTATTAATTAATTAATAAATTATATTAAAAATATTTAAAAATATGTAAAATATAAGTTTACGCTACAAAAGATTGTTAATACTATAGACTTTACAAAAGACTTTTGTTGTATTTACTATAAATCAAAAGTAAAGTTTTTCACACAATAATATAAATAATAAATAAACAAAGAGAAAGATTTATTAATGTAAGAAATAAAAAAGTCTTTTGCAAAGCGCTTTAAATTGTCTTCAACGCAAGATTTGTTAATATTAAAGAATTTAAAATAGAAATAGATAATAATAGAGATAATAAGACGCGACTAGAACGCGATCAACTTATTTAACATAAAAATATATTGAAATATTTACTAATGTTTGTTTGCTACAATTGTAAAAGCTTATAATAGATAGCTTAAAACGTAAATTAATATATTTAAAATTTAGAGTAAACAAGTTTAAGTTTTAAATTATTTACTTCAAGTATTTTTATATTAATTTAATAATAAAAATCTTTATTTACTCTAATAAATTGTAATAGTTGCAACGAACATATATAGAAGTTGTAATTTGTAGTTTTTAAAACTTGAAACAAATTGTTATTAAAAAGATAAAATGTAAATAATTAAGAAAATTATAATGTTAAGAGTAAAGAGACTATAATAAATGTAAAGATAATAAATTGAAACTTAATATCGCAATAAATAATGCAAGTAAATTTATCAATTTTAAATAAGAAGTTATCGAAAAGTCTTATTATATTATTTGTTTACTCTCTTAATTTATAAATAGTTTAAAGTATTCTTTACATATAATAAGTTTAGTTAGAACAACATATTTATACGACATTTGTATAGTATCAAGATCTTTAATTATAATTAATGTGATCATTAAATTAAATCGAACACTTTTTTTTAACTTAATTTACTCTCTTGAATCTCGTAGAATTAAATTAAAATCAAGGCGCAAATTCGATCTTAAAGTTGGATTTCGTCGAATTAATGTTAAGAACTTAAGCTAAATTCGTCGCGTTAGCATTCGCTTATCTTATCTTATCTTATCTTATCTATGCGCTAACTTAATTAAACTAGCGCAAAATTCACGCTAATCGCATATAATTAGCGTGTTACGTGACGTTACGTAATCGAGTAAATCGAGTTAAATACTTGACGCGCATTCTTCGTTCACTTCATTTTATTGGGCTAGAAAATTTGCCTAACTCTAGAATCAAAATTGGGCGAATTAACTCAATCGAATTAAAACTCGATTCGACGATTACGCTAATTATAATATTTAAACATTTTTTTTAAGCTCTTTTAATTCTTTTTAGACATCAAAACTCTATATATTGAAACATTAAAATTTAGCACTTATTACGTTTATTTGTCTTTCTTTCGTTAATAAAATCTTCTTATTTTGTATTTATATTTCTTTTACTTTTATTAAGAGCTTTAAGTAGCTTCGACGTTCTTTTGTATCTCTTGCGATTGTTTTAAGCTTAATAAAATAAATTGTAAAAAACTTTTATTGCGAAAGACTTACATCGCAAAAGACTTCGACAAGAAAGACTTTTATATATACAAATATTTCAAAATCTTTTACAAAGAAACACAATTAATTGTATATATTATTAAATCATTAAATATTTTTAATAATAAGACTTAAATCGAAGCAAATAATATTGTTGACGCATTTCGCTTAACGCGACTTTATTTTTTTTTATTCTTTTGTTGCATTGCGTCTATTACTTTAGTCTTGTCTTATATTGACAATAAGAAAAAAAAAGTTAATCTAAAAAAAAATCGATAAATTAAAGAAAAAGATAAAGAACAAAAAAAGAGAAATAACGAATTTGACAATAAAGTTAAAGAAATAAAAGCAACAAAATATTTTTAAAGTGCTAATAAACAAATAGATTAAATTATAATTTAAAATTGTTACATTAACAAAAAGAAATCGAATATAATAATTTATTCTTATAATATTAATAGTGCAAGATAATTTTGTCAACGTCTTAAAAGAAGCGAAATTGAAATAAGATTGCTTTCGTTAATAATAATATTAGTCTTTTACTTATAAATTATTTATATTGTTTTGATATAAAATCGTCGATTATAATGTTGTTTGTTAGATAAATTATTTAAATTTTAAATAAAATATAATGTTGAATCCTATAATTTTTACGTTAATAAGATAGTCAATTAAGTTAAAATAACATTGCGCGAAAAGTCTCTTTTTAAATATTATTTTAAATATTATTAAAGCGACATAATATTATATTTGTTTATATAATAAGTACAATTAATCTAAGATTATTAAGAGATAAATTAGCATTAACAACTTTAAATTATAAGCGACAACAAAAAAGAAATTAAAATTAAAATTTAATAATAACGCTAAAAACTTGTCTTCAAGTTATAAAGTCTTAAAAAGATAAATTATAAGTAATTTACTTATTTTTGTAGCAATAATTATTTAACAATAAAATTAAATTAAGACATTTGCTATTAAATAGAATGCACAATTGTTAAAGACTTTAAATAACAAAACTTTGTTTAATCTTATTAACGAACAAACTACAACGCAAAAGACTTTTACTTAATCTTTAATCAAAAAAAAAATTTTAAAATTTTTTGTAACATTTAAAGTCTTCAAAGTAGTTAAAGTCTTTAAAGTATTCAATATTTCTATTAACGATATCTAAAAAGTCGTCAACAATAATAATAGAATTTCGAAAACGACTTTTTTAATGTTAAATACTTTTCGATTTACGCAAAATTATAAATAAATTAATAATAAAAAAGAGAGAGACTTAAGAATAAAATATATATACGTTAGTAAAAATAAAAATAATTAAACGCAAACAAAAACATTTTAAAAAATATATTTTAATTTTATGTTAAAGTCTTTTGTAACTTCTTAAAATTTAAAGTCTTTTTTATTGTTTTATTTTTTAATACTTAAGATAACATTTTGTACATTAAAATTTATTGTAAGAACTAATAACGCAAATTAATTTATAACAAAGATTAAAGTCGCGAGATCTAAAATTAAAATTTATTGTAAGAACTAATAACGCAAATTAATTTATAACAAAGATTAAAGTCGCGAGATCTAAAATCGCAAAGTTCGTTATTAAGAAACTTGTTATTGCAAAGTCTATTATCGTAAAACATATTGCGCAAAAGTCTTTCGCAATAATTGCTTAATTATTAAATAATTTCTACAATAATATTACATTTAATACGAAGAATTCATCTTGTAATTAAACAACTTCTATTTTTACTTTAATGTTAAATAATTACAATATTAGTTAAAATTAAAACAACAAAAAGTTATCGAACAAGATAATACAAATAAAGACAATTACTATTTCGAAAAATAAAGTTTTCGACAAGTTTAATATTATAACTCCTCGATATTATCTTATTTATTTTGACAAAAATAACAAGAACAAATTTGTTTGTACAATTTTCTTTAATTTTAAAATTAACAATTCGCTCTACTTGAAAGCAAGAAAAAATATGAGAAAAAAATTTAAACAATTAAAAACAAATACTTTAAAGATGATAATTAAATTTTCGCAAATCTAAATTCTTTCGAACAAACAAATCGATTTATTATTTAGATTGCATATATACAAGAAGTTTAAAAATAAATTGTCAAGACAATTTTAATACAATTAACTAAAAAAGATATTTTTGTTTGAGTTATATATTATTGATTTCAACAATATAACTCGAACAAATTGCAAGTTTTTTTGCTATAAATTGCACGCACTTTATTGTAATATTAATTAATCTTCTTTTATAAATTTCTTTATTTAATTAATAATTCTGCAACATTTAATAAATTTAACAAAGACTTTATTAAAGAATTTTGTCTTTATAAAGTATACAAGAGATTATTTGCTCAATGTTTACAATAATTTGTATAACAAGAATAATTTTCGCAATTAAGACGTAAATTAATATTCGAAACGCATAATATTATATTAAATTCGAAACAAGAAAAAGATCTTTGTAAATCTTAATCTAAACTTAAATGTTTTCTTAACTAATAATAATATAATAAATAACCAAAATTAATAATAACAAAAATGCATACATATAATAATTATCTATACAAAATATATAATATTATGTAACATATAATTAAATATTTTGCGCAAAACTTCTTTGATTTTTTCGTATAATATAATATATTATAATGTTTTATTTCTCTTTGCGAAAGACTTTAGCAATAATTTTATTTGCTTCGCATTATATTTTTAATCACAATAATAACACAATATATATAATTTAAAATTATATATTTATGTGTCGTATAACATTTTAAAGAACGTTTTTTTGTCGATATCTTTTGTCGATATCTTTTGTCGATGTCTTTTGTTAATATTTTTCGTTAATATTTTTTATTAAGCTTTTATTGAAGTCTTTTGCAAAGACATTTCTCTTCAATCAATTAATCGTTATTTAGTTGACTCTTCTCGTTAATTAATCGTTATTTAATAAGAATTAGATTAATTAATTGTTATTTAACAAAGAATAGGTTGATTAATCGTTATTTAACTAACTCTTCTTATTAATTAATCGTTATTTAATCGATTTTCTTTGTTGAATAATCGTTAATTAATTTACTATTCGTTGTATAATAAACTTTTATTAGTCGAAAAATAATTTTAATCGTTATTTAGTTAACTCTCTTTATTGATCAATTGTTATTTATCTTTTAATCGACTCTTCTCGTTAATTAATTGTTGTTCAACTAATTCTTCTTATTAATCAATCGTTGTTTAATCGATTCTCTCTATTGAATAATCGTTGATCAATCTATTCTTCGTTGCATAACGAACTTTTATTAGTTAAAAGACGATTTTTTAATTAATATTCAATTTAGAGTCGTAATTCAACTAGTGTGCAATCTAGAAACAATTGTTGTACAATCGACATTTTGTTTCTTACAGAGTTTAGAACGTAATATTTTTAATTGTTTTTTTTAAATAGTTTTTAGAAGTATTTAATTATCTTTTTGCGTAGATATAAGTGTCTTGTCTAATAATATTTTATTTAGAACTTTTTGTAACTATTTTAAATTTTTTATTAAATAATAATTGTTGTTCGATTTAGTCTTAAAAATATTTATTTTTATATTAATTTACTTTCTAATTTTTTTTAATTATTAAATATCTCTTTTAATATAGTATTAATTTGTCAATAATTTATTAAATTTTATAATTAACAATCTTTTACAAAGTAATTCCATTTGCTATATAAATAGTATATTTTTTAAAATATGTTATCTTGCTTTTGTTTAGAGTTTTTTTTGTATTGTTAAATAGAATCTAATTTTATAAATATAAATCTACAATAGTCTAGATTATTGTACTTTCAAATTAAAAAAAAATTACTAATATTCGATTATTAATTTGAAGAAGATTTTTGCTTTTTTATAGAATTAATTGTATTATTTTTCTATAATTCTTTTGTATAGTTTGTTATTAAAATCAATAGTTACTTCAATAAAATTAAATATATTGCTAATAATTTTGTTATTACGTATAATTTTGTTCTTAAAATTGTTTTTAAGTTTTTGTCGAAATATTGTTATAAATACAATATTGTTTTATTTAATAAAATTGAAATATTTTTAACATTTAGTTGCGTAGTCTATTGTAGAGATTTGTTAAATTAAGTGTTAAACTACTTTTTTTGCAATTTGTTCTTTGTTAAATATTTTGAAGATTCTTTGATACTCTCTTTTAAAGTTATTAAAGTTTGTAAATATTATACAAAAGAATTTTGTTATAATTTTCGAAATACTTTCATAAGATTAGCTTAAATTAATACTAGACTCTTTCTTTAAGAAATATTAGTATAATTTTTTTTAATTTGCTAAAACAAAATAGAAGATAAAGTAAATATCTATTTATATAAATTAATTCTTTAAATCAATACAATCTCTATAATAAACGTCAAACTTATTAATTTTTATCTTGTTGTCTCTACTAAATATTAATCGACGTAATATTAATATGCTAGTGTTCGAAATAAAAATATATTAATTTAATACAAATATTCTTAAAGTATTTAAAATATTACGCTAATACGTTTGCTAGAAATATTAAAAAGAGTTTGTGCTATTAAAAAAAATATAAATATCTTCAAACAATATAAGCAATTATTTAATAACAAGAATTGTAACTTGTAGCAATCTTATATTTAATAAATTTTTATAAATAGATTAATAAATTAGAGTAATAATAAATAAAGACTTAAAATAAGTTGAACACAATCTATAAGAAAATTATATTCGAAAGCTATATATTTTTCTATTATTTGTAGTCTAAGATATTTAAGATATTTAATATCTTAAATATCTTAAATATTTTAATTTCGAATTTCGAATATTTAAAAGTTAAGCTATCTTAATTATCTTAATCTCTATTAACAATCTTTTTTAACTAATTATTTGTAAAGAACAATATACAACAAAAAGTATCTATTAATACGCAATTTGTAACAAGAAACAACAACTATTTTGTTATATAAAACTAGAGTAATCTTTAAGTGAAGTTGAACACTTTTTTTTGAATTTAATTCGACAAATCGAACAAAGATATAAGCTCGATTTAAGATCTTAATAAACTAATAACTATAGAACGAGTTAATCAAATCGAGTAATTCAAATTTTATAAAAAAATTCTAGCTTTTATCTACAACAAGAGCTACTAGCGCTATATTTTACTTATATATTATAGGAGTTATTATTTTTTTAAGATTTAAAGTTTTTTAGAATTTTAGACTTAGCGTCCAACTCCTAGAATTAAGAGAATAACAAAAGTGACCCAAGAGTTACTATTACGATAATCGTACTTTCCTTGCTTGGCAGGGTATTCCTTGGCAATCAAGCCTATATTTAGATCTAAAGGACTTTCCTCCTCCTAGCTAGTAATTCAATTCTTTTTATCACCAATGTCCTCCTTGCAGTGCGAGAATCGCATCATTTGGTAGCTTCAAAGAAGTTCGATAATCAATTTCTACATTAATTACAATCAAAGGAGAATATCTTACCAAAAAAAAATTATCTCACTAGAGGGGAATTACCTCATCATCATTTTTGCTTCTTAGAAGCCTACTTTACCACACAATGAAATTTGCTTTTTCGCTGTAGAAATTGTCTACTAGGAAGAGAATATCTTATTAGTATTTCGTATTGATAGAAGCCTGCTTTATAGGCAAACATCACTATTCCCTCGCTAGCAATCTTGGCGTCGTCGCTAGAACTATCGAATGAGATCATCGAACTTGCGTGAAAGTTGAACGATTTTCTAGTAAAGATCAACGAATTATCGTCGAAACGACCCAAGGAGTTCTTGCCTATCTTGTAGAGTGTACTAAACAACACTTTCAAGCTAGTGACTATCTATATAGCGATTAGAACTAGTGAGCGTTTAAGATCTATTAAGTCGTTCTACTATCCATCAAATTGAGTCGTGAATCGATCGACTTTTATAAGAGTTGTGAAGACTTTCGTAATAGGCACAAAAGTCTATTGACAAACGCCAACTTACTTTAGCTTCTTTTTCCCTTCGCAAACAAAAAAGTTAGAGAATTTAACGAAGAAAGAAAGCATTTTGCAAAGCTCGAAGCCTTTAGCTTTACGCATCGCTACACGATTTCAAGAAGTCGACGATACTTCGATACTAAAAAGAAATCGACGTTCGTTCGATTTTCTTGTATCGATTTCATCGATCTTTCTTATTTCACTTGTTTAGAAGACTTTTCTCGACTTTCGAAACGAGTCTATATTTCTCGTTACTTAAACGTCTTTCGAATTAAGCTCTTTCGAAGCTCACATTATCGACGCCTCTAAGAAGGAAAGGCGAAAAACGAGTGAGACGTCCTAGAACGATCAAGAAAAAGATATCTCGTTCATTCGAATAAACATATCGCGAGCAATAACGTCAATCATGGCAAAAATCGAAGACCTAGTGAACAATCTCGCAATGCAGGAGCTAATTAATTAGGCGATAATTAGGGTATTAGCAAGCTACATTGCTCAATTGAGCAAATTGCCTTCGCCTATCGCCCTTTCGAGCTCAGCAGGTCTTGCTAGTTAGCAAGGCCCTTTAGGACAATAAGATTCTTCGAGATCAATCGAATTAATCGATAATGATACCTCAAGAGATAACATCATGTTTCGAATCTTCAATTTAGATTATTTTCATCCAAATCTTGAGGAATTCTATGGCAAGGACGACATCGTCACTATCGAAAAGGAAATCATTTATCGAGAGATATACATTTTCTGTCGCAAAGTTGGCGACTATGCCACTATCATTAGGGAAGAGAAGATTAGAAATCATATGTCTACATGCTTTCGAGAAAACGCATTGTATTAATAATTAAATAACCTTACTTAAGATAAGAAAGATGCAATGATTGCTTTGCCTAATGAGCTAAATCGTATTTTTCGTCGCCTAAAGAAGCGATTCAAAATTTTTATGTTAACGACTCAAGATAAGTTGAATTAAGAAACCTTTTTCGTGAAGAATTCGCAAAACGAAAAGAAATTGTACGTGTACATGCAAAATGTAAAGTTGTACGCTACATAAACAAATTTAAGTGAAGACCTAGTCAAGACGATCTAGATTTAGAATCACTTATCGTTAGAGTTTCAAGTGATTATATCGTCGCTCACAACGAATATTTCAATTTGGAAATTCGACGAATTGATAACAAATCGAAAGAAAATGTGACAACGTATCGCTTTATTTCAAGAGAAAAATAAGAAACGAAATGAGAAAGAAAGTTGATCTCTTAAGAGATCGAAGAACAAGTCTAAAGTTAACGAGAAATCTCGTCGTAATCGTTCGTAGACACGAGCAAATAAAAAAACTTTTATAGATCGTTCTTTCTTTGATCGTTATTTTGAACAAGAACGAGATAACTTTCGTTCAAATTATTAGCGATCTTACTTTTCTTCGTATTAGCAAAATTTCTTATTTTATCAATCGAGCTTTTCTTCTTTGCAATAGGGTTTTCCTTATCAAGAAGAAGACTCGAATTTTCTCTACGTCAATGATAGAATAGAAGCTTATACGAATTAGCAAAACGCAAATATGCTTAAGTCGAATTCGACTTAAACTTACTCAAGTTAATCAAACGCCCAAAACATTTAAAATTAAAAGATCGCCTTATCTTTGACAAAACAATCGCTAATGATTATCGTCAATAATGTCAATTTCTATCGAAATAAATTCTACGATCGAAATAAAGTTCTTATCGTAAAGAGAGAACGCGAGAGATTCTCGTATTTTTACGAAACGAATAGCGCAAATTTCTCTCTTTGAGTCTTAGATTCGTAGATGACACATTAACAAATTCAATTATACTTCGATGATCAAGACAAAGATTAAGATCAAGAAGATAAAAAAGATGCAAAGATATACTACGATCACGCGTTAACGAATATCGAAGCGACGCATTCTTGGGATTGCGAGACTAATTTTCGTGAAAAAATTTCCAATAGAAAGAAGAATAATGACAAGAAAAATAACAAGAATGTTAATAGTTTCTTTGTCGACGTAGCATATTATATCTCTTCATAGAAGAACATCGTCGAAAAATCTATTTGTTGACGATGTTAAAATACTTTCGAGTTTAGAAACAAGCTTTATACTTACGTGCGATCGTGCAAAAAGAAGAATCAACAAAAGCTCTTAAAGTTTATCGTTAAGAATTTTCGACAACATTTGTTCTTAAAATTAGCTTTTCCAAATATAACTAAACGAAAAATAATAACTTTCTCGACAACATTTTCCAAAGAAGACGAAATAACATTTAGAGCGTGACATTACGTTACAACAATGATCAAATATAGCGTTAACGATTCATTTAGTCTCTTTTGCGTAAATTTTAATTGCGACATGTTTATAATAAATCGCGCTTTCGTTAAGGCGAAAATACTTAACATGAAGATTAAAAAATGTCTTCTAATTTCATTGAGAAACATCGACGCGACAAAATATATTTTAAACGAGTAACTCTTTGTAAATGTCTATTTGAAGAGCGAGAACAAAGTTGACAACAAAATGATTGCTCACATTCGTTACGAAGTTCACTTAATAAATAATCTTAAGACAAAATTTCTTATAAGCATGAACATTCTAAAATCGAAACAAGTGATCATAGATATATTAAGTCAAAAACTAAAATTCGAATCTTGTGAGAAAATTTCAATATTTTGCGAAATAAAGATTCAAGATAACGTTCGAATTCGTCGAATTGTTCGCACGACGAAGAAGAAAATAATTCTCGCAAGATTAACAACAAAGATTGCTATAACTTTAAAGAGAAAAAGTGAGCTTTCTAAGTGTGATTTTCTTTTTGAGCTCACAATGTTAGGAGCGTATGCTCATTTCGTAAACGCGAACTTTTAGTTTATCAACTTTCGCAACGATAAAGAAATCTCGCAAGAACTTAATAATCGTCGTCGTATTAAACGTATTATAGAATACGAAAATAAAGAATGTTATGTCGTAAAGAAAAAGAATTACTTTCTTGCGACGATTTCTCTCTTCGAAGATCATTCAATTCTATCGAAATTAAATTTTGCTAAAATACGTTCTTTTCAAAAGATTATCTTAAAGAAAATGAAAATTTAATTGAAAAACGACATCATTATCTATAAGTTACTTGACGAGATTGCGAAATATATTAAGGTAATTAATCGTTATTTAAGAATTTGAAAGGATATCGACGATACAATAGATCTTTCTCTCGAGAAGCACATGAAAATTCCTATAGTGACTAATTGACAAATCACTATTGGCGCGAAATTAGCGCACAAAGTTTATTCATTAAGTTAGAAGTCAAAAACTTTAATCGATAAGAAGTTCGACAAAATGCATGCACAAGATAGGCTAAAATAATTTGAAAATTCTACATTCTTCGAATTTCCTATTTTCGTAATGTGGAAAATCGTATATGTTGATCTAGATAAAAGGCTCACTTGAAAAGATAAAACGATAGTTAATATTTGGGGCCTAAACGCTATTAGCGTTACGAATTTGTATCCTTTGTCATTGCAAGAAGATGTAATAATCAAATTACAAGATTGCTCTCATATTATCGTCGTGAACAATAGCGAACAATTTCATTAGTTTCTAGTTAAGAAAGAGCATCGAAATTGTTTTACAATTATCTTTCACAAAAAAAAAGAGCGATCGAACGTGACTCTTATGAACTTCAAAGAATTAATATTGTATATTTAGAATAAAATGAACAAATTTCTTAGATCTTATCGCGAGTTTTGCAAATGTTATATCGACAATATTGTAATCTTTTCGCACAATATTGCCAAGCATTTGGCGCATTTTAAGATTATCTTCGTTCTATTTTCTTAAATTAGAATTTCTTTGAAGTCGAAGAAATCGTATGTCAAATATTCATTCGTAACATTATTGGAACAACGTGTCGATAATTTAGGTCTTTAGACTTTCGAAGAAAAGCTTGTTGCGTTAAAAGAACTTAGTTTCTCTAAAACGTTAAAGAACTTGGAAATCTATTTAGAAATGACGAATTAATTTCGATCAAAGATCGTCTACTATGCTTAAATAGCAAAAGTTCTTTAGGATCTTAAGACAAATTTGCTAAAAAAGTCTTTGACTAAAGGTGAAAAGATTCGCGCACAATATTGCAAAAATATTGATATTACTTCTAACGACGTGGAGCAACAAAGTTTCGAAATGCTTTAGTAGCAATTGACGAAAAAGAATATTCTTTATTATCATAATTTCAATAGACAAATGTATATCGACATAGACGATTTCAAGAAATATGAATTCGAAATTTATGTTTATCACGTGAAAGATAATTTCAACACGAATTTCTTTCAAGCAATTGACATTCAAACTATAATGTATCTTTTTAAGCTACTAAATGACGTCGAAAAGAAATATTGATCGATAGAGTTTAAAGTGATAGCGTTTGTCTAAACACTTAAGAAAATCCAACACATGTTGAATCACACTTCAAAAAAGTCTATCGTAATTTTTATTAATTATTTTGCGACGATCGACATTGCGAAGCAAATCAAATTATTATTTTCTTTCGTCGATCGAATGAATCTACGACTTATTCGCGCCTCACAATATATCTCATAGTTTTCTCTTGACATTAGATGAAAAGCTAGGAAACACAATATTATTCTCGACGCTCTTTTACGATTGTTGCGAAAGAATCATTCTTAAAATGATCTTACGAATGACGAAATTCTAGACAAGATGTTAGCGTATTACGTTACTTTGATTAAGATGACTTCATTTTTCAAAAAAAAATTGACGAAGATCTACAAGATCAATAGAAAGTGATTTAAAATCTACGAAATACTTCTTAGTCAACGCAAAAAGAACAATGATGATCGACGAAAAAGTTAAAACTATTTAGTTAATCTAGAACAAATATCGACGAAACGAAATTTTGCTATCATTATTTTAACAAAAGTTTTAACTTTGACGACAAAAACTTAGATTGTGATCTTGATACCTAATACAATAAATACGACATCGAAAAAGTCGATCAAGTCGAAAACGATAGAATGAAAATTTGTTGTTATAATTTTGACAACTTCGACGACATTAAAGAATTTTGAGAAGGCTACTATCTCGAAAGAGTCGACAATATTGAAGAAATCAATTAAGTTAGAAGAAATCAAAGTAGAAGGCATCCAATTCATAATAAAGAAAGAACTCATTTACTTTCAAGACGAAAAGAACGAACGACTAAGATTGTGCATTTCTAAAGCTATGAAAGCGAGAATCTTCAAGCTATCGCATAATGCATAGGCGCACGAAGAATTTTCACGCATCTATGATAGAATTATAGTCAACTATTACATGAGGAACTTAGCTAGGCGATTGAAAAGATATTTAAAGCATTGCTCATTATGTTAGCTTAATAGCATAGTCAAACATCGTTCGTACGAACAACTAAAGCCTATTATCACGAAGTCGAAGATATTTTATACCATTATTATTGATTTTATTCTCGCGCTATCGAAGTTGCCAAACGAGTACAATTCTCTCATGTTGATGACAAACAAATTCTTCAAAAGAATTACGACGATGATCGAGAAGACGACTTTCTTAG